>Ga0164243_10000016_pt1 | contig 484976 bp, 441 predicted proteins | sample OricompcompostOP_FD_108781 | JGI IMG/M metagenome (GOLD analysis project Ga0164243, IMG submission 108781) | Organic Plus compost microbial communities from Emeryville, California, USA - Original compost - Organic plus compost (OP) | ecosystem: Engineered > Solid waste > Mixed feedstock >... | reverse complement strand
GCTCGAATCGCGGCTGATGACGCCGATCTTGGCGCGCGAGCCCGGATCGCGGGCGGCGGCCTTGATCTCGATGATGCCGTCGTAGATCTCGGGCACTTCCTGCGCGAACAGCTTCTTCATGAAGTCCGGATGCGCGCGGCTGAGGAAGATCTGCGGCCCCCGGTTCTCGCGGCGCACGTTGAGGATCAGCGCGCGCACGCGGTCGCCGACGCGCACCACCTCGCGCGGGATCTGCTGGTCGCGGCGGATGACGCCCTCGGCGCGGCCGAGGTTCACCACCACATGGCCGAACTCGACCGACTTGACGACGCCGGTGATGATCTCGCCGGCGCGGTCCTTGAATTCCTCATATTGCCGCTCACGCTCGGCATCGCGGACCTTCTGGAAGATCACCTGCTTGGCCGACTGGGCGTCGATGCGGCCCAGGTCCACCGGCGGCAGCGGATCGACGATGAAATCGCCGACCTTGGCGCCCGCCTGCAGCTTCTGCGCCGCCTTCACGTCGACCTGCTTGAAATAGTCCTCGACCTGCTCGACCACCTCGACCACGCGCCACAGCCGCAGGTCGCCCGTATCGGGATCGAGCTTGGCGCGGATGTCGTTCTCCGCGCCGTAGCGGGCGCGGGCCGAGCGCTGGATGGCGTCCTCCATGGCCTCGATGACGATCGCCTTGTCGATCATCTTCTCGCTGGCGACCGAATTGGCGATCGCGATCAGCTCGGCCTTGTTGGCGGAAATGGCGTTGGCCATGGGGCTAGTCTTCCTGTTCCTGGGTGACGATCTCGTCCGCACCCTCGGTGGAGAGCGGGACTGTAGCAGAAATCAGCGCATCCGTCAGTATGAGCTTGGCGCTGTGGATGTTCGCAAAAGGCGTGGCGATGCGGCCGGACTTGGGATCGTCGAACAGTATCTGCTCGCCCTCGACGCCGGCCAGCACGGCCTTCACCTGCTTGCGGCCTTCGACCGCCTCGACGAAATTGGCGCGCGCCTCATGGCCCGCCCAGTCGGCGAAATCCTTGAGGCGCGTGAGCGGCCGGTCGATGCCCGGCGAGCTGACCTCCAGCCGGTAGGCGCCTTCGATCGGGTCCTTGCCCGCCGCTTCCATCGCGTCGAGCCGGTCGGAGATGCGGCGCGAGAGGTCCGCGCAATCCTCGATGCCGAGCTGGCGCGTCTCCGGCCGCTCCGCCATGATCTGCAGCGTGCGCTCGTCGCCCGCGCCGAACAGCAGGACGCGCACGAGATCGAAGCCGAGCGCCTTCGCCTCGGTCCCGATCATCGCCGTCAGGGCGTCCATGTCCGTCATCGGCTCTCCGTTTTCGCGCGCGATCCGCGCAGCGTGAATATCATGCAGCTTCGCCGCCGGCCCCATCTGGTGCCGACCCCAACAGTCTTGACGATGTCAGGAAAGCAAGCGGCATATAGTCATGGCCTTGCGCAAAGGCAAGATGGTTGGAGGGGCGGCGCGTTGCGATCCTTTTCCTGCCGTTGCGACTCTCCCCGTTCGCTTCGCGCGAAGGGTCATTCTTGTGAGGATTGGCTTTCCACCACCGCCGCAAGCCATCTTGCCCGTGCCGCCACGGGAACTATCCTGCGCCAACCGAAGTTGGGTTTTCATTTCCGGGAGGACAGGACCTCATGACCCTCCGCGCCATCGGCCTCGCCTGCTCGCTTTCCCTCACGCTGCTCGCCTGTTCCGGCTCGTCGACACCCGGCGGTGCCCAGGTCGCGTCCTCGGACAAACCGTTCCAGGCCACCGAGATCGCCAGATTCGATTCGCCCTGGGCCATGGCCTTCCTGCCCGACGGCAAGATGCTGGTGACGCAGAAGGCCGGCGCGCTCATCCTGTTCGATCCACAGAGCGGCGCCAGGCAGACCGTCGGCGGCACGCCGCAGGTGGTGAGCGAGAAGCAGGGTGCGCTGATGGACATCGTCCTCGCTCCCGATTTCGCGGGCAGCCGGCGCATCTATTTCAGCTTCTCCGAACCCGGCGAGGAAGCCGGCAGGAGCGGCGTCGCCCTCGCCATGGCGACGCTGGACCAGAATGCGCCGGCGCTACAGGACATGCGCGTCATCTTCCGCGCCACGCCCTATGCGGAGACGGGGGGCCATTATTCCGGCCGCATCGCCTTCTCGCCGGACGGGCAATATCTCTTCTTCACCGCCGGCGAGCGGCAATTGTTCGATCCCGCGCAGGACCCGAAGGTGCCGCTCGGCAAGGTGCTGCGACTCAACCTGGACGGCTCGCCGGCCACCGGCAATCCGCTCGCCGCGCGCGGCTTCCATCCGGCGGTCTGGTCCTATGGCCATCGCAACCTGCTCGGCATCGCCTTCGATCGCGACGGGCGCCTCTGGGAAATGGAGATGGGCCCGCGCCATGGCGATGAGATCAATCTCATCAAGCCCGGCCTCAACTATGGCTGGCCCAACGCTTCCTACGGCAATCATTATGACGGCCGGCAGATTCCGGACCCAAGGCCAGGCGACGGCTATGAACCGCCCAAGGCCTACTGGGTCCCGGCCATCTCGCCCGGCGGCCTCGCTTATTATGACGCGGATTTGTTTCCGCAGTGGCGCAACTCGCTGTTCATCACCGGCCTTTCCGGCCAGTCGCTCGACCGCGTGGCGCTCGACGGCGAGACCGCGACCAAGGCCGATCATTGGGACATGGGCGCCCGCATCCGCGCGGTGCGCACCGGCCCGGACGGCGCGCTCTGGCTGCTGGAGGACGGCGAGAATGGCCGCCTTCTCAAGCTGACGCCGCGCGCCTGACCGGAAGCGTCCGCGAACGCAGGGACCGGCGCCAAGCCGGGTCGACATTCGAGCCGCGTGCCAGCTACGCCGCAGCGCCTTGGCTTTTGCGCCGGGCACGTTATATGACGCGCCTCTCGGCGCCCGCGCCGCGATGCTGGGGCGTAGCCAAGCGGTAAGGCAGCGGTTTTTGGTACCGCCATGCGGAGGTTCGAATCCTCCCGCCCCAGCCAGTCGGCGCCGGCGCCTGTCCTGCAAGATCCGTTCCGCCGGAGAAGCGCCATGGCCAACCCGTCCGCGAGCCCAGCCGCATCACCGCTGTTCCTGCGCGAGGAAGAGATACGGCGCGGCATCGAGCTGCTGCATTTCGGCCATGCGGCGCTCATGGCGGGCATGGCGGACGTGCTGGCGGACCACGGGCTTGGCCGCGCCCATCAGCGCGCGCTCTATTTCATCGCGCGCCAGCCCGGGCTCAGCGTCTCGGCGCTGATCGGCCTGCTCGGCATCACCAAGCAGTCGCTGGGCCGTGTGCTGGACGAGCTTGCCGAGCGGGGCCTCGTCGAGACGCGGCCAGGCACGCGCGACAAGCGCCAGCGCCTGCTCCGCCTGACCGCTGCTGGCGAAGCGATCGAGGCCGCGCTGTTCGAGGCGATGCGCGAGCGGATGGCAGCGGCCTATTCCGCCGCCGGCCAGGGCTCCGTCACCGGCTTCTGGCGCGTTCTGGAGAATATGCTGGAGCCGGAAGAGCAACGGCGGGTCGCTGCGCTGCAGATCGGCCGCTGAGCAGCGGATGTTTCCGGGCGGAGATGCCTTGCCTCCCCCTTGCCGACACTGTGTTATTATAATAACACACGATCATGCTGACGCTCGCCAATGTCTCCAAATCCTATCGCCGCAAGCGCGTGCTCGATGATGTCACCGCCAGCTTCCCTATCGGCCTCACGATGCTCGTCGGGCCCAGCGGCGCCGGCAAGTCGACGCTGCTGCGCCTGCTCGCCACGGCCGAGAAGCCTGATCGCGGCACCATCGCCTGGGACGGCGCGGCCCTGCCCGGCGCTCGCCGCGCCCTTCGGCAAGTGCTCGGTTATGCGCCCCAGGCCGTCGACCTGCCCGAGGATCTGACCGCGCGGGAATTCGCGTTGCACATGGCCGCGCTCAAGGGACTGGACGTGCGCGCCGCCGATGCCCAGTTCGGCCTCATCAGCGAAGCGATCGGCCTGCATCCCGATATCAACAACCGCATCGCCACCTTCTCGGGCGGCATGCGGCGGCGGCTGGTCTTTGCCCAGGCGCTGCTCGGCACACCGCGCCTCATCGCGCTGGACGAGCCGACCGCCGAGCTGGACGGCGAGACCGCCGGCGCGCTCAGCCGCCTGATCCTCGACCGCGCGCGCGAGGCGGTGGTGGTCATGACCACGCATCTCGCCGATGAACTCGCGCCCCATGCCGCCCAGACGCTGCGCGTCGCGCAGGGTCGCGTGGCGACGCAATGAGCGCCGTCGCGGTCGCCCGCTCCGCTGCCCGCGTCAACCTGCTGCGCTACCGGCGCAGCTGGGGCCTGTGGCTGCTGCTGATCGTCGCGCCCGTCGGCGCGCGCTTCATGATCGCCGGAGAGGAAGGCGACGGCGTCCAGATCGCGATCGACGGCCATCTGCCGGTGCTGACCGCCCCCGTGCTCGGCATCTGGCTGGGCATCGTCGTCTCCACCCTGCTGCTGCCCGTCGCCCATGTCTATCTGCGCGCCAACACCACGCACCGTCAGCCCTGGCAGGTCGAGGACGTGACCGCGGCCTCGCGCGTCGCGATCATGCTGGGCCGCTTCGCTGCCGATGCGGCAATCCTGCTGGCGGTGCTCGCCGCTCTGACCTTGGCCGGCTGGTTCCTCGGCTGGCTGCTGGTCGAGGGGCCGCTGGACCTGCTTGCGATCGGCTATGGGCTATGGATCGTCGCCGCGCCCGCGCTGATCGGACTCGCTGCCCTGCGCGCGCTGCTCAATGCCCTGCCCTGGCTGCGCGGCGGCCTGGGCGACGTCTGTTTCCTCGTCCTGTGGATCATGGCGATCGGCATGCCCGCGGCGCTGGAAGGGCGGCCTTCCACTTTCGCCGCCAATCTCATGGATTTCGCGGGCTATTATCGCCCGCTGGTCGGCGGGGCGCCGGCCGGGAGCGATTCGTTCACCATCGGAAGCACCACGCTCAAACCGGGCCGGATCATGCTGGATGCCGACAAGGGCCTGGCCTCGCCGGGCTATGTCGCCTCGCGTCTCGCCTGGATCGGCATCGCGATCACCGTCGCAGCTTTCGCCGGCCTGCTGTACCGACCGCGCCGCGCGAGCGCACGGGCAGCGCGCACCGGCCGCATGGCACGCTGGCTTGCCGGACCGCCGCCGCATCCCGCCGATCCGCTGGCGCCGCCGGCCGGCCCCTCGCCCCATCCGCGGGCCGGGCTCGTCCTCATGGAGATGCGCCTGATCGGCACGGGCCGCACCTTCGCCATCCTGGCAGGGCTCGCGGCTATGCTCGGCATGGTCGGCGACTATCGCCATCTGGGCAGCCCGGCGGCGCTGCTGCTGCTCGTCTTCGCGCTCTCGGCCCATGCCGGGCGCAGCGAGGCGCGCGGCCTGCTCACGCTGGCCGCCACGGCGCCCTGGCCGCCGCTCGCCCGGCGCGCGGCGTTCGTCATTGCGGGGACGGCCTGGTCGCTGTTGCTGGCGCTGCCGGCCGCGATCATGCGCCTTTCCCCCGATCCACTCCTGCTCGCCACGACCACCGGCACGATCATGGCGCTCATCGCCATCGCGCTGGCGACGCTTGGTCGATCCGCTTTCGCGCCGCGGCTGGTGCTGCTGGCGATATGGTATGTCTATTTTTCGAGCTGAGCCTGGTTCTGCTCGACAGTCCGCACAGAGGCCATCCGGGGCCGATGCGCTCTAGCCGGCTTTGGCGGCGAGAGCGGCCAGTTCGGCGCCCCTGTCCCGCGCGGCGCGCAGCGTCCGCTCGAGCAGCGCGGCCAGCCCGTCCGGCCGGTCGAGCATGTCCAGGCCCTGGCGCGTCATGCCGCCCTTGCTGGCGACGGCGTCGGCCATCGCGGCCGGCGTCATCCCGCTCGCCGCAGCGCTGACAGCGGCCCCCTCGACGGTCGCGAGCGCCATGCGCCCCGCCGCCTGAGGATCGAGGCCGAGATCGGCACCGGCCGCTGCCAGCGCATCGATGAAGCGGTAGACAAAGGCCGGGCCACAGCCGGACAACGCGGTCGCGGCGTCGAACAAGGCCTCCGCGTCCAGCCATTCGACCAGGCCGAGATGGGCGCACAGCCCGCTCGCCAGCACATGGTCGTCGGCGGGCAAGTCCTCGCCGCCATGGAGGATCGACACGCCCCTGCCGATCCGGACCGGCAGATTGGGCATGCAGCGGATGATCGCGCCGGTCTCGGGAAAGGCGGCGCGCAGGTCGTCCAGCGGCACGCCGGCCAGGATCGACAGGAGAGTCGTGCCGGAACCGACGAACGGACGTGTCTCGGCCGCGACGGCGGCGAGTTGCTGCGGCTTCATGCCGAGCAACACCCATGTGCCCTGCACGACCGGCGACGCAAGCCGGGTCGTGACCGCCACACCCTCGGCGACGGGGCGTCCGCTCGGGCGCACGACGCTCACGCGCTCGGGGGGCAAGCCGCAATCCAGCCAGCGCGCCAGCATGGCGCCGGCCATGTTGCCGCAGCCGATGAGCAGAAGATGGTCCGGCCAGGCCGTGGCCGGATCAGGCTTCGCCATGCGTCTCGATGAGGCTCGCCGCCATCGCCTCGCCGGGCGTCTTGCCGCCCCACAGCACGAACTGGAACACCGGGTAGAAGCGCTCGCACTCGTCGATCGCGCTTTCCACCAGCAGTTGCGCCTGGTCCAGCGTCAGCGATCCGCTCGGCCCCAGCAGCGCGCCGTGACGGAACAGCAGCGTGCCGCTCGCCGACCAGAGCTCGAAATGGCCGAGCCAGAGCTGCTCGTTGATGAGCGCGATCGTCTCGCAGATCGGCAGGCGCTTGTCGTCAGCCACCCGGATGTCGGGCATGACCAGGAGCTGCAGCACCATGTCGTCGTCCCGCCAGATGGCGCGGACCTCATATTCGGTCCAGCTGCCGCGGTGGCGCGCCACGATCTCGTCCTCGCCGACATGATCGAAGGGCCATTCATGCGCTTCGAAATAGGCGGCGAGCATGTCGATCGGCTCGGCTTCCTGCTCGCCGATCGTAAATCCGTCCCGATCCATCATCTTACTAAACTGCCAGTCTATCGTTCGCGGACGGCGCCGACCGTCCGTCCCGCCCGGGACAGCCCCTCCTAGCATGAGCCGGTAGCGCCGCAAAGCGCGGACGCTGTCTCGATCGCCATCGGATCGCCCGAATGTGGGTCGATCCGTGGATTAGTTGTGGATAACCTTGTGGACGGCCGTTGAAAAGTTCAGCTCTCGCTCGCGCCGGCCTTCGGCTTCGCCCGGGCCTTCGCGGGCGCCTTGCCCTCCAGCGCGGCGAGGCGCGCCTCGAGGGCGGCTGCCTGCTCGCGCGCGGCGGCGGCCATCGCCTTCACGGCCTCGAACTCCTCGCGGCTGACGAAATCAAGCCCGCCGATCCACTCGCGCGCCCGCTCGCGGGCGTTGCTCTCCAGCTCGCGGCCCATGCCGGCGACCGTGCCTGCCGCACCATTGATGAGCTTGGAGAGGTCGTCGAAAAAGCGGTTCTCGCTCTGCATCATTCATGTCCTTCTACCGCTGGGTGCAGCGGTCACGCGCTATATCTGGGTGCGCACGGCCGGCGCGACAAGGGTTTCGGCGTCCGGGTTCAGCCGGTCGATCTGGAAGGCCAGCACGCAGGCGAAGCAGAGCCAGAGCAGGTAAGGCAGCATCAGCAGCGCCGCGAGCGTGCGGATGCGCGCGAACAGGATGGCGGTGAGCGTCGCCAGGACGAGGATCACCGCCAGCAGATAGAAGGCCAGCGTCGCTTCATGCGCGGCGAAGAACAGCGGCGACCAGGCCAGGGTGCAGACGAGCTGCACGAGGAACAGCATGATCGCGACGCCTCGCCCGCTTGCACCGCGGGCATGGATGATCACCGCCAGCGCCAGCGCCATCAGCAGATAGAGGATCGGCCAGACTGTCGCGAAGACCCAGCCGGGCGGAGTGAAATCGGGCTTCAGGAGGATCGCGAACCAGTTGTTGCCATAGCCGCTGTTGGCGACGAAGGCCGAGGCAAGACCGAGGAACTCGATGGCGGGGACCGTCACCAGCGCCCAGCGGATGAAAGCGAGGCGCAATTGCCCTCGTGAGGCAATCTCGTTCACATTCGCCCCCGTGCGATCAACGCCATCCCGAATCCCCCGCTTTCAGAATCCAAGTCGGGAGGAGGTCTTGCGGACTCGTAACCACGTTCGCAAGGATAAATCTTCACTCAAACCAAGCTGATGCCGCCGCGCTCAATCGCCGGTCCGACGGGCGGCGATGAGGAATTCGACATTGCCTTCCGGTCCCGTAATGGGACTGGTGATGAGGCCGATCACGCGCCAGCCGGGCTGCGCGGCGATCCAGTCGCTCACCTCATGGCAGACGCGCTGGTGCACGGCGGGATCGCGCACCACGCCGCCCTTGCCGACCTCGCCCCGCCCGGCCTCGAACTGCGGCTTGATGAGCGCGATCAGCAGCGCGCCGGGCGCCGCGAAGCGCAACGGCCGTTCCAGCACCTTGGCGAGGCTGATGAAGCTCGCATCGCAGACGATGATATCGACCGGCTCGGGGATGTGCGCGTCGGTCAGGATGCGCGCGCTGGTCTGCTCATGGACGATCACGCGCGGATCCTGCCGCAGCTTCCAGGCGAGCTGGTTGGTGCCGCTGTCGACCGCGTAGACGCGCGCCGCGCCATGGGCCAGCAGCACGTCGGTGAAGCCGCCGGTGGAGCTGCCCACGTCCATCGCCACCCGTCCCGTCACGTCGAGGCCGAAATGGTCGAGCGCATGGGCCAGCTTGAGGCCGCCGCGCGAGACCCAGGGATGGTCGCGGCCCTTGAGGGTGATGGCGGCATCCTCGGCGATCGCCTGGCCCGCCTTGTCCGCGGGCTTGTCCGCCACCAGCACCTGCCCCGCCATGATGAGCGCCTGGGCGCGGGCGCGGCTCTCGGCCAGGCCGCGCTCGACGAGCAGCTGGTCGAGGCGCTTCTTCGCCATGGCTCAGCCCGTGACCAGATCGGTCAGCGTCGCCGGCGTCAGCAGCTGCGGCAGCACCTGCGGCGCGGCGCCACCCGGCGCATAATAGAGATAGAGCGGCACGCCCGAGCGCCCATGGGCTTCCAGGAACCGGCTGATCGCGGGATCGGCATTGGTCCAGTCGCCCACCATCACCGTGACGCCCGCGCGATCGAACGCCTGCCTCACCGCCGCCGTGTCGATCGCATTGGCTTCGTTGACCTTGCAGGTGAGGCACCAGTCGGCCGTGAAATAGAGGAACACCGGCTTGCGCGCCGCGCGCAGCGCCGCGAGACGCGTCTCGTCGAACGGCTGGCCGACCAGCCCCTCGCCGCCCACGGCCTTCTGCGATCGCAGCAGAGGCGGCGCGGCGACCGCCGCCGTGCCGAGCAGGGCGAGCGCAAGGCCGGCCAGCACGCCATTCGCGCGGCGGCCCGTCCGCTGCATCCGGCCGAGCAGCGCCAGCGCCAGCCCCGCGACCAGCGCGAGGCCGACGCCGAGCAGCAGCCCGCCGAGGCCAAGCTGGCGCCACAGCAGCCAGAGCAGGGCGAGCGCGGTGAGGCCCATCGGCACCGCCATGATCCTGCGGAAGGTCGTCATCCAGCCGCCGGGCCGCGGCAGCCTCCGCCGGAGCGCCGGCACGAAGGCGATGGCCAGGAACGGCGAGGCGAGCCCCAGGCCGAGGCCCGCGAAGATGGTGAGCGCCAGCGGCCATGGCAGCACCAGCGCGGCGCCCATGGCGGCGCCCATGAAGGGGCCGGTGCAGGGCGTCGCCACGAAGGCGGCCAGCACGCCGGTCCAGAAAGCGCCGGACCAGCCCGACCGGCTCGCCAGCCCCTGCCCCGCGCCGAGCGTGCCCAGCTCGAACAAGCCAGCGAGATTGAGCGTGATCGCGACCGCCAGCATCAGCAGCAGGGCGATGACGCGCGGATCCTGCAGCTGGAAGGCCCAACCGATCTGCGTGCCGCCCGCCCGGATCGCCAGCATCAGCGCACCGAGCGCCAGGCAAGCGAGCAGGATGCCGGCCGTATAGGCGATCGCTTCCAGACGCGCCTGCCGCTCGTCGCCGCCGGCCTTGGCGAGGCTGATCGCCTTCAGGCTGAGGATCGGAAAGACGCAGGGCATGATGTTGAGGATCAGCCCGCCCAGCAGCGCCCCGCCCAGCGCGGCGAGGACGCCGATCCAGCCGACCGCCGGCGCTGCCGCCCCGGCGGCGCCGATCCACTGGCCACCGGCGGGAATGGAGCCCGGCATTGCCCGGATGCGCAGCGCCACATCGGGCGAGACCGCCAGCACCCCGTCGATGGCGCCCGTCGCCGAGGCATCGGGCGGCGCGGCCGTCTCGACCACCAACTCGTCGCCGACCCGTCGAGCGCGCTGCGGCTCGGCATAGCGCACGCGGCCGGTGGTCAGCGCGAAGAACCATGGGTCCGCGACCGGAGCGGCCGCCGGATAGGGCACCGCGATGGCGATCCGCCCGTCGCGCACGGCATAGCGGGCCCGCTGGTCGAGCGGGCGCGGCAGCTTCGCGCGGAACCCGTCGAAGCGGGCACGGTCGTCGGGCCGGACGGCGCCGTCGCCGATGGTGAGGTCGGTCGCGACCTCGCCCTGCTCGGGCACGCAGATGCTGTCCGTGCAGGCCAGCCAGCGGGCCGTGCCGCGCACCGGGATCGTCGTGCCGGGCGCCAGTCCAGCCGGCAGATTCAGATCGAAAAGGACAGCATATTCATGTTCATAGACATGATTCATGAGGCCGGCGATCAGCAGCCGCTCCGGCACCGGATAGCGCAGCGCGCCGGCCGTCGCGCCCGTCGGCAGCATCCAGTCGATGCGCATCCCGGTCCCTGCATCGCCGGGATTTTCCCAATAGCCGTGCCAGCCCGGATCGGGACGCATCAGCAGCGCCAGCGTGACCATGCTGCCGGCGGCGGGACGATGCGTCTCGGCGAGCAGCGAGACCTTGATGTGCGGCGCGCCGCCCGCTCCGAAGGCACCGTTCGGCTGGGCCCGGACCGCCGGCGCGGCGAAGAGCAGCGCCATCGCCAGCAGCATTGTCATCAAAAGGCCATTGAGGTGACGCAAGGGAACGTCCATGGGTCGGTGCATCGCCCGACCTTCTAGGCTCCCCTCCCCATCCGCCCAAGGAGAATCTGATGAAGCTTGGTCTTGCCAGCCTGCTCGCCGGCGCGCTGCTCGCCTGCGGCCTGCCCGCCGCCGCCCAGGAGGCCGCGGCGCCTGCGCATCCGCCCAAGCTCGTCATCGTCATCTCCGTGGACCAGTTCTCGGCCGACCTGTTCGGCGAATATCGCCAGGCCTTCACCGGCGGCCTGCTCCGCCTGCAGCAGGGCGTGGTCTTCCCCAAAGGCTATCAGAGCCATGCCGCGACCGAGACCTGCCCCGGCCACTCGACCATCCTCTCCGGCAACCGGCCCGGCCATACCGGCATCATCGCCAATGAATGGATCGACCAGTCGGTGTCGCGCGAGGACAAGACGGTCTATTGCTCGGAGGACCCGAGCGTGCCGGGCACCAGCTCGAGCAACTATGTGGCTTCCAACCATTATCTGCTGGTGCCGACCCTGGGCGGCTACATGAAGCGGGCCAATCCCGCCTCGCGGGTGGTCTCGGTCGCCGGCAAGGACCGCGCCGCGATCATGATGGGCGGCCCGACGCTCGACCGGATCTGGTGGTGGGGCGGCAACGGCTTCACCAGCTACAAGGACATCCCGACCACGCCATTGGTCGACCGGGTGAACGGCGGCATCATGATGATGGTGAACCAGGACCGCGCGCCGATGGACGTGCCGGACCAGTGCCGCTCGCGCGACCGCGCGGTGCAGGTGACGCCGACCGTCACGGTGGGCAACGGCCATTTCGGCCGCGCGGCGGGCGACCTGCGCGCCTTCCGCGCCTCGCCCGAGTTCGACGCGGCGATCCTGGCCCTCGCCGCCAGCGAAGTGGAGGATCTGGACCTGGGCAAGGGTCCGGCGACCGACCTGCTCATCGTCGGCCTCTCCGCCACCGACTATGTCGGCCACACCTATGGCACGCAGGGCGCCGAGATGTGTCTGCAAATGATGAGCCTGGACCGTGAGCTGGGCGCCTTCTTCGAGCGGCTCGATGCACGCGGCATCGACTATATGGTGGCGCTCACCGCGGACCATGGCGGGCTCGACCTGCCCGAGCGCGAGCGTGAGCAGGCGGCATCGGACGCGCAGCGGGTCGACCCAAGCCTGCTCCCGGACCGGATCAACGCCGCGCTGCGTGCCCGCACCGGCCTTTCGGGCGACCTGATCCTGGCGGGCGGCCCGTTCGGCGACATCTATGTGAACCGCACGCTGCCGGCCGAACAGCGCGCCCGCGTGCTGGCGGAAGCCAAGGCGCTCTATCTCGCCAATCCGCAGGTGCAGGCCGTCTATACGCATGACGAGATCGCCGCCGCGCCCGAGCCGGCTGGCCCGCCGGAAAGCTGGTCGCTGCTGCAGGCGTTCAAGGCCAGCTTCAATCCCGACCGGTCGGGCGACCTGCTGGTCGCGCTGAAACCGCGCGTGACGCCAATCGCGGACGGCGGCCGCGGCTCGGTCGCCACCCATGGCAGTGTCTGGGATTATGACCGGCGCGTGCCGATCCTGTTCTGGCGCAAGGACATGACCCATTTCGAGCAGCCGCTCGGCGTCGAGACGGTCGACATCCTGCCGACCATCGCCGCGCAGATCGGCCTTGCCCTGCCCGCCACCGGCATCGACGGCAAGTGCCTGGACCTGGACGCGAGCGCGGCGAGCAGTTGCCCCGCTCGATAGGCCTGCTAAATCCCCGAAGGGGAGAGATAGGATATGAGCAGAGAGGGCAGGATCGTCATCACCGGCGCCTCGGGCCAATATGGCCGGCTGGCGACGGACATGCTGATCGGCAAGGGCATGGCCGATCGGCTCATCCTCATCACCCGCACGCCCGCCAAGCTCGCCGACCGCGCCGCGCAGGGCTGCGAGGTGCGCCATGGCGACTATGACCGGCCGGAGACGCTTGTGCGGGCGGTCATGGGCGCGGAGAAGATGCTGCTCATCTCCGGCACGCGCGTCGGCGCCCGGGTGGCCCAGCATAGGGCGGCGATCGACGCGGCGGCGGCCGGCGGCGTGCGGCACATCCTCTACACCAGCTTCATCGGCATCGACGACCCGGGTAACCCGGCGGAGGTGCGCCACGATCATATCGAGACCGAACGGGTGATGCGCGCTTCCGGCATGGCCTGGACGGCGCTGCGCGACGCCCATTATGCGGACGCCATGCTGCTGATGGCCGGCCCCGGCATGATGGCGAGCGGCCGGTGGATCAGCAATGCCGGCGATGGGCGCGAGGCGATGGTGTGGCGCGAGGATTGCGTCGCCTGCGCGGTCGCGGCACTGACCACGCCCGGCCATGAGAACCGCGTCTACAACATCACCGGCCCCGAGCTGCAGAGCTTCGACGAGGTGGCGGCGCTGGTCCGCGAGATCACCGGCTGCCCGCTCGAACATGTGAAGGTGGACGATGAAGGCCAATATGCGGTGTTCGATGCCATGGGCATCCCGCGCCGCCCGGTCGACGACCAGTATGTCGGCGGCATCCCCTGGAACAGCGACGACATGGTGAGCTTCGGCCGCGCGATCCGCGAGGGCTATCTGGAGATCTGCACGGACGATGTGGAAAAGCTCACCGGCCGCAAGGCCCGCTCGGTGCGCGCGATGATCGAGGCGAACAGGGCCATGCTGGTCGCAGCCGCCGGAGATGTGGCGCGGGCCGGGCCATAGCCGCCAGCACCTGATCTCGGCCCAGGACCGCCGCCGGTTCATTTTCTGCGCGATCCGCAAGGGGCTTATCGCCAAGGCGGTGTGCGCCATGCTACCAGCGGCGGCATGAGCAAGGACAGCCTTCCCGCGCCCGAGACCATCGCCGTCTCGCACGGCATCGCCAGCGACCAGCCGTTCGGGGCCGTCGCGCCGCCGCTCTATCTCAGCACCACCTATGCCTTCGAGGGGTTCGAGCGGCCCCGTAGCTATGACTATGGGCGCGGGCGCAATCCCAACCGGGACATGCTGGCCGATACGCTCGCCCGGCTGGAGGGCGGCGCCGGCGGGATCATCACCGCCTCGGGCATGGCCGCCTTCGACCTGTTGCTGGGGCTGCTGACGCCGGACGATCATGTGATCGTGCCGCATGATTGCTATGGCGGCACGCTGCGGCTGGTAAATGCCCGCGCCGAGCGGCGGCAGTTCCGCCGCAGCATCGTCGACCAGTCGGACGAGACCGCGCTCGCCCAGGCCCTGGCGCAAGGCGCCGCGCTGGTGCTGGTCGAGACGCCGAGCAATCCGCTGATGCGCATCGTCGACATCGCGAAGATCGCCGAGGCGAGCCATGCGGCCGGGGCCAGGCTCGTCGTCGACAACACCTTCCTCTCTCCCGCGCTCCAGCAGCCGATCGCGCTCGGCGCCGACTATGCGCTCCATTCCACCACCAAATATCTCAACGGCCACAGCGACGTGATCGGCGGCGCGCTGATCGCCGCCGATCCGGCCGATGCGGAAGCGATCCGCGACTGGGCCAACACCTGCGGCTATACCGGCTCGCCGTTCGATGCCTGGCTGACGCTGCGCGGCCTGCGCACGCTGTTCACCCGGATCGAGCGGCAGTCCCGTTCCGCCATGCGCGTGGCACAATGGCTGAGCGAGCAGCCGCAGGTGGCGGCGGTCCACTATCCGGGCCTGCCGACGCATCCCGGCCATGATCTTGCCGCCCGCCAGCAGCGCGGCTTCGGCGCCATGATGAGCTTCGAGCTGGCCGGCGGCGTCGAGGCGGTGCGGCGCTTCGTCGAGGCGGTGGAGGTCTTCACCCTCGCCGAATCGCTGGGCGGCATCGAGAGCCTCGTCTCGCATTCCGCGACCATGACCCACGCTGCCATGGGCCCCGAAGCGCGGCGCCTGGCCGGCATCGGTGACGGCCTGCTGCGCCTCTCCATCGGCCTGGAACATGAGGACGATCTGATCGCCGGCCTGGCGAAGGGGCTGGCCGCCTGAGCGAGCGGCGAAGCGGATAGAGCCAATGCGCTCCAGCCTTCAGGTCAGCGCATAATAACGCACGAAATTGCCGTCCGGCTTGCGCTCGCCCACGCCGACGAAGACATGGCGCGTCATCCAGTCATATCTGCCCTTGCTGGTCTCGAAGACGGGCTGGGCGCGCAGATAATAATCCTCATGCGCCACCGGCGGGCCGCCCTCGAAGGCCCAGGCGCGCAGGCGCTGCATCGAATCCGGCCTGCGGCCCCAGAGATAGCCCCGGTTCTGCATATAGATGATCTCGCCATCGTCGGTCTCCAGCAGATAGCGCGCGTCGAACACGGCGGTGTCGTCATCGCGGAAATGGGCATAATCGCCGCCCGAATTGGGCACCGCCCGCCCGCGCAGCCTGGGTCCCTCGAAATGGCCCTCGTCGACCAGCACCGCCGATCGGAAGCCGCCATTGTGGACATTGGGCACCGCGAAGACCCGTGTGAACATGAGCCGGCACTCGAAGGCGAATTCGAGGACGGGGTGGTCGAGGGTGGAATAGGTCATGAAACAGCTCCTCTCTTCACCTATCCGTTCGTTTCCGCACGCTCTCAATAATTCGACAATATCGTCAGGCCCGGCGTGTCCAGCGGCAGGCCGCGCTTGCGCTTCTCGAGCTCCTCCGCCCGTGTCTTGCCCTGCAAGTCGATGAGATAGGCGTGGATGGCGTCCACATCCGCCACGCTCAGCCGGTCGTCCCAGCGCGGCATGCCATTGGGCAGCAGCAGGCCCTCCAGCACGATCTCGCGGAAGGCCCGGTGCGTGCCCTCGTTCATCCGCCGCAGGTCCGGCGTGATCGAGCGCGGCTGGTTGGAATGGCAGAGCGTGCAGTTGGCGAAGAACAGCTCGCCCCCGCGCGCGATGGTCCGGGCGGTGACGCCCGCGGCCTGCGCGGGCGGCGGCGGCGCGACCTCCAGCGGCGGCAGCTCGGGCGGGATCGGCACCGGGCCGCCGTCCAGCCGGAACACCAGCAGCCGCCCCTGATTGCCGCGCCTGTAAGCCGCCGAATAGGGCGGGACATAGGGATAGCCGCCCCCGCCCCAGGCCGCCATCACCGCCACATATTGCACGCCGCCGACCTTGTAGGTCATCGGCGCGGCGAGGATGGCGGTGCCGGTGTCGATATCCTTGAGCAGCTTGCCGCTATCCTTGTCGAACACGCGGAAATGCCCGTCGATGCTGCCCTGGAAGACGAGGCCGCCCGCCGTCGCCAGCGCGCCGCCCCGGTCCTGCCAGCCGGCCATGCGGTGCGCCCATCTGGTCTCGCCGGTGAGCGGATCGATGGCGCGCAGCTCCGTGCTGCCGGGATTCTGCTTCACCCAGGCTATTTCCGGCAGGCCTTCGATCTGCTGGCGCAAGGACGATGGCAAGGTCGGCAGGATCGCCTGCAAATCGGACGTGAACAGCAGCGCCGCGTCCGTATTGAGCATCTTCTCCTGATAGGGCTTGCGGCCCGGCGTCATATACATGGCGTTGCCCATGTCCTGCACCGCGCCGATATAGAGGCCGGTCTGCGGATCATAGGCGGCCGGATGCCAGTTGCGCGCGCCGGGCGTGGCGGGGAAGACGATCTTCGGGCCGTTCGTATAGTCCGAGCGCTCCGGCGTCAGCCTGGGCCGGCCGGTCCTCATATCGACGCCGTCCGCCCAGTTCATCCGCACCAGCGCATGAGCGCGCAGCAGCTTGCCGTCGCGCCGGTCGAGCACATAGAGGAAGCCGTTCTTGGGCGCATGCAGCACCACCGGCCGCGCCTCGCCGTCCACCGTCATGCGGGTGAGGATCATCGGCGCGGTGGAGGTATAGTCCCAATTGTCGCCCGGCGTTTCCTGATAATGCCATTTGAGGCGGCCGGTCCTGGCATCGAGCGCGATGATCGAACCGAGATAGAGATTGTCGCCGCCGCGCGGGCTCCGCCGCGAGGTTGCATAGGGCCCGCCATTGCCGGTGCCGACCAGCACGAGGCCGGTCTCGGGATCATAGTTGATCGCGTCCCACGGCGCGCCGCCGCCGCCCACGTCCCAGCGGCTCTCCGGGTCCCAGGTCTTCACCGCCGGCTCCAGATCGGGATGGTCCTGCGACCCCAGCCCGGGATCACGCGGCACCACGAAGAAGCGCCAAGCGAGCTTGCCCGTCTCCAGATCGAAGGCGCTCACCGCGCCGCGCACATCATATTCCGCGCCGGCATTGCCGATGACGACGACATCGCCCGCCACTTCCGGCGCGCCGGTCGAATTGTCGCCCTTGCGCCGGTCGACGACGGTATCGGCCTTCCAAGCGACCGCGCCGGTTTCCGCGTCCAGCGCATATATCCAGCCGTCGAGGCTGGTCACATAGACCTTGCCGCGCGCCACCGCGACGCCGCGATTGACCATGTCGCAGCAGACCGTGCGGTTGACCTGCATGTCCACCTGCGGCTCGAAGCGCCACAATTCCCGGCCGGTCGCCGCCTCGAAGGCATAGACGCGGCCGGCCACGCCGGAGGTATACATGACGCCGTCGATCACCACCGGCGTCGCTTCCAGCCCGCGATTCGTGCCGAGATCGGCAAGCCAGGCGAGGCCCAGCCGGCCGACGGTCTCCCGGTTGATGTCCGTCAGCGCCGAATAATGCGACTTGCCGACGTCGCCGCCGGGCGTGACCCAGTTCTCGGCGGCGAGTTGCCTGGCGGTGCGATCGCCCTGCCCGGAGCAAGCCGCGAGCGCCAGCAGGCAGAGGGTGGCGAATGCCGCAAGCCGGCTCGGCCAATCGCGAACGGTCCCCCTCCCCGAAACGAGTTCAGGGAGGAGCTTACGACCGCAGCATTGCAGGGAGGCCTCGACGGGCGGACCGGCCGCCGGCCTCACCGCGCCTCGACCGCCGCGTCCAGATACATGGCCTTGGTCTCCAGATAGGCGGAGAGGCCGTCCACCCCGCCCTCGCGGCCGATGCCGGACTGCTTGTAGCCGCCGAACGGCAGGTCCCAGTCGACCTTGAGGCCGTTCTGGCCGATGCCGCCGGTGCGCACCCGCCGCGCGACCTCGAACGCCGCCTGTGCATCATGCGTCAGCACAGCGCCCGAGAGGCCATAATTGGAGTCGTTGGCGACCTCGATCGCTTCTTCTTCATCCTCGACCGGGATGATCGACAGCACGGGGCCGAAAATCTCCTCCTGGGCGATGCGGCTCTTGTTGTCGACATTGGCGAAGATGGTCGGCTCGATGAAATAGCCCTGGTTGAGATGGGTCGGGCGGCCGCCGCCAGTCACCAGGTCGGCAGTCTTCTTGCCTTCCTCGATATACATCTCGACCCGTTCGAGCTGGCGCTTCATGGCGAGCGGGCCGAGCTGCGTCTCGGGATCGTCAGAATGGCCGATCCTGATCTTCTTGAACTCGGCCGAGATAGCGTCGGTGATCTCGTCATGCCGCGCCTTGGGCACGATGAGGCGGGTCAGCATCGCGCAGACCTGCCCCGAAAGCAGCGTGATCGTGCCGGCCATCAGCTTGGCGGTCTGCTCGGCGGTATAATCGTCGCGCACGATGGCAGCGGACTTGCCGCCCAGCTCCAGCGTGTAGCGGGCGATGCGCTCGCCGCACACGGTGGCGATGCGCTTGCCGGCCGCCGTCGAGCCGGTGAAGCTCACCTTGTCCACGCCATGGTTGCAGACCAGATGGTCGCTCGCCTCGCGATGGCCGCAGACGAGATTGACGACGCCCGCCGGCACGCCCGCCGCTTCGCAGGCCTCGGCGATCATATAGGCTTCCAGCGGCGTCTCCGGCGAAGGCTTCATGATGACCGTGCAGCCGGTGATGAGCGCATTGGCGACCTTGGACGCCATCAGCGCGAACGGCGCGTTCCACGGCGCGATGGCGGCGACGACGCCGACCGGCTCGGCGATCACATAGGCGGCGGCGGATGCGGTGGTGTCGCGCTTCTGGACATAGGGATAGTTGGCGCCGACCTCGCGGATACGGTCGAACTGGGTCGTGCCGCTTGCCGCCATGCCGGGCGCGAAGCTGGCGAGGCCGCCCATCTGCGCGGTCCAGGCCTTGGCCAGCTCCGGCACGCGGCCTTTGAGATGCGCCGCGATCTTCTTCATGACTTCGTTGCGCTCGCCGACGCTGAGATGCGGCCAGGGTCCATGATCGAACGCCTGGCGCGCGGCGGCGACGGCGGCGTCCATGTCCGCCTCGTCGGCCTCCGCCACGGCGCCGACGACCTGCTCGGTGTTGGGCGAGACCAGCTCGATGAAGCGGCCACTGTGCGCCGCGCGCCATTCGCCGCCGATCCAGACCTTGTCCGGATGCTTCACATTCACGCCTTCGGGATTGAAACCTGCCTGGGCCATGCCCGCTCTCCTCTCGACTTGATCCGGCCTGCTCCGGGGTGCCTTGCGGATCGACCGGATGGAACGGCCCCGTCCATGCGAGGCCTCTGGATTCGACCGGCCAAGGCTAAGCCTCGCCCTCCATGGCGCGCAAGTGCAAAAGTCAACGGAACCATCTCGAGATTGACAATGTCCGATCTGGTTTCGCCGCCGGCCTCACATGGCGAGCACGCAGGCCGAATAGCCCGGCAGCCGCCCATGCCCGGCCCCGCCGACGCTTTCGAGCGGCGCGGTGTGGGTCGGGACGCCGTCCGGCCAGCCGCAGGCATCGGCGCCGAGATTGAACAGGCAGAACAGCCGCTCGTCGCCGAAGCGCCGCTCGAACAACAGCAGGCCGCTCTCCTCCCCCTCGCCGCCGCCAGCCCTGCGCACTCGCATCGCACCCCAGCGGAGCGCCGGCTGTGCCTTGCGGAAGGCAAGCAGCCGGCGCGTCAGGTGCAGCAGCGATCCGGCATCCGCTTCCTGCCGGTCGACCGCCAGCGCGGCATGGTCCGGCCCCAGCGGGAGCCAGGGCCTGAAGGTCGAGAAGCCGCAATAGGGCGCCTGGTCCGCCTTCCAGGGCATGGGCGTGCGGGCGCCGTCGCGCGACAGGGTGAGCGGCCAGTTGGCGATCGCCTCGGGATCGCGCAGGTCCCCGAACGCGATGTCGACCTGGGTCAGGCCCAGTTCCTCGCCCTGATAGAGGAAGATGTTGCCGCGCAGGCAAAGCAGCAGCAGCATCTTCATCGCGGCGAAGCGCGCCCGCGTCGCCGCGTCCGTGCCGGGCGGCAGCCAGCGCGAGACGGCGCGCGGCGCATCGTGATTCTCGAACGCCCAGCTCGGCCAGCCCGTGCCGGCATGGTCCGGCCACTGCTCCAGCGCATGGGCGATCACTGCCGGGGTCAGCGCCTCGGCATAGAGGAAGTCGAAGCCGTAGCTGGTGTTGAGGCGCGTCTCGGCGCGCGTGTAGAGCTTCATCTCGCGCAGCGCGTCGTCGCCGCCGATCTCCGCGACGGTGAAGCGGTCCCGATATTCGTCGAGCAGCAGGCGCAGCCGCTCGATGAACTTGGGAATGTCGCGATGGCCCTGGTTGAACCGGCGGATCTGATAGTCGAACGGCCGGGAGCGCGGCTTGTCCGAGGGCGGCTGCGGCGGATTGTCGCGCAGCCTGGGGTCGGGCATCAGGAAGTTGAGCGCGTCGAGCCGGAAGCCGTCAACGCCCCGGTCCAGCCAGAAGCGGGCGATGTCCAGCAGCGCCTGCTGAACGGCGGGGTTGTGGCCGTTGAGCTGGGGCTGCTCCTTGAGGAAATTGTGGCAATAATATTGCCGCCGCCGCGCGTCCCATGTCCAGGCGGGGCCGCCGAACACCGATTGCCAGTTGGAGGGTGGCGAGCCGTCCGGCTTGGGATCGGCCCAGACATACCAGTCGCCATGCGGTCCGTCCGGGTCGCTCCGGCTCGACTGGAACCAGGGATGGCGATCGGACGTGTGCGCCCACACCTGATCGATGATGAGCTTGAGCCCCAGGCTGTGCGCCCGCGCCAGCAGCGCGTCGAAATCGCCAAGCGTGCCGAAGATGGGATCGACATTGCGATAGTCCGCCACGTCATAGCCGAAATCGGCCATGGGCGAGGTGAAGAAAGGCGAGAGCCAGATGGCGTCCACGCCCAGCCGCGCCACATGATCGAGATGCGCGGTGACGCCGCGCAGGTCGCCGATGCCGTCGCCATTCGCGTCCGCGAAGCTGCGTGGATAGATCTGGTAGATGGTGCAACCGAGCCACCAGGGCAGGGTGGCGGGATCGCGATGGCTGACGGCGGGCGGCGCGACGGGCTTTTCTGATGTCATAAGGTGACAGACTGCATGGGAGACATGGCCCATGCAATGCGAAGCGCGCGGAAAGATGGGCGGACCGGGCAAAGGCGGCGGCCAAACCAATGCGGCGCCGGGCAAAAACCATGAAAAGCAAGGCTGCGCGGCTGGAGAACGGCCATGCGGGGATACATGACTTTCCGCGAAGGATTCCGTCGGCGACGCGGTGAAGGCCGGGCAGTTCATCGGTTATGAAGGACAGGCCGTCGATCCGAAAAGCTGTTTCCCGCCGGCCGTCCCTCTCGTAAATGACAGACAAAGTCATCATGGGGAGAGCGGGATGCGGTTCCGGGACAAGGTGGTGCTCGTCATCGGCGGCAACAGCGGCATCGGCCGGGCGGCCGCCGAGGCGTTCGGCGCGGAAGGCGCGCATATGTTCCTGACCGGCCGTGCGCAGGCGACGATCGACGATACGGTCGCGGCCATTCCGGGCGCGCGGGGTTTTCGCGCCGACATCGCCGACATCGGCAGCGGCGCCGAGGCGCTGGCCGCGATCGAGGCCGCGCATGGCCGGCTCGACATCCTGTTCGTCAATGCCGGCATCGGCGCCTTCGCGCCGGTCGACGAAGTCACGCCCGCGCAATGGGACGAAGTGCACAATGTCAATCTGCGCGGCTGCTTCTTCGCGGTGCAGAAGGCGCTGCCGCTGATGCGCGCGGGCGGCGCGATCGTCATCACCGGCTCGATCGGATCGGTCGCGGCCGTGCCCGGCAACGCCATATATGCCGCCGCCAAGGCCGGGCTGCGCGCGGTCGCCCGGACACTGGCGGCCGAGCTGGTCGGGCGCGGCATCCGCGTCAACATGGTGAGCCCCGGCCCCACCGAGACGCCGATCATCAATCGCACCGAAGGCGTGCCGGCCGAGGCTGTGCCGGGCCTGCGCGAGGTGATGAGGCAGGCCGTGCCGATGAAGCGGATGGGCCGGCCGGAGGAGATCGCGCGGCCGGTGCTGTTCCTTGCCTCCGACGAGGCGAGCTTCATCACCGGGGTCGATCTATATGTGGATGGCGGCTGCGTGGAGCTTTGAGCGCGCGACCTGATGATGTGCCATCCGGTTGGGGATGACCGTCCACACCGCCTCCTCGCATCCGCGGGGATGACGAAGGACCTGACGGAAGGAAAAGGCCGGCGGATCGCCGCCACGCCGGCCCTCTTCGATGCTTCGATCAGTTGGTCAGCGTCCAGCTGTTCTCCGTGCAGACGTTGAGCGTGCGCTCCCAGGTCGTCGCGGCACTTTCGGTCTCCGCCTTGAGCGCGAAGGTGCAGTCGCCCCGGCCGTTGTCGACCTCGATGCTGAGGCTGTCATGGGGCGCGATCACGTTCGAGCCGAGCAGGTCGCGATCATATATTTCGCGGCCCGGCAGGCCGAAATGGATCTTGTAGATCCGGTAGTCCGAATTGTTGTAGATGGTGATCGTCCGATTGCCGCCACTGCCCCCGCCCCCGCGGTCGACCAGGGTCCAGCTGCTCTCCGTGCACACATTGAGCGTCTTTTCCCAGACATCGGAATCGCCCGCCGTCGTCGCCTTCAGTTTGAAGGTGCAATCGCCCCGGCCATTGTCGATGTCGAGGCGGATATTCTCGCCGGCGTCGAGGATCTCCGAGCCGAGCAGGTCGCGCGAATAATATTCCATGTCCGGCCGGCCGAAATAGACGTGATACACGTCCTTGCTCGAACTGTTGTAGATGGTGAGGTTGCGGTTGCGACCGTCATCGCTGCTCTGCTGCGCATGAGCAGCAGACAAGGGCGCCGCAGCCAGGATCGCGCCAAGAATGGCGGAACGAAAGAAGCTCATCGGAACTATCCCCCCAATTTACGCATCGAGCGACAGGCGCCGATCCGCGGGCGATGCTTACCGCGCCGCGCCGCCATGCTCAACGATGCGATCATTAGTCCGCTTCACCTTTACAAAGGACTGACGCAACGGCGTTACATCCGGCTTCCCGGCATATCGGTCATGAAAAGAGGGGCCGGCGGTTGGTCCGCCGACCCCTTGCTGTGCCTACCCATCGCACCGGTGTGACCCGGATCAATTGGTCAGCGTCCAGCTACGCTCGCGGCACACGTTCAGCGTGCGCTCCCAATAGGTGTCGCCGCTCTCGGTCACCGCCCTGAGATTGTAGACGCAATCGCCGCGGCCATTGTCCACATTGAGGCGGATATGATAATCGGCATTGAGGACATAGTCGGAGAGCAGGTCACGCGAGTAATATTCCATGCCGGGCACGCCATAATAGATGCGGTACACCCGATAATCGGAATTGTTGTACACGGTGATGTTGCGGCTATACCCGTCGCCGCTGCCGGCGGCGTTTGCCATGGACATGGGCGCTGCGATCATCACTGCGCCAAGCACGATGCTACGAAAGATATTCATTGCCCTATTCCCTTCCCTAATGTGAGACACCCCATCGCGTCCACGAGAAATGAATAGGATGATTCGATGTTCTTCTCCATATTCGGCTTGTTAGATCTTGTTACGGGCAAAAATATTTTTGCTGATTTGAATTTATTGCGATCGGCCCAATTTATTCTATGAAAATAAAAAGGCCGGCGAAATCTCGCCGACCCTTGATTGACTTGGCCAGTCGAACCCGCGGGGGAGTCCGATCAGTTGGTGAGCGTCCAGCTGCTCTCGGTGCAGACGTTGAGCGTGCGCTCCCAATAGGTCTCGTTGCTCTGCGTCACGGCCTTGAGCTGATAGGTGCAATTGCCCCGACCATTATCCACGGTGAGGCGGATATGGTAGTTCGGGTTCAGCACTTCGTCGCCGAGCAGGTCGCGCGAATAATATTCCATGCCGGGCACGCCATAATAGATGCGGTACACTTGATAGTCCGAATTATTGTACACCGTGATGCTGCGATTGCGGCCATCATTGCTGTCGGCGGCCTGAGCGGCGGACAGCGGCGCGGCGATCATCATGGCGCCGAAAGCAAGCGTGCGGAAAATATTCATCGTCGTACCCCTTACCCTGACGGCGACGCCCCACGCGTCTGCCACGCCGACTGAATATCCCGCACCGATTTACGTCTCCATAAACCCGCTGTTAGAATCTGTTATGCCTCTTAAAACAATGCGATAGGAGCGATCTTGGTGGCAATGGCGCGCCCAGGCGGGCGGCATAACAAATCATAACAGGGCGATTTTGATTGATATCCGGGCCCTGCCTATAAGGCGGCCATGAGAAGCATTAGAGTTCGGATGCTCGCGGTGATCGCCGCGATCCTCATCCTGTCGGGCCTGGGCGTCTGGGTGCTCGTCCATGGCGTCGGGATCGCGGAGGATCCGATCGCGAATGTCGTGGACAATGGCAGCCTGACGGCACGGCAGGCCAATTATATGTGCGAGCCCGGCCCGAACGAGCGGGCCATCGCCATCCGCGAATGCACCATGCCGGTGCCGTGCGTCACCCCGGAGACGGTGGTTTCGAGCCGAAACGGGCGCTCGGCCTCGAAGATCGAAAAGAGCCAGTGCAGCCAGCCGAGCAACAGCTGCCTGACGCATGTCCGGGCCGACATCATCCGCATCGGCGCCTTGCCGGCCGACACGGCGATCGCGGTGCTGCAGCGCGCGGACGACCAGGGCAGCTGGCGGATCACCACTGTCCGCCCGAGCGACAATGCGGTCAGATCCTATGTCTATGAGCCCTGCGGCGATGGCGGCCGCGGTCATTTGCGCGCCGATGTCGGAGGCCAGAAACCGGACACCGCTTCGCGTCCATGAAATTCCGGCGGCATCGGTAGTCAAAATGCTACCGATACATTAGGAAAATGTCGCCATATGTGGGGGGCGACTCGCATGAAAATATTGCTGGCGGAAGATGATCCTGAAATCCGCGAGACGCTCCTGTCTCTGCTGGAGGAGAATGGTTTCATCGTGGACGCCTGCGCCGATGGCCAGGAAGCGCTGAACCACGGCCTTGAGAACGACTATGACGTCGTCCTGCTCGACTTCGGACTGCCGGTCTTTTCGGGCGAGCAGATCATGACGCGCTGGAAGCGGGCGGGACGGCGCTTCCCGGTGCTGGCCGTGACGGGGACGCGCACCCTGCGCGAGGAAGTGCGCGAGCTCATCAATCTCGGCATCGACCAGTATTTCCGCAAGCCGGTGCTGGATTACAGCATGCTCATCGACTGGGTGAAGGCGCGGGCCAATGCCTCGGCATCGGGCGGGCATGGCACGGTCATCAAGCGCGGCGAGCTGGAGCTCGACACCGAGAATCTCATCACGCGCTACAAGGGCAAGCGCATCGAGCTCAGCCCCTCGCAGTTCCAGGTGCTGCGCGTGCTGGCGCTGAACGAAGGGCCGCCGCTCTCCTGCCGCACCATCTCCAACCGCTGCTTCGATGAAAGCGACGGCTCGAAGGAGATGCAGGTGCGGATGCACATCGCGCGGATCCGCGAGAAATTCGGCTTCAACATCATCGTGAATGTCGCCGCGGCGCAGGGGTATCGGATTGAAGTCTGACGCAGAGGCGGACGCAAAGCCGGCGCCGGCAGCCGGATCGCCGTCCGGTCGCCGCAAGTCCCGGCTGGGGCGCTTCAATTCCATCCTCGTGCCGATCATCGGCTGGTCGCTCGTCGCGCTGATCGTGCCGCTCGGCATCTGGTTCGCGCTCACCGACACGCTCTCCGGCCTGGTGGCGCGCGGCCAGACCGAGAAGCTGCTCTGCACGCAGATCCAGGACGTGCGCGCCAGCGTCCGCTCCCAGCTCAGCGCCAAGGCGACGTTGCTGGACATCGCCGCCGTCAGCCGCGTGCTCGCCAAGCCGACCAACCAGGTCTCGGCCGACGCCCGATGGGCCCTGAATGTCGGTCCCTTGAGCGCGCCCAAGGCCTTCACCGGCTTCGGTCCGCCGGACGGGCCGGTGATGCAGCGCCTGCGCAACGTTCCGCAGAATGTGCCGGAAGGGCAACGCTATCTCGACGAGTTCGTCGATAATGGCCGCAGCTTCGTGGCGTGCAGCGAAATCTACGAGTCCGACCTGCCCGGCATCAGGACGGGCCGGAAGGGCATCTATGTGGTGGCCTGGCCGACCCCGCAGTTCACGAACCTCAACAACTGGCTCAAGGGGTCGGCTTCGCCGCTGCGCGCGTTCAACGTCATCATCCTGTCCTTCGTCGCCCTCGTCGCGGTGACGGTGGCGGCCGTGCTGGTCACTTTCTTCTACGGCTTCACGCGCGAGCTCCAGGCGGATTTCGAGGCCGTCCACAGGGGCCGTGCCGACCGGCTGGACGCGGATCGCTACCCGATCGAGCTGCAGAAGGCCGTCACCCTGTTCAACGAGATCATCGAGGACAATGAGACGGCGCTCAAGAACACGCGCCGGCTCGTGGCCCATGTCGCGCATGACGTGAACAACAAGCTGCAGGCCTTCACCACCGGCATCAATGCGCCCGAGCTGGACCGCAAGACCCTGTTGCTCCACGTTTCCGGCATCAAGAGCCAGATCGACCGCTACCGCCAACTCGCCGTCTCGTCCCATGCCGAGAGCCAGGTGCGGCGGCAGAGCTTCGACCTGGTCGATTTCGCGCAGGAGATGCTCGAGCTGCAGGGCTTCGACGCCACCAACTGGCATGTCCTCTACCGGCTGATCGTGGACGGCCGCGTGCTGCAGCGGATCGTCGGCACCAAGCGGGACGGCGACCCGGAGGCGGACGGGACGCGGCCGCGGATCATCGTGCGCGCGCATCCGGGCGACCTGGAGATCATGCTCAACAATCTCCTCTCCAACGCCTCCCGCTATGGCGGCGGGCAGGTCGACCTCACGCTCGGGACGAGCGGCCGCTATGCGATCATCGATGTCGATGATGACGGGCTCGGCATCCCCGAGGCCGATCGCACGCGCGTGTTCGAGGCGGGGGTGATGCTCAATCCCGACCAGCGCCTGCCCGGCACCGGCTATGGGCTGGACATCGTGAAGGCGATGGCCACCAACGGCCAGGGCGACGTGATGATTCTCGACGCCCCGCTCGGAGGCGCGCGCTTCCGGCTGACGCTGCCGATCCTGGACGAGGAGGAGGCGGACCGGAGCGGGAAGGCATAGAGCAACCTGCCCAAAATCGGCACCACTCTTCCACACCGTTCGCCCTGAGCTTGTCGAAGGGCCGTCCTTCTTCCTTTCCAGCGTGATGAGGAAGAGAAGGACGGCCCTTCGACAAGCTCAGGGCGAACGGCTCCTATACAAAGCACGTCGCTCCAACCGAAACGATAACCCCATCGAGGGGCACTGGCGGGACGCCGCTGGGAGCCACTCCGCAACGTCCCGCCCGGCCAGCCAAGCGTTTGGTCCCCCGCCCGGCCGCCTCTCCCGGCCTGCTCAGGCCGAAACGTCGATCGGGCGCGAAGACCCGGTCGTGATCGCGTGAACCGGCGCGCCGCTCTCGCGACGCGGCAGCGGGCCGGCGCTCTGGCCGATCAGCTTCTCCAGCAGCGCCTGCCCGAACCGCCAGTCGCCCAGGTCCGACTCCGCGTTGAGATGCCCCGCCGGTCCGGCATCCTCGAAATGGCTGCCCCAGAACTGGGCGGTCCGCCGCGCGCGATGGTGCTGGACATAGGGATCGTCCTGGCTCGCCACCACGATCGAGGCGAAAGGCAATGGGGCGACCGGCATGGGGCCGAAAGCGGCCAATCGATCGTCGGTTGGCGCGACGTCGAGATCCGGCGGGGCGACCAGCAGGGCGCCGATCACGGGATCACCATAGGCCGGCCGCTCCAGGGCCGCCCACCAGGCGACGGCATGGCAACCGAGGCTGTGCGCCGCGAGCACGACGGGCCGGCCCGCGCCGCGAATGGCGATGTTCAGCCGGCTCACCCAGCTGTTGCGATCGGGCCGCGACCAGTTGCCGAGATCGGCGCGCGCGCAATCCTCGCGCTCGCGCTCCCACACGCTCTGCCAATGTGACGGATCGCTGCCATCAAGACCGGGGACCGTGAGCACCAGCGGCTGCCGGCGCGACGAGGAAAGCATCGCATCCATGATCGATCTCCTGCGCGAGGGGACCGGTCGACTCTGCATACGTCCCGATCATCCAGGAGAAGCTATAATCTACTCGGTGAATTGACAATATCGATCGGTCGCCGGCGGAACACGTTTTGTGGCGAAAATATGGCCGAATGATGGAAGCGGTGAGTCATTCCGGAGGAAGCCGGACTCGGCGCGCGCCGGATCGCGATACTCAGCCCATATGTCGGATTGTGAGAATATCTATTCAACAATATGAAATAATTCACTTTTTTAACTTCTGCAAATCCAACACATCATTGCATGTCAGCCTGCGATCCGGTTCCCGCCCTCGCATCCCCTAACGGAGAGGTTGTGGAAGTTGTGCCCTACACAGTCGAAAAGGGCGCTCTCCAGAGCCATTTCGACACGCTCGATGTTGGAATGAATCACCACTCGAACCGGGCGGCAGTGGTGCGGCAGAGGCAGTTCCCGCACCCTACTCCGTTCGCCCTGAGCGAAGTCGAAGGGCTCCACTGAGCGGAGCGAAGTAAGCTTCGCCTGCGACTCAGCTTGAAACGAGCTGGGCCGTTCGTATCAATGCGGCTCAGTCGCGCTTGGACAAACGCCGCATGTCAACTATCTCGGTTCCATGTCCCTCGGCTCGCCCGCGCCCATCGCCGATCCTCTCGCCGACCATGACGAGACTGATCCCGTCAGCATCCTCGATCTCTTCACCATCGGTATCGGGCCATCCAGCTCGCATACGGTGGGACCGATGCGCGCGGCGCGGCGGTTCGCGGCGCTTGCGGCGCAGGACGGCCGCGCCGTCGAGCGCGTGCGCTGCACGCTCTACGGCTCGCTCTCGCTCACCGGCCATGGCCATGCGACCGACAGCGCGGTGCTACTCGGCCTCTCCGGCTGGGAGCCCGAGACCGTCGACCCCGACGAGGCGCCGTCGATCCTCGCCCGCCTGCGCGGGACGGGGCGGATGCGGCTGGACGGCGCGGCCGATATCCCCTTCGACGAAGCGCGCGACCTGCTGTTCGACAACGACTTCCTGCCCGAGCATCCCAACGGCATGATCTTCGAGGCGGTGTTCGCGGACGGCACCCGCCTTTCGCGGCGCTATCTCTCGATCGGCGGCGGCGCGATCGTGGAGGCCGGTGTGGAGCCGGTGCGGCGCAATATCCGCCTGCCGCATCCGTTCGGGTCGAGCGCGGAATTGCTGGCGATCGGCGCCGAGCAAGGCTTGTCGATCGGTGAGATCGTGCTCGCCAACGAGACGGCCTGGCGCGACGCGGCCGAGACGGACGCACAGCTGGACCGGGTGCGCGCCGCCATGTTCGCCTGCATCGACCGGGGTCTTTCCTGCGACGGCGAATTGCCCGGCGGACTCAAGGTGCGCCGCCGCGCGCGCGCCATCCATCAGGCGCTGACCGCCAAGGGCCATGCCGTGCAGCCTTCCGACGTGTTCGAGTGGGTGAGCCTGTGGGCGCTCGCGGTCAATGAGGAGAATGCCGCCGGCGGCCGCGTGGTGACGGCGCCGACCAATGGCGCGGCGGGGGTGATCCCGGCGGTGATGCGCTATTACGAGACCTTCGTGCCGGGCGCGGACGCGGCGGGATCGCGCCTGCTGCTGGCGACGGCGGCGGCGATCGGCCTGCTCTACAAGAAGCGCGCCTCCATCTCGGCGGCCGAGATGGGCTGCCAGGGCGAGGTGGGCGTCGCCTGCTCCATGGCGGCGGCGGGCCTGGCGGCGGTGCTGGGCGGCAGCAACGCGCAGATCGAGAATGCCGCCGAGATCGGCATGGAGCATAATCTGGGTCTCACCTGCGATCCGGTCGGCGGCCTCGTCCAGATCCCCTGCATCGAGCGCAACACCATGGGCGCCATCAAGGCGATCAACGCCGCCTATCTCGCCCTGCGCGGCGACGGCGCGCATGTGGTGAGCCTGGACGCCGTCATCGAGACCATGCGCCAGACCGGCGAGGACATGCGCTCGCAGTACAAGGAGACGAGCCTCGGCGGACTGGCGGTGAATGTGGTGGAGTGTTGAGGGGGCATCGAACCAGCCCTTTTCCTTGGCGATTATGCCGTTTGCAAATCCGACGTTTCATTGCGTGTTGACCTGCGATCCGGTTCCTGCCGTTATGTTCCCTTCGGTTCGGCTCGGACGGAGAGGTTGTTATAGTTGTGCCCCACTCCGTTCGCCCTGAGCGAAGTCGAAGGGCGCTACTGAGCGGAGCGAAGTGCGCTTCACCTGCGGCTCAGCTAGGCCCTTCGACACTCGGGTTTGCAAACGATATAATCGCCTTTTCCTTCGTCATTCCCGCGAACGCGGGAATGACGAAGTGAGGTTGGGGTCCTCACCCGCCCTTCCGCAACACCGGGCCGCTATCGTCCAGCACCGTCTCCATCGCCACATAGGTGGACGTGCTCGCCACATGCGGCAGGCTGGAGATCTTCTCGGCCAGCACGGCACGGTAGCGGCGGATGTCAGGCGTGCGGACCTTGAGCAGATAGTCGAAGCTGCTGGCGATCATATGGCATTCCTCCACCTCGGGGATGCGGCGGACGGCGGCGTTGAACGCGCGCAGGGCAGCCTCGCGCGTGTCGGAGAGCTTCACCTCGGTGAAGGCGACATGATCCACGCCCAGCTTGCGCGGATCGACGATGGCGCGGAAGCCGGCGATGACGCCGCTTTCGACCAGATGCTTGAGGCGCACCTGGCAAGGCGTCTTGGAGAGGCCCACACGCGCAGCCAGCTCCGTGACGGTCATGCGGCCGTCCTGAACGAGTGCATCGACGATCTTGCGATCGAAGCCATCCAGTTCGACCATTTCAGGGCCGTTCGCCATTCCATATGGCTAGCATCGGGCCCATATGAAGGCAAATCGACGCTCTCCGCGCCGACGAAAAGTCTGACCGCCATGCCCGGATGATGTAGGAACGCGCCATGTCCGACAGCTGTCTGCCGCCCTTCGCCGCCTTCGCCCCGCCGATCCGCGAGCAATCGCCCCTGCGCCAGGCGATCACTGCCGCCTATCGCCGCGCCGAGCCGGACTGCATCGCCGCCCTGCTCCCCGCCGCGACCTTATCCGAGCCGGTCCGCCTCGCCGCGCGAGAGACCGCGCGTGGGCTGGTCACGCGGCTGCGCGCCAAGCATAGGGGCAGCGGCGTCGAGGGGCTGGTGCAGGAATATGCGCTCTCCAGCCAGGAAGGCGTGGCGCTGATGTGCCTCGCCGAAGCGCTGCTGCGCATCCCCGACGCGGCGACGCGCGACGCGCTCATCCGCGACAAGATCGCGCCTGGCGACTGGGCCGCGCATCTGGGCGGCGGCCGCTCGCTGTTCGTCAATGCCGCCACCTGGGGGCTGGTCGTCACCGGCAAGCTGGTCGATCCGGTGAATGACGGCAGCCTCGGCGCAGCGCTCACCCGGCTCATCGGCCGGGCCGGCGAGCCGGTCGTGCGGCGCGGCGTGGATATCGCCATGCGCATGATGGGCGAGCAGTTCGTCACTGGCGAGACGATCGAGGAAGCCCTGAAGCGCGCCGGCAAGCTCAACGAGAAGGGCTTCACCTACAGTTTCGACATGCTGGGCGAGGCGGCGGCCACGGAAGCGGACGCCGCCGCCTATCTCGCCGCCTATGAGCGGGCCATCCACGCCATCGGCGCGGCGGCGGCCGGGTGCGGGCCCTATGCGGGCAACGGCATCTCCATCAAGCTCTCCGCCCTGCATCCGCGCTATGCCCGTTCTCAGGCCGACCGGGTGATGGGCGAGTTGCTGCCGCGCGTGGCCGGGCTGGCGGCGCTGGCGAAATCCTACGACATCGGCCTCAACATCGATGCCGAGGAAGCCGACCGGCTCGAACTCTCGCTCGACCTGCTGGAGAGCCTGGCGCTGGACCCGGCGCTCGCCGGCTGGAACGGCCTGGGCTTCGTGGTGCAGGCCTATGGCAAGCGCTGCCCCTTCGTCATCGACTGGATCGTCGACCTCGCCCGCCGCGCCGGGCGGCGCATCATGGTGCGGCTGGTGAAGGGCGCCTATTGGGACGCCGAGATCAAGCGCGCGCAAGTGGACGGGCTGCCGGACTTCCCCGTCTATACGCGCAAGGTCCATACCGACGTCGCCTATGTCGCCTGCGCGGCAAAGCTGCTCGCCCACAAGGATGTGCTGTTCCCGCAATTCGCGACGCACAATGCCCAGTCGCTGGCGACCATCTATCATATGGCCGGGCCGGACTTCGCGCCGGGCGACTATGAGTTCCAGTGCCTGCACGGCATGGGCGAGCCGCTTTACGAGGAAGTTGTCGGGCCCAACAAGCTCGGTCGCCCCTGCCGCATCTATGCGCCGGTCGGCACGCACGAGACGCTGCTCGCCTATCTGGTCCGCCGGCTGCTGGAGAATGGCGCCAATTCGAGCTTCGTCAACCGCATCGCCGATCCGCGCGTGTCGATCGACGAGCTGATCGCCGATCCGGTGGCGCAGGTGACGGCCATGGCGCTGCCCGGCGCGAAGCACGACCAGATCGCCCTGCCCGCCGATCTTTATCCCGACCGGCGCAATTCCGCGGGCCTGGACCTGAGCGACGAGACCGTGCTCGCTGCCCTGTCCGGTGCGCTACAGCGCAGCGCCGCCCTGCCCTGGATCGCGGCGCCAGCCGATGGGGCCGGCACGGAACGCGGCGTCTATAATCCAGGCGACCATCGCGATCGGGTCGGCACCGTCATCGAGCTGGCGCCGGCGCAGGCCGTCGCCGCCGTGATGCGCGCCGCTCTCTCCAAATGGCCGCTCCTACCCGCCGCCGACCGCGCCGCCATGCTCGAACGCGCCGCCGATGCGATGCAGGCGCGCATGCCGATCCTGCTCGGCCTCATCATGCGCGAGGCCGGCAAGTCGATGCCCAACGCCATCGCCGAGGTGCGCGAGGCCGTCGATTTCCTGCGCTACTATGCCCATCAGGCGCGCGCCACACTGACGCTGGAGACGCCGCCGCTGGGCCCCGTCGTGTGCATCTCGCCCTGGAACTTCCCGCTGGCAATCTTCACCGGGCAGGTCGCCGCCGCGCTGGTCGCCGGCAATCCTGTGCTCGCCAAGCCGGCCGAGGAGACGCCGCTCATCGCCGCCGAGGCGGTCAGCCTGCTGCATCAGGCCGGCGTGCCCGCCGATGCGCTGCAGCTCATCCCCGGCGACGGAGCGGTCGGCGCCGCGCTGGTCGGCGCGCCCGGCACGGCCGGCGTCATGTTCACCGGCTCCACCGAAGTCGCGCGGCTCATACAGGGTCAGCTCGCCCAGCGGCTCTCGCCGGCCGGCAAGCCGATCCCGCTCATCGCCGAGACCGGCGGACAGAATGCGATGATCGTCGATTCCTCCGCCCTGCCCGAGCAGGTGGTGGCGGACGTCATCACCTCGGCCTTCGACAGTGCCGGCCAGCGCTGCTCGGCGCTGCGCATCCTCTGCCTGCAGGAGGACATCGCCGACCGGGTGCTCACCATGCTGCGCGGCGCGCTCAGGGAGCTGCGTATCGGCCGGACCGACCGGCTGGCGATCGACATCGGCCCGGTCATCACCGCCGAGGCCAAGGCCAATCTGGAAGCGCATATCGAGGCGATGCGCGCGCGCGGCCATGCCGTGGAGCAGCTCGCCCTGCCCGCCGAGACGGCATATGGCACCTTCGTGCCGCCGACGATCATCGAACTGCCGGATATCGCCGAGCTGACCCGCGAAGTGTTCGGCCCGGTGCTGCACGTGATCCGCTACAAGCGCGCCGAGATCGACCGGCTGATCGCCGCGATCAACGCGACCGGCTACGGCCTCACCTTCGGCCTGCACACGCGGCTGGAGGAGACGATCGCCCGCGTCACGAGCCGCGTGCGCGCCGGCAACCATTATGTGAACCGCAACATGATCGGTGCGGTGGTGGGCGTGCAGCCGTTCGGCGGGCGTGGGCTTTCCGGCACCGGTCCCAAGGCGGGCGGGCCGCTCTATCTGGGCCGGCTGGTCGAGAATGCAGCGGTCGCCGCTCCCGTACGCGCCCCGCGCACTGATCCCGCGCTGGCGGATTTCGCCGCCTGGCTGGAGCGGATCGGCGAAGGCGAGGCCGCGGGCATCGCGCGCGCCTATGGCATGCACACGCCGCTGGGGCTGGAGACGGAGCTGCCCGGACCGGTCGGCGAGCGCAATCTCTATGCGCTGCATCCGCGCGGCGCGATCCTGCTGATGCCGAAGACGCCGGCGGGCCTGCGCCAACAGATCGCCGCCGTGCTGGCGACCGGCAATCGCGCGCGCATCGAGGGCATGGCCCTGCCCTCCGATCTTCCGGCAAGCGTGGCGGCACGGCTCAATGCCGGCGCGGAGGAAGCCTTTGCGGGCGTGCTGATCGAGGGCGAGGGCGACGATGTCCGCAGCGCCCTGGAAGCGATCGCGCGGCGCACCGGCCCCGTGCTGCTTCCGCAAGCGGCAAGTCCCGCCGCCTGCAACCGCGAGCCCGCCTATCGGCTGGACTGGCTGGTCGAGGAAGTCTCCACCTCGATCAACACGACCGCATCCGGCGGCAATGCGAGCCTGATGACGATCGCTTGAGAGGGCGATCGGTTCATGACGCGAATGGCCGCTCTTGGCTCGCAACCGGTCATTCCGGTCCGCAAGCCGATCAGATCGGATAATGCCCCGGCAGCGTCTCGACCGTCACCCAGCGCAGCTCGGTGAAGCTGTCGATGCCGGCCTTGCCGCCGAAGCGGCCATAGCCCGAGCCCTTGACGCCGCCGAACGGCATCTGCGCCTCGTCATGCACGGTGGGGCCATTGACATGGCACATGCCCGACTGGATGCGCCGGGCGATGCCGAGGCCCTTGGCGATGTCCCGCGTGAAGACCGAGGCGGAGAGGCCATATTCGGTGTCGTTGGCGAGTTCGACGGCATGATCTGCGTCGCGCGCGCGGATGATGCCGACGACCGGGCCGAAGCTCTCGTCGCGGAACAGCTTCATGTCCGGCGTCACCTTGTCGATGACATGCGCGGGCATGAGCACATTGGCGGTCGTCTCGCCGCCGATGAGCTGCTCGGCGCCATGACCCAGCGCATCCTCGATCAGCGATCGGCAATGCGCCACGGCCTTGGCGTCGACCACGGCACCGAGCGGCGTCGTGCCCTCGCGCGGATCGCCGACCGGCATGGATGCGACCTTGGCCTTGAACTTCGCCGCGAAGTCATCGGCGATCGCATCCACGACGATGATCCGCTCGGTCGACATGCAGATCTGGCCCTGGTTCATGAAGGCGCCGAACGCGGCGGCCTTCACTGCCTCGTCCAGATCGGCATCCTCCAATATGATGAGCGGCGCCTTGCCGCCCAGCTCCAGCAGGCAGGGCTTCAGATGCTCGGCCGCCCGCTTCGCGATGATCCGGCCCACCGCCGTCGAGCCGGTGAAATTGATGCGCCGCACCTCCGGCGCGTCGATCAGCGCGCCGACCACCTCGCCTGCGTCGGCCGGCGCATTGGTGACGACATTGACAGCCCCTTCCGGGAAACCAGCCTCGGCGAACGCCTCGATGATGAGCGCATGAGTGCGCGGGCAAGTCTCGCTGGCTTTCAGGATCACGCTGTTGCCGCAGGCGAGCGGCACGGCGATGGCGCGTACGCCGAGGATGATCGGGGCGTTCCAAGGCGCGATGCCGAGGATGACGCCGACCGGCTCGCGCAGTGCCATGGCGAGACAGCCCGGCTTATCCGACGGGATGACCTCACCAGCAATCTGCGTGGTGAGCGCCGCGGCCTCGCGCACCATGCTCGCCGCGAGGCCGAGATTGAACAGCGCCCAGCCCCTGGTCGCGCCGATCTCGCCCATCATCGCCTCGACGAACGCCTCCGCGCGGGCTTCCAGCGCGTTCGCCGCCTTCATCAGCACGGCGCGCCGCGCATTGGGGCCGAGCGCCGACCAGGCGACGAAGCCGGCCTGCGCCTGCGCCACGATGGCGGGGATGTCGCCGGCCTGCATGGCCGTGGCGGAGGAAGCGACCTCGCCGGTCACCGGGTTGATACGGGTGAATTCCATCATCGCTCTCCTGCACATGTCGGCCACGCCAATCGGTTGCGCTTCTCTTCGCCGGAGTGGCCAGCCAAGTCCAGTCTGAATTGATTTGTCAACATCACCAACCAAAGGCACCTGGATTGATTTCCCGATCGCCCATCCCACTTCCGCCTTGCCAGCCTTTCGCAACTGCAATAAGCGGACATCGTGTCCGGTTATTGATTCGCCGGATGATGTCCTGTCCGGCCGCAAAGCCCGGATCGCCCCGGCCCAGATGAAAGCGTCGCATGACCCAAGACAGCCAAACCGAGGACCAGCCGGCGGAGAATGGCGCGAGCAAGCCCGCCGGCCGCCTCAGCCCGCGCGCCCGCATGATCCTGCTCATCGTCGCCGTCGCGGCGGTGCTCGCCGTGGGCATCTGGTTCGCCTATCATGAGCTGCGCGGCAAATACTATGAGGAGACCAACGACGCGCAGGTGCGCGCCGACATGGTGACGATCGCCCCGCGCGTCGCCGGCTATGTCTCCGAGCTGCTGGTCAGGGACAATCAGGACGTGACGGCCGGCCAGCCGCTGCTGCGGATCGAGGCGCGCGACTATGAGGCGCGGCAGGCGCAGGCGGAAGCGCAGATCACCGTGGCGCGCGCCGGCGCCGATAATATCCGCGCGAGCATCCGCGAGCAGCAGGCGACCATCGCGCAGGCGCGCGCCCAGCTCGCCCAGGCGCGCGCCAAGGCCAGCTACGACGCCGCGCAGGTCGCCCGCTACACGCCGCTCGCCGCGTCCGGCGCGGAGCGGCGCGAGCAGCTCGCCGAGCTGCGCTCGACCGCCGAGCAGTCCGCCGCGCAGGTGCGCGCGCTCGAAGCCGCGCTCGCCATGCAGGAGCGCCGCGTCGCGACCTTCCAGAGCCAGATCGAGCAGTTCGACGCGCAGGCCGAGAGTGCTCGCGCCCAGCGCGCCTCGGCCAATGTGGACCTCAGCGCGACGCTGCTGCGCGCGCCCATTGCGGGCCGCGTGGGCGATCGGACGGTCACGACCGGACAGTTCGTCCAGCCGGGCCTGCGGCTCATGTCGCTGGTGCCGCTCGACAAGCTCTATATCGTCGCCAATTTCAAGGAGACGCAGATCGGCCTGATCCGCCCCGGCCAGCCGGCGACGATCAGCATCGACGCGCTGGACGGCACCGAGATCCGTGGCCGCGTCTCCAGCATCTCACCGGGCACGGGCGCGCAATTCTCGCTGCTGCCGCCGGAGAATGCGACCGGCAACTTCACCAAGATCGTCCAGCGCGTGCCGATCCGCATCGAGATCGACGCGACGCCCGAGGCGCGGCAGCTGCTGGTGCCCGGCCTCTCCGTGACGGTGACGGTCGACACCATCTCCGCCAAGGATGCGCCGCGCCGCATCCAGGCCGAACAGGCGGGCCGGACGCGGGGCTGACATGGCCGAAGCCGTCGCCAGCCCTGCATCCGCCGGCGCCCCGCCGGTCGAAAAGGCCGACATCACGGCCTGGCTGGCGGTCGCCGCGGGCACGCTCGGCGCGCTCATGGCGACGCTCGACATCTCGATCGTCAATTCCGCGCTGCCGACCATCCAGGGCGAGATCGGCGCGACCGGCACTGAAGGCACCTGGGTCGCGACCTCCTATCTGGTCGCAGAGATCGTCATCATCCCGATGGCCGCCTGGCTGCAGCGGCTGCTCGGGCTGCGTACCTTCCTGCTGATCGTCGCCGTGCTGTTCACTATCTTCTCGGTGGTCTGCGGCTTTGCCGACAGCCTCATGATGATGATCGTCGGCCGCGTCGGTCAGGGCTTCACCGGTGGGGCGATGATCCCGACCGCGCAGACCATCATCGCGATGCGCCTGCCGCGCCGGCAGCAGCCGGTCGGGATCGCCCTGTTCGGCGTCACTGCGATCATGGGCCCGGTGATCGGGCCGCTGCTTGGCGGCTGGCTCACCGAGAATATCAGCTGGCACTATGCCTTCTTCATCAACCTGCCGATCTGCGCGCTGCTCATGGTGCTGCTGCTCGTCGGCCTGCCGCACGAGCGCACGCGTCTGGACCTGCTCGGCGAGGCGGACTGGTTGGGCGTGGCGGGGCTGGCGCTGGGCCTGGGCGGCCTCACCGTGTTCCTGGAGGAAGGCCAGCGCGAGCAGTGGTTCGCCTCCGAGTTGATCTGGTGGATGGCCGGCGTCTCGGCGCTGGGCTTCGCACTGCTCTTCGCCGGGCAGATCACCGCCAGGCGCCCGGTCATCAAGCTCTCGCTGCTGCTCGACCGGCAGTTCGGCTCCGTCGCGCTCATGGCGACGGTGCTGGGCGTCGTGCTTTACGGCACCGCCTATGTGATCCCGCAGTTCCTTGCCGCCATCGCCGGCTACAATGCGCTGCAGGCCGGCCAGATCGTGCTCATTTCCGGCATTCCCAGCCTGTTCATGATGGCCATGGTGCCGATCCTCATCCGCACCATCGACATCCGCCTCGCCGTGGCCGCCGGCCTCGCCATCATGGGCGGATCATCGCTCATCGACGCGCATCTGAACATCGATTCGGTCGGCGGCGATTTCGTCGCTTCGCAGCTCATGCGCGGCGTCGGGCAGATATTGGGCATGCTGTTCCTCAGCCAGGCCGCCATCCAATCCGTGCCGCGCGAGGATGCGGGCGACGCCTCTGGCCTGTTCAACTCGGTGCGCAATCTGGGCGGCAGCCTGGCGCTGGCAGGCATCTCGGTCATCCAGGACCAGCGGCTTTGGTTCCACAACCGGCGGCTCGAGGAAGTGCTCAACGCCAATTCGCTCAACGTGCAGGACTATGTGGCTGGCCTCAGCCAGATGCTTGGCGGCGAGCCGACGGCGCTGCGGCTGCTCTCGCAGCAGCTCCAGGTCCAGGCGCTGGTGATGACCTACAATGATATTTTCTGGCTGATGGGGATCGGCACGCTGATCGTCATCCCGTTCGTCTTTTTCCTGCGTCCCCTGCCCAAGGACGCATCCGCAGGCGCCATGCACTGATGAAGAAACGCTCTCCCCTCGCCCTCCCCTTGCTGCTCGCGGCCTGCACGGTCGGGCCGAACTATGCAGGGCCGCCCGCCGCGCCCTCCGACGCCGCGCCCGGCGACAGCTTCGTGCGCGCACAGGACCCGGCCCTGCGGCCGGCGCCGGGGCTCGCCCGCTGGTGGGAAGCGATGAATGATCCGACGCTCGATGCGCTGGTCGGTGACGCCCTTGCCCATAATCCCGACATCGATGTCGCGCAGGCCCGCATCCGCGAAGCCATGGCCCAGTTGCGCGCGCGCCAGGCCGACCGGCTGCCCAGCGTCAGCGCCAATGTCATCTATGGCCATGCCGAGCTGCCGCCCTTGGACGACGGCGAGGATTCGACCTCGCTCGATATCTACAATCTCGGCCTCAACGCCTCCTGGGAGATCGACCTGTTCGGCGGCAGCCGCCGGCAGCTCGAGCAGGCCCGCGCCACGGTCGGCGCCCGCCAGGCCGATCTCGCCGACATGCAGGTGAGCCTTTCCGCGCAAGTGGCGCAAGCCTATGTCAATCTGCGCGATGCCCAGGCCCGGCTCGCGCTCAACGAACAGTCGATCGCGCTACAGGAGCAGCAGCTCGGCCTGATGCGCCAGCGCTATGAGGGCGGCACCGCCACGGCGCTCGATGTCGAACGGCTGCAACAGCAGCTCGACAGCACGAAGGCACAGGTCCAGCCGCTCCATGCCGATGTCGACACCTATCTCGACCAGCTGGCGGTGCTGACAGGGCGCGCGCCCGGAACGCTCGACCAGCAGCTCGCCGCCGGCGCGCCGATCCCTCTGCCCCCTGCCGAGGTGGCGATCGGAGACCCCACAAGCCTGGTTGCGCACCGCCCCGACATAAGGGCAGCGGAACGGACGCTGGCGGCGAGCAACGCGGCGATCGGCGTCGCGGAGGCGAGACGCCTGCCGCGCCTCAGCTTCATGGGCATTCTCGGACTGGGCGGCAGCTCGCCGGGCGACGTGTTCGACATCGACAAGCTGACCGCACTGGCAGCGCCGCAGCTGAGCTGGTCCTTCCTCGATTTTGGACGCGGCACGGCCGAGGTGCGTCGCACCGAGGCGCAGCGCGACCAGGCCGTGGCGCAATATCGCAAGGCCGTGCTCGCTGCGCTGGAAGATGCCGAGACCTCGCTCTCCCGCTTCGGCCATGCGCGGCTGCAGCTCGCCAGCCTGGCCCGCGCCGACCAGGCCGCCGCGCGTGCGGCGACGCTCAACAGGCAGCGAGTCGAAGCCGGCACCAGCGCATTGATCGACCAGCTCGACATCGAACGGCAACGCCTCTCCGCCGCCGCCGCGCTCAGCCAGGGCAAGGCTGCGCTCGCGAACAGCTATGTCGCAGTGCAGAAGAGCCTGGGACTGGGCTGGGCGGAGGAGACGAAGGACTGACCTTGTTATTTCCCCTCTCGCTTGCAGGAGAGGTAAAGGGGGGCCTTTGAACGCAGCGTTGGAGCCCCGTCGCTTCCTCAGGCTTCCGAGAAGTTGACGACAACCGATGTCTTGCCATCCTCGAACGAGACGGCGATCGAAGCCTTCCTGCCATCGCCTTCGGCCGCCATGAGACCGCCATCCTCCGCCATCATCCGGGACGAGATGGTCATCCCCGCATCCTTGAACGCCTTCTCGTAGAAGGCCACCACCTTGTCGACGCTGTCCCCCGTCTCGATGCTCACCATATGGTTGGTGCGTTCATCGGTTTCGGTCTTGACCGCGCTCAGGATGGTGGAACCGGGATATTTGGGGGCGAAGGACGGCATCTGGACATTGGCCGCAGCCGCGCCGTCGACCGTGGAAAGCGTGCCCTTATCGGTCGTGATCGTCGCCGTGCCGTCGCCTTCGTTGCTGGTGAAGGTTGCGCCCCCGATCGTCGCGCTTTCCTCGCGCGAGCCACATGCCGCCAGCGCCAGACAGAAACCCATCAAAACCAATGCACGCATCAAGACGATCCTCCTCTGTTGGTCGATCGGGCTTAGGGAGGATGTGGAACCGGCTCAACCCGCTGCGGGATCAGCCGCCGGCCGGGCGGGATGTGCCGCAAGTCCCGCTGAGACCGCGCATCAGCAGCGCCATGGACCGATCGATCTTCTCCCGGATCTCCGCCTCGCTCATCTGCGGCAACAGAAGGCCGCTGATCATCCGCATGGAGAGCAGGATGTCGATCACGCCGAGGTCCGGGCGCAGCACGCCGTCCGCATGCCCCCTGTCCACGAGCGGCTGGATGATCGCGGCCATGCGCTCGCCCAGATGATGGAAATCATCGAGATTCTCGCGGCTAAGCGGCAGTTCGATGGCCATGCGTGTGAACAGGGCGGATGCCTTGGCGCCGCTGCGCACGATATCGCCGACCACTTCGTCTATCGGCCGGGACATGTCGATCGTGGCTTTCAGCGTGTCGATATCCTGCTCGAACACGGCCAGCGCCAGCGCCGCGCGATCCCGGAAATTCCGATAGAGCGTGCCGCGCCCCACGCCGGCGCGTGCGCAGATCTCCTCCAGCGGCACCGTATAGCCCTTCTCGGCGAAACAGTCGGCGGCCGCCCGGATCAGCGCCTCCCGACGCTCGCGCGCGTCGCGCCGCATCGCGGGCGATGCGGCCTGCGAGTGGCTAGCGTCGGCACGTCCTTTAGACGGCAATATCCATGTCCTCCCCGATCATCTCCGACATCGCGATACCGCGCATGCGCACCGCGCGGTTCCTGCATCCCGTTCTAGGCCAGCTTGCCGGCGCCATCAACGCCGGACGCGGTCTTCCGACATCGGGAAACGACCGTTTCCAGCGGCGCAGGCGCTATCGCCGCCGTGCCAGCGCGGCCGCACAGCAAGCGAGCAGGACGGAGACCCAGAGCGTGACGGTGGAGCTTTCCCCGGCAAAGCGCAGGCTCACCGCGGCGATCAGCGCGCCGGCAGTCTGGCCGACCAGCCGGCACTGGGCCTGCATCCCCGCCGCCGCGCCGGCGCGGTCGAGCGGACCGGTGCGCAGCATCACATTGTTGTTCGGCGACTGGAACAGACCGAAGCCGACGCCGCCAAGGCCCATGGCGAGCGCGATGAGGCCGACTGGCGCACTGGTCGGCAGCAGCAGCGCCATGGTCGCCAGCATGAGCGCCTGGAGCAGCAGGCCGGCCGCGCTCATCAGGCTCGCCCAGGGCCGTTCCGCCAGCCGCCCCGCGATTGCCGAGGTCACGCCGAGCGCGATCGGCAGCGGCAGGATGAGCAGGCCGACCTGCGCCGCGTCCAGTCCGCGATCCTTCTCCAGCAGGAAGGGCAGCGTCACCAGCATGCCCATCTGCGCCGCGAAGCCGCAGATCGACGCGCCATAGGCGAAGCGCATCCGCGCGATGCCGAGCAGGTCGAACGGGATCAGCGGCCGCGGCTTGCTACGCAGGCGATGGATCAGCCAGACGCCGGTGCCGAGCGCGACCGCGCTCATGCAGCCGAGCCAGAGCGACCAGCGACCATGCGCCGCCTCCGAGAGCGCGAGGAACAGGGCGCCGAACATGAAGGCGTTGAGCAGCGCGTCCGGCCAGTCGAACAGCCGCGTCACCGAGGGCGTGCGCGGTCCGAACCGCACCACCAGTGCGAGCGCGGCCATCCCGATCGGAATGTTGATGAGGAACAGCCAGTGCCAGGTGGTGAGCGAGAGCACCAGCCCGGCAATGGCCGGTCCGGCCGCGGCGGTGCAGGAGACCACCAGCGCATTATAGCCGATGCCCCGCGCCAGCACGTCGCTGGGCCAGGTGTGGCGCATCTGGGCGCCGTTGACGCCCATCATCGCCGCGCCGCCCAGCCCCTGGCCGAAGCGAAAGGCGGCCAGCGCCTCCAGATTGGGCGCGAAGGCGCAGGCCGCCGACATGATCACGAACAGCACGAGACCGCCCAGATAGACGCGGCCATAACCCAGCCGCTCGCCCAGCGCGGCGACCGGCAGCAGCGTCATGACGATGGCGATCTGATAGGCCGTGACCACCCAGGTCGCGGTCGCGGCATTCACCTGAAGGTCGCGCGCGATGGAGGGCAGCGCGATATTGGCGATCGAGCTGTCGATGACCGACATCGACATGCCGGTCCACAGGCCGATGAGCGCCCAGGTGCGGCGCGGCTGCGGCAGTCCGTCCGGCTCGGACGGGGCGCCCTCCGCGCTCGTCGCGGGCATGTCCAGATGGCCGTCCGCGCTCACGGTCCGTTACAGCCCTGCATAGGCATCGGTCGCGCGGATCAGCCGGTCGAGGATGCCGGGCTCGGAATAGGCATGGCCGGCATCCTCGATCAGATGATAGTCCGCCTCCGGCCAGGCGCGGTGCAGCGCGTGCGCTGTGCGCACCGGGCAGGCCATGTCCCACCGGCCCTGGACGATCGTCGCCGGGATGTGGCGGATCTTCTCGACGTCGCGCAGCAGCTGGCCGTCCTCCAGCCAGCCATGATGGACGAAATAATGATTTTCGATCCGCGCAAAGGCGAGCGCGAAATGCGGGTCGCCGAACGGATCGCTGGTTTCCGGATCGGGCAGCAGGGTGAGCGTGCGACCTTCCCACAGGCTCCAGGCCCGCGCCGCTTCCAGCCGCACCGCCTCGTCTTCATGGGTCAGCCGCTTGCGATAGGCGGCGCGCAGGTCGCCGCGTTCTTCCGGCGGGATGGGCGCGAGGAATTCTTCCCATTTCTCGGGATAGACCTCCGAGGCGCCGAATTGATAATACCAGTGCAGCTCGGATTCCCGCACAGTGAAGATGCCGCGCAGCACAAGCTCGCTCACCCGCTCTGGATGGGTCTGCGCATAGGCCAGCGCGAGCGACGAGCCCCAGCTCCCGCCGAACACCTGCCATTGGTCGACACCCATCAGCATGCGCAGCCGCTCGATGTCGCCGACCAGATGCCAGGTGGTGTTGGCCTCCAGGCTGGCGTGCGGCGTCGACTGGCCGCAGCCGCGCTGGTCGAACAGCAGCACGTCATAGGCCTGCGGATGGAACAGGCGCCGATGCTTGGGCGAGATGCCCCCGCCCGGCCCGCCGTGCAGGAACACGGCCGGCTTGGCGCCGGGTGTGCCGCAACGCTCATAGCGGATGCTGTGGCCGTCGCCGACCTCCAGCATGCCGGTCGCATAGGGTTCGATCTCGGGATAGAGGGTGCGAAGCTGAGTCATGCCTCGCCTGTGCCGCGTGCAGGTGCGAAGGTCCAGCCCCTACCGGACGATCGGGTCAGGCGGCCATGGCTTCGCCGATCGCCGCCGCGGTCAGCTGTGCGGTTGCGGCCGAGAGCGTCCAGCCCAGATGACCATGGCCGGTATTGTAGAAGATGCGCGAATGCCGGCTGAAACGCACATGCGGCATCATGCTGGGCGTCATCGGACGCAGGCCTGCCCAGGGAACCACCTGCTCGGTCGACACGGCCGGAAAATGCCGCTCGGACCAGCGCACCAGCGGAGCGATGCGGTCGGCGCGGATGTCGCGATTCTCACCGTTGAACTCGGCGGTGCCGGCGACGCGGAAGCGATCCCGCCCCAGCCGGCTGGTCACGATCTTGGCGCTTTCGTCGAGCAGGCTGACCATCGGCGCCGCGTCCTGGCTGCGCGCATCGTCGAGGCGGACGGTGATCGAATAGCCCTTCACCGGGTAGATGTTCACCCGGTCGCCCGCCATGGCGGCGATGCGGCGGCTGGCGACTCCCGCGCAGACCAGCAGCAGGTCGGGCCGGATCGTCTCGGTCCGCGCCGCGTCTCCCTCGCCCATCTCGATCTCGACGCTGGGCAATTCGCCCGAAATGTCGATCTTGCCGACGGTGGAGCCGAGCATGAAGGTCGCGCCCAGGCGCCGGCAGGCTTTGGCAAGACCGCACGTGAATTTGTGGATGTCGCCGGTCGAATCTCCCGGCGTGTAGAAGCCGCCGAAAAAGTCGCCATGCAGGGTCGGCTCGATGCTTTTCATCTCCGCGGGCGTCACCGCGCGGCGATCGAGCCCGCCTTCGAGCAGCAGCGCGTTGGCGCGCGCCGCCACGTCGAAAGTCGACCTGTCATGATAGATGTGCAGGATGCCGCGCTGCTCCAGATCGAAATCGATCGCTTCCTTGCGCGCGATCTCGAAGAGGTGCTCGCGCGCGGCGATGGCGAGGCGCGTCGTCTCGATGGTGTTGGCGCGGTAGTTGCGGATCTGCCCGCAGAACTCGGCGAGCCAGCCATATTTGTGCAGGCTCGGCTTCAGGTTCATGAGCAGCGGCGCGTCCGAACGCATCATCCAGCGCATGCCCTTGAGCACCGTCGCCCAGCTGTTCCACACCTCCGCATTGCTCGCGGAGAGCTGGCCGCCATTGGCGAAGCTGGTCTCCATGGCGGGGTAGCGATGCCGGTCGACGACCGTCACCTGGAAGCCGCGATTGAGCAGCGCATAGGCGCTGGTGATACCGGTAATGCCGGCGCCGATGACGAGAATATGGGGCACGTCGGGTAACTCCAGGGCCAGAGGGACGATGTGACACGGCGTCTTGCACCGCCATGTCACCCCCATCTGTCCGGGTACCTGAGAGCTTGGCCCGGCGACCGCGTGGCGCGGCGGACCTTCCCCTTCGGTGGGCGCTCCGGGCGGAACGCCACTCTCCAGATTGCCCTGACGACATGGTCCTTTTGCCTGAGAGTTTCCCGGGGGGTTGCTCCGTCGGCGCCTTCACCGGTCAATCGGCGAAAGTCTCTCCCATGTCGCGTAAGCGAGCCGCTGAAGAATGCGGGCAAGGCATGATGCTGTCAACGCACATGGTGACACCACTGGTGCTCGGACTGCCCGCTTCCGCGAGCCCGCCGCTCAGCGCTGATCGAGACCGTTCTTGCGCAGGAACTGGGCGAGCTGCTCGGCAACCTGCGCATTGTTGAGGTCGGCGAACGGGATGTGCGTGTTGCCGCGCAGGCCGACCGAGGGAAGCATCAGCACCTCGGCATGACCGCCATGAGCGTTCACGATCTCGACGAACTGGCGGCTGAGCTCCACATTGCGCGTCCAGAAGGTCCCGTCCGTATTGTCGCCCCAGACGAGCTGGATCGGGATGCGGGTGAGGCGCATGAACTGGTCGAGCGGCACATGGGTCGGACCGAAGCCGGTCTCCTCGCCCTGCGGCCCCTCGCCTTCGGGAAAAACGAAGGCAGCCGGCTCATAGGCGACGATCCCCTTCACATTGTCACTCTTGAGCGCCGCGAGCATGGCGCGCCAGTCGCCGGCGGAATTGGTGAGCAGCACGCTCGGCCCGATCCTGTCGATCGCCTGCGCTCCTGCCTCGGCCTCCAGATGAGCGTTCTTGGCGACGTCGAACTCGTCATAGCGCGCCGACATGGCCTGATCGAGAGCCTCGGCGCTGTCCTTCGGGAACTGGACGTTGGGGAACCACTCGCCGGCCTTGGGGCCGAACCGCCAGGCGATCCAGTTGCGCTGGTCCTGGCCGATCACCGGCGCATAGGTATAGGCTTCGCAACCCATATTGCCTCGGCCGACGCGCGGCCCATCCCAGAGATAGACCGGATAGCCCCGGCGCAGCAGGATGGACTGATAGCCCTCTCCGCCGTCCCAGCGCTGCTGCCAGACATGGACGCTGGAGCTGTGCCAGAGGAACAGCGAGATCTTCCGGGGGTTCACCGGGATCTGATATTCGACGAAGCCATGGTCGCAATGGAGCGTGCCCCGCTCGGCATCGCCAATCATCTTGCCGCCAGCCTGGAAGCTGCCTTGCCGCTCGATCGCGATGGGTTCATCAGCCGCCAGGGCGCCTGTGACCGGCAGTGAAAGAGCGAAAAGTAGCGCCGGTCCCGTCCGAGTCCGTCCCGAAAATCGTGCCATGGCTATCCTCCCGTGATTGTCGATCGGTCTCGTCTTGAAGCGCTTGGCCCGAGTTCCTTGTTCAATATCGCGGCGTCGCTACCCTCATGCGTCAGCCGCCAGCTCGATGACCCGCACCAGATCGGCCAGCGTGTCGCAGACCGGGGTCGGAACGCCGAGGCGGGCACCTTCCCGGGCAATGGCGCCGTTGATGGTCTCGATCTCCGTGCGGCGGCCATGCTCGCGGTCCTGCAGCATCGAGGCCTTGTGATGGGCATGTTCCCGCAGTGCCTTGTCGACCGTGTCCGCGATCCGCGGGCGATCGATGACGATACCGGCGGCCGCCGCGACGGCCACGGTCTCATCCACCACGCGCAGCGCGATCCGCCGGCCGGGCTCATTGTCTACACCGGCATTGGGCACTTCGCAGATCATCCCCAGGGCATTGAGCGCGGCGTTGAAGGCGACCTTCTCCCACACCGCCGCATTCACGTCCCGGGCGACATGCGCGCCGAAGCCGGCGCGCTCCAGCAGCGCGGCGACCGCCGGCGCACGCTCGTGCGCAACCGGGGTGAAGCCGCCAAGATCGAGATGGCCGAATCCATGGGTCAGCACGGCCGCGGGGCCGGTCAGGTCCGCCGGTATATGCGCCGTGCCCATGAGCACTTGATCCGCGCCGAACGCTTCGGCGAGCAGCTCGGCATTGCCGATGCCGTTCTGCAGCGTGAGGGCGATCGGGCGAGCGGCCGCCAGATGCGCGACCGAGCGGACGGCGGCGGCGCTGTGCAGCCCCTTGGTGAAGAGGATCAGCAGGTCGACGGGTCCGGTCAGATCCGCCGCCGTCGCGGCCTCCACCGCCAGCGTCCGCGTGCCGTCGTCGTCAGTCAGCATGATGCCTTGCTCGGCGATCGCCGTCAGCCGGGCGCGATCGACATCGACCAGCGTCACATGGGCGCCCTGCCCGGCGAGCCGTGCCGCGAACAGGCAACCCATCGCGCCGGCGCCGACGATCGCGACGCGGGGCATCGATATGAGCGACGGCATATGGGTCCTCCCCCTATATGCCGTAGACGTCGAGCATCGTCGGCACGACGTCGTTCATCAGCCGGATGACCTTGCGCGCGATCTTCCATTCGCCGTCCTGCCGCACCAGCTCATGCTCGTAGCGGCCGAAATAGGCATGGGCGCGATTGGTCCGCACATCCTGGACGTTCACGATGAAGGAGGAGTCGGTGCGCACCGTCCTTTCATCGACCGTCTCCGCCAGCACATTGCCGATCATGTGCGCCACGCGCGGCATCACCACCGACGCGACCGAGAAACCCGAGCGGATGCGCTGGACGCGATCCTCCAGATTGCGCCGGCCGCGATAGTAGATGAGCGACAGCTCGCGGTCGGGATCGTCGGTCTGGGTGCCGTCGTCCCGCCAGGCCGGCATCCAGAAGATGCAGTCGGGCGCGTAGAGCGCCAGCCACGGATCGAAATCCAGCCGGTCGAGCATCAGTGCCTCGCGATAGAGGAAAGCGGCGGCTTCCGCCTCGCTCAGCGCACTCATGCAACCACCTCGGCCATGCGCTGCGCCCAGGCGCGATAATAGCTGCCGAACAGGCTCTCGTCGCAGAGTTGCGCGTCGGCCAGCACGCTGCGCGCCGGCTTCAGCTCGATCATGTCGGCATAGTCGTTGCCGCCCTCGACCGACGCGGTGAGGCCGCGCGCATGGCCCTGCAGCCAGGGCCGCGCCTGCTCGGCCATGCCGAGCTGCGCTTCCTCGTAGCAGACCGTGTCGTCGGGCGTGGCCATGCCGGTCGGATTGAAGAAATCCTCATACTGCCGGATGCGGAAGGCACGCGCTTGCGCGCTCTCGCCACGCGGGGCGATGCACCAGGTCTGCATCTCGGTGAGGCCGGGCGCGAGCGGACGGATGACGCGCATCTGGCTGGAGGCATTGTCCGCCAGCTGGAGGTTGGGGAAGATCGTCAGGTTGCGCATGTTGAACATCCAGTTGCGCTTGGCGACACCGAGCTGCTGCGCCAGCGCATCGGCCCGCTCGAACTCCGGCAGCGCCGCCGAGACCGGCATCACGCCCCAGTTGAGCACATGGCCATGATCGAAGCTCATCGTGCCGCCGGTGACGCCGCTCGCATCCTCCTGCCAGAAGTCGGCCGCGCCGATCGAGGACTGCACCACCTCGTCGACCTTCTCGCGGGCGCGCTGCTCCAGGATGCGGATGTAGCTTGGGTGGGTCGAGGTGAAGTGATACTGGTCCGAGCAATTCTCCAGCTGCATCTTCCAGTTGGCCGCATAAGTGAAGACCACCCGGCCCGGCACCAGCTCGACGCCGTCCGGGCTCTTGTCGACCACCAGGTCGAGGAGCTTGCGCGTCTCGCCCAGATGGTCCTCCAGGCTCGGCGCGTCCGGATTGAGGCTGGCGAACAGGAAGCCGCGATATTCGCCGAAGCGGGCGACCTCTGCCAGATCATGATTCTCGTCGTCGAAGGCGGGCGTGTAGCAGCCGCTCTTCTTCCACTTGATGTTCCTGTTCGCGCCCGCGCTGTCGAAGGTCCAGCTATGATAGGGGCAGACATGACGGCGGGCATTGCCGCACAGCTTCTGCACCAGTCGCACGCCCTTGTGCGGGCAGGCATTGACGAAGCAGCGCAGCTGGCCCTCGCCGTCGCGGCTGACGATGATCGGCACCCGGCCGATGAAGCCGGTGAAATAGTCGTGCGGATGCTCGGCCTGGGTGGCGAGGCCGACAAAGACCCAGCCGCCCTCGAACACATGCTTCATCTCGAGCTCGAACAGCGCGGGATCGCGGAACAGCGCGCGATTGACGCGGAACACGCCCTCCTGGGGGCGGTCGTCGACAAGGTCGCGAAGAAGGAAGGGTTTCATGATTCAAGCCTCATATCGACATGTTCGGCCCAATCGCCGCACGCTGCGGTCGAATCGAACCTACGGTTTCCTCCCGCCCGCGCACCGGATGACCCCCAACAGGCCTGGTATGGCAGTCATGCCTGCAAGCGAGATGCAGCATGCCCGCGCAGTCGGACATCCTCCGGCGCTAAACCCGATCCCGATCCCGATGGCGCGTGGCACGGATCATCACATGCTGCTGTCGACCGGATAATGCAGCAGCACCGGGGGAACCGGCGCGAAATTGGGGACGTCGCCGGCCACGGCCTGGCCTTCCGGCGAGCCCATTGCTGCCCCAAGCGCGGCGCCATCGGCGAATTCGGCCTCGAAGACGCAGAAATAGGGCGGCGCGTCGGGCCCGACGCCGGCGACCTCAAAGCTGTAGCGCAGCGCCTGGAGGCCGGGCAGCTTGCGGCAGAGCGGGATATGCGTCGCCAGATAATAGGCCTTGAAGGCATCGGGATCGGGCTGCGGTGGATAGAGTACGACAATCTTATGCATGGCTTGCTTCCTCGCTTTCGCCGACGACAGGCCCAACCGGTCCAGCGAGGCGCGAAACCATGGCGGCTCGCTCGCGCGCACTCAATCTCATGCCCTCTCCTTTCCTCGCATCGCCCGCGGGCGCCAATCCGGAACCCGCCTCGCTGCGGCGGGCATTTCGGCGCTGAACGCATCGTCCGGCGCCGGAAAACATTTAACATGATAAATAATACGGGGCAAGAAGGATTTTTCAATGCAACGGCCTTGCCGTGTCCGCCAGGCGTGGTGCGGCTATTCGACGCCTTTGATGGCGGCCGAGAGGGCCCGCAATTCATCGAGCAGCCGCTCGAGCCGGTCGGCGCCGAAGCGCTTGGAATATTCCCGCATCATGTGGAGCACATGGCGCGAGATCACCTTCACGACCTCGCGCCCTTCCGGCGACAGTGCGACCAGGGTGCGGCGCCGGTCATTGGCGTCGGCCTCGCGCACGATCAGCTTGCGCTCCTCCAGTTCCTTGAGGATGCGCGTGACGCTCGGCGCATGCAGGAGGCCGACTTCGGCGAGGCCTGTGGCGTCGGTGGCGCCGCGATCGTTGATGACGCGCATCACGCGCCATTGCGGCTCGGTGATGTTATATTCCCGCAGCTTCGGCCGCATCGGGGCGATGACCGCTTCCTTGGAGCTGAGCATGACCGCCGCGATCGATTGCTCGAACGGCGGAAGTTTCCGGATCGAGCTCATCCCTGCCCCCCGCTCAAACTGACCTCCATGATTTCCCTTCCCTCGAATCTCTCAAATCGAAATGCGCGGCCGATCGACCGCTGGCGGCCGGCCGGCACATGTGCCTGTCCCGTCACCACCATCGCTGAACGCATCGATACTTGCTGGTGTCGAACGACCCGGCGTCGTTCGGGCAAGCGACAGGCCGCGCTGCGCTGCGAATGAAGAACCTGTTGCCCTTCTAGAAATATGATCTGCTCCGCCGCGCTATCCTTCTTTCGGAACCGGTCCTCTACCTGAGCCGGCACTGCTGCGGCGCCGTTCCGGGCTCGATACCAAAGTTGGACAGCCATGTCTCGCAAGGATGCGACCGGGGCGGATGCGCCGCCGCGCGCGCGATGTCGGGCAATGGATGATGGCTCATCGTCGCTCATCGGTCTGCGGAGCGATGCCGGGCGTTTTCAGCCGGACTTCGAAAAGCGCGTCGCAAGCGGCGATGAACAGGCTCTTTCCATCGATGCCGCCAAAGGCGACATTGGTGGCGCAGACTTGGCGCTTGGGCTCGCCGCCATAGACCGGCAGGTTGATCGTGCCGAGCAGCCGGCCCGAGGGCGAGGTGACCCGCACGATGCCGGGGCCGCCGCCGCTGGTCGAATAGAGATTGCCGGCCAGATCGGTCTTCATCCCGTCGCCGATGCCCACGCCGCGCGTGAACATCGTGCCTTCGCCCAGCGTGCCGTCGGGCTTGACCGGGTAGCGCTTGATGAGGTCGAAACCGGCGGAGAGGTAGAGATAGCGATCGTCCGGCGAGAGCGCGATGCCATTGGGGATGCCGCCGAGCACCGCCGCATCCAGCAGCTTCGTCGTCACGCCGTCCTTGATGCGATAGACGCCGTCGGACATCTGTCGGTCCGGGTTCGTCTGATAGTCGCGCAGGCCGAAGCCATTGTCGGTGAGATAGATGGCGCCATCATGCGCGATCGCGATGTCGTTGGGGCCACTGAACCGCTTGCCGTCATAGCCGGCCGACAGGATGGTACGCCGGCCGTCCGGCTCCAGCCGCATCAGCATGCGGTCATTGTCCGCGCACCAGATAAGCCGCCCCTCCGCGTCGCGGCCAGTGCAGGACGGGCCGATCAGCAGCACATGTGAGCGGCCCGAGCGCGTCTGCGCACCGACATGCTCGGGATCGTCGCCGGTATAGCCCGCATAGTCGAGGAACACGGAAACCTGCTTGTCCGGCGTCACCTTGTAGATCACATTGTCGAGCAGGCCACTGACCAGCACGAAGCCGCCCTCGCCATCCGGGAACCAGCTCGGCCCTTCATTGAGCCCGAAGCCGCGCGCCAGCTCGACGGGCTGGGCGTCGGGCGCGATGATCGCCTCGAGCGCGGGATCGGCAATGGTGATACTGAACCTCGTCGCGGCCGGCGGCGGGCCATCGCCGCGCATCTGCGGCCGGGGCGAGGCTGGAGGCAAGATCGTCGACATGGGCGGCGCCACCTGCGCACCGGCCGCCGCATGGGCCAGGATCGTGGCGCCGGCGATCCGCAGGAGCCCGGTCAGTCTCTTCGCCATCCCTTCATTCCCCTCCCCCTTCCGCTCGCCGCGATGCAATTCGTGGAGCTTCCGAAAAACCCCACAGCGCCGGGGAAAATGAACATCTTCGGCGCTGTGGGTCAGGAGAGCCGCGGATCGGGTCAGAAATTCCGCCGGATAGTCAACGCGAATTCGCGCGGCGGACCAAGCCGTGTCTGCGCGTTGAGCGTGCCCTGCAGGACCTGATAGTGGAAGAACTTGTCCGCCACATTGCTGACCGACAGGGTCGCCGACCATTCGCGGCTCGGCGATTCATAGGCGATCTGCGCATTCCACAGCGAATAGGCGTCGATCACATAGATCGGCAGTGGCGCGCGGGACTGCGATGCTGGGTCATAGTCCTGCTGCGACTGCCAGTTCCAGTCGACGCGCGGTGTAAAGGTGCCGACCGACGTCTCGATGTCGTATGAGACGTTGGCGTGCATGTTCCAGATCGGTTGGCGATGGTTGCCCGGCCACAGATAGCCGGGCTGGCCCGGCGTCTTGATGCCCGAGGTGAACTTGTTGTAACCGCCCGTCCAGTCGATGCGCAGGCCGTCGACGGGGATCGCGGTGATCTCCCATTCGAAGCCCTTGATCTTCGCCGGGATGGCGAAGTTCTGGAAATACTGCACATTGCCGGTGTTCGGCGCATAGGCCTGGCAAGCCGCCGGCGTCGGGAACCAGGTCGCGGTCGGTCCCGGCTCGCCCACGCATTCATAGCCCTGGACCGACTGCGCCAGCGACTTGTAGTCGGTGTAGAAGGCCGACAGGTTGGTGCGCAGGCGACGGTCCAACAGTTCCGCCTTCACGCCCGCCTCATAGGAGATCAGATCCTCCGCCGGCGTGGGAGCGAGCTGCCGCGCCGTGTTCACGATCGTCGTCAGACCGGCCGGACGCGAGCCGGTCGCTGCCGACGCGTAGAGCAGGATGTCGTCGGTGAGCTTGAAGTCGGTCGACAGCAGCCAGTCCCAGCGATGCTGGACCGAACGGACCGGATCGATGACCGAAATCGCCATCGGATTGTCGATGGTGATGGCGATTTCGCCGTCCGTGTAGCGCGCGCCGCCGGAAATCCGCCAGCGGTCCGTCACGCTATAGTCCAGGTGGAAAAAGGCAGATTGCGAGTTGTTCTCGCCCCTGACCTTCGAATCCTGAGCGGTCGTGAGGAAGTAGATATTATTGTTCTGATAGCCGACGAGGCGGAGAATGAAGCCGCCGACCACCCATTGCAGCTTGTCGTCGAACAGGGCGCCGTTGAACCGCAGCTCGCCTGTCCACTGATAGTCCTTGTTGATGAAATGCGAGGTGACATAGCCGAGCGGCGACTGGTCGCCATTCTGCGTGAACTCGTTATAATAGTTGGTGTAGCCAGTGATCGCCGTCATCTGGATGTTGTCGGCCAGATCAGCCCGCAGCTTGGCCGACAGCAGCGTGTGATGGCCGCTCTTGCCCTGATCGAAGCAATAGCCCGACGGGAGTTGCTGGCCATTGGCCCCGACGAGCGTCGGCATATAGGGACGGCAGTTCGTCGCATAGGTCGCATAGCCATTGGTATAGGCAGGGACCACGAAGCGGCTGTCCACCTGGATGCCGAAGGAATCGCGGGTTGCTTGGTTATAGGCCTCGACCAGCGCATTGCCGGTGTTGGGGTTGGGATTGGGCTGGTAGGAGAGCGCGACTTCGGGCGTCTCCTCCAGATCCTCCTCGCGGTGGCGCGCGGTGATGACGAGATCGATGTCGTCATTGGGGTGCCAGCGCAGCTTCACCTGGCCGACCGCCGTGGAGCCTCCGCCCAGATGGCCGGTGACGCAGTCCTTGCCCGGAGAGCTTGGGTCGGACAGCGGCAAGGATCCGGCAAGCTCCGGCGTGCCGACCTTGCGCATCACGCAGGTGAAGTCCAGGCGATCCTCGAACCCGTCCTGCCGGTCGAAATTGCCCGAGAGGCGCATGGACAGTGTCGGCGTCAGGCCGAGGTCCAGCGCGCCGCTGGCGCCCAGATGCTTGCGCGAGCCGCCCGTGAAAGTGATGTAACCCGAGCCATCGCCCTGTGGGTCGCGTGTGAAGAGCCGGATCGAGCCGCCGATCGACGCATTGCCCGACAGCGTGCTCTGCGGACCGCGATTGACCTCGACATGGTCGATGTCCGTGAAGTCCAGCTCCGAGCCGGCTGTAGTCGCATGATAGATGTCGTCGGTATAGATGGCGACGGCCGGCGGGACAGCCAGGCTCGACGACTCGCCCTGGATGACGCCACGCATCCTGATCTTCGGCGTGCCGGCCGATTGCGAGTCGCCCGGGATCGTCAGCAGGTTCGGAACGACCGCGCCGAGCGTGCCGACATTGGTGACATTGGCCGCGGACAACTGCTCGCTGGTCTGCGCCGTGATGGCGATCGGCGTGTCCTGGATATTCTCGCTGACGAAGCGCGCGGTGACGACGATATCCTCGATCCCGCTGCTGGCGCCCTGCTGATCGTCCGGCTGGGCCGGCGGCGCATCCTGGGCCAGGGCCGGCTGCGACAACGCCGCCAGCGCGACGAGGCAGCTTCCCGCCAGCAAATGCCGGGCGTTCGCTGCAAAATCCATTCCTCCCCTACAAGTCATTTTCTGTCTCCTCTCCTGATTCTTCCGGCATCTGCGCACCGGCTGGACCGCGCGCGTGCCCTCCATGCCTCGCGCCCGCGCGCAAAACATAACATGATAAGTATATCTGCGGAACGACCCTGTCAACGCGCCGCCGTCGCATTCCATGGATTTATGCGCCGAAAGAATTATGTGGAGCGCCTGATGGTCAGTCCGCGCTCAGCAAGTCATAAGCAAAATCCTAATATGCCATGGCTATTCAGGGCAGCTTTGTTCTCCAATATATAAATAGATATCTATGGCCTTCCCTTGTCGATCGGCAGGCCCGCCTTCTCCATAAGGATGCTTATCAATCAGACTGGAATTAACGCCGTTCCGGACGCCGGCATGAGACTGCCGGCCTGTTAAATTTAACATATCAATCAAATTATGCGGGAGGGAGCCACGTTTGGACGTCAGGCAACCGTGCCGCGGCGCTTCATGTGGCGGCCGGCCAGATAGAAATGCCAAGCCGGCCAGACGGTCATGGCCATCGTGGCGATGAGGACGATCTGCGTGGCGTCGACGACGGCCTTGCGGCAGGCCGCGTCGAGCAGAGCGGACGCGCCTTTCACCGCCTGCCCGCCCGGACAGGCGGCCATGAAGCCCTGCGGGGCGCTGTTGCCGAACAGCATCGATGCGACGATGTCGTTCGCGAAGCCGGCAAGCAGCGGGCCGAAGCTCTGCCCGATCAGGCCCATGCAGATGCCGACGATCACCGCCGCCTTCGCCCGGCCGCCCGGCGCGATGCGATTATACATCACCGTGTAGGACGGCGCGAGGAAGGTGGCGTTGGCCAGCGCGCCGAAGAACAGCCAGACGGAGAGACCGAGCCAGTTCGATTGCGCCAGGGCGATCACATAGGGCGGCATGCCGGCCGCCACGGTGATGGCCGGGAACCACATCAGCCAGCGCTCGTCGCGCCGGCCGAGCCGCTGCGCGATGATGCCGCCGAAGATCGTCGAGAGCGATGCGCCGAGCATCATGGTCATTGCCACGATGAAGCCGAGCTGTGTGTAGGAGAGCGGGAATTTGCGCGCGAGGAAAGGTCCGAGGAACGTGCCGGTGGGGCTGGTGAAGACGGAGAGGATGGTCAACGCGAAGATCATCTGGCGCAGCACTGGCGATTGCCATAGCGCCAAGGCGACCTCGCGGAAGGATTTCGGCTCGGCGAAGTCCGGAGTCTCCGCGCTGCCCGCGTCGAACCGGCCGCGCTGCGGCTCCCTGACGAACCGCCAGGCGAGCAGCGCCACCAATATGCCCGGCAGCCCGACCACATAGAAAGCCGCGCGCCAGCCCCAGTGATCGAGCACGATGCCGCCCACGATGGTGCCGAGGAACCCGCCGACCGGATAGCCCAGGCCATAGACGGCGAGCGCGCGCGTGCGGCTGCCGGGCGGGAAATAGTCGCTGATCAGCGAATGCGAGGCCGGCAGGCAGGAGGCCTCGCCCACGCCGACGCCCATCCTGTAGAGGCAGAGCTGGATGAAGTTCGCGCTGATGCCGCACAGCGCCGTCATCACCGACCAGAAAGCGACGCAGATCGACAGGATGGTGACGCGGTTCCCCTGGTCGGCCAGGCGCGCCATCGGGAAGCCGAAGGCGAGATGCACCGCGCTGAAGGCGAAGCCGGTCAGGAAGCCGAGTTGCCAGTCGGCGAGCAGCAGCTCCTGTTTGATCGGTTCGGCCAGGATACCGAAGATCGAGCGATCCACCGAGCTGAAGAAATAGACGGTGAACAGGATGATGAGCGCGACCCAGGACGTGCGCAGATCGGCGGCCGACTGGCCGGATGGCGCGGCGGCGGGCCGGCCGGCGATCGAGCCCGGTTCATGCGCTCTCAAGGCATGGCTCCTGGGAGCAAGGGCTCGGACATGGGCGTTCCCTCTCCCTTTCCTCTCGCCGAAAAGGTCGGACGGCCCGCGGCGCGATCGCTTCGCTTCGAGCGCGCCGCCGGCATGATGCCTCGGGCGATCAGAACTGGCGCCGCACGGTCAGCATCCATTCGCGCGGCGGCGCGACACGGGTCTGCTGGTTGACGCCGCCGAGCAGGTAATTCTGATAATGATACCATTTGTCCGCCAGATTGGTCACTTGCAGCACCACCGACCAGTCGCCGCTGGGCGCCTCGTAGGTGAGCTGGGCATTCCACAGCGAATAGGGATCGATCACGAAGATCGGATTGGGCGGCCCGGCATTGGGCGCCGGGTCCCAGGTCTGGCGCGACATCCAGTTCCAGTCCACGCGCGGGATGAACCGGCCGATACCGGTCTCCAGCTCGTAGGAAAGGTCGGCGTGCATGTTCCATTCCGGCTGGCGCAGATTGCCCGGATAGAGCGAGCCCGGCGCGGGCGGTTCGACATCGGTCTTGAACTTGTTGTAGCCGCCCGTCCAGTTGAGGGTCAGCCCATCGATCGGAACTGCGGTGATCTCCCATTCAAAGCCCTTCACCGTGGCCGGGATGCCGATATTGTTGACGAAGTTGACCGGATCGGGAACGCCGGGGAACTGTCGGCAGACGTCGATGCCGGCCGAGGTGTTGGCATTGGCGTTGAACCAGGTCGCGATCGGCCCCGGCTGATTGCGGCACTCCGTGCCCTGCACCGAGGTCGAGAGCTTCTTATAGTCCATGTAGAAGGCGGTCAGGTTGGTCCGCAGGCGCCGGTCGAACCAGTCCGCCTTGAGGCCGGCTTCATAGGAGATCAGCTCCTCCTCGGATGTCGGCGAGAGCTGGCGCGGCGTGTTGAGGATGGTGGTGAGGCCCGGCGGGCGTGAGCCGGACGCGGCGGACGCATAGACCATGATGTCGTCGGTGATCTTGTAGTCGGTCGAGATCAGCCAGTCCCACCGGTTCTGCGTCGAGTGCACCGGGTCGGTGATGGTGATCGCCTGAGGGTTGTCGATGGTGATCGAGATGTCGGTGTGGCTGTAGCGCCCGCCGCCGGAGATGCGCCAGGCATCGGTGATGTTGAAGTCCAGATGCGCGAACACCGACTTCGACTTGTTGATGCCGTGGACGCTGTTGAGCTGGTAGATGTTGACGAAGCTGATCATGTTGTTCTGATAGCCGTCCGTGTCCACGATGAAGCCGCCCAGCACCCATTGCAGGCGGTCGTCGAGCAGCTTGCCGTCGAAGCGCAGCTCGCCTGACCACATCGTGTCGATATTCTCGAAGTGCGAGAGGATGGAGGCGAGCGGCGACTGGTCGCCATGCTGCGTGAAGGAATTGCCATAGTCGGTATAGGCGCCGATCGCCGTCATGTTGATGTCGTCGCCGAGCTCGGCCTGCAGCTTGCCCGACACCAGCGTGTGATGGGCGAAGCGGCGCGGCTCGTAGCAGATGCCGTCCGGATAATCGGCCGGGAAGCCGGCATTGCCGACCGTTCCCGACTTGTCGATGAGCGGGCGGCAGTTGGTGGCATAGGTGTCGTAGATGCCGCCGCTGCGCTCCGGCACCACGAAGCGGTTGTCCTGCAGCACGCCGAAGGTCTTCCAGGTCGCCAGATAATAGGCCTGGTTGCCTGCGGGCGCCTGGCAGGGCTGCGGGCCGATGCCGTCCGGGAAGCCGTCGACGGGCTGGACGCAGGAGGGCTGGAAGCCCAGCGTCACCTCGGGCGTCTCCTCCATATCCTCCTCGCGGTGCCGGACCGTCAGCAGCATCGAGACGGTGTCGATCGGCTTCCAGAGCAGCTTGACCTGCCCCACCGCCATGGTGCCGCCGCCGGTATGGCCGAGCACGCAGCCCCGCTGCATCGAGTCCGGCTGGACATAGGGGATCGATCCCTTGAGTTCCGGCGTGCCGAGCTTGTCCATCATGCAGGAGAAGTCGAGGCGGTTGCCGAAGCCGGTCTGCCGCTCGAAATGACCAAGCGCGCGGACCGAGAGCGTCGGCGTCAGGCCGAGGTCGATGGCGCCTGCCGCCTCCACATGGTTGCGCGTGCCATAGCCGAGGCTGACATAGCCCGAGCCGTCGCCCTTGGGATCCTGGGTGAAGAGCTTGATCGAGCCGCCAATGGAGGCGTTGCCCGACAGCGTGCTCTGCGGGCCGCGATTGACTTCCACCCGCACCACGTCGGTGAAGTCGAGCTCGGAGCCGGCCGTGGTGGAGTGGTAGACGTCGTCGGTATAGATGGCGACGGCGGGCGGCACGGCGAGGCTGGAGGAAGCGCCCTGCTGGACGCCGCGCAGCGAAATGCCGGGCGTGCCGGCCTGCTGCGAGTCGCCCGGCGTCGTGCGCAGGTTCGGGATCACCGCGCCGAGCGTGCCGATATTGGTGACGTTGGCGGCCTTCAGCTCCGTGTCGGTCTGGGCGCTGATCGCCATCGGCGTGTCCTGGATATTCTCGCTGACATAGCGCGCGGTGACGACGATGTCCTGAATCCCGCCCGCTTCGGCCTGCGTCCCTTCCTGCGGCGGCGCGGTGTCCTGGGACATGGCCGGTTGCGAAACCATTGCGAGCGCGATCAGGCCAGTGCCGGCGAGCAAGCGCCGTCCGGCACCTGCTGAAAAACGCAATCCCCCCTGTCGGGTCATCGTCTTTCTCCTCATCCCAAGTCGTATCGGGCATCTGCGGAGCGGCTGGCGCCGCATCCCGTGCCCTCCTGCTTCGCGACATGGCCGCAAAGCATAACATGATAAGTATATACCTATGGCAGGCGTGTCAACGCGCTTCTCCAGCCACATGCTGGCGGCTGCCCGGCGCGCGGCGACAGGCGGACAAACCCGCTTCCCGAAAGGGGAAAGCCGACAACGCTGACCGCCGGACGAGCGACTCGTCGCAACCGATTGCAACTGGACCGAGAGCCAAGGAAAACCCAGGAAAAAGGTACAGCAGCCAACAGTCACGGGTCTCCGATGAGACACGCGCCGACTCGCCGCGTCACCAGTGTGCGCAAACGCGGCCAGCAATCTTCCTGGCCTCCAACATCATGGCATGTGGAGGCCACAGGGGCCTGGGAGCGGATATTTAACATATTAACCGGAGAAGTGCGAATGGTCATTCACAAGACGGCCCGCAAGACGACCGGACCGCCAACCTGCTCGGAAAACCGGCCTTCGCTCGATGGGATCATGTCCTGATGCGATGCCGATCCACATCTTGCCGGGCGAACAGCCCGCTCCGGCGGCTCGCGGGCCACTTCCCGCGTTGACTCGGGGAGCATCGGCAGATACTTATCATGTTATGTTTTGTGCCCGCGGCCGGATCGAAGGCCGGGGCATGATTGCGCGGAGAGGAACTGCGGCATGTATGACAAGTCAGATCCCCGTTCGAGGCTCGCACCGCAAAAGGACCAGTCCGGCACCACCGCGACACCGGCAAGCTTCGGCCTCTATTATGAGGACGCCCCGATCGACGACGATGCCAACGGCCGGGCCTGGTACACGCGCGGCCAGGACCTGCTCGTCAACTATATCGAGGCGAAGCCGGGCGCGACCTTCTCGCGGCACGGCCAGACCGACGAATATATGATCGTGCTGCCCGACGAAGCCACGCCCTATGAAGCGACGGCCAAGGGCGAGACGGTTCGCGGCGACGGCCACCAGCTCATCATCGTGCCGCCGGGGGACAGCGAGATCCACCTGCCCGATGGCGGCCGCGTGGTCCGGCTGTTCACAACCCAGTCGCCCGATCTCAACGCCAAATGCGCGAATGCGGACGTCTATGCCACGCCCGATCCGTCGATTCCGCCGTTCAAGCCCTGGCCCGATCCGCCGGCCGGCTTCAAGCTGCGCGCCTACGATCTCTGGAAGGAGCGGGAACCGGGCAAGATCGGCCCGATCTGGCGCTGCACCACGATCATGCTGAACTTCCCGCCGCCCGGCGGGGGCCCGCGCGACGTCACCAAGATGTCGCCGCACAGCCATTATGACTTCGACCAGTGCTCGCTGGTGCTGGCCGGCTCGTTCCGCCACAATATGCGCTGGCCCTGGGGCCTCAACAAGAATGAGTGGCGGCCGGACATCGATCCCGTGGTCGGCTCGCCCTCCGCGACCATCATCCCGGCCCGCGTCATCCATTCCTCGGAAAGCCAGGTGCCGCCGCCGGGTGGCAACCGCATGGCCGATATCTTCGCGCCGCCGCGCCTCGACTTCTCGTTGCAGGAGGGCTGGGTGCAGAATGCGGATGAATATCCCCTGCCCGAAATGGCAGAGCAGCCGGCCTGACGAGGAGAGACCTATGCGAACCGACACGCCGCGGCTGGCCCCGCTCCGAGATGAGGAACTGGACGAGGAGCAGGAAGCGATCATCGCGCCGTTCCGCAAGCTGGGCGTGGACTTCGGCGTCTCGCGCGCGCTGGTGCGCCATCCCCGCGCGCTGGCCGCCTTCCGTGTCTGGGCCGGCTATGTGATGATCGACCAGAATCCGCTGCCCGAGCGGGAGCGCGAGATCGTGGCGCTACGCACGGCCTGGCGCATCAAGGCCGGCTATGTCTGGTCGCGCCACATCTCCTATGCGCACAAGGCGGGACTGACCGACACGGAGATCGAGGCGCTCAAGCGGCCGATCACCGAGCATGGCTGGAGCGCGCCGGACGCCGCGCTGATCGCCGCCGCCGACGCGCTGGTCGCGGACTTCTTCATCCCCGACGATCTCTGGGAGCAGCTCTCCGCCCATTTCGACGACCGGCAGTGCATGGACGCCATTTTCGTGGTCGGCCATTTCTGCATGCTCGGCATGTTCCTCAACACCGCCGGCGTGCCGATCGACAAGGATGTGATGCTCGATCCGGAGCTGGACATGCGGGCGGCGGTGGCCGGCTGAGTGTGCACGCCCATCAGAGTGATCTTTGGAGAGAAGTCACATCTGGGCAAATGCAGCTCTTAGCTGCCCTGGGCTCCTGCCTTCGCAGGAGCACTGAGTTAGCCCCATAGTCCAAGCGTGTGCTCCGGCGAAGGCAGGAGCCCAGGGCGAAATAGCACCGACGCAGAGCAGGGCGCGGAAAGCCCCGAAGTATCCCACGCCGCGCCCTACCCCCGCCGCAGCGCCGCCTTGGTCGTCCCCGAGGGCATGTCGTTGAACGTCGGATTGAGCGAGGTGCCCGGCGGCACCAGCGCGTCGATGCGGTCCAGCGTTTCGGCCGAAAGCCTGATATCCGCGGCCGGCAGCAAGCCCTCCAGCTGCTCCATGGTACGCGGCCCGATGATCGCCGCGGTCACGGCCGGATGCTGGATCACGAACGCCACGGCAAGCTGCGCCAGCGTGATGCCGACCTCGTCGGCCAGCGCGGACAGCTCCGCCACGAGATCGAGCTTGCGGCGGATCCAGGCCGCGTGCGGATCGAAGCTGCCGCGCATCCGCCTGCCGAAATAGGCGATGCGATTCTCCCCCTCCAGATCCTCCGGCCCGCGATAGCGGCCGGTCAGGAAACCGCCGTCGAGCGGGCTGAAGGTGATGACGCCCATGCCGTGGCGCTTGCAGGCCGGCAGCACGAACCGCTCGATATCGCGCACGAAGATCGAATAGCCCGGCTGGTCGCAGCGGAAGCGCTGCGTGCCGCGCTTCTCGGCGATCCAGTGGCTTTCCACGATGCGGTCGGCCGGGAAGCTGGAGCAGCCGAACTCCCGGATCTTGCCCTGGCGGACGAGGTCGGTGAGCGTGAAGAGCACTTCCTCTATGTCCGTGTCGTCGTCCCAGCGGTGCATCTGGTAGAGATCGATATAGTCCGTGCCGAGCCGGCGCAGGCTGTCCTCGACCGCACGCATGATCCAGCGACGCGAGCCGCCGCGCATATTGGGATCGTCGCCCATCGCGGCGTAGAATTTGGTGGCGATGATGAGCGAATCCCGCCGGTCCTTGATCGCCCGGCCCACGATCCGCTCCGATTCGCCGCTCGAATAACCGTCGGCCGTATCGATGAAATTGATGCCGGCATCGATCGCGCGGTGGATGATGCGGACGCAATCGTCCTGGTCGCGATTGCCGATCGCGCCGAACATCATCGCGCCCAGGCAGAGCGGGCTCACCTTCATGCCGGTGGCGCCCAAGGTACGCATCTCCATCGGTATCTCCCTGTGGTCGGCGGTCGGCTCAGCTCTGCGCGTCGGCCGCGGGCAGGCCGATCAGCTGATATTTCGGCTCGATATAGGGGATGTCGGCATAGGCCGCGCGGCGTGTGAAGCGCCAGCCGTCGGGCGTGCGCCGCAGCCGGTCGTCATAATGGCCAAGGTGCAGGATCACCGGCGCGTCGGTCTCGCTGCGCACGATATGCTGCCATTTGGTGAAGCCGCGCGCCGTGTCGCCATTCACGTCGATCAGCATGTCGATGGTGATGTGATAGGTGCGCTTGCCCTCGCTTTCCCAAGGCTTGCAGAACTGGCTGAGGATCTCCGTGATGGCGGCGGGCCCGACAGCGCGGCCGACCACGCCGCTCCACTCCCCGTCCTCCGTGAACAGCGCGCCATAGCCGACCAGATCGCGGGCATCGAGCCGGTTGGACAGTTCGATGCACAGACGCTCGATGGCGGTGCGATCCTCGATGAGCCTGAGGCGCTGTTCGATCGTTGCTTCCGTCACGACATCCTCCCTCGCTGACGCTCAACGCCTGAGCATGAACCCTTCATAGCCGGCCTTCGCGACGGCCGCGCATTTCTCCCGGAAGGCGGTGAGCCCGCCCAGCCACAGCAGGAAGCGGCGCGGCTTGCCGGGCACGTTCGAGCCGAACTGCCAGGAGTCCGCCTTCTCGAAGATCGAACCCTTGATCTTGGCCTGCGTGTCCTCGACCCAGGCTTCCTCGGCATCCTCGGTCGGCTCGATCACCTTGATGCCGTTCGCTTCGCAATAGGCGATGGCGTCCGAGATCCACTCGACATCATGCTCGATCGAGACCGGCACATTGGTCGAGAGCGCCGGATTGCACGGCCCGCTGACCGCCAGAAGATTGGGGAAATGGGCAAAGCTCATGCCGAGATAGGCGCGCGGACCTTCCTCCAGCCGGTCGGCGAGGCGCACGCCCTGCCGGCCACGGATGTCGATCGCCTTGAACGGGCCGGTGACGGCGTCATAGCCGGTGGCGAACACGATGACGTCGAGCGGATAGTCGGTGCCGCCGGCGCGGATGCCGGTCGGCGTGATCCGCTCGATCCGGTTCGCCTTGGCGTCCACCACATGGACATGCGGCAGGTTGAAGGTCTGGTAATAGTTGGTGTCGAGCGCGATGCGCTTGGCGCCGATCGGATAGCCCTTGGGCTCCAATATCGCCGCCTTGGCCGGGTCCTTGACGATCTCGCGGACCTTCTCGCGGAAGAAATTCTCGGCGAAGGCTGCGGAAGCGGGATTGCTGTAGACATCGGCGAACACCTGCACCACGCGCAGGCCGCCGCGTTCCCAGGATTCCTCGTAGAGCCGCCGCGCTTCCGCCTCGTCGACATCGTCGAAATTGAGCGTCGGCGGATCATAGGGCTGGCCGCCGCGATGCGCCTTCGCCTTGCGCCAGATCTCGACATAGTTGGCCTTGATGTCGGCGACCTCCTCGGCGGTCAGCGGGGCGTTGCGGGCTGGCATGATGAAGGCCGGCGTGCGCTGGAACACGGTCAGATCGGCGGCCTGCCCCGCGATGACGGGGATCGCCTGGATGCCGGTCGACCCGGTGCCGATCACGCCGACGCGCTTATCGGTGAAATCGACGCCCTGCCTGGGCCAGTGCCCGCTATGATACCATTCGCCCCGAAAATCCTCGAGGCCCGGGAAGGGCGGCAGGTTGGCCGCCGTCGCGGTCAGCCCGCCGATGGCGGTCACCACATAGCGCGCCGTCACCCTGTCGCCGGCATCGGTCTCGACCGTCCAGCGCAGCGCCGCCTCGTCATAGACGAGCGCGGCGACACGGCGTCCGAACCGCATGTCCCGCCGCAGGTCGAGCCGGTCCGCGACGAAATTCAGATAGCGCTCGATTTCGGGCTGGCCGGGGAAGCGCTCGCTCCAGGTCCATTCCTGCAGTATCTCCTCGGAGAAGGAGTAGCAGTAGAAATAGCTTTCCGAATCGCAGCGGGCGCCAGGGTAGCGATTCCAGTACCAGGCGCCGCCGACGCCTTCGCCGGCCTCGAACAGCCGGCAGCGCAGCCCCTGCGCGCGCAGCCGGTAGAGCATGTACAGCCCGGCGAAACCGGCGCCGATGATGACGGCATCAAATTCTTCGGTGGAGTCGGTCATTGGCGCCTTTCCGGGGCAGGCCGGGATGCGGAAGGTCGAAAGCTGGCCGGGCAGATCATGAGGGAGCCCGCTCCAGCGGCGGCAGGCCCACCAGGAGGGCCGGGTTGCGGCGGAACATGAGATCCAGCTCGGCCTCGCTGAAACCGGCCTCGCGCAGCGTCCGGATGGAGAGGACCAGCGCATCGCTATGATTATGGAAACCGGTCAGGCCGCTGTCGCTGGAGACGAAGCAATGCGCCGGGCCGAGCGTGCGGATCATCTCGACGAAATGATCCTTGTTCTTCCCGAGCAGCTCGGACGCCACCAGCTCGACATAGGCGCCCTGCGCGACGGCCTGCTGCATCTGCTCGATCGACGGATCGGTGAACATCGGTCCCAGATCGGGATGGGTGATGATGATATGCTCGATGCCGCGCTTCTTCGCCTCGGCCACGATCTGCAGCATCTCCTCGGACGTGACATGGCCTGTGGCGAGCGTCAGCCCATATTGCTTGATGAGGTCCAGCACCTCCAGCACCTGCGGCAGCAGCACGCCGTCCTTCGACACCGTCACATAGGGCCGATGCTCGCCCAGCACGCGGACCTCATGCTCGGCATCGTGGGTCGGCATCCAGACGATCCGCGCATATTGGCCCTCGACCTCGGCGAAATAGCGCACCGCCTGAGGATTGATGCCGCCTTCCGGCACATTGAGCGCCAGGCCGCCGAATGCCTCGAAGCCGGGCACATCGTCATATTTGCGGATGAGCCAGGCGAGACCGGCGGATTCGGACCAGTGGTTCTTGAACACAGCGCCACGCATCCCGCGCTCGCGCATCATCTTGGCGATCTCGAACGCATCCCATTGGCGGTTGTAGCTGTCCGGCCCGAAATGGGCATGCAGGTCGAGCGCGCCGTTGAGGACGGGATCGGTCAGATGCTGGTCGGCCGAAGGCGCGGGAGAACGGCTCTTATAAGCTTCCCAGGCATCCTTGTCGCTATTGTCGGACGGATAGACGATCGACGGTGATTGCGGCGTCCAGGTGACGGGCGGCCGGTTCGCCGGCGCTTCACCCGCCGCGGACAGGCCGCCATGAACAGCAGCGATCAAGGCAAGGCCGGACAGGCCGGTCAGCATTTTTTTCAAGGCCATGAGCATCTCTCCCCATCAATCTGATTTTGTCGTCGATCGGCCGAAGCTCGCGGCCATCAAATGCACCAGCCCCTCAGCCCCGTTTGCCCTGGGCTTGTCGAAGGGCCGTTCTTTCTTCCGCAAGAAAAGGACAGGACCTCGACAAGCTCAGCCCGAACGGAACTGGGGATGGCGGTGCAAACGCCCGCCCGCCTCGTCACCCCGATCACACGGCTTCCGCGGGTGCCGCGTCGAGCATGATCGTCTTGGTCTCCAGATAGTGCATGAGGCCCTGCGAGCCGCCCTCGCGGCCGATGCCCGACTGCTTGTAGCCGCCGAACGGCAAGCCGAAATCGGTGCGCATCCCGTTCTGGCCGACATTGCCGGTGCGCACCCGCCGCGCGACACGCCAGGCCTCGTCGGCATCATGGGTCAGCACCGAGCCGTTGAGGCCATAGTTGGACTCGTTGGCGATGCGGATCGCGTCATCGATGTCGTCCGCCGGGATGAGGCTCAGCACCGGCCCGAAAATCTCCTCCTGCGCGATCGTCATGTCGTTGCGCACGTCGGCGAACAGCGTGGGTTCGATGAAATAGCCGCGGTTGAGATTGGCCGGCCGGCCGCCGCCGGTGACCAGCGCCGCGCCTTCCTTCTGGCCTTTCTCGATATAGCCTTCCACGCGCTCCAGCTGCCGCTGCATGGCGAGCGGGCCCATCTGCGCCTCGGCATCGTCGGAATGGCCGACACGGATCTGCTGCATGGCGGCGGCGATGGCGTCCGCCACCTCGTCATGGCGGCGGCGGGGGACGATGGCGCGGGTCAGCATGGCGCAGACCTGCCCGCTCACCAGCGTGATCGCGCCGGAGAGCACCTTGGCGGCTTCCTCGGCCGAATAATCGTCGAGGATGATCGCGGCCGACTTGCCGCCCAGCTCCAGCGTGCAGCGCGCGATGCGCGAGCCGCAGACCTGCGCGATGCGTTTGCCGGCCAGCGTCGATCCGGTGAAGCTCACCTTGTCGACGCCCGGATTGTTGACCAGATGGTCCGCCGCCTCGCGATGGCCCGGCACCAGATTGATGACGCCCGGCGGCAGCTCCGCCTCCTCGGCGCATTCGGCGATGATATAGGCCTCGAGCGGCGTCTCGGGCGATGGCTTCATGACGACCGTGCAGCCGGCGAGCAGCGAGGGCCCGAGCTTGGCGGCCATGATCATATAGGGCACGTTCCACGGCGCGATCGCGGCGACCACGCCGACCGGCTCATGCACCACATAGGCGGCGGCGGCCGCCGGACTGTCGACCTTGGTGATGAACGGGAAAGTCTCGCCCAGATCGATCGCATCCTGCAGATTCTGCGTGCCGCGCGCCGCCAGATAGGGCGCGGTCGTCGCCAGTCCGCCCATCTGCAGCGACCAGACCGCCGCCAGCTCCGGCTCGCGACGCTTGAGCGCCGCGACGAAGCGGCGCATCGCCGCCACGCGGCCGGCGGGCGAGGTCCATTGCCATGGCCCTTCGTCGAACGCCTTGCGCGCGGCGGCGACGGCGCGGTCCATGTCCGTCTCGTCAGCCTCGGCGACGCGCGCCACAACCTGCTCGGTGTCGGGCGAGACGATCTCGATCTGGCGGCCCGAATGCGGCTCGACCCACTGGCCGCCGATGAACAGCTTGTCGGGATGGCGCAGGCTGGAGGCGATCATGCGGACATCTCCACGGCTGCAAGGCTCGGACCCATACTCATCTTCTCTCTCCTCAATTCGGCGCGGAATGCCGCGTCATCGCTTCGCTTGTCGCCGGCCGGCACCAGCGCCGGTCAGCGGATTTCCAGATCGTCGAAATCCGGCTTCAGCAGCATGTCGCGCACCTCATAGCCGGTGAAGGGGATCTGCGAGGCGGTGCGGCCATGCTTGGTCCACCAATAATTATGCGCGCGCGGATCGGCCCAGATCTTGGTGGCGTTCAGCTCGTCGACCAGCTTGTTGTAGCGCCAATAAGCGCCTTCCTTCACCTCGATGGCGCGCTTGTCGTCCAGGATCAGCCGCTCCATGCACTGCATGGCGAACAGCGTCGTCATCTCGTGGAACTGCGCGACAGGCAGGCCGCCATTGGTGTTCGGCCCATAGAGCGCCCAGAGATTGGGGAAGCCCGGCATCATGCAGCCGCGATAGGCGCGTGCCCCGTCCTCTGCCCAGAGTTGCTCGATGGTGAGCCCATCCCGTCCGGTGATGGTCATCGGGTAGAGGAAATCATTGGCGCGGAAGCCTGTCGCATAGACGATGATGTCGACATCATGCTGCGTGCCGTCATTGGCCTCGATGCCGGTGGCGTTGATCCGCCGGATGCCGCTTGTCACCAGCGTAACATTGTCGCGCTGGAGCGCATCCAGGATGGAATAATCGGAATCCACCGCGACCGGACGCGCCGACCAGGGCGGATGGTTGGGCGTCATGATCTCGACCAACTTCGGATCGCTGAGCTTGGCTTTCAGGAACTCGATGGTCCGCTCGCGCGCCGCCTTGTTGGCCGCGCTGCAGGTGTAGGGATCGTCGAAATCCGGATCGATGTCGAAGACCTTGGTGAAGTCCGGCCCGGCGCCATAGAAGGTGCGGAACCGCATGAAGTTGGTGTGATAGGGCAGGTTGCGGTCGAGCCACAGCAGCTGCGGCGGCGATTCCGAAAGATAGCCGGGCACGGAGAGCAGCCATTGCGGCGTGCGCTGGAACACCGTGACATGGCTGTCCTCGGCCAGCGCCAGTTCCGGCACGAGCTGATAGCCGGTGCAGCCGGTACCGACGACCGCGATCCGCTTGCCCTGCCAGGCCACATCGTCCGGCCAGCGCGCCGTGTGCCAGGATTGGCCCCGGAACGTCTCCATGCCTTCGATCTCGGGCATGTTCGGGCGGTTGAGGAAGCCGACGCCGGTGATGACCGCGTTGGAGCGCAGCGTCCGCTCACCTTCCGGCCCGTCGACGACGATCTCCCACATCGCCGACGCCTCGTCCCAGTTCAGCGCGCGGACTTCGGTGTTGAACATGATGTCGCCGCGCAGGTCGAACCGGTCCGCGACCCAGTCATAATATTTCTGGTTCTCGATGTGCGTGCCGTACGCATAGGGATAGGGGAAATCGACGCCGAACAGGTTCATATAGGACCGGCTCGGCGTGTCGACGCGGGCGCCCGGATAGCGGTTCTCGTACCAGGTGCCGCCGACATTCGGGTTCTTCTCGATAACATGATAATGAATGCCCGCGCGCTTGAGCTGCACGGCCGCATTGAGCCCGCCCATGCCGGCCCCGATGATCGTCACGGAGAAATTGGCGAGCCGTTCGGGATCGGGCGCGCGCTCCCATTTGAGCGAGCGTGCCCAGGGATCGAGCGCGGTTTCCTCGATCATGAGGTCGAGCGCCTTGTCGGGAATGGCCTGGCCGACGACCAGGGCGAGGCTCGTCGGCAGGCGCTCGGGCGGGCCATAGCCGATCGGACCGGCGCCGGCATCACGATAGGCCTTGAGGAAATCGGCCGCCTTGCGGCGCAGCATCGCGACATCCGCGTCGCTCGCCGGCGCCACCGTCTCGACCCGGCCGGCACGGGCCGTCTTGAGCGGCATCGCCTCCAGCTCGGGGTCGCCGGTCAGTTGATAGAGCAAGCCACGGAGCACCATCGGTTCGGCATAGGCGACCGCATCTTCGATGACGTCATCGCTCGCCATGAGCAACTCCGGCCTCTCGGACCGCACCGTTGCCGCAATCGTCTCCATTCTCGACCTTCCGCCTCTCCGGTTCTTCAGCCTCTCCATTTAACATGATAAATATTTTGGCGGCAAGAGCGTTTCTCGGGAAGGCCGTCCCCGATCAGGCGGCAGTCGGTTGCGACGGGACGTGCGCTTGACCGGTGCCGTTCACGCTCTCCCTCGCCTCACAGGGCGAGGGAAGACGGGCCTGCACCGGATGTCCCGCTATTCCACGCCCTTGATCGCGGCGGAAAGCGCCCGCACCTCGATGCACAGCCGATCGAACCGCTCGGCTCCGAAGCGGCTGGCATATTCGCGCAGGATGCGGACCATCGCCCGCGATGTCGACTTGACGATCTCGCGCCCCTCGGCGGAGAGGGCAATCAGGCTGCGCCGCCGGTCGTCCGCGTCCGGCGTGCGGATGACGAGCTGGCGCGCTTCGAGATCCTTGAGGATGCGCGTGACGCTCGGCGCATGCAGCAGGCAGACATCCGCGATCCCGGTCGCATCGATCGGCTCCCGGTCATTGATGACGCGCAGCACCCGCCATTGCGGCTCGGTGATCCGATGCTCCCGCAGGATCGGCCGCAGCGGCGTGATGACCGCTTCCTTCGCCTCGATCAGGATCGCGCCGATCGTCTGCTCGAATGGCGGAAGCTTGCGGATCCCGCTGGACCTGCTCCCCTGTTCCAATCGCCCCTCGCTCATCTTCCGTCCACCATTCCCCTGTTTCGCGATGCAGGCCGCCCGAGACGCCGGATTGGAGTCGTTCCGCGCCGCATGTATATTTCGCATCCGTCCGGCCATAGAGAGCCGCGGCAATCATGCCAATGATCGATACGGCCACCTGAGCAGCGAGACAATGCGGCCGCAACGGCCGGGCCGCCCGCCTAAGGCCGAGCGGGAACGCGCATCAACGGGCACGGGATTGTCATCGATCGCTGTGGTGCAACTCCGGCGCCGGCATGGGTCGTGGGCGGGAAGTCGGCGACGCGCACGCGCATGCCATGCTCGGGCACGCGGAAATGGAGCGGGCCCTCGGCCGGGTCCGGCTCGCGCGCGCCGATCGGCACCGGCACGGCGCCGCTCTCCCAGATATCCTGGATGCCCCAGTCGCCCACGGCGATGTCGCCATGGAAGATGCAGGGCGCGTCGATCAGCACGACTGACCGGCCGGTCTCGTCATGACCCGTGACGACGCGGCGAAGATTGGGATAATCCTCCACTTTCGCCGGCATTGTCACGCCCCTCCCCGGCCCCGCGCAAGGCGACGTGCCCGCGCGCAATTGTGAAATTTCATGTCCGGCCTTCCCTACCCTCTTGCTCAACGGGGTCGTGATTATTATTAACGTGTGAAGTTTATCGATAGCCGCAACCGCGCACAACCCGAATCAAACGGGCGACCCATGGGCCGGTGACGAAGCAGGAGAGGGACAAACCACTATGACGAGCGGCTGCAGACCTTGCCTGATTCGATGATGAACATGTTCGATTATATCGTGATAGGCTCCGGGTCCGCCGGGTCGATCGTCGCCGCGCGGCTGAGCGAGGATCCGGATGTTTCGGTCCTGCTGCTCGAGGCAGGTCGGCGCGACAACCACCCCTTCATGCCCATGCCGATCGCGTTCCCGAAGGTCATGAACAACCGCGCCTATATCTGGCCCTATGAGACCGAGCCGGAGCCCGGCCTCAACGACCGCCGCCTGGCGATCTGGCGCGGCAAGACGCTGGGCGGCTGCTCCTCGATCAACGCGATGATCAACATGCGCGGCAATCGCGGCGACTATGATCTATGGGCGCGGCAGGGGCTGGAGGGCTGGAGCTATCGCGAGGTCCTGCCCTATTTCAGGAAGCTGGAATCGAGCTGGCGCGGCGCGGATGCCTATCATGGCACCGACGGCCCGGTGGGCAATGTCCCGGTCGACCGGCCCGAGACCTTCTTCCCGCATCTCGAGCGCGCGGCGATCAATGCCGGCCTGCCGGTCTGCTCGGACCAGAACGGCGCCGGGCAGGACGGCATCAGCAGGGTGGAGATCACCACCAATGGCGGCCGCCGGGCCAGCACGGCGCGCGCCTATCTCCATCCCGCGATGAAGGCGCAGCGCAACCTCACCGTGCTGACCGGCGCGCAGACGATGCGCATCCTCTTCGAGGGCAAGCGCGCCGTCGGTGTCGAATATCTGCGCGGCGGCAAGGTCGAGCAGGTGCGTGCCGGGCGCGAGATCATCGTCTCGGCCGGCACCTACAGCTCGCCGCAGCTGCTGATGCTCTCCGGGATCGGTCCCGCCGATCATCTCCGCGCGGTCGGCATCGATGTGGTGCAGGACCTCAAGGGCGTCGGCGAGAATCTCCAGGAGCATCCCAATCTCCTCAATATCTACCGCACCAGGGACAAGGTTGGCCTGACGCGCTATCTGCGGCTGGACCGGGCGACGCTCTCGGTAATGCGCTGGGCGCTGTTCGGCGACGGGCCGTTCGCGACCGCCGGCACCATGGCCAACATCTTCATGCGCACTCGCCCCGGTGCCGAGATCCCGGACGTGCAGATCATCACCATGCCCGTGCATCAATATGCCGAGCTCTGGTTCCCCGGCCTCACCAAGGCGCCGACCTTCGCCTTCACGGCGCGCGTCGGCATCCTGCACGCGCTGTCGCGTGGCTGGGTGCGGCTGCGTTCGGCCAATCCGCTCGATCTGCCGCGCATCCGCCTCAACATGTTCACCCATCCGGACGACATGGGCGCGATGGTCAATGCGGTGCGGCTCAGCCGCGACCTGTTCAACCAGTCGCCGATGCGCGAGCTGATCGCCGAGGAGCTGCTGCCCGGCAAGGACCTGCGCACCGACGCCGAGTTGGCCGAGGCGATCCGCGCGCAGGCCGAACACCGCCATCACGCCGTTGGCACCTGCAAGATGGGGACGGACGAGATGGCCGTGGTCGACGCGCAGCTGCGGGTGATCGGCGTCGAGAATCTGCGCGTCGCGGATGCCTCGATCATGCCCGACGACCCGTCCGGCAACACCAATGTGCCGACGATGATGATCGGCGAAAAGGCGGCGGACCTCATCAAGGGGCAGACACTGCCGCCGGCTGACGTCTGAGCGGCGGCCGCCGGCCAGCCCAGCTCATTGACTCGGCTCATCAGCACATATACTTATCATGTTATCTTTTATGAGCCGGCCGGATCGCGGCCTCGGCGGATGCACTGGGCGGAGAGATATTGTCGGATGATCCACAGCGCGCATCTGTCCGGCGCTTGACGCCCCTGTCATGCAGGACCCTATGAACCCATAACCATCCCGTCATGAGGAGAGCGCCAACATGACCTTGCCGACTTCCCGCCCGGACCCACGCGACTTCCGCAAGCGCCTCCTGGCCCGCGAGCCGCTGATCGGCACCTTCATGAAGTTCCCCGGCCCGCACGCCACCGAGATCATCGGCCAGATCGGCTATGATTTCGTCATGCTGGACGAGGAACATGCGCCCTGGACGCGCGAGCAGCTCGGCCTCGGCTTCCTCGCCGCGCGCGCCTTTGGCACGGCGGGCCTGGTGCGGGTCGCGCGGCCGGACGCCGCCAGCATCCTCTCCGCGCTGGACGACGGCGCGATCGGCGTGATGGTGCCGCATGTCAATTCGGCGGAGAAGGCGCGCGGTGTCGCTTCCTGGGCGCGCTACAAGGGCGGCACGCGCGGCTCGGGCGTGGGACGCGGCGGCGACTATGGCGGGATGGTCGGCCCGGGTGGCATCGACGGCTATTATGAATGGGCCGATTCCGTCACCACCGTGATCGCGATGATCGAGGATGCCGAGGCGATCGAGCGGATCGACGAGATCACTGCCGTGGCCGGCATCGATGCCTTCTTCCTCGGGCGCGGCGACCTCGGCCTCTCGCTGAGCAATGTGCAGGGCACGAAACCGACGGTCGCCGAGGCGGTGAAGATCATCGCGGAGTCGGTGATCCGTAGCGGCAAAGCACTGTGCGCGGTGACGCCCAATCTCGCGTCGGACGATGCGAAGGCGATGATCGATCTGGGCGTCACCGCCATGCTGACCGGCAACGATCAATATTTCATGCGGGCCGGCGCGGCAGCACAGTTCGCCAATTTCCAGAAGCTGATGAAGGGCGGTACGCCTTGAGATCGGAGGACCTGCTCTCCCAGGCCACAGCACGCCGTACCTCGCATGAACGCTCATAGCCGGACAGCCCACTCCCCCACCCTCTGTAGATGGGCCTGTTGGGCCCTATGCGATCGCAAGCAGCCCTGAAACGGCGAAGACACCGCCCAGACAATCACGGGAGACACATCATGGACTATCGCTATCTGGGCCGCAGCGCCCTCAAGGTCTCGCCGCTGTGCCTGGGCACGATGATGTTCGGCGACGCCACCGACGAACCGACCTCGCGGCGGATCATCGACAAGGCACACGACCAGGGTGTCAACTTCATCGATACGGCCGATGCCTATAATGCGGGCCGGTCCGAGGAAGTGGTCGGCCGCGCGATCCGCGACCATCGCCATCACTGGGTGCTCGCCACCAAGTTCGGCCAGCGCGCGGGCCCGGGCCCGAACGAGAGCGGCCAGTCGCGCAAGTGGATTTTCCAGGACGTCGAGGCGAGCCTTCGCCGCCTCGGCACCGATTATATCGACATCCTCTATTTCCATAAGGCGGATGTCGATGCGCCGCTGGACGAGGGACTGCGCGCGATCCGCGATCTGATGACGCAGGGCAAGCTGCGCTATTACGGCATCTCCAACTTCAAGGGCTGGCGCATCGCCGAGATCTGCCGCGCCGCCGACGCGCTCGGCATGGACCGGCCGGTCGTCAGCCAGCCGCTCTACAATATGGTCGATAGGCTCTGCGAAGTGGAGCAATTGCCGGCCGCCGGCCATTACGGCGTGGGGGTGGTGCCCTACAGTCCGCTCGCGCGCGGGATATTGAGCGGCAAATATGCGAAGGACGCGCCGCCGCCCGCGGATTCGCGCGTCGCACGCGGCGATGTGCGCATACGGCAGACCGAATGGCGCCCGGAGTCGGTGGACATTGCCCAGGCGGTCGCGGCGCATGCGACGGCGCGTGGGATGAGCACCGTCACTTTCGCCCTCGCCTGGGTACTGCGGAACCGCTTCGTGAGCGCGGCAATCGCCGGCCCGCGCACCGAAGAACAATGGGACGGCTATCTCCCCGCGCTCGAGGCGCAGCTCGGGCCGGAAGACGAAGCCTTCGTCGACAGCCTCGTGCCGCCCGGCCACGCCTCGACGCCCGGCTATACCGACCCCGCCTATCCGATCGAAGGCCGCCGGCTACGCTGACGGTCGCGCACCTTCATCCTGCCGCGCCTGTCGGCGTTGAAAGAAGGCACATGCCTCTTTCACACCCTCTCCCGGTGAGAGAGGGAAACTGGCATATAGACACCATGAGCGCGCCGTCGACCACCAGCTATCGTTGCACCCTGCTGTCGGAAGGCGGCATGTCGGCGATCCCGGTGCCGTTCGATCCCCGCGCCTTGTTCGGCAAGGCACGCGCGCCGGTCATCGTCGAGATCGCGGGCTATCGTTATCGCAGCACCATCTCCGTCATGGACGGCGAGGCCTGGATTCCGTTCCGCAAGAGCCATCGCGAAGCGGCGGGCATCGCGCCCGGTCCAGTCGAGGTCGATGTGACGCTGACGCTGGACACCGCGGCGCGCACGGTCGATGTGCCGGACGATCTGGCGGCCGCCCTCGCGGCGCTGCCAGGCGGGCAGGCAGCATGGGACGCGATGAGCTTCACGCACCGGCGCGAATATGTCGAGGCGATCATCGGCGCCAAGCGGCCGGAGACCCGGGCCCGGCGGCTCGACCTCGCAGTCGCGGCCGTCAAGGCGCGGCTCGCGCGCTGAGACAGCGCGTCCGTCAGTCGTCCTCCGGCGCATAGCCATAGGCCTGGCGTGCCAGCTCGACCACGGCGGGATCATTGTCCGGCATGTCCATGGGCACATGCTTCTCCAGCGCATCGGCGATCCGCTCCAGCGCCGCGATGCGGCCGGACTTGCGATCATTGCCGTCGATCACATGCCAGGGCGCCCAGCGCGTGTCGGTGCGCGCGAACATGTCGTGCATCGCCTCCAGATAATCCTTGCGGCGGGCCCGGTTGCGATAATCCTCTGCGCCCGTCTTCCAGCGCTTGAACGGATCGTCCAGCCGCTGGGCGAACTGCTTGTCCTGCTCCTTCTGGGTCACATGGACGAACAGCTTGACCATCGCCGTGCCGCTGTCGACCTGCTGCGCCTCGAACTCGTTGATCTCGTCACAGGCGCGCTTCCATTCCTTCTCGGCGCAGAAGCCCTCGACCCGCTCGACCAGCACGCGCCCATACCAGCTGCGGTCGAACACCGCGATGTTGCGATCGGCCGGCAGGCGCGTCCAGAAGCGCCAGAGGAAATGATGGCCCCGCTCCTCCTCGGTCGGCGCGGAGATCGGCCAGACCTTGTAATAGCGCGGGTCGAGCAGGCCGGTCATCCGCTTGATGATGCCGCCCTTGCCCGCCGCGTCCCAGCCTTCGAACATGACGACGCTGCGCTTGCCATGCACGATATGGGCGACCTGGATCTTCTCCAGCCGCTTCTGCAGCTTTTCCAGATCCTTGTCGAAATCGCCTTCATAATCGGCACCTTTTTCATAGTCGGAGAGCTTGATGGTCATGCCGGCCATCCTTCCGCCCTCAGAGGGCGCGGTCAAGGGCGAAGGCGATCGGAGGAAAAGGGTTGTTTTTCCTCCTCTTCAAGGAAAAAGGGCTCAACTTCCCCAACCTCTGCGGGGGTTCGGGGGGCCTGGCCGCGCCTGGAGCATGTCCGCTCGCCGCCAGGACCCGCCATGCGCACCGGCGCCTTCAGGCCCTCAGCGAAGGACAGTCTCGCTGTCGACCACGCGAACATCGTGCATCTGGTCGAGATAGGCCTCCAGATACCATTTATGGGAAAGACCCACGATCACCAGCGTCCGCTGGCCCGGCGCGAGGCCGATCGCCTCGCGGATATTGGCCGCCATGCGCAGGTTGCGCGTCTCCCAATAGCCGACATAGCCGCGGCCGAACTGCTGGGGCGAGGTGTCGGTCAGCGCCGTGCCGAAATCGCTCTCATAGACCAGCCGCGCCTGCTCGGGCGCATTATAGGCGCGGTAGGCCGCGAGCACGCCGTCGCTGCTGCCGATCCGCGCCATCAGCCGCGCATCCAGCGCCTTGCGCCGGTCGGTCGCCGGATTGTCCCAGACCCTGGATATGGCCGCGCCATAGGCTTCCTCGTCCGCGACCGGCGCGTCGGCGCTGTGATCGTCCATCGGCACGAGGCGCTCCAGCCCCAGCCGCGCGGCGAGCGGGGCGGCGATGAGGAACACCTCGTTGCGCCGGGTGCGCAGCATGGCGAGGCGGGCGGCCAGCGTCGCGTCGAGCCCATCGCCTTCGTGCCGCTCGGCCTCGGGCAGGCGCAGCCACTGCACCAGCGCCGATTCCTGATCGCCCGCGGCGAGGAACAGCGCGGCGAGATGCCGGCGCCGGGCAGGCGCGGGATCGGCGGGCCAGTCCGCCAGCATCCGCTCGGCCGCCTGCGTCGCCGCCGGCACGTCGAGCCCGGTCGCCGCCCGCGCCGGGGCGGGGTCCCAGCAATAAGCCTCGACCGTCTCGGCATAGCGGTCCGGATAGCGCCGCAGCATGTCGCATTGCGCGCCCGAGAGGGATTCGATGGCGATGATGCCGGGATGCCAGGCCGCCAGCCGGTCGAGCAGCCCGTCCAGCAGCGCCGGGTCGAAGCCTTCCGGCCAGCCGGACAGATGCGGCGTGCCGAGCACCATCAGCGCGTTGGGCGCGCCCGGCAGCGCGGGCTTGAGCGTGCTCGGGTGGAAATCCCGCGCCTGCACGGACGGCGTCAGGGCAAGGGTTGCGGCGAGGATGGCGGCAGAGCCGGCGCGGAACAGGGACATGGGCATCTCTCCGGATAGGACGCCATGCCCTAGTCCAACTGTATTACTCAATCAATACAGTAAAGCACTCAGCCCTTCTGCGGCTCGACCACGCGGACGTGCAGTTCGCGCAGCTGCTTGAGCGTCGCCGGCGAGGGCGCGCCCATCAGCAGGTCCTCGGCGCGCTGGTTCATCGGGAACAGCGTGATCTCGCGCAGATTCTGCGCGCCGCACAGCAGCATGACGATGCGGTCCACGCCGAACGCAGCGCCCCCGTGCGGCGGCGCGCCATATTGGAACGCGCGGTAGAGGCCGCCGAACCGCTCCTCCACATCCGCCTGGCTGAGGCCCACCTTCTCGAAGGCGGCGACCATGGTCTCCGGCTTGTGGTTGCGGATCGAGCCCGAAGCGATCTCGTAACCGTTGCACACGGCATCATACTGGAACGCCTTGATCGACAGCGGATCGGCGCCCTGCAGCGCCTCCAGCCCGCCCTGCGGCATGGAGAAGGGATTGTGGCTGAAATCCAGCCGCTTCTCGTCCTCGTCCCACTCATAGAAGGGGAAGTCGACGATCCAGCACAGGTCGAACCGGTCCTTGTCGATGAGGTCGAGCTGCTCGCCCGCCCGCGTGCGCGCGAGGCCCGCGAGCTTCGCCGCCTGGTCCGCCTTGCCGGCCGCGAAGAACACGCCGTCATTGGGGCCGAGGCCGAGCGCCGCGATCAGTTCCGCGGTCCGCTCCTCGCCATGGTTCCTGGCGATCGGGCCGCCCGGCACGCCATCCTTGATGTTGATGTAGCCGAGCCCCGAGAAACCTTCCGAGCGCGCCCAGTTGTTCATGTCGTCGAAGAATTTGCGGCTGCCTGCCCCTGCCCCCGGTGCGGGAATGGCGCGGATCACGCCGCCGCCCTCGACGATTCCGGCGAAGATGCCGAAGCCCGAGCCGGTGAAATGCCCGGTCACGTCCGAGATGAGGATCGGGTTGCGCAGGTCGGGCTTGTCGGTGCCATATCTGAGCATCGCCTCGTCGAACGGGATGCGCGGCCATTGCCCGGCCGGCGTCACGGGCTTGCCGTCGCCGAACCTTTCCATGACGCCGGACATGACCGGCTCCAGCGTCGCCCATACATCCTCCTGGGTGACGAAGCTCATCTCCAGGTCGAGCTGGTAGAATTCGCCCGGCAGGCGGTCGGCGCGCGGGTCCTCGTCGCGGAAGCAGGGCGCGATCTGGAAATAGCGGTCGAAGCCCGCCACCATGAGAAGCTGCTTATATTGCTGCGGCGCCTGCGGCAGCGCGTAGAACTTGCCCGGATGGATGCGGCTGGGCACCAGGAAGTCGCGCGCGCCCTCCGGCGAGGAAGCAGTGAGGATCGGCGTCGAATATTCGGTGAAGCCCGCCTCGACCATCCGCGCGCGCATCTCGGCGATGACCTGTGTGCGCTTGACGATATTGGCGTGCAGCGTCTCGCGGCGCAGGTCCAGGAAGCGGTAACGCAGGCGGATGTCCTCGGGATAGTCCTGCTCGCCCGCTACCGGCAGCGGCAGCTCCAGCGCGGCGGACTGCACCACCGCCTCGACCGCGCGGATCTCGATCTCGCCGGTCGGGATATTGGCATTCACCGCCTCGGCCGCGCGCGCCTCCACCTTGCCGGTGATCGTCACCACGCTCTCCGGCTTCAGGCTCTCGATCACCGAAAAGACCGGGCCGTCCACCTCGGTCACGATCTGCACCATGCCATAATGGTCGCGCAGGTCGATAAAGACGAGATCGCCATGATCGCGCTTGCGGTGCACCCAGCCGGAAACCCGGACGGTCTCGCCGGCATTGGCCGCGCGGAGCGCGCCGCAAGTGTGAGTGCGATAGGCGTGCATGACGACTTGCCTTTATTTCGTGCCCCTCATTGCGGGACCGCTGGATGAATGACAAAGACTGCCGAGCAAGCTAAGAGAAGCATAACTGGCCGCTTACCCGGTGTCCGACCGAGGACCGGCCCATAATAAGATCAACTGCCATATGCAAATCCATCCACTGATTACCCAGAATGCCGCGCTGAGCGCCTTGTGCGAGCGGATGGCCAAGGCCGATTTCGTCGCCGTCGACACCGAGTTCATGCGTGAGAACAGCTATTGGCCGGACCTCTGCCTGGTGCAGATCTCGGACGGCAAGGAAGCCGCCGCGATCGACCCCAAGGCGGCGGGGCTGGACCTCGGCCCCCTGCTCGACCTGCTGGTCGACAATGAGGCAGTGCTCAAGGTCTTCCATGCCGGCGGGCAGGATATCGAGATCGTCTACAATCTCACCGGCAAGACGCCGCACCCGCTGTTCGACACGCAGATCGCCTCCATGGCGCTGAGCCAGGGCGAGCAGATCGGCTATTCCAACCTGGTCGACTCATGGCTCGGCATCCATCTCGACAAGGGCGCGCGCTTCACCGATTGGGCGCGCCGCCCGCTCGACAAGCGCCAGATCGACTATGCGATCGGCGACGTGACCTATCTCGCCGAGATCTTCCCGCGGATGCTGGAGGAACTGCGCAAGACCGGGCGCGGCGTCTGGCTCGACCAGGAGATGGAGCGGCTGGGCGATCCGGGCAACTATGCCGTCAATCCCGGCGAGGCCTGGAAGCGCGTGCGCATCTCCAGCCGCAAGGCGGACGTGCTCGGCCGCCTCAAGGCGATCGCCGCTTGGCGCGAGATGGAGGCGCGCGACAAGAACCTGCCGCGCGGCCGCATCGTCAAGGACGAGACGCTGGCCGACATCGCCTCCCACCCGCCGCGCATGCAGGAGGAACTGGGCAAGGTGCGCGGCCTCTCGATGAGCTGGAAGGCCAACGACATCGGCGCGCGGCTGATGGCCGCCATCGAAGGCGCGAAGCCCCTGCCCCGCGACGAGATGCCCGAGCGCGATCCCGGCCGCCCCGGCCTCGGCAAGGAAGGCGCGCTGGTCGCGGACCTGCTCAAGCTGCTGCTCAAGATCCGCTCGCGCGAGATCAACGTCGCCGCCCGCCTGCTCGCCCGCTCGGACGATCTGGAGCTGCTCGCCGCCGGCGTGCGCAACGGCCTGCCGATCCTCGACGGCTGGCGCTACGAGCAGTTCGGGCGCGACGCGCTGGCGCTGGTCGAGGGACACATGGCCTTTGCCGTCAAGGATGGTAAGCTGCTGATGACCAGAACGGAGCTGTGACCATGCCCAGGACAAGCCCTCTCCTCGCCCTCATGCTTCTGCCCGCCTGCGCGGTGAGCGCGAACGAGCCGCCCGCGCCGTCCTCCGGCGAGATGGCGGCCGGCACCTGTTCGGACGAGGGCCTGGCACGCTTCGTCGGCCAGAAAGCGACCACCGAGATCGGCGCGCAGCTGCTCGCGGCATCCGGCGCGCGGACGCTGCGCTGGGGGCCGCCTCGCTCGGCCATGACCATGGACTATCGGCAGGACCGGCTCACCGTCAGCTATGACGACGACATGGTGATCCAGAGCGCGCGCTGCGGCTAACGCCCGCACGCCTTCCTTTCTTCCCTGAAATCCCTCTGTTCCGTTCGCCCTGAGCTTGTCGAAGGGCTGTTCTTTCTTTTTCCAAGGCTGCTGAAGGAAGAAGAACGACCCTTCGACAAGCTCAGGGCGAACGGTGTTGGATTGGGTGGGGGCCACGGGAGCCTGTCCTGCTCATATGGAACCACCATGTGCTCCTGCGGAAGCAGGAGCACGGCTGTCCTCGAACGGGACCGCTCCGCTCAGCCGTCGATCAGGAAGCCCATGCCCATTGCCTGGCCGAGCTGCTTGAGGCGGCGATCGATCGATTCGCCGCCGAGACTCGCATAGGCCTGGTCGAGATGCAGGATGATCGTGCCGTCGCTGATCCGCAGCGACGAGCCTTCCAGCGGTCCCTCCGCGCCGCCGGAGAGGCGCTGGCACAGGCGGATGGCGAGGCCCCATTGCGTCGCGCGGGCCAGTATCTCGGGCGGCGCCAGCACGTCCAGCGACGGCGCGATCCCGCTGCCGCCGAAATTGGTGTAGAGCGCCTGCGCCAGCACGGCGCGCTCCGCCGCCGTGATGCCGACCCAGTTGCCGTGCAGCGCGAATTCGAGGCCGCGCTCCTGCCGCAGGTCCGGATTGGCGCGCCAGCCGACATCGGCGAGCAGGCAGGCGGCCAGGCGGATGCGCGCCCATTCCGGCGCATCGTCGGCAAACAGGGGCGCGATCCAGGCGCTGATCGCATCGCCATGCCCGATGAAGCGCCCCTGCGCCTCGCCCTCGACCCGCGCCGCGACCAGCAGCGGGTCCTGCATGGCGAGTTCGGGCGGCAATTGCTCGAACAGCAGCCCTTCGCGCAGTCCGAAGGCCGACACCATGAGGCCGCGCGACTGCAGGCGCTCGACCAGCACGGCGAGCAGATGCGCCGCGTCCGGGAGGGTGGGCAGGCGGCCGGTGCCCAGCGCCGGCACCGCCTTGAGCGCCGCCTTCTGCGCCCGGTCGAGCCACTGGACCAGCGCCTGCGGGCGATCGGGCGACATCTCATAATGGTGCAGCACCGGCAGCGGATAGTTGGTCAGCTGCATGTCGAGCCGGGCCAGCCCGCGCCAGCTGCCGCCGATCATGTAGAAAGGCAGGCCCTTCTCCAGGTCCGCGAAGCCGCTTTCGCGCAGCAATGCGTCGACCCGCTCCGCCAGCGCCTTGCGGCCGGTCCGGCGGATCTCGCCGATGCGGAACACGCCGAGCGGCAGCGACACCGCGCGATCGAGCCCGCCGCCGCGCACACGCACCAGCTCCAGGCTGCCGCCGCCAAGATCGCCCATGATGCCGTCCGCGTCCGGCATGCCCGAGAGCAGGCCATGCGCCGAGGCGATGCCTTCCTGCTCGCCGGAGAGCAACTGCACCTCGAGGCCCAGCTCCGCCGCACGGGCAATGAACAGCGGGCCGTTGCTCGCATCGCGCACCGCCGCCGTCGCGACGCAGCGCAGCTCGTCGACGCCCATCTCCTGGGTCAGCCGGACGAAGCGCTCCAGCGCGTGGAGCCCGCGGTCCATGGCCGCGCGGCCGATCTTGCCGGTGCGGCCCAGCTCGGCGCCGAGCCCGGCCATCACCTTCTCGTTGAACAGCACGAAAGGCACGCGGCGCGGCCCGTCATAGACGACCAGGCGGACACTGTTCGAGCCGATGTCGATGATCGCGGTGCGCCGGAAATGGGCGCCGCGCAGGCTGGTCTGGACCGGTCGTCGGGCAAGGCGATCAAGCAGGGTCACGTCTGGGAAGCTCACTCAGTCGCGTGTCGGCAGCAGGAGTTTCGGCACCGCCCCATCCTTGCGGCGCGCGGCGCCCCGGCCGGACAATGAGGGGTTGGTCATGAAATAGGTGTGCAGGTTGAAGCGCTTGCCGTCACGCGGCACCTCGCGGACATAGCTGCCATCGCTGCGCAGCGTCCAGCTCTGCTCATTGTCGAGCAGATTGGCGACCAGCACCTGGTCCAGCACCTGATCGTGCACCGTGGGATTCTCGATCGGCAGCATATATTCGACCCGCCGGTCGAAATTGCGCGGCATCCAGTCGGCCGAGCTGATGAACAGCTTGGCCTTGTTGTTGGGCAGCGCCTCGCCATTGCCGAACGCCCAGATGCGGCTGTGCTCCAGGAAGCGGCCGATGATCGACTTGACCGAAATATTGTCCGACAGGCCCGGCACACCCGGCCGCAGGCAGCAGATGCCACGCACGATCAGCTCGATCCGCACGCCGGCATTGCTGGCGGCATACAGCTTCTCGATGATGGCGGCGTCGACCAGGCTGTTCATCTTGGCCCAGAGCATCGCCGGACGCCCGGCGCGGGCATGCTCGATCTCCGCGTCGATCAGCTCCGAAAGCCGCGCGCGCAGCGTCAGCGGCGAGAGGGTGAGCAACTCCATCGACTGTGGCTCGACATAGCCGGTGATATAGTTGAACACCGCCGCCGCATCGCGCCCGGCCCTGGGATCGGCGGTGAAGAAGCTGAGGTCCGTGTAGATGCGCGCCGTCACGGGGTGGTAGTTGCCCGTGCCGAAATGGCAGTAGGTGCGGAAGCCCTCGCCCTCGCGCCGCACCACCATCGAGATCTTGGCGTGCGTCTTCCACTCGATGAAGCCATAGACCACCTGCACGCCGGCGCGCTCCAACTGGCTCGCCCAGAGCAGGTTCTGCTCCTCGTCGAACCGGGCTTTCAGCTCCACCACCGCCGTCACCGACTTGCCCGCCTCGGCCGCGTCGATCAGCGCGCGGATGATCGCGCTCTGCTTGCCGGCGCGGTAGAGCGTCTGCTTGATCGCCACCACGTCCGGGTCGTCCGCCGCCTGCTTGAGGAAGGCGATGACGACATCGAAGCTCTCATAGGGATGGTGGACGACGATGTCCTTGGCCTTGATGGCCGCGAAGCAATCGCCGCCATATTCGCGGATACGCTCGGGGAAACGCGGCACGAAGGCGGTGAACTTGAGGTCCGGCCGGTCCTCCTCGACGAGCTGGGCCAGGTCGTTGATGCCGATGAAGCCATCGACATCGACGGTCATCGCCTCATGGCCGTGCATCAGCGTCTGGAGCATGTCCTCGACCGATTCGGCAACGCCGCGCTCCATCTCCAGCCGGATGATCCGGCCGCGCCGCCGCTCCTTGATGGCGCTGCGATAGTAGCGGACCAAATCCTCGGCTTCCTCCTCGATCTCGATGTCGCTGTCGCGCAGGATGCGGAAGACGCCGCTGTCGCGCACCGTGAAGCCGGGGAAAAGCAGCCCGGAGAAGCGGCGGACCAGCGATTCGGTGGCGATATAGCGCGCCGCCTTGCCCGGCAGGCGAATGAAGCGCGGCAGCGTCGCGGGCAGGATGACCAGTTCCTGCACCGTCTCCTTGTCCGACTCGCGCACCAGATCGAAGAACAGGCTCAGCCCCTTGTTGGGGATGAACGGGAAGGGATGCGCCGGATCGAGCGCCTGGGGCGTGATGACCGGAAAGACCTGCTCCAGGAAATGCGCGCGCAGCCAGGCGTCGGCCTTGGCGTCCACCGCCTCCTGGTCGATCACGCTGATCTGGGCGGTGCGCAGCTGGCCGCGCAGATCGTGCCAGACCGTCTGCTGCTCCGCCATCAGCGCGTCGGCCCGCGCGGCGATCGCATCGAGCTGCTGCGCGGGCGTCAGCCCGTCGGCGGAGCGCAGCTCCACGCCCTGCAACTGCTGGCCCTTGAGGCCGGCCACGCGGACCATGAAGAATTCGTCGAGATTGTTGCCCGAGATGGAAAGGAAACGCAGCCGCTCCAGCAGCGGATGCGCCGGGTTGCTGGCCTCCTCCAGCACGCGCTGGTTGAAGTTGAGCCAGGAAAGCTCCCGATTGAAATAGCGCGCGCCGGCGATCGACGGGTTCGGATCGGCTTCAGCCACGGCGCTGCGTTCCCTCGTCACTGGTCATGTCCGATGTCGCGCCCGGCTCCGCAAGGTCCAGAACGGTCTTGGCCGAAGCGATGCTGAGCTTCTGACCGGACGCCAGGGAAGCGGCGTTGAGGCGGACGACGACGCTGTCGATCGTCTCATAACATCGCGCGATGCGCCGGGCGAGGAATTCCGGCAGGTCCGGCGCGAAAGCCGAGCCCGCCAGTTCCAGCCCATGCGCGATCAGCGCCGCGACGCCCGCTTCGTCCGGCGCCACGATCCGCGCGACCGCCGCGCTCGCGATCCGCGTGCGCAGGTCCGGCAGCGCGATCGGCCAGGGTATCCGCGCATCGTCCGCGATCAGCAGCAGCGGCCAGCCGCCATCACGCGATTCGTTCCACAGGCCGAACAGCCGCGCCTCGTCGCAGCGCTCCGCTTCGTCGACGGCCATGCCGCCGGTCTCGGCCTCGAACATGCGCGCCATCAGGCTGCGCCCCGAACGGCGCGGACCGGCCAGCACCATGCAGGAGGAAGGCCAGCCCGGCCAGCTGCGCAGCAGCGCAGCCGCCTCGGCATTGCCGGCATGGATCAGCAGATGGCCTTTCTCGTCGCCCCCGGACCACGCCATGGGCAGCGGCAGCTGCATCACTGGCCGCCCCCGGTCGGCGTGGGCGTGGGCGTCGGCGATGGCGTCGCACGGCGCACGATGCGCAGGGTGGTGCCGGACATGGCGACCTGGAAGCCGCGCGCCTCCAGCGCCGCGCCCAGCTGGTCGACCGGCAGATCGGCCGTCAGCTGCATCACCGAGGTGCCGCCCAGCGCGAGGCTGCTGGTCGACGCCGTCCGCACGCCGGGAATGGAGCGCAGCAGCGTCTGCATCTGGCTCACCGAATCGACCGTCGGCGTATCGACCTGGATCGCATAGCTGCCCGACGCCGTTGCGGCGGCGCCTTCCTCGGCCGGCAGCGCGCCGATCAGATTGTCGAGCTCGCTCACATTCTGGATCTCGACCGCATTCAGCGGCTGCTCGATGACGAGCGAGGGATCGGGCCGCAGCACGCCGCTCATCAGCGCCTGGACATAGAGCTGGTCCATCTTCTGCACCGCCTCGGCCATCATGCGCGGAATGTCCGAATCGCGCGCCGCCCGCAGCGTGAACGTCCCGATGAGCTGATTGTCCGGGCCATAGCGCGCCGCGAACCGCCCCGTCACCGGTCCGCCCGGCCAGCTCCGCTCCAGCCGCGCGATCGGCATGATGACGTCCGCCGCGCCATAGAGATCGAGCAGGATGCGCCACCAGTTGCGCCCGCGCCGGCTGATCTGACCACCATTGAGCAGCATCGGATCGGCGCCGTCGCCGGCAGTGCGCACATAGTCGATGGCGCTGTCGGCGGTGCGGAACATCGCCCAGGCCTTCTGCCATTCGGTCGGCCGCTCGAAGACGGTGGCGGTGCCGCCGTCCCACAGCACCGGGATCACCAGCAGCGGCGGCGAGCGCATCACCTGCCCGCTCACGCCCAGCGCCTGGCCGGCGCGCGCGCGATCGAACATCACCGCCAGCGTCGCGATATAGCGATTGGGGCCGATCTGCTCCTGCTGCACCTCGATGCCGGAGACGAGGCTGTCCAGCACGCTGTCGCCGAGCATCGGCCCCGGTCCGCCGTTCGTCCGCGTCCAGAGCGAGCGCCAGGCGAGCCGCTGGGCCAGTCGCCAGCCCGTGGTGCGCGCGACATCGGCATTCGGCCCGGCGACATCGACATGCACGTCGCGCACCTCGAAATCGCCGTTGGACGCAAGCGGCGCGATTCCCCGCTCGCCTTCCATCTGCGCCACGAGCACGGCCGCGAAAGCCGCCAGAACCAGCGCAAAGACGAGATGGATGGGGCGCAGGGAAGGCAGGCTGAGCGTCACGGCGCCCTTTTGGCGGCATTGCTCTGGAAAACCAAGCCCGATTTGGTAAGGCGTCCGGATGGACCCGAAGCACAATCAGCCCGCCGCCTACAGCTATGCCCAGGCCGGCGTGGACATCGCCGCCGGCAATGCGCTGGTGCGCGCCATCGCGCCCCTCGCCCGCGCCACCCGCCGCCCCGGCGCGGACGCCGATCTCGGCGGCTTCGGCGGCTTCTTCGACCTCAGGGCGGCCGGTTTCCGCGATCCGCTGCTGGTCGCGGCCAATGACGGCGTCGGTACCAAGCTCAAGCTCGCCATCGACAGCGGCCGGCACGACACGGTCGGCATCGACCTCGTCGCCATGTGCGCCAACGATCTCATCGTGCAGGGCGCGGAGCCGCTGTTCTTCCTCGACTATTTCGCCACCGGCAAGCTCGACACCGGCGTGGCCGAGCGGGTGATCGCGGGCATCGCCGAGGGCTGCAGGCAGGCCGGCTGCGCGCTGATCGGCGGTGAGACGGCCGAGATGCCGGGCATGTATGCGGAGGGCGACTATGACCTTGCCGGCTTCTGCGTCGGCGCAGTCGAGCGTGACGACGTGCTCACCGCCGACAAGGTGGCCGAGGGCGATCTGATCCTGGGCCTCGCTTCATCCGGCGTCCATTCCAACGGCTATTCGCTGGTGCGGCGGCTGGCGGCGGACAAGGGCTGGAAGCTCGACCGCCCCGCCCTGTTCGACCAGGACGTGCTGCTGATCGAGGCGCTGATGGCGCCCACCAGTATCTATGTGAAGCCGCTGCTCCCGCTCGTCCGCGCGGGCAGGCTGCACGCCATGGCCCATATCACCGGCGGCGGCCTGCTGGAGAATATCCCGCGCGTGCTCCCCGACGGCCTGCATGCCCGTATCGACGCCGACCTCTGGCCGCAGCCGCGCCTGATGGCCTTCCTCCAGGCGCAGGGCAATATCGAGCCCGCCGAGATGGCGCGAACCTTCAATTGCGGCATCGGCATGGCGCTGGTCGTGGCGCCCGAGGATGCGGACGATGTGACGGCGGCGCTGACCGATGCCGGCGAGACGATCCACCGCATCGGCGCGATCGAGGCCGGGCCGAGGGGCTGCACCGTCCGCGGTTCCTCCAAGGTCTGGAGCGCCATGGCGGGCTGGGAAGCGACGCACAACGCTTGAATATCCGTTCGCCCTGAGCGAAGTCGAAGGGCGGAGCCGAGCGGAAGCGAAGCCTTCTCGCTCCGCTCGAATGAAGGCTTCGACTTCGCTCAGCCCGAACGGCCATGGAGGAAAGCAGATGTCCAAGGCTAGGGTCGCCGTCATACTCTCTGGCACGGGCACGACGATGATGTCGCTGCTCTATGCCTCGCGGCTGCCCGACTGCCCCTATGAGATCGTGCTGGTCGCCTCCAACGTGCCGGATGCGAAGGGCCTCGCCGTCGCGGCGGCCGAGGGCATCCCCACTTTCGCGCACAGCCACAAGGGGCTGACGCGCGAGGCGCATGAAGCGATCATGCAGGCCGCGCTGGAGAAGGCCCGCGCCGACTATGTGGCGCTGTGCGGCTATATGCGCATCCTCACGCCCGGCTTCGTCGATCGCTGGACGGGCCGGATGCTCAACACCCATCCCTCGCTGCTGCCGCTCTATACCGGCCTGCACACGCACCAGCGCGCGCTCGACGCGGGGGACAGCCAGGGCGGCTGCACCGTCCATCTCGTCACCAGCGCGCTGGACGAAGGCCCGATCCTCGGCCAGATCCCGGTCGCGATCCTGCCGGGCGACACCGCCGACACGCTCGCGCAGCGCGTGCTTTACGCCGAATATCAGCTCTATTCCCGGGTCCTGGCCGATTATGTCGGCCGCGAGTTCGATCCCGACTGGATCATCGCCCGAGTCGGCGAACTGGCGCTTGCCCTGCCCGAGACGGACGCGCGCACTTCGCACGGCGCGCCGGGCTGGCGCGTGGGCGGGGACAAGGGCAAGTTCTTCGCCTATGTCTCGGTCCGCCACCATGGCGAGGACGCCGTCTCGCTGCTGGTCAAGACCAGCGGGCCGGACGAGATGAACGCGCTCATCGATGCAGAGCCCGACATCTATTATCGCCCTGCCTATTATGGCGCCTCGGGCTGGATCGCGCTGAAGCTCGACCGGCCCGGCGTCGACTGGGACCATGTCGGCGCGTGGCTCGCCAAGAGCTGGCGCGCGGTGGCGCCCAGGAAGCTCACGCGGATGATGGACATCGCCGACCAGTTCTGAGCGGACCGGCCGCCCGCCTCATGCCCGCGCGAAATACCAGCCCTTGCCATGGCGCTCGCGGCGCCAGTCGGGATGCGCGCTGCGCGCCTTGCCCGGCATGGCGGCATAGTGGCACACGAAGCTCCGCCGCGTCGGCCGGCTGTCCCGGTCCAATATTCTGCCGCCGGCATGGACCAGATTGCCATGCCAGAAAAGCACGTCCCCGGCCTTCGCCTCGAAGGTGACGGGCAGGCAGCCGGCCGCCTCGCTCGCCTCGGCGCAATGGTCCGAGAAATCCCGGTAGCTGGTGCCGAAGCCGTCCGAGATGGCGCGGGTCGGCACCCGATGCGAGCCGGGATAGATCACCAGCGCCCCGTTGCGCACGTCCGCATCCTCCAGCGCGAACCAGCAGGCGGCGAGCGTGTCGCGGTCATAATCGGGCGAGTGGGGCGGCGCCACGAGCGAGCGATCCGAATGCGCACCCTGCTCGCTCGAGAATTTATAGGTGAGCGTCTGCAGGCAGGTCGGCCAGCAGCCATAATATTTTTGGTAATGCCTAAGCGGTCTGGACCGGATTGAGTTCGACCTGTTGGGGGGTGATGGACTTCAAGAGCTTGCTGATCAAGGGTTTGAGGTCCTGGTTCCGGTGGTTGAAGCGGTAGCAGGTTTCGCCCAGGTAGAGATGGAAGAACTTTTGCGGCACGCCGCGATAGGGATAGAGCCAGTTCTTGGCATAGGACCAGAACCCCTCGATGCCGTTGATGTGGTCGCGCCCCACCGGTCGGCCCTTCTCCTTGCGGATCACCACATGGTCGCCGCGCAGCCGCAAGGTGGCGTAGGCCTGCCACTCGTCGGTGTAGTAGAGCGAGCCCTCGCGGCTCTCGGCCTGGATCACGCGCATGATCGAGACCCGATCGTGCGCCGGGATCGGCTGGGCCTTGACCAGTCCGTTGCGCTTGACGATCCCGAACACGATCACCTTGCCCGCCGCGCCCCAGCCGCGCTTGCCCTTGCGCGCCCCGCCGAAGGTCGTCTCGTCGCATTCCAGAGCACCCTCGAACGGCTCGCGCAATTGCTCGGCATGGGCCATCGCCTGGCGGATCAGCCGGTAGAACCGCTCGCTCGCCGGACGGCTCGCCACCAGCGAGAAGCGCTGCCGATAAACAGGAACGCCCCATGCAAAACGTCGCACCAGCTCGGTCTTCGTCCGGCTGTCGAGCCGCGAGCAGTCCCACAGCGTCCTGACCCGCCAACGACACCCGCACCGGCGGCACTTCCGCCGACCGTCCGACAGCCGCCAGCTCCGGCCGAACTCACATCCAGGACACCTCCCCATGACCAAATCCTCGCAGATTTGGTCCAGACCGGTTAGGCATTACCATATTTTTTCAGGAACGCCATGACGATCGGCGCCAGCGCCAGCGCGCGGGCGCTGGCGAGAAAATGCTCCGCATCGATGATACGCGGCAGCTTGAAGCCTTCCAGCGGCACGTCGGGATTGACGTGGAGCTTGCCGAAATGGCTGAAGGTCAGCGGCACATTCTCGCCGAGCGCGCGTTCGAGATCGGCCCAGAACGCCTCGCCCTGCGCGAGGTCGAAGGCATTCTTAAACACGACATAGCCATGCCGGCGGAAGTAGCGCCGGGCGGGCCCGAGCGCGCGGACATCGAACTTCGCGATCGCGTGCGGGCCGCTTTCCCGGCGTGACAGCCAATTGCCGAACATGCGTTCCCTTCTCCGTTCGGGCTTGGTTTTCCGGCAGGGTCGACCCGGACCCTAGTCGCGTATCGCGATCGGCAGCGTCAAGCCTCATCCCGCAAGCGGGAGGGGCCGCCATGCCCCCGGACAACAACCTGGCCGACCTGCGTTGACATCGAAATGTCTTCGATAAGTCACGACAGAGTCGCCAGATTTTCCGCATCATGTCAAAAATTACCAATAGGCGGCCTCGCGTTAACCATATCGTTAACATCATGAGGGAGCCTGGATATGGGTCGTAAGCTGTTCGCCACATTCGCCGCACTGGCCGCCGTCGCCGCGCCGGTCGCGGCTTCCGCGGAAGTCCGCATCACCGAATTCATGTATCAGGGCGCCGGCGGCGGCGACCGCGAGTTCTTCGAACTGACCAACATCAGCGACAGCGCGATCGACATCACCGGCTGGAGCTACAATGACGACAGCGCGAAGGATCCGGTGTCGTTCGGCAATTTCTTCGGCCTGCTCGACGCCAATGAGTCGATCATCCTGACCGAGATGACCCCCGACGCCTTCCGGACCTATTGGGACCTGGCGCCGAGCGTCCGCATCTTCTCGATCGGCGGCGATTCGAACCTCGGCAGCGCGGACACGATCAACATCTACAATTCGTCGGTCCAGAACGCCACCACGCTGGTCGACAGTGTGAGCTATTCGGGCACGACGCGCGGCATCTCGCGCAATCGTCCGGTCGACGTGACCGGCAGCGTCGGCAATGACCAGTTCGTCGATTCCGCGCTCGGCGACGCCTATGGCTCGACCTACGCGCCGGGCACCCCGGCCGATCTCGGCAATCCCGGCAGCTTCCCGTTCGCGCAGAGCCCCGCCGTGCCCGAGCCCGCCACCTGGGCGATGATGATCGCCGGTTTCGGCCTCGTCGGCAGCGCCCTGCGCCGCCGTGTGCGCAGCGCGTCCTTCGCCTGATCCGGCAGGACCATGAGACGATGCCCGGCTCCCTCAGGGGGTCGGGCGTTGTTTTTGGCGCTATGGGAGAGCGAACATCTCCTGAACGGACTCGCCGTGTCAGCGGAAGTTATCGGCGTAAGCCTGGATCTTCAGTGTCTTGGGCGGCGTCCTGACGACATGATAGTCGATGCCGCATCGCTCGGCATAGGCGCGCGCGGCGGCTTCGCTCGGGAAGCGGAGCTTCACCTGCTCCTGCGTGTCGCCAGAGCCGGACCAGCCCGTCATCGGATCGGGCCGGCGCGCCTCGGCCAGCTCGAACTCGAGCATCCAGGTCGCCGTCTGCGCCTTGCCGGACTGCATGGCGTTCTTGGGAATCTGGTAGATGCGCGCGGACATGAGGCTACTCCCCTGAACAAGCTTCGCTCGCCGTCGCGCATCGCGGGCGGCGCTGTCAAGGCCCTGCGTCAGCCCCGCGCGTCGGCCTTCTTGGTGCGCAGCGTCGCGGCCGCGCTCGCCGGGTCGTCGGGCCAGGGATGCCTAGGGTAGCGGCCGCGCATCTCCTTGGCGACATCGGCCCAGCTGCCCGCCCAGAAGGCGGGGAGATCGCGCGTCGTCTGGATCGGCCGGCCGGCCGGCGAGGTCAGTGACAGCACGAGCGGCACGCGCGCCGCGCCCACCATGGGATGCGTCGCCAGGCCGAACAACGCCTGCACGCGCAACTCCACCGTCGGCCCAGCCGGCGCGCCATAGTCGATCGGATGCTGGCTGCCGGCAGGGCTGGTGAAGGCGGCCGGCGCCAGCGCTTCGAGCCGCTGCGTCGCCTCCCAGCCGAGGCGCTGGACAAGCAGGCCATGCAGCGCGCCCGCATCGATCGCGCTCAGGCGGCGCGCGCCTTCCGGCAGCAGCAGGTCGAGCCATGCCTCCGCGTCGGCGAGCAGCGCCTCATCGGCAATGGCATCGCCCACCCCGGCATAGCGGGCGCGGATGCGCAGCGATTCGGCCGCCTTGCCCCAGGGCAAAAGCGCCAGCCCCTCGTCGCGCAGCGCCCGCGCCAGAGCGGCGATGACGGCCGAGCGCTCGGGCGATTCGTCCGGCCCCGTGCTCAGCCGGATCGCACCCAGCCAGCGCTCGCGCGAGGCCTCCACGCCGCCCAGATCCCTGCGCCAGCGCACGGACCGCCGCTCGACGATGCGATCTGCCATGGCGGCGAGCACATCCTGCTCCGCGATCGCCACGGCGGAGAGGATGCGCGCGCCCACCGCGCTGCCCTGGATCTCACCCACCGCCAGCCATGATGCGCGCGCCAGCGGATCGACCCCGTCGAGCCGGAAGGCGCGGCCGCCGGCGCTGATCCAAGTCTCGCCGCCCGCATCGCGCCGCCGCGCGACCCGGTCCGGATAGGCGCGCAGCAGGCAGCGGGCGAGCACGGCGTCGTCATCCGCCTGCGCCGCCTGCCCGTCGCCGCCGACCAGCCCGAGCCAGCGCCGCGCCAGCGCCCGCGCGCCCTCCGCCCGTTGGCCGCGCTCGCGCCGCCAATTGGCGCGGCGGCGACCGAGATCGACCGAGGAACCGCCCAGCCCCCGCTCGGTGAGCAGCACGGCTGCGTCCGCCCCATCCGCCGCCTCCCCGGCCTCGGCGGAAGCGAGCAGCATGTGCGCCAGGCGCGGTTCCAGCGGCAGCTCGGCGATCCGGCGGCCGTGCGCGGTGGCCCGCCCCTCCCCGTCCAGCGCGCCGATCGCGGCGAGGCGGCGGCGCGCCTCGCTGATCGCGGCGGCCGGCGGCGGATCGAGCCAGCGCAGCATCGCGGGATCGGTGACGCCCCAGACGGCGCAGTCCAGCAGCAGCCCGGTCAGGTCGCTTTCCAGGATCGCCGGCGGATCGAATGGCGGCAATCCCGCCGTGGCCGCGGCTTCCCACAGGCGATAGGCGACGCCCGGCGCCTGCCGCCCGGCACGTCCCGCCCGCTGCGTGACGGCGGCCTGGCTGGCGCGCTCGGTGACGAGGCGCGTCATGCCTGCCGCAAGATCGTGGCGCGGCCGCCGCGCGAGACCCGAATCCACCACGACACGCACGCCATCGATGGTGAGGCTGGTCTCCGCGATGCTCGTCGCCAGGATGAGCTTGCGCGTGCCCGGAGCGGCGGGACGCAGGGCCGCGCGCTGCTCGGCGGGATCGAGCGCGCCATGCAACCGGTGCAGCATGACATTGGCGGGCAAGCCGGCCAGGCGCTCGGCGGTCCGCTCGATCTCGCCCACGCCGGGCAGGAAGGCGAGCAGGTCGCCCTGCCCTTCCTCGGCAAGCGCACGGCGGATCGCGGCGGCCATGGCATCCTCGATCCGCATGTCGGCAGGCCGGCCGATATGGCGCAGATCGACCGGATGGCTGCGGCCTTGGCTTTCGATCACCGGCGCATCACCCATCAGCGCGGCGAAGCGTGCGCCGTCCAGCGTCGCCGACATGGCGACGAGGCGCAGATCCTCGCGCAGCCCCGCCTGCGCATCGAGCGCGAGCGCGAGGCCGAAATCGCCTTCGAGGCTGCGCTCATGCACTTCGTCGAACAGCACGGCGGCGACGCCGCCCAGCTCGGGATCGGCCTGGATGCGGCGCCGGAACACGCCCTCGGTCACGACCAGGATGCGCGTGCGGGCCGAGCTGCGGCTCTCCAGCCTCGTCACATAGCCGATCGTCTCGCCCGGCTTCTCCCCGGCCAGCTCGGCCATGCGCTCGGCCGCAGCGCGGGCCGCGAGGCGGCGGGGCGAGAGCAGCCAGACCTGACCGCCCGCGACCCATGGCTCGCCCAGCAGCGCGGGCGCGACCATCGTCGTCTTGCCCGCGCCCGGTGGCGCGACCAGAACGGCGCTCGGCTGCCCGCGCAGGGCCGCGAGCAGATCGGGCAGGACGGCATGGATCGGGAGATCAGTCACCATGCACGCTTACCGCCCGCGACAATCATGGGACAGGCTCGACGGCGTTGTTCCTGGCGCGTGCTCCGGCATCCCGCGACATATATCGGCGCACGACGGCGAAGGACGCCTCAATAAGCCCGCGCGATGGCGAACTCGACCGCCTCGACCAGCGCCGCCTTGGCGCGGGCATTGCCGAAGGGGGCGATCGCATCGATGGCGCGCTGGCCATAGTGGCGGGCGCGGACCAGCGTGTCCTCGATCGCATTGGTCGCCGCCAGCAGGCCCTGGGCATGGGCGAGATCGGCATCCTCGCCGTGCAGGCCGGACATGGCCTCCTTCCAGAACTTGCGATCGGCTTCCGTGCCGCGCGCATAGGCGAGGATGACCGGCAGGGTGATCTTGCCGTCACGGAAATCGTCGCCCGTATCCTTGCCCATGGTGGCGCCGTCCGAGACATAGTCGATGGCATCGTCGACGAGCTGGAAGGCGATGCCGAGATTGCGGCCATAAGCATCGAGCGCCAGCTCCTCCGCCTCGGGCCGCTCGGCAACCACGGCCGCGATGCGGCAAGCGGCGGCGAAGAGCGCGGCGGTCTTGGCGCCGATGATGTCCAGATACTGGTCCTCGTCGGTCTCGATACGGCGCTGGGCGGTGAGCTGGTTCACCTCGCCCTCCGCGATCACCGCCGAGGCGCTGGCGAGAATCTTGAGCACCTTGAGCGAGCCGTCCTCGACCATCAGCTCGAAGGAGCGGCTGAACAGGAAATCGCCGACCAGCACCGAGGCATTGTTGCCCCAGATCATGTTGGCGGTGCGCTTGCCGCGGCGCATGGCGCTGCCGTCCACCACATCGTCATGCAGCAGCGTGGCAGTGTGGATGAACTCGACGGCGGCGGCGAGCTTGTGCTGGCGCGTGCCGGCATAATCGAGCAGCCGGGCGCAGGCGAGCGTCAGCATCGGCCGCATCCGCTTGCCGCCGCCGGCGATGAGATGCCCGGCAAGCTCGGGGATGAGCGGGATGCGCGACTGCATGCGCTCCAGGATCACGGCGTTGACGCTGTTCAGGTCGTCCGCGACCAGGTTCATCATCGGCTGGAGAGAGGGCTCGTGCCGCCCGGACATGCGGTGAATGGTCGCGCTCATGAGGCGTGCTGTGGCGAGACAGGGGCGCTTTGGCAAGCAAATTGGCTTGCCTTGTGCGGCCATAGCGGCGAGTGATGCCGCCCGTTCGCCAAGGGAGGCCGGCAAGGATGGACGAAACGCTCAGCCGCTATCGTGAAAGCATCGACAATATCGACGCGGCGCTGGTCTTCATGCTGGCGGAGCGGTTCAAGATCACCAAGGCCGTGGGCGAATACAAGGCGGGCGCCGCCCTCCCCCCGGCCGATCCCGAGCGCGAGGCGCGGCAGGTCGCCCGGCTGCGGCGGCTCGCCGTCGAGGCCAATCTCGACCCCGACTTCACCGAGAAGTTCCTGCGCTTCATCATCGACGAAGTGATCCGCCACCATGAGCGGATGCGAGGCAATGACTGAGCCGGCATCGCGCCGCGCCTGATCGGGAGCCGACGCTGACCCGGCATGGACTGGGGTCCGGGGGCCATCTCCGTTCGCCCTGAGCGAAGTCGAAGGGCGGACTGAGCCGGAGGCGAAGCCACTTCGCTGCGTTCAGCAGGGCCCTTCGACTTCGCTCAGGGCGAAGGGGGTAGGTGGAGTCGGCGAAAGGGGGTGGGAGAGTCGTTGCCGGTCGCAATGCGAAATTCGGGCTGAATCGCCGCTGATCGCCCGCTTCGGTCGACGCCTCGGTCGACAAGGGGCCGATCAATGGCTAGGCACCGGGCCCATGGACCAGGCCCTTGTCATCGCGCTGATCGGCGCGCTCGGGATCGGCGCGCAGTGGGTCGCCTGGCGCACGGGCTGGCCGGCCATTGCCCTCATGCTGGCGGCAGGCGTGATCGCCGGGCCGATCCTCGGGCTGGTCGATCCGCACCGCCTGTTCGGCGACCTGCTGGAGCCCATGATCTCCATCGCCGTGGCCCTGATCCTGTTCGAGGGCGGGCTCAGCCTCAATTTCCGCGAGCTGCGGCGCACCGATGGCGCCGTGATCCGGCTCGTGCTGCTCGGCGCGCCGATCGGCTGGGCGCTGGGCGCGATCGCCTGCTATTATGTCGCCGGACTGGTCTGGCCGGTGGCGATCCTGTTCGCGGGCATATTGGTCGTCACCGGGCCGACCGTGGTGCAGCCGCTGCTGCGCCAGAGCAATGTCGCCGCGCGGCCGCGCGCCATCCTGCGGTGGGAAGCGATCGTCAACGACCCGGTCGGCGCCTTGTTCGCGGTGATGACCTACGAATATCTGCGGCGCGTGGACGAAGGCGCGACGCTGGCCGGCGTCGCTCTCTCCCTGCTGGGCGCCAGCATCGTGGCCGGCCTGATCGGCTATGGCGCGGCGCGGGCGATCGGCTGGGCCTTTCCGCGCGGCCATGTGCCCGAATATCTCAAGGCGCCGGTGCTGCTGGTGACAGTGATCGGCGCCTTCGTGCTCTCCAACATCGTGCAGCAGGAGACGGGGCTGCTGACCGTCACGGTGATGGGCATCGCCCTTGCCAACATGCGGCTGGATTCGCTGCGCGACATCCATCCCTTCAAGGAGAATATCACCGTCCTGCTGATCTCGGGGCTGTTCGTGCTACTCTCCGCCTCGCTCGACTTCGATGTGCTGCGGCAGTTCGAATGGCGCTTCCTCGCCTATCTGGTCGCGCTGCTGTTCCTGGTGCGCCCGGCCACGGTGCTGCTCAGCCTCGCCTTCAGCCCCGTGCCCTGGAACGAGCGGCTGTTCATCGCCTGGATCGCGCCGCGCGGCATCGTCGCGATCGCCATCTCCGGCCTGTTCGCGCTGCGTCTCAGCCATCTCGGCTATGGCGACGGCTCGATCCTGGTCACGCTCTCCTTCTCGGTCGTCGTCGCCACCATCTTCGCGCATGGCTTCTCGATCAAGCCGATGGCGCGGCTGCTCAAGGTGACTGGCGCCACCGAGCGCGGCCTGCTGATCGTGGGCGGCACTTCCTGGAGCCTCGCGCTCGCCGAACAGCTGCGCCATCTCGACGTGCCGGTGACCATCTGCGACAATAGCTGGCAGCGCCTGGCGGCCGCGCGGCAAGCGGGCATCCCGACCTATCATGGCGAGATCCTGGCCGAGGCGACCGAGGACAAGCTGGACCTGACCCAGTTCCAGGTGCTCGCGGCCGTCTCGGAGAACGAGGCCTATAACGCGCTCGTCTGCATCGAGTTCGCGCCGAGGATCGGGCGCGACAATGTCTATCAGCTGGGCGATGCCAGCGACGATGATCCGCGCTCCCTGCCCGAGGCGCTGCGCGGCCGGGCCCTGTTCGCGTCGGGCCTCGGCGTCCAGCAGATCATGGAGCGCGAGCAGGCCGGCTGGGGCTTTCGCAAGACGCGGATCAGCGAGCAGTTCGACTTCGGCGCGGCCCAGGCGGACCTGCCCGACGAGGCCGACATGCTGCTGCTGCGGCGCAAGAACGGACGGCTGCGTTTCTTCACGCACGCATCGCACCCCACGCCGCAGCCCGGCGACATGATCCTGTCCTTCGTGCCGCCCGTCGATCGGCCGGAGGCGCGCGACAAACAAGATACAAAGGGAGAGGCCGCATGAAGAGACGCACGGCATCGCTGCCGGGACTGATCTGCGCCTGCCTGATCGCCACGGCCTGCGATCAGCGCGGGCCGCAGGGCAACGACATGGCGAATGATGCGAACGCCGGCGACGGCAATGCCGCGATCGACAACAACGCCATGGAAGCGGATGGGCCGCCGCGCTCCATCCTGCGCCCGGAGATCGTGCCCTCGCCGACCCCCGAGGCGTCGCCCGAACCGATCGAGGCGGTCATCGGCTTCGCCCGGTCCGGGCTCAAGCTGGACGATGCCGCTCGCCAGGCGATCGACGCGCTGCTCGACCAGGAGGTCACGCGGTCCGGCGGCCCGATCACCTTGCGCGGCCACACCGATTCCCGAGGCGCGGACGGCGACAATCTCGTCGTCTCGCGCAGGCGCGCCGAGGCGGTGCGCGACTATATGGTCGGGAAAGGCGTCGAGGCCGGGCGGATCAGGATCGTGGCGCTCGGCGAGGCGCGGCCCATCGCGCCCAATGCGACGCTCGACGGACGCGACGATCCCGAAGGCCGGGCGAAGAACCGGCGCGTGGAGGTGGAAATCCAGCCGCGCATCATCGTGCCGCTGCCGGAGGTCCCGGACAATGGGGCCGGGAAATGAGCGGTGCGGCGCGAACTGAGCCTTTCCGAGTTAAATGGAGTCAGTGCTCCCGCGAAAGCGGGAGCCCAGGGTGGTCAGGAACCGCTCATGTGCCCTGGGCTCCTGCTTTCGCAGGAGCACTTGGTGGCTCCATCTGAAACTGACAGCCTCTGAGCGAAGAGGAACAGCCCTTCGACAGCTCAGGGCGAACGGTCTTGGACTGCAGGGTCATGCGAAAATCTCGCGAAAGCAGGTGCACTCCGATGCTTCACTGGCGCCGGAAGTCCGCCGGCACGGTCAGGCTGGGCGTCTGCAGGCTCGGCCTTTCGCCCAGCTCGCGGCGGAGCATCCGCATCATCCAGTCGCGATGATCGTCGAGGAAGTCGGGCAGGTCATCCGGCCTGGTGGGGTCGAGCACGGGCACCGCCCAGGCGCTCTCGGGCTGAGCGCCTTCGCGCTGCTGCTCGGCGGCCGGATCGTCGGGCCGCACGACATGCTCGCCGGCATAGATATTGCCGTGGAAGCTCACCTCCAGCGGCGACGGGAAGCCCGGCCCGTCAATATAGCGGCCGCTGGCCCGGCCCGTCTCATAGCCGTAGCGCGCCTTGCCGGCCGTGCCGAGCCAGTTGTTGCGGATCCGGATGCCTTTCGACCAGCCGTCCCACCAGGTGGCGACGACCATCTGGATGTCCTCCGGCCCCGCATGGATCACATTGTCGGCGATCAGCGCATCGCTGGCGCCGCCGAGCTGGAAGATGCGCTCATGGTCGTTGTAGCTCACGTTGAAGCGGGCGACCGTGCCGGTGTTGCCGATATTCTCGGCCGGGTCCGCGGCGACGGGCGTGCAGACGAGCAGGAAGCCGCCGGCATTGTCATGGCTGAAATTGTAAAGCAGCGTCGTGCCGCGCGAGTTGAAATCGGAATCGAAGCCCTGCCCGTCCAGCAGGCCGTTGGTGAAGGCCGCCTCGTTGAGCTGGATCAGCGTATTGTCCGTGCTCCACTGCCAGATGGCGACATTGTAGCCCGGCGCGCGGGCGGCGGCATGGCGGACGATATTATGCTCGACCAGCGCGCCGTCCGTGCCGCGCGGCACGATGCCGTCGCCGCCGATATCCTCCAGCACATTGTCGCGGATGACCACATAGCGGCTGGGGAACCAGCGGGCGACGTTCACCTGGTCGCTGATGCCGGCGATGCCCGAGCGGTCGACGCGCCAGATGAGGTTGCGCTCGATGGTGATGCCCTCGAAGCGCGTGGGCGTGCCGCTGAGGCTCGCGGTGGCGGAGAAGACGATGCCGCCATTGTCCTTGCGCTCGTTGGTGCCGTTGACGTCGTGGATGTAGAGATCACGCAGGATGATGCCGCGCGCGACGCCGAAATCCGCCTCGTTGACGAACACGCCGCGCCGGATCGCGGTGCCGGGGCCGGTGTTGGTGATCTCCAGGCCGCTGACCGTCACATGATCGGCATTGCGGATCTCCACGGCATTCTCGGCGACGCCGCCCGCCTCGATGCGCGGGCGCGGCCCCTCGCCGGTCCGCGTGACGGTGATCGGCGCACCCTCCGCGCCCGAGCGGGTGATGAGCAGCGGCTCGCGCCAGACCGAGCCGGCGGCGAGCAGCACCATGTCGCCCGGCTTGAGCGGCGCCTGCTGGAGGCGCGCCAGCGAGCGCCAGGCCTGGTCCGGGCCGAGGCCGGTGCGGGCGTCATCGCCCTTCACCGAGTCCACATGCCATGTCTCGGCATGAGCGGTGGCGGCGGTCAGTGCGAGCATGAAGGCGAATCTCTTCATCGGGAGGCGGAGCACGATAGCAGGCTACAGGGGAAGGCGGACATGGCGATGTGGATGCCCGCACGGGATAGCTGCCATGGATGGGCTGATATACTCCATGAACTACCGTTCGGTTCGAGTGGGCTTCGAGCGAAGTCGAGAAGCCTGTCGAGAACGACCTTCCCGACTGCGGATCTCGACAAGCTCGACCCTCCGCTCGAAGCGAACGGTCGCAGAATGACTGGAATCGCATCGACAAACACCACGACAACCAAAGGAAAAGGCCGCCGGATCGATCGGGCGGCCTTCCTGTGGTTCGCGGGATCGCGCGGCGATGGGCTCAGCCGACGATCTCCTCCGGCTTGAAGAAATAGGCGATCTCGATCGCGGCATTCTCGTCGCTGTCCGAGCCATGGACGCTGTTCGCCTCGATGCTCTCGGCCAGTTCCTTGCGGATGGTGCCGGGCTCGGCGTTGGCGGGATTGGTTGCGCCCATGATGTCGCGATTGCGCTTCACGGCGTCCTCGCCCTCGAGCACCTGCACCACGACCGGGCCGGAGATCATGAACTCGACCAACTCGCCGAAGAAGGGACGATCCTTGTGAACCGCGTAGAAGCCCTCGGCCTGCTCGCGGGTCATCCGGATGCGCTTGGAAGCGACGACGCGCAGGCCCGCTTCCTCCAGCATCCTGGTGACGGCGCCGGTCAGGTTGCGACGGGTCGCATCGGGCTTGATGATCGAGAAGGTGCGGGTGACCGCCATGGGAAATGCTCCGGAAACTGTGCTGGGATTTGCAAGGACGCGCGCGCTCTAGCGACGAAGCGTTGGCGGATCAAGTGGGCCGGAGGATGGCCGGCGGCGATGGGCGGGATTTCGGCAGTGAAGGGGAAGGCGAACCCGACAACAGCAACACCGGTTCGTCCTGATCCCACAAAATCGCCGTTCGGTTCGAGCGGACTTCGAGCTTTGTCGAGAAGTCTGTCGAGAACGCCCTTCTCGACTGCGGGTCTCGACAAGCTCGACCCTTCGCTCGAAGCGAACGGAATTAAGGAATAATAGGAATGGCGATCATCGGGCCGCCTTCCATTCGTTCAGGCGGCGCGCGGGCCCAGCATTATGACGGCGACGCCCAGCAGGCAGATGAGCGCCCCGCTCATGTCCCAGCGGTCCGGCCGCAAGCCTTCGATCGCCCACAGCCAGAACAGCGAGGCGCAGATGTAGATGCCGCCATAGGCCGCATAGGCGCGGCCCGCCGCATCGCTGTCGACCAGCGTCAGCAGCCAGGCGAACAGCGCGAGCGAGGCCATGCCGGGGACCAGCCACAGCGGCGACCTGTCGAGCCGCAGCCAGGCCCAGAAGGCGTAGCAGCCGGCGATCTCGCAAAGCGCGGCACCGATATAGGCGAGGATGGTCGGCATGGGAGGAGATGCCTAGCGATTGGGGGCGGCATCGGCCAGCGGCCGGCGCCTCATGGCCCCTGCCGCCACTTGCCGCCTTCCTGCCGCCAGAAGCGCGGGGTCACGCCATCCGCCTTGCCGAGCGCACGCCAGGTGGCGCGGGCCTCGTCGATGGTGGTCTCGTCGAAGAAATAGAAGGCGCGCTCGAAGCCGAGAGCGTCCTCGCGCCAATGGCCGTCGGCGAGAGCGATGTGGCGGGCGCCATTTGCGGGCGCGCAGGCCGCCGAGAGCAGGATCGGCTGGGCCTCCGGCATGGCGGCATCGTCATGATCGTTGGCGAGATAGGTTTCGGGGCCGGCGCTCCACAGGGCGCGCGAGATGGCGTCGAGCTGGTCGCGCGCGGCGGAGACGACGAGCAGGCGGCCCCCGCCTTCCAGCACGCGGCGCGCGATGGCGGGGATCACCGTCTCGACGGGATCGCGGGTGAGCTGGTAGAAATCGACCTGCATTCCAGCTTTCTAGCGCAACCACGTGCTCCTGCGAAGGCAGGAGCCCAGGGCTTTTGAAGGATGCCCTGTCGCTTTGGGCTCCTGCCTTCGCAGGAGCACGTGGATCGTCGGAGCCGGATGCCCCTCCCCCTTACGCCGCCTGGTAATGATCGCGCACCAACTGGTCGAGCAGGCGCACGCCGAAGCCGGTCGCGCCCTTGTCCCAGGTGGCGCCGGGCTTGTCGGCCCAGACCATGCCGGCGATGTCCAGATGCGCCCATTTGACGCCGTCCTGCACATAGCGCTTGATGAACTGCGCCGCGGTGATCGAGCCGGCGAAGCGCGGGCCGATATTCTTCATGTCGGCGATCGGGCTGTCGAGCAGCTTGTCATAGGCGTCCGCGAGCGGGAAGCGCCACAGCTTGTCGCCGCTTTCGAGGCCCGCGGCGACGAGCTGGTTGGCGAGGCCGTCATCATTCGAGAACAGGCCGCCATGCTCATGGCCCAGCGAGATGATCATCGCGCCGGTGAGCGTGGCGAGGTCCAGCACCACCTGCGGCTTGTAGGTCTGCTGCGCCCACCAGATTGCGTCGCACAGCACGAGGCGGCCTTCCGCGTCGGTGTTGAGCACTTCCACGGTCTGGCCGGACATGGTGGTGACGATGTCGCCGGGCCGCTGGGCATTGCCGTCCGGCATGTTCTCGACGAGGCCGCAGATGCCGACGACATGCGCCTTCGCCTTGCGCAGCGCGAGCGCCTTCAGCGTGCCCGCGACGGCGCCGGCGCCGCCCATGTCCCACTTCATATCCTCCATGCCGGGGCCGGGCTTGAGCGAAATGCCGCCGGTGTCGAAAGTGACGCCCTTGCCGACGATGACGAGCGGGGTCGCCTGCGCGCCGCCGGTCCCGTCCCAGCGCATGGCGAGCAGGCGCGGCTTGCGCACCGAGCCCTGCGCCACGCCGAGCAATGCGCCCATGCCGAGTTGCGCCATCTCCGTCTCGTCTAGCACGGTCAGCTCGACGCCGAGATCGGCGAGCGGGCGGCAGCGCTCCACGAAGCTCTCGGGATAGAGGATGTTGGCGGGCTCGGAGACCAGCTCGCGCGTGAAGGCGACACCGCCGGCCACGGCTTCCTTGTCCGCCCAGGCGGCGGCGAGGCCGTCGACATCGCTCACCAGCGTCAGCGTCTCCAGCGTCGGCCTGGATTTCTCCGGCAGCTTGGTGCGGTAGGTGTCGATCCGCCAGGCGCGCAGCAGCGCGCCGAGGCCGAGATGGGCGAGCGCTTCCGCATCGAGCCCGCTGCCGTCGACCGCCGCCTGCGTCACGCCGGAAGTGAGCAGGCGCGCGGTGATCGCAGCGCCGGCCTTTTCCAGGTCGGCCGCCTTGCCTTCGCCGGTGCCGACCAGCAGCAGGCGCAGCGTCTCGCCGGATTCGGTCACGAACAGCTCAACGAGCGCACCCGTCTCGCCGTTGAAGCGCGATGCTGTCGCGGCTTCGGCGGCCAGCGCGGCGGCCTCGAGAGCCGGCGCCACGCTCGCGCCCTTTGCGACCGGAACGATGAGGCAGCGCGCATCGCTGGGACGGGTTGCGCTGAGGGCGATCTGCATGGCGGGTGCTCCTGAAGACTGTCGAAACGGGACGCCGGACGGCGCACGGGATCGGTCCCGAATAGCCGAGCCGTCGCGCCCGCGCCACGGCAAACGGCGCTGCCCGCGCGATTTCATGCGCCGCAAGACGATTGCGATAGGCTCGCCGCGATGCAATAGGCGGCGAGTGAACGCGCGGCGCATGATTCCGGCTTACCGGACCGAATTGACGGCCCAGGCGGCGCCTGCGCGCCATGGCGAGAGCGGAGCGGGCCATATGGCGCTGCGCGGCATCGTCGTGCCGGCGGCGCTCGTCCTGCTCGGGCTGACGTTCAACGCACGCGCCGCCCATGCCCAGCAGCAGCAGGAGCCGGACCTCCAGACGCCGCCGGACGCGCCGCGCGACATCGCGCCGCCCGGCCAGCCGCTCGCGGCGCAGGAGATCAGCTTCGAGGCCGACCGCATCGACTATGACCAGGACCGCGACATCGTCACCGCGAGCGGCAATGTCCGCGCCGCGCGGCAGGGCGTGACGCTCGCGGCCGATTCGGTGGAATGGAACCGCGCGGACGGCACGGTGATCGCCCGCGGCGACGTCGTGCTCGTCAACGAGAATGGCGACAAGGCCTATGCGGACGAGATGGACGTCACCGAAAGCCTGCGGGACGGCATCATCAACAATCTGCTGATCGTCACCCAGAACGGAAACCGGCTCGCGGCGGTCAAGGGCGAACGCAAGGGCGAAATCTATGTGATGGAGCAGGCGGCCTATACGCCCTGCCGGGTCGAGGACGACGATGGCTGCCCCAAGGACCCGACCTGGCAAATCCAGGCGGATCGCGTGGTGCTGGACATGGCGAGCGAGCGGGTTCGCTACGACGGGGCGCGCGTCTCGCTGCTCGGCATGCCGCTCATTCCGCTGCCGGGCCTGCGGCACAGTATCGGCGACGAAGGCAGCGGCGGCCTGCTGGTGCCCAATGTCGGCTATGACCGGCGCAACGGCTTCGAGTTCTCGCTGCCCTATTACTGGCGGCTGGACACCAATCGCGACCTGACGCTGACGCCGCACATCTACAGCAATGTGCTGCCGATGCTGGAAGGCAATTATCGCCAGCTGCTCTCCAACGGCGCCTTCCAGATCACCGGCTACACCACGGTGAGCGGCCGCACCTCGCTCGCCGACCCGAGCGTGACGCTGAGCGAGGACCGGTTCCGCGGCTATATCGCGGCGAGCGGCAAGCTGCAGTTCGATCCGCAATGGTCGCTGACCGGATCGCTGCGCGCCGTCACCGACCGGACCTTCCTCAACCGCTACGACATCAGCCGCGAGGACCGGCTGCGCTCGACGCTGAACCTGGAGCGGGTCGGGCAGAACAGCTATTTCTCGATCGCCGGCTGGGCCTTCCAGCCGCTGCGTGCCGGCTCGCCCATCGGCCAGGTGCCGATCGCGCTGCCGGCGATCGACTTCCGCCTGCGGGCCAGCGATCCCGTGTTCGGCGGCTCGGTGCAGGTCCAGGCGAACAGCCTCGCCATCCTGCGCACCGAGGGGCAGGACACGCAGCGTGCCTTCCTGGGCGTCACCTGGACGCGCAGCCTGCTCACGGGGCTGGGCCAGGAAGTGACCTTCACCGGCTATGCCCGCGGCGACATCTATCACAGCGCCCAGAACGACCTCAGCCCGACGGTCATCTATCGCGGCGATCCGGGCTGGCAGACGCGCGGCATCGCCGCGGCGGCGCTGGACGTGCGCTGGCCGTTCATCGGCGAGGCCTTCGGCGGCACGCAGCGGATCGTGCCGCGCGTGCAGCTCGTGCTGGCGCCGCGCATCGCCAATCTCTCGGTGCCCAACGAGGATGCGCGGGCCATCGACCTCGAGGATTCCAACCTCTTCGCGCTCAACCGCTTCCCCGGTTACGACCGGTTCGAGGATTCGTCGCGAGTCACCTATGGCTTCGACTATCGGCTGGACCGGCCGAACCTGACGATCGACGCGACGATCGGCCAGAGCTACCGGCTCACCGACCGCGAGACCGTGCTGCCCGACGGCACCGGCCTGTCCGACCGGCTCTCCGACATCGTCGGCCGCTACCAGATCCGCTACAAGGACTTCATCCAGCTCACCCACCGCTTCCGGCTGGACAAGGACAATTTCGCGGTGCGCCGCAACGAGATCGAGGCCACGGTCGGATCGCGCAAGACCTATGTCGAGATGGGCTATCTGCGGCTCGACCGCAACATCACCTCGGGCGTGGAGGATCTGCGCGACGTCGAGGAAATCCGGCTGGGTGCGCGGGTCGCCATCACGCGCTACTGGTCGGTGTTCGGCTCCACCAACATCGACCTGACCGGCGCCAGCGACGATCCCACCAGCGACCTCTCCGGCTTCGAGCCGGTCCGCCACCGCTTCGGCATCGCCTATGAGGATGATTGCGTGGAGATGGGCCTCACCTGGCGGCGCGACTATGTGACCGTGGGCGACGCCCAGCGCGGCAATTCCTTTCAGCTGCGGCTGGTATTTAAGAATCTGGGTCTGTAAGACGATCCGCCAAATCGCGCTCGCTCAGCGAGGGTTAAGCCATGATGGAGCAAAGGCGCTGGTCGTTTCCCCACCGCATCGCGAGACTGGTTCGGATTTGAGAAGGATGTGCTTGACGTGAAGTGGATGCCCCTGCGCCTGACCCGAACCCTGTCCGTTGCGGTCATGGCCAGCCTCCTCGCCCCGGCCCTGCCGGCGCAGCCGGTGGAGGAGGAAGGCGGTGCGCCGGCATCGGGGCTCACCATCCCCGACAGCGTGACGCTGTTCGGCAACCGCGATCCCAATGTCCGCCGCGCCACCGCCCTGGTGAATGGCGAGGTCATCACCGAGACCGACGTGGACCAGCGGCTCGCGCTGGTCGTGCTCGCCAATGGCGGCCGGGTCAGCGACGAGGAGCGGGACCGGCTGAAGCTGCAGGTGCTGCGCAACCTCATCGACGAGACGCTGGAGATCCAGGAAGCGGCCGCCAAGGACATCCGCGTGTCGCAGGCCGAGCTGGACCAGAATTTCGCGCGCGTCGCCGCCAACTTCCATTATACGCCGGCCGATTTCGCGGCCTATCTCGCCTCGCACGGCTCCTCAGCGCGCAGCATCAAGCGGCAGATCGAAGGCGAGGTCGCCTGGCAGCGCCTGCTTCAGCGCGAGGTGCAGCCGCGCATCAACGTCTCCGACGACGAAGTGAACGCCTTCATCGACCGCCTGAAGGCGGCCAAGGGCAAGGACGAATATCGCATCGGCGAAATCTATCTCTCGGCGACGCCCGAGACGAGCAATCAGGTGATGCAGAACGGCCAGCAGATCCTGGAGCAGATCAAGCAGGGCGGCTCCTTCCAGGCCTATGCCCGCCAATATTCGGAAGCTTCCACCGCGGCGGTGGGCGGCGACCTGGGCTGGGTGCGCCTCGCCCAGTTGCCCGATCCGCTCGCCGAGGCCGCGCAGCAGATGCAGGTCGGCCAGGTCGCCGGGCCGATCGCCGTGCCGGGCGGCTTCTCGATCCTCTACATCGTCGACAAGCGGCAGGTGCTCACCGCCGATCCACGCGACTCGCTGCTCAGCCTGAAGCAGATCAGCATCGAGTTCCCGGCCGGCACGACGCCCACCCAGGCGCAGCAGAAGGCCAATGAGTTCGGCACCGCCATCCATGCGCTGCGCGGCTGCGGCGCGGTGGACGACGTCGCCAAGCAGCTCGGCGCCAGCGTGGTCGAGAATGACGGCATCCGCGTGCGCGACCTGCCGCCGCAACTCCAGAATGTCCTGCTCGAGATGCAGGTCGGCGAGGCCACGCCGCCGTTCGGCTCCGTCAGCGACGGCGTGCGCGCGCTCGTCTTGTGCGGCCGGGACGATCCGCAGGACGCCAACGCGCCTTCGTTCGACCAGGTCATGGCGCAGATGGAGGAGGACCGTGTCGGCAAGCGGGCGCGCACTTATCTGCGCGACCTGCGGCGCGACGCGGTGATCGACTATAATTGACGCGTCGCATCCGTGGCCGGGCCGGTCCGCGGCGCTGCCTCCCATCGCCATCTCGCTCGGCGACCCCGCGGGGATCGGCCCGGAAGTGATCGCCAAGGCCTGGGACCTGCGCGACCAGGCGCAGCTCCCGCCCTTCTTCGTGGTCGGCGATGTCGGCGCGATCCGCGCGGTCTGGGAAGGGCCGGTGGCGCGAATCGGCGATCCGTCCGAGGCGCGCGCCGCCTTCGATCATGCGCTGCCCTGCCTGCAGGTGGTCGAGGATTGCGAGACCATCCCCGGCCAGCCGACCATCGACGGCGCGCGCTGCGCCTTCCAGTCGCTGGAGATCGCGACCGGCCTTGCCCGCGCGGAAAGCGCCGGGGCGCTGGTGACGGCGCCTATCTCCAAGGCGCAGCTCGCGCAGGTGGGCTTCACGCATCCCGGCCAGACCGAATTCGTGGCCGAGCGCTGCGGCATGGCGCGCGACAATGTGGTGATGATGCTGGCCGGGCCGAACCTGCGGGTGGTGCCGCTCACCATCCACATCCCCTTCGCCGCCGTGATCGAAACGCTGACGCCGGCGCTGATCCGCAGCCGCGCGCTGGCCACGGCGCGCGGGCTGCGGCGCCTGTTCGGCATCGACCGGCCGCGCCTCGCCATGGCGGGGCTCAATCCCCATGCCGGCGAAGCGGGGCTGCTGGGCGACGAGGAGATCCGCGTCATCGCCCCTGCGCTTGCCGGGCTGCGGCAGGAGGGCATCGACATCAGCGGGCCGCATCCGGCCGATGCGCTGTTCAGCGCGCGCAGCCGCGCCACCTATGACGCCGCGCTCTGCTGCTATCATGACCAGGCGCTGATCCCGATCAAGACGCTCGACTTCGACGAAGGCGTCAACATCACGCTGGGCCTGCCGATCGTGCGCACCTCGCCCGACCATGGCACCGCCTTCGAGATCGCCGGGCAGAACCGCGCCCATCCCGGCGCGATGATCGCGGCGATCCGCATGGCGCGCGACGCCGAGCTCAATCGCCGCGCCTTCGCCGACATGAGCTGAGCGCATGGCCGCACTGCCGCCGCTGCGCGAGGTGATCGCCGCTCATGGACTGCGCGCCAGCAAGGCGCTGGGCCAGAATTTCCTGCTCGACGAGCAGCTGCTGGACCGGATCGCGGCGGTGCCGGGGCCGCTGGCGGGCGAGCAGGTGTTCGAGGTGGGGCCGGGACCGGGCGGCCTGACGCGGGCGCTGCTGCGGGCCGGCGCGCGGGTGACGGCGGTGGAGCGGGACGCGCGCTGCCTGCCCGCGCTGGCCGAGCTGGCGGCGGCCTTTCCGGGGCAGCTCCATGTCATCGAAGGCGACGCGCTGGCGATCGATCCGGTCGCGGCCTGCGGCGGCCCGGCGCATATCGTGGCCAACCTGCCCTATAATGTGGGCACCGCGCTGCTTGTCGAGTGGCTGGAAAGCGCCCTGTGGCCGCCCTGGTGGCGATCGGCGACGCTGATGTTCCAGGCCGAGGTCGCCGAGCGCATCGTCGCCCGGCCGGGCAGCGATGCCTATGGGCGCCTCGCGGTGCTGGCCCAATGGCGATCGAGCGCGCGGATCGCCATGCGCGTGCACCGCTCCGCTTTCACGCCACCGCCCAAGGTAATGTCCGCCGTGGTCCATATCGTGCCGGGCGAAGCGCCTGCGGGCGTGGCGGTGGCCATGCTCGGCAGGCTGACCGCCGCCGCATTCGGCCAGCGCCGCAAGATGCTGCGGCAGAGCCTCAAGGGGCTGCCCGGCGCGCTGGATGCGCTCGATGCGGCGGGTATCGATCCGAGCCGGCGGGCGGAGACGCTGGCGGTGGCGGACTATGTCGCGCTGGCACGGCTGCTCTCGTGACGGGATCGTGCGCTTGCGGGGAATGAAGGCAGTCGAAGGGGGCCGCTCTTTTTCTTCCGAGCCCAAGCCGGCGGGCATGCCTCATGCGCCCTTGGCTCCTGCCTTCGCAGGAGCACATGGACTCTTACTGAAGCTTGAAACAGGCAGCCAAGCTCGGGGCGAACGAATTTTATCGAGAGGCTGAATCCCTAGTCCTTCAGGGATTCTCTTTCGCTGGCGCGGCGGGGTTCTCGGTGGTGCCGACGGCCGCGACCTTGGGCGCGCCGGCGGCGATCGCCACGGCGAGCGGATCGGCGGCAGCGCAGCTGTCGCGGCAGAGGGTGCGCAGTTGCGCCAGCGTCTCGCGCGCGCTTTCGGTCGCGCCCTTGTCCATCATCGCCAGCCCCTCGGCCTGCATCGCCAACTGGTTGTTGGGATCGATATCGAGGACATGGCCGAAATAGCGGATCGCCTTGCCCGGCATATGCTCGGCGCGGGCGATGCGGCCCAGCGCGAAATAGATTTGCGGATCGTCGGGCGCGAGCAGCAGCGCCGTCTCATAGGCATCACGGGCAGCGGCATGATCGCCGACGGCAAGCGCGCTCGCGCCCCGCTCCTTCCACTGGGCGGCGCGGGCATCGGCGTCGGCGATCTGGGGCTGCGCCGCCTTCTGGGACAGGCCGCTGCTCGCCGAGAGCGCCAGCGCGCTCGCAAGGAGGATGGAGGCCGGAGTGAACCGCATAATCGTCTCCCAAATCGTGGCGCGTGCTTCCACAACCATGAACAATCTGCCTAGCACGCTTTTTCCAGCACCGCGAAATAAAAGCCGTCCGTGCCATCGTGGCGCGGGGTGAGCAATGTGCCCTCGCCCCAGGCGCGCCCTGCCGGCTCGGGCCGGCGCGATCGCCATAGCCCGCCGGACATGACGAATTGCTGAATCTGCGCGCGCCCCTCCCGATCGATCAGCGAGCAGACCGCATAGACGAGGCGGCCGCCCGGCTTCACCAGCGGCGCGGCGACGCGCAGCAGCCGCGCCTGCAGCGCCACGAGCCGATCGAGCCGGGCGGGCGTCAGGCGCCAGCGTGCCTCCGGATTGCGCCGCCAGGTGCCGCTGCCGCTGCAGGGCGCGTCGATGAGGACGATGTCGCAGGCGCCCATGAGCGGCGCCAGCGCGTCCGCCTCGCGCATCGGATCGAGCAGCAACGGCTCGACAAAGCCCGCGATCCCTGCGCGTTCGGCGCGTGGCGCCAGGCGGGACAGGCGGTCGCGCGCGGTATCGGCGGCGATCAGGCGGCCCGTTCCCGCCATGTCGGCGCCGAGCGCCAGCGTCTTGCCGCCGGCGCCGGCGCACAGATCGAGCACGGTGAGGCCCGGCGCCGCGCCGCAGGCCTGCGCGATGATCTGGCTGCCGGCATCCTGGACCTCGACCTGCCCGGACCGGCCGAGCGGGCTGCGCTCGACATCCAGGCCGGTGGGCAGCGCGAAGCCGGCGCGCGTGCCGGGGATCGGGACCGCCTCAGGCCAGGCGGCGCACACGGCCGCGCGGCTCTCCGGCCGGGCGCGGACATGCAGCGGCGCGCGACCGAGCAGCGCCTGCCGCTCCGCCGCATCGAGCAGGCCGGCCAGCTCCGGCCCGATCCTGCGCGGCAGCAGCGTCGGATCGGCGCGCGGCTCATCCTGCGTGATCGGCGCGGGGCCGTGGACGGAGCCGTCGAACAGGGCGGCCAGACCGGGATCGGTGTCGGCCAGCGACACCAGCGCCGCGCGGCCGCTCGCCGGCGGATCGCCGTGACGGCGGACGGCGCGATAGACGAGATCGCGCACGGCGCGTCGGTCGCCGGAGCCGGCATAGCGGCGTTCCTTGAAATAGCGGGCGATCAGCGTGTCGGCGGCCGCGCCATCGTCACGGGCGGCGGCGATGACGATATCGAGCAGTTCGATCGCGGACTGGACGCGGGCGGCGGGAGTCATGGGATATGTCCGTCCCGATCCGGGAACCATTCGCCCTGCGCCTGTCGAAACCCTGTCCTTCTCCTCATGAAGAAAAAACCGCCCCCTTCGACTGACTGCCCGCGGCAGGCGCTCAGGACAGGCCTGGACAAGCGCAGGGCGAGCGGGACCCTGGTTTTCAGGCTCCTTTCACGGGCATCACCGCGTCGGATAATTGGGCGCTTCCCGGGTGATGGTGACGTCATGCACATGACTCTCGGAAAGGCCGGCATTGGTGATCTGCACGAACTGCGCCCGCGCCTGCAGGTCGCGGATGGTGCGGCTGCCGGTATAGCCCATCGCCGCCTTCACGCCACCGACGAGCTGGTGGATGACGTCGCGCGCCGGGCCCTTGAACGGCACCTGCCCTTCGATCCCCTCCGGCACCAGCTTCATCTGGTCCTTGATGTCCTGCTGGAAATAGCGGTCGGCCGAGCCGCGCGCCATGGCGCCGACGCTGCCCATGCCGCGATAGCTCTTGTAGGCGCGGCCCTGATAAAGGAAGGTCTCGCCCGGCGCTTCGGCCGTGCCGGCCAGCATGGAGCCGATCATCACCGCCGCGCCGCCCGCCGCCAGCGCCTTGGCGACATCGCCCGACGTGCGGATGCCGCCATCCGCGATCACCGGCACGTCGCGCTTCGTCGCTTCCTCGGCCGAATCCATGATGGCGGTGAGCTGGGGCACACCGACGCCGGCCACCACGCGGGTGGTGCAGATGGAGCCCGGCCCGATGCCGACCTTGATGCCGTCCGCGCCCGCGTCGATCAGCGCCCGGGTCGCCTCGGCGGTCGCGACATTGCCGGCGACGAGCTGGACGCTGTTCGACATCTTGCGGATGCGCTCCACCGTTGCCGAGACCGACCTGGAATGACCGTGCGCCGTGTCCACCACGATCAGGTCGCATTCGGCGTCGATCAGCGCCTCGGTGCGCTCCAGCCCCTTGTCGCCGACCGTGGTCGCGGCGGCGACACGCAGGCGGCCGGAGCCATCCTTGGTCGCCTGCGGATAAGTGACCGCCTTCTCGATATCCTTGACGGTAATGAGGCCGATGCAGTGGAACGCATCGTCCACCACCAGCAGCTTCTCGATGCGGCGCTGGTGGAGCAGGCGGCGGGCTTCCTCCTGCGAAACGCCGGCGCGCGCCGTCGCCAGATTCTCGTGCGTCATCAGTTCGCGCACCGGCTGGGCGGGATTCTCGGCGAAGCGCACGTCGCGATTGGTGAGGATGCCGACCAGCTTGCCCGAGGCCTCGACCACCGGGATGCCGCTGATCTTGTGCCGCGCCATCAGCGCCTGCGCATCGGCGAGCGGCTGGTCCGGGCCGATGGTGATCGGGTTGACCACCATGCCGCTCTCGAACCGCTTGACCGCGCGGACCGCCGCGCACTGCTCCTCGATGGTGAGGTTGCGGTGGAGCACGCCGAGCCCGCCGAGCTGCGCCATGACGATCGCCATGTCGGCCTCGGTCACCGTGTCCATGGCCGAGGAGAGGATCGGGATGTTGAGCGCGATATCGCGGCTCACGCGCGTGGAGACATCGGCCTGGCTCGGCAGCACATCGGATTCGCCGGGCTGCAGAAGCACGTCGTCGAAAGTGAGGCCGAGCCGAATGTCCATGAATGCGCCACCTGGTCTTGAGGGAATCCCGCCGGGGAATCAGTGGCGGCCCATGTAACCATTTCATGTGACGGCCGCTAGGGGGCTGGCGCTGCCGGCAGAGGACCGGCCTGAATTTCCGTCGTGCTGAGGAAGGATCAATTCCGTTTTGCAGCGATCCCGCTTGCTGGAGGGGGATGCTGTGCAGGGCGCACACCGGACCGGCGGTTGACAGGGCCGCGCGAAGGCTCGAAGCGGAGCCCATGCGAAAAATCCTGCCCCTCCCGGCGCTTCTCGCCGCCGCCCTCGCCGCTCCCGCCGCCGCCGATGGCGGCGCGGTCGATCCCGACAATCTCGTGCGCACGGTGCGCACGCTCGCCTCCGACCTGTTCGAGGGGCGCGCGCCCGGGACGGCCGGCGAGGAGCGGACCATCGGCTATCTGATCGCGCGGCTCGAAGCGCTGGGGCTGGAACCCGGCGGACCGGACGGCCAGTGGACCCAGCCCGTGCCGCTGCTCCACACCAAGCTCGGCACGCCGCGCACCCTCGCCTTCTCGGGGCCGGGCGGCACGCAGGCGCTGCGGCTCAACACCGACATCTATGTCTCGTCGCAGCAGGCCCGCGACGCGGCGACGATCGCGCACGCGCCGGTAGTGTTCGTCGGCTATGGCGTCGATGCGCCCGAGCGCGGCTGGGACGATTTCAAGGGCATCGACGTGCGCGGCAAGGTGATCGTCATGCTCGTCAACGACCCCGATTTCGCGGCCGGCCCGGACGAGGCGGTGCAGGGCCAGTTCAAGGGCCGCACCATGACCTATTATGGCCGCTGGACCTACAAGTTCGAGGAAGCCGCGCGGCGCGGCGCGATCGGCGCGCTGATCGTGCACGAGACCGAAGACGCCGGCTACGGCTGGAATGTCGTCGTCAGCGGCGGCGGCGAGAATTATGGGCTGGTGCCCAAGCCGGGCGAGGAAACGAGCCTGGCGCTGCAGGGCTGGCTCTCGGGCGAAGCGGCGCAGGCGCTGTTCGCGGGCGCGGGCCTCGATCTGGCGGCGCTGCGCGCGCAGGCGCGGACCAAGGCGTTCCGGCCGGTGACGCTGCAGGGCGTCACGCTCGACGCCGACATCCCGATGACGCACGAAGTCGTGCAGAGCCGCAACGTGCTGGCGCGCATCCCGGGGACGACGCGGCTGGACGAGGCCGTCTTCTACGGCGCGCACTGGGACGCCTATGGCGAAGGCCCGCCGGACGGGCAGGGCCGCATCTACCGCGCCGGGGCCAATGACGATGCACTGGGCGTGGCGGCGCTGTTCGAGATCGCGCGGCTGTTCAAGGCCGCGCCGCCGCCCGGGCGCAGCATCCTGTTCGGCTTCTGGACGGCGGAGGAGCGCGGGCTGATCGGATCGACGGCCTATGCGCAGGACCCGGTCGTGCCGCTGGCCAAGACCGTCGCCAATCTCGACATCGATATCCTCCAGACCGCCGGCCCCGCGCGCGATGTCATCCTCGTCGGCAAGGGGCAGAGCACGCTGGAGGACGATCTCGCCCGGCTGGCGGCGGCGCAGGGCCGCACCGTCACCGAGGAAGGCCTGCCCGAGCGCGGCCTCTTCTACCGCGCGGACCATTTCCCCTTCGCGCGCGGCGGCGTGCCGGTGCTGCTGATGATGGGCATCGCCGGCGCCTCCGACCTGGTCGAAGGCGGGCGCGAGGCCGGCCAGCGCTGGGTCGACGACTATACCGGCACCTGCTACCATCAGGCCTGCGACGCCTGGTCGAGCGCCTGGAACCTCGCCGGCGCGGTGCAGGACATCATGCTCATGTACGAGATCGGCAACGAACTCGCGCGGTCGGACCGCTGGCCGGACTGGAAGCCGGGCTCGGAATTCGCGCCCGTGCGTGCCCGGAGCGCATCAGAACGGCAGTGAAAGGTGGCCGGGCAAGGATCCCGGCGACACCCTGTCCACATTCTGCGGGCCGGCCCGATCACGCAATGGATCGGGCCGTCGCCTGCCTTATCTGGAGCCCGGCGGCGGCGGCGGAGAAGCCGGGGCCGGCGAAGCCATCGCCGTCTGGATCCGCTGCTGCAGCGTGGGATCGCTCTGCGACGCCTGGGTGATCTCATTGAAGCGCTGCGGGGCGAGGCCCGCTTCCTGGACCTTGGCCAGCATCTTCTGCTGCTTGTCCGCCTCGGCCACGGACGTATCCTGCTGGACCTGGTTGATCCCGACCAGCGCGGTCGCATATTGCTGGACTTCCGTGTCCGAGACCGGCGCCGCGGTCGCGGTTCCCGCCGCGGGCGGGGCCGATGCAGGCGGGGCCGACTCCGGCGGAGCCGATTCCGCCGGCGGTGGCGGCGCGGTTGGTTCAGTGGACGTTGGCGGGGGCGTTTCCTGCATCTGGGCTGCGGCCAGCGACCCGAAGCTGGCCATGCCCAAAAGTATCAAAGCGTGACGAAACTTCATCTCGTTGCTCCTGTGTGGTTCTACCGACGAGAGAATGTCATTCTTTGCAACGAGTTCACCAGGTTCAACGAAACTGATGCCGGGCCGTTGGATAGACGGGATAGGCTGCGAATATGGTTCCGGGGCCTGTCGGCTTCGGCTGGTGGGCGGCGGTGCCGGTTAGTTTGGTCCGGCTCGCGATGCGGCAACGGATCTGAATCCGCCCTTTGCGTTCGCGCCGAGCGAACGGAGGAGAGCGTGTTCGTTCAGCGCCGGCCCCTCACCGCCGCTGCCGCTCGGCGCGCTCGATGATCGCCTTGGCTTCCTCGACATGCATGGCTTCGATCATGCGCCCGTCGTAGCGCTGCGCGCCACCGCCAAAGGCCTCGACCAGCGCGCGCGCCTCCGCGACGATCTTCTCGTTCGGCGAGAAGGTACGGTTGGTCGGCGCGATATGGCTGGGATGGATGATCGACTTGCCGTCGAAACCCATCTGGCGGCCCTCGTCGCATTCGCGGGCAAGGCCCTCCAGGTCCTCGATCTGGTTGTAGACGCCGTCGAAGGCCGCGATGCCGGCCGCGCGGGCGGCGAGGACGATGGTCTGCAGCGCCATGGAGAAAGCGGCGCGCGGCGCATCGGGCGGGATGCTGAGGCCGCGGCGCATGTCGTTGGTGCCGGCGAGCAGCGCCATGACGCCGGGCTCGCGGGCGATGCGCAGCGCATTGACGAGGCCGGTCGGGCTCTCGATCATCGCGATCACCTGGCGCTGCGTCACCAGATGCACATCATGCGCCTGGCGCGGCTCGACCACCTTGGGCAGGATCACATAAGGCGGCGCGGCGGCGCGCACGGCGACCATGTCCAGCCCATGATCGGCGCGCCCTTCCGAATTGATGCGGATGGCGCAGGGCCGCCCGTCGAAGCCGGCGCGCACCGCCTCCACGGCGGTCTGGCGCGCCTGGGCGCGGTCCTCGGGCAGGACCGAATCCTCCAGATCCAGGATGATGAAATCACAGTCCAGCGACCGCGCCTTCTCGATCGCGCGCGGCCGCGAGGCCGGCACGAACAGGAGCGAGCGCACGAGGCGCAGCGGCATGGCGGCCTCGATCCTCTGCTTGGGCATATTCATGTGCGACCCTTTTCCCCCTCTCTTTTCTCCAGCCGCCGATTCCCCTTTGCGGTGGCGGTCGGGCGCGACATAGTAGCGAGCGCAGGAGCAGGAGACCACTGGCCATGGACGTCTTTACCTTCGCCCTCTTCATCGTGATCCTGGTGATCCTCTACCTGTTCGCCAGCGTGAAGATCGTGCGCCAGGGCCATCGCTACACGATCGAGCGGTTCGGCAAGTTCACCGAGGTCGCGGCGCCCGGCTTCAACATCTATCCCGCCTTCTTCTATCGCGTGGGCCGCAAGGTGAACATGATGGAGCAGGTGATCGACGTCCCCAGCCAGGAGATCATCACCAAGGACAATGCGATGGTCTCGGTGGACGGCGTGGTGTTCTTCCAGGTGCTGGACGCCGCCAAGGCCGCCTATGAAGTGAGCCAGCTCAACGTCGCGTTGCTGCAGCTCGCCACCACCAACCTGCGCACCGTGATGGGCTCGATGGACCTGGACGAGACCCTCTCCAAGCGCGACGAGATCAACGCGCGGCTGCTGAGCGTGGTCGATCATGCGACCAATGCCTGGGGCGTCAAGATCACGCGCGTCGAGATCAAGGACATCCGCCCGCCGCAGGACATCGTGAACGCCATGGCGCGGCAGATGAAGGCGGAGCGCGAGAAGCGCGCCAACATCCTGGAGGCCGAAGGGCTCAAGAGCGCCGAGGTGCTGCGCGCGGAAGGCGCCAAGCAATCGCGCATCCTGGAAGCCGAGGGGCGGCGCGAGGCCGCCTTCCGCGATGCCGAAGCGCGCGAGCGCGAGGCGGAGGCCGAGGCCAAGGCGACGAAGATGGTGAGCGACGCCATCGCCGGCGGCAATGCCCAGGCGATCAACTATTTCGTCGCGCAGAAATATGTCGAGGCGGTGGAGAAGTTCGCCACGTCCAGCAACGCCAAGACCATCCTGTTCCCGGTCGAGGCGACACAGCTCATCGGCACGCTGGGCGGGATCGGCCAGCTCGCCAAGGAAGCGCTCGGCATCGAGGGCGAGGCGCCGGGCACGCCGCGTCCGCCGACCGGGCTGCCGCGGACCCGATCCTCATGATCGGCGACTGGCTGGGCGGCGTCCATCCGGCGATCCTGTGGGGCACGCTTGCGATCGTGCTGGCGATCGCGGAACTGGCCGCGCCCGGCGTGTTCATCATCTGGCTCGCGCTGGCTGCGGCGCTGACCGCGGGGCTCGCCGCGCTGGTGCCGATCGACGGGCCGTTCCAGCTGCTCGCCTTCGCGATCTTCAGCGCGCTGTCGGTGAGCGGCGGGCGGCTCTGGTATCTCGCTCGGCCAGTCGAGCCCGACGACCCGCTGCTCAACGAGCCGACCGCCCGACTGATCGGGCGTCAGGTCGTGGTGAGCGAGGCGATCCGCCATGGCGAGGGCCGCGTGCGGGTGGGCGACGGGAGCTGGTCCGCGACCGGCCCGGACGCTCCCGAAGGCGCGCGGATGATCGTCACCGAAGTGCGAGGTTCGGTGCTCGTCGTGGCGCCCTCGCTGACGGCGGAATGACGGTGGCGCGGCGGATACGCAATGCGATGACGCGAGACCGCCACGAGCGCCAAAGGGCTCGGTCAGGAGCCGCCAGGATCACCGCGCCAAGATCACTTCGTAAGATCACTCCGTTCGCCCTGAGCTTGTCGAAGGGCCGTATTCCCTTCTTCGGCTAGAGGCTGTCTGTTTCAGATGGAACCACCATGGGCTCCTGCGTTGGGCTTCAGCTTGAGAAAAGCAGCCCTTCGACAAGCTCAGGGCGAACGGGGTTCGATGGGAACGGATTTCGATTGGGTCCGTCGGGCTCTTGGCAATCTTGGGCGCATCCTTCGCGCCACACCGCGCTCATGCGCCCACCCGCCTGGGCTGATCTCCCTACCAAAACGGGGCCCCGCAAGCAGCGGGAGCCCGGTCTGTCATAAGATCGAGCGCACCGCCTCAGCGGCCGAAGGCCTTGCCGGCCATGCCGAGAATGTCGTCGAGCGGATTGCCGTCGCCGTCCATGTCCAGCATCGAGCCGAGGCCGCCCAGGCCGCCGCCGGCCGCCTGGCCCGCCGGCGCGGCCTGACCACCGCCCAGCAGGCCGCCGAGCAGACCGCCCAGACCGCCGCCGCCGCTCTGGCCGCCGCCGAGCAGGCCACCGAGCAAGCCGCCGAGACCACCGCCATCGGCCTGGGCGCTACCGGCCGCCTGCTTGGCCATATAACCCGCCGCCAGCATCGCCACGAGCGGCAGCAGCTTGCGGAGGATCGAGCTGTCGAGCCCGGTCTGGCCCGCCGCATGGTCCGCGACCACGCGGCTCACATCCTTCGAGCCGAAAATCTGGCCGAGCACATTGTTGCCGGCGTCCACATTGGTCGGCTGCTGCCCCAGCACATTGTCGAGCAGGCCACCGCCGCCCAGTCCTTCGACCATCTCCAGAAGGCCGCCGGCGCCGGACGCGCTGCCCTGCGCACTCTTCTTGAACCCGCCCAGAACAGCCGGGAGCAGCGCGCCAATGCCGCTCTGCGCCTGCTGCGGCGTGATGCCCACCTGCGCCGCGATGGACTCCAGCCCACCCGCCTGTGCCAAGATATCCTGCAAATTCATGGTCTTATGCCCTTCCTGGCGTACGCGCGACGGGCCGACCGACCGGACAATCGTGCGATCAGCTTCCATCATGCCACGACGAACCGGCCAGACGAAGCGACAAATGGCAAAACAGCGTAAAAAATCGCGGGAAACCGCTTCTCAGCGGCGCGCTCAGATGCGAGCCTGCCGCAGCGGTCGCGACTCGCATCGGGCCGCGCATCGGGACTCCAGCTCAAGGACTGTGCGATGAGTATTTTCACCAAGATCAAAGAGGCGATTTTCGGGAAGAAGGCCGAGGCCGCCGCGCCTGCCGCGCCGCCGCCCCCGCCCACCCAGGCGCCGGCCGCGGCTCCGCCGCCCGCGCCCGTCGCCATCACGGAAGTGGACGTGATCGCCAATCTTGAAGCCCTGCAGGCGCAGAAAGGCACCGATCTCAACTGGCGCAGCTCCATCGTGGACCTGATGAAGCTGCTCGACATCGATTCGAGCCTCTCCAATCGCGAGGAACTGGCGAAGGAACTGGGCTATACCGGCACGCTGGGCGGCAGCGCCGAGATGAATATCTGGCTGCACAAGGCCGTGATGCGCGAACTCGCCAAAAATGGCGGCAAGGTGCCCGCCGAACTGACCGACTGACCAGCTCTGAGGCGGCGGGCGATCTTCGCCCCTGCCCTGACGCAATTTGATCGGGGCGGGTGCTTCATGGAGCGCTCGCCCATTTTCATGCTTGCTATAGGGCGATTTTGGCGCTTGCGGCCGGATTCGACTTTTTTTGTCATTGCGCTCTCCGTTCGCTTCGAGCGGAGGGTCGAGCTTGTCGAGAAGGGCGTTCTCGACAGCCATCTCGACTTCGCTCGATGTTGGAACGAGTCACGTGCCCCGTTCCAACTCGAACCGAACGGCGGTGCGATATGGTGGCAGGTCGGCATTGCACCGCGAACCGGGCTTCAGATCGATCCCCCTATTAACCCCGTTCGCCCTGAGCGAACGGAGATCGGTATGGCCTTCACCACCTCATGGCGGCTATCCGGCACGGATCCACCGACGATACGAGTCACCGCGCCTGCGATCACGCACGCAAAGGGAGCGCGACAGCGCCGCGCTCCCGGGTTTCGCGATCGAGCCCGCCCGCTTCAACCGCGGGCCAAGACCGTCATTCCTTGCCGAACAGGCCCTTGACCATGCCGCCCAGATCATTGAGCGGATTGCCGTCGCCATCCTTGTCCAGCGCGCCCTTGACCTGATCGAACAGACTCTGGGCGCCTTCGCCGGCATTGGCGAGCAGGCCCTTCACATTGTCGAGCGAGACGCCATGCTCCTTGGCGACCTCGGTCAGCCCGGCCAGCTGGTCGCCGCCGGCGGCGAGCCTGGACTGCAGCGCCTCGGTGAGCGACTGCACCTTGTCCGCAGGCAAGCCGAGCTTGCCGGCGATATCGTCGAGATTGCCGAGAATATTGTCGAACATGCTCATTGTCCGTCCTCGCTCATGATGACCGGACCCGGTTTATCACCCTTCCCCATCCGCCGACAATGAAAAGCGCCCGGAGCGAGAGGCTCCGGACGCAAATCAATGTAAATTCCGGCGATCGCCCATGGCCCGGCCAGGCGGCTCAGGCCGCCGCGACGAGCATCACCTCGCGCACGGACTGGTCGACATCCTGCTCGAACTGGGTGAAGTTCTCGACGAACTGGCGCACCAGATAGAGCGCGGTCGCGTCATAGGCATCCTTGTCGGCCCAGGCCGCGCGCGGATCGAGGATGTTGGGATCGATGTCGCCCACCGCCACCGGCACCTCGAAGCCGAAATAGGGATCGATGCGGAACTCGACATCGTTGAGGCTGCCGTCCAATGCCGCATTGAGCAGGGCGCGCGTGATCTTGATCGGCATCCGCTTGATGCCCGGATCGGTCGCCTTGCCGCCGGTCCAGCCGGTGTTGACCAGCCAGCATTTGACGCCACCTCTGGCGATCCGCTCCTTGAGCAGATTGCCGTAGACGCTGGGCGGACGCGGCATGAACGGCGCGCCGAAGCAGGTGGAGAAAGTCGCGGTCGGCTCGGTGACGCCGATCTCCGTGCCCGCGACGCGCGCGGTGTAGCCGGAGAGGAAATGATACATGGCCTGATCGGGCGACAGGCGCGAGATGGGCGGCAGCACGCCATAGGCGTCCGCGGTCAGGAAAATGACATTCTGCGGCACCGGGCCCAGATTGTCGTCCGACGCATTGGGGATGAAGTCGATCGGATAGGAAGCGCGGCTGTTCTCGGCGAGGCTGTCATCGTCGAGGTCGATCTCGCGCGTGTCGGGATCGATCACCACATTCTCGAGCACCGTGCCGAAGCGGCGGGTGGTGGCGTAGATCTCGGGCTCGGCCTCGGCCGAGAGGCGGATCACCTTGGCGTAGCAGCCGCCCTCGAAATTGAACACAGCGGTATCCGACCAGCCATGCTCGTCATCGCCGATCAGCGTGCGGCTGGCATCGGCCGAGAGAGTGGTCTTGCCCGTGCCCGAAAGGCCGAAGAAGATCGCCGTATCGCCCTTGGAGCCGATATTGGCCGAGCAGTGCATCGGCATGATACCCTTGGCCGGCAGCAGATAGTTGAGGATGGTGAAGACGCTCTTCTTCATCTCGCCGGCATAGGCGGTGCCGCCGATGAGGATCAGCCGCTGGGTGAAGTCGACCGCGATGATCGTCTCGCTGCGGCAGCCGTGCTTCGCCGGATCGGCGCGGAAGCTCGGCAGGTCGATGATCGTATAGTCCGGCGTGAAGTCGGCGAGCGCCGCCTGCTCGGGGCGCACCAGCAGCGTGCGGATGAAGAGATTGTGCCAGGCCAGCTCGTTGATGACGCGCACCTTGACGCGATGCTCGGGCTGCGAGCCGCCATAGAGATCGGCGACGTAGAGCTTGGCCTTCTGGCCCAGCGCGGCGAAGAAATCCGCCTTGAGCGCGGCGAAATGCTCCGGGCTCATCGCGACATTGACGTCGCCCCAGCCGATCGTCCCCTCGGTCGTCGCATCGCGGACGATGAACTTGTCCTTGGCGCTGCGGCCCGTGTACTTGCCGGTCGCGACGACCAGCGGACCGTCCTTGGCCAGAAGACCCTCGCCGTTGCGCACCGCTTCCTCGACGAGGGGAGCGGTCGGAAGGTTCCATTTCACCTCGGCCGAGGTCTGAATACCCTGGTCAGCGAGACCGTAGGAAGATTGAGCCTGCACACCTGTCTCCTAATGCGTCGCCCGACGAGGCCGAGCCGCCAGAAAAATGACGGCAAACCGGGCAAGGGGTGTTGTATCGACCTTTCGGCGCATAAGCGTTTGACCGCCAACCGTCAAACAAACTGCATGCTGCACTGCCACGCGTCGGGACAATTGCGGCACGGATCGGCGCTGAGGCCGCGTTCGAAGCCGTCCCGCGCGAGTGTTGCGCACACCCCATGCCTTGGTCTAGGTCCGGCAACCTCGGGACAAGGACTTGGCATAGCGCACCACAGATGAGCGCTTCGATCGCCCTGGTCGACGACGACCGCAACATCCTCTCCTCGCTCAGCATCGCGCTGACCGCCGAGGGCTTCGTCACGCGCCTCTATTCGGACGGCCAGTCGGCGCTGAAGGCGCTCAGCGACAATCCGCCCGACCTCGTGGTGTGCGACATCAAGATGCCCAACATGGACGGCATCGAGCTGCTGCGGCGGCTGCGCGAGAAGAGCAGCCTGCCGTTCATCTTCCTCACTTCCAAGACCGACGAGCTGGACGAGGCGCTGGGCCTCGCCATGGGCGCGGACGACTATATCGCCAAGCCCTTCTCGCAACGGCTGCTGATCGCCCGCATCCGCGCGCTGCTGCGCCGGGTGGCGCTGATGCAGGCGCCCGAGACGGACGATGACGCGGATGCGCCCGAGCAGATCGTGCGCGGGCGCCTGACCATGGACCCGGCCCGCCACCGCGTGCAGTGGGACGGCGCGGACGTGGCGCTCACCGTCACCGAGTTCATGATCCTGGAGGCGCTCGCCCAGCGGCCGGGCATCGTCAAGACACGCAACCAGCTCATGGACGCGGCCTATCAGGACGATGTCTATGTCGACGACCGCACCATCGACAGCCATATCAAGCGCCTGCGCCGCAAGTTCCGGGAAGTGGCGCCCGACTTCAACGCGATTGACACGCTCTATGGCGCCGGCTACCGTTTCAGCGAGGAGTGAGGAGCGTCATGCGGGCGGCGAGTGGACCACGCGCATCTCGCTCACGCGGCGCATCCTCGCGGTCAACATCTTCGCGCTCGCCATCCTCGCCGGCGGATTCTTCTATCTCGACAGCTACCGCACGCGCCTGATCGACGGGCGGCTGGTCGCGCTGGGGCGGGAAGCGGCGCTGATCGCGACCGCGATCGAGAATGCCCCGGCTGCGGACCGGCCCCAGCTCCTGCGCGGCGCGGTCAGCGCCACCGGCCTGCGCCTGCGCATCTACGACCGGTCCGGCGCCAAGGCGATCGACAGCTTCGGCCTGGAGCCGCCCACCTATGCCCTGCGCGACCCCCGCAAGGACCCGCCGCACATCAGGATCGCGCGGATGCTCGACCGGATCGTCGAGACGATCGCCTTCGCCAGCCGCCCGCCCTATCTCACCGAGCCACAGCCCGACCGGATCGATGCCTGGCCCGAAGCCGAGCAGGCGGGGGCGACCGGCCGCTCCGCCGCCGCCTATCGCTTCGCACCGGATCGCACGCCCTTCCTGAGCGCGGCGCACCCCCTGCCCCGCACCGGCGAGATGCTGCTCGCTACGGTGAACGCGCGCGACATCACCGAGATCGTGCGCGCCGAGCGGCTGCGGATCGGCCTGGTGCTGGCGGCCGCGATCATCGCCTCGGTGCTGCTCTCGCTGTTCCTGGCGCGGACGATCGTGCTGCCGCTGCGGCGCCTGGCCCGCGCGGCCGTGCGCGTGCGCCTCGGCCGGGCGCGCGAAGTGATCGTGCCGCGCCTGCCCGACCGGCGCGACGAGATCGGCATGCTGGCCCGCGCCATCTCCGACATGAGCCAGGCGCTGCGCCAGCGCATCGACGCGACCGACGCCTTCGCGGCCGATGTGAGCCATGAGCTCAAGAACCCGATCGCCTCGCTGCGCTCCGCGCTGGAAGGCCTCTCGAAGATCGAGGACCCGGCGCTGCGCGCCAAGCTGCTCGACATCGCGCAGGACGATGTCCGCCGCCTAGACCGGCTCGTCACCGATATCGCCGAGGCCTCGCGCATCGATGCGCAGCTCTCCCGCACACCCTTCGAGCAGATCGATCTCGGCCGGCTGGTCGGCCGGATCGTGCGCGGCCAGTCGACGCTCGAAGGCGAACCCACGGTGAAGCTGGCCTATAGCGGTCCGGGGCGCGGCAAGATCTTCGTGAGCGGCGACGCGCAGAAGCTCTCGCGCGTGATCGAGAATCTCATCGACAATGCCCGCTCCTTCTCGCCCGATGGCGGCCGCGTCCGCGTGGGGCTCGCCAGCGAGGGCGGCAGGGCGCGCATCGCGGTCGAGGACGAGGGACCGGGCGTCCCGCCCGGGGAGCGCGAGGCGATCTTCCGCCGCTTCCACAGCGTGCGGCCCGAGCGGGACGGATTCGGCAAGCATAGCGGCCTCGGCCTCGCCATCGCCCGGACGATCCTGGACGGACATCATGGCACCATCCATGTCGAGGACCGGCCGGACGGCAAGTCCGGCGCCCGCTTCGTCGTCACCCTGCCCGGGGCGACCGGCGGCACCATGCCGCGCGGACCGGGCGAGCAAGGCTGGAAACCGTCATGACCGAAGGCCTCTCCGAGACGGTCCATGCGACCAGCGTCGCCATCGGCGGGATCGGCGTGCTGCTGATCGGCGCGAGCGGCGCGGGCAAGTCCGACCTCGCGCTGCGGCTGATCGACGAGGGCGCGGCGCTCATCAGCGACGACTATACGCTGGCCCATGCGCATGACGGCCGGCTGCTGCTGCGCGCACCGGAGGCGATTGCGGGCAAGCTGGAGATCCGTCACCTGGGGCTGGTCGACATGGCGCATGTGCAGGATGTGCCGGCGGGCCTGGCGGTCCGGCTGGACGAGAAGCCCGAGCGGATGCCCGAGCATGTGCCCACGATTCTGCTGGCCGGCATCGCCCTCCCGCTGGTGACGCTGAACGCGCGCGAAGCCTCAGCGCCGGTTAAGGTGCGCTGGGCTATGCGCCTGCATGGCCTGGATTGAACGCGCATGACCGCCAGCACCTCGCCCCGGACGATCCTCATCGTCACTGGCCTTTCCGGCGCCGGCAAGTCGACCAGCCTGCGCACGCTGGAGGATGCCGGCTGGGAAACGGTCGACAATCTGCCGCTGATGCTGCTCGACCGGCTGCTCGCCGCGCCCGCGCCGCAGGGCCATGAGGCCATGGAGGACCGGCCGCTCGCCATCGGCATCGACAGCCGCACGCGCGGCTTCTCCGCGCAGGCCGTGCTGGCCCGCATGGCCAGCCTGCGGGCGCTTGGCGAAAGCCAGGTGGAGATGCTGTTCCTCGATTGCGCGGGCGCCGTGCTGGAGCAGCGCTATGCCGAGACGCGGCGGCGGCATCCGCTCGCCCTCGACCGCCCGGCGAGCGACGGCATCGCCCGCGAGCGCGAGCTGCTCGAGCCGCTGCGCCGCGCCGCCGACCATGTGATCGACACCACCGACATGGCCACCAACACGCTCCAGCAGGCGATCCGCCAGCGCTTCTCGGAAAGCTTCGAATCGACGCTGACCCTGCTCAGCTTCGGCTTCGCGCGCGGCGTGCCGCGCAATGCCGACCTCATGTTCGACATGCGTTTCCTGCGCAATCCCTATTGGGACGAATCGCTGCGCGAACGCACCGGGCTCGACCCGGCGGTGCGCGCCTATGTGACCGCCGATCCGCTGTTCGAGACCGCGATCGGCCAGATCGAGGCTTTGCTCGAAACTGTCCTGCCCCGGTACAGCGAGGACGGAAAGGCCTATGTCACCGTGGCTTTTGGGTGTACCGGCGGGCGACACCGGTCGGTGTGCGTGACCGAGGAGATCGCCGAGCGCTTGCGCGCAGCCGGCTTTTCCCCCACGATCGCCCACCGCAACCTGGAATCGGCTCAGCTGGACGACTATGAGAACCGGCGCCGACTTGAACGTAATGGCAAACAATAGGCGGGGCGCTTTCTCATCATGATCGGACTGGTGCTCGTGACGCATGGCGGGCTGGCGACGGAATTCCGCATCGCCATGGAGCATGTCGTCGGGCCGCAGGACGCCATCGAAACGGTGTGCATCGGCCCGGATGACGACATGGAAGCGCGCCGGGCGGACATCGCCGCGGCCGTGAAGCGCGTCGACGACGGCTCGGGCGTGATCCTGCTCACCGACCTGTTCGGCGGCACGCCTTCCAACCTCGCCATCTCGCTGCTCGATGCCGGGCGGATCGAGGTGATCGCCGGTGTCAACCTGCCGATGCTGATTCGGCTGGAAAGCGCCCGCCGCACGATGAGCGTCACCGAAGCGGTGGCCGCCGCGCGCGAGGCGGGCCGCAAATATATCAGCGTCGCTTCCGAGTTGCTCGGTGACGCGCCGTGAGCGAGACGCTGCTGAGCAGGACAGTGCTGATCACCAACAAGCGCGGCCTGCACGCGCGCGCCAGCGCCAGGTTCGTCACTCTCGCCAGCAGCCTGCCGGCGCGCATCACGGTGAGCAAGGACGGGCAGGACGTGGTCGGCACCTCGATCATGGGGCTGATGATGCTGGGCGCCGCAATCGGCGACACGATCACCATCTCGGCCAGCGGCGAGGATGCCGAGGCCGCGCTGGCGCAAATGGTGGCGCTGGTGGAGAACCGCTTCGGCGAGGAATGAGCGGCCTCCGGGGCAGGTGCAGGCACCGCTCGGATTTCCGCCAATAAACTCGCCCGTCTCCCTATCCCGTTCGCCCCGAGCGTGTCGAAGGGCTTTTCTTTTCCTCTTCGCCTCGATCCAGCTCAGGGCGAGCAGTTCCAATGTCACGCCTGATCCGTTAGGGCGCGCATCATCATGCCTCGCGAGATCACCGGCTTCTCCAACCCCCTCGTCAAGCGCGTGCGCTCGCTGCGCGAGAAGAAGCTGCGCAAGCGCGAGGGGCTGTTCCTCGCCGAAGGGCTGCGCATCCTCACCGAGGCGCGCGACCAGGGCGTGCTGCCGCAGATGCTGTTCATGGCCACCGGCAAGGCGCCGCATCCCCTCGCCGCCGAGTTGGCCGAAGCGGTGGAAACGGCGGGCGGCGATGTGGTCCTGACCTCGCCCGACATCCTGGGCAAGATCTCCGGCAAGGACAATGCGCAGGCGGTCGTCGGCGTCTATGCCGATCGGCCGACACCGCTCGCGAGCCTCGACCGGACGGCCGCGCCGATCTGGTTCGTGGCGCAGGCGATGCGCGACCCCGGCAATCTCGGCACGCTGATGCGGATCGGCGACGCGGTCGGCGCGGGCGGCGTGATCCTGGTCGACGACTGCGTCGATCCCTTCTCGGTGGAGACTGTGCGGGCATCGATGGGGGCGCTGTTCACGCAGAGAGTCGTGCCAGCGGACTGGCGGGACTTCCTCGCCTGGCTGCGCACCGGGCCGGGGCAACTCGTGGGGACCAGCCTCAACACCGAGCATGACTATCAGGAGCCCCGCTATGCGCCGCCGGTCTTCCTGCTCATCGGCAACGAGGCGCGCGGCCTGCCGGCCGACTATGAGGCGGCCTGCGACCTGCTGGTGAAAATCCCCATGATGGGCCGCGCCGACAGCCTCAACGCCTCGGTGGCGGGCGCGGTGATGGCCTATGAGGTGCTGAACCAGCTGCGGCGGGGATAGGCCGGCGATCTCAAGCCGCGAGCTAGGTGCGCCAGACGACTCGCCAGGCCTCGTCGCGCTGCGCTAGGACCAGTATCTCACGGCCCTGCGCTTCCCGAGCCATGCCCTGCTCGAGCCACGCCATCGCCCAGCCATATTCCACTATGGCGGCCGCGCCGCGCAGCGTCACCCTGTGGTCATGGGCATCAAAGCGGCTGACCTCGCAGCGGCTCATGAAGTCGCGATAGCTTTCGATCGAAGCGTCCCGTCCCTCGATCCGATGCCGCCCATCTGGCGCGACCATGACCATGTCGTCCGCGAGATAGGCGGACAGATCGTCGAATCGGCGCTCCATCCAGCACAGGTCCATCCCCTTGACGAAGGCGATCAGGTCATTGGCCATAGCGTCAGAATGGCCGGGAAAGCGTCTGAATGGAAGTGACGACAAGCGCTTCGGCGAACGGGCGTCATCCAATGAATCCCCGGCTATTTTCGCAGGATTTTGTCCATGGCCTTCCCTTTGGCGAGTTCATCGACGAGCTTGTCGAGATTGCGGATCTCCCGCATCAGGGGCTCCTCGATCTCCTCCACGCGGACGCCGCACACCACGCCCATGATCCCGGACCGGGCAGGATTCATCCGCGGAGCGTGCGCGAAGAACGCTTCAAAGCTCGATTTCTTCGCCAACTCCTCGTCCAGCGACTCCTGGCTGTGTCCTGTCAGCCAGCGGATGATCTCATCGACGTCCGCTTTCGTGCGTCCCTTCCTTTCCGCCTTGGCGACATAGTGGGGATAGACGCTCGCGACGCTCATCGAATAGATGCGATGGCTCGTCATGGTTGCTCTCCCGCGTCAGGACAATCATTCGACACACCCTAGCATCGCATCGCCAAATGCGGCTAGGGAGCATCGCGGCGGTAAGCCGGAAAGGGTCGCGGAGTTGAGCGAGCAAGCTGCTGTCGAACTGTCCGCCCGGGACGGCCTCGCCACCATGTATCGGCACCGCCGCGTGCTGCTCGCCAGCCTGGTCGGCACGGCGGTCGAATTCTACGATTTCTACATCTATGCGACGGCGGCCAGCCTCGTGTTCGGGCCGCTGTTCTTCCCGGCCAGCTCGCCGATCGCGCAGCTCATGGCCGCCTATGCGAGCTTCGCGCTCGCCTTCCTCGCCCGGCCGCTCGGCGCGGCGGTGTTCGGCCATTATGGCGACCGGATCGGGCGCAAGTCGACGCTGGTCGCCTCGCTCATGCTGATGGGCGGGTCGACCGTGCTGATCGCTTTCCTGCCGACCTATGCGACGATCGGCTGGCTGGCGCCGCTGCTGCTGTGCATCCTGCGCTTCGGCCAGGGCTTCGGCCTCGGTGGCGAATGGGGCGGCGCGGCGCTGCTCGCGGTGGAGAATGCGCCGCCGGGCTGGCGCGCGCGCTTCGGGATGATGCCGCAGCTCGGCGCGCCGATCGGCTTCATCGCCGCCAACGGGCTGTTCCTGCTGCTCGGGCTGCGGCTGAGCGACGCGGACTTCATCGCCTGGGGCTGGCGCATCCCATTCGTCGCCAGCGCATTGCTGATCGCGCTGGGCCTGTGGGCGCGGCTCAAGATCAGCGAGACGCCGGAGTTCCGCGCCGCGCTGGCCAAGGAGCCGCCTGCCGCCGTGCCGCTGGCCGAGCTGTTCACGCGCCATGCCCGCGCGACGATCGCCGGCACGCTGGTCGTCGTCACCTGCTTCGCGCTCTTCTACATCGCCACCGCCTTCGCGCTCGGCTATGCGACGACCAATCTCGGCATGGCGCGCGAGCGGGTGCTCGAGATCCAGCTCGCCGCGATCCTGATGCTGGCGCTCGGCATCGTGCTGGCCGGCTGGCTCTCCGACCGGCGCTCGGCGGCACGGGTGCTGACCGCCGGCTGCGCGGCGACCGTGCCGCTCGGCTTCGTGTTCGGCGCCGGCTTCAATGCGCAGGCGCCCGGGCTGCTGTTCCTCGTGCTCGCTGTCTCGCTGCTGCTGATGGGCTTCACCTACGGGCCGCTCGGCGAATGGCTGACCGCGCAGTTCCCGCCGCGCGTGCGCTATTCGGGCTCGTCCTTCGCGTTCAACGTGGGCGGCATCATCGGCGGGGCGCTGGCGCCGATCGTGGCGCAGGCGCTCGTCGCTGGCTGGGGCATCGGCGCGGTCGGGCTCTATCTCACCTCAGCGGCGGTGATCAGCCTCATCGGCCTGCTCGGGCTTGGCCGCGACGAAGCATCGTGACCGACCTCAGCGGCACCTGGCAGGGCAGCTTCGCCTATCGGATGATCTATCAGGATACGCCGTTCACTGCGCGGATCGTCTGCCGCGAGGGCATGGTGAGCGGGACGATCACGGAGACACGGCAGACCGAGTTCGGCTTCACGCCCGACCGGATGGAAGCGGAGATCGCCGGCACGCTGGAGGGGCGGCGAGTGCGGTTCACCAAGACCTATCAGCCCGCCGTCGGTCTCTATCGCACGATCGACTATGAGGGCGCGCTGAGCGGCGATGGAGGCGCGATCAGCGGGACATGGCGGACGGCGCTGTGGTCCGGGACCTTCTCGATGCAGCGGAGCGAAGGGTAGGGCCGGGCGGCCTCCCCTCCCCGCAAGCGAGACCTTTGCCTGGAGACTGTCCGAGTCAAATGGACTCAGTGCTCCTGCGAAAGCAGGAGCACAAGGTGGTTCCATCTGAAACGGACATCCTCCAATTCTCTCCGTTCGCCCTGAATTGGAGAGTTATGCAAAGGTCCCGCAAGCGGGAGGGCAGATTTGCAGCTCCCTCTCCGGTCAGGCCAGCGCGCCGTGGCAGTGCTTGTATTTCTGGCCCGAGCCGCAGGGGCATGGCGCGTTGCGGCTGATCTCCTGGCCGGCATAGGGATTGGCCTCGGCCGCGCCGGCCACGCCCGCGGCGGCCATGGCCGGCATGCGCGGGATGGTCGTGGTGATGAAGCCCTGCGTGCCCGCATCGATGTCCCGGCTGTCGTCCTCGCCCGTGAACGGGTCGATATGGCTGGTCAGGAAATCCGGCAGGTCGGGCAATGGCGGCGGTGCGGGGTCCTGCATCTGGAACTGGACGCGGCTCACCGTGTAGGTCACGTCCTCGCGGATGCTGTCCAGCATGCGCTGGAAGAGCGCGAAGGCCTCCTGCTTATACTCGTTGAGCGGCGTCTTCTGCGCATAGGCGCGCAGATGCACGACCTGGCGCAGCGCATCGAGCGTCGCCAGATGCTCCTTCCAGTGATGGTCGAGATTCTGGAGCAGGATGCTCTTCTCGATCTGGTGCCAGGTCTCGGGCTTCAAGTCCGCGATCTTTGCCGCAAGCTTCTCGTCCGACTGCTCGATGAGGCGCTCGACGAACTTCTCGGGCTCCACCGCCTCCTCCTGCAGCCAGGCGTCGAAGGCGGGCGTCAGATCGAGCAGGCGCTCGGTCTCCGCCTTGAGCCCGTCCATGTCCCACTGCTCGGGATAGGTGCCGTGCGGGCAATGCGCGCTGACGAGGGTGTTGATCGTCTCGTGCCGCATCTCGGTGACGACGTCGCTCACCGTCTCCGAATCCATGATGTCGCTGCGCTGCTCGTAGATGACCTTGCGCTGGTCGTTCATCACGTCGTCATATTCGACGACCTGCTTGCGCTGGTCGTAATTGCGCTGCTCGACCTTCTTCTGCGCGGTCTCGATCGCCTTGGACATCCAGCGCGAAGGCGGCAGCGCCTCGCCATCCTCCAGCGAGGAGCGCATCATGCGGGCGAACAGCGTGTCCGGCCCGAAGATGCGCAGCAGGTCATCATCGAGGCTGAGATAGAAGCGGCTGAGGCCCGGATCGCCCTGACGGCCCGAGCGGCCGCGCAACTGATTGTCGATGCGGCGGCTCTCATGCCGCTCGGTGCCGAGCACGAACAGGCCGCCGGCATTCAGCACCTGCTGACGCTCGGCCGCGATCTCCCCGCGGATGCGCTCGATCGCGGCATCGCGCTCCGGCCCTTCCGGCATGTCGCCCAGCTCGTCATTGATACGGAACTCGAGATTGCCGCCGAGCTGGATATCGGTGCCGCGACCGGCCATGTTGGTGGCGATCGTCACTGCGCCGAGGCGGCCGGCCTGCGCCACGATATGCGCTTCCTGCTCGTGGAAGCGGGCATTGAGCACGGCGTGCGGCACCTTCTCCTTCTTGAGATAGTCGGAGAGCAGCTCGGATTTCTCGATGGAGACCGTGCCGACCAGCACCGGCTGGCCCTTCTCCTGATGCTCCTTGATGGTCTTCGCGATGCCGGCGAACTTGTCCTCCAGGCTCTTGTAGAAGAGGTCCTCGTCATCCTGCCGCTGGACCGGCAGGTTGGTGGGGATAGTCACCACGTTCATCTTGTAGATGTCGTAGAATTCCGCTGCTTCGGTCGCCGCCGTGCCGGTCATGCCGGCGAGCTTGGGATACATGCGGAAATAATTCTGGAAAGTGATCGAGGCGAGCGTCTGGTTCTCCGGCTCGATATTGACGCCTTCCTTTGCCTCGACCGCCTGATGCAGGCCATCCGACCAGCGGCGGCCGTCCATCATGCGGCCGGTGAACTCGTCGATGATGATGACCTTGCCGTCCTTGACGATATAATCGATGTCGCGGCGGAACATGAAGTTGGCGCGCAGGGCCTGGTTCACATGGTGAACCACCTGCGTGTTCTCGAAATCATAGAGATTGCTGCCCTGGAGCAGGCCGGCGCCCTCCAGCATGCGCTCCACCTTCTCGGTGCCGTCCTCGGTGAGGACGATGCTGCGCAGCTTTTCGTCCTTCTCATAGTCCTCCGCCACGAGCTGCTTCACCAGCGCGTCGACGGCGATATACATCTCCGACTTGTCGTCCGTGGGGCCGGAGATGATGAGCGGCGTGCGCGCCTCGTCGATCAGGATCGAGTCCACCTCGTCCACGATCGCGAAGTTGAACGGGCGCTGGACCATCTGGACGCGCTCATATTTCATGTTGTCGCGCAGATAGTCGAAGCCCAGCTCGTTGTTGGTCGCATAGGTGATGTCGGCATTATAGGCGTCGCGGCGCTCGTCCTCGCTCAGATTGGGCACGATGACGCCGGTGGTGAGGCCGAGGAAGCGGTAGACCTGGCCCATCCAGTCGCAGTCGCGGCGGGCGAGATAGTCGTTCACGGTGACGACATGGACGCCCTTGCCTTCCAGTGCGTTGAGATAGGTGGCGAGCGTGGCGACCAGCGTCTTGCCCTCGCCGGTGCGCATCTCGGCGATCTCGCCGCGATGGAGCACGATGCCGCCGATCATCTGCACGTCATAATGGCGCTGGCCGAGCGTGCGCTTGGCGGCCTCCCGCACCGTGGCGAAGACCTCCGGCAGCAGATCGTCCAGCGTCTCGCCCTCCGCGAGGCGGGCGCGGAACTTGACGATCTGGGCGACCAGTTCCTCATCGCTCATCGCAGAGATGGTGGGCTCGAAGCCGTTGATCTGGTCGACGGTCTTGCGGAGCGTCTTCACGTAACGGTCGTTGGACGAACCGAAAAGGGTCTTGGCGAGCGCGCCGAACATAGCGAAAAATCCTGTTATAAAAGAAAAAACCTGCACCGGTCCTGCCGACCGGGAACGAACGCATGGGCATGAACGGGCCGCGAGGGCGACCCGGGCCGGACTACTCCAGCCAGCTCTGCTTTTCGGCAGGGAGCGTGAACGGCGCGCGCACCGGCGCCGGACGGTCGAACCGCGCGACGGGCGACGGCAGGCTGGCGGGATGCGCCAGCGGCTGGACGGGCCGCAAAGCCATCGCCTGCACCGCCGCACCAGCCCTGGCAATGGCGGCGACCGCGCTGCTTTCCACCTGCGCGCGTTCGACCGGCCGCTCGCCCGACACGAGGCCGGTCAGCGACGCCAGAAGCGCGGACAGGAGGATCATGAGTTGCAAGCGCAAGCCACTCCGAAAGTGCGACCGGCACCACATAAGGCGCGATGGGCCGTTCGTCTACGGCATTGGGGATGAATGGGGAGCGAATGGGCAGGGGTCAGGAGCGGTGACAGATCTTCATCGCTCGGGTTGCCGGGCGAAGATCCCAAAGGTGATATTGATCCGCCGCGCCTCGCTGCCACCAGGATCGTCGGCGAAGGCCTTGGTGCTGAGACTGTCCGCAAAGGCGCAAAGAGGCAGATTGGCGCTTGTCGGCCCATATGCCTGTGTGATCACGCAATCCTGCGCCGTTCCCTTGTCATTGACCCACACCATCGCATTCTGCTGGGCGACGAGCGTCCACCCTGCCTCGATAACGAAATATTGCTGCAGTCCAGCCTCCGTGCGCGACGCCGCCAGCACGCCCCGCACATCAACGGTCCCCGTGAAACCGGCCTGTCGCAGAATGGTGAAAAGGCCCGAGCCTCCAAATTGCGCCGACTCACATGCCCGCGCCTGCTCTTCACCAGATGAAAGCAACAGCTTGGCGGTACAGTTCGACAATCGATGATCGGCATCCAGCTGAAATTCGGTCTGAAAGCGGAAATCCTGGAATGTCAGCCGCCGCGAATTCGACAATCGCCACGTCACGCCCCGGACGAGCTTGCCGAGGATTGGCCGTCCGCGACCGTTGTGCGCCGGCTCGAACTCTGCCCGCGTCTGAAAGATGCGGCAGGTCGCCTGATCGAGCACTTCATGGCCACTGCTCTGTATCACCTGACAGAGGTCTACGCGCCCGTTCCGGTTAATGGTCAGCCGGACCTTCGTGTGTCCCTCCAGTTCGAGCCGAACCGTTTCGGCCGGGTAATCGTCCTCGCCAAACAATTCATCCTGATTCAGGACCTCAGGCGGTGACGGCTCGGAGCCCGCCCTTCCCGCCGTGACCACGACGCATGCCGTCATCACAAATGCCAATCCCGTTTTCCGCATCGCCCCGCCCGCCCCCGACCAGAATCGTATCATCATTGATAGCCGATTGACCCCCGCCCGCCATAGGCTATCGCGTCCGGATGACCGACATCTCGCCCCTCGCCCGCCCCTTCCCCGCCATGCCCGCTATCGGCGGCGTGACGCTGCGTGTGGCGCGGGCGCGTTACAAGGATTGGGACCGGTGCGATCTCACCTATGCCGAGCTGACCGAGGGCACGGCGGTGGCGGGCGTGTTCACGCGCAATGTCTGCTGCTCGACCGAGGTGGAGATGGGCCGCGAGAGCGTGGCGGGGGGCGTGGGCCGGGCGCTGGTGGTCAATGCGGGGAACAGCAATGCCTTCACCGGTTATCGCGGGCGTGAGGCGGTGGAGCAGATCCGGGCGCAGGTCGCGGATCATCTCGGCTGCGCGGCGTCGGAAGTGTTCGTCAGCTCAACTGGCGTGATCGGCGTGCCGCTGCCGCGCGACAAGGCGCGGGCGGGCGTGGCGGCGGCGCTCACCGCCGAGCCGTGCGACTGGCAGACCGCCGCCGAGACGATCGGCACGACCGACACTTTCGCCAAGGGTGCGACGGCGAGTGCGGTGATCGGCGAGAGGACGGTGCACCTGTCCGCCATCATCAAGGGCTCGGGCATGATCGCGCCGGACATGGCGACGATGCTCGGCTACATCTTCACCGATGCGGCGATCACGCCCGCGCTGCTCCAGCAGATGCTGAGCGCGGCCAATGCCCGCAGCTTCTCCTGCATCACCGTGGACAGCGACACCTCGACCAGCGATACGGTGCTGCTCTTCGCCACCGGCAAGGCCGGCAACGCGCCGCTCGCGAGCATGGACGATGCGGGCGCGGACGCCTTCCAGGCGGCACTGGACGATGTCTGCCTGCAGCTCGCCCAACTGGTGGTGCGGGACGGCGAAGGGGCGAGCAAGTTCATCGAGATCGATGTGACCGGCGCGGTGAGCGACGAGAGCGCACAGCGGATCGGCCTCTCGATCGCCAATTCGCCGCTGGTCAAGACCGCTATCGCCGGCGAGGACGCCAATTGGGGCCGCGTGGTCATGGCGGTGGGCAAGGCCGGGGAGCCGGCCGACCGCGACCGGCTCGCCATCCGCTTCGCTGACCATTGGGTAGCGCGCGACGGCCTGGCCGTGGCGGGCTATGACGAAGCGCCGGTCGCGGGGCATCTCAAAGGGCAGGACATTCGCATCGGCGTCGACATCGGGCTGGGCGGCGGGCGCGCCAGGGTGTGGACCTGCGACCTGACGCATGGCTACATCTCGATCAACGCCGACTATCGGAGCTGACCGATGGACGCGCTGACCCGCGACGTGGCCGCGCTGATGGAACAGGTCGCCGCCGAGGTGATCCTGCCGCGCTACCGCAATCTCGCGGCGCATGAGGTCGAGGAGAAGTCCGCCGGCGAGCTGGTCACGATCGCCGACCGGGAAAGCGAGCTGCGGCTCAATGACGGACTCGCCCGGCTGCTGCCGGAGGCCGGCCTGGTCGGCGAGGAAGCCTGCGCGGTCGATCCGGCTCTGGCGGACAGGCTCTCATCCGGTCTCAACTGGCTGGTCGACCCCATTGATGGAACAGGGAATTTCGCGGCAGGCAGGCCGCCCTTCGGGATCATGATCGCGCTGGTCGACGGCGGCGAGACGCAGGCCGGCTGGCTCTATGACCCGCTCAGCGGGCGGCTGTGCCATGCGGCACGCGGCCGGGGCGCGACCATAGACGGCGAGGCCGTGCGCGCCAGGGCGAGCGGCGCGGCGCTGCCGATCGCCGGCCTCTCCCTGCTGTTCGTGGCGCCCGAGCAGCGGCAGGTGCTGATGGACCGGGCCGCGCGCCGGCTGGAGATGGTGCCCATCCCGCGCTGCGCCGCCGAGCAATATCCGCGCATCGTGCTGGGCGTGAACGATCTGGCGGTGTTCGAGCGCACGCTCGCGTGGGACCATGCGGCGGGCGCGCTGTTCGTCGAGGAAGCGGGCGGGAAAGTGGCACGGCCGGATGGGACGCCCTATCGACCGGACCAGAAAGGCAACGGCCTGATCGCGGGCGGATCGCCGGCCATGTGGGAGGAGGCGGCGGGTATCCTCTACGGGTGAGCTGTGGTCCAGCCTTCCGGCAAGGCTTTCCCACCTACATACATAATACATACATGCCGTTCGCCCTGAGCTTGTCGAAGGGTTGTTCTTTCTTTTTCCAAGTCTGCTGAAGGAAGAAGAACGGCCCTTCGACAAGCTTGTGTGAAGGATATGGGCTAATCTGATGTTTGCCGGGGTGGGCGGCGGCGGATGTGAGGCCGTTCGACAGGCTCAGGGCGAACGGAGAAGGACCGGGATCAGTTCGCAACATTCCCGCAAGGAAAGAGGAGTTGATGCCCGCTCCCCACCTCAAGGCCAGGCTCCACACCGACCCGCCACCATCCTCCGACGTCCCCTTTGCCACGGCGCGCGCCGCCGCTATAGCGTCGCGATGGCCGCAACCGCCCTTCGCATCGCCCTGTTCAGCGGCAACTACAACTATGTCCGTGACGGCGCCAACCAGGCCCTCAATCGACTGATGGCGCATGCGCTCGCGCAGGGCGCGCAGGTCCGCGTCTACTCCCCGACCACCGACACGCCCGCCTTCGAGCCCGCCGGTGATCTCATCTCGGTGCCCAGCTGGTGCATGCCGGGCGGGCGCGGCGAATATCGCCTCGCCAAGGGTCTGTCGCGTGCGGTCAAGGCCGATCTCGCCGCCTGGAAGCCGAACATCGTCCATGTCTCCGCGCCCGACATTCTCGGCCATCGCGCGCTCGGCTGGGCGCGCAGGCAGGGCCTGCCGAGCATCGCCTCGCTGCACACCCGCTTCGAGACCTATCCGCGCTATTATGGCATCGGCTTCACCGAGCCGCTGCTGGTCTGGCTGCAGAAACGCTTCTACGACCGGGCCGACCAAGTGATGGTGCCGAGCCCCAGCATGGCGACGCTGCTGCGCGAGTGGGGCGTGCGCACGCCGATCGGCATCTGGTCGCGCGGCATCAATCATGAGCGCTTCAATCCCGGCCGGCGCGACATGGCGTGGCGGCGCCGCCTGGGCATCGGCGATGACGAGGTGGCGGTCGGCTTTCTCGGCCGGCTGGTGCTGGAGAAGGGGCTCGGCGTGTTCGCCGAGGTGATCGGCACGCTCAAGGCGCGCGGCGTGGCGCACCGGGTGCTGGTCGTCGGCGAGGGGCCGGCGCGCGACTGGTTCGCGCAGCATGTGCCCGAGGCTGTGTTCACCGGCTTCCAGGCCGGTGACGATCTGGCCCGCGCCGTGGCGGGCATGGACATGTTCTTCATGCCATCCGTCACCGAGACCTTCGGCAATGTCACGACCGAGGCGATGGCGGCGGGCGTGCCTGTCGTCGCCGCGCGCGCGACCGGCGCGATCGATCTGGTCGAGGACGGCGTGACCGGCTTCCTCGTGCCGCCGCAGGACGTGAAGGCCTATGCCGACGCCATCCAGCGCCTGATCGAGGATCCTGTGCTGCGCGCGTCCGCCGGCAAGGCCGGCCATGCCCGCGTGCAGGGCTATGAATGGGACCGGGTCAACGCTTCGATGATGGAGGCCTATCAGGCGCTCCTCGCCCGGCGGCGCTGACGCGACCGGTCCGCCTCAGCGCAGATAGCCCTTCGCGGCGCTGCGGCTGGCGAACCACAGCTGGAAGATCAGCGCCAGCCAGATGATGGCGGTCATGCCGATCATGGCCGGCGTGGCCATGGACGGCGGCACGCCGACATAGAATTGATAGCAGCTGCTCACCGCAAGACCCAGCAGCGACAGCCAGAAGACCGGCACCGCCCAGCCCGAGCGCAGCAGCAGCAGGATCGATCCCAGCACCGACGCCCATACGCCGATCGCCCACGCCGCCGTCACCCAGCCGGGCATGGCGTCGATGAAGCTGACGATGTCGGCCGGGAACTGCTTGAGATAGTCCGGGTTGCGCATCTGCGTCATGACATAGTCGAAACCGCCGAAGCCGTTCCACAACAGGCTGATGACGGCGATGACCCAATAGCCCCATCCGGGGCGCGCTTGCGTGGCCATGATTGTCCCCCTTCTCCTGAAGGGCACTTCATAGCGCAATCGGGGCGGAATGCCTATTGGTGGTGGTGAAATGGTGGACCGATCAGGGTTTTTGGCCCGTGGTCCGATTGCCGACATTTCATCCCGTTCGCCCTGAGCGACGTCGAAGGGCTCTACTGAGCGAAGCGAAGGGGCTTCGCCTGCGGCTCAGCCGGGCCCTTCGACTTCGCTCGGGACGAACGAGGTTCTGTCGCCACGTCCGCTCTCAAGACCAGTCGAAGGTCAGCGGCGCCTCACGGAAGGCGAAGCGGTCGAGATGGCGCGCGACTGCGCCCTTGAGCGCTTCGAGATGCGCCGGGCTGCTCGCCGTGATGGTCACGTCGAGCGTTTCGGGCCGGGCATCCATCGTCACCAGCCCGTCGCCCGGCCAGTCGGCGCCGCGCGCGTCGCGCGGGAAGACGATCGTGCCGTGCTCAGGCGTGAACTCGACCGCGAGATTGTGGCTCCAATGCTTGCAGAGCTGCTGGAGATAGCGGCTGCCGCTCGCCGTCGGCACATGCGCGGTCGAAGTGGAAGCAGTGGCTGTGGTCATGCGGGTTTCCTTGCGTTTGGGCGCCGTCGGCTGCCCGGGCGATGTGGCGAGCCCGTGCCGACGGCGCAAGACCTCGAGCCGGGTCATGGCTTAGAGGCGTTCGATCTTCCGGGCGGCCTCGTCGAGGATCGCCGCGATATCGTGCGGCAGTTCCTCATTCTCGTCGCCGCCGCGCAGCCGGCCGTGAACCGCCGATTTGAGGTTGACCATGGCGCGCCGCACCGGGCCCCGGTTGGAACGCTCGCGCAGTTCGCCCAGCCCTTCGAGGCGGGCCATCAGCGCGGCGATTTCCTCCGCCCGCTCGGCGAGATGCGCCGTGCCGGCCGGGGTGATGGCGTAGAGCTTGCGCGCGCCTTCGCTCTGCTGCTCGGCGATCAGCTCCATGTCGGCGAGCAGCGTGAGCGTCGGATAGACGACGCCGGGGCTCGGCGCATAGGCGCCGCCGGTCAGCTCCTCGATCTGGCGGATGAGGTCGTAGCCGTGGCGCGGCTCGCTCTCGATCAGCTTGAGCAGGACGAGCCGCAGCTCGCCGCCGTCGAACATCCGCCGGCCGCGCATCGCGCCCTTGAGCGTCTCGTTGACGAAGCCGCCGAGCGCCTCGCCGAAATCGGGGTCGAACGGATTGAACCCGCCGCGGCCACGGCCGCGCCCCATGCCATGCCAGCCGCGGCCGCCGGGCCAGCCATGCTTGTGTCCATATGACATCGAAAAATACTCCTTTGATTCGCTTTCGATGCACTCAAGATATATCTTAGATAGTCCTTTTGCAAGACCCTAATGTAGCTGGGCCTATTGAGCCCTACAGGGGCGCTTGGGGCCTTCCGCTGGACATCCTATATAAGGCACATGTCCGATCTGTTCGGCGGCCTCGCGGCCGCGTCCCGTCCCGAAGAGCCCCCGCGCGATGCGCCGCTGGCCGACCGGCTGCGCCCGCGCACGCTCGCCGATGTGGTCGGCCAGGATCATCTGACCGGCCCGGACGGCGCGATCGGCCGCATGGTCGCGGCCGGCCGGCTCTCCTCGATGATCCTGTGGGGCCCGCCCGGCACCGGCAAGACCACCCTCGCCCGGCTGCTCGCCGACGCGGTGGACATGCGCTTCGCGCCCATCTCGGCGGTCTTCTCCGGCGTCGCGGACCTCAAGGCCGCCTTCGCCGCCGCGCGCGACGCCGCCCGCGCCGGCCAGCGCACTTTGCTGTTCGTGGACGAGATCCATCGCTTCAACCGCGCGCAGCAGGACGGCTTCCTGCCCTATGTCGAGGACGGCACCGTCACCCTCATCGGCGCCACGACCGAGAATCCCAGCTTCGAGCTGAACGCCGCGCTGCTCAGCCGCGCGCAGGTGCTGATCCTGCGCCGGCTCGACGAGGCGGCGCTCGGGGAATTGCTGACTCGCGCCGAAGCCCTTGCGGACAAGCCCCTGCCTCTCACGCCCGAAGCACGCGAGGCGCTGATCGCCTCGGCCGACGGCGACGGCCGCTTCCTGCTCAACCAGGTCGAGACGCTGCAGGGCATCGTGATCGAGGCGCCGCTCGATCCTGCCGGCCTCGCTGCCCTGCTGCACCGGCGCATGCCGGTCTACGACAAGGACCGCGAGGGCCATTACAATCTCATCTCCGCGCTGCACAAGGCGCTGCGCGGCTCCGATCCGCAGGCGGCGCTCTATTATCTGGCGCGCATGCTGGTGGCCGGCGAGGAGCCGCTCTATGTGGTGCGCCGGCTGGTCCGCTTCGCCAGCGAGGATGTCGGCCTCGCCGATCCGCAGGCGCTGGTGCAATGCCTCGCCGCCAAGGATGCCTATGACTTCCTCGGCTCGCCCGAGGGCGAGTTGGCCATCGTCCAGGCCTGCCTCTATCTGGCCACCGCGCCCAAGTCGAACGCCGCCTACATGGCGCAGAAGTCCGCCTGGGCCAGCGCCAAGCAGACCGGATCGCTGATGCCGCCCGCCAATATACTCAATGCGCCGACCAGGCTCATGAAGGAGATCGGCTATGGCAAGGGCTACACCTACGACCATGATGCGCAGGACGGCTTCTCGGGCGACAATTACTGGCCGGAGGAGATGCAGCCGCAGACCTTCTACACGCCCGTCGATCGCGGCTTCGAGCGCAAGATCGCCGAGCGCATCGCCTATTGGGAAGGGCTGAGGGATGAGCGACGACGCTGAGAGCAAGGCCCTGGACGGATGGGACGCGGTCGTCGCTTTCGCCCTCACCCTGCCGGATACGGAAAGCGGCACCCATTATGGCGGCCCGGCTGTCAAGGTGCGGAGCAACGGCCGCGCCTTCCTCGCCACGGGCCGCGAGCCCGACGTCTCCTTCTGCCTGCTGATCGACCGCGACACGATCGAGCTGCTCAAGGAGACCGATCCCGCCACCTGGTATCAGCCGCCCCACTATGTCGGCTGGGACGCGTTGTTGGTGCGCTATGACAGCGACGATCCCGAGCGGGTGCGCACCATGATCGCACTCGCCCGCGACCAGGCGGCGGCGAAGAAACCGTCCCGGGCGCGGAAGACGAAGCGCTAGGCCGGAGATTCTCGCGAAATTGATCTCGACCCTTCTCCGTGCATGCAATGGCTCTCCGCTCCGGGAGATTTGAAAGGCCATGACTTGACGCGCTTCACCCATTTCGCCGCGATCGACTGGTCCGGCGCGGTCGGGCCGCGCCAGCGCGGCATCGCGGTCGCACTCTGCGACCTCGGCGCGGAGGCGCCCGCGCTGGTGCGGCCGGGTCAGCCATGGTCGCGCCAGGCCGTGCTCGACTGGATGCTGGACGAGATGCCGGAAGGGACGCTCGTCGGCCTCGACCTCGGGCCGTCGCTGCCGTTCATCGATCGGGGCGCCTTCTTCCCGCAATGGACGGAGAGCCCGGCCGACGCACGCGGCCTGTGGGCGCTGGTCGAGCGCATCTGCTCCGACGATCCGCATCTCGCGGCGAGCAGCTTCGTCGATCATCCGCACGCGGCGCGGCATTTCCGCCGTCATGGCGGGCGCGAGGGCGACCTGTTCGGCGGCGGACGCGGCCGCCTGCGCGTCACCGAGCTGGCGCAGATGGCGCAGGGCCTCAATCCCTACAGCAATCTCAACCTGGTCGGCGCGGCGCAGGTCGGCAAGTCCAGCCTCACCGGCATGCGGCTGCTGCACCGGGCGCAGCACCGCCTGCCGGTCTGGCCGTTCGACGCCGATCCCGGCCATGGCAGCCTGATCGTCGAGATCTACACCAGCCTCGCCGCGCTCGCCGCCGGCAAGCGCAAGGGCCAGACCAAGATTGGTGCCGGGGAGCTGGATGCGCGGCTGGCGGCCATGGGCTCGGCGGCGCACATCCCCCTCGCCGTCCCCTATAGCGACCATGCCACCGATGCGCTGCTCACCGCCGCCTGGCTCCGCCATGCGCATGACCGGTCCGAGCTCTGGTCGCCGGCCGGCCTGACCGTCGATATCGCGCGGACCGAAGGCTGGACGTTCGGCGTGCGCTGACTGGCCGGAACCCGGCTCAACAAAAATTTGTCTCAGGCCAACGATCGCTTGCTTGGCCTTTATCAATCGATTTGGCAGAGATTGTTCGTCCGAAGCGCTGGCCGACCAGCCGGTGTCAGGATCGCGGCTTTTGATCTTTGTCAGCTTGCTCCGCGTCACCAACCGCTAAAGCGCACGAAGCCTACGCGACCACGCCGGATTCGTGCTCCTCCAAGGAGAAACGACCATGGCCATCAGAAAGACATCCCGCCCGTCCCGCATCGCGCCTGATCGGCGCGGCCATATACCGCGCCCGCCGCATCCGTCCTGGCGGCTGGCGGCGGTGGGATTGACGGCCGGCACGGCCGCACCGCTGGCCAGCGCGACGGAATTCTGGGACAAGATCGGTCTTTGAGCCCGGAGCAGCCGGAGTCCCATGAAGCGCGCCCTCATCATTCGTCATGTGCCCTATGAGGGCGTCGCCGGCTTCCGCGCGCCGATCGAGACGGCAGGCTATGCGATCGATCGCATCGACGTGACCGATCCCGCCTTCCCGTCGCTCGATCTGCGCGAGCCCGATCTGCTCATCATGATGGGCGGGCCGATGGGGGTCTATGAGCAGGAGAGCCATCCATGGATCGCCTGTCAGCTCCGGCGGCTCGCGCAGCGGCTCGAAGCCGATCGACCGACGCTCGGCGTCTGCTTCGGCGCTCAGATGATCGCGGCCGCGCTCGGCGCGGACGTCTATCCCGGCCCGGTCCAGGAAATCGGTTTCCATCCGGTCGAGATTCACCCCGCCGGCCGCGCGGGACCGCTCAACGCACTTGTCGCCGTGCCCGTGCTGCACTGGCACGGCGACACTTTCACCCTGCCGGAAGGCTGCGAACTGCTCGCATCGAGTCATCTTTACGAGCATCAGGCCTTCCGGCGGGGACAAAATATCCTCGCGCTCCAATTCCATGCTGAGATGGGCGAGGATCCGCGCTTCGATCAGTGGCTCGAGAATTTCGGCGATGGCATCAATGCGCGCGGGCAGGACCGCCACGCGCTGCGCGCCGATCATGACGAGCATGGCCCAAGGGCGGTTTCGGCCGGACGGATCATGATCACGCAGTGGCTCGAGGGGTTGGCATTGGAGCCGAACCCGTTGTCGGCTGCCAGCGCTGCTATGCAAGCGGAAGCTCATGTTCCGATAGGGTGAGCGACCCGACCTTCCTGGCGGCCCCTTTCAGATCAGGCTCGCCCTGAACCGGTCCAATCGCTCCACCGCCTCGTCCAGCCGATCCAGCGGCTTGGTGAAGCAGAAGCGCACGAAGCGCGTCTCGGGCGCCTGCGCATAGAAGGCCGAAAAGGGAATCGCCGCGACTCCCGCCTCGCGCACGGCCCGCTCGCAGAAGCTCCTGTCGTCCAGCGCGATGCCCGAAGCCGTCAGGTCGACATGGATGAACCAGGTCGCTGCGCTCGGCAGGACGGCGTATCCCGCTTCCGCCAGTCCTTCGGCAAGCCGCGCGCGTCCCGGCGCATGAGTGGCTTTGTGTGCCCTATGCCAGGCCGGCGGCAGGGCCAATCCTTCCGCGACGGCCCATTGCAGCGCGGGCGGGGTGGTGAAGGTGAGGAACTGATGCGCCCGGGCGATCATGCCGGCGAGCGGCGGCGCGGCGCAGGCCCAGCCGACCTTCCAGCCGGTCAGCGAGAAGATCTTGCCGGCCGAGCCGACCTTCACGCTACGCTCGCGCAAGCCGGGGATGGCAAGCGGCGAGACATGCGCCGGCCCGCCGAAGATCATGCCTTCCCACACTTCGTCGCAGAGCAGGATCAGGTCGTGCGCCACGCAGATCTCCGCCAGCGCTTCCAGGTCCGGCCGGCCGACCACGCTGCCGGTCGGATTATGGGGGCTGTTGAGGATGATGAGCCGGCTTTTCGGCGTGATCGCGGCGCGGATCGCCGCGATCGGCACGCGCCAGTCCGGTGGCGTCAGGCTGACATGCCGCGCCACACCCCCGCCCCGCTCGACCAGCGGCTGATAGGCGTCGTAGAGCGGCTGGACGAGGATCGCTTCGTCGCCCGGATTGAGGAAAGCGAGGATGCAGGCGGCCAGTGCCTCGGTCCCGCCCGATGTGACGACGATCTCGTCGTCCGCAAGCGTCAGGCCTTGATGGACGGCATAATAGCCGGCGATGGCCGCCCGCAGCTCAGCCAGGCCACGCATCGGCGGATACTGGTTGGAACGCTCCACGAGCGCACGGGCGGCCGCGTCGAGCAATTCCGCCGGACCCTGCGCATCGGGAAAGCCCTGCCCCAGATTGATCGCCCCGGTCTCCCGCGCAAGGCCGGACATGACCTCGAAGATGGTGGTGCCGAGCGCCGCGATCGTCCGATTCATCCCGCCCTCGCCTTTCCTTTCATCGCTCCGGCATGGGATCGGCCGGACCGGAATGCAAGCCGCTGCTTTCCGTTGACCGTCCGGGCCACAATCCATAGGGAAACCGACCAGCGCCGGATTAGCACAGTGGTAGTGCAGCGGTTTTGTAAACCGAAGGTCGCGGGTTCGAATCCTGCATCCGGCACCAGCCTCTCAACCCGCCAGACCCAAATTCCAGCCCAGCCAGACCGCCGGCGCCACGGCGAGGCACAGGAAGGTGCCGAAGGGAAGCGCCGTGCTCCCGTCGACCGTTCGCCCCCGCAGTCTCAGTAGCAGCGCCCAGAGCAGGCCCGCGAGGCTCGCCGTCAGCAGCACCAGCGGCAGCAGCATCCAGCCGAACCAGGCGCCGATCGCGCCGAGCAGCTTGGCGTCGCCCAGGCCCAGCCCTTCGCGCCCGCGCAGCCGGCGATAGGCCAGGGCCAGTAGTGCCAGCGCGCCATAGCCCAGTGCGGCGCCGATCAGCCGGTCCGGCAGCGGCGCGGGCAAGACCCAGTCGCCCAGCGTCAGCCCGAGCGCGGCCAGCGGCAGCGTCAGCGCATCCGGCAGCCAATGATGGCGCGCGTCGAGCATCGCGAGGATCAGCAGCAGCCAGCCGCCGGCCGCCAGCAACCCCGCCGGCAGCAGGTCCGGCGTCAGCCAGAGCACGATGCCGCCGATGAGCGCCGCGCCGATCTCCGCAATGCCATGCGCCGGGTCGATCCGCGCCCCGCAGATGCGGCAATGCCCGCGCGCGATCAGGGCGCCGAAGATCGGGATCAGCTCGATCGGCCCCAGCGTCCGCCCGCAATGATCGCAGCGCGATCGGCCGCGCAACACGGATTCGCCGCGCGGCCAGCGCAGCACGATCGCCCCGAGGAAGCTGCCGATGATCGCGCCGAGGCCGAGGCCGATGAGCAGCCGTGTGGGTTCGCCGAGCGGCAGGATCACAGCTGGCCGACGGTCCGCAGCACCTGCTCGCCGCCGACCGCGCGAAATCCGTTCGCGGCGAGCGCGGCGGTGAGCAGCGGGTCGGTCGTGCGGATGCGCATCGTCGCCTCATAGCTGCCATCCTGCGCGATGCGGACATTGAGCTGCTCCTGGCCGGACTGGCTGACCAGCGGCAGCTCCACGGCATTCCCCGCGCAGCGCGCCTCGCCGCTGAGGCCATTGGCGAGCGCGAGGCCGCTGATGAGCGCCGGCACGCGCGCGCGCACCCGGCCTTCCGCCGTCACGCAGCGATCGCCGGAAAAATGCACGGTCAGATCCTCGAACTCGACCCGGCTTACCGGCAGCGGCGCGAGCGGCGCGCCGAGCGCCAGCGCGCCGGTCACATCGTCGAGGCCGCGATGGCCGAAACCGATGCTGATCGCGCCGGCAATGTCGTTGACCGCGCCGGTTCGCCGCACCACGTCGATCCGCGCGCGGCCGATGAGCAGTTGCAGGGGATTGAGGAAGACGTCGACCGTGCCCAGCCGGACGCCGCGGATTTGCAGCTCCTCCGCGCCGCCCCACCAGATGGGGCCGCGCAGCGACTTGGCCGCGACGCCCATGTCGGCAAGGCCGAACATGCTGAATGCAGCGCGCAGCGGCCAGGTGACCAGCAGCGCGATGGCGAGGATCAGTGCGAGCATGATCTTGGCCCGCGTGGTGCGCATCCAGCCGATCATTGCGCTGCCTCCACGAACACCGCCTGCACTGCCACCGTCCCCTGCGTCGCGCCCGGCACGATGCTGATCGTCTGCACGGTCACGCCGGCCTGCTCCAGTCCCGCGATCCAGCCGAGCAGCGGCCCGACCCGCGCCGAAGCGATGTTGGCGGCGATGCGCCCCTCGCCCTGCTGTGTCGCCCGGTCGAGCGTGAAGCCGGCCTCCGCTGCGCTCTGGCCGATGAGCTGGTCGAGCGGCACGCGCTCGCCCTGCTGCCGCGCGGGCGGCCGGCGCTTGAGATCCGCCACCCTGGCCCGGACCGAGGCATAGCGGTCGAGCGCGAGGCTCTGGCGCTCCCAGCCGGCGGCCAGCCCGCCGGTGATCGGCCGCCAGATGCCGAGCCACAGGAAGATGACGAGCGCGACGAACGCCAGCGCCGCCATCAGGCGCTTCTCGCCCGTGCCGTGATTGTCCCACCAGGCTTGGAATGCCGCCAGCATCAGCGCACCACCGTGATGTCGGCGGTCAGCTTGTCGCCGCGCTGCTGCACGGCATTGGCGCTGATCCGCCAGCCGGCTTCCTGGATGGCGATGAGCACGTCGTTGATCTCCTCGGCGCGGCCGGCGGCGAGCTGCACGCGCAGCGATCCGTCCGATCCCTGGTTGACGCTGGTCAGCACGACATTGGGATTGGCCTGCATGGCGGTCATCACGCCGGCCATCATGCCGGTGAAGCCGCCGCGCCCACCCCGCCCGGCCAGCAGCGCCGTCATGCGCGCATCGGCCTGCTCGGGATCAGCAATGGAGGAATCGATCGTCTGGGCCAGCGCGACGGTCTGCGAATCGAGCCGCGACGATTCGGCATTGAGGCGGATGATGGTGATGAGCGAGACGAGCAGGCTGCCCAGCAGGATCAGCCCGATCATCGCCGCGATGCGCATCAGCCGGGCGCGGTCGAACAGGCGCGGTCGGCGCACCGCATAGCTGCCCTGCCGCAGGTCGAGCGGCGGCTCGTCCAGCGCGGTCAGCAGCGCGTCGTCGATCGTATCGGCCGGCAACTGCGTCACCGGCTGATCGCCGATGATGAGCGGCGCCGTCGGCTCGGCGCCGTCGAACGCCGTGTCACTGCCGCGCACCACTTCCATCGGACCGACCGGCGCGCGCACGAAACCCGTCTCGGGCGCCGGCAGCAGCAGCGCGGAGGGCACGAAGCTGGCCTGCGCCACGCCATGATCGGCGCACCATTGCAGCCAATGGTCCATCGCGCTCTGGCTGGTCACCGCCACCACATGCGGCGCCTCGGGATCGTCATTGGCCGCCACCACCGCATGGAGCCCGCCCGCCTCGCCGATGCTCGCCTCCAGCGCCATCAGCCGCGCCGCGGCGGCGCCCTGCCGCGCGGTCATGCCGGGCGTGGCGATCCAGTGCAGCGTCGTCGCATGGGGCGGCAGCACGAGCATCGCCCGCCGCACCGGCTCGGCCTCGTCGCCATCAGGCGGCAGCCACTCGGTTCCGCGACCGCGCCGCACGATCCGCTCGCCATCGACGCGATACCAGTTGGGCGGCGCGTCACGCTCGGAAGGTAACAGGATGATATAGTCGTGCGTCACGGATCAGTCGTCACCCCATTGCCTGCGCGCCACCCGCGCGGGCTTCTCCTCCGCGTCGATCAGCACGCTTTCCTCCACTTCATCCCCGCCGAGATCGACCCGCAGATCAACCCCGAACCAGCGCGTCTTCGCCATCAGCTGATTGCGGACCTCCTCCGGCACCGCCGATGCGACCTGCGCCATAGGCCCCTGCCCCCAAAAATTCGAGACACTGCCATAGCCCCCGTCCGGACGCTGCGCCAGCACTTGCCGCGCGCGATCGAGCCCCAGCGCCTCGGGCGCGAGCATGGCGAGTAGCACCGCCTGACCTGGGAGCAACGTGTTGATATTGATCGGTGACAGGTCGGTCGTCGGCAGCGCGCAGACCCAGGGGCGCACGCGTGCATAAAGGTCCGGCGTGACGCCGCCGACCATCAGCAGCTCGCTGGGGTCGGCCATCAGCGTGTTGGCGGTGCGATAGGGCGGGTCGAACTGGCTGTAGAAATCATCCTCGGCGCCGCCATTGCCCGGCACCGAATCGGTGTCGATCCAGTCTGCGGCGGCGACCGCGACCTGCTGGGCCAGGCCGTGGTCGATCCCGAGCAGGCGCATGAGGCCGGCGAACTGGGCGATGCCGGCGGGCCGCGCCCGCAGGCCGCTCCCGGCGGACGCCGCTGCATCGCCGCTGCCCCGCACCAGGCTGTTGAGATTGAAGCAGTTGCCGCGATCGATGATCCGCGCGCGGACGGTCCCGCCCGGCACGCCGAGCAGCTGCTCCTGCCCCAGCCAGCCGCCTTCCAGCGTCGTGCGATCCGGCCGGGCCGCCACCAGATCGGTGATGCGGATCGCCGCGAGCCGCTCGGCCGAGAGCAGATAGGCGCGCCCCTGGTCGGCGGAGACGATGTTGCGGGTCATGCGGCTGGCGATGGTCAGCCGCTCCAGCGCTACCGCCGTCACCACCGAGAGGATGGCGACGAGCAGCAGCACGGTGAGCAGCGCCGCGCCGCGCTCCCGGGGATCGATGGCGCGCTCAGCCGGCATCGGCGCCATTGTCCACAGCGCCAGGCGGCGGCTGGCCGATACCGGTGCCGACGAGGAAGCGCAGCGTCAGCGGCGGCTCCTTGCCGCGCGTCAGCACCATCTCGACCGCGACCGGCATCTGCTTGGGATCTTCCGGCGCCCAGCGATCGAGCCATTCGCCGGTGTCGGCCCGGTAACGCAGCGTAAGCGCGGTGACGCCGTCGAGCAGCGTCGCCGGCTCGGGTGGCGCAGCGCCGTCCAGGGCGGGATAGCCGATCCGCTCGATGCGACCCTCGCGCCACCAATATTCGATCTTCTGGAGGCCGGGATGGCGGAGATTGCCCGGATTGCTCCAGCCCGCGCGCACGAACTGCAGCAGCGGCTCGTCCGATTGCGCCGCCCGCCCGAAAAAGACCGGCGCCAGCGTGCCCGCCTCGGTCCGGCTGATCCGGTCGGTGGCCTGGGAAAGGTCGGCGTCGAGCGTGGCGAGCCCGCGCTGTATGCCGGCCAGCGCGTCGAGATGCGTGCGGATCGCCGCCTGCCCGTCCACCGAACTGCGCAGCAGCGCCACACCGGTGATGGCCAGCATCGCGAAGATGAGCACGGCGACCAGCAGCTCGATAAGGGTGAAGCCGCGCTCGCCCGCGCGCTGGTCCGGGATCAGGGGCTCACTCACCGGTCGCCACCTTGCCGTCCAGGTCCATGCTGACGCGCAGCCGCTGGCCGTCGCGATCGAGACCGAAGCGCAGCGTCTGATCGGCGCGGCCGACACTGTCGAACACCACGCGGACCTGGCTGGTCTGGCCAAGCGCCGCACGGGTGCCGCCGGACCAGTCGCGCGCCGCGAGCGGTCCGTCCGTCACGGCTTGCCATTCGCCGTCCCGGCGACGCTCGAAACCATAAGCCGTGGTCGAGACCCAGAGCGCGACCGGACGTCCGTCGACGATCGCCGCGTCCCGCGCCGCGCGCACGCGGCCGGCGAAGCGGTCGACATCGCCGGAGATGCGCCCGCGCGGATCGACCATGGTCAGCATCACAGCGCCGGACATCAGCCCGATGATGACGATGACGACCATCAGCTCGATGAGCGTGAAGCCCTGCTCGCTGCCGCGCGATGGCGGGAACCGGCGCGCCATGGTCACTGGGTGCGGCCGAAGGTCAGCACGGCCGGCGACTGGCCAGGCCCGCCATCGACGCGGATGGAAACGACGATCAGCCGCGCCTCATTCTCGTCCGCATCGACCTGCTGGCTCCAGCGCCATTGCCGACCGGCATTCTCGACCGTGCCGGTGCTGGTGCCCTCGGCAGGCGGCCGGGGATCGGTCATGCGCTCGATCATCAGGTTGCGCGCGACGATCTCGGCCATGGTCCGCTGGCGCAGGTCCACCGATGTGCGTGCGGAGACGGCCTGCAGGCGGACCAGGGCAAGGCCGGCAAGACTGAAGATGGTCAGCGCCACCAGCATCTCCAGCAGCGTGAAGCCGCGTGCGCGCTCGAACGAGCGCCGCTTTTCGAAGGAAGGGGATGGTCTCAGGCAAGCCGGGCTCGGCCATGAGGCAGCGCTGCCGTCCCGTCCCCGACCATGCGTTGTGCTCCTACGAAAGCGAGAGACCAGAGCGCATGAGAAGCTCATGGCCGCCCTGGGCTCCCGCTTTCGCAGGAACACTGAATCGCCATGGCTTGAGCGCTGTCTACAAATCGCTCGAATAGATGTCGGCATTCTCGCCCTCGCCGCCGGTCTGCTTGTCCGCGCCCAGCGAGTAGATGTCGAACGCACCCTTCCTGCCCGGCGCTTCGTAATGATAGGGCTGGCCCCACGGATCGTTGGGCAGCTTCTTGATATAGCCGCCGGTGCGGTAGCGCTCGGGCTGGGCGAGACCGGGCGGCGGCGTCAGCAGCGCGTTGAGGCCGTCGCTGGTGCTCGGATAGGTGAGGTTGTCGAGCCGATACTGTTCCAGCGCGGATTCCAGCGTCGAGATGTCGGCCTTGGCCTTGGCGACATTGCTGGTGCCCAGCGCGCCGAACACGTTGATCGCGACGATCGTGCCGAGCAGGCCGATGATGACGATCACGACCAGCAACTCGATGAGGGTGAATCCCTGCTCGGCGATTTTGGTGATCCGGCCGGCGGGGGTCTGGGAACGGACGAACTTCATGACTTAGACTCCGGCACCTGTGAGATTCTGCAGCTGCATGATCGGCAGCAGAATCGAGAGAATGATGACCGCGACGATACCACCCATCAGGATGATGATGAGCGGCTCCAGCATCGCGAGCGCGGCGGCGGTGAAGCTGTCGAACTCGCGTTCGAGATATTCGGCGGCGCGCTCCAGCATAAGGTCGAGCTGGCCGGCGCTCTCGCCGCTCGCCGCCAGATAGACCAGCAGCGGCGGGAACACGTCGGACCGGCGCATCGCCGCCGAGAGGCTGCCGCCGCCGCGCACCGCCTCGACGATCTCCGCCGTCGCCGCGCGCAGCACGCGATTATGGACCGTGGGCACGGTCAGCGCCAGCCCTTCCATCACCGGCAGTCGGCTCTCGACCATGGTGGCGAGCGTGCGTGCCATGCGGGCGGCATGGAGATCGCGCAGCAGTCGGCCGATGAAAGGCAGGCGCAACAGCACGCCGTCGACGCGCAGCCGCACGCCCTCGTTGCGCAGCGCGCGCCAGCCGAGCAGGCCGAGCAGCACCAGCACGATCCCCATCGCCCACCACCAATGCGCCATGAAGCTGGAAATGCCCATGACGATGCGGGTGAGCAGCGGCAATTGCTGCCCCAGCGTATCGAACTGCTCGACCACCAGCGGCACCACGAAGATCATCAGTGAGATAACCACAATCACCGCGAAGGTCGCCAGCACGGTGGGATAGGCCAGCGCGGTCAGCAGCTTGGAGCGCATCACCGCCTGCCGCTCCAGCAGGATCGCCAGCCGCTCGGTGAGCGCCGGCAAGCTGCCGGACCGCTCGCCCGCCGCGATCATGGCGCGATAGAGGCCGGGGAAGCTCCTGGGCTCCGCGCTCATCGCCTCGCCCAGGCTGCGGCCCTCGACCACGCCGCCATGCACGCGCGAGACGATCTCGCGCACATGCGGCTTCTCGCTCTGCCGGGTGATGGTGCGCAGCGCTTCCTCGAGCGGTGAGACCTGGGCCAGCGTGGAGAGCTGGCGCGTGAACAAGGTCAGGTCCTTGGACGAGAGGCGATTGCGCTCGAAGCTCAGCAGGCTGCGCCCGGCAAGACGTCCCTTGCGCTGGCTCGTGCCGCCTGTGGCGCCCCGCCCTTCGGCAAGGCGGACGACGAACAGCTTCTTCTTCGCCAGTGCCGCCCGCGCCTCGCTCACGGATTCGGCGCGCAGCAGGCCGCGTTTCTCGCGTCCGGCCCCGTCGATCACCACATAGTCGAACTCAGGCATCGATCGATTCGCGCCGCGAGATGCGGATCGCTTCCTCCGCGCTCGTCTCACCGCCCAGCACCAGCGCCCGCGCCGCCGAGACGAGATTGGGCGCATTGAGGAAGGCATGGCGCGCGATGCGCGATTCGTCGCCGCCCTCGTTGATCATGCGGCGGATCGTGTCGTCGATGCGGATCGCCTCGAACACGCCGATGCGGCCCTTGTAGCCGCTCTGGTTGCAGCTCTCGCAGCCGCGCGGCCGATAGATGAGCGTGCCTTCGTCGATGCCGAGCAGCGCGCTCACCGACTTGTCGGCCGGCACCTGCTCGCGGCAGACCGGGCAGAGCCGCCGCACCAGCCGCTGCGCCAGCACCGCGCGCAGCGTGGAGGCGAGCAGGAACGGCTCCACCTTCATGTCGCGCATGCGCGTGATGGCGCCAACTGCATCGTTGGTGTGCACGGTCGAGAGCACGAGATGGCCGGTGAGGCTCGCCTGCACGGCGATCTCTGCCGTCTCGCGGTCGCGGATCTCGCCGACCATCACCACGTCCGGGTCCTGGCGCAATATGGCGCGCAGCCCGGCGGCGAAGCTGAGGCCCACCTTGGCATTCACCTGCGTCTGGCCGACGCCTTCGATGGCATATTCGACCGGGTCCTCGACGGTCAGGATATTGCGGCTGCCATCATTGAGCTGGCGCAGGCCGGCATAGAGCGTCGTCGTCTTGCCGCTGCCAGTGGGGCCTGTCACCAGGATGATGCCGTTGGGCTCCATGAGCGCGCTGCGCAGCACCGCATCCGCCACGCCGGTCAGGCCCAGCACGTCGAGCGAGATGCCGGCATTCTCCTTGTCGAGGATACGCAGCACCACCCGCTCGCCCGCCCGGCTCGGCAGGGTGGAGACGCGTACGTCGAGCATCTTGCCACCCAGCGTCAGGCCGATGCGCCCGTCCTGCGGCACGCGCCGCTCGGCGATGTCGAGCCGCGCCATCACCTTGATGCGACTCACCACCACCGGCGCCACATGCGGCGGCATACGCAGCGTCTCGGTCAGCACGCCGTCCATGCGCATCCGCACAACGAGGCCGGTCTCATAGGGCTCGATATGGATGTCGCTGACGCCCTGCCGGGCGGCTTCCGCAATGATACCGTTGATGAGGCGGATGGCGGGCGCATCGTCGCCGCTGTCGAGCAGGTCCTCGGCGGTGGGGAGATCGCCGGCGATGAAGTCCAGATCGTCCCCGCCCATGGCGAGCGACCCGGCCATGGCGGCGGCGGAGCCTTCCATCGCATAATGGTCGGAGAGGTGCCGCTCGAAGGTCGGCTGGTCGACGATCGTCACGTCGAAGCTGCGCGCCAGATGCCGCCGCACCTCGACCAGCACGCGCGGATCGGCGCCTTCGCGCAGCGCCACGCCGATCCGATCGTTCCCGTCATGTCCCGGCCGGCCCGAAACGATCACCACGCCATGCTTGCGGGCGAAGGCATAGGGAATGTCGATCGGCAGCAGGCCGTGCGCGATCTCGTTCGGCGCGCCGGTCTCGGCGGCTGGCACCGGCGGCGGCAGGCCGGCCATCCCTTCCTCGTCCGCCGCGCTGGTCATGGCTGGGGCGTCTCCTGCGAGGGCGGGACTTCGACCGGCCGCACGACCTGTTGCGTGCGATTCTCCTCGACCGGCGTCACCCGTCCGTCGATCACTTGGTCGCCGGGCTTCTCAGCCGCCGCCCCCGGCGGCACGGCGCCCATATAGTCGCGCACGAGCTGATCGATGGAGGGTTCCACCGCCGGATTGCCCGCCTGCTGCATGCCGCGGACATAGCCGTAGCGGCGCGCGGTCATTTCCTGATTGTCGGCGCGGGTGGCCAGGATCGTCGGGCGGATGAAGACCATGAGATTGGTCTTGGCGCGCTCGCGGCTGCGCGAGCGGAACAGCTCGCCGAGCAGCGGAATGTCGCCGAGGAACGGAATCTTCTCGATGGTACGCCGCTCATTGTCGTCGAGCAGACCGCCAATGGCGAGGATGTCGCCATCATCCACCACCACCGTCGTCTCGAACTCGCGCTTGTTGATGATGAGATCGCTGCTGTCGTTGGAGACGGGGCCTGCGACGCTGCTGACTTCTTGTTTGATGAACAGCTTGATCGTCCCGCCCGCGCTGATCTGCGGCGTCACATCAAGCATGATGCCGACATTCTGCCGCTGCACCGTGCGGAACTGGTTGTCGAAATTGGGGCTCAGCGCTTCGCCCGTCGCGACCGGGACTTCCTGGCCGACCAGCATATGCGCCTTCATATTGTCGAGCGTGGTGATCGACGGCGTCGAGAGGATGTTGCTGTCCGTATCCGACTTCACCGCATTGATGATGGCGCCGAAGAAGCCATTGTCGCCAAGGCCCGTCGCGACGCCGCCGAAGCCGCCGGTCGCGTTGCGCAGAGCATCCACCGCCGCGCTCTGAAGCTGGCTGGCGAGGCCGCTGTTCTCGGTGGTCGTCGTGGTCGTGACCGTGCCGTCCGGCGCCACTACGCGCGTCTCGGTGGAGTTGAGCTGCGTCGCGCCATAGGCGCCTGCCAGCGTCAGGATGTTGGGATAGGCATTGGAATAGTTGGTCGCGGCAAAGCCTGTGTTGGTGCTGCCGAGCAGGAACTGCACGCCCAGCCGCCGCGCCGCATTGTTACCGATCTCGACGATGATCGCTTCCACCAGCACTTGCTCACGCCGCGTGTCGAGCTGGCGGATCACCTCGCCCAGCATGCGCTGCGTGTCATTGTTGGCGGCGACGATGACCGCATTGGCGCCCTCATAGCGCGTGACGACGGCCGGTCCGCGACCGATGCCGCTTGCGCCAGCCGAACCGCTTGTCGCGGGCGGCGCGCTGGCGGGCGGTGAGGCCGATCTTCCGTTCGCATCACCGCCGGCAGATCCGCCGCCCGTTCCGCCATTTGCCGCGACCGGAGCCTGAGCGGCACCCGCCTGTCCGAGCAATTGCTGGAGCACGGGCAGCATCTTGTCCGCATCGGCATGCTGCAGCCAGTAGACGCGGATTTCCGTGCCGGTGGCTGCACGCCGGTCCAGTTCGCGCGCCATGTTGGCCAGGCGATTCACGGTCATGGCGTCGCCGCGGATGGCGATGCTGTTGGAGCTGTCGATGGCGACCACGGTGGCGCTCGATGGCGCATTCTCGCCGCCGCCCGCGACCAGCGCCTGCAGCGAGGTCGCGATCTCGCGCGCGCCGGCATTCTGGAGCGGAACCAGCGAGGTGGAGGAGCCGTCCGTATCGACTTGCGCCAGCACCTGGCGGATGCGCGCGATATTGTCGGCATAGTCGACCACCACGATCGAGCGTCCCGATCGGTTGGCGGTGATCGAGCCTTCGCGGCTGACCAGCGGCCGCAGCGTGTCGAGCGCCGATTGCGCGTCGATCGAACGCAGGCGGACCACTTCGGTCACGAACTGGTTGCGATTGGCCGTGCCACCCACCTGGCCGGGCTGGCCCGCCGCGCCCTCGACCGGCTGGATGCGGAAGGCGCCGCCCGCCGCCGGCACGGCGACCAGCCCATTGGCGCGCAGCGTGGAGAGGAATATCTCGAAATATTCCGAGCGGGTGAGCGGCCGGTCGGTGACGACCGAGACCTTGCCCTGCACCCGGCTGTCGATGATGAAGGTCCGCCCCGTGACCCGCGCCGCATCCTGGATGAAGGCACGGACATCGGCATCCCGCACGTTGAGGCTGAGCTGGCCGAAGGCGGGCATGGCGCAGAGCAGGGCGAGCAGCGCGCTCCCGGCGAAACGGCGGAACCTTGAGCTGAATGTCATCGATTGTCCGGAATGATGATGGCAATGGGCACGGTCGCGGCGCCACGTTCGACCATGAGCGAGAGGCGTGCGCCGGGACGCAGCGCGCTTTGCAGGCTTTCGATATCGCCCGGTCCGCGTATCGGCTGGCCGTTCACCTGGACGATGATGTCGCCCTGGCGGAAGCCGGCCTGCGCGAAGATTTCGGGTTGACCCTGCGCGCCGACCACGATGCCGGTGATCCGGCCATTCTCGGTGCGTGGCACGAAGCTGATGGCGCTCATCAGCTTCTCGGGAGTGAGCGGCCCGGCAGCCGCTGGCGGCGCCTTGCCGGCATCTGGGCCGGCGGGCGGCGCGGCGGCATTGTCCGCGCCTTCGTCGCTGCTCGACTGGTCGATATACAGCGTCTCGCTGGCCCCGCCTCGATCGATCACGACATGATCGAACTGCACCGCCTTGAGCTTCACGCCCGGCGCGATCTCCTCGCCGACGGCATAGCTGGTCTGCTCGCCGTCGCCATTGGCGATGATCGCCGAGCCCTGACCGGATGCCTCATTGAGGCTGATGCCGAACAGTTTGAGCGGAAGCGACGTCACTTGCTGCACGGCTGGGCCACCGGGCGCGGGCGCGCCGGTGCGGAAGAAGGGATCGAAACCCACGAACAGAGCGCGGCGCGCATCGCCGCTCACCACCACGGGTTCGCGCGCCTGCCACTCGCCGAACAGCCCGACAGGCGTCACCAGTGCCCAGAGCACGCGCGCCAACTGGATGATCACCATGACGAGCAGCGCGGCCTCGATCCACTGGCCAATATCCGGCGATGGCTGCGGACCGGCGGTCCGCGCGCGTCGAATTATGCCGGTCCATCGCATGTAAGGCCCTCCGGAGCCAGCGTTGCCTAAGCGCGCTCTATGACCGATCCACGGCACTAAGGTTACTAAAAAATGACAGCGATCAAAGTCAAACGCGCGGTTGATCGCTGGCCCCGCGTCTTGCTAGACGCTCGCGCACGCCATGTCGACGCTCGATGCGCCTTTGATCGCCGGACAGCCCGGAATTCAGCGCTTTCCTCGGCGCGATCTCGAGCTCTTCTTCAAGCGAAACTTCCTGACGCGCGAGGAATGCGCCGGGCTCATCGAACGCATCGACGCCAATTGCCGCCCCTCCACCCTGGCCGACGACATGGGCTATGACGGTTTCAGGACAAGCGACACCTGCGATCTCGACAATGACGATCCGTTCGTCGCCGCGATCAACGAGAAGCTGGCCGCCTATAGCGGGATCGATCCGGCCTATGGCGAACCGTTGCAGGGCCAGCGCTACCAGGTCGGGCAGGAATTCAAGGCGCACACCGATTATTTCGAGCCGGACGGGCGCGACTATCAGAAATATTGCGGCCGCTCGGGCAATCGCAGCTGGACGATGATGGTCTATCTCAACGAGCCCAAGGCGGGCGGCGCCACTCGCTTCACCGCGGTCGACAAGTTGATCCAGCCCGAGACCGGCAAGCTGGCCGCCTGGAACAATCGCCTGCCAGACGGCCGCTGCAATCCGTTCACCATCCACCATGGCATGAAGGTGCGTGCGGGCACCAAATATGTCATCACCAAATGGTTTCGCGAGCAGGTCTGGGCCGGCTGAACAGCCCACATTGAGAGGCCCGGCTCCGAATGGAACCGGGCCTCCCGCCATGGGATCAGAAAGTCGTCGAGATCGACAGGTTCGCGTTCACGCCCATCCGGTAGAAGTTGAAGAGCACGTCATTGTCGCCGGTCGACTGACGCTCCTCATAGTCCCGGTTGGTGAGGTTGCGCAGCTCCAGCTTCACATCGAACTGACGGCCGGCGACCTGGACGCCCTGGCGCGCCACGAAGTCGATGTTGAGGCCGGGATGCTCATAGACGTCCGGCTGGCCCTGGTTCGCGATGCCGCGGCTGGTGACGCGCTTGCTCGCATAGGAAATGATGAGCGTCTGCTGCGAGAGATTCTCCGTATCCTCAAGGCCCAGCTGCAGGTTGAGCAGATGGTCCGACTGACCGGTTAGCGAGGCGCCGTCGCGGAAATAGTCGGTCGCATTGGTCGAGGAGGCGCCGAACACGAACACCTGGTCTTCCGGCCCGACTTTCAGCTCGGACTTGGTGTAGGTGTAGTTGGCGATCAGCACGATCCGCCGCGTCGCGAAGAAATCCGAGTCGGACAGGTTCGATGCGTCGAAATATTTCTGCACCTCGACTTCCGCACCGTAGAGATCGGCCTCGGGCGCGTTGGCGAAGCTCGTCACCAGCTTGTCGGCGAGGATGAAGTTGAACGGCTCGATCGGATTGTCGATCTTCTTGTAGAAGCCGGCCAGCGACAGCCGCTGGTCACGCCCGAAATACCATTCGTAGCGCGCCTCGGCATTGAACAGCTCGCTATCCTGCAGCAGCGGATTGCCCTGATACTGGCGGTTGTTGTCCGGATCATAGTAGAACTGGAAGATCAGCTCGCGGAACTGCGGCCGCGCGATGGTCTTCGAGGCATTGAGCCGAATCTGCATGTCAGGCTGGAACTGCCAGGTGATAGTGGCCGCCGGCAGCCAATAGTCATTGTCGAGCCGGGTCGAGGCGGTGCTCGAACCGGGCCGGTCGAACACGGGCAGCGGCGAGACGCGTTGCTTGGCCGTCTCGTAGCGCACCCCTGCGTCAATCAGCAGCTCGGGCGTCACCTGCCAGTTGAGCTTGCCGTAACCGGCATGATTGAACAGCTTGGCGCTGAACGCCGGGTTCGAGTCATCTTCAACCAGGCTGATGTCGTAATAGTCAATGATGTTGGGCGCCAGCAGATGGTCCGGGCGCATCATGTCGACGCCGCCAGGCATGGACGACGGCGCGCGGAACTGGAAATCGCGCCGCTCGCTGGTGCGCTCGGTGCGCTGATAGGCATAGCCCACGGAAACCGCGAGGTCCGGAATCGGCCGATAGGTGGCGTCCGCGCCGAACGACCAGAGATCCTCGTTGAGATCGGAATAGGCGATTTCCGCATTGCCGCGCTGGCCGTCCAGGCGATTGACGAAATAGGCGCCATAAGGGTCGGCGCTGGCGTTCGAGCGTGCATATTCGATCGACAGTTCACCGGGTGCTTCGCGCTGCGAATTGGCATAGCCGCCGCGCAGGTCGATGCTGAGTTCGGGCGACAGCTTAAATTCGCCGACAAGTTGGGTGTCGATCAACTGCCGCTCATACCAGGCCGTGTCCTGCTGCATGAAGTCGGTGTTGTTGCGGCTGCGCTTGCCGAGGCCGAGCGCCGTGTGCTTGAGCGTGTCGCGGATATAGAGGTTGGTCCAGCGAATCTTGTTGTCGCCGAATTCCAGGCCGACGCCGAACAGACCGTTCACGACGATGCGATTGTCGGTCGTCACGCGCTCGAAATCGGAGTCGAGCACGCCGAGATCCGGATCGAGCGAGAATTGCTGGATCGCGTCGCGGGTCTGCCAGCGGTTGGAATAGCCGGCCGTGGCGATGATGCCGAGCGTCGCGTCGCCGCCGATGTCGAAGGACGTGCCGCCGGAAATAGTGACCGACCAGTTCGGGTCGATCGAATCCTCCCGCTGCACGATACCGTTGCGCCAGGTCACGAGCTGGCCCGCGATCGCGCTGGTATCGACGCCGCCGTCATTCATCCGCTGACGGCTGGCGAGATAGGTGGCGAGTGCCGGGGGAATATTGCGCGAGCCGTTGTCGAAACCGGTCCAGTCCGTATCGGCGCCATAATAGACATAGCCCATGGACGTCGTGGTTTCGCTGTTGCCGCCGATTCCGCCGCTGACCGTCAGGAAGCTCTCGGTCGGCACGGCATTGGTCGTCAGGTTGATGACGCCGCCGCCGAACTCGCCGGGGAAGTTCGGCGAATAGCTCTTCTGGACGAGTGAGGAGGACACGATGTTGGTGGGGAACAGATCGAGCGGCACGACCCGCTTCAGGGGCTCGGGGCTTGGCAGCGGGGAACCGTTCAGAAGCGCGAGCGAATAACGATCGCCAAGGCCGCGCACATAGACATAGCCGTTGCCGACCACGCTGAGGCCCGTCACACGCCCGAGCGCACCCGCGATATTGCCTTCGCCCGTGCGCGCGATATCCGCGGTCGAGAGCACCGACACGACGGCCGGCGCGCTGCGCTCGACATTCGCGTTGCGGCGACCCGTCACGACGATGTCGCCGCCGGGAACCGAGATGTCCGGAGTGGCCTGGCCATCGGCGCCGGCCTGCGCCGCGGCATCGTCAACGGCGGCCGCCGGCTGCTCGGTCGCATTTTCATCTGCGGGCGGAGCGGTTTCTTGCGCGATCGCGGCGGGAGCGGTGAGCGCCGACGACAGGAGCAGCAGAACCGCGAACTTGAGCGGTGTCGCCATGGAATATCCCCTTGTATTCATTGGTCTATCCGCGGTGGGGTGCCGTGCGAACGCGGCACCCCACCGGATTAGGGTCAAACCGCTGCTCAGGTGGTCGGGAGCGAAGTGCAGCTCCGGTCGCTGTTCTCCGTGTCGTCGAACGGCGCATAGCTCGAGTTGCAGGTCCAGCCCTTGTACCAGTCGTCATTCGCATCCTTGACGGCGCCGACATAGTCGGTGGTGTCGAAGAAGTCGGAGACATCCTTGGGATCGGACGCCACGAGCGCCGTCTCGGTCGCACCATTGACGAACACGGCGGTCAGCGACGAGACATAGGTGCTGGTGTTGTTGTTGGTCCCCGCACCAAACATCGCCGCGACATCGGCGGACGTGTAGTCGCCCGAACCGATATACTTCGTCGAACCGCAATTCAGCGCCACCGAGAAGGCCTCCAGCGTGGCGGGCGACGTGCCCGACGCATTCATGCGGATGCACTCATTGTTCGGCGTGACGATCAGGCCGTTGACCCAGACCGTGTCGGAGTTGCCGCGCAGCAGGACCGAACCCTGGTCGTTGGCCTCGTTGTTGCTGCTGACCTCGTTCTGGATCGCCGTGAAGTTGGCCACCTTGAGCTTCTGACGCGGCGTGTCGTCCTCGAAGCCGTTGCTGTCGATCTCCATCAGCGCGTCGCCCTGGCCGGGACGCTGGATCAGCAGCGCATATTGGACGGCCGCATCCACGCCGGTGTCGGCGTCGAGGCTGTCGTCGTCCGCGCCGGTCGCGATATAGTGCTTCATGCGCAACGTGCCGCCGAAGAACTCCGCGCCGTCATCCGAGCTGTTGTGGCTCTGGATGAAGTCGAGCGTCGTGCCGCTGCCGATGCCTTCGCCGGTCAGCGCCTGCAGCTCGACATTGGCGCCGAGCACGAAGCCCGAGTAGCGGATCTGGACATACTGCATCGTGCCCGCATTGTAGGCCGTGTCGTTGCCGCCGAAGAAGGCCGGATCGGCCGAACCTTCGGTCTGGCGCTCGCAGGTGCCGGCGGCGACCGAACCGGTCGTGCAGTCCGTCACCTTGCCGCGGCCCATCAGCACCACGCCGCCCCACTGGCCGATCGAATTGTCGGTGTTGATGCCGAGGACATTGTCGCGGCTGGTGAAGATGATCGGCTGGTCGACCGTGCCGACAGCGTTGATCTTGTTGCCGCGATTGACCGCGAGCCAGGAGTTGCCGGTGCCGCCGATGAGGATGACGCCGGGCTGGATAGTCAGCGTGACATTGGTATCAGCCGTGAGCTGGCCGGCACCGTTGACCGCGAAGCCGTTCGCGCTCGTGCAGCCCACCGTCGAGCTGGCGACCGGCGCGTCCGCCGTCGGCGCCTTGAAGCCGCCATCGCAACCGACGTCGACACGGCCGTTCAGCTGATAGAGAAGGCCCGGAATCTTCGACAGAGTGGTATTGGCCGACAGGATGCGCGGCAGGTTGCACACGCGCCACGTGCCGGTCGGACCGCTGATCGTGCCGGCATCGCTGGTGGTCGTCGGGCAGCCGCCGGCGGGCTCGACACCACCGTCCTCGGGCGGAGTCGGCGTGGGGGTCGGCGTCGGCGTGGACGGCGGCGGATTGATGATGACGTCGCCGCCGGTGCCGGGCGACGCGATCTCGTTGGCGCCGCAGCCCGCGAGAAGCGGCAGGGCAACGCCCGCCAGCATGATGTTCATGGTCCGAGTGATAGCTTTCATCGTCGTCTCCGCTGCCGGTGTTGTCCGGATTCTCGAGTGCAGGACGGCCAATGGGAGAAACGACTCTCTGGTGCCCCCTTGCGCCCTCGGCCGGGCAGCTAGGGGATGAGTGTGACAGCGAGATGGGATTTACGTGTCCAAGACGTTACGAAATGATTGCAAATATATGACATTCGTCGAGGCACACATTGGCAGAAGCCACGCATTTCCGATATATGCGCGAAATAGCGGCATCAGGCGAACGCACCGCCTGCGCGACGAATTGGTAAAATTTCGGGAATGATTTCTCAAGTCGATGCCGGGCTGTGGCCTGATGAGCACAGCCCGGTGTCGAAGCGCGGCCAGTCCGCGCACCAAAGCAGGAGCAGCGAAGCGCCGACGGCCGGCGTCAGCGCCGATCGCCCAACCGCTCGAGCATGGCGGCCGCCAGGACATGGCTGGAGTAGCTCGCGCCATTTCCGAGTTCCAGCGGCTCGTCGGGCAAGGCACGCACCCGGGCAAGAGCAGCGCGTGCATCACTATAGCGTTCGGTGCGCGCGTAGACGGTCGCGATATTGATCAGACGCGCCGGATCGTCGGCATCGGCCAGGCTGATCGGCCGAAGAATGCGCTCGGCTGCGCCCAGTTGCCCCGCGGCGATAGCACTGGCCGCATAGCCGCTGTCCTGTTTGTCGACGGTCTGCGCGACCGCCGCCGGCACAATGAGCGCCGCGACAGCGGCACCTCCAGCAACTTTCAAGATATTGATGATCATGGCTTTTCCTCTCCGGATGATGGGTTCCAGAGATGATTGTTTCACTTTTATGACTCCATGGCAATATGCCAGAAAAATATTTTCTGTCGTTTAATACATTGTTTTTATTTGATTTAATTTCATATCTCGCAGATCACGGGAAATATGTCATGCCAGTGTAACAATATCGATATTCGGACCCTTCCCGAGTCGCGTGGATCAACGCGACACTCACCCCCGCGAGGCCGCTGCAAGATCATATGGATATGGAGAAAGGGTGGGGAGCTTCTGTTGCCCGGCGCTCCCCGTGCCGCTGGAATCCGATTCTGTTGCCCGGTTCGGTCCAACCGCGTTCTATTTGGGTAATGTCAGGCCGCGAGGCCCTCAATTACGCAGCAAGAGCAAGTGCTTCGTTGTCGTTGGCACTTATGGGTTTTGAGCCTTTAACGGGTTACTCAGCCCGGGCGAAAGCACCGCTTTTCAGCACACGTCGATCCTAGTTCGGCCCCGTCAGGACCGGCACGTCCGCCAAGGGAAGCGCCGTTTCTGGTGGAGCCGCCGGGTACCGCCCCCGGGTCCGCTGCGCCTATTGCACGCCGCAGTTTATCGCCATAGCCGGTCGAACCGGCCGACCCGATATAGGGATTATCGCAGCGTTGAAAAGGGCTGACCGCCGATCCCGCGGGCGCCATGCACGCGCATCCCGACGCCGAAACGCGATTTCGGCGCCATGCCCGCTACCACTCCGGTGCGCCGGCGATCGGCCACTTTCAGTCTTGCGGCTTGTCGTCGATGGCGTTGGCTTTCGCCTCGCCTTGGTTGCGCAGCGCATCCGCCTGGTTTTCGAGGCGATCGGCGATGTTCGCCGCATTCGCCGCCGGGGCGCCCGTCATGTTCTCGCTCGCTTCGTCGAACTGATCGGCCTGATTGTCGAGGCGATCCGCCTGATTGTCATAGGCGTTCTCCACGGTCTGCGCCTGCTGCGACTGGCAGGCCGCCAGCGCGAGGGCTGAGGCCGCTGCGGCGATGATCCAAGTTGGTTTCACGCTTCTGTCTCCTGTTGCGTCCCGACATTTGTCGCGAGACTGAAAACAAAAGCCGTTCTCGACGGATGGTTCCCGAAATCCCGGCCGGCGCGCCGGACTGAGCCGGCCGGTGACTCGCTTCCTACTTCTTCAGTGCGTCGCGAATCTCGGTCAGCAGATCGACCTCGGTCGGTGCCGGAGGCGCCGCATCCTTCGAGAAGAATCGATTGGCCTGGCGGACGATCAGGAAGATGATGAAGGCCAGGATCAGGAAATTGATCACGGCCGTAATGAAGCTGCCATAGGCGAAGACAGGCACGTTCGCCGCCTTCATGCCCGCGAGGGTCGCCGGTGTTCCGGCCGGAACCGCCGCGAGCGGCAGGAAATGGTTCGAGAAGTCCAGACCGCCGAAGATCGCGCCGACCACCGGCATGATGAGGTCGTCGGTCAGCGAACTGACGATCGTGCCGAACGCGCCGCCGATGATGACACCGACAGCAAGATCGAGCACATTACCGCGATTGATGAACTCCTTGAATTCCTTGAACATGGCCATCTCCTCATGCGACCGGCTGCGGTCCTGTGACCGCGATGCCGAGCTAATCCCGTTGCGAGGCGGCGATCAACCGCCTATTTAGCGTATCACTCCGGCGACACACCGCCCTGCTATGAGGATGAACCGCTATGGCCTCCCTCCCCGCTCGCCAAACCTGGCTGCGTGCGTTTCTCGCTCTCCTGATCCCTTTCGCCCTTGCCGCCTGCGGCATCAATTCGATCCCGACGGCCGAGGAGAATGCCAAGGCCAAATGGGCGGACGTGCAGGCCGCCTATCAGCGCCGCGCCGATCTCATCCCGAATCTGGTCGCCACGGCGCGTTCGGCCGCCAATATCGAGCAAAGCACGTTGCAGGGCGTGATCCAGGCGCGCGCTGCCGCGACCCAGGTCACGCTCAGCGCCGATGACCTGACCGATCCCGCCAAGGTTCAGGCCTATCAGGCCGCCCAGGCTAATGTCGGCAGCGCGCTCGGCCGGCTGCTGGTGACGGTGGAGCAGTATCCGCAGCTCAAGAGCCAGGATCGTTTCGCCGATCTGATGACCCAGCTCGAAGGCACGGAAAACCGCATCAACATCTCGATCCGCGATTACAACACGGCGGTGCAGGACTATAATACGCGCATCCGCACCTTCCCCGAGATGATCGGCGCGAAGCTCATCCACGGCTCCAAGCCGATGACGCCCTTCGCAGCGAAGCCCGGTGCGGACACGGCGCCCGATGTCGGCGCGCTGATGAACGGAAGCTGAGGTTCATGGGCCTCCCCCGCCCGGAGGCCATCGCACCATGACAGCCCTGCGCCACGCCTGCCTGCTGCTGATCGCCGCCCTGCTGCTGGCGCTGTGTCCTGACGCGGCGCTGGCGCAGAGCTTCCCGGCGCTGACCGGCCGCGTCGTCGACAACGCAGATCTGCTCGACCCCGCACAGGAGCAGGCGCTCACCGCCAAGCTGGCGGGGCTGGAGCAGACGACCGGACGGCAACTCGTCGTCGCCACCGTGCCCAGCCTCGATGGCTATGAGATCAGCGACTATGGCTATCAGCTCGGCCGCGCCTGGGGCATTGGCGAGAAGGACAAGAACACTGGTGCCGTCCTGCTCGTCGCGCCCAATGAGCGGCGGCTGACCATCCAGGTCGGCTATGGGCTGGAGCCGATCCTGACCGATGCCCTCTCCGGCCGCATCATCCGCGACGTCATCACGCCGCACTTCAAGGCCGGCGATTATGCCGGCGGCATCGATGCGGGCGTGGACCAGATCATCCATATTCTTGAACTGCCGCCTGACGAGCAGCGCAAGCTCGCCGCCGAGGCCGGCCGCAGCCGCAATGACTTCAGCGCGCGGGACATCGGTCCGGGCATCATCTTCCTGATCTTCATCCTGATGTTCGTCGTCCTGCCGCTGATCGGCAGCCGGGGACGCGGGCGGCGCTATCGCGGCGGCATCAATCCGATCATCATCTGGGGCGCGGACGCGGCCCTGCGCAGCATCTTCAACGATCGCGATGACGATCATTGGGGCGGCGGTGGCTGGGGTGGCGGCGGCTGGGGCGGTGGTGGCGGCGGCGGCGGCTTCTCCGGTGGTGGCGGCAGCTTCGGTGGCGGCGGCGCGAGCGGAGGCTGGTGATGGCGCAGCGCATATCCTTGAGCGATGCCGATCATGACATCGTGACCCAGGCGGTCGCCGCGGCGGAGGAACAGACCGACGCCGAGATCGTGACCATCGTTGCGCGCCGGTCGGACGCCTATCATGATGTCGGGCTGCACTGGTCGATCCTGTGCATGTTGCTGGTGCCGGCCTTCGCCGCCGCCTTCCCGGATCTCTACGAGCGCATGGTCATCTGGCTGCTCGGCGAATGGACGCATGAATTGCCGTTGCGCTCGCTGCTGCTCGTCCTGCTCGGCCACATGATCCTGAAATTCCTGGTGGTGCGCTATCTGCTCGCCATCCCCGCGCTGCGGATGCTGGTGACGCCGGGCGGCACCAAGTCGCGCCGCGTCCGCCGCCGCGCACTGCTGCTGTTCCGCACGGCCGCCGAGGCACGCACCGCGCATCTGACCGGCGTCCTGCTCTATCTCTCGCTCGACGAGCATCGCGCCGAGCTGGTCGCCGACGAGGCGATCGCCAGCAAGGTGGAGCCGGAGGTCTGGGGCGAGGCCATGGCCGCGCTGATCGACGAGGTGCGCGAGGGCCGCATCGCCCAGGGCATGGCGCGCGCCATCGCCAAGGCCGGTGTGATCCTCGCCCGGACTTGCCCCAAGAGCGCGGGCAATCCCAACGAGCTGCCGGACCGCCTGATCGAACTATGAGCGAGACCAGTCCCGAGGACGAGCGCCACAAGCCTGAAGAGCTGATGTGGGAAGGCCGCTTCATCGCGGCCAAGAAACGGGGCCGCTGGGAATATGTGAGCCGCACGCGGGGCATCGGCGCGGCGGTGATCCTCGCCGTCGACGAGGCGCCGGACGGCCGGCACGTCATCCTGGTCGACCAGTATCGCGTGCCGCTCGGCCGGCGCTGCATCGAGTTGCCCGCCGGCCTCGTCGGCGACGAATCGGCCGGCGAGGCCCCTGCCCTCGCCGCGACACGCGAGCTGGAGGAGGAGACCGGCTACCGGGCTGGCCGGATGATCGATCTCGGCCGCTTCTGGAGCTCGCCGGGCATGGTTTCGGAGAGCTTCACCCTGTTTCGCGCGCATGACCTCGTGAAGGTCGGCGATGGCGGCGGCGTGCCCGGCGAGGACATCCGCGTCCACCGCGTGCGGCTCGACAAGCTCATCGACTGGATCGCCGATCGCCGGGCGGAGGGTTATGCGGTGGACGTGAAGCTGCTCATCCTGCTCGGCGGCGCGATGATGGATTGATCCGCTTCTCTCATCCTCAGGCAGGAACTCCGAAAATCAAAGACCCGTTCGTTTCGGAGAGATCAGCCTCAGGCGGCGAGCGCAGCCACCTGCTCGAGGCCGCCGTTGATGGCCTTCTCGCGATATTCGGGGCCGATCGCGCTGCCCTCGGCGATCACGAATTCCGGACGGAGGCCGATGAAGCCGAAGACGACGCGCAGATAGGATTCGACATGTTCGGCCGCCTCCTGGCCCGAGCCGGCGCCATAGAAACCGCCGCGCGAGATGGCGATGATGATACGCTTCGGCCCGGCAAGCCCCTCGACCTGACCTTCGGGCGTGTAACGGAAGGTCCGGCCGGCGACGAGGATGCTGTCGATCCACGCCTTGAGCTGGCTCGGCACCGCGAAATTATACATGGGCGCGCCGATCACCACTGTATCGGCGGCGAGGAACTGGTCGACATGGGCGGTCTGGGCGCCGGGCACGAAATGCGGCAGCGGCTCGGTGGCGAGATCGAGATAGTCGACACTGGCCGAAGGGTCGGCCGCCTTGAGCCGCGCGATGATGCCGGCCGTGAGCTGGCGGCTGATGGAATTGTCGCCGAGTACGGACGAATCGATGTGAAGGATGGTCATTCGCGAATCTCCAGTATACATTGGTAACAGACGCGCGATATGTAACCGCGCGAAAGAGACCCGCAAGGAGGCACAATTTTGTCACCCAGCCACATCGATGTGACCGACCCGCCGATCACGGTGGACCACAGCCAGTGCCGCCGCGTTGCGCCGATCCTCTCGCGCGTCGGCGACAAGTGGAGCATCCTCATCGTCATGACGCTGGCCGGCGGCACCAAGCGGTTCAGCGAGCTCAAGCGGCTGATCGACGGCATCTCGCAACGCATGCTGACCCACAGCCTGCGCGGACTGGAACGCGACGGGCTGGTCACGCGCGCGGTCTATCCGACCATCCCGCCGCGCGTGGACTATGCGCTGACCGACCTCGGCCGCTCGCTCTGTGTGCCGGTGATGGCGCTGGGCCAGTGGGTGCAGGCCAATCTCGACGAGATCGACGCCGCGCGCGCGGCCTTCGACGCGGCCTGCGAGGAAGCGGCCTGAGGTTCCGCTTCACCGATCTTGGTGAAGTCCGCGCGCCATCACAACGCTGAAATCCAGGCCGGTCGACCCGCCACCCGTCATTGCGCACGGCCCGATCCTGCCCTAACGGCGGCGCATGTCCCCGGTCGACATCAAGATCTGCGGCCTTACCACCGCGGAAGCGATCGACGCCGCCTTGCGCGGCGGCGCGAGCCATGTCGGCTTCGTCCATTTCGGGAAGAGTCCGCGCCATCTGCCGCTCGCGCGTCTCGCATCCCTCGCGCCGCGTGTGGCGTCGCATGTGCGGCGGGTGGCCGTGCTGGTCGATCCCGACGACGCGCTGGTCGATGCGCTGGTGGCGCGCGGCGGCATCCATGTCCTCCAGCTTCACGGGTCGGAGGAGCCGGCCCGCGCCGCGCAACTGCGCCAGCGCACCGGGCTGGAGGTCTGGAAAGCGATTCCCGTCCGGACCGCTGCCGATCTTGCCGCCGGCCAGGCCTATGCCGGCGCGGCGGACCGGCTGCTGTTCGATGCGAAGACGCCCGATGGCGCCCCGCTCCCCGGCGGCATGGGCCAGCGTTTCGACTGGACGCTGCTCGCCGGCTATCGCGCACCGCTCCCCTGGGGCCTTTCGGGCGGTCTCGATGCCGAGAATGTGACCGAAGCGATCCGGATCACCGGCGCGCCGCTGGTCGACGTCTCCTCCGGCGTCGAAAGCGCGCCGGGCATCAAGGATATGGACAAGATCGCGGCCTTCTGCAAAGCCGTGTCGCCATGATGAGGCTCACGGCTCCTGCGCCGCGCATCGGCAAACGATGGCGCTGAATCGCATTCGAGACTTTCGAAGCGAACGGCCCACCCTGTCTGCGAGACCGAGACGATCATGACTGCTGCGACCACCATTTCTGGCACCCTGCCCAACAGCCTGCGCGCGCTGCCCGACGAGCGCGGCCATTTCGGCCCGTTCGGCGGCCGCTATGTCGCCGAGACGCTGATGCCGCTCATCCTCGATCTGGAGCGTGAATATCGCGCAGCCAAGGCCGATCCCGCCTTCCAGGCCGAGTTCGACGGGCTGATGACCCATTATGTGGGCCGCCCTTCCCCGCTCTATTTCGCTCAGCGGCTGACCGAGCATTATCGGCAGGGCGCCGCGCCCGGTCATGGCGCGAAAATCTATTTGAAGCGCGAGGAGCTCAACCACACCGGCGCACACAAGATCAACAACTGCATCGGCCAGATCCTGCTCGCCCGCCGCATGGGCAAGACGCGGATCATCGCCGAGACCGGCGCGGGCCAGCATGGCGTGGCGACGGCCACCGTCTGCGCCCGCTTCGGCCTCCCCTGCACCATCTTCATGGGCGCGCGGGACATCGAGCGCCAGCAGCCCAATGTGTTCCGCATGAAGCTGCTCGGCGCCGAGGTCCGCCCCGTGACCAGCGGCGCGCAGACGCTCAAGGACGCGATGAACGAGGCGCTGCGCGACTGGGTGGCGACGGTGGAGAATACGTTCTACATCATCGGCACCGCAGCGGGCCCGCATCCCTATCCCGAGCTTGTCCGCGACTTCCAGTCGGTCATCGGCAAGGAAGCCCGCGAGCAAATTCTCGCCGCCGAGGGCCGCCTGCCCGACCTATTGATCGCGGCCGTGGGCGGCGGCTCCAACGCCATCGGCCTGTTCCATCCCTTCCTGGATGATGCGGACGTCGCCATGATCGGCGTGGAGGCGGCCGGCCACGGCATCGAGACGGGCGAGCATGCCGCCAGCCTCACCGGCGGCCGCCCCGGCATCCTCCATGGCAACAAGACCTACTTGCTGCAGGACGAGGACGGCCAGATCACAGAAGCGCACAGCATCTCGGCGGGCCTCGACTATCCCGGCATCGGCCCGGAGCATAGCTGGCTGCACGAGAGCGGACGCGTCCAATATCTGCCGGTGACGGACCGGGAAGCGCTCGACGCCTTCCAGCTGAGCTGCAGGACCGAAGGCATCATTCCAGCGCTGGAGAGTTCGCATGCACTGGCAGCTTTGGAAGTCAAGGCACAGGAATTGCGTGAGGATCAGATCATCGTCGTGAATGTGTCCGGCCGGGGCGACAAGGATATCTACACAGTAGCGGACGCACTGGGGACAGCGATATGACCCGCCTCTCCGTCACCTTCGCTCGCACCCGCGCCAAAGGTCGCGTCGCACTCGTCGCCTTCGTCACCGGCGGCGATCCGACGCCGGCCGATACGGCACTGGTCCTCGACGCCCTCGTCGAAGGCGGCGCCGATATCATCGAGCTGGGCATGCCCTTCACCGATCCCATGGCGGACGGCCCCGCCATCCAGGCCGCGAACCTGCGCGCCATGGCCGCAGGCATCAGCACTGCCGGCATTTTCGAAATCGCCGCGGCCTTCCGCACCCGCCATCCCGAAACGCCGCTGGTCCTCATGGGCTATGCCAATCCCATGACCATCCGCGGCGCGGACTGGTTCGCGGCGGAATGCGTCCAGGCCGGCGTCGACGGCGTCATCTGCGTTGACATCCCCCCCGAGGAGGATGACGAACTCGGCCCCGCGCTGCGCGCCGCCGGCGTCGCGCCGATCCGCCTCGCCACGCCGACCACGGACGCCGCTCGCCTGCCCGCCGTGCTGGATGGCGCCAGCGGCTTCCTCTATTATGTCTCGGTCGCCGGCATCACCGGCCTGCAGCAGGCCGCGCAAGCGAGCATCGACGCCGCCGTCGCGCATCTGCGCACCGCCACGGACCTGCCGATCGCCGTCGGCTTCGGCGTGCGCACGCCCGAACAGGCGGCCGCCATCGGCGCCGTGGCGGACGGCGTGGTGGTCGGCTCGGCGATCGTCGACCTGGTCGGCCAATATGGCGCGGATGCCGCGGGCCCGGTGCGCGATTTCGTCGCGAGCCTGCGCGCCGCCCTCGATATGAAGGAGCATGTCGCATGAGCTGGCTCACCCGGATGCGCAACGCCATCCCCTTCATCGCCAGGAAGGCGACGGAGACGCCCGACAATCTCTGGCAGAAATGTCCGTCCTGCGGCCAGATGGTGTTCCAGAAGGAATGGGACGAGAATCTCGCCGTCTGCCCGCGCTGCGATCATCATGGCCGCATCGGCCCCAAGGCCCGCTTCGCCCAGATTTTCGACGAAGCTTCGCTGAGCGCCCTGCTCTCGCCTCAGGTGAAGGACGATCCGCTCAAGTTCCGCGATTCCAAGCGCTATACCGATCGCATCAAGGCTGCCCGGGCGCAGACCGGCGAGGCCGACGCGCTGGTGAACGCGCTCGGCCGGATCGAGGGCCATCAGGCCGTCGTCGGCGTGCAGGATTTCGCCTTCATGGCCGGATCGATGGGCACGGCGGTGGGCGCGGCCTTCGTCGCCGGCGTCAGGGAAGCGATCAAACGCCGCTGCCCCTATGTGATCTTCACCGCCGCTGGCGGCGCGCGCATGCAGGAGGGTATATTGAGCCTGATGCAGATGCCCCGCGCCACCGTCGCCATCCAGCAGCTCCGCGCGGCCGGCCAGCCCTATATCGTCGTGCTCACCGATCCGACGACCGGCGGCGTCACGGCCAGCTATGCCATGCTGGGCGACATCCAGATCGCCGAGCCCGGCGCGCTCATCGCCTTCGCCGGCGCGCGGGTCATCGAGAACACGATCCGCGAGAAGCTGCCCGAGGGTTTCCAGCGCGCCGAATATCTGCTGGAGCATGGCATGATCGATATGGTCGTCCATCGCAAGGAACTGCGCGCCACGCTCGGCCGGACGCTCGGCTATCTGACCGCCGCCCGCGCCGCCTGACTTTCCCCGCCAGTGGTTTTTCGGTTCATCGCGAGCATGGCGGTGCTTGTCTCGGCTGGCCCCGCCGGAACCGGAGATCGCAAGAAACCGTTCACGCCTTTCGGACGACATGCGCGGGCGCGGCTCGCTCGCCGCGCAGGGGATCACAACGCTTGCTCATGGATTTGAACGCCGATGGCTGATCACGCCGTTTCCGACGATCCCGCCGTCCAGACCCAGCTGGACCGACTGATGGCGCTGTCGCCGGGCCGCGATATATTGGGCCTCGAACGGATCACCGAGCTGTGCCGCCGCCTGGGCGATCCGCATCTGGCGCTGCCGCCGGTGTTCCATGTCGCCGGCACCAACGGCAAGGGCTCGACCTGCGCTTATCTGCGCACGGCGCTGGAAGCGGAGGGCCATGCCGTCCATGTCTTCACCTCGCCGCATCTGGTCCGCTTCAACGAGCGTATCCGCCTTGCCGGCAGCCTGGTCGACGATGCGGCGCTGGCGGACGCGCTGGAGCAGGTGCTGGACATTGGCGGCGACTTGCAGGCGAGCTTCTTCGAGGTGACGACGGCAGCCGCCTTCCTGCTGTTCGCGACGGTGCCGGCGGACGCCTGCGTGATCGAGGTCGGCCTGGGCGGCCGGCTGGATGCGACCAATGTGCTGGCGGCGCCCGCCGCCTGCGGCATCGCGTCGCTGGCGATCGACCATGAGGGCTTCCTGCTGACGCCGGACGAGGATGTGCCCTTCGATCCCTTCGATCGCATCGCCTTCGAGAAGGCCGGCATCGCCAAGGCCGGCGCGCCGCTGGTCACCCAGCGCTATGCGGCATCGATGCGCGAGACCATCGCCGAGGCCGCGGCCCGTGCCGGCGCGAGGCACTTGCCGCGCGGCGAGGCCTGGGACATCGCCGAATATCAGGGCGAACTGCATTATCGCGACATGGAGGGCGTGCTGCACTTGCCGATGCCGCGCCTCGCGGGCCTGCACCAGATCGCCAATCTCGGCCTCGCCATCGCCATGCTGCGCCACCAGTCGGCCGTGCCGGTCGGCGAAGCCGCACTGCGCGCCGCACCGCTCTGGGCGCACTGGCCCGCCCGGATGCAGCGGCTCGAAGGCGGCCCGCTCAACGACCTGCTGCCGGACCGCACGCTCATTCTGGACGGCGGGCATAATCCTGATGCCGGCCAGGCCATCGCCGCGACCCTGGTCTGCCAGGGCTTCATCGAGACCGGCTGCGATCTTGTCACCGGCATGCTCGCGAACAAGGACGTGAAGGGCTTCCTGGAGCCGCTGCGTCCATTGATCCGATCGATCCGATCGCTGCCGGTGCCCGGTCACGACCATCATGGGCCGGAAGTGTTCGCAGCCATCGCAGAGGGCTGGGGCCTGCCGCACAGGGCCTTCGCGACCGTGCGGGAAGCACTGGCCGACATCGCGGCGAATGGCGGCAGCGTCACGGAGCGTCCTGTCCTGATCGCCGGCACGCTCTACCTCGCCGGCCAGGTGCTCGTCGCCAATAATCAGCCGCCGGTTTAGGATTTGTCCGGCTCAGACAGGCTCAGTGCTCCTGCGGGGCCGAAGGCGGGCATAGCCCAACCACTCCCAAGCGGAATCCAGGAATTGCTCCGAAATCAGGCAGTGACGAGCGGCTCATAGGCAGCCGTCGTCTTGGCCGCGACGTCCTCCGCCGACACACCCGGCGCCAGTTCGACGAGCCGGAACGGCGAATCATGATCCGGCCGCTGAAAGACACACAGATCGGTGACGATCATATCGACCACATTCTTGCCGGTCAGCGGCAGCGTGCATTCGGGGATGAACTTGGGATCGCCATTCTTGGAGACATGCTCCATCACCACGATGATCTTCTTGACGCCCGCGACCAGGTCCATGGCGCCGCCCATGCCCTTGATCATCTTGCCGGGGATCATCCAGTTGGCGATGTCGCCCTTCTCGCTGACCTCCATCGCGCCCAGCACGGTGAGGTCGATATGGCCGCCGCGGATCATCGCGAAGCTGTCGGCCGACGAGAAATAGACGCTGTTGGGCAGTTCGCTGATCGTCTGCTTGCCGGCGTTGATGAGATCGGGGTCGACCTCGTCCTCATAGGGAAAAGGCCCGATGCCGAGCATCCCGTTCTCGGACTGCAACGTCACCTCCACGCCTTCGGGGATGTGGTTGGCGACCAGCGTCGGGATGCCGATGCCGAGATTGACGTAGAAGCCGTCCTCGAGTTCCTTGGCGGCGCGGGCAGCCATTTCATCGCGTGTCCAGGGCATGCTCATTCTCCTCCGGCGGGGTCGTCCCACCTTCTATCGGCAGGAAACATATCGGCAAAGCCACCATGCAGCGCGATACGCCTGCACATGGTCAGGCGTCCTCGCGGGCTCGGGTCGTGCGGAATTCGATCTTCTTGTCGTAGGGCGATCCGATCAGCATGCGTTTCACATAGATGCCCGGCAGATGGATGCAGTCGGGATTGAGGCTGCCGGTCGGCACCACTTCCTCCACCTCGGCCACGCAGATCCTGCCTGCGGTCGCCATCGGCTGGTTGAAGTTGCGCGCCGTCTTGCGGAACATGAGATTGCCCGCCTCATCCGCCTTCCAGCCCTTGATGATGCAGAGGTCCGCAAAGATGCCGCGTTCCAGCACATAGTCCTGGCCGTCGAAGGTCTTGATCTCCTTGCCCTCGGCCACCAGCGTGCCGACGCCGGTCTTGGTGTAGAAGCCGGGAATGCCCGCGCCGCCCGCCCGGCAGCGCTCGGCGAGCGTGCCCTGCGGGCAGAACTCCACGTCCAACTCGCCCGCCAGATACTGCCGCTCGAACTCCTTGTTCTCGCCGACATAGGAGGAGATCATCTTCCTGATCTGACGCGTGCGCAGCAGCTTGCCGAGCCCTTCATTGTCGATGCCGGCATTGTTGGAGGCGACGGTCAGGTCCTTGACGCCCGAATCGCGGATCGCGTCGATCAGCCGCTCGGGAATGCCGCACAGGCCGAATCCGCCCGCGCAGATCGTCATGCCGTCGAAGAGCAGGCCGTCGAGCGCGGCCGCGGCATCGGGGTAGAGTTTCTTCATGTGCGACTCCCATTGCCGGGCAGGGCCGGCCCACAGCGCTGCCCATAAAAGCCCGGCGCGATCCGGTCAAACGGGCCGCGATCGTTGAAAATGGAAGGAATGGAAGCGCGGCATCATGCGGCCGATGGCCGAAGCACGCTGCTGCCCGACGGAGCAGAGAAAAGCTGGCCATCCGCCTGAGCGGATGGCCAGCCCGTCCACACCCATCTCTGGGATCGGATAACGGTCAGGTCAGACCTTGTCGCCAAGCACACCCTTGATGGAGCCCACAGCCTTCTGCGCCTTGCCCTTGAGCGATTGCGCGGCCGCCTCGGCCTTCAGATCGGGATCGTTGGTCGCATCCGCCACGACATTCTTGACCTTGGCGGCCGTTTCGTTGGCGGCGCCCTTAACCTTGTCGGTGAATTCGCCCATCATGGACTCCATCGATTTGCGGCGACCGGACAGCCCGGCCACATCGTCGACAAAACGGAGGGAAAGCGAGCCGGTTCCGCCATTCAGGCCGCGTTTGCGGCGAGCCGTTCGGCTACGGCGTGATATGCGGGGTCGCGCTTGCGGCGCACGCGGATGCTCTGCGTGGGGATCGCGCGCCGGCGTGAGCGGCCAGGCACAGCGCAGGGGCAGTCAGTTGCGCCCGCACGCTTTCCGAAAGGCCGGTCTTGGAGACCATGGGCCTCAGATCAGCCCGGCCAGCGGACTGGACGGGTCGGCATAGAGCCGCCGCCCCATGCGCCCGGCGAGATAGGCCATGCGCCCCGCCTCGACCGCCGCCTTCATCGCGCCGGCCATCAGGATCGGATCCTTCGCCTCGGCGATGGCGGTGTTCATCAGCACGCCGGTGCAGCCCAGCTCCATCGCGACGGCTGCGTCGGACGCCGTGCCGACGCCGGCGTCCACGATCACGGGCAGCTTGGTGCCTTCGACGATGAGGCGGATCGTCACCCGGTTCTGCAGGCCCAGCCCGGATCCGATCGGCGCGCCCAGCGGCATGATCGCAACCGCACCGGCATCCTCGAGCTGCCTGGCCGCGATCGGATCATCGACGCAATAGACCATCGGCTTGAAGCCGTCCTTCGCCAGCGCCTCGGTCGCGCGGATGGTCTCGATCATGTTGGGATAGAGGGTGCGCGCTTCGCCCAGCACTTCCAGCTTCACCAGATCCCAGCCGCCCGCCTCGCGCGCCAGCCGCAGGGTGCGGATCGCGTCCTCGGCGGTGAAGCAGCCGGCGGTGTTGGGCAGATAAGTGACTTTCTTCGGGTCGATATAGTCGGTCAGCATCGGCGCCTTGGGGTCCGAGACGTTCACCCGCCGCACCGCCACCGTCACGATCTCGACGCCGGACGCCTCGACCGCCGCCGCATTCTGCGCGAAATCCTTGTATTTCCCCGTGCCCACGATCAGCCGCGAGCGGAAGGTCCGGCCCGCCACGCTCCAGCTGTCGTCGCTCAGCACCGGCGCGCTGTCGCCGCCGCCCACGAAATGCACGATCTCCAGCTCGTCGCCATCCTCGACGATCACTTGGCCCAGCGCGGCGCGCGGCACCACCTCCAGGTTGCGCTCAACCGCCAGCTTGGCGGGTGCCAGGCCCAGCTCCTCCGCCAGCGCCGCGATGGTCAGCCCTGCGCGCACGCGGCGATGCTCGCCGTTCAGATGGATGCCGATCGTGCCGTCCAGGCTCATGGACCCGTTCACCTTTCGCTTTGAGAGCAGCGCCTGCCGCCATATAGGGAGGCGTCATCGAGGCCCGCAACCCAAAGGACAGGACGGCCGATGGCGACCAACCGAAAAATCTATGTGCTGAACGGCCCCAATCTCAATCTGCTCGGCATCCGCGAGCCGGACATATACGGCTATGACACGCTCGACGACATCGCCGCGCGCATGGAGGATGAAGGCCAGCGCGCGCAAGTCGAGATCGATTTCCGCCAATCCAACCATGAGGGTCATCTCATCGACTGGCTGCACGAGGCGAATGCGGAAGCGGCACTGGCGGTGATCCTCAATGCCGGCGCGCTGACCCACACTTCACTGGCGCTCTACGATGCCATCCGGTCCATCACCGTGCCGGTGATCGAGGTGCATCTCTCCAACCCCGCCGCGCGCGAGGCCTATCGGCATCACAGCTATGTCGGCATGGCCGCGAAAGGCACGATCGCCGGCTTCGGGCCCTTGTCCTACATGCTGGCGCTGGAAGCGGCGCTGGAGATGGACTGAGCTTTCCCAACCTCCCTCGTCATTCCCGCGTTCGCGGGAATGACGAGGAAAGAGCGCGAGCACTGCCTCCGAAGCCGAAATCCCGCCTCCATCCCACCAACTGTTGCCTTATGCCGCGAAGCACAATAGGCCCCTGCCCCAATCACAAGACACAACGGGTTCCAAGGACAACCGATGGCCGACAAGACCAATGGCAAGGACGACGATCGCGCGATGCAGGTGGATGTGCAGCTCGTGCGCGAACTCGCCGAACTGCTCGACGCCACCAACCTCACCGAGATCGAGGTGGAGGATGGCGAGCGCAAGATCCGCGTGAAGCGCCGCCCCGCCACATCGGCGGAAGGGATGATCGTGCAGCAGCTTCCGGCCACGGCGCCCGTCGCGGTTCCGCCGGTCGCGGCCCCTGCCGCGCAGCCTGCTCCGGCCGCCGAGGCGCATGTCAATGCGATCAAGTCGCCCATGGTCGGCACCTGCTATCTCGCGCCCGAGCCGGGCGCAGCGCAGTTCGTCAATGTGGGCGACAGCGTGAAGGCCGGCCAGACCCTGCTCATCGTCGAGGCGATGAAGGTCATGAATCCCATCACCGCGCCGGCCGCCGGCACCGTCGCCGCCATCCTCGTCGAAAATGGTCAGCCGGTCGAATATGACCAGCCGCTGATCGTCATCGGCTGAGGACGCCGCGCATGAGCATCGAGAAGCTGCTGATCGCCAATCGCGGCGAGATCGCCCTGCGCATCCACCGCGCCTGCCACGAGATGGGCATCCGCACGGTCGCGGTCCACTCGACCGCCGATGCCGACGCCATGCATGTCCGCCTCGCCGACGAGGCGATCTGCATCGGCCCACCGGCCGCCAGGGACAGCTATCTCAACATCCCGGCGATCATCTCCGCCGCCGAGATTTCCGGCGCGGACGCCATCCATCCCGGCTACGGCTTCCTCTCCGAGAATGCCCGCTTCGCCGAGATCGTCGAGGCACACGACATCATCTTCGTTGGCCCGAAGCCCGAGCATATCCGGGTGATGGGCGACAAGGTGGAAGCCAAGCGCACCGCCGGCGCGCTCGGCCTGCCGCTGGTGCCCGGCTCGGACGGCGCGATCGAGGATGTCGCCGCCGCCAAGGCGCTGGCCGCACAGATCGGCTATCCCGTGCTCATCAAGGCCGCCTCGGGCGGCGGCGGGCGCGGCATGAAGGTGGTGCCGGAGGAGAGCCAGTTCGAGGCGCTCATGTCCCAGGCGAAGAGCGAGGCCAAGGCGGCGTTCGGCGACGACACCGTCTATATGGAGAAATATCTCGGCAATCCGCGCCACATCGAGTTCCAGATCTTCGGAGACGGCAAGGGCAATGCCATCCATCTGGGCGAGCGCGACTGCTCGCTGCAGCGCCGCCACCAGAAGGTGCTGGAGGAAGCGCCCTCGCCGGTCATCTCCTCCGAGGAGCGGGCGCGCATGGGCGGACTCGTGGCGAAGGCGATGGCGGACATGGGCTATCGCGGCGCCGGCACCATCGAGTTCCTCTACGAGGATGGCGAGTTCTACTTCATCGAGATGAACACCCGCATCCAGGTGGAGCATCCGGTCACCGAGCTCATCACCGGCTTCGACCTCGTCCGCGAGCAGATCCGCATCGCCGAAGGGCTGCCGCTCTCGGTCGCGCAGGAGGATCTCGTCTTCACCGGCCACGCCATCGAGTGCCGCATCAATGCCGAGGACCCGGAGACCTTCGTCCCCTCGCCCGGCCGCGTCACCAGCTATCATGTGCCCGGCGGCATGCACGTCCGCGTCGATAGCGCGCTCTACCAGGGCTATCAGGTGCCGCCCTATTACGACTCGATGATCGGCAAGCTGATCGTCTACGGCCGCACCCGCGAAGGCGCCCTCATGCGCCTCAAGCGCGCGCTGGAGGAATATGTCATCGAGGGCATGAAGACCACCATCCCCCTCCACCAGCGGCTGATCGAGGACCCGGACGTCCAGAATGGCGACTATTCGATCAAGTGGCTGGAGGACTGGCTGGAGCGGCAGAAACAGGTCGGCTGAGGGCGCACAACCTCCCCCACACCCTCCGCGTTCCGAGCAGCGGAGACAAGCCGCCCGCAAATACGGACGAAGAGCGCCGCGAAACCGGATCGATGCCCGGCCGGATGTTGTGGATCGAGCCCCCCTCGATTAGGCTGATGCAGCCCGCGCCGCGCCAATGCCGGCGCTTTCGGGGACTGCCATGCTGCCGATCGTGGAAGGAGTCATGGTGATGCTGATAGCCGGATCGCAATCCGCTGGTGCGCAGGCTATGGACGCCGCCGAGCAATCGGCGCTGCTGGATGCGGCGCGCGTACCGGTCAGCGAGGCGCTGGGCAAGCCGCCGCTGCTGGTGGTGCGGCAGCTCAACCGGGATGGCGACTGGGCCTTTCTTTTCGCGGACATGCAGCAGCGTCCCGGCGTGCCTTATGACTATTCGGGAACGCCCAAATCGGAAGCGGCGCGGCACGGCGCCGTGTCCCGCAGCTATGCGGCGCTGCTCCGCAAGGGCGACGAGGGCTGGCGCGTCGTCGAATGCGTCATCGGCCCCACCGACATCGCCTGGGAAGGCTGGGCCGCCAAATACCAGCTCCCGGCCAGCCTGTTCGCCTTCGATCAGCAGGTTCCGTAGGTTGTTTCGAACGTCATGGCGTGCAGTCGCTTGCGGGAGGGGCACAACGTCCGCAAGCGGATCGATGGCGGCACTGGAGCATCGCGCCTTATATAAAAACCGTTCGCCCTGAGCTTGTCGAAGGGCCGTCCTTCTTCCTTTCAAACCAGATGGCACCACCAAGTGCTCCTGCGAAAGCAGGAGCCAGGGCGCAAAAGCAGCTATCCACCCTCAATAAGCCCCATGCTCCTGCCCCGGATACCACCAGGCGAAGCTCGTCTCCAGATCGACGGTGCTGAACACCAGATTGCCGCGATTGCGCTCATAGCCCATGGCCGGCTTGCCGTTCAGCGTTCCCGACCACCAGCCCGTCTGGCTGCGCCCGACGAACGTCACCTGCTGCCCGCCCTCGATGCGGAACTCCATGTGATGGACGCCATCCTCCACATGGTCGGTCATCGTGCAGGCGCGGTCAGGTGCATAGTCGATCGCGCAGCGCACCTGATCCTGCGCCAGCGCCGGGCCGGCGGCGCACGCCAGCCCGATCGCCGTCAGCAGCATCCTGACCGTGCGTAGATAGCCACCTCTCAACGGTTGTATATATCCACTGCCCGGTCGCCCCGACGGACCGCCTCGCCGGCGCTGTCCGCCGGCCGCTCATAGAGCCGCGTCACGATCGAGGCCGCCTCGCTCGGGCTGCTGGCGCCGTGCAGGGCCCGGCCCGCTCCCGATTCCGTATGGGTCAGCTCCCACTGGATGAACTGGAGTTGCTCGCCGAAGGTCGAATCCTGGATGTCCTTGCCGGCCCATTCGCGGAAGCTGGCCTGGCGCGGCCCTTCCCACTGGGCGAGGCCATAGCCGGGTCCGCCACCATGCTGGTGGATATTGGGATCCATGCCGCTCTCGGCGTCCAGATTGGCCACGATGCCCGCCGCCTGCGCCTTGGACCAGCCTTGCGACTGGAAATAGGCCATGGCCTGGTCGATGCGGGCCTGCCGATCGCCATCGCCGCTCGGCGTCGGACCATTGACGCCCGGCGCGCCGCCCGCCTCGGTGGTGCCCGGCGTTCCGGCCGGCGCGCGCAGGATCACGGCGCCATGCTGCAGCGCCCAGTCCAGATTGCCTTCGGAAACGCGCTGTGTGCCGTCCGCATTGACATTGTTGGAGCCGATCATCTTGCCGTTGCCGGCATAGATCTCGGTATGCGACACGCCGCCGCCCTGGATGATGACGACGTCGCCCGGCCGCGCCTGGGCAGGGTCGACGGGCGTCCAGCCCCGGTCGCGCAGCGTGCGGTCGAGCTGCGCCACCGAATCGGTGTGCAGGTTCGCCGGCAGCTGCCCGGCCTCGGTCAGCACCGCCGACACGAAATTGGCGCAACACACGTTGGACGGCACATTGGCGTTCATCGGCAGGTCGTCATTCTGGTTGACCTTGAGCGACGAGGCATTCTGGCCGAGATACTGGCGCGCGACGTCATAGGCGTTCGACGAGCCACCGGCGCCCGCCGACCCATCCGGGCCGTCGACCGCGCCCGCGCCGCCGGTTCCGCTGCCGCCCGGAATGGTGATCTTGTCGCCGGGATAGATGAGGTCGGGATTGGCGATCTGCGGATTGGCCGCGATCAGCGCGTCCAGCGAGACGCCGTTCGCCCGGGCGATGTCCCACAGCGTATCACCCGAAACGACGGTATAGTTGCCGTTGGGATTGGGACCATTCCCCGTCACATAGGATTGATTCTGTATTGCGCTGATGCCCGTCATGGCGCCCTGCTCCTGCAATTCATGACCGGCCGCCAGACTAGACCTGCCGGCGTGCGGGATCATTAGTCGGATCGCTTAGATCAGGGCGTGCCCGCCCCGCCTGCGGGATGGACCATCCCGAATTTGCAACCGTCCACCGATTGGAGCACTCATTCCTCGAACGCCATATCGAGCCTAGCCTTGCGCGTCAGGCTCTGGCAGTGTGCTATCAGATTAATACAGGGGATTCGTCCGATGCATCGCCATTTCATCCTGTCCATCCTGCTCGCCACCGCCGCGCCCGCCTTCGCGCAGATCCCGACGCCGGAACGCCCCGTCACCGATCCGCGAACGCTCGCTTCCCCTGACAATCCAGCCGCGAAGCCCGTCCCGCTCGACGACATCGGCGTCACCCGCGCGCTCTACGATGCGATCTGGAGTGCCGACGGCAAGCAGATGTTCGTGGCGACGGACATCACCGGCCGCGTCAATATCTGGCGGATGCAGGCGGATGGGAGCTGGCCCGTCCAGATGACCCAGTCCGACGATGCGCAATATGGCCTCGCCGTCTCGCGCGACGGCCAGTGGCTCTATTTCACGCAGGACCAGGGCGGCAACGAATATACCGACATCTACCGCGTGCCTGCCGCCGGCGGCGCGGTCGAGAATCTCACCAACACGCCCGATCGCCGCGAGGATTCGCTGCTCGTCGGGCCCGAGGGCGGGCTCGTCGCCATCTCGGTGAAGCTCAAGTCCGAAGGCCAGACCAACCTCGCGGTGATGGACGCGGAGGGCGCCATCCGCCTGCTCACCGCCGAGCGTGATCCGCAGTTCAACTGGGCCGCGGCCGCCTGGGTGGAGGGCGGCAAGGCGATCATCGCCAATCGCCTCAATGTCGGCGGCACGGTCGGTGAGGTCTATCGCGTCGATGTCGCCAGCGGCCGTGCGACGCAGCTGCTCGCCAAGGCGAACACGCTCTATCTCGCCACCGGCGCGACGCCGGACGGCGCCACCATCGCCGTCACCACCGATCAGGACAGCGGCCAGCGCCATGCCGGCGCCTATGCGGTGACCGGCAAGAGCTGGCGCTGGCTCCCCGCCACGCCCTGGGAGCAGAGCAGCGACATCGTCACGCCCGATGGCCGCACGATGATCGTGCGCACCAACGATAATGGCCGCTCGACCCTCTCGCGCGTCGATCTCGCTACCATGGCGCAGACCGACCTGGCGCTCGACCCCGGCCGCAATTCGATCCCGGGCCTCCAGCCCGTCGCGCCCGACGGCCGCCGGATGATCGTCATCCATTCCGGCGCGGATTCGCCGACGGCAGCCTATGTCTATGATCTCGCGGCCAACAGCGCCCAGGTCGCCGTGCCGCTCGCCATGGCCAGCCTCTCGCCCGACCTGCTGCCCAAGTCGACCATCGTCACCTATCGCAGCTTCGACGGGACGCTGGTGAGCGCGGTCGTCACCATGCCCTTCAACCTGCGGCGCGACGGCTCCAATCCCGCGATCGTCATGCCCCATGGCGGCCCCACCGGCCAGACCGAGGACGGCTTCAGCCGCTACGCCACCGCCTTCGCCACGCGCGGCTATATCGTCATCCAGCCCAATTTTCGCGGCTCCACCGGCTATGGCCGGCCGTTCCAGGACGCCAACCGCATGGACCTGGGCGGGGGCGACCTGAAGGACGTGGTCGCCGCCAAGGCCTTCCTCGTCGGCTCCGGCTATGTCGATGCGCACAAGGTCGGTATCTTCGGCGGTTCCTATGGCGGCTTCATGACGCTGATGGCGGTCGGCCGCACGCCGGAGGAGTTCGCCGCCGCCGTGCAATGGTATGGCATCATCAACTGGCGGACCATGTATCGCGACCAGGACGAGCTGCTGAAAGCCTATCAGCGCAGCCTGCTCGGCACGCCGGACGCGAATCCCGATGTCTACGACCGCGCCTCGCCGCTCACTTATATGAAGGACGCCAAGGCGCCGCTGCTCTCCCTCCAGGGCGAGAACGACATCCGCGTGCCGCGCGGCCAGGCGCAGGAGGTCAACGACCTGCTCAAGGCCAAGGGCAATACCGTCGAGACGATCTTCTATCCCGACGAAGGCCATGGCTTCCAGAAGCGCGAGCACCAGCTCGACGCGCTGCGCCGCACGATCGGCTGGTTCGACACCTATCTCAAGGGCGCTGCCCCCGCTTCCGGTCAATGACGAGGACGATGATGAAAGCCACCATCTACCACAATCCCCGCTGCTCCAAGTCGCGCGAGACGCTGGCGATCCTGGAAGCGACACCCGGCCTCGACGTGGAGATCGTCGAATATCTCAAGACCCCGCCGGGCCGCGACAAGCTCGCCGCCCTCTATGCCCGCGCCGGCATGACCCCGCGCGAGGGCCTGCGCAAGGCGGAGGATGGCGCGAAGGCCCTCGCCGATGCGAGCGACGACGCCGTCCTGGACGCCATGGTGGCCGACCCCATCCTCATCGAGCGCCCGCTGGTGGAGACGGAGAAAGGCGTGCGGCTCGGCCGGCCGCCGGAAAAGGTGCGGGACATCCTTTGACGGACCTGCCGGCCATCATTTGACTTCCCGCGCCGGGCGCGACATCATCCGGCCATGACGGGCGCCAGCCATCCTTGCCGGTTCCGCCTCCACGGGGGCCAGCTTCTCGCGGGCATCTGACCCCGGGTTCAGGCGCGTCAGCCCCGAGCCCGGGGCAATCTCCATCGCTCGAAACGCGCCCCCTTCGGGCCATCATTCCGTTCCAGTCGAGAGACCCGCACATGACCAGCCAGGCAGCGACAGCCACCGCGCGTCCGCCCATTCACATGATCGACACCGAAGCCGATGCGCTGACGAACCTCGCCCTGGGCGTAGCGGATCGCCTCCCCGAGCTTAGCGAGATGCTGCTGGAGGAGATCGCCCGCGCCACGCTTCATGAGGCCGCCGATCTGCCGCCGGACGTGGTGTCGATGAACGCGACCGTTCGCTTCGCGGACGAGGCGAACGGCCGGGAGCATCACTACCGGCTTGTCTATCCGGGTGATGCGGACATTTCCGCGGGTCGCCTCTCCATCCTGACGCCGATCGGCGCCGGCCTGATCGGATTGTCGCGCGGCCAGTCGATCCTGTGGCCGGACCGGACCGGCAAGACCCGGCGTCTGGAGATACTGGGCGTCGAACAGGCCTGACCGACGCCTCACGGCCACGGCGGCGTCCAGCGCTCGGTCAGAAACTGAAGCTTTTCCCGAACATCTCGCGCAGCACGGCCTTCTGCACCTTGCCCATCGTGTTCTTGGGCAGCTCGGCCATGAACATGATCCGCCGTGGCTGCTTGAACCGTGCGAGCCGGTCGGACAGCGCGGCGTGGAGTGCGGCCTCGTCCGCGAAGCCGGGCTCGCGCGGCACGACCGCCGCGACCACGCCTTCGCCCAGGTCCGGATGCGGCACACCGACCACGGCGGACTCATGCACCTGCGGCAGCTCGTCCAGCGCTGCCTCCACCTCGGCCGGGTAGATATTGTAGCCGCCGGCGATGATGAGATCCTTGGCCCGCCCGACGATGGAGACATAGCCGCGCTCGTCGATGAACCCGAGGTCGCCCGAGATGAAATGTCCGTCGCGGAACTCCTCCGCCGTCTTCTCCGGCTTGCGCCAATAGCCCTTGAACACGTTCGGCCCGGCGATCTCGATCACGCCTACCTCGCCGCGCGGCAGCGGCGCGCCGGTCTCCGGATCGGCGATGCGGATGTCGACGCCCGGCAACGGCAGGCCGACCGTCCCGGCGATCCGGTCGCCCTCATAGGGATTGGAGGTGTTCATGCTGGTTTCGGTCATGCCGTAGCGCTCGAGGATGGCATGGCCGGTGCGCGCCGCGAACTCGCGGTGGATCTCGGCCGAAAGCGGCGCCGAGCCGGAGATGAACAGCCGCATATGGCCGGTCAGCGCGCGGTCGAAGTCCGGCTCGCCGAGCAGGCGGATATAGAAGGTCGGCACGCCCATCATGACGCTGGCGCGCGGCAGCGCGGCCATGACAGCGCGCGCCTCGAACTTCTCCTGGAAGATCATCGCCGCGCCGGCCGCCAGCGTGACATTGGTCGCCACGAACAGGCCATGGGTGTGGAAGATCGGCAAGGCGTGGAGCAGCACGTCCGCGCCGGTGAAGCGCCAATGATCCTTCAGCACCAGGGCGTTGGAGGCGAGATTGGCATGGCTCAGCATCGCGCCCTTGGAGCGGCCGGTCGTGCCGGAGGTGTAGAGGATGGCGGCAAGGTCGTCGTCCGCGCGCGGCACGGTCGTCCAGCCTTCCGGCATCCGCGCGGCGAGCGCGGCCAGCGTCCCCTCGCCCGCCGTGCCGAGCGTCTCGACCTTGAGGTCCGCCGCCAGCCCGGCAACCGCTTCCCGGCGCGCGGGATCGCTGACGAACAGCGCCGGCTGCGCATCCTCGATGAAATAGGCAAGTTCGCCGGCGGTATAGGCGGTGTTGAGCGGCACGAAGATAGCGCCGGCGCGGAGCGAGCCGAGATAGAGCATCAGCATCTCGATGCTCTTGGGTGTCTGGACCATCACCCGGTCGCCCGGCGTCACGCCGAGCGCCGCCAGTGCGTTGGCGTAGCGCGCGGAGCCGGCGATCATGTCGCCATAGGTCACGAGCGCGCCGGTCTCGAGCCAGGCGAAGGGTCGCGCGCGATCGGCCGGAAAATGCGCCGACAGCGTCTCAAACAGATTGGGCATGGATGAAATCGGATCCTCTCTACAGGCCATTCGTCTCATTCGCGCGATGCCTAAAGGCCGTCGATCCCCATCCTGTCAATCCGCCGCGATATGCCGGTCGATCGTCAGCGTGCCCACCAGGATCATCACCGACAGGACGAGCATCACCGCGAAGAAGGGCCAGCTCTGGTCGCCGGCCAAGCTGAGCAGCACACCGCCCGCCAGCGCCGTGAGGACGCCGCCGCTCCGCCCGATCATCAGCCCGACGCCGATGCCGGTCGAGCGGATCTGCTCGGAATAGCCGAGCGCCAGCAGGGCATAGCCGACCGCGATGGCTGTGCTCGCGAAGATGCCGACCCCGGCGACGCCGACCATCACCGTCCAGTAGACCGCCGCATCCGGCGGCGCGACCGCGCCGAACAGCGTGACGGCGAGCAGCGCCAGGCTCACGGCCGTGAGCAGGCTCGCGCCCAGCGCGACGCGCAATGATCCGTGGCGATGGATGAGCAGGCCGGTGAGGATGGACGCCATCATCGCGAAGAGATTGAAGGAGAAGCTCGCCTGCAGCGCCTGGTCCATCGGGAATTTCGCCATGGTGAGGAAGGTCGGCGCCCAGGAGACGAAGGAATAGGCGATGAACTGCGCCGAGAAGAACAGCAGCCAGCCACCCAGCGTCAGCCGCCGGTAGCGGCGCGCGAACATGCTTTCGCGCGGTGTCGCGGGTCCCGCGGGGATGGCGGCCGCAGGCGCCGGGCTCGAAAAACCCGTGATGCCGGCGACCCGACGCAACAATTTGGCCGCCCGGTCCCTCTCGCCGCGCCCGATGAGATAGGCCGCCGATTCCGGCAGTGCGATCAGCGCCAGGACCGCGACCGCAAGCGTGAGCAGCCCGCACAGGATGAAGCAGCCGCGCCAGCCGAGCGTCGGCAGCAGCACCTGCAGGGCAAGCGATCCCACCATGCCGCCGAACGGCGTGCCGATCGACAGGAAGGCGACCATCTTGGCCTGCGCCCGGCGCGGCAGCCATTCGGTGACGAGCGCGATCGACGACGGCGCCGCCGCGCCGAAGCCGAGGCCGCTGATGAAACGGATGATCGCCATGTGCGTGACGGTGTCGGCGAAGGCCGCCACGATCGTCGCCGTGCCGAACAGGAAGGCGGAGATGGTGAGGACGCGCTTGCGGCCGAACATGTCGCCGAGCCGCCCACCCATGCCGGCGCCCAGCGCCAGGCCGAACAGCGAGGCGGCCAGGGCGGGGCCGAAGGCGGCGCGCTCTACCTGCCATTCGGAGAGGATCACCGGCGTCACCAGGCCGAGCAGCTGGATGTCGAGCCCGTCGATCATCAGGATGAGCTGGACCAGGACGACGATCCAGATCTGCCGCGCGCCGATCCGGCGTTCGTCGAGCTGGGCCGCGATGGTCCCGGTCATCGTCTGCGTGGCCATGGCGATCCCCCGAAGATGCCGCCGTTACGGTATCCGTCCCACATGCTGTGGCAGGCCGGCGCCGCCTTGGCCAGCCCGTTCAGATCTCCACCTGGCTCCCCAGCTCGATCACGCGGTTGGTCGGCAGGCGGAAGAACTCCATCGCGCTTTCCGCGTTGCGCAGCATCCAGGCGAACAGCTTCTCGCGCCAGATGCGCATGCCGGGCCGCGCGGAGGGCAGCAGCGTCTGCCGCGCCAGGAAGAAGCTCGTCTCCATCATCCTGAACGGCTGGCCGCATCCCGCAACCTCGGCCAGCGCCGCCGGCAGGTCGACTTCCTCCATGAAGCCATAATTGAAGATGAGCCGGTAGAAGCCCCGCCCGAGATCCTCGATCTCATAGCGATTGGACGAGACCACGATCGGCACGTCGGCGATCTTCACGGTCAGCAGCACGACGCGCTCGTGCAGCACCTTGTTGTGCTTGAGATTATGCAGCAGCGCGTGCGGCACGCCTTCCGGGCTGGCGGTCAGGAACACCGCCGTGCCGGGCACGCGCACCGCGCTGTTGGACGCCGAGGCGACGAACACCGGGATCGGCATGGCCGCCTCGCGCAGCCGGTCCATCATCAGCTTGCGTCCCTTCGCCCAGGTGGTGAGCAGGGTGAAGATGAGGAAGCCGATGAGCAGGGGGAACCAGCCGCCGTCCGGGATCTTGGTGAGATTGGCCGCGAAATAGGCGCCGTCGATCAGGTAGAAGAGGGCGAGCAGCGGCACCGAGATCCACGGCTTCCATTTCCACAGCTGGAACATGACGACGGTGAGCAGCGCATTGTCGATGAACATGGCGCCGGTCACCGCGATGCCATAGGCGGCCGTCAGGTTGGAGGAGGTCTGGAAGGTGAGCACCAGCAGGATCACCATCACCATCAGGCCCCAGTTGATGAGCGGGATGTAGATCTGCCCCGCCGTCGCCGCATTGGTGTGGGCGATGCGCAGGCGCGGCATGAAGCCGAGCTGGATCGCCTGCTGCGTCACCGAGAAGGCGCCGGTGATGACCGCCTGGCTGGCGATGATCGCGGCCGCCGTGGCGATGCCGACCAGCGGCAGGCGGAACCAGTCGGGCGCCAGATTGTAGAAGGGGCTGTCGAGCGCCGGCAGTCCCTCGCGGATCAGCAGCGCGCCCTGGCCCATATAGTTGAGCGTCAGTGCCGGCAGCACGAACCAGAGCCAGGAGATGCGGATGGGATTGCGCCCGAAATGGCCCATGTCCGCATAGAGCGCTTCCGCGCCGGTGACGGCGAGCACGACCGCGCCGAGCGCCAGGAAGGCCTGCACCGGCGTCAGCAGGAAGAAGTTGATCGCATACCAGGGGCTGATGGCCACGAGGATGCCCGGCGACTGGATGATGCTGAGCAGGCCGAGCACGGCGATGCTGAGGAAATAGAACATCATGATCGGGCCGAACAGCGACGCCACGCGCCCCGTTCCGGCCCGCTGGATCGTGAACAGGAAGATGAGGATCGCCAGCGCCAGCGGCACGACGAGCCCGCCGAACGCCGGATTGACCACGGCGAGGCCCTCCACGGCGCTCAGCACCGAGACGGCCGGGGTAATCATGCTGTCGCCATAGAAAAGCGCGGTCGCGAACACGCCGAGCAGCACGATGCCGGCCGACCAGCGATAGGAAGGCACGCTGCGGCTGATGAGTGCCAGCAGGGCGAGCGAGCCGCCCTCGCCCTTGTTGTCGGCGCGCATGATGATGGTGACATATTTGAGCGTCACCACCAGCATCATCGACCAGAACATGAGGCTGATCGCGCCGAGGATGTGCGCATCGTCCAGCGTCAGGATATGATGACCCGCGAAGGTCTCGCGAAAGGCGTAGAGCGGGCTGGTGCCGATATCGCCGAACACGACGCCGATGGCGCCGACCGCGAGCTTGAGTGCTCCCTGGCGGTGGTGGCCTTGACCCGCCGCTTCGGCTGTGTCCTGGCCAGCGCCGGTCGCCTGGTCCAAATCGGCCATGCTTAACGGTCTGCCTGTACCGCTGTCATCGGTTGCGCGTCCCCTGCCCGAGCCCCCGCACGGACGCGCGGCGCCCTAGCATCTCGGTTCCCATGGTGCAATGCGGGATCACGGTGTGGCGGTCCCGGTTTGGGCTGCGTTGCGCCGGGCGATCAGCGCGGTGAGCAATTGGTCGTTGCGCTCCAGCTCGGCGCGCAGCTCCGCCTGCGCCGGCAGACGGGCGGCGAGCGCCGACCAGATGCGCCGGGCATTCTCGAAATCGCCGGACTCCGCCAGCGCCAGCCCATAGAAATAGTTGGGCAGCGCGCCCTGGGGCTCGATCGCCAGCGCCTGCGCATAGGCATAGTTGGCGGCCGGGGACAGCATCCCCTCCCCATGCATGAGCAGGGCATTGCCGAGCGCCGTCCAGAGCCGCACGTCGCGGGGCGACTCGCGCAGGCCGGCGAGCAGCAGGTTGGCGGCAAGCGCGGTGTCGCCATGACGGGCCTGCCCGTCCGAGATGACGAGCCATTTCGCGGACGGCCCGAACTCCTCGCCGATCGCGCGGCGCTTCGCCACCAGCGCCTCGTCGAAGCGCGGCCGGCCGGCGCCGGGCGCCACCGGCTTGCCGTCCAGTTCCGGCCGACCCTGCCAGGCATAGCCAGCAAGGCCCAGCATCAGCGCCGTGCCGACCGGCGCCAGCGATCGCAGCGGCATCCGCGCTGCAAACGCAATGCCGCCCAGGCACAACAGCGCCAGGACGACGGCGATGACGAGGCCGGTCATGACGCCGCCTTCCGCTTGCGGCGGATGCGGCCCAGCGCCAGCGCGCCGCCCGCGCCGAGCAGCAGCACCGGCGCTGCCCAGAGCGGCCAGAGGATGGGGTCGGCGGTCGGCTTGTAGCTGATCCAGTCGCCATAGCGCTCGATGAGCCAGGCGCGGATCGCCTCGGGGTCCTCGCCGCGCGCGATCCGCTCGCGGATCTCCGAGCGCAGGTCGGCCGCCATGCTGGCATTGCTGTCCGCGATCGACTGGCTCTGGCAGGTGAGGCAGCGGATCGTCTCCATGAGCGCCTGCGCCTTGGCTTCCTTGGCGGGATCGTCGAGCTGGCGGTCGGCATAGGGCGCGGGCGGCAGCGCGGTCTGCGCCGCCGCGCCCATCGGCACGCCCAGCATCAGCAGCCAGGGCAGGATGGACCTCATGACTCGGCCTCGCGCAGCTTCTGCAGGATGGTGTCCACATCCTGCGGCCCGATATAGCCGATATGCTGGTAGCGGATGATCCCCTTGCCATCGATCACGAAGGTCTCGGGCACGCCCGAGGAGCCGAGATAGAATTGCAGCGTGCTGCGCGCGTCGAGCCCGATGCGCTGGAAAGGATCGCCATGGCGCGCGAGAAAGGCGTCGACATCGGCCCTGGCGTCGCGGATGGCGACGGCGTCGATGCGCACGCCGCGCTGGGCCAGCATCGCGAGCTGCGGCGCCTCGGCGGCGCACGGCACGCACCAGCTGGCGAAGATGTTGAGCAGCCGCGGCTTGCCGTCCGCCATCTGCTTGGTCGAGAGCGGCGGGTTCGAGGAGGATGCGGCCGGCAGGTCGATGCCCGGGACGGGCTTGCCGACCATGCGCGACTGGATCGCCGTCTCCTGCTCGCGGTTGAGCCCGAGCGAGGCGACGATCAGGAACACCAGATAGGCGCCGAGCGGTATCCACAGGAGCCAGGAGCGTTTCATGCGAGCGCCACCTCCGCGGGAACATGGCGACGGCCGCGCCGCACCCGTCCGACAAGCGCCAGCGCGCCGCCCAGCGCGATGAGGCCGCCGCCGGCCCAGATCAGCGTCACGAACGGCTTCCACCACAGCCGGAGCTGCCAGCGGCCGTCCGGCAGCTGATCGCCGAGCACCAGATAGAGCTGGCCGTTCCAGCGGGTCATCTGCACCGATTCGGTGGTCGGCGTCGGCGGATCGCTGAAGAAGCGCGCCTGGGGATGATAGGTGCCGAGCATATGGCCGTCGCGCCGCACGGTCAGGCTCGCCTGCATCGCGGTCCAGTTGGGGCCGGCATAGGGCATGACGCTGTCGAGCGAGACAGTCATGCCGGCGATCTCGAAGCGCTCGCCCGGCCGCGCGGCGGCCAGCTTCTCCACCGAGAAGGCGCTTTCGCTGGCCATGCCCGCCAGGCTCACCGCACAGCCGAAATGCGCGATCACCATGCCCCAGGTGAACAGCGGCGTGCGCAGCAGGTCGCGCTTCCAGAGCGGTGCGAGGCTGGCCAGCGCCACCGCCGCCGCGAGCGCGAGGCCGAGCGCCGGGAGCAAGCCGGTCCCGCCCCGCGCCAGCAACGCCACCGCGACGAGCACCAGCAGGCCGACGCCATAGGCCGGCGCGCTGCGACGCAACAGCAGGCGCGGATCGTCCCGCCGCCAGCGCAGCATCGGCCCGACCACCAGCACAGCCATCAGCAGCAGCGCGAGCGGACCGACGACGCTGTTGAAATAGGGCGGCCCCACCGAGACGCGCACGCCCATCATCTCGGTGAGCAGCGGATAGAGCGTCCCGATCAGGACGAGGCCCAGGATCACGCTCAGCAGCAGGTTGTTGACGACCAGCGCCGCCTCGCGGCTCACCGGATCGAAGCGGGCGCCTTCGTCGATCGTATGCGCGCGCACCGCGAAGAGCGCCAGCGCGCCGCCGATATAGAGGCCGAGCAGGGCCAGGATGAAGCTGCCCCGCGTCGGATCGACCGCGAAGGCATGGACGCTGGTGAGGATGCCCGAGCGCACCAGGAAGGTGCCGACCATCGACATGGCGAAGGCGATCACGGCGAGCATGACGGTCCAGGAGCGCAGCCCGCCGCGCGCCGCCAGCACATTGGCGCTGTGGAGCAGCGCGGTCGCCGCCAGCCAGGGCATGAGCGAGGCATTCTCGACCGGGTCCCAGAACCACCAGCCGCCCCAGCCCAGCTCATAATAGGCCCAGTAGGAGCCGGCGGTGATGCCGAGCGTCAGCAGGATCCACGCCGCCAGTACCCAGGGCCGCACGGCCCGGGCGAAGCGCGCGTCCACCGCGCGGGTGAGCAGCGCGCCGACCGCGAAAGAAAAGGCGACCGACAGGCCGACATAGCCGAAATAGAGCGTCGGCGGATGGAAGGCGAGGCCCGGGTCCTGCAGCAGCGGATTGAGCCCCTGCCCCTCCGCCGCCGGCGGGTCGAGCCGGGCGAAGGGATTGGAGGCGAACAGCAGGAAGGCATAGAAGCCGAGGCTGATCGCCGCCTGCGCGCCCAGCGTCGCATCATGGGTGCGCGCGTCCAGGCTGCGCTCGAACAGCGCGACCGCCGCGCCGGCGAGGCTCATCACCGCCACCCAGAGCAGCATCGAGCCCTCATGATTACCCCAGGCGCCGGCGAACTTGTAGATGAACGGCTTCATCGAATGGCTGTTCGCCGCGACGAGATAGACCGACATGTCCGATCGCAGGAACAGCGCGATCAGCAGCGCCATGGCGAGGCCGGCGAGCAGCCCCTGCGCCACCGCCACCGGCCGCAGCAGCCGGCGCGCCTCGGCCGATCCCCGCGCCGCGCTCCAGGCGAGCAGCAGTTGCAGGCCCGCCAGCAAGGCCGCGAGCCATAGCGCGGCAAGTCCGGCCTCGGCGATCATCGGGCCGCGGGCTCGACCTTGTGGGTCTTGGGGTCGTAGGTCATGCCTTCCATCTCGCGCGGCATGTAGCGCTCGTCATGCTTGGCGAGGATGTTGGTGGCGCGGAACGTCCCGTCCGCCTCGAACGCCCCTTCCGCCACCGCGCCCGAACCTTCGCGGAACAGATCGGGCGTGATGCCGCTGAAGGTGACGGGCAGGCTCGCCTTGCCGTCGGTGAGGCGGAAGCGGATGGTGACGCCGTCCGCCGCGCGCGTGAGGCTGCCCGCCTCGACCATGCCGCCCAGCCGCGCCGCGCGACCCGGCTCGACATGTGCCGCCTGCGCCTGGCTGGGCGTGTAGAAGAAGGCGACCTGTCCGCGCAGCGCCCAGAAGGCGAGCAGCACTGCGCCCACCATCGCGGCGAGTGCCAGCAGCACGAGGATGAGCCGCTGATGCTTGCGCTTGATCGCGCGCCGTCCCGCCGCCGTGGCCATGCGTGTCAGTCCCGCCTCGTCAGCTCGGTCGCGCGCTTTTCGGCGCGTCGGGCCGACGACCAGGCCCACAGGCTCGTCGCCAGCATCGCGGCGAAGGTGAGGCCATAGGCGGCGATGATGAACGGCCAGTGGTTCATATGGTCCTCAGGCCCTCGCCATGCGGCGCAGCCGCGCCTCGATGCGGTTCTCCGCGAGCAGCGCGCGCATGCGCAGCAGCACGATGGCGGCGAACCAGAAAGTGAAGCCCAGCACCGTGAGGCCCAGCTGCCAGAGCATCGAGGGAGCGATGCTGCTGCCGCTGATGCCGATGCTGGGCGCCTGATGCAGGCTGTTGAGCCAGGTCACGGAGATGTGGATCACCGGCAGGTTGAGCGCGCCGACCAGCGCGAAGATCGCCGTCACCTGGCTGATCCCGCCCGCCTCGGCCCGCTCCGCGCTGGCCCGCGCCAGCGCCAGATAGCCGAGATAGAGGAACAGCAGCAGCAGCATGGAAGTGAGCCGCGCATCCTCCCAGCGCCACCAGATGCCCCAGGTCGGCCGGCCCCAGATCGAGCCGGTGGCGAGACACAGCGCCGTCGCGACCGCGCCGGGCACGGCGATCGCCCGGCCGGCGATCGCCGCCAGCGGATGCCGCCAGACGAGTTGCACGATCGCGGCGATGGTCATGCCCACCCATGCGCCCATGCCGAGCCAGGCGGCCGGCACATGGATATAGAGGATGCGGAAGCTGTCGCCCTGCAGATAGTCGGCCGGCGCGATGAACAGCCCGCCCCAGCAGCCGATCAGGGCCAGCAGGACACCACTCCAGAACAGCCAGGGCGTCAGCGGCACGGCAATGGCCAGGAAGCGACGCGGATTCGCGAAAGCGTGCATCGCGTCCCTTTAGAACCGTCAATGCCGGGTGGCCAGAGTGTAGGGCAAAGACTTGGCTTTCTCCCCTTCAGGGGCCTGTTGCAAAATTCAGCTTTTCACATCCCGTTCGCCCTGAGCCTGTCGAAGGGCCGTTCTTTCTTCTCGGTGTTCAAGGAGAAAAACCGCCCTTCGACAAGCTTCGGCGCGACATTCGCCTCAACAAATTCGTCTCCCGATCATGGTGGCCTGGCAGCGCCCCGAAAAACCAGTAGATGGCCTTCCTGCCTCTCTTTCAGGGGCATCCGCAAGGACCTCTCCCCCACCGCCGTCTCCATCCACCTCATTATTTTGTGACAATGGGGCGACAAAAGCATTCAACGCTCCTATATGGCCGCTCGAGAGGAATCGTTACCCGTCCCTCCCGTTGGCAATGAGTGTCGCGCATGCTGACCACCCACCCGTTCGATGACGACAAGCTGCGCGAGGAGTGCGGCATTTTCGGCGTATATGGCGCCGAGGGCGCCTCCGCCATGGTCGCGCTCGGCCTCCATGCGCTGCAGCATCGCGGCCAGGAAGCCGCCGGGATCACCAGCTGGGACGGGGCCGAGTTCCACACCCATCGCGCCATGGGCCATGTCGCCGGCAATTTCGACAATGACGAGATCATCCGCAAGCTCTCCGGCGAGGTTGCCTGCGGCCATGTGCGCTATTCGACCACTGGCGAGACGGCACTGCGCAACGTGCAGCCGCTCTATGCCGAGCTGTCCTCCGGCGGCTTCGCCATCGCCCATAACGGCAACATCTCCAACGCCCTCAACCTGCGCAAGCGGCTGGTGCGCGAAGGCGCGATCTTCCAGTCGACCAGCGACACCGAGGTCATCATCCACCTCGTCGCCAAGTCGCGCTACCGCACCCTGCTCGATCGCTTCATCGATGCGCTCAAGCAGATCGAAGGCGCATATTCGCTGATCTGCCTGACGCGCGAGGGCCTCATCGCCTGCCGCGATCCGCTCGGCATCCGCCCGCTGGTCATGGGCCGGCTGGGCGATGCGATCATCTTCGCGTCCGAGACCGTCGCCTTCGACGGGGTCGGCGCCGAATATATCCGCCAGGTCGAGCCGGGCGAGCTGATCGTGGTGACGCAGGGCGGCGAGATGCGTTCGCACCGCCCGTTCGGCGAGTCGCTGCGGCCGCGCCCCTGCATCTTCGAGCATGTCTATTTCGCCCGGCCCGATTCGATCGTGGACGGCAACAGCGTCTATTCGGTGCGCAAGTCGATCGGCGCGCAGCTCGCCATCGAGAGCCCCGCCAATGCCGATCTGGTGATCCCGGTGCCGGACAGCGGCGTGCCCGCGGCGATCGGCTATGCCCAGCAGTCCGGCATCCCGTTCGAGTTGGGCATCATCCGCTCGCATTATGTGGGCCGCACCTTCATCCAGCCGGGCGACAAGGTCCGGCATCTGGGCGTCAAATTGAAGCATAATGCCAACCGTGCGCTGATCGCGGGCAAGAGCATCGTGCTGATCGACGATTCGATCGTGCGCGGCACCACCAGCCTCAAGATCGTGCAGATGATGCGCGATGCCGGCGCGCGCGAGGTGCATATGCGCATCGCCAGCCCGCCGACGCGGCACAGCTGCTTCTACGGCGTCGACACGCCCGAGCGCGCCAAGCTGCTCGCCCACAAGATGGATGTGGCGCAGATGTGCGCCTATATCCATGCCGACAGCCTCGCCTTCGTCTCGATCGAGGGCCTTTATCGCGCAGCCGGCGAGGCGGCGCGCAATGGCGAGGCCCCGCAATACTGCGATGCCTGCTTCACCGGCGATTATCCGACCACGCTCACCGACCTCGATGATCTGACCGAGGTCAACCAGCTCGAGCTGCTGAGCGAACGCGTCGCCTGACCTCATGACCGAACCGACCGCAGACAAGCCGCTCGCCGGCCGCCTCGCCCTTGTCACCGGCGCCAGCCGCGGCATCGGCGCCGCCACCGCACAGGCGCTCGCCGCCGACGGCGCGCATGTGATCCTCGTCGCCCGCTCGGCGCCCGACCTGGAACAGGTCGAGGAAGCCATCCACAATGACGGCGGCAGCGCGACGATCGCGCCGCTCGACCTGATCGAGGCCGACAGCATCGGCCGTCTCGCCCAGGCGATCGCCGGACGCTGGGACGCGCTGGACATCCTCGTGCTCAATGCCGCGATGCTCGGCACGCTCGCTGCCGTGCCCGCCATCGACGCCAAGGAATTCGCGCGGCTGCTGACGCTCAACGTCGCCGCGCCCCAGGCCCTGATCGCCGCCTTCGATCCGCTCCTGCGCGCGAGCCGGGATGCGCGGGTCATCGCGCTCAGCACCGGCGTCGCCGCGGCCAATCCGCGTGCCTATTGGGGCGCCTATGGGGCTTCCAAGGCTGCGCTGGACGTGCTGGTCGCCGCCTATGGCAAGGAAGTCGCGAACGTCTCGGCGATCCGCACCCATATCGTCGACCCCGGCGCCACCCGCACCGCCATGCGCGCCCGCGCCTATCCGGGCGAGGACCCCGCGACGCTCAAGACCCCGGACGTGGTAGGCCGCGCCATCGCTGACCTCGTGGTCAGCGACACGCCGGACGGCGCGCGGATCGTACTGCCGAAATAAGGGGCTCTCCCCCTTCCCCAATCACACCGCCGTTCGCCCTGAGCTTGTCGAAGGGCTCTCCTTCTTCTGTGGCCGCGCCAAAAGAGAAAAGGAGTTCTTCGACAGGCTCGGCGCGAACCGAGCTGTTTGCAGTCCGGGTGCGCCTGAAGCCTATGCCGGTCAAATGGAACCAGCATGTGCTCCTGCGAAGGCAGGAGCACCGGGTCTATCTGAATCCGGGCAGATTTTAACGGTGCGGCGGGCTCCCCCGCCCCCGCGATCACTCCGTCAGATCGTCCCACATACCCTTCAATTTGGCGAAGAAGCCATTGGACTGCGGGCATTCCTCGCCGGTCTCGGTGGCGCGGAACTCTTCCAGCAGTTCCTTCTGACGCGCGCTCAGCCGGGTCGGCGTTTCGACCTCGATCTGCATGACCAGATCGCCCTGCCCGCGTCCGTTCAGCACCGGCATGCCGGCGCCGCGCTGGCGCAGTTGCTTGCCGGACTGGATGCCCGCCGGAATGCGGATCTCATGCTCGGTGCCGTCCAGCCCCGGCACCTTGATCGCGCCGCCCAGCGCCGCCATGGTGAAGCTGATCGGCACGCGGCAGAACAGGTTCGTGCCCTCGCGCTCGAAGATCGGGTGCCGCTTCACATGCAGGAAGATATAGAGGTCGCCCGCCGGCGCGCCGCGCGGCCCCGCCTCGCCATGGCCGGAGAGGCGGATGCGCGTGCCTTCGTCCACGCCGGCCGGGATGCTCACGTCGAGCGACCGCTGCTTGTCGACCCGGCCCTCCCCCCGGCAGGCGCGGCAGGGCGATTTGATGCGCTGGCCGGCGCCATGGCAGCTCGGGCAGGTCCGCTCGATGACGAAGAAGCCCTGCTGCGCGCGCACCTTGCCATGGCCGGCGCAGGTCGGGCAGGTCTCGGCGCTCGTGCCGGGCTCGGCGCCCGATCCATCGCAGGCTTCGCACTGGGCCGAGACTTCGATGCGGATCGAGGTATCCTTGCCGTGGAACGCCTCTTCCAGGCTGATCTCCAGATCATAGCGCAAGTCCGCGCCGCGCCGCGTCTGCTGGCGGCCGCCGCCGAATCCGCTGCCGAAGATCGTATCGAAAATATCGCTGAAATCGCCGAAACCGCCAGCGCCGGGGCTAGCGCCCGCTCCTGCATGGCCCTGCTGCGTATAGGCCGCATGGCCGAACCGGTCATAGGCCGCGCGCTTCTGCGGGTCCTTGAGGCAGTCATAGGCCGCGTTGATCGCCTGGAACCTGGCCTCGCAGGTCTTGTCGCCGGGATTGCGATCCGGATGATATTGCATGGCGAGCTTGCGATAGGCGGACTTGATCGTCGCGCTATCCGCCGTCCGCTCGACTTCGAGCAGTTCGTAGAAATCGACTTCGCTACTCATCCACAAATAGCCCTCTCCCCTGAAGGGAGAGGGTCGGGAGAGGGGAAATCGACGCTGCCGTCATGGCTGGCCGTCAAGTTCCTGAGCGCTCACCCCCTCTCCCCGGCCCTCCCCCCTGAAGGGGAGAGGGAGGGGTCATTGTTATGCCTTGTTGTCCTCGTCGACCTCGGAGAATTCCGCGTCGACGACATCATCATCGCCGCCCTGCGAGCCGGTGTCCGCGCCCGGAGACGCGGCGGCCGCCTGCTCCTTCTCGTAGATCGCCTGACCGAGCTTCATGGAGGCCTGCGCCAGTTCCTGCGTCTTGGTCTTCATCGCCTCGACATCGCCGCCCTCGACCGCGCTCTTGACGGCCGCGATGGCCGTCTCGATCTCGCCCTTGAGGCCCGCGTCGACCTTGTCGCCATGCTCCTGCAGCTGGCGCTCGGTCGTGTGGATCAGGCTCTCGGCATTGTTCTTGGCCTCGGCCGCCTCGCGCCGCTTCTTGTCCTCGTCGGCGAACCGCTCGGCATCCTTGACCATCTGGTCGATGTCCGCGTCGGACAGGCCGCCCGATGCCTGGATCTTGATCTGCTGTTCCTTGCCGGTGCCCTTGTCCTTGGCGGAGACGTTGACGATGCCGTTGGCGTCGATGTCGAACGTCACCTCGATCTGCGGCACGCCGCGCGGCGCCGGCGGGATTCCGACCAGGTCGAACTGGCCGAGCAGCTTGTTGTCCGCCGCCATCTCGCGTTCGCCTTGGAAGACGCGGATCGTCACCGCCTGCTGATTGTCGTCGGCGGTCGAATAGACCTGGCTCTTCTTGGCGGGGATGGTCGTGTTGCGGTCGATCATGCGGGTGAACACGCCGCCCAGCGTCTCGATGCCGAGGCTCAGCGGAGTCACGTCGAGCAGCAGCACGTCCTTGACGTCGCCCTGCAGCACGCCCGCCTGGATGGCGGCGCCCATGGCGACCACCTCGTCCGGGTTGACGCCGGTGTGCGGCTCCTTGCCGAAGAAGTCCTTCACCACCTCGCGCACGCGCGGCATGCGGGTCATGCCGCCGACCAGCACCACGTCGCTGATCTCGCTGGCGGAAACGCCCGCATCGGCCATGGCCTTCTTGCAGGGCTCCAGCGTGCGCTGGATGAGGTCGGCGACCAGGCGCTCCAGATCGGCGCGGCTGATGGTCTTGACCAGATGCTTGGGACCATTCTGGTCGGCCGTGATGAACGGCAGGTTGACCTCGGTCGTCTGCGCGCTGGAAAGCTCGATCTTGGCCTTCTCGGCGGCTTCCTTCAGGCGCTGGAGCGCCAGCTTGTCCTTGGTGAGGTCGATGCCTTCATCCTTCTGGAAGCCCTCGGCGAGATAGGAGACCAGCTTGGCGTCGAAATCCTCGCCGCCCAGGAAGGTGTCGCCATTGGTGGACTTCACCTCGAACACGCCGTCGCCGATCTCGAGGATCGAGATGTCGAAGGTGCCGCCGCCAAGGTCATAGACGGCGATGGTCTTGCCCTCGCTCTTCTCCAGGCCATAGGCGAGCGCGGCCGCGGTCGGCTCGTTGATGATGCGCAGCACCTCAAGGCCTGCGATCTGGCCGGCATCCTTGGTCGCCTGGCGCTGCGCGTCGTTGAAGTAAGCGGGGACCGTGATGACGGCCTGCGTGACCGTCTCGCCCAGATAGGATTCGGCGGTCTCCTTCATCTTCTGCAGGATGAAGGCGGAAATCTGCGATGGGCTGTAATCCTTGCCGCCGGCCTTGACCCAGGCATCGCCGTTGGGGCCCTTGGCGATCGAATAGGGGACGAGCTCCATGTCCTTCTTGGTCATCGGATCGTCGAAGCGACGGCCGATGAGGCGCTTCACCGCGAAGATCGTATTGTCCGGATTGGTGACCGCCTGGCGCTTGGCCGGCTGGCCGATGAGCCGCTCACCATCCTTGGCGAACGCCACGATGGAGGGCGTGGTGCGCGCGCCTTCCGCATTTTCGATCACTTTCGGCTTGCCACCGTCCATGACAGCGACGCAGCTGTTGGTGGTGCCGAGATCGATACCGATAACCTTGGCCATGTCTTTCCTCTTCAACCCCAAATTCGTTCAGCGGTCCGGGAGCCCCGGCCGCGCTGTGCGCCGACCGGAGAATGCCCCGTTCGTCGGGCGATATAGGTCGAGTTTTGCTTGGCACAAGGCATGGCACGACCTAGGGAGCGCGCATTGGCCCGTCCCGCGATGGAGGAGTTGCAGATGAAGGCGCCAAAGCTGATCCCGATAATCGGTCTGTTCCTGTCGATGACGGGTTGCGGCAGCCCATCCGGACCGCCGGCCGGGAAGGTCTCGGTCGATCGGCTGACCGTGCGCCTCAATGCCAATCCCGCAGCGCCGGCCGCCGCCTATTTCACGCTCCATGGCGGCGCGAAATCCACGACGCTGGTCGAAATCTCCTCTGCCGACGCGGCCCGCGTCGAAATGCACGAATCGCGCATGGAAGGCGGCGTGATGCGCATGGACAAGCTGGCGGAGATCCCGGTCGCGGCCGGCAGCGAAGTGGTATTCGCGCCGGGCGGCAAGCACGCGATGCTCTGGGACATCGGCCAGCAGGCGAAGGCCGCCGGCAAGCTGCGCCTCACCTTCCGCTTCTCGGACGGCGAGCAGCTCCAGGCCGACGCGCCGATCGAAAAGACCGGCGGCGACATGGACATGTCCGGCAACATGGCGATGCCGGGCGATGCGACGATGAACGGACATCAGGGTCATTGACCGGATCCAAATCCAGAACCGTTCGCGAGAAAGCGGCGCCCGCGCTCACACCCCGCGCGGCCATCGCCGCGCCGAACCATCGCGCAGCACCGCATGCGCGCAGTTATGCCCCGGCGCGCCGGTGACGCCGCCGCCCGGATGGGCTCCGGCCCCGCACATATAGAGCCCGCGCACCGGCCCGCGATAATTGCCGTGACCCAGCACCGGCCGCGCCGCCCAGAGCTGGTCGAGCGACATATGGCCATGCATGATGTCCCCGCCGATCAGCCCCAGCTTGCGCTCCAGGCCGAGCGGCGAGAGCGCGCTGTGCCCGAGCACCGAGGCGCGGAAACCCGGCGCATGCTGCTCGATCGTATCGAAGATGGCATCGATGGCGCCCCGCTCCTCCGCCGGATCGTCCCAGGATCGGCCACCGGGCAGGCTCGGCGCGAACTGCTGGCAGAAGAGGCTGGCGACATGTTGCCCCGGCGGCGCCAGGCTACCGTCCACGGTCGAGGGGATCAGCATTTCCACGATCGGCCGCTTCGACCAGCCATGCGCGCGCGCATCGACGAAGGCGCGGTCCATATAGTCGAGCGTGGGCGCCAGGATGATGCCGCTTTGATGATGCTCGCCCGGCTCGGGCAGCGCCGTGAAGCGCGGCAGTTCGGCGAGCGCCACGTTCATGCGGAACGTGCCTGAACCCGTCTTGAAGCCCTTCATCCGCCGGGCGAAGTCGGCCGGCAGGTCAGCCGGGTCCATCAGGCGATTGTAGAGCATGGCCGGCCCGGCATTGGCGATGACGCGACCGGCCGCGATCTCCGCGCCGCTCTCCAGCCGCACGCCGGCCACCGCATCGCCATCCACCAGCACCCGCGCAACCGGGCTCTCCAGGCTGATCTCGACACCGGCCTCGCGACAGGCCTCCGCCATGAGCTGCGTGATCCGGCCCATGCCACCGACGCTGTGGCCCCAGGCGCCTTTCTTGCCGTTCACTTCGCCGAACACATGGTGGAGCAGCACATAGGCGCTGCCCGGCGTGTCCGGCGAGGCATAGTTGCCGACCACGGCATCGAAGCCGAAGGCCGCCTTGACCGCCTCGCTCTCGAACCAGCCATCGAGGAAATCGCGCGCCGACTTGGTGAACAGGTCCAGCATGTCGCGCTGCTGCGCCAGGCCCATGCCCGCGAAGCGCCGGCCCTGCAGCGCCGCATCGATCAGCGCGCGCCAGCCGCCCCCGGCATTGGGCGGGACGCGCAGCGCCATGTCGCGCATGACATCGGCCACGCCTTCCAGCATGTCATAATAGGCCGGCAGCGCCTGCGCATCGGCCGCCGAGAATTTGCGGAACTCGGCCTGCGTGCGCTCCAGCCCGCCGCCGAGCTTGAGATAGCCCCCGTCCTCCTGCGGCAGGAAGTTGGAGATGGGCCGCTCGATCACCCGATAGCCGCGCTTCACCAGCGCCATGTCGGCGATCACCTTGGGCTGGAGCAGGCTGACCGTGTAGCTCGCCGCCGAGTTGCGGAAGCCGGGATGGAATTCCTCTGTCACCGCCGCCCCGCCGATCACGCCGCGCCGCTCCAGGATGCGCACGGAAAGGCCCGCGCGCGCCAGATAGAAGGCGCAGACAAGGCCGTTATGCCCGCCGCCGATGATGACGGCATCGTAGCGCTGCGTCATGCCCGACCCTTCGACCAGCCCGCCGCCGGCCGCTCTTCCTGCCGCGCCTGCGGGATCAGCGCGCGCATCCGCCGGCAGAAGCTGCGCAGGCAGACCTCGCTCTCGCCCAGCGGCCCCACCGAGAAGCTGCGCGAGGCCATGCCTTGCTGCACGCGGGTGATGAGCGCCGTGTCCTCGGCATTCACCTGCCGGTTGATCCGCCAGTTGAGATAGCGCGCGGCCTTCATTTCCCGCCGCTCATCGGGCAGCGCATAGCTGATCTCGCGGATCAGGCATTCGGTGGGGCTCACCGGCAGCCACTGCATGAAATCCACCTGATCGGGATAGATGTCGAACGCCACATTGGGCCAGAGCTTGAAATAGAGCCAGCGCCGCCTATGGCTCCCGGGCAGGTGCTGCACGTCCGGCAGCAGGCGCTGGTAAAGCCGCTCGGAGAGATTGGCGGAGGGGCGGTCCACCAGATCGCCGCTCATCCGGTCGACATGCGCCTGCGCCTCGATCGCATAGCTGTTCGAGAACAGCCGCGTCAGGCCGGGATGGGCGACAGCGATGTGCAGATTGTCCGAATAATTGTCGCCGACATTCTTCCAGTTCACACCACGCGGCCGCAATGTCACCCGGCCGATCGCCCGCAGTTCGTCGAAGCGATAGGGCTCCACCTCCTCGGCATAGGGCGCCATCATCACCGCGACGCCCGGGCCGCCATCGTCCGCCAGCCGCACGAAGACGAAGCCCTGCCAGATCTCCTGATCGACCGGCGCCAGGCCGTGGCGCGTCAGGTCGAGCCCCGGATAATCCGCCCGCCCCGGCACGCCGGAGAGCCGCCCGTCCAGCTCATAGGTCCAGGCATGATAGGGGCAGACCAGCTTGCGCGCGCAGCCTGCCTGCCCGTCGACCAGCCGCGAGCCGCGATGCCGGCACACATTGTGGAAGCTGCGCACCGCCCCGTCCGCGCCGCGGATCGTGACGATCCTCTCGCCCAGCCAGTCGAGCGTGCGCCAGTCGCCGCGCGCGGGGATGTCGCTCTCATGGCAGACGATCTGCCAGCTCGGCCGGAACACCCGCTCGCATTCCAGCGCGAAGAATTCCGGATCGCTGTAGGTCCAGGCCGGCAGGCTCCAGCCCTCCAGCGGGTCGCCCTGCTGCGCGACCAGGACGGGCCGGCGCGCGCTCATCGCGTCAATGTCGTGACGAGATCGTGCCAATAGATGAGCGAACTGTCGATGTTCGCGGTCGGCACGCGCTCGTTGAGGCCATGGGCGAAGCTGTCGCGTTCACGCATCATCAGGCTGCCGACGCCATAGCTGGGCACGCCGAGCGCGCGGAAATAGAGGCTGTCCGTGGCGCCGGACGACATTGTGGGGATGACCGTCAGGCCGGGAAAGCGCCGCTCCACCGCCCCGCGCACGGCCTGCACCACGTCCGACCGCAGCGGCGAGGCGTCCGAGGCGACCGGATTGCCTTCCACGCTCAGCGTCATCGCCGGCTCGGCCAGCACTTTCGTCAGCGTGTCGCGCACCTGCTCCACCGTCACGCCGGGGAAGATGCGGCAATTGATGTTGGCCGTCACGCTCTGCGGCAGCGCATTGAGCGCATGGCCGCCATCGATCATCGTCGCGATGCAGGTCGTGCGCACCTGCCCCACCAGCTCGGGCCGGGAAGACAGCACATCCGCCGCCGCCTGGTCGTTCGGATCGGCGAGGAAGGCCTGCAGCGCCGCCTTGATCTCGCCCGTCTCCTCCGGGATACGGGACTCGAACACCGCGCGCGTCAGCTCATTCTGCATCGGCGGGAAATGATAGGCATCGAGCCGCCCCAGCGCCCGCGCCATGCGGTAGATGGGGTTGGTCGCGGTCGGCGCGCTGGAGTGGCCGCCCGGATCGGTCATCGTCACCTTGAAGTCGGCATAGCTCTTCTCGCCGGCCTGCAGGAACACAACTTCAGGCTTGTTGCCCTCGTCGAGCAGCCCACCGCCGGCATCGCCATTGAGCACGAGCCCGGCATGTTTGTAGGCCTGCGCCGCGGCGATCGTCGTCGCCATGTCGGTCTCTTCGTCGCCCGTCAGCAGCAGCACGACATCCTGCCGGGGCCGGAATCCCTCCTGCTTGAGGCGCGCCATGGTCGAGACCATCATCGCCACGTCATATTTATTGTCCTCGGCGCCGCGCCCGAAGATATAGCCATCCTCCTCGACCGGCACGAAGGGATCGCGCGTCCAGTCCGACGCCTTCGCCTCGACCACGTCCATATGGCCCAGCAGGACGGTGGGATGGTCGCTGCTGCTTCCCTTCAGCGTCGCGGTGAAATAGCCGGTCTCGCCGATGGGGGTGAATTTGAGGTCCGCATCCGCATAGCCCGCGGCCTTCAGCACGCCCGCATAATAGGCCGCCAGTTCCGGCACCTTGCCGCGCCCCTGCACGGTCGGGATGCCGACCGAATGGATGAGGATCTCCTTCGCCGGTGGAATGGTCTGCGCCTGCACCGGAACGGCGAACGCGAGCGTGATGGCGGCGAGGAAGATGGAACGCATGGGCACCCCTTTATGTCATGCTGGCCTGGCCGGGTGATGGCACGCCGCGCGGCGCCAGACAATGGTGGCGCGCTGATGGGGCTGCACGCCGATGGGGATCGCCCGGTGAACCGCCGGTGGTGGGCGCGGTAGGGATTGAACCTACGACCCCACCCGTGTGAAGGGTGTGCTCTACCACTGAGCTACGCGCCCGGCGGTGGTCACGCGGGAGCGAGGGCTTTGGCGAGAGAGCGCCGCTCTGTCAAGCCATGCTTCGCCTTGAGGCCGGAACAAGCGCCCCTTCCCCTGCGTCCGGCTCTTGCGGCTGCTGCTCCGGCGGCGACGTCAGCCCCGCTTCCCGCATCAGCTCGGCCCATTTCGTCTTGTCGGTGAACTGATCGATGGCCGTCATCGCCGCGGCGGTCGCCGGATCGGTCATGAGGCTGCGCATCGCGGATTCGCCGAGCACGCGGAACACCGCCTCGACGACGCCCGGCCCTTCATTCTTGATCGCCTGCACGGCCTCGGTCCGGCAGTCGCTCATCAGCAGCCGCTCGCTGATCTGCGCGAACTGGCGCGTCAGCTCATCGCGCTCGGCCTGGGTCACGTTCGCCATGGGCGCGATCTGCGGATTGGCGGCCATGGCGGCGAACAGCCATTTCATGATCGTCGTGCGGTCGCCGTCCTGCGCCGCCGTCACCACGCAGCGCGCCAGCCCGTCGCTGAACACGCCCGCCTGCGCCGGCGCCGCCAGCATCAGCAGGGCCGCCGCGCCTGCGCCTGCGGCAAATCGTCTCACCATCATCCTGTCCCCCTTCGCTGTCCGGCGCCCCCATGACGTTCGGTCCGGGGCATTGCACTGGCCCGATCCGCGAACCATATGCGCGGCCATGACCAGTGATCCATCCCGGCCGATGCCCGTCTGGCACGGCACCACCATCCTCTCCGTCAGATCCTCCGGCAAGGTCGTCGTCATCGGCGACGGCCAGGTGTCGATGGGCCAGACGGTCATGAAGCCCAATGCCCGCAAGGTGCGACGGCTGCATGACGGCAGCGTGATCGGCGGGTTCGCCGGCGCCACGGCCGACGCCTTCACCCTGTTCGAGCGGCTGGAGGCCAAGCTGGAGCGCCATGGCGGCCAGCTGATGCGCGCCGCCGTCGAGCTTGCCAAGGACTGGCGCACGGACCGCTACCTGCGCCATCTCGAAGCCATGATGATCGTCGCCGACAAGGAAGCAACGCTGATCCTCACCGGCAATGGCGACGTACTGGAGCCGCTGGACGGCATCGCCGCGATCGGATCGGGCGGCAACTATGCCCTCTCCGCCGCGCGCGCGCTCAAGGAGTATGAGCCGGACGCCGAGACGCTGGCGCGTAAGGCGATGAAGATCGCCGCCGACATCTGCGTCTACACGAACGAGAATGTGACGATCGAAACGCTGGACAGCACCTCATAACCATCTCCCCTCCCTTTCAAGGGAGGGGTCGGGGGTGGGTGGCGCGAAGCGCTCCGCAACCCGCTCCCGAAAAGCCAGACATGACGATTGCGCAACAATCGCACCCACCCCCAGCCCCTCCCTTGAAAAGGAGGGGGGAGTCAGGAATGAACGACAATCTCACCCCCAAAGCCATCGTCGCCGCGCTCGATGCGCACATCATCGGCCAGCAGGACGCCAAGCGCGCGGTCGCCGTCGCGCTGCGCAACCGATGGCGGCGCCAGCGTCTTTCACCCGAGCTGCGCGACGAGGTGACGCCCAAGAACATCCTGATGATCGGCCCCACCGGCTGCGGCAAGACCGAGATCAGCCGCCGCCTCGCCAAGCTGGCGGACGCCCCCTTCATCAAGGTCGAGGCCACCAAGTTCACCGAAGTCGGCTATGTCGGCCGCGATGTCGAGCAGATCGTGCGCGATCTCGTCGAAGAGGCCGTGCGCCTGGAGCGCGACCGGCGCCGCGAGGCGGTGCGCGAGGCCGCGTCCGAGGCCGCCATGGCGCGTCTGCTCGATGCGCTCACCGGCAAGGAGGCGAGCGAGGCCACACGCCTCTCCTTCCGCCAGCGCATCGAGAACGACCAGATGAACGATGTCGAGGTGGAGGTGGACGTCGCCGACAGCCCCTCCATGCCGATGGAGATTCCCGGCATGGGCGGCCAGATCGGCATGATCAACCTCTCGGACATGATGTCCAAGGCGCTCGGCCAGCAGCAGCGCAAGCGCCGCAAGATGCGCGTCGCCGATGCCTGGGACAAGCTGGTCGAGGAGGAGCAGGACAAGCGCCTGGACCAGGACGATGTCGCCCGCGCCGCCATCGCGAGCGCCGAGCAGAACGGCATCGTGTTCCTCGACGAGATCGACAAGATCGCGGTCAGCGACGTGCGCGGCGGCTCGGTGAGCCGCGAGGGCGTCCAGCGCGACCTGCTGCCGCTCATCGAGGGCACCACCGTCGCCACCAAATATGGCCCGCTCAAGACCGACCATATCCTGTTCATCGCGAGCGGCGCCTTCCATGTCGCCAAGCCGAGCGACCTGCTGCCCGAGCTGCAGGGCCGCCTGCCCATCCGCGTGGAGCTGAAAGGCCTCACCGAGGAGGATTTCGTGTCGATCCTGTCGGACACCAAGGCCTCGCTGCCCGAGCAATATGGCGCGCTGCTGGCGACCGAGGGCGTCACGATCAAGCTGGAGCCGGACGGCATCCGCGCCATCGCCCGCATCGCCGCGAGCGTCAACGAGCAGGTCGAGAATATCGGCGCCCGCCGCTTGCAGACGGTGATGGAGAAGCTGCTCGAGGATGTGAGCTTCGAGGCGGACGCGCGCGCCGGCGAGACGATCCTGATCGACGCACCCTATGTCGAGCGCCAGCTCTCGGACATCGCGAAGAACACCGATCTCAGCAAATATATTCTCTGAGAGAAAGGCCTACCCTCCCGCCCTTGCATCGTTCGCCCTGAGCTTGTCGAAGGGCTGTTCTTCTTCTCTAATTACCTTGAAAAAAGAACAGCCCTTCGACAGGCTCAGGGCGAACGGGCGCTTGGGGATATCTTGGCCCCCTCACCCCAGTTCCAGCGCCGCCACCGTCAGGAAGATATCCCGCAACGTCGGCAGAAATTCGGGCTGGTCGATGCGCAGCGGCCCCGGATCGTTGAGCAGCGCATTGTTGAGCACGCTGTTGAACACCTGCCCGGCAAGATCGAGCCGATGGCATTCCGCCGCGTCGAGCGGACGCCCGCGCCGCGCGCCGATCTGCTCGGCCAGGACCCGCCGCCGCGCGGCGCCCAGCGCGCGGAACGGTTCCCAGCTCGCCGGATCGTCCATTGCCCGCTGCAGCGCCGCGCGCCACAGATAGCGGTTGGTGCGGATCGTCTCGAACAGGCCGGCAAGCTGCGCGTCGATCACCGCCAGCGCCGTCTCGCCCGGCATCGGCGCCGTCACCCGCGCCTGGCTGTCCGCCAGCCACTCCCCGAGCAGCACGGTCAGGAAATCCGCCTTGCTGCCGAAACGCTGGTAGAAGGCGCCGATCGACCGCTCCGCCCGTCGCGCGATCTGCGCGATCGACGCCGCTTCCCAGGGCATCTCCCGCAGGATCGCGCGTCCCGCTGTGATGAATGCGCGCTGGGTCGCGAGGCTGCGTGGCTGCTGCGGCTCGGGCAGGTCGACGGCGAATGTGGCGGTCATGGCATCCATCTATCCGGTCCGGACATGCCGCGCCACAGCGGGCCTCCCCTTGACGATTGACGGGCAGGATATGAATCCATATTCACATTATTCGACAACCATCGGGGAGGATGCCATCATGACCATATCGCGACGCGCCATGCTGGGCGGCGCCCTTGGCGCGAGTGCCGTGCTGGGCGCTCCAGATCTGTTCGGCGCGCCGCCCGCCCGCAAACCCAACATCATCTACATCATGGCCGACGACATGGGTTATGGCGATCTCGGCAGCTATGGCCGCGTCTATGACACGCCCAATATCGACCGGATCGGCCATGAGGGCATCCTCTTCACCCAGGCCTATGCCAATAGCTGCGTATGCACCGCCACGCGTGTCGGGCTCATCACCGGCCGCTATCAGAATCGCTTCCGCATCGGCCAGGAGGAGCCGCTCGGGCGCGCCAGCGCGACCATCGGCCTCGATCCCGCCGTGCCGACCATGCCGGGCTATCTGCGCCGGCTCGGCTATCGCACCGTGCTGGTCGGCAAGTGGCATATGGGCGACGCGCCGCGCTTCGGTCCGCTCAGGAGCGGCTATGAGCGTTTCTTCGGCATTTACTCGGGCGGCAAGGACTATTTCGTCCAGCCGGACGATCCGGCGGTGGGTCTCACCGATGGGGACAGGCTGCTCGCCCGGCATGGCTATCTGACCGATGAGCTGGGCGACCGCGCCGTGCGCGAGATCCGCGAGGCAGCGCGCGACGGGCAGCCCTTGTTCCTCAGCCTGCACTTCACCGCGCCGCACTGGCCCTGGGAAGGCCCGGAGGACATGGCCGTCGCCCAGGGGCTCAGCAGCATCATGCACAATGACGGCGGCAGCATCGCCACCTTCCAGAAGATGCTGACCGCGCTGGACATGAATGTCGGCAAGGTGCTGCAGGCCATCGCCGATGCGGGCCGGGTCGACGACACGCTGGTCGTCTTCACCAGCGACAATGGCGGCGAGCGCTTCTCCAATGTCTGGCCGCTCACCGGCATGAAGGGCGAATTGCTGGAAGGCGGCATCCGCGTGCCGCTGCTGGCGCGCTGGCCCGGCCGCATCGCGCCGGGCAGCCGCAGCGATCAGGTGGCCATCTCCATGGACTGGATGCCGACCTTCATCGAGATCGCCGGCGCGCCGGCCGGGTTCGACGCGCCGACGGATGGCCGGAGCATCCTGCCCCAGCTCACCGGCGGCGCCAGCGTGCCGCGCAAGCTCTTCTGGATGTACAAGGCCAATGACCAGGCCGCGCATCGCGATGGCAGCTGGAAATATCTGCGCCTCGCCGGCCATGAATATCTGTTCGATCTGGCGCAGGACGAGCATGAGCGCGCCAATCGCGCCGCGCATGAAAAGGATCGGTTCGAGGCCATGAAGGCGGCTCATGCGCAATGGACCGCCACCATGCTGCCCTATCCCGCGGACAGCGCCAGCTGGGACAATCAGGGCAAGGTGCCGGATCGCTACTGAGCGCCCTCTGTGCTAGAGGCTGCGCCGCGCGGGCAGAGCTGAAAGTAGATGGGCCTGTTGTGCCCTGCCCGCGCACAGGCACGGCATGAGGGAGCATGAATCATGAGCTATGAGACGATCCTGGTGGAGCAGCGGGGCGCGGTGACGCTGGTGACGCTCAACCGGCCGCAGGCGCTCAATGCGCTCAACAGCCAGGTGCTCGCCGATCTCACTGCCGCCCTCGCCGCCTATGACGCCGATGAAAGTCAGCGCTGCCTGGTCGTCACCGGCAGCGAGAAGGCCTTCGCCGCCGGCGCGGATATCAAGGAGATGGCGGACAAGTCCGGCGCGGACATGTATCTGGCCGATCTCTATTCCGAATGGTCGACGCGCGTGTGCGCCACGCGCAAGCCTTGGATCGCGGCGGTCGCCGGCTTTGCCCTCGGTGGCGGGTGCGAGCTTGCCATGATGGCCGATTTCATCATCGCCGCCGACACCGCGAAGTTCGGCCAGCCCGAGATCACACTGGGCGTCGCGCCCGGCATGGGCGGCTCGCAGCGCCTCACCCGCGCCATCGGCAAGGCCAAGGCCATGGAGATGTGCCTCACTGGCCGTCGCATGGATGCAGCCGAAGCCGAGCGCGCCGGCCTCGTCGCCCGCGTCGTCCCCGCCGCCGATCTGCTCGACGAGGCGCTCAGGACCGCGCAGGCCATCGCCGCCCTGCCGCCGCTCGCCGCCATGGTGAACAAGGAGCTGGTCAATCTCGCCTTCGAGACCAGCCTCGCCAACGGGCTGGTGAGCGAGCGCCGCCTGTTCCAGCTCCTCGCCTCCACGCAGGACAAGGCCGAGGGCATGGCCGCCTTCATCGAGAAACGCGCGCCGGTGTGGAAGGGGCGGTAAACAAGGACGAGTGCTTCTGCGAAAGCAGGAGCACTGATGTCTCTACTGCTGGAGCCCCGCCACCAGCTCCAGCACAGGCGCAGCATGCTCCCGCCGGCAGATCAGCAGGTCCGGCATGTAGACGTCCTGCCGATTGTAGACCAACGGCGAGCCGTTGATCCGCGAGCAATGCAGGCCATGCGCCAGCGCCACCGCGACCGGGGCGCAGCTGTCCCACTCATATTGCCCGCCGGAATGCAGATAGATGTCCGCCTCGCCGCGGATCACCGCCATGGCCTTGGCGCCGGCCGAGCCCATCGGCACCAGGTCGGCGCCCAGCGCATCGGCGACGGCCACGGCTTCGGCCGCGGGCCGGGTGCGGCTCACGACCATGCGCAACCGCTCGGGCGCGGGCGGCACGTCGTGCGGCATGTCGGAACGGATCACCAGATCGAGCCCCGGCAGGCCGACCGCGCCCAGCACCGGTGCGCCATCGATCGAGAGCGCCACATGCACTGCCCAGTCCGCCCGCGCCTCGCCATATTCGCGGGTGCCATCGACCGGGTCGATGATCCAGACGCGGGACTTCTCAAGGCGCTCGGGCGTATCCTTGGCCTCTTCGGAGAGCAGCCCGTCCTCCGGCCGCTGCGCGCGGATCGCGTGGCAGAGGAAGGCATTGGCGGTCTGGTCGCCCGCCTTGCCGAGCGCCTTGCCCTCGAACAGGCCGGAGGCGCGCACGTCCAGCAGCAACCGGCCCGCCACTTCGGCCAGATGCGCGGCGAGCCCCGCGTCGGTCAGTGCCATCCCAGCAGCCTTTCGATGATCGCGTCGGCCGCCTGCTCGGGCGTCATGACCGTGGTGTCGACTCGCACTTCCGGCGCGTCCGGCGCCTCATAGGGGCTGTCGATGCCGGTGAAGTTCTTGAGCTCGCCGCTGCGGGCCTTCCTGTAGAGGCCCTTCACGTCGCGCTTCTCGGCCTCGGCCAGCGGCGTGTCGATGAAGATCTCGATGAACTCGCCCTCCGGCACCATCGCCCGCACCATCTCGCGCTCCGCCCGGAACGGCGAGATGAAGGCAGTGATGACGATGAGCCCCGCATCGGTCATCAGCCTGGCGACCTCGCCCACGCGGCGGATATTCTCGATGCGGTCGGCCTCGGTGAAGCCCAGATCCTTGTTGAGGCCGTGGCGCACATTGTCGCCGTCGAGCAGGAAGGTATGCCGGTTCATCCGGTGCAGCTTCTTCTCGACCAGATTGGCGATGGTCGACTTGCCCGAGCCGGAGAGGCCCGTGAACCACAGCACCGCCGCCTTCTGGTTCTTGAGCCCGGCGTGCATGTCGCGCGTGATGTCGACTGCCTGCCAGTGGACATTCTGCGCCCGCCGCAGCGAGAAATGCAGCATGCCCGCCGCCACGGTGGCATTGCTGAGCTTGTCGATAAGGATGAAGCCGCCCAGCGCGCGGTTCTGCGCATAAGCCTCGAACACGATCGGCTTGTCGGTGGCGATCTCCGCCACACCGATGGCATTCAAGTCCAGCGTCTTAGCCGCCAGATGCTCCATCGTGTTGACGTTGATCTCATATTTGGGCGCATGGACGGTCGCCGAGACCATCTGCGTGCCGAGCTTCAGCCAATAGGCGCGGCCGGGGATCAGCGCGTCGTCGGACATCCAGACCAGCGTCGCCTCGAACTGGTCCGCCGTCTCGGGCGGAGCATCCGCCGCCGCGATGACATTGCCGCGCGAGCAGTCGATCTCGTCGGCGAGGCAGAGCGTGACCGACTGGCCCGTCACCGCCTCGTCCAGGTCGCCGTCCAGCGTCACGATGCGGCTCACCACGCTGGTCTTGCCCGAGGGCAGCACGCGGATCGCGTCGCCCGGCTTGACGGTTCCGCTCGCGATCTGCCCCGAGAAGCCACGGAAATCGAGATTGGGCCGGTTCACCCACTGGACGGGCATCCGGAACGGCTTGACCTGATCGGCGCTGTTGTCGACCTCGACCGTTTCCAGATGCTCGATCAGCGAGGGTCCCTCATACCAGGGCGTGTTGGGCGACGGCCCGGTGATATTGTCGCCCTTGAAGCCCGAGATCGGCATGGCGACATAGCGATCGATGCCGATGCTGGCGGCGAAGTCCGCATATTCGGCCACGATCGTGTCGAAAATCTCCCGGCTATAGTCCACCAGGTCCATCTTGTTGACGGCGAGCACGATGTTGCGGATGCCGATGAGGTGAGCGAGATAGCTGTGCCGCCGCGTCTGCGTCAGCACGCCCTTGCGCGCGTCGATCAGGATGACGGCGAGGTCCGCCGTGGAAGCGCCCGTCACCATGTTGCGCGTATATTGCTCGTGGCCGGGCGTGTCGGCGACGATGAACTTGCGCTTCTCGGTGGTGAAGAAGCGATAGGCGACGTCGATGGTGATGCCCTGCTCGCGCTCGGCGGCGAGACCGTCGACCAGCAGCGCGAAGTCGATCTCCTGCCCCTGCGTGCCGACGCGCTTGCTGTCCGCCTCCAGCGCCGCGAGCTGGTCCTCGAAGATCATCTTCGAATCATAGAGCAGCCGGCCGATCAGCGTGGACTTGCCGTCGTCCACGCTGCCGCAGGTGATGAAGCGCAGCAGGCTCTTGTGCTGGTGCCGGGCGAGATAGGCGTCGATGTCCTGCGCGATGAGGGCATCGGTCTTGTAGATCGGTGTATCCATACCCGTCATCTCAAAGGACTCCGTTCGGGCTGAGCTTGTCGAAGCCCTGTCCTTCTTCTTCAAGAAAAGAACGGTCCCCTTCGACTGCCTGTCCAAGGCAGGCGCTCAGGGCGAACGGCTTGAAGGGAGAGGATTGCTTGCCCATCAGAAGTACCCCTCCTGCTTCTTCTTCTCCATGCTGGCGTCGCCGCCATCCTTGTCGATCACCCGGCCCTGCCGCTCGCTGGTGGTGGTGAGCAGCATTTCCTGGATGACCTCGGAGAGAGTCGCCGCCTCGCTCTCCACCGCCCCGGTCAGCGGATAGCAGCCAAGCGTGCGGAAGCGGATGGAGCGCATCACCGGCTCCTCGCCGGGCCGCAGCGGGAAGCGATCGTCGTCGACCATGAGGATAAGCCCGTCGCGCTCCACCGTCGGGCGCGGCGCGGAGAAATAGAGCGGCACGATCGGCACCCGCTCGAGCTGGATATATTGCCAGATGTCCAGCTCGGTCCAGTTGCTGATCGGGAAGACGCGGATGCTCTCGCCCTTGGCCTTGCGCGCATTGTAGAGGTTCCACAGCTCCGGGCGCTGGTTCTTGGGGTCCCAGCCGTGGCTGGCGGTGCGGAAGGAGAAGATGCGCTCCTTGGCGCGGCTCTTCTCCTCGTCGCGCCGCGCGCCGCCGAAGGCGACGTCGAAGCCATGCAGGTTGAGTGCCTGCTTCAGCCCTTCCGTCTTCCACATGTCCGTGTGCAGCGGGCCATGGTCGAAGGGATTGATCCCGCGCGCCTTGGCCTCCGGATTCTGGTAGACGAGCAGCTCCATGCCGCTCTCCTGCGCCATCCGGTCGCGCAGCTCGTACATCGCCTTGAACTTCCACGTCGTGTCGACATGGAGCAGCGGAAAGGGCGGCGGCGAAGGATGGAAGGCCTTGCGGGCGAGATGCAGCATCACCGCCGAGTCCTTGCCGACGGAATAGAGCATCACCGGCTTGTCCGCTTCGGCGACGACCTCCCGCATGATGTGGATGCTCTCGGCTTCGAGTCGCTCCAGATGCGTGAGAATTCGAGTCATTCAATATCCTGATCTGAGCTGCCAAGCGGCAGGATTACGCGACAAAGGCGCTCGGCGTGTAAACCGAGAGCCGGTTGCGCTGCACCAAAAATCTCCTAGCGGGCGGGACAGAGTGTCTTTTTATCGCGTCCTGCGGTCACTCGGCGATGCCTGTCCCATATCATTTCGGCCGGCCCGAGAAGCCCGCGGCCGCGCGCAGGGCATCTGCGTCCATCATCCGGCCGCCCAGCATGACCAGCCGCGTCTGCCGCAGCGCGCCGATGGAGGCCGAAGGGTCGCCCTCCACGAGGAAGAGATCGGCGGCCTTCCCGACCGCGATCGATCCCGTCCGGCTCTCCACCCCGAGCAGGCGGGCCGGCTGGATGGTCGCGGTGGCAAGCGCTTGCGCCGGCGTCAGGCCGGCCTCGACATAGAGCTCCAGCTCACGGATCAGCTCGATGCCCGAGCCGTCCGTGCCCGCGACGATGGGAATATCGGCGTCGTGCACCTTCTTCACCAGCGCCAGCATCTTGGCGAAGCTCGCCCGATAGTCCGCGCGCGTGAGGCCCTCGGGCACAGCGAAGCCGCCGGTCTTGAGGCTGCGCTCGACACTCACCGGCATGGTGCCCGCAAAGGGCACATAGGCGGCCGCCAATTCGCCCGGATCGGGCACATATAGCGCCTCGAACGTCACGGCGGTCGGATCGTTGGCGATGTGACCGGCTGCCATCGCCATGATCATTTCCGAGATGGCGGGGCCGTCGAGGTCGACATCCTTGGCGTAGCGGCCCGGCCCTTCGAACCGGGCGATTCCGTTGCTCGCCGCGATGACGCTGTCCGGCATGGCCTGCATCATCACCCAGTTGATGTGGGTGATTTCGTCATAGCCGGCATGGATCGCGTCGAGCGGCCGCATGCCCTGCGGGACATGGCCGTGGACGTGCAGCCCCAGCCGGTGCGCTTCCGCGATCGCGGCCGGCAGCCAGGCCGGGTTCATCGTTCCGTAGAATTTGACGCCGTTGAAGCCCTTCTCCTTCGCCTTGCGCACCCATTCGATCGCTTCGGCCTCGCTGGTCGCGACATTGGCGACCTGCGCCGTGTTGGGCCCACGCCCATCGATCAGCGAGGAGGGATAGACATTGGGCATGAGCAGTTCGCCGCGCGCCGCCCGCTCGCGCCGGTCGATCGTCTTGCTGTCGTCATTGCCGGGATCGCGCACCGAGGTGACGCCGAGCGAGAGTTCCTGGATGCCGGTATAGTCGTCGCCCACATGCATGTGCGCATCCCACAGGCCCGGCACCAGCGTCATGCCCCGTCCGTCGACGATCTGCGCGCCTTGCGGCACCGTCACCGAATCCGCCGCGCCGACCGCCGCGATCGTCTCGCCCGAGACGACGACCGTCTGATCGGCCAGGAAGCGCTGCGCGTCGGCATCGTAGAGCCGGATATGAGTGAAGGCGACGGGGCTGGTCGGCATGGCCGCCAGCCGGCGCGCCAGTGCCGGCATCTGCGCGGCGAGCGCGTTCGTCTGTGCTTCGTCGAGGCGCGCGCGGTCGCCCTCATAGCCCTCGGGCAGCCAGCTGATGAAGAAGCTCAGGCCGAAGAAATGGCCCTGCTCATCGGCCCAGACCGGCACCGGCGTGGTGCTGAGTCCGGTGATGGCCCAGGCAGTCACGGTCTTGCGGCCCGGACCCGATCCCACCTCCAGCGCGGTCAGGCGTTCGGCATGAGCCCGGCCGCCGGGCAGCAGGTCGAGCGTGCGGTCAGGCGCCGCCAACAGGCGATCGACGAACGCCGCGGTCAGCGCGATCGGCCCGCCGAGATTATTATAATAGGCCGTGCTGCCGGCCGGCGCCTCGCCATGGTCCACCGGGCTCGTCCAGCGCGGCACGCCATTAGTGATCGTGAAGGTTTCAGCGGCGTCGCCTTCCGGCTTGACGCCGCGGACGGTCATGGCGACCAGCCGGCCGTCCGCGCCAAAGGTCGCACTGCTGTCCTCTTCCCAGACCTGGCCGCGCAGGATCATGCTCTCCCGGCCTATCAGCCGGCCATCCGGCGCGGTCCACATCCAGCTGTCGCCATGCTTGCCGCCGGTCGAGCTGATGATGAAATGCCGCGCGTCCGCGGGCGGCTGCTCGAGCTGCTCCTTGGGCACCTGCGCCTGGGCCTGCACCGCCATGATCGCCGCCAGCAGGCCGACGAGCCAACCGATCCACCGCATGTGAGCACCTTCCCTGTTTCCGCGCAGGCTGCGCCAAATGGGCGCGCGGTGCAAGCTCAGGAGTTGGCCTCGCTGAGCTGAGAAGCGGCCATCATTCGATCAGGCCCACGCCCAACCCTCCCGCCAGCGGGAGGGGGAGCAGTTCCTCACACCAACTCTCCGAATGCCGATTCGCGCTATGCCTTGGCCTTCGTCGCCTTGGCTTTCGCCGGCTTGGCTGCCTTCGCACCGCCAGCCTTCTTTGCGCCGGAGCGCGGCGCCGGCTTCGCCTTGCCCTTGCGCCCCTTGGCCGGCGCCGCTGCCGCCCGCGCATCGATGAGTTGCGCGGCTTCTTCCAGCGTCAGGGCGTCCGGCTCGATCGTCTTGGGCAGCGTCGCATTGGTCGTCCCATCCGTCACATAAGGCCCGTAGCGGCCGGCCATCAGCCGGATCTCAGCCTCGGTGCGCGGATGCGCGCCCAGCACCTTGAGCGGCTCGACCGCCTTGCGCGCCCCGCCGCGATTGGCGGCGTCCGCCAGCTTGGCGACGGCCGCGTTCATGCCGGTCTCGAACACTTCCGCGGTCGAGCCGAGCCGCGCATATTTGCCGTCATGCGCGAGATAGGGCCCGAACCGGCCGATGCTGGCGGTGATCGGCTTGCCCGTCTCGGGATGGTCGCCGATCGCGCGCGGCAGCGAGAGCAGCCTGACCGCCCAATCCAGCGTCAGCTCTCCGTTCGGCAGATCCCTGGGGATGGAGGCGCGCTTGGCCTCCTTGCCCGAACCCATCTCGATATAGGGACCAAAGCGCCCGGACTTGCGGCTGATCGGCTCGCCCGTCTCGGGATGCCGGCCCAGTTCCTCCGGCCCCGCATCAGCCTCGCCATTGCCGCCCGGCTGGCCGAACTTGCGGGTATATTTGCACTCGGGATAGTTGGAGCAGGCGATGAAGGCACCGAACCGCCCCCCCCGAAGGGAAAGCCGCCCGCTGTGGCAGAGCGGACAGAGTCGCGGGTCCGATCCGTCGCCCTTGTCGGGGAACAGCATGGGCGCGAGGAACGCGTCCAGCGCCGCCGTGATCTCGCTGGGCTTCTGCTCCATCACCTCGGCGGTCTTGGGCTTGAAGTCGCGCCAGAAGGCTTCCAGCACCGCCTGCCACTGCGCCCGGCCACCGGAGATGTCGTCCAGCTCCTCCTCCAGCTCAGCGGTGAAATCATAGGAGACATAGCGCTCGAAGAAGCGCTCCAGGAACGCCGTCACCAGCCGCCCGCTCTCCTCGGCGAAGAAGCGGTGCTTCTCGACGCGCACATAGTCGCGGTCCTTGAGCGTCTGGATGGTCGAGGCATAGGTCGAAGGCCGGCCGATGCCCAGTTCCTCCAGCCGCTTGACCAGCGAGGCTTCGCTGTAGCGCGGCGGCGGCTGGGTGGTGTGCTTGTCGGCGCGCACGCCCTTCTTGGCCGGCTGGTCGCCAGCCTTCAGCGCGGGCAGCAGCTTGCCGTCCTCGTCCTCCGCATCATCGCGCCCCTCTTCGTAGAGCGCAAGGAAGCCGGGGAACAGCACGACCTGCCCGGTCGCGCGCAGCATGTGCTGGCCGGTCCCGTCGGTCAGCTCGACAACCGTGCGCTCCAGCCGCGCCGAGGCCATCTGGCTCGCCAGCGCGCGCTTGAAGATGAGCTCGTAGAGCCTGGCGTGCACGCCCGAGCCCACATGATCGCGCGAGAAATCGGTCGGCCGGATGGCTTCATGGGCCTCCTGCGCATTCTTGGCCTTGGTCTGGTAGTGACGCGGCTTGTCCGGCAGATAGCCGCCGTCATAGCGCTGCGCGATCGCGTTGCGCGCCGCGGAGATGGCGCTGCCATCCATCTGCACGCCGTCGGTGCGCATATAGGTGATCGCGCCGTCCTCATAGAGCTGCTGGGCGATGCGCATCGTCTCGCTGGCCGAGAGGCCGAGCTTGCGCGCCGCTTCCTGCTGCAGGGTCGAGGTGGTGAAGGGCGGCGGCGGATTGCGCGTCGCGGGCTTGGTCTCGACCGAGGAGACGGTGAAGCGCCCGGCCTCCACATCGGCCTTGGCGGTGAGCGCATCGCCTTCCTTGCCGATCGAGAGCCGCTCCAGCTTCTCGCCCCGCCAGCGCACCAGCCGCGCCTCGAAGCCCTGCCCGCCCTGCTCCAGCTCCGCCGTGACGGACCAGTAATCCTGCGGCACGAACGCTTCGATCTCGCGCTCGCGATCCACGATCAGCCGCAACGCCACCGATTGCACGCGGCCCGCCGATTTGGCGCCCGGCAGCTTGCGCCAGAGCACCGGCGAGAGGGTGAAGCCGACCAGATAGTCCAGCGCCCGCCGCGCCCGATAGGCGTCGATCAGATCGTCATCCAGCGCGCGTGGATGCTTCATCGCCTCGGTGATCGTCGCCTTGGTGATGGCATTGAACGTCACCCGCTCGACATCCTTGGGCAGCGCCTTTCTGGCGCGCAGCACTTCCTGCACATGCCAGCTGATCGCCTCGCCTTCGCGATCGGGGTCGGTGGCCAGGATCAGTCGGTCGGCTTTCTTCGCCTCATCGGTGATGGCCTTCAATTGCTTGGCCTTGTCGCCATAATTCTCCCAGGCCATGGCGAAGCCCTCGTCCGGGTTCACTGAGCCGTCCTTGGGCGGCAGGTCGCGGACATGGCCGTAGGATGCGAGGACGCGATAGTCCCCGCCGAGATATTTTTCGATGGTCTTGGCCTTGGCCGGCGATTCGACGATGACGAGCTGCATGGGGCTCCGCTAGCTTTCCTTACGCGTACGCGCGAGTCTGGAAAGCGCTTTGCCCTCTCGTCAAGGGGCTGCCGGGGAAGATGAGCCTTCGCCGGCTGGCAGAACCGCGCTGTGAATATCCATGCGGCCCGGTCCGCCCGGGCAATTGGCGGCATAATAGAGCCGGCCGGGATCGCGTCGATCGAATGCCGCGCCGATCACGAAGTCGGAGCAGCCGATGTCCAGCGCGGTGCGTGGTCCCCAGCCGTCATCCGAGCGGGTCGCGGCATAGAGGCGGACCTCGGCCGCATCGTCCGACATCGTGCCGGAGCTGAATATGATCATATCGCCGTCCGGCGACAGCGCGGGATCGAAATCTTCTTCCGGCCCGTTGACGGTCGGACCGAGATTGCGCGGCGTGCCGAACCGCCCGTTGCGCGGATCAACGCTGGCGACGTAGAGATCGGTCCCGCCGAAGCCGCCCGCACGATCCGGCGGTCGAGATCACGCCTGGCTGGACCACCGGGTCGGCTGGCTGATCATTGGCCACCGCCAGCGACGCAATGGCGATGCTTCCGGACAGGGCGATCATCGTGCGGAAGGACATGGCGTGGCTCCGGCATCTCGTTCAACCTCGACCGCAACCTAGAGACTGTCCGAGTCAAATGGAGTCAGTGCTCCTGCGAAAGCAGGAGCCCAGGGCGCATGAGTAGTGCATGACCGCCCTAGGCTCCTGCTTTCGCAGGAGCACATGGTGGTTCTATCTGAAACTGACGGCCTCTAGCCCTGCGCGAAATCCCGCGGCAGCACGCAGCGCCCGGCATTATAGTCACCCACCGCGCGGATGACCTCGCCCTGCTCGGGCTCGATCCGGCGGCCGCTGATCTGGCTGTCCAGCACCCGGCGCAGCAGCGCGTCGAGGCGAGTCACCAGATAGCAGTCCACCGCCGGCGGGGCATGCGGATTGCCCACGCCGCTGTCGTCGGTGAGGAACAGGTAGCGCGACTGGGTGAGTGCCGCCATCGCGCGCATCGCATATTCCGCCGTGTCCGCCACGCCCGAGGCGGCGACCGGCGTGATCTGGATGCGCTTCTCGCGCGCCACCCGCGCCGCGATCCACGTCCGGCCGACCTTGTCGTCATGCGGCGGCGCGTCGGCGACAAGCAGCAGCGATTTCACCGCGTCCGGCCGCCATTGCTGTCCGACCGCGCGGATCATCGCCTGGTCCATCGCCTCCGGATAGTCGCCGCCGCCGGTCGCATATTGCTGCGCCAACGCGCTCTGGACGCGTTCCATCCGCCCGTCGAAACCGACCGTATGGGTCACATATTCATCGCTCTCGTCGCGGTAGAAGACGAAGCCCACGCGCACGTCCAGTTCCGAATGGCGCCGGACCAGCGCCGCGATCACCGAGCGCAGCTCCGCCTGCAGGAAGCGCAGCTCGTCGGACATGCTGCCGGTCGTGTCCACCACCAGCATCAGGTCGAGCTTGCGCGGCGCCTGGGCGGCCTGATCGGCGGTGATCGTCACCAACTGCCCGCCGCCATCGGGCATGACCTGCACGCTGCGCTGGGGCCCGAGCAGGCGGCCGTTCAGGCTCGCGCTCAGCTGCACGGTCGGGCTCAGCCGATCGACGCCGGGGAAGAAGACCGCGCGGCCGTCCGCGAGCGTGGACACGGTCAGGCTGCCGCCGTCGCTGCAGGTCAGCCGCACCTGCGCGAAAGGCATGGGCCGGCCGGCGCCGTCCTTCACCTCGACCGTGAGCACCGCGCGCGTGTCGAGCGTCGGCAGATCGGGGACCGACTGGCCGAGATCCGAGGTGCGGACATAATGCGCGTAGAGTTCGGGATTGAGCAGGTCGTCATGATCGCCCGCGGTGAGGAGCCCGGCCTGCGGCGGCGGGCCGGGCGGCCTCGGCGGCATTGGCGACGGGACAACCCGGCTGCTCCCCGTGGGAGCCGGCGCCTCGCTCGCGCTCGGCGCGCGGTCTGCGCTGGCGCCATCACGCGCGAGCGATGGTGGCGGCGGTGGAGGCGGAGGCGGCGGCGGCGGGGGTTCGGCCATCGCCATCTCGGAATCGACGCGCTTTCCGGTCACGACGATGCCAACATGATCGGTTTGCTGATTGGCCACCCACTGGCGCTCCGCCGCGAGCTGCGGCAGCGCCGGCGCGCCGATGCAGAAGCTGTGCGATCCAAGCGGCGATCGCGCCTCCTCCGGCTGCGCGACGGCGCTCGGCGGCGCGACGGCTGTCACGGCGACGATGGTCAACAGGCTGACCGGCGATCTGAACGGCATCCCACACTCCCCACAAAGACGAGGCGAAATATCATCGGCAACGACTGAACCGACCGTGAACTGGTCGACTGCGGGCGAGCCCCTCCGCCCCGCCATCATCCTGCGTTCGCGGGATGATGGAGACCTCGACCTAAGCCAGGCTCACACGTCCGCCCGCATGGCGCTGGAGCCGCCCGGCGATCTCCAGTTCGAGCAGCGCAGTCTGGACAAGCGGCGCAGCCAGGCCGCTCTGCCGGACCAGTTCGTCGACCGAAACCGGGCTCAACCCGAGCAGCCCCGTCACGCGCCGGCGCTCAGTCTCGCCGAGGTCAGCCGGCGGCGCTGGCGAGAATGAGCTGGCCGGCGCGCGCAGCGCACGCATGTCGATGCCGCCGATCGTCTCCAGCACATCCTGCGCGCCTTGCACCAGCGTCGCGCCCTCGCGGATCAGCGCATTGCAGCCCTGCGCGCGCGGATCAGCCGGGAAACCGGGCACGGCCATGACGTCCCTGCCCTCCTCGCCGGCCAGCCGCGCGGTCAGCAGCGAGCCCGAGCGCGGCGCCGCCTCGACGACCACCGTGCCGAGGCTCATCCAGGCAATGATGCGGTTGCGCGCGGGGAAATGCCGCGCCAGCGGCTCGGCGCCCGGCGGCAGCTCGGTCACCAGCAGGCCGTCCGTTGCGATCGCCGCCTGCAGCGCGTCATTCTCCGGCGGAAAAACGACGTCGATGCCGCAGCCGATCACCGCGACCGTGCGGCTGGCGCCCGCTCCGACATGCGCGCCCGTGTCGATGCCCCGCGCCAGTCCGGACACAACAAGCACATCTACACGCGCAAGGTCATGCGCCAGTTCCCGCGCGAACCGGCATGCGGCCGCCGAGGCATTGCGCGCGCCGACGATCGCAACGCAACGCCGCTCTCCGATCGCCAGCCCGCCGCGCATGATGAGCGCCGGCGGCGCGCCGGCGGCCTGTGCCAGCAGCGGCGGATAGTCCGGTTCACCCAGGAAGGCGTAGCGCGCGCCGATCCTGCCGACCTGCGCCACCTCGGCCCGCACGGCCCGGTCATCCACCGGCCGAAAGGCGCGCCCGCCCCCGCGCGCAGCAAGATCGGGCAGCGCCTCCAGCGCGCGGCCGGCCGTGCCGAAGCGCGCGAGGAGCTGGCGATAGGCCACCGGCCCCACATGCGGCGTGCGGATCAGCCTCAGCCGGTCCAGCCGGTCCCCGTCCAGGCCGCTCATGCCTTGCCGGACGAGCCGACGCGCGGTTCCTCGCCCTTCAGCAGCCGGGCGATATTGGGCCGGTGCCGCCAGAGCAGCAGCACCGCCATGGCGGCGAGCGGCGCCAGCAGATCCGGCCGGCCGAGCGCCAATGCGGCGAGCGGCGCGCTCACCGCGGCGCTCATCCCGCCAACCGACGAAATGCGCGAGAGGGCCAGCATACCGAGCCAGACGACCGCGAAGACGAGCGCGATCGGCCAGGCCAGCGCAAGGCAGACGCCGAGCATGGTCGCCACGCCCTTGCCGCCGCGGAAGCGCAGCCAGACCGGATAGCAATGGCCGATGAAGGCGAGCACCCCGCAAAGCGCGCCGCCGCCGCTGTCCGGGAGCAGCCGGCTACCGATCCAGACGGCCAGCGCCCCCTTGGCGGCATCCAGCAGCAGCGTGGCCGCCGCAAGCTCCTTGCGGCCCGTGCGCAGCACATTGGTCGCGCCGATACTGCCCGAGCCGATCGCCCGCAGGTCGCCCGCGCCGGTCAGGCGCGTGAGCAACAGGCCGAACGGGATCGATCCCAGAAGATAACCGATCGCCATCACCAGCGCCGGCATCTGCCATTCAATCACCTGTCCCTCCCCTGCCGCGAGGCTCGCCTTGTGGCGCGGGAACAATGGCGCTGGCAAGGGGCACATGAAAAAACAGACATTTGACCAGCCGCGGGTTTCGCTGCCACAAGGCGCACCATCAGAAGAACTCCCGGGGGCAAGAGACATGAGATATTTCGTAACGGCAGCCGTCGCATCATGGCTGGCGGCCACGGCCGCGCATGCGCAGGCACCCGCAAGCGACAAGGCGGCGGACGCCAAATGGGACGTGAACGCACCGCGCGGCCTCACCACGCGCGAAGTGCCGATCAATGTCGACAATGGCAGCTGGATGAACATCGACGTCTCGCCGGACGGCCGGACGATCGCCTTCGATCTGCTCGGCGACATCTATACCATGCCGATCGGCGGCGGCACGCCGACCCGCATCGCCGAAGGGCTCGCCTATGAGCATCAGCCGCGTTTCTCGCCCGACGGCCGGCGCATCGCCTTCACCTCGGACCGGGGTGGCGGCGACAATATCTGGATCATGAATGTCGACGGCAGCGACAAACGCCAGCTCACCAACGAGGATTTCCGCCTGCTCAACCAGCCGAGCTGGAGCCCGGACGGCCGCTTCATCATCGCCAAGAAGCATTTCACCACCGAGCGCTCGCTCGGCACCGGCGAGGTGTGGCTCTATCATGTCTCGGGCGGCGGCGGCGTCCAGCTCGTCAAGCGCGCCAACGAGAAGCTGCAGAAGGAGCTGGGCGAGCCGATCTACGCGCCCGACGGCAAGTCGCTCTACTATGTGCGCAACGTGACGCCGGGCAACACTTTCGAATATGCCCAGAACAGCCGCACCGACCTGTTCAATATCGAGCGCTACGACATCGATTCCGGCGAAGTGACCACGGTCGTTTCCGGTGTCGGCGGCGCGGTGCGCCCAACGCCGTCGCCGGACGGCAAGTCGATCGCCTTCGTGCGGCGCGTCGATGGGCACTCGACGCTGTGGGTCATGGATTTCGCGACCGGCACCGAGAAGCAGATCTACGGGCCGCTCGACCGCGACGTGCAGGAGACGTGGGCCGTCACCGGCCTCTATCCCAACATGGGCTGGACGCCGGACAGCCGCTCCATCATCTTCTGGGCCGGCGGCAAGATCCGCCGGGTAGGCGCGGACGGCAGCGGCGCGGCCGAGATTCCGTTCCGCGTCAACGATACGCGCGTGGTGGTCAATGCGGTGCATCCGCAGGTCGACGTCGCGCCGGATCATTTCCAGACGCGCATGGTCCGCTGGGCCAGCGTCTCGCCGGATGGCCGTCAGGTCGTGTTCGAGTCGCTCGGCAAGCTCTGGATTCGGCCGGTCGCAGGCGGCACACCGCGCCGGCTGGTCAGTGGCGAGGAGGACGCGATGCAGCTCTGGCCGGCCTGGTCGCGCGATGGGCGCAGCATCGCCTTCGTCAGCTGGACGGACGCCGGCCTCGGCCAGATCCAGACCGTTTCCGCCTCGGGCGGAAGCGCCCGCACCGTCACCCAGGCGCCCGGCCATTATGGCCGTCCCGCCTTCTCGCCCGATGGGCGCACGATCGTTTTCGAGAAGCGCCGCAGCTTCGGCCTCACTGCCACGCGCGGCACCGACGAGACCGGCATCTTCCGCGTGCCAGCCGCGGGCGGCCCGGCGACCCGCATTTCAGGCGACGGCGCCATGCCGCAGTTCGGCGCGGACAATGACCGGCTGTTCATGGTCACGTCCGACGATGGCGGCCGGCAGCTCATCAGCACCGATCTCGATGGCCAGAGGAAGCGCGTGCATGCCACCGGCGCGCTGATCGTCGACTATACCGTCTCGCCGGATGGACGTTATGTCGCCTTCCGCCAGAATTACGAAGCCTTTGTCATGCCGCTGATGCCCGGCACCCAGAATGTCGACACCGGCATGGATGGCGGCGCGCTTCCCGTCACCCGCGTCAGCGCAGACGGCGCCGACTTCCTCAACTGGTCCAATGGCGGCGCGAGCCTGCACTGGTCGCTCGGGCCCACGCTCTACACCGCGCAGACCGACAGCCTTTTCCGCCTGGCGCCGGACAAGGACGCGCCCAAGATCGAGCCGGTCCGCCAGGGCGTCTCACTCTCGATGGACGTGACGGCGAACAAGCCGACCGGCACCGTCGCGCTGGTCGGCGCGCGCGTCGTCACCATGGCGGGCCGGGACGGCGGTATCATCGACGACGCGACCATCGTCATCCGGGGCGACCGCATCGTCGCCGTCGGCCCGCGCGCCTCGACGCCAGTGCCGGCCGGCGCGATCATGGTGGACCTCGCCGGCAAGACCATCGTTCCCGGCTTCGTCGATGCCCATGCCCATGGCCCCCAGGCCGAGGACCTGCTGATCCCGCAGCAGAACTGGTCCGCCATCGTCAATCTCGCCATGGGCACGACAACGATCCACGATCCCTCGTCCACCGCGGCGGAGATTTTCGCGGCCAGCGAGATGCAGCGCGCCGGCATCATCCTCGCGCCGCGCACCTTCTCGACCGGCGAGGTGATCTACGGCGCCAAGGCGGCCGACGTCTATGCGCAGATCGACCGCTATGAGGACGCGCTGTCCGACGTCCGCCGGCTGAAGGCGGAAGGCGCGCTCAGCGTCAAGAACTACAACCAGCCGCGCCGCGAGCAGCGCCAGATGGTCGTGGCGGCCGCCCAGGCCGAGAATATGGAAGTCGTGCCCGAGGGCGGCTCGCTCTTCACGATGGACATCACGCTCATCCAGGACGGCAATGCCACGGTCGAGCACAATATCCCGCTCGAGACCTTCTATGACGATGTGGTGAGCCTCTGGACGCAGACCAATGTCAACTACACGCCGACGCTGGTGGTGACTTATGGCGGTCCGGCGGGCGATCCTTATTGGCGCGCGCATACGGACGTCTGGAAGCAGCCCATCCTCTCCCGCCACGAGCCCCCGGCCCAGCTCGCCGCCGACAATATGCGCCGCGAGATCGCGCCCGAGGAGGATTATGTGGACGCACAGAGCGCCCGCGAGGCCGGCAAGCTGGCGGCTGGCGGCGTGCAGGTCTCGATCGGCGCGCACGGTCAGCAGGCCGGGCTGGGCACGCACTGGGAGATGTGGAGCTTCGTGCGCGGCGGCTGGAGCAATATCGACGCGCTGCGCGCCGCCACGATCATGCCGGCCACCTCGCTCGGCTATCAGAAGGATGTGGGCTCGCTGGAGGTCGGCAAGCTTGCCGACCTCGTGGTGCTCGATGCCGATCCTACGGTCGACATCCGCAACACCGAGAAAATCCACCGCGTCATGCTGGGCGGCCGGCTCTACGATCCGCTGACCATGAACGAGGTCGAGACCGGCAACCGCGTCCGCGCGCCTTATTGGTGGGAAGGCGAGGCTGGCGGCAATGGTTATGGCGCGGGCCTCGCGACCAGCCATGGCCATGGCGACTGAGCGACCGTTCAACTGACGAGACAGTGCCTCCCGCATTCCCGTATCGACCGGGCTGGGAGGCTCGACCAAGGGGGTTCCCGATGAAGATGATGTCATTCAAGGCGTTCGGCCTGCTCGCTGCGGCCTCGCTGCTGCCCTATGCCGCCCATGCCGAGACCGAGACATTCTCGGTCATCTTCGGCAGCAAGACCGTCGGCCATCTCAATGCCGATACGCAAGGCAACCGGACCAGCATCGATTTCGACTTCAAGAACAACGGCCGCGGGCCGACGATCGCCGAGCAGATCGTGGTCGATGCGGGTGGCATCCCGACCAGCTGGACGGTGAAGGGCAGCACCACCTTCGGCAGCCTCGTCGATGAAAGCTTCAGCCTGAACGGCCGGCGCGCGCGCTGGACCGACTCGACCGGTTCCGGCAACGCGACCGTTACCGAGCCCAGCCTCTACGTGCCGCAGAGCGGCAGCCCCTGGGCGCTCTGGCTCCAGGCGAATGCGCTGCTCAAGGATGCCGATCATGCGATGCCGGCGCTGCCGGGCGGAACGCTGCGCCTGACCAAGGGCGAGACATTGTCGGCGACGGGCGAGCCGGGCACGATCCAGGTCACCGAATATACGCTCTCCGGCGTCGACCTGAATCCGAGCTACATCCTGCTCGACGACGCCGGCAAGCTCTTCGCCTTCATCACGCCGGACTTCGTGATCTTGCGCAAGGGCTTCGAGGGCGAGGAAGCGCGCCTGCGCGGCATCGCGGCACAGCTCTCCACCCAGCGCTATGTCGACATGCAGCAGCGCTTCGGCCATCGCTATGAAGGCCCGGTGCGGATCACCAATGTCCGCGTCTTCGATCCGCAGGCCAAGGCGCTGACCGATCCCGTCTCGGTGCTGGTGAACGGCAACCATATCGCTGCCGTCGAGCCGCTCGACAGCCCGACCACGCCGGGCGAGGTGAAGATCGACGGCGCCGGCGGCACGCTGGTCGCCGGCCTCACCGACATGCACGCTCATCTCGATCAGGACAGCGCGATGCTGAACCTGCTCGCCGGCGTCACCTCGGTCCGCGACATGGGCAATGACAATGCGGTGCTGGACAAGCTGGTGGCGCGCATGGACGCAGGCGAGATCGCCGGCCCGCGCGTGGTGCGCAGCGGCTTCCTCGAAGGCCGCAGCCCGTTCAGCGCCAATAACGGCATCGTCGTCGAGAATGAGCAGCAGGCGGTGGACGCGGTGCGCTGGTATGCCGCGCGCGGCTACTGGCAGATCAAGATCTACAACAGCATGAACCCGGACTGGGTGCCGGCCGTCGTCGCCGAGGCGCACAAGCTCGGCCTGCGCGTCGCCGGCCATATCCCCGCCTTCACCAATGCCGATGCGATGATCGGCGCGGGCTATGACGAGCTGACCCACATCAACCAGGTGATGCTCGGCTGGGTGCTCCAGCCCGGCGAGGATACGCGCACGCTGCTGCGCATCACCGCGCTCAAGCGCCTGCCTGCGCTCGATCTCGACAGTGCGCCGGTCCAGCACACGCTCGATCTGATGACCCGGCGCCACATCGCGATCGACCCGACCGTCACCATCCACGAGCTGGCCCTGATCGGCCGCGACGGCCAGATCGCCCCGATCGCGCACGACTATTACGACCATATGCCGGTCAGCGCGCAGCGCGCGCTCAGGCAGCAGATGCTGGACACGTCGGCGGCCGGCGACGATGCCGCCTTCCGCGCCGCCTATGACCAGATCATCGCGACGGTGAAGATGATGCATGATCGCGGCATCTTCATCGTGCCCGGCACCGATCTGGGCGGCGCATTCACCCTGCACCGCGAGTTGGAGAATTATGTGAAGGTCGGCATGACGCCCGCCGAGGTCCTGCGCCGCGACACGCTGGACGTCGCCGCCTATATGGGCCGCGACCAGTCGCTGGGCTCGATCGAGCGCGGCAAGCTCGCCGACTTCTTCCTGGTCCCGGGCGACCCGACGCAGGACCTGAGCGCGATCACCAACATCGCCATGGTGGTGAAGGACGGGACATTCTACTTTCCGGCGGAAGTCTATCCCGAATTCGGCATCAAGCCCTTCGCGCCCGCTCCGGCGGTGGTCTCGCCACAATAGGCCATACAGCCCGGTTCGATACCGAAAGACCGTGCACGCCTTGCTGCGGTCTTGCCCGTGTCACGCGCGGGTGACATGGATTTGCCATGAGCGGCAAACATAATGTGCGGACCATCGCGGTCTACAGCCTCAAGGGCGGTGTCGGTAAATCGACCTTCTCGGTCAATCTGGCCTGGGCCTCCGCCACCCTGTCATCGAGACGGACGCTGCTTTGGGACCTCGATCCACAGGCAGCGGCAAGCTGGCTGCTCGAACCGGAAGCGGCGCAGCGCGACGCAGCCCGCGCGGTCTTCGCCAAGGATGTCGATCCGCAGAATCTCTGTCAGCCGACCCATGTCGCGCGCCTCGACCTGCTCGCCGCCGACCCGTCCTTGCGCGGACTCGAGCGGCAGTTGTTCGATCTCGGCAAGCGCAAACGCCTTGCCCGCCTGCTTGACCGGCTGGACAAGGATTATGACCGCATCCTGCTCGATTGTCCGCCCGGCCTCATGGAGACCAGCGAGCAGGTGATGCACGCCGCCGACATCCTCATCGTGCCGGTCGTCCCCTCGCCGCTCGCCCGCAAGTCACTCGACGATCTGGTCGCGCATCTGATCGAACGCGGCGGCAAGCATCCGCCGATCCTGCCGGTCTTCTCGATGGTCGACCGCCGCCGCAAGCTCCATGTCGCGGCGCTCGAGGAATATCCCGACTGGCCCTTCATTCCCTATGAGAGCGCGGTCGAGCAGATGGGCATAAGGCGCCGCCCGCTCGGCGCCTTCGCGCCGACGAGCCCCGCCGCAACCCAGTTCGGCGCGCTCTGGGCCGCGATCGAGCGGCGCCTCGTGCCGGACAGCTGAGCGCGCTCAGGCGACCTGGCTGCTGGATTTGCCGAACAGCGCCAGCGCATCCCTGGCCTGCATCGGCCGGCCGAAATAGAAGCCCTGGATCCGATGGCAGCCGAGCGAGCGGATCAGCTCGAACTCGGCCTCGGTCTCGACACCTTCCGCGACGACATTCATGTCGAGGCTGTCCGCCATCGCCACGACAGCCCGGATGATCGCCAGGCTTTCGCGATCTCCCCGGCCGGCTCCCGCAACGAAACGGCGGTCGATCTTGACCGTGTTGAAACGGTTGCGCGAGAGATAGCCGAGCGACGAATAGCCGGTGCCGAAATCGTCGAGCGCAAAGCCGACGCCCAGCTTCATCAGCTTCTCGAGCAGCAGCGTGACATTGACATCGTCCCGCAGGAAGATGCTCTCGGTCACTTCGAACTCGAGGCGGCTGGCGGCCAGCCGGCCATGCGCCAGCGCCGAGACCACCGTCTCCAGGAACTCGGCCTCATAGAGCTGCTCGGCCGACACATTGACCGAGACGCGCACATGCGTCGGCCAATTGCTCGCCTCACGGCAGGCCATGCGCAGCACCCAATTACCGATCGACGCGATGATGCGCGCTTCCTCGGCGATGGGGATGAACTTGGCGGGCGGGATCGCGCCGAGCTGGGGATGCGTCCAGCGCACCAGCGCCTCGAACGAGACGACTTCGCCGGTCCGCAAGTCCACCACCGGCTGATAGGCGAGATGCAGCTCGTCATTGGCGAGCGCCTCGCGCAGGGCGAGCTCGAGCTGGCGGCGTTCCTCCGCCTCGGCATGCATCGAGGGCACGAAGCGCTGATGATTGCCCCGCCCGCTATCCTTCGAGCGATACAGCGCGAGGTCGGCGCACCGGATGAGAGCTTCGGCCGTCGATCCATCCTGCGGCGCGACGGAGGAGCCGATGCTCGCGCCGATCACCAGATGATGGACGTCGATCTCATAGGGCTGGGACAGGGTCTCGATGATCGCCTGGGCGAGCCGGTCGACATATTGCGGATCGGGCACGTCGCGAATGACGACGGCGAATTCGTCGCCGCCCAGCCGTCCGCACACCTCGTTGGCCGAACAGACCTGCCGCAGCCGCTCGCCGACGACCGCCAGCAACTGGTCGCCGACCAGATGGCCCAGCGTGTCGTTGATGACCTTGAAACGGTCGAGATCGATCATCAGGAAGCCGCAGCGCGTCCGCCAGCGCATCATCGCCTCGATCGCGCCGGTCAGCTCCTCGGTGATGTGGAGCCGGTTGGGCAGCGCGGTCAGCAGGTCGTAGCGCGCCATCTGGGCGATGCGCTCGGACGATTCCTTCTCGACCGTGATGTCGGAACCGACGCCCCGGAAGCCCTGGAAGACGCCCTTGTCGTCGATGCGCGGCGAAGCGGAGATCTCCCACCAGCGCTGCTGGCCGTCGACCAGCACCGGCATCTCCAGATCGCTGAACGGCTGGCGGGCCTTCAATTTCTCGGCAAGCAGATGCAGTGCCGGATCGAAATGGCCATCCTCCCAGGACGAGCCGGCCAGCACCTCCAGGATCGACCTTCCCTCGATCGCTTCGCAGCTCATGCCGAGCATCCGCGCGAAGGCGGGCGACACATTGGTCAGCCGCCGGGCGGCATCGGTCTGCCAGAGCGCGTCCGCGGCCTCGACATCATGCTCCTTGAGCAGCAGGCTGACGACTTCCCGCTTCTCGGCGAGCATCTTGTTCGTGGTGAGCTGGATGCCGAACAGATAGGCTTGGCGCAGGCTCGCGGCGACGAGCAGCAGCGCATAGGTCGTGACCACCGCCACCAGCAGCGGATCGGCCTGGCGGTGCATCATCCAGACGGCGCCGCTCCCGACCGTCAGGATGAAGCCGAGCGCGCCGAGCGGAGTCGATTGCTGGGCGATGGTCGTGGCGGCCATCAGGCAGCAGGCGATCGTCCAGATCATCACGATCTCGCCCGGCCGCGCCCGATCCGCGAAGACGGCCATGGCGGCAAGCCAGGCCATGGCCTGCAGGAAGGTCAGAACGCCGTGGCGCAGCAGCACCGCCCGCGTCACCTCGGCATAGTCATTGGCGCTGTTGGTCCGGGCGAGCAGGATCGAAGGGATGTGCGCCGCGATCGCGAGGACCGTCCAGAGCGCCAGGAACCAGGGGGCGATCTGCCCGACCAGCCGGAAATCGATGAGGAAGATGCTGATGACCGCCAGCGCGCCGCACAGGCCCAGCATGCGATCGGCCGCCCGCAACTGGTTGCCGTGCACGAACTCGGCCTGGACCGCCGGCACAGACCGCAAACCGAGCAGGACCGCGAGCGGCAGCGATTCGGGAATCGGCGCGGCACGCAGCGATTTGGGCTGGTCTCGATCGTTCACGCCCTGCGGATAACCCATCGGGGTTATCAACTCGTAAGCGGTGGCGCCGGCAAGCGCAGGCGCCGCCCGTCAGGCCGCGATGTCGTACGGTACGATCTCGCCTTCGAGATAGAGCTTGCGCGCCTTGGAACGGCTGAGCTTGCCCGAGCTGGTGCGCGGCAGCGAGCGCGGCGGCACCAGCTCGACCACGCAGTTCATGCCGGTGATCGAGCGCACCCGCTCGCGGATCTCGTCGCGCAGCCGGGCGCGCTCGACATTGTCCGACACCCGGCAATGCACCAGCACCGCCGGCGTCTCCTCGCCGCCCGGTGTGGTGATCGCGAAGGCGGCGATGTCGCCCTGCTTGAAGCCGGGCAGCTGCTCCACCGCCCACTCGATATCCTGCGGCCAGTGATTCTTGCCGTTGATGATGATCATGTCCTTGGCGCGGCCGACGATGTAGAGATAACCGTCCGAGAGATAGCCCATGTCGCCGGTGTCCAGCCAACCGTCCGCCATGCAGGCGTCGGTCGCCTCCGGGTCGCGGAAATAGCCGACCATCAGGCTCGGACCGGTCGTCCAGACCTTGCCGATCGTCTTTTCCGGCAGCCGTCCGCCGAATTCGTCGCGGATTTCCACGGTCATGCCCAGCACCGGCTTGCCGCAATTGACGATGGCGCGGTAGCGCTGCGGCCGATCCTGCGGTGCGTCGCCGCCGGAGAGCTCGGTCTCCTCGACGAGTTCGACAACGATGCCTTCGCCCGGCGGCATGATCGTCACCGCCAGCGTCGCCTCGGCCAGGCCATAGCTCGGCAGGAACGCCTTGGGCGAGAAGCCGGCTTCCGCGAAGGCATCGACGAACTGCTGCATCACGTCCGGCCGGATCATGTCCGCGCCATTGCCGGCGAGTCGCCAGCGGGACAGGTCGAACCGCTCGGACGCGCGCGTCTGGCTCGACATGCGCCGCGCGCAGATGTCGTAGCCGAAGGTCGGCGAATAGCTGATCGTCGTGCCCTGATGACGCGAGATCATATCCAGCCAGGCGAGCGGGCGCCGCGCGAAATCCTCGGTCCTGAGATAGTCGGTCGAGACCTGGTTCGCCACGACCGAGAGGAAGCAGCCGACCAGCCCCATGTCATGATACCAAGGCAGCCAGCTCACGCAGCGGTCGCTCTCGACAAGCTCCATGCCGTGGCTGTGCGCCGCGAGATTGGAGAGCAGCGCGTGATGCGTGACCGCGACGCCATGCGGGAAGCGGGTCGAGCCGCTCGAATATTGCAGATAGCAGATGTCGCCCGGCTCGGCCGTGGGCAGATCGCTGGGCGCGGCCTCGATCGCGAGGAAATCCTCGTAGCTCATCGACGCCACGCCTTGCCGGCGCGCCGCCTCGCTCGCCATCTCGGCCAATTCGGCAGGATAGACCAGAATCAGCGGATCGCAGCTCGACAGCTGGACGACGAGCTGGTCGATATAGCTTTCCCGGCCGCCGAAGCTGGTCGGCAGCGGAAGCGGCACCGGCCAGGCGCCGGCATAGACGATGCCGAAGAACAATTGCGCGAATTCCGGCCCCGTCTCCGCGATGAGCGCGATCCGGTCCTGCGGCTTCACGCCGCGTGCGATCAGGCGATGCGCGCAGGCAAGCGCGTCGGCACGCAGCTCGGCAAAGGGATAGACTCGGGCGAGATTTCCGCGCGGATCATGGAAATTGAGACCACGAACGCCCCGCGCCGCATAGTCCAGCGCTTCCCCCAAAGTTCCGAAATCCGCAAAACGCCGTGCGAGCCGATCTTCCGTCGGTGTTGGCAGCATCAAGTGACCCTTCTTCTCCGCCTCTTCCATGCCCCATGGACGGACGGCTGCTTGTTCGGCGTGTATCCTCGCCAGTCTGAACAGGACTTGTCCGGTCCAAAGCAGCTGTCACGTCGCGCCCGGCCTCCTGTTGCGCCAGCCGGGTCCGCTCCATAAAGACGGTGACTATGGCACAAAAATGGCGCGCCCGCCCCGATCGGCAAGTTTCGAGCGCGCCACCGCTCGATCCCGCCGCGCTGGAGGCACTCGCCATCGCCTATGTGGGCCGTTACGCGACGAGCCGTGCGAAGCTGGTCGCCTATCTCGCCCGCAAGCTGCGCGAGCGCGGCTGGGATGGCGAGGAACCGGCTTCTATCGAGGCCATCGCCGATCGGCTGGTGGCGCTGCGCTATGTCGACGACGGCGCTTATGCGGAGATGAAGGCCGGCGCGATGCAGCGGCGCGGCCTCGGTCGCCGGCGCATCGCCCAGGCGCTGCGACAGGATGGGATCGGCGAGGACATCGCCCTGCAGGCCGCGCCCGATGAGGCCGAACGGTGGGAAGCCGCCGCTCGTTTCGCTCGCCGCAAGCGGATCGGCCCGTTCGCCGCTGCCCCGCCGGACCGCTTTGCCCGCGAAAAACAGCTCGCCGCTTTCCTGCGTGCGGGCCATGATCTGGACCTCGCCCGTCGCTGGGTCGATGCACCGCCCGGCGAGCCGCCCGATCCCTTGGACTGAGCCCATGGCCTCACCGCCATGATCCGGAGACCCGCCATGTTCGTTCCGCACCGCCTGCCCCTTCTCCTGCTGGCATTTCTTGCCGCCTGCGGCACGGCGAGCGAGGATAATGTCGGCCACAATGCCGGGATCAGGGACCAGCCGGTGACCAACCAGGCCGCGCCCACGCACCGCCTGCCCCTTGTCATCAGGACGGCCAAGGCGGCGCATCGCTTCGATGTGGAAGTGGCGCAGACGCCGGCCGAGCAGACCCGCGGCCTCATGTTCCGCCGCTCGCTGGCGGCGGACAGCGGCATGCTGTTCCTCTACCTGCCGCCGCAGACCGCCACCTTCTGGATGAAGGACACGCTGATCCCGCTCGATATGCTGTTCATCCGCGCCGACGGCACCATCGCGATGATCGCCGCGCGGACGGAGCCCAATTCGCTGGAGACGATCTCGGCCGGCACCCCGGTCGTCGCGGTGCTGGAGCTGAACGGCGGCCGGGCGGAAGAACTCGGCATCCGGCAAGGCGACCGTGTGAATTGGGGCACCTGCGTGACGTCTGCCGCGCCCCGGAACGACAGCTCTCCGATACTCGACTTCTGCCCCGGCGCATCGTGATCCACCTTGCCAATCACGGCCCTCACCGGCTAAGCGCTCAGCCCATGGGCTTCCTCGGCAAGATCTTCACCTGGTGGGACGGCGCCACCATCGGCACGGCGCTGTTCAGCATGCGCAAGGGCACAAGGGTGGGCGAGGATCACCAGGGCAATGTCTATTATGAGGGCGGCACCGATCCCAACGGGCGCACCCGTCGCTGGGTGATCTACAAGGGCGCCAATGATTCGAGCCGCGTGCCGGCCGAATGGCATGGCTGGCTGCATCACACGATCGAAGGCCCGCCGGAGAGCAACCTGCCGCCGCCGCGCATCTGGGAGACGGAATATACCCCCAACCAGACCGGCACGCCCAATGCCTATCGCCCGTCTGGCGCGATCGAGGCTGGCGGCAAGCGCCAGATGGCGACCGGCGACTATGAGGCATGGGTGCCCGACGCGTGATCCATTCCCGGTCCGCCGCGCCGGGCCGATGGCTGATCCCGGTCGGCCTGGTCGCGATGCTGGCCGCCTGCGGCGGTACGCCCGAGGGCGCCGGCAATGTCGCCAACGGCTCCGGTCAGGAGCAACTCGCCCGCGACCGGCGAATCGCACAGGGCGCCACCGAATTGCCCGGCACGCCCATGGCGCAGCGCGAAGCCGTGGTCGGCCTGCTCAACAAACGCAACGGCATCACTCGCCGGCTCACCATGAAGCCCGGCGAGGCGCTGCGCGTCGGCAACGCGATCGTGCGGCTGCGCGCCTGCGAGACCACCGCGCCCTGGGAGACCGAGCAGGAGACCGGCGCCTTCGTGCAGCTCGACATATTGGAGAGCGGCAGCGACAAGTGGCGGCGCGTCTTCTCGGGCTGGCTGTTCAAGGAACGGCCCGACCGCAATGTCGTGCTGAACCCGATCTACGATGTCTGGGTGATCAGCTGCGCGATGAGCTGGCCGGAGACGGGGCCGGACACCGTGCGGGTCGCCGCCCCCGGCCGTGGTTCGTCTGACCGCGGCGCTGCCGCCGGCAATGCGTCGAGTGACGAGAAGACCCCCACCCCGGCGCCATCGCCCGCACCGTCGCCGAGCGCCTCGCCGAGCAATATCGAATAGGTCTGCGCGCTGATCTCGATCGCGCCGAGCGAGGCGAGATGCGGGGTCATGAACTGGCAATCCAGCAGCGTGAAGCCGCCGACCCGCAGCCGCGCGACCAGCCAGGCCATCGCGATCTTCGAAGCATCCGTCGCGCGGCTGAACATGCTCTCGCCGAAAAAGGCCCGGCCCAGCGCGAGGCCATAGAGCCCGCCCACCAGGCGTCGCTCGCTGCCCTTGCCGATCCAGCACTCCACGCTATGCGCGAGCCCCTGGCGATGAAGGCGGATGAACGCCTCCTCGATATCCTGATTGATCCAGGTGGTCGGCCGATCCTCCGCGCTCTCGGCGCAAAGCGCGATCACCTGCTCGAAGGCGGTGTCGGCCGTGACCTCGAACCGGTCGGCGCGCAGCGTCTTGCGCAGCGAGCGCGAGAGATGGAAGCCATCCAGCGGCAGGATCGCCCGGCGCTCGGGTTCCACCCAGAAGACCGAATCGGCCTGCCGGTCGTCGGCCATGGGGAATAGCCCCACCGCATAGGCACGCAGGAGAATGGGCAGATCGATGGCCATGCACGACCTATCTAGAAGGAGCGCGCGACGGATGGAACCGGCGGCGCGACCGGCTTTGGTCATAATTCCTTCCTATGCGGGCGTTCAAGCGGCGTTCGGGAGATATCGCATGAAACGCATGGCGCCTGTCGTTGGAATGCTGGCCTCTTGCGTCCCGATGGGCGAACCGGCCCATGTCGACAGGCCTCCCCATTGGGCATTGCAGACCCTGCAAGGTGAACGGATGACGGATCAGCCGGGCCGTGCAGCGACCTTGACGCTGAATGCCGACCACAGCGTCGGTGGGACGGTCGGATGCAACAGCACATCGTCCGCGAAGCTGCGATGGTGGGGCGCGCTGGAGGAGAAGCGAGGCTCCTTCGACAGGTCGGGACGCGGCGCCGGCATCACCACCACCGCCTTGTGCCGGGATCGGGAGGCCGAAGCCATCGGCAACCGCTTCTGGGCGCTGATGGAGACAGCGCGCGCCTGGTCCGTCGATGATCGCGACCTCGTGATCGCGTTCGCGGACGGATCGGAAGCGCGTCTGATCGCGTCGGAAGATTGAGGCGATCATGCCGTTTGCCAATCCGACGCTTCATTGCGTGCCGGCCTGCGATCCGGTTCATACCGGAGAGGTTGTGGAAGTTGTGCCCCGCACTGCCGCAAAGGGCGCTCTCGACAGCCATTTCGACACGCGCGATGGTGGAACGAATCACCTGCCGTTCCACCTCGAACCGAACGGCGAGGGCACGATAGAGGCACCCCACTCCGTTCGCCCTGAGCGAAGTCGAAGGGCTTGGCTGAACCGCAGGCGAAGCCCACTTCGCTCCGCTCAGTAGCGCCCTTCGACTTCGCTCAGGGCGAACGGAGATTGGCATGTTTCACCCCAACCCCGGAGGGCCTTCGGCACCTGGGTCTGCAAACGATAGAATCGCCAGGATTGAAGTGAAGGGGAACCGCCCTCCATCCCGCCTCGCGCATCCCGCATCTCCGCTCCACCGAGCCCAGCCTCTGGATATTCCGCCCTATCCGCCTTACCTCACGCTCGGGCAAACCCAAGGGGAGCGGAGAGATCATGGCGACATATGTGCTGGTGCATGGCGCATGGGGCGGCAGCTGGGGCTATGCCAACCTGGCCCGCGAGCTGCGTGCGGAAGGTCATGAGGTGCATGTGCCCTCGCTCACCGGCCTCGGCGAGCGCGCGCATCTGGCGCATGGCGGCATCACGCTCGGCGACCATATCGCCGATGTCGTCGGCCTGATCGATTGTGAGAATCTCAAGGACATCATCCTGGTCGGCCACAGCTATGGCGGCATGGTCGTGACCGGCGTCTCGGCTCAGCGCGGCAAACGGATCCGCAGCCTCGTCTATCTGGACGCCTTCCTGCCGCGGGACGGCGAGGCGCTGTGGGACATTGTCGATGATGGAACGCGCGGGCTCTACATCGAGAACCAGAAAGCGACGCCGGGCCTCATCGCCCCGATCTTCCCGATGCCGGAAGGACGCGCGACCCGCGTCTCGGGCCATCCACTTCTCACCCTGCTGGAGCCGGTGAGGCTCGGCGGCGAGGAAGGCGCGATCGCCCGGCGCACCTATGTCTATGCCAGTGCCAGTCCGATCACCAGCTTCACCAAATTCCGCGATCGCTGCGCGGCCGATCCTGCATGGCGCGTGGAGGAAGTCGCGACCGGCCATATGGTGTGGGATGAGGACATGCCGAGCATCAAGCGTATCCTGCTCGAAGAGGCAGCGGCCTGACATGGGCAGCCACCGGACTTGGGAGAGCCGGCATGCGCCCGGCAGGAAGCCGCATACAGCTCATGCTTGCGCCGCCCGGCGCCGCGGGTTAAGGGCGACGCCTTCGCCGGCGCAGGAGTGTAGCTCAGCTGGTAGAGCGTCGGTCTCCAAAACCGAATGCCGGGGGTTCGAGTCCCTCCACTCCTGCCAGCTCTTGTTCCGTTCCGCCGCGAGGCGTAGGAGCGGAGCGGTTGCGAACCAACGCCGCGGACTGGCCGGGCAATGCCCGGGCCCGGTCCGCTTTTCCGTGTTTCGATCCTTTCGTGTTTTGACAATATCCTGAAGAGAGCAGACTGACCGTGGCAAAGACCTCTCCCATTGAATTCTTCAACCAGGTCAAGGCCGAGGCGAACAAGATCGTCTGGCCGACGAGCCGCGAGACGATGATGACGACGGTCATGGTCGTGCTCATGACGAGCCTGCTCGGCGTCTTCTTCTTCGGCATCGACACGTTTTTCGGCTGGGTGGTGAAGATACTGCTCGGCCTCGCCACGGGCTCGCAGGGCTGACGCCGGCCCGACGCACATCAGATTTTGAAGGACTGAACGACATTATGGCGCGCTGGTACATCATCCACGCTTATTCCGGTTTCGAGAACAAGGTTCGTGATTCGATCATGGCCGAGGCCGAGCGCATGGGCCTCGAGCAGCTCATCGAGCAGGTCGAGGTGCCGACCGAGACCGTGACCGAGGTGAAGCGTGGCAAGAAGGTGCAGGTCGAGCGCAAGAACATGCCCGGCTATGTGCTCGCCAAGCTCAGCATGAACGACGACATCTACCATCTCATCAAGAATACGCCCAAGGTCACCGGCTTCCTGGGCGCGATGGGCAAACCGCAGCCGATCAGCGAGGCCGAGGCCCAGCGCTTCTTCGGCGCGCGCGAGGAAGCCGCCGCCCAGCCGCGCCACAAGGTCAATGTGGACTATGAGATCGGCGACAGCGTGAAGGTGATGAGCGGGCCGTTCGCGAGCTTCATCGGTACCGTTGAGGAGCTGGACTTCGAGAAGAGCCGGGTCAAGGTCTCGGTCTCGATCTTCGGCCGCGCGACCCCGGTCGAGCTGGACTTCGAGGAAGTCGAGCTCTCGAAATAAGCGGATCGCCGCGCGCACCCAAACCGGTGGCGCGGCGCTCGCCCAGCGTCCCGTCGGCGCGCGCCTGCCGGTGGAACGGCAAAGCGCTCTGGCCCGCCGCCCCAGCCCAATTCCCCCTCCGTTCGTCCTGAGCTTGTCGAAGGGCAGTCTTTCTTCTTCGACAAGCTCAGGACGAACGGAGGGGAGCTAATTTCGGAAGGTAAAGCTGATTTCGGAGGGATTGCATGGCCTGCGAAGGCCGGCGCCAGTCCACCAATCCGCAGCCTTTTGCGCTCACAGGCCCGCAAGCCTCTCGCCCTGGTAGGCAAAGGACGCTAGGCGCCCATCAATGCGCTATTATCTCGATACGGAATTCAACGGCTTCGGCGGCGCGCTCATCAGCCTGGCGCTGGTGCCCGACGACGGCGATCAGGAATTCTATGCCTCGCTCCCCCTGCCCGACGCACTCCATCCCTGGGTCGAGCGCAATGTCGTTCCCTATCTGCGCCATGTGCCGCCCGGCGTCGATCATCAGCTCGACCGGCGTCAAGCCGCCGTGCATCTCGCGGCCTATCTCGCCGGCGATCCCGATCCGGTGATCGTCGCGGACTGGCCGGAGGACATCGCCCATTTCTGCGCGCTGCTGGTGGTGGCGCCCGGCGAGATCGTGCCGCTCCGCGCCATGCGCTTCGAGCTCATCGATACGCCCGGATTCAGCTCCGCCGCGAACAGCCGGGTACCGCACAATGCCCTGCACGATGCCCGCGCGTTGCGGGATTTCTGCATCGCCGCCTAAGCCTCAGGACAGGTCCGTCTCCCCACGCAATTCCCGCCGCACGCGCATCCAGATGTCGGCCAGGATCGCGCCGGGGATGGTCCGGCTGTCCCGCCGCACGCGATGGACGAGCCAACGCTCGCCGGTCGCCAGCAGCGCCGTCCGCGCGCCGGCATGCTGGCTGAACTTGGCGCGGCAAGCCATGTGCATCAGCGCCCAATGGGCCGGCGATCCGGTCGCGATCGTCGCGCCGCCATGGATGATGGTCGCCGGCAGGCCGGCCGCCACGCCCGCCTTCTTCGCTTCCGGGCCGGAGAGACGAGCGGTCGCGCGGCGCCGCGTCGCATCGCTGAACTTGAGGCCCTGCCAGAAACCCTCGATGCTGGCGTAGCGCTCGCCCTCCAGCTCGAACGGCGTGCGCGCGAGATTGGATATGAGAGCGAAGCGCGGCTCCACGCCGCGCACGATGTTGAGCGGCGCCCGACGCGCCTCCGCTTCCGGTCCGATCTCCGCCAGCGAGAAGCCACGATCGCTCATGCAATGGAGGCGGAAGACATGGCCGTCCGCCGCGCCAAGCAGCGCGCAGATCGCCCGCTCCTCGTCGCTCTCGGCCGAGAGCGCGACGATATCGTTCCTGAAGATGAGCTTCATGGACCGCAACCCCATGCACCGGATGGCCGATGCTAGCGCGCCGCGACCGGTTCCGGAAGCCGCTGCTCGCCCTATCCCGCTTGCGCGGACCGGCCCGCTGACGCACAAGGCAAAACCTTGTCATGCGAAGGAATCGCGTGACGCCGGGAGAGAATGACAATGGCCAGCGCGCCCCGATCGATCGACATCGCCGCCTTCATCGACGGGCGCAAGCTGGGTCCGTTCAACTACCGCCTCATCATCCTCTCCTGGTTCATCACCGTGTTCGACGGGTTCGACATGCAGATGATCAGCTTCACCGCGCCCTATATGCGCGACGAACTGCATCTGACGAACGGACAGCTCGGCAATGTCTTTTCCGCGGCGCTGGTCGGCGCGATGATCGGCGGCTTCGTCCTCTCCTATGTCGGCGACCTGATCGGGCGGCGGCGCACCATCGTCTGGTCGGCCTTCGCCTTCGGCATCCTGACCACGGCCACCGCCCTCGCGCAGAGCTACGAGATGCTCATGCTGCTGCGCTTCCTGGACGGTTTCGCGATCGGCGGCATGCTGCCGCTCGCCTGGGCGCTCAACATCGAATATGTGCCGGGCCGGATGCGCGCGAGCGTCGTCACCGTCATCATGATCGGCTACAGCCTGGGCGCCGCGATCGCCGGCCCGGTCACCGTCTGGCTGGCACCCGCGCATGGCTGGGAAGGCGTCTTCGTGTTCGGCGGCATCTGCACGCTCGTCTGCGCCACCGGGCTTCTGCTCTGGCTGCCCGAGTCGGTGCGCTTCCTCGCCAGCAAGGGGCGCGAGCCGGAAACGATCGCCAGGATCCTCAACAAGGTCGATCCCGCGTTCGGCGCAAGCCCGCGCGATCGCTTCACCCTGGGCGACGAGCGCACCGACCGGAGCAACTTCACGCTCGGCAAGCTGTTCGAGGGTCATCTCAAATGGCTGACCCCACTGCTGTGGATCGGCTATATCGCGAGTTCGCTCGCGGTCTATTTCAAGGCGAGCTGGAGCCCCATCATCTATGAGGAGCTGCACTTCGCGCGCGAGACGGCGGCCTGGGTCTCCTCGCTCTCCGGGCTGCTCGGCGCCGCCTTCGGCCTGCTGCTGATGAGATTCACGGATCGCCACGGGCCGTTCGCGGTGGCGATCTATCCCGCGATCGGCTTCCCCATCCTGGCGGTGATCGGTCTCGTGCCCATGTCGAAGGACGCTTTCCTCATCCTGTCGATCCTCTCGACCAGCTTCGTGGGGGGCGCGCATTTCGGCATCCACTCGATCGCCGGCATCTTCTACAACAGCGCGATCCGCGCCAACGGCGCCGGCTGGGCGACCTCGATCGCCAAGCTCGGCGCGATCGCCGGGCCGATCATCGGCGCGCTCGTGCTGAGCAGCGGCATGCCGATCGTCCGCAGCTTCGCCATTCTCGCCATATGCCCCGCCGTGCTGGCGCTGTGCGCGCTCGGCATGGGCATGATCGTGCGGAACCGCGCCGCGCGCGCATCGGGCGAAGCGCCGCCGTCCGAAGCGGTCGCGGCATCCTGACCAGTGGCGTCGCGCGCCGTTCATTCGCCAGCAAGTCGCGCACGCCTAAGCCGAACTGATGGGGAGGACCGCAACCCCGAGGAAGCCATGTCCGCCATCACCCGTTCATCCTTCGCCCTGATCGCCGCCGCGCTGCTGATAGCTGGTCCCGTCATGGCCCAACCGGGCTGGAACCGGCCCGACCGCATCGACTGGCGCGGCTCGCGCGACGCGGGCACGGGCTATCGGGAAGGCCATGTCGACACCGACAGCTTCGTCGCGCGCGATGCGCTGGCGACGCTCGGCCATGGCGCCATCACCGTGACCGCCGGAGACGGCAGCGCGGCCGACCAGGGCGACCAGGCAGCCTATGAAGCCGCTGTCGTCGACCAGCTCGTCAAGGCCGGCTACGAGACCGCCGCGCCCGATCCACAGGGCGGCGGCCAGGTCGCCGAAGTGCGCATTGTCCGCGACGTGCTGCTGCCGGAGGAAGCCCCGCATCGGCCGGTGAGCGGCACCGGCACTCTCGGCATCTCCAATCGCGGCAGCTTCATGGGCCTCGGCATCAATGTCGACCTCACCAAGCCGAAGAAGGCGCTCGTCTCCACTCGCCTGGAAGCCCGCCTGCGTGACCGCGCGACCGATCGCGTCCTGTGGGAAGGCCGCGCCGAGATGGCGACTCGCGATGGCGACAGCCGCTGGACCCAGCAGGCCATCGCCACACGGCTCGCCAGCGCGCTATTCGAGGATTTCCCACGCGGGAACGGCGACACCGTCCGCGAATAGCAGCCAAGGGGATCCTCTATTCGTGCAGGAGAGGATATCATCGCTCCTCTCGTTCCCGGCTGCTCGCGGAGGCTGTGCTTCCCTGTGCATCGCCTCAACCGAGGGCTTGCCCATTTGAGATGAAATCAGTGCTCCTACGAAGGCAGGAGCACGACATAGTTCATTTAAAGGGGGCCATTCAAAAGGCGATTATATGATTTGCAAACCCGAGTGCCGAAGGGGCGTTCCGGGGTGGGGAGAGAACATGCCAGTCTCCGTTCGCCCCGAGCGAACGGAGTGGCAGCGGATCGGTGGGCCCTCGGTTCGAGGTGAAATGCCGATCTGCCTCTACCGCACTATCACCGTGGAACGAGGCGGGTAACTCGCCCGACATCGAGCGTGTCTAAATGGCTGTCGAGAGCGCCCTTTTCGACTGTGTGGGGCACAACTTCCACAACCTCTCCGTTATGCCTGAGCTGGAGGGACGCGAGGGCCGGCGCCGGATCGCAGGCCAACGCGCAATGAAGCGTCGAATTCGCAAACGGCATGATCCGACAAGCTCAGGGCGAACGGCGTTGTGTGTCGGCTATGCGGGGTTGCGTGTCGGTTATTTGACCCCGATATCGCGCTGGCGCAGCCATCTGCCCGCGTCAATCCTCGTCCCTGTCATCATCGCATGCGCAGCTCTGCCGTGCATTGGGCCGCTGGGGCCGTGCGGTCGTGGCGAACTCGTCGGGCGTCAGCCGCCCGTCATGATTGGCGTCGGCGCCCGCGAACCGGTCCGACGTGCCGACAGCCCATTCCTCGAAGGAGAGGAGATTGTTGCCGTCCTTGTCGAGACGACGGAAGGCGCTCGAACGGGTCGACAGCATTTCGACCCGCGTGATGATGCCGTCGCGATTGCGGTCATAGCGGTCGAAGCGCCGCTGCTCACGGGTGCGCGGGTCGGCGCCGGGCACATCAGGCGGCGGCGCGCCGCGCGCGGCGGGATCACCCTCCGGCGGAAGGTCAGGCGCGGGCGGCTGGGCCTGCGCGCCGCCATGGGCGACCAGCGGACGCGCGGCGCGGTCCGCCCTGCCCTGCCACCAGAACAGCCCGGCCGACACCAGAAGCAGCGTCGCGATCGATCCCGCCAGAAAGCGCCCCATGGCCCCCACCCTCCGCAATTGGGTGCAGACTAGAATCGCCGGCGGCGGGATGGAAGCGGGATCGCGCGCCGGGCGTCGCTCATCCGCGCAGGGCCGCCAGCAGGAAACGGGCATAGTGGCGCGGCGAGAAACCGGCCGCCGGGACACGCGCGGCGCGGACATCCGGCAATGCGACCGCGCGCGCCAGCCGCACCGACTTGAGAGCGCGGCCCGGCAGCGGTGCCGTGGCGCCGGTCGGCAGGCTCCGCCGCGCCGCGTCGATCGCACGCGCGGCCAGGGCCGGATCGCGGACATGAGCCGCCAGATCCCACAGCGCCCAAAGGCTCCCGGCCGCCGAAAGCGCCGCGCCGGCCGCCTCACCGGCGAGCAGGGCGAACAGGCCCCCGCCCCTCGCCGCGCCATAGGCCTGCAGGTCCGCGTCCGACAGCGCTTCGGGCGCAACCAGGACGCGCCAACCGTCGATCAGGCGTTCGGCGGCAGCCTCCGCGCCGCGCGGTGCAAGAGTGCGCCACTGCTCGACGAGCGGCTCCCCGCCCCCCTTGGCGCGATCATCCTCGACCAGCACCGCATCCCACCAGGCCAGGCGGATGGCCGCGATGGTGGGATCGCCGCCGCGCCGGGCAATGGCGGCGAGCCGCTGGTCGAGGTGCCAGCAGAGCGCCTGCCAGTCCCGCGCGGCGGCGGGCGCATGGGCGAGGAGCAGCCGCTGGAGCGGCGGGAGATCATGGACATCGTCACGCGCAGACGTCACGAGCTTGCGTTCCTTTCCAAGACGTCGAGCGCGTCGGCCGGGGACGTGTCCCTCTTATTGGAAGCCGCTCGGACCGCAAGGTTTCTGTCCGGACTTGGGACAGGGCCCCAATTCAGAGGTCATCAACCATCCCGTTTAGCAGATCATCTACTTCGACGGCCTAAAGCGGCTGCCGGTCCGCGGCGGCATTCAGCCTGTCTCCGGGCGTGCTGCCAATAAGAGGTCATTGATGCGCCAGAGCTGGCGGGGCCGTTCATTCCTGACTCGCCTGGCGCGCGACGTGCGCGGCAATACCCTTGCGCTCGCCGCGGCCGCCATGTTCCCGCTCGCGGGCGTGATCGGCGGCGGCGTGGACATGAGCCGCCTCTACCTCACCAAGACACGCCTGCAGCAGGCCTGCGACGCCGGCGTGCTCGCCGGGCGCAAGGCCATGGGCACCGGCTCCTGGAATACGAACAGCAATGCCCGTGCGCTGCAGCTCTTCTCGGTCAATTTCCAGAGCGGCGCCTATGGCACGGGCGATCTCACCCGCAATTTCACCGAGGACAATGGTGTCGTCACCGGAACCGCGAGCGTCGCCGTGCCGATGACCATCATGCGCATCTTCGGCGTGACCACGCGCATGCTGGACGTGACTTGCACCGCGCGGATGGAGATCCCCAATACCGACGTCATGTTCGTTCTCGACATGAGCGGGTCCATGAACTGCGTCGCCGGTGACAAATCCTGCACAAACAACGGCAATGTTCCGGCGCCCGGCGGCAAGATCGGCGGCCTCAAGACCGCCGTCAAATGCTTCTACGAAGCGCTGCTCAAGGTGAATACGGCCGAGGTCTGCGGCGACGATCCAGCCACGACGAGCTATACGCAGACCGCACAAATCCGGATCGGCTTCGCGCCCTATTCCGTCAACGTCAATGTCGGCAAGCTGTTGCCCAACGGCTATCTGGCCGATCAGTGGACCTACCAGTCGCGTGAATATAGCTGGGACGGGGAGACCTACAACAGCACGACATCGAACGGGAACTGGACATATGTCAGCGGCAGCACGTCGGATGGGAGCGCAAACAACCAGTCGTCATGCCCGTCGGACACCTATCATTCATCGACGACGACTTCGACGCCGATCGAGAATACCGCGCAGGACGGGACGGTCACGATCACATACACCGAGACGAAGACGGAAACCGGCCGTGACAATAGCTGCTCGAGGAAAAACGGAAAATATAATGTCAACTACACAGACTATAATAATTACGTAACGCAACGCATTGTCACGACAACGAAAAAGCCAAAATATCAATATACCTACAAGCCGATCACCTTCGACGTCAGCGCACTCAAGGCCGGCGACAGCAACTGGGAGAACAGCCTCTCCTTGCCGGTCGGCACGGCGGGCAGCACTGTTTCCGTAGGCTGGGATGGCTGCATCGAGGAACGCCAGACAGTCAAGAATTCGGACGGCGACCCGAGCGACGAATGGGACCCCATTCCGGCGGCCGCCTACGACATGGACATCGACCGCATGCCGGACCCCGCCGTCAGCGGATCGCAATGGGGACCGATGCTCCCGGATGCGGTCTGGGGGCGCTACAGCGGCAGCTCGAATGTCTATGGCGAACTCAAGACCACCAGCAACCTGTCGCACAACATATCCTACTATTGCACGACCGAAGCGCGGAAGCTGCGGACCTGGTACACGCCGTCGGACTTTGAATCCTACGTCAATTCCCTCAACGCCATCGGCAATACCTATCATGATATCGGCATGGTCTGGGGCGCCCGGCTGATCTCGCCGACCGGCATCTTCGCGAGCGAGAATGCCACGACACCGACCGGCGGCCCGATCCAGCGCCACATCATCTTCATGACCGACGGCGACACCATGTCGTACAATGACGACTACAACGCCTATGGCATCAGCTGGTGGGACCGTCGTCAGACGACCTATGCGCCCGCCAACGGCAACGGCACCAACAGCGACACCTCCAAGATCATCAACGCCCATCTCGACGGCCTGTGCACCGCCATCAAGAACAAGAACATCACGCTCTGGGTGATCTCCTATGGCGGCGGCATCAACGCGACCACCGAAGGGCGGCTGCAGGCCTGCGCGACATCGGGCCACTATTATTCCGCCAGCGATTCCGCGGCGCTGCTCGCCCGCTTCAAGCAGATCGCGTCCGAAATCGCCCAGCTGAGGCTGACGAGCTGAGAGGATGCGCATGATCCGAACCGTCCTGCCCCGACTACGGCGCCTTCCCGAACGCGAGGATGGCGTGACCATCGTGGAATTCGGGCTCATCGCGCCAGCCCTGCTGATCATGCTGTTCGGCGCGCTGGACATCGGCCACACCCTCTACATGCAGAGCGTGCTGCAGGGCGTGGTGCAGAAAGCGGCGCGCGACGGATCGCTGGAAGCGGCCTCCGGGCATGACGCGGACTATCGCGATGCGCTGGACGAGACGGTCCGCTCGCAGCTTCTGAACCTCAACCGGACCGCGACGGTGACGTTCCAGCGCCGCTTCTACCGCACATTCAGCGATGCGGCCGCGGCGCGGGCCGAGGAATTCACCGATTCCACCAGCGGCCCCTACAAGGACGGCCGGTGCGACAACAACGAGCCCTATGTCGATGCCAACAACAATGGCATCTGGGACGCCGATGGCGGCGACGCCGTGGAGAATGCCGGCGCGCGCGACAATGTCGTCTATACCGTGACCATCGCCTATGCGCGCATGTTCCCGCTCGACAGGCTGATCGGCGGGAGCGGCGTCACGCGGCTGACCGCCGCCACCGTGCTCGCCAACCAGCCCTATGGCACGCAGGGCAGCTATGCGACGCCCACAGTGCGCAACTGCCCATGAGTTGCCGGCTACTCTCCCGCTCGCACTTGCGCCGCCTGGCCTGGGATCGCTCGGGGCTCGCGGCCGTGGAGTTCGCGCTCGCCGCGCCCGTGCTGCTCGGCATGTTCCTCGCCGGCGCCGAACTGACCAACTATGCCGTCACCAAGCTGCGGGTCAGCCAGGCCGCGCTTCATGTCGCCGACAATGGCTCGCGCATCGGCACCAACAGCCTGCTGACCGCGCCGCAGGTCAGCGAGACGCAGATCAACGACCTGTTCGTCGGCGCCAATCTGCAGGCCGGCAATATCGACCTGGCGCAGCATGGGCGCATCATCATCTCGAGCCTGGAGCCCATGGCCGATCCCAATACCGACAACCGGTTCAAGATCCACTGGCAGCGCTGCTTCGGCGCGAAGAGCTTCACTTCCAGCTACGGGGCGCAGGGCGACACCGATCTGACCGGCATGGGCCCGCCCGACCGCCGCGCCACGGCACCGGAAGGCGGCGGCGTCATCTTCGTGGAGATCGCCTATGACTATCAGCCACTCTTCTCCATGGGTCTGGCGCCCAGCCGGGTGATCCACGAGATCGCCGCCATGACGGTGCGCGACGATCGCGACTATAACGGGCCCGCGCCCAGCCACCCCGGCATCTACAACAATGAAGGCGCGACACCCTCGACCTGCTGACGAGAATATCGCGTCCTCCTGTTGACGATCCGGGCGGATGAACCGCCCGCCGGCGTGCATCCTCAGGCCTTGTAGCAGACCTTCTTCGCCGCCTCGACCACGCGCGCCGCGTCGACCAGCGCCGCCTTCTCCAGATTGGCCGCATAGGGCAGCGGCACGTCCTCGTTGGTCACGCGCAGCACCGGCGCGTCGAGATCGTCGAAGCCCTGCTCCATGCAGATGGCGACGATCTCGCTGGAGATGGAGCAGACCGGCCAGCCTTCCTCGACGACGACCAGCCGGTTCGTCTTCCTGAGGCTTTCCAGCACGGTCGCCTTGTCGAGCGGGCGCAGCGTGCGCAGGTCGATCACCTCGGCGTCGATGCCTTCGCCGGCCAGCGTCTCGGCCGCTTCCAGCGCGACGCCCACGCCGATCGAGTAGCTGACCAGCGTCACGTCCTTGCCGGGGCGGACGATGCGCGCTTTGCCGATCGGCAGGACATAATCGTCGATCTGCGGCACATCGAAGCTGCGGCCGTAGACCAGCTCATTCTCCAGGAACACGACCGGATCCTCGCTGCGGATCGCCGCCTTGAGCAGGCCCTTGGCGTCCGCCGCATCATAGGGTGCGATCACCACCAGGCCGGGCACGCTGGCATACCAGGGGCCGTAATTCTGGCTGTGCTGCGCGGCGACGCGACTGGCCGCGCCATTGGGGCCGCGGAACACGATCGGGCAGCGCATCTGGCCGCCGGACATATAGTTGGTCTTGGCCGCCGAGTTCACGATATGGTCGATCGCCTGCATGGCGAAGTTGAAGGTCATGAACTCGACGATCGGACGCAGGCCGCCCATCGCGGCGCCGGTGCCGACGCCCGCGAAGCCATATTCGGTGATCGGCGTATCGATGACGCGCTGCGGACCGAACTCCTCCAGCAGGCCCTGCGTCACCTTGTAGGCGCCCTGATATTCGGCGACTTCCTCGCCCATCACGAAGATGCGCGCGTCCTTGCGCATCTCCTCGGCCATGGCGTCGCGCAGCGCCTCGCGCACCGTCGTCTTCTGGAACGTCGTGCCGGCCGGGATATCCGGATCCGCCACCGTGGCCGCCTTGTCGCTGGCAAGCTTGGCCGTGCCGCTCTCCGCCTTCCCGGGCGCGCTCGCATCGGATTCCGCTGCCTGCTTGTCCTCCTCAGGAGCCTCGGTCTTCGGCGCGACCGACGACGGGGCAGGCGCGGAGGCCGGCTCCTCCCCCTCACCCGCCAGGAGCGCGATGACCGTGCCGACCTTCACATTGTCGGTGCCTTCCGGGACCATGATCTTCTCGATCGTGCCTTCGTCGACCGCCTCGAACTCCATGGTCGCCTTGTCGGTCTCGATCTCGGCCATGATGTCGCCGGCCTTGACCTCATCACCTTCCTTGACGAGCCACTTGGCCAGCGTGCCCTCTTCCATGGTCGGCGAGAGGGCGGGCATCTTGATCTCCAGGCCCATCAATAATGCTCCACCAGAACGTCGGTATAAAGTTCCCCGGGCGCCGGCTCGGGCGAGGTCTCGGCGAAATCGGCCGCCTCGCTCACCGTCTTGCGGATCTGCGCGTCGATCGCCTTGAGATCATCCTCCTTGGCGCCGGCATCGATCAGGATCTTCTTGAGGCCCTCGATGGCATCGGATGTCTCACGGACATGCTGCACTTCGTCGCGGGTGCGATATTTGGCCGGATCGGACATGGAGTGGCCCCGATAGCGATAGGTCTTCATCTCCAGCAGGATCGGCCCCTTGCCCGAGCGCACCCATTCGAGCGCCTCCTCGGTGGCGCCGCGCACGGCGAGCACGTCCATGCCGTCGACCTGGATGCCCGGAATGCGGAAGCTGTCACCGCGCCGGTAGAAATGATCCTCGGCCGAGGAGCGCTGCACCGACGTGCCCATGGCATATTGGTTGTTCTCGATCACATAGATGATCGGAAGCTTCCACAGCGAGGCCATGTTGAAGCTCTCATAGACCTGGCCCTGATTGGCCGCGCCGTCGCCGAAATAGGCGACGCACACACCGCCATCGTCATTATATTTGTGGCTGAAGGCAAGGCCGGTGCCGAGCGGCACCTGCGCGCCGACGATGCCATGGCCGCCATAGAATTTATGCTCGACACTGAACATGTGCATCGAGCCGCCCTTGCCATGGCTGATGCCCGCCTCGCGGCCGGTCAGCTCGGCCATGATGACCTTGGGATCGATGCCATAGGCCAGCATGTGACCATGGTCGCGATAGCCGGTGATGACGCTGTCCTTGCCCGGCGTCAGCGCCGACTGGATGCCGACCGCGACCGCCTCCTGGCCGATATAGAGATGGCAGAAGCCGCCGATGAGCCCGAGGCCATAGAGCTGGCCGGCGCGCTCCTCGAAACGGCGGATGAGCGTCATCTGGCGATAGAATTCCAGCAACTCCTCCTGGCTCGCCTCGTAGCGCTTCGGCTCGGCGGGGCGCTCCTGGTTATGATCCGGTCCCGCGGGGGGGGATGCGGCCTTCCGCGTTCGGCCTGTCGCTGGCTTCGCCACTGGTCTTGCGTCCTTCTCGGCTGGGATGTCGCGCGCAGCTATAGTCCCGGCTCGCGCGGCAGCGCAATGTCCAGATGGGTTAATTGCGTTTCGATCTGTTGCTGGACGCGCCGGCCGTTCCGCTGCGTCACTTCATGGGAATGACGACCTCGTCATTGTGCAGCACGCCCAGCTCCTTGCGGGCCAGCTCGTCGACCAGGTCCGGATCGACATGGCGCCGGTCGAGCAGGTTCACGCGATTGGCGAGCGCGGCCTTCTGCGCCTGCAGCATCTTCAGCTCGGCCTGGCGCTGATGGAGCTGGCGGCTGTAGTCGCCCCAGGCGAGAATGCCGTTGGGGCCGAGGATGGCATAGCCGATGAACAGCAGGAGCAGCAGCATCGCCACTGCCGGCAGCATCGCCGATCCGAGCAACATCCTCAATTTCGCCAATTGTGCCATCGGCCCTTGGAATCACGACGACTCGCGCAATGCAAGCGCTATTTGCGCGCAAAGCGACGAAGCGATTCAGCGGTGCGGAAGGGTGCCGTCGCGTGGCTCAGCGGAACAGCGTCGCGCCGGCATAGGCGGCCCGGTCGCCCAGCTCCTCCTCGATGCGGATGAGCTGGTTATATTTGGCGATGCGGTCCGAGCGCGAGAGCGAGCCGGTCTTGATCTGGCCGCAATTGGTGGCGACCGCGAGATCGGCGATGGTCGCATCCTCGGTCTCGCCGGAACGGTGCGACATCACATTGGTGTAGCCCGCCCGGTGCGCCATCTCGACCGCAGCCAGCGTCTCGGTGAGCGATCCGATCTGGTTGACCTTGACCAGCATGGAATTGGCGAGGCCCTGCTCGATGCCCATGGCGAGGCGCCTGGGATTGGTGACGAACAGATCGTCGCCGACCAGCTGGCAGGTGGCGCCGAGCCTGTCGGTGAGCAGCTTCCAGCCCTCGAAATCATCCTCGGCCATGCCGTCCTCGATGGACTTGATCGGATAGCGCGCGACCAGATCGGCGAGATAGTCGACGAACTCGGCGGAACCGAGCGTCTTGCCCTCGCCCGCGATCACATATTTGCCGTCCTTGAAGAACTCGGTCGAGGCGCAGTCCAGCGCCAGCACGACATTCTCGCCCGGCTTGTAGCCCGCCTGCTCGATGCTCTTCATGATGAAGTCGAGCGCTTCGGTGGTGGAGGCGATATTGGGCGCGAAGCCGCCCTCGTCGCCGACCGCCGTCGAGAGGCCGGCATCGTGCAGGCCCTTCTTCAGCGTGTGGAAGATCTCCGAGCCGATCCGCACGGCATGGGCGAGGCTCTCCGCGCCCACCGGCATGATCATGAATTCCTGGAAGTCGATCGGATTGTCGGCATGCTCGCCGCCATTGACGATGTTCATCATCGGCACCGGCAGCACATGCGCCGAGACGCCGCCGACATAGCGATAGAGCGGCAGGCCGCGCGCATCCGCCGCCGCCTTCGCCACCGCAAGGGAGACACCCAGGATGGCGTTGGCGCCCAGCCGCGCCTTGTTCTCGGTGCCGTCGAGCGCGATCATAGCCGCATCGATGTCGCCCTGATCCTCGGCATCCATGCCGATGATCGCCTCGCCGATCTCGCCATTGACCGCATCGACCGCGCCCAGAACGCCCTTGCCGAGATAGACCGACTTGTCGCCATCCCGCTTCTCGACGGCCTCATAGGCGCCGGTCGAGGCACCGGAGGGCACGGCCGCGCGGCCGAAGCTGCCATCCTCCAGCAGCACGTCGACCTCGACGGTCGGATTGCCCCGGCTGTCCAGGATCTGGCGGGCGTGGATATCGAGAATCTCGGTCATGGCGCAGCGGTCTCCTTCGGCCCGCCGCTTAGCGACGCCCCGCTACGATGGCAATGGCGCGAAAACGCGCATTTCATCCGGGAACTTCGGCACGCCGGGTCTGTTCATGGGGGGTAGCCTTGCTATAACCTGCCCCAGCGGCACACCATGCGAGAAAGGACCTCCGATGGCTGACACGAGCACCACCGAAACGCCGAAGCGCAAGCGTTCCACCGGCACGAAGTCGGCCAGCAAGAAGCCGACCGCGGCCAGCGTGGCGTCCGTCGATCCGGCGCCCGAGGCCAAGGGCGCGAGCTGGCGCGACCAGGCGAGCGACTTCGCCGAGACCGCCAAGGCGACCGCGCGCGATGCGGCGACCACTGCCAAGAACACGACCGGCGACGCGCTGGCCGGCCTTTCAAAGCTCATTTCCGACACCGCCGAGACGGTCGATTCCAAGCTCGGCCCGCAATATGGCGACTATGCCCGCAAGGCCGCGGAGACGCTGGCCGGCGCTTCCAAGACGCTGGACGACAAGGATATCGACGAGCTCGCCGAGGATGCGCGCAACTTCGTGCGCAAGAGCCCGGCCGTGGCGATCGGCGCCGCGGCGGTCGTCGGGTTCGTGCTGATGCGGATGATGCGGGGGAGCTCCTCCAAGGACGATGCCTGAGTTCATCGACGGCGCACCCCGCGACGGAGCGATGAGCGACATCGACGCAGAAGAGCAGCCGGCGCCGCTGCCGCCGCAGGATGACGAGTCGATCAAGGCGAGCTTCGCGCGGCTGATCGCCTCGGGTAAGGACATGGCCGAGGCCGAGCTGGCCTGGGCGAAGCTCAAGGCCCGGCTGATCGCGGAGAATCTGCGGACCTGGCTGGTCTTCGCGGCGCTGTCGCTGGTCTTCCTGGTGATGGGCGTGATCATCCTGATCGTCTCCGCGATCGTCGCGCTGGCGCCCTATGTGGGCATGCTGGCGGCCAATCTGATCGTCGCCAGCGTCGCGATCATCGTCTCCATCATCTGTGCACTGGTCGCGCGGCGCGCCTTCAAGACCCTGTTCGAGGAGCATCTGCCATGAGCGAGGCCGAGGAGCGCGCGAAGCTGGCCGGAGCGCGCCAGCAGGCCGATCTCGCCCGCCTGCGCTTCGTTGACGCGCTGCGCGGCGCGAGGGACAGCGTCTCGCCGGAACGCCTCAAGGACGACGCACTCGCCGCGATCGGCGACCGCGCCAACGCCATCAAGAACGACGTGCGGGGCGCGATCCGCCGCCATCCGGTGCTGACCGGCGCGACCATTGTCGGCTTGGGCGCATCGCTGTTCTGGAAGCCGGCCCGGTCGGTCGCCATCTATGGCATGCGCGCCAGCCAGTTCATCTGGCTCAACCGCAATCTCTGGAGGTCATCCGATGACGAAGCCTGACGACGCCGTGCCGCTGCCACAGGAGGCGGAGGACAGCTCGATCGTCGGACTGGCCAGAGCCGGCCTCGAGCAGGCGCGGGAGACCGCCGGCAAGGCCATCACCGCCACGCGCCGCAAGGGCGAGGCCGTGATCGAGGATACGCGGGAGAAGTCGATGCGCGCCGCCGCCGAGACCAACCGGCTGTTCCTGGAGCATCCGGTCGCGGCGGTCGCGGTAGCGGCGGCGGCGGGAGCAGTGCTGGCGATCTTCGTGCCGCGCATCGCGATCGCCGGCAAGGCGGGCCGGCTGGCTGGACGCGCCGTGAAGGCGGCGGCCGCGAGCGACGCGGCGCAACTCCTCGCGACCGGTCTGCGCGGCCAGGGCAAGGCCGTCACCAGGACGGCGGCGCGCAAGGTGGGCACGGCGATCGGCAAGGGGATCAAGGCGCGGCGCACGCGCAAGGCCGCCGTGCCGCCCGAGGAAATATCGGCGCCGGACGAGCAGGACTGATTCCGTCGCCAGCAGCGTCTTGGCAGCGCCATTCCAGGCTGCTAGCGGATCAACGCGCGAGGAGCCGGCACGGCCGGCGCCACAAGGGAGCCTTCACATTGAGCTTGTTGCATCTCGTCATGGGCGGCCGCGTCAAGGACCCCCAGAAGCTGGTCTTCGATGATCTGAAGACGATCGACCTAGTCGGCGTCTATCCCGACTATGCGAGCGCGGAAGCCGCCTGGCGCTCCGCGGCGCAGCGAACGGTGGACGATGCCGAGATGCGCTATGTGGTGGTGCACCTGCACCGGCTGCTCGATCCCACCGGCGAGGCGCAGGACCCGCAGGTCGATTGAGGGGACCCTCCCCTCCCGTTTGTGGGGCCTTTGCATAATCGCAAATTGTCGAAGGGTCGTCCTTCCCCTTTGGCCAGGCGGAAGAAAAGAACAGCCCTTCGACAGGCTCAGGGCGAACGGCAGCAATTATGCAAAGCTCTTGCTGCGGGGCCGGGTGGTGGGCCTGGACCGCAAAGCAGAAGCACATGCCGTTCTGACTTGGACGGGCGCCTTCGATCCCTTCCCGCGGGCGGAAGGATGATCTCGCTCAGGTCGGCCGGAAGCGATGGGCCAGCAGCGGGCGCGCCAGCAGCAGGCCGGCAATGAAGCCGCCGATATGCGCGCCGATGGCGATGCCGCCGAAGAAGCTGTCCAGCCCGCCCGCCAGCGCGATCAGCAGTTGCAGGCCGGTCCAGGCCACCGCAAGCCACGCCATCCGCACCACATAGGCAGGCACGAAGCCGATCGGACGGACGCTGCGCTGCCCGTAGATCATCGCATAGGTGCCGAGCAGCGCGGAGATGGCGCCGCTCGCGCCGATCATCGGCACGATGCCGTCATGCGCCGCATGGAAGCCGGGAATCGCCCATTGGCCGAGCGCCGCGGCATAGGCGCCGACCACATAGATCAGCACGGTGCGCCCCTGCCCCAGCAGCTGCTCGACGAACCGGCCGCAGAACAGCAGCAGCAGCAGATTGAAGCCGATATGGAGCCAGTTGGCATGGATCAGCGTGGCCGTGAGCGGCGTGATCCAGAGCGGCAGCCAGGGAATGGGCGGCATGTCGACGGCCACGCCGAGCGCGGTCAGCCGCTCGGGGATGAAGCCGGCGAGGATCGCCGCGCGTGTCGTCTCGCCCAGAAGCTGCACCGGCAGGAAGGCGAGGACAGTGATCGCGGCGATGACATTGGTGGCCTGGCCGCGCGGCAGGGTCAGCGGCATCGTGCGTTCCGTCTCCTCCGCCGACCCGACGCTCAGATGAACTCGATCTTCTCGATCAGGTAGAATTTGTCGCCCGACGGCACGGTGACTTCCACTTCCTCGCCGACCTGACGGCCGATGAGCGCCCGGCCGAGCGGGCTCGAATAGGAGATCATGCCGGCCTTGGCATCGGATTCGACATGGCCGACGATCTGGTAGCGCACCGGCTGGTCGTCCTCATCAAGCAGGGTCACGGTCGCGCCGAACACGACCTTGTCGCCGGACAGGCTCCTGGGATCGATGATCTGCGCCCGCGAGAGCTTGTCCTCCAGATCGGCGATGGACGCCTCGATCTGGCCCTGACGCTCCTTGGCGGCATGATATTCGGCATTCTCCGAGAGATCGCCATGGGCACGCGCTTCCTCGATCGCATCCACGATCAGCGGACGTTCCGCTTTGAGCGCGCGCAGCTGCTCGTTCAGCTTGTCATAGCCGACCTGCAGCATGGGCATCTTCTCAACGGTGGCCATCTCGACTCCCCGATTCTATTTCCAAAAAGCGCCGAAGCGCGAACTCCCTTGCCGACCGGCCGGACCGGTCAGCTCGCAGCTGATTTCGTGAAATGTCGGAAGATCAGTCGTGCGACGCTCGATAATAGGATTGGAGCGAGCGCACTTCAAGGGGACGCGCGCGCAGCGCCTCGATCGCGTCCACCGCGGCGAGGCTGGCGGCGGCCGTGGTGAAGCTCGGCACCTTCTGGCGCAGCGCGCTGATGCGGATCGCCTGGCTGTCCTTGAGCGACTGCCAGCCCTCGGTGGTGTTGAAGATGAGATCGACGCCGCCATCCATGATCCGGTCGACGATGTGCGGGCGGCCCTGCGCCACCTTGTTCACCGTCTCGACCGCAAGGCCCTGATCCGCCAGATAGCGCGCCGTGCCGCCGGTCGCGATGAGGCGGAAGCCGAGCTGGCTGATCTTGCGCGCGGCAGGCAGGATCACCGGCTTGTCGCTGTCCTTGACCGAGATGAACACGGTGCCGCCATCGGGCAGGATCGTGCCCGCGCCGATCTGCGACTTGGCGAAGGCCGTCGCGAAATCGCCATCGATTCCCATGACTTCACCGGTGGACTTCATTTCCGGTGAGAGCACCGGATCGACGCCGGGGAAGCGGTTGAACGGGAACACGGCTTCCTTCACCGCGATGTGATGGATGGCGTGCCGGTCGATCGCCGGCAGGTCGGCGAGCTTCTCCCCGGCCATCACGCGGGCGGCGATCTTGGCGATGGGCGTGCCGATGGCTTTCGCGACGAACGGGACGGTCCGCGAGGCGCGCGGATTGACCTCGATCAGATAGACGTTCCCGCCCTTCACCGCGAACTGGATGTTCATGAGGCCGCGCACCTCGAGCGCGCGGGCCAGCATGTCGGCCTGCCGCTCGATCTCGGCGACGATCCCTTCGGGCAGGCTGTAGGGCGGCAGCGAGCAGGCGCTGTCCCCCGAATGGACGCCGGCTTCCTCGATATGCTGGAGCACGCCTGCAACGACCACATCCGTGCCGTCGCACAACGCATCCACGTCCACCTCGACGGCATCGCGCAGATACTGGTCGATCAGCACCGGCGAATCGCCCGAGACCTGAACGGCCGTGGCGATATATTCCTCCAGCTGCGCCTGCCCGTCGACAATCTCCATCGCGCGGCCGCCCAGCACGTAGGACGGGCGCATCAGCACCGGATAGCCGATGCGGTTGGCGACCGCGATCGCCTCATCCCTGGAGCGGGCGATGCCGTTGGCCGGCTGGAGCAGGCCGAGCTTCGTCACCAGCGCGGCGAAGCGCTCGCGATCCTCGGCGAGATCGATCGCATCGGGCGAGGTGCCGAGGATGGGGATGCCGGCATCCTCCAGCGCCTGCGCCAGCTTGAGCGGCGTCTGGCCGCCGAGCTGGACGATCACGCCGGCCAGTTCGCCGCGCGACTGCTCGACATGCAGGATCTCCAGCACATCCTCGGCGGTCAGCGGCTCGAAATAGAGCCGGTCGGACGTGTCATAGTCGGTGCTCACCGTCTCCGGATTGCAATTGACCATGATCGTCTCATAGCCCGCTTCCGCCAGCGCGAAGCAGGCATGGCAGCAGCAATAGTCGAACTCGATGCCCTGGCCGATCCGGTTGGGACCGCCGCCCAGGATCACCACCTTGCGGCGATCGCTGGGCTGGCTCTCATCCTCCGGCACGCCGAAGGTCGGCGCTTCGTAGGTCGAATACATGTAGGGCGTGCGGGCCTCGAACTCGGCCGCGCAGGTATCGATGCGCTTGAACACGGGGCGCACGCCGAGCCGGTGCCGCAGCGCGCGCACTTCCTCCTCGGTGACGCCGCCGGTCATCGCGACGACGGCCTCGCGGATGAGGCCCGATCCGCGCCGGATGGCATTCTCCATGCCGGGGCGCAGATTGGCGGATTGCAGCGCGAGCCAGGCGAGCCGCTTGTCCGAGAAGCCCATGGACTTCAAGTGCCGCATCCCCTCGGCATCGAGCGGCAGGCCATTGTCCAGCACCTGCTTCTCGGCCGCGACGATCTCGGCGATCCGCTCCAGGAACCAGGGGTCGAATTTCGCGACCGCGTGGATCTCGGCGACGGTGAGCCCTTCGCGCAGCGCCTGGGCGGCGATGAGCAGCCGGTCGGGCGTCGGCTGGCCCAGCGCGGCGATGATCTCGTCCTTGCTGGCGCCGACCAGCGCATCGACCTGGTTGAAGCCGGAGAGGCCCGTCTCCAGTCCGCGCAAGGCCTTCTGCAGGGATTCGTGGATGTTGCGGCCGATCGCCATCACTTCGCCGACCGACTTCATGGCCGTGCCGAGCAGCGCCTCGCTCCCCTTGAACTTCTCGAAGGCGAAGCGCGGGATCTTGCTCACCACATAGTCGATGGTCGGCTCGAAGCTCGCCGGGGTGACGCCGGTGATGTCGTTGGTGATCTCGTCCAGCGTGTAGCCCACCGCCAGCTTGGCGGCGACCTTGGCGATCGGGAAGCCGGTCGCCTTGGACGCGAGCGCCGAGGAGCGGCTGACGCGCGGGTTCATCTCGATGACGATGAGGCGGCCGTCCCTGGGATTGACCGCGAACTGGACGTTGGACCCGCCCGTCTCCACGCCGATCTCGCGCAGCACCGCGATGCTGGCGTTGCGCATGATCTGATATTCCTTGTCGGTCAGGGTCAGCGCCGGCGCGACGGTGATGCTATCGCCGGTGTGGATGCCCATCGGGTCCACATTCTCGATGGAGCAGATGATGATGGCATTGTCCGCGCGATCGCGGACGACCTCCATCTCATACTCCTTCCAGCCGAGCAGCGATTCCTCGATCAGCACCTCGGTGGTCGGCGAGGCGTCCAGCCCCTTGCGGACGGTCTCGATGAACTCTTCCCGGTTGTAGGCGACGCCGCCGCCGGTGCCGCCCAGCGTGAAGCTCGGGCGGATGATGGCAGGGAGGCCAGTGAACTCCAGCGCCTCAAGCGCTTCCTCCAGGCTGTGCGCGATGCGCGAGCGGGCGCTTTCGAGGCCGATCCGGTCCATCGCATCGCGGAACTTGAGGCGATCCTCGGCCTTGTCGATGGCGGCGGCATCCGCGCCGATCATCTGGACGCCGAACTTCTCCAGCGTGCCGTCATTGAAGAGCGCGAGCGCGGTGTTGAGCGCCGTCTGCCCGCCCATGGTCGGCAGGATGGCGTCGGGCCGCTCCGCCTCGATGATCTTGGCGACGATCTCCGGCGTCACCGGCTCGACATAGGTCGCGTCGGCCAGCTCCGGATCGGTCATGATCGTGGCCGGGTTGGAGTTGACCAGGATGATCCGGTAGCCCTCCTCCTTCAGCGCCTTGCAGGCCTGCGTGCCCGAATAATCGAACTCGCATGCCTGCCCGATGACGATGGGACCGGCGCCTATGATGAGGATGGAGGAGATGTCTGTGCGTTTGGGCATTGCGAACCTTGATAGCAGTGATTACATTGATTGCATTGCAATCACGAGGGCAAGGCGATGGCGAGCGTTACGATCCGCAACCTCCCCGACGACGTCAAACAGAGCCTGCGCGAGCGCGCGGCACGCAACGGTCGCTCGCTGGAGGAGGAAATGCGCCGCGCGCTGATCGCGCTGGTACGGCCTGAGCCGGCCGAGCCGCGCAAGTCGATCGGCCAGATGCTGTACGAAGCAAGCCGGCCGGGGTTCGACCTGCCTCTCCCGCCACGTTCGCGCGCACGAATTCCTGATTTCGGTGAGGAATGATCCTCGTCGATACCAATGTGTGGAGCGAGTTGCTGCGCCCGGTTCCCTCGCCTGCCGTGATCGCCTGGGAAATAGCCGAGGCGAGCCGCCTGCATCTCTCGACGGTCGTAATCGGCGAATTTCTCTCCGGCATTGCGATGATGCCGGATGGCAAGCGCAAGAGCGCCTTCCTGGCACGCTATGAGATCATCATCGCCCTGTATGCCGACCGGATCGTGCCGTTCGACCTCGAAGCCGCCCGCCACTATGCCGACATTCTTGCCTTCCAGGAACGGGCCGGCCGCAATCCTGGCACCGCCGACACCCAGATCGCCGCGACCGCCCGCGCGCGCGGCATGGCGCTGGCGACGCGTAACGTGCGCCATTTCAAGGGACTTGGCCTTGATCTGATCGATCCCTGGCAAAATTGACAACAAGCCGCGGATCATCGGACCGGCGCTGATGGGCATGCAAGGCATATCTGATCTTCTGGTGGGCATTATTTCGCCTCTGTTTCCATTTGTTCATTGCCGACAAATCACGCCAACCCCTCCACGAACCGCCGGAACAGATAGAAGCTGTCCTGCGGGCCCGGCGAGGCTTCGGGGTGATATTGCACAGCGAAGGCCGGGCGGTCGGTGAAGGCGATGCCGCAGTTGGAGCCGTCGAACAGGCTCACATGCGTCTCCACCACATTGTCCGGCAGGGTGGCGGCGTCGACGGCGAAGCCGTGGTTCATGGAAGTGATCTCCACCACGCCATCCTCCAGCCGCTTGACCGGATGATTGGCGCCGCGATGGCCCTGGTGCATCTTGACCGTCCGCGCGCCCGCAGCGAGGCCGAGCAGCTGGTGGCCGAGGCAGATGCCGAAGATCGGCACCCGCTCCTCCAGCAGGCGGCGGATGACCGGCACGGCATAGTCGGCGGTGGCGGCGGGATCGCCGGGGCCATTGGAGAGGAAGACACCGGCGGGCCTCTGCGCCATGATCTCCTCATAGGTCGCGGTGGCGGGCAGCACCGTCACCTGCGCGCCGGCCCTGACAAGGTTGCGGAAGATATTGGACTTGGCGCCATAATCGATGGCGACGATGTGGGGGCTGTTTTCGGCTCCGCCCAGGGGCGGGCGTTCCGCTCCCCTCCCGCTTGCGGGGGCCGGGGGAGGGCTTTGCACATCAGCGGCGGATTGGCCCTCCCGCAAGCGGGAAGGGGACTGATCGTCTTCATAGCCGAAGCCCAGGCGCCACGGGCCGCCGGTCCATTCGCGCGGCTTGCCGGTCACTTCGATGGCGAGGTCCATGCCTTCGAGGCCGGGCCAGGCCTTTGCCTGCGCGTGCAGCGCGGCCAGATCGAACTTGCCGTCCGGATGATGCGCGATCACCGCGTTCGGCGCGCCGGCCGCGCGGATGCGGCGGGTGAGCGCGCGGGTGTCCACGCCGGTGAGGCCGATCCGCCCACGCGCCTTCAGCCACTGGTCGAACGGCTCGACATTGCGGAAATTGGAGGGCGCCGTCACGTCCTCGCGCACCACGCAGCCGAGCGCCCAGGGCGTGTCCGCTTCCACATCCTCGGGATTGGTGCCGACATTGCCGATATGCGGGAAAGTGAAGGTGATGATCTGCCCGGCGAAGCTGGGATCGGTCATGATCTCCTGATAGCCGGTCATGGCGGTGTGGAAGCACAGCTCGCCCACCGCCTCGCCCGCCGCGCCGAAGCCCCGGCCGAAGATCACCGTGCCGTCGGCGAGAACCAATACCCCCGTCGCTCCCTTGGGCACGGTCGGGTATCTGGCGGTCGCCATGGCTGTCTGGTCCTTCGCTTGTTCGCTTTTTGGCCTGCGCCAAGCGGCAGGCTAAACGGCCGGCTCACTAGGATTTCGCACCCTGAGGGTCAATCCTATTAAAATCCGCCGATCGGCCTTATATGTCATCCTTTCCCGCATGATGGAACGGAAGGACGCGCAATGATTCGCGATTCGCTCAAGGCTGCCCAGATCGAGGCGATGAAGGCCGGCGATAAGCCGCGCCTGGCCGCCGTCCGCCTGATCCTCGCGAAACTCAAGGACCGCGACATCGAGCTGCGCACCGCGACGCAGGTGCCGGACGACGACGTCATCGTGGTCGACGTGCTGCAGAAGATGGTGAAGCAGCGCCGCGAATCGATCGCCATGTATGAGCAGGGCGGCCGCGCCGAGCTGGCCGCGCAGGAACAGGGCGAACTGGACGTGATCGAGAGCTTCCTGCCGAAGCAGCTGAGCGAGGATGAGACGAAAGCCGCGATCGAGGCGATCAAGGCGGAGCTGGGCGCCGCCGGCGTCAAGGACATGGGCAAGGTCATGGCCGCGCTCAAGGAGCGGCACGGCACGGTGCTGGACATGAGCAAGGCGAGCGGGCTGGTGAAGGCGGCGCTGGGGTGAGGACTTAAGCCCCTCCCTTCCAAGGGAGGGGTGGGGGTGGGTGATGACCAGGCGCACCGATGGAGGACTGGGCAGGAAGGCACGGTCGATGCGCAACGACGCGCCCGAACCGGAACGTCGACTATGGTCAAGGCTGCGCGGTTCGCAGATCGGCTTCAAGTTTCGGCGGCAGGCGGTGATTGCGCCTTACATCGTCGATTTCCTCTGTCCGTGGAACGGCCTTGTGGTGGAAGTCGATGGTGATACCCATGTGCAGGAACGGGATCATGTGCGTGACGCTGCTCTGAAGGAGCTGGGATATATCGTGCTGCGCTTCAGCAATGCCGATGTGATGAGCAATATCGATGGTGTCGTCGAAGCTATTCTCGCGCACGCCGTCGCCCTGCCCGAGCGCCGTTGGAGAACCCACCCCAACCCCTCCCTTGGAAGGGAGGGGCTTCAAGAATGAGCCTTTCCCCGCAATGGCTGGATGAGCTGCGGGCGCGCACGACGCTCTCGACGCTGATCGGCAAGACGATCAAGGTCCAGAGGGCCGGGCGCGAATATAAGGCCTGCTGCCCTTTCCATAACGAGAAGACCCCCAGCTTCACGATCAACGACGAGAAGGGCTTCTATCATTGCTTCGGCTGCGGCGCGCATGGCGACGCGATCCGCTGGATGACCGACCAGCGCGGCCTGCCCTTCCTCGACGCCGTGAAGGAGCTGGCGGCGGCGGCCGGCATGGAAGTGCCCGCGCCCGATCCGCGCGCGGCGAAGCGGGCCGAGAAGGCACGCTCGCTCCATGATGTGACGGCGGCGGCGCAGGACTGGTTCGTGGCGCAGCTCGAGGGCATCGAGGGCGCAGAGGCGCGGGCCTATCTCCACAAGCGCGGCATCACCGAGGCGACGCGGCGCGCGTTCGGCCTCGGCTTCGCGCCGGACAGCCGAGGCAAGCTCAAGGCCGCGCTGCGCGTGTTTCCCGAGGAGATGCTGGTCGAGAGCGGCATGCTGATCCGGCCCGAGGAAGCGGACCGGGACAGCTATGACCGCTTCCGGGGCCGCCTGATGATCCCGATCCGCGACCAGCGCGGCCGGGTGATCGCGTTCGGCGGGCGCATCCTCGGCAGCGGCGAGCCCAAATATCTGAACTCGCCCGAGACGCCGCTGTTCGACAAGGGCCGCACGCTGTTCAACCTGGACAAGGCGGCGCCGGCGGCGCGCAAATCCGGCCGGCTGATCGTGGTCGAGGGCTATATGGACGCGATCATGATCGCGCAGGCCGGCATCGCCGAGGTCGTCGCGCCGCTCGGCACCGCGCTGACCGAGCATCAGATCGAGCGGCTCTGGTCGATGGTCGAGACGCCCCTCCTCTGCTTCGACGGGGATGGCGCCGGGCAGCGCGCCGCCCTGCGCGCGGCGCACCGGGCGCTGCCGCTGCTGCGGCCCGGCCACAGCCTCGCCTTCGCGACCCTGCCTAAGGGCCAGGACCCGGACGATCTCATTCGCGGCGCCGGGGTGGCGGCATTCGAGGCCGTGCTGGCGGAGGCGATGCCGCTCGCCGATCTCGTCTGGCGCAGCGAGCATGACGCCGCGCCCCTCGATACGCCCGAAGCGCGCGCGGGGCTCAAGCAGCGGCTCTCCGCTCTGGTCGCCACCATTGCCGACAATGACATACGCGCGCTTTACGGCCGGCTGTTCCGCGAGCGCTACGACACGCTGTTCTTCGCCCCGCGCGCGCCGCAGCTTCGCGAGGCGGGACGATTTCCGAGGCGCGATGCGCCCGCGCGCGGCGGCTTCCGCAATGGCCGCTGGGCTCCTTCCCCGCCGCCGCCCGAGCCGGAGACCCGCGCCATCCGGGAGAGCGGCGGCGACGCGCTGCTGCTGCGCGCCGTGCTTGCCGGCCTGCTGCGCTATCCGGAGGCGATCATCGTCCATCGCGAGGCGCTGGCGGACCTCGAACCGGCCGACCGGCGCCTCGCCGCGCTGCTCGATGCGCTGCTCGATGCCTGCGACCGCGAAGAAACGGTTGAAACAGGTAGGCTCCTTACCATATTGGGCGAGAGTGACGTGTATAATATGGCGAAGGGGTTGCTCCGGGCCGATGCGTTGCACTTCACCTTCACGCGGGACGAGACCGACAGGAGGCGCGCGCAGCGCGACCTTGCAGAGGCGATCGCGGTGATTGTGGCAATGCCGCGGATCGAGGCGGAGCTGGCGGCGGTGACGAGGGCGATGGCGGACGATCTGGACGAGGCGACATTCGCCCGTCAGCAGATGTTGCGCAAGACGAAGGCGGACCTCGCGGCGCGCATGGCCGAGCTGGCTCAACCCCAGGCCGATTGACTATTTTGCCCGGGCGAAGCGACCGCCCGGCACCGGAGTATAGCGACGCATGGCGACCAAGGCGATCAAGGGCAACAACAGCGATACGGGTGCTGAAGAGAGTGGCGACGCGCCGCTGCTCGATCTCAACGAGGCTTCGGTCAAGAAGCTGATCGCGCGCGCCAAGAAGCGCGGCTACATCACCTATGACGAGCTGAACAATGCCCTCCCCCAGGGCGAGATGTCCTCCGACCAGATCGAGGACATCACGTCCGCGCTCAGCGACATGGGCATCAATATCGTCGAGAATGACGAGCAGGGCGAGGAAGGCGAGGACAGCACCGAGGCCGAGGTGGATTCCATCGATGGCGGCGGGGACGATGACGAAGGCAGCGGCAACGTCGCCGAGAAGAAGCAGACGACGACCGACCGCACCGATGACCCGGTGCGCATGTATCTGCGCGAGATGGGCGCCGTCGAGTTGCTCAGCCGCGAGGGCGAGATCGCCATCGCCAAGCGCATCGAGGCCGGCCGCGACACGATGATCCTGGGCCTGTGCGAGAGCCCGACCACGTTCAACGCGATCATCGAATGGTCGACCGCGCTCAACAATGGCGAGATGCAGCTGCGCGAGATCCTCGATCTCGACGCGATGCTCTCCAAGGACCCCGCGCCCGAATCGCTGTCCGAGGACGGCGAGGACGATGATGACGGCGAGATCAGCGAGAAGACCGCCGGTCCCTCCTTCAAGGACGAGGACGAGGTCGAGGAGGAAGCCGAGGCCGAGGAGGACGACGAGGAATCGATGGTGGAGCGCCGCTCGCGCCGTCCCGAGGAGGATGACGACGAGGACAACACCCTCTCCCTCGCCGCGATGGAAGAGCTGCTCAAGCCCGACGCGCTGGAGAAGTTCGCGCGCATCACCGAACTCTACGAGGCCTTCGGCAAGGTGCAGAAGGCGCGGCTCGACGCGCTCGGCAACGGCCTCGAATTCCCCGAGCGGCAGGAAGCCGACTATCAGAAGCTGCGCGAGGAACTGACCGCGCAGGTGGAGAGCGTGCAGTTCCACCAGCAGAAGATCGAATATCTGGTCGACCAGCTCTATGCCTTCAACCGGCGCCTGACGACGCTGGGCGGGCAGATGCTGCGCCTGGCCGAGCGTCACAAGGTGAGCCGCAAGGATTTCCTCGAAAATTATGTCGGCCATGAGCTGGACGAAGGCTGGCTGGAGCGGGTCGGCCGCATCGACAAGAAATGGGCCGCTTTCGCCGCCGCCGAGGCAGGCGCGGTCGAGCGCATCCGCGGCGAGGTGGCCGAGATCGCCCAGGCGACCGGCACGTCGCTGCCCGAGTTCCGCCGTATCGTGAACATGGTGCAGAAAGGCGAGCGCGAGGCGCGCATCGCCAAGAAGGAGATGGTGGAAGCCAATCTCCGCCTCGTGATCTCGATCGCCAAGAAATATACGAACCGCGGCCTGCAGTTCCTGGACCTGATCCAGGAAGGCAATATCGGCCTCATGAAGGCGGTCGACAAGTTCGAGTATCGGCGCGGCTATAAATTCTCGACCTATGCGACCTGGTGGATCCGGCAGGCGATCACCCGCTCCATCGCGGATCAGGCCCGCACCATCCGCATCCCGGTCCATATGATCGAGACGATCAACAAGCTGGTGCGCACCAGCCGCCAGTTCCTCCACGAGCAGGGCCGCGAGCCCACGCCCGAGGAGATGGCCGAGCGGCTTTCCATGCCGCTGGAGAAGGTGCGCAAGGTGATGAAGATCGCCAAGGAGCCGATCAGCCTTGAGACGCCGATCGGCGACGAGGAGGATTCGCATCTGGGCGATTTCATCGAGGACAAGAATGCCATCATCCCGGTGGATGCGGCCATCCAGGCCAATCTCAAGGAGACGGTGACGCGCGTCCTCGCCTCGCTCACGCCGCGCGAGGAGCGCGTGCTGCGCATGCGCTTCGGCATCGGCATGAACACCGATCACACGCTGGAGGAAGTGGGCCAGCAGTTCAGCGTGACCCGCGAGCGCATCCGCCAGATCGAGGCCAAGGCGCTGCGCAAGCTCAAGCATCCGAGCCGCTCGCGCAAGATGCGCAGCTTCCTGGATCAGTGACCCGCAAAAGCCCCGCTTCGGCGGGGCTTTTCATTTGGTGGCCATGTGTCGCTGGCAAGTGATTCGTGGAAGTTGGCCTGCAATCCGGCTTGCATCCATTTCATCCCGTTCGCCCTGAGCGAAGTCGAAGGGTTTGCTGAGCCGCAGGCGAAGCCCCTTCGCTCCGCTCAGTAGCGCCCTTCGACTTCGCTCAGGGCGAACGGGATTTCATCACAGCTGCTCATTATCCCATGCTGGCCATTCCGCGCATCGAGTTTACAAGCTGCACGACCGCCCTTCGCCAGAAGATGAGGATACCTGACCATGCCGACCTCGGATTCGCGCGTGACCATCCACATGGTGGCCAGCCTCGACGGCTTCATCGCTCGCAAGGATGGCAGTGTCGACTGGCTCGAAACGGCGGACGAGTTCGCGGCGGGAGAAACGCTCGATCCAGATTATGTGCAGGATTTCCTCAAGTCGATCGATTGCTATCTGATGGGCGCGCGGACCTATGAGGTCGCGCTGGGCTTCGAGGCCAGGGGCTTCGGATGGGCCTATGGTGATACACCGGTCTTCGTGCTGACTAGCCGGGCGCTGCCGAAGAACCGGGACAGCGTCACATTCCTTTCCGGCGCCCTTGGGCCATTGATCGACGAGCGGCTGAGGCCGGCTCATCGCAATATCTGGGTTGCGGGCGGCGGCGCCGTCGCGGGAGCCTGCCTCCGGCTCGGCCTCGCCGACGAAGTCCGCTATTCGATCGTGCCGGTGCTGATCGGCGAGGGCATCCCGTTCTTCCAGGAACTCGACCGGGACGTCGCGCTGCATCTGGTCGAAATGAAGGCCTATAAGAGCGGCATGGTCGCGCTGCGCTACGACGTCCGCCGGGCCAACTGACCCGCGCAGGCGCGACGAACCGTGCAGTTGCAACGATCGCCGGTGAGACACGCGGTTTCGCTCGCAAAACCGTGGGAAATGTGCCATTTTGAGCTGGGTACGCCGCAAAAAACGGTCGCGGGGAACGGGGTTCGTCAAGAGCTTATTAACCTGCGACGCCCTAATTCCAGGGGTGGGGACAACGTCGATCCGGCAACGGACGACGCATGAGGCGTTACATGGAAACTTTGTCCCGAGTGTCGCAGAAATCCAGCCTGTCCGCGCTTGTCGCCGCCCTCGTCGGGAATGACGGCACAGCCGCGCACGGCTATTGCGCGCCGGCCGTCGCGCGCGATCGCCAGTCCTTCGTGCGCGATCTCGTCGACTTTGCCGATTTCGTCCATCTGGTGACGTTGCTCCACGGGCAGATTCCCGGCCTCATCGATCATGCGGCCGCGCGCACCGTCGAGGTCGCCGCGCGCGGATGGCTGCTCCAGAGCATCGAGGCTTTCGGCGGCGAGCGGCAATATCTCGGGCGGCTGAATGTCGCCGTCGGCCCCCTGCCGAGCACGAGCGGCCATAATGAAACCACCACGCTGATCAGCCAGCAGCGGCACGCGATGGAGATGCTCGCCCAGTCCGATCGGCGCGGCTGCGCGCTCGGCGCGGCGGTCGCCCTCGTGCTGGAATGGGAAGCGATCCGCATCATCCTCGACGCGGGCGCCACGCGCCTCGGCATCGAGCCACCGACCTGCGGACTGCCGAGCCGGCACGAGACGCTGGCACTGCTGGACGAGCTGCCCGAGCCCGACCGGCTCTCGCGCGCCATCCAGTTCGGCGCGAGCCAGCTGCTCAGCCAGCATCGCGGCATGTGGGACCTGCTGCAGGCCCGGGCGGCCATCCGTTCAGGCCAGCACTGACGCCGCGCTTGCCGGCCGCTCGCCGCCGGGATAGCATGTCGCCGCCCAGTTCGCGGCGGGAGTGCGTGTCACGCAGCAATCGAAATCGGCCGCCGGCGCCACGCGTTTCGCGCGCGTCCGGGCCCGGCTGGAAGCCGCCCGGCCCAAGCGCGGACCCGCCGCATGGCTCTACGAATTCCTGCTGTTCGGCTTCAAGCAGGGCTGGGCCTGCCTGTTCGGCGCGCTGATGCTGGCGCTGCTGCTTGGCACCCATCTCTTCTACCCTACCCGCGCGCCGCTCGCCCGCTATGACTTCCTCACGCTGAGCGCGCTCGCGATCCAGGCAGGTATGCTGGCCTTCCGCCTGGAAAGCTGGCGCGAGGCCAAGGTGATCGCGCTGTTCCATCTGGTCGGCACGGTCATGGAGCTGTTCAAGACCAGCGTCGGCTCCTGGATCTATCCCGAGCCCGCGCTGCTGCGCATCGGCGGCGTGCCGCTCTTCTCGGGCTTCATGTATGCGGCGGTCGGCAGCTATATCGCGCGGGTCTGGCGCATCTTCGATTTCCGTTACAGCCATTATCCGCCGCGCTGGACGACGATCGCGCTCGCCGCAGCCATCTATGTGAACTTCTTCGCGCACCACTGGCTGCCGGACATCCGCATCGCGCTGTTCGCCGCGACCGCCCTGCTCTTCTGGCGCACGGTCGTCTGGTTCCGCCCGTTTCGCGCGCATCGCCCGATGCCGCTGCTCGTCGGCTGGCTGCTGGTCGCGCTGTTCATCTGGTTCGCCGAGAATATCGGCACCTTCGCCCAGGCCTGGCGCTATCCCAGCCAGCAGGGCGGCTGGCACATGGTGCCGCTCGACAAGCTCGGCGCCTGGTATCTGCTGATGATCATCAGCTTCGTGCTGGTCTCACTGCTCCATCGACCGGAGGCGCGCCCCGCCGCTGGCGACAGGGCCGGCGGACATGCTATCGCGCCATCGATCCCAGCGCAGGAGTGCCCATGAGCCGGTTGCCCGCCTTGTTCATCGGCCATGGCAGCCCGATGAACACACTCGAATCCAATGGTTATACCCGGGCATGGGTGCGTCTCGGCAAGGCGCTGCCGCGCCCGCGCGCGATCCTGATGATCTCCGCGCACTGGTATATCGGCGCGACGGCCGTCACGGCGATGGCGAGGCCGCGCACCATCCATGATTTCTATGGCTTCCCGCAGGCGCTCTTCGACTTCGACTATCCCGCACCCGGCCTGCCGGAGCTGGCCGGCGAAGTCGCCGAGGTCGCGAAACCGCATTGGATCGGCGCCGATCGCGACCAATGGGGGCTCGACCATGGCAGCTGGAGCGTGCTGGCCCATCTGTTTCCGCAGGCGGATGTTCCGGTGGTCCAGCTCTCGATCAATGCGCTGAAGCCGCTCGACTATCATCTCGATCTCGGTGCGAAGCTGGCGCCGTTGCGCGACCGGGGCGTGCTCATCATCGCGAGCGGCAATGTCGTCCACAATCTGCGCCGGGTGCGCTGGAACGATCCCGACGGCGGCGAGCCCTGGGCGCATCGCTTCGACGATGCGGTGGCCGATCTCATGGCCGGCGCGCCGGGCGAGATACTGCGGATGACCAGCCATCCCGACCATGATCTGGCAGTGCCGACGCCGGATCATTTCGTTCCGCTGCTCTATGTGGCGGGTCTGGCCGCGCAGCAGGGCATTGCCGCGAAGCCGCTGGTCCGGGGCTATGCGCTGGGGTCTTTGTCCATGACCTGTTACGGCGTGGGCATGGAGGACATCCCCTGCATCGAAGGTGATGGCGCGGCGCCGCTGCCGGACGACGTGCCGCCCGACGACACCAATGCCTGAGCCGGATTCCTTCCGGAAATAGCGGCTCTACATATGCCAACGGAGGAGGGGGAATACGATGTGCGCACGCGCTTCTGCAGCGCTGAACCGCCCTCGGCTCCTGGTTTCGCAGGGGCACCAAGCCGCTCTCTCAATAGATGAGATGCGGCGCCCGCTCCTCGGCCCAGGCCGCTTCATCCGGCATGGCCAGCGCATCCAGGTCGCCCGGTAGCGCGGCCGGATCATCGACCCATTCGCGCAGCAGCGGGGAGCCGTTGATGATGTCGATCGGCAGCTTGCCGAACGCATATTCATAGGGAAAGTCGCGCCACAGGTCATAATCCGGCCAGAGGGCGCGGATCGCCTTGAAGGCGAGCGCCTGCACCCGCCACGGACGGAACGCGCCATGCGCATAGGCCGGCCCCTCGGCATGGATATGGACGCCGTTGCAGAGCGCGCCGACATGCTTGTGGAAGGTCGGCTCGAACCAGCAGTCGCGCAGGATGCAGCCCTCCAGCCAGTGCGGCGCGAGGCGGCGCATCTCGGCGACGAGCGCGCGCGCATCGGTATCCGGCGCGCCGAACAGCTCGAGCGGCCGCGTGGTGCCGCGGCCTTCCGAAAGCGTCGTGCCTTCCAGCATCACCGTGCCGGCATAGCAGCGCGCCATGTTGAGATTGGGCGCGTTCGGGCTGGGATTGACCCAGACGCGCTCGCCCGGCCAGCCGAAACCGGGCGCGGCCTCCGGCGCATAGCCCGCCATCTCGATCACCCGATAATCGACGTCCAACCCGAACTGCGCGATGAACCAGCGGCCAAGCTCGCCCATGGTGAGGCCATGGCGCATCGGCATGGAGCCCGCGCCGACGAAGCTCTCCCATCCGGGGCGCAGCGTCAGCCCCTCGATCGGCCGGCCGGCGGGATTGGGCCGATCGAGCACCCAGACCGTCTTGCCGGCCTGCGCAGCGGCTTCCAGCAGGTAGAGCAGGGTCGTCACGAAAGTGTAGATGCGGCAGCCCAGATCCTGCAGGTCGACCAAGAAGACATCGGCCGCGCTCATCATCTGGCCGGTCGGGCGGCGGACTTCGCCATAAAGGCTGAACACCGGAATGCCATGGACCGGATCGTCATAATCCGGCGATTCCATCATATTGTCCTGCTTGTCGCCGCGCAGGCCATGCTGCGGGCCCATGGCGGCGGTCAGCTTCAGGTCGCCACAGGCCGCCAGCGCATCGAGCCCATGCGTCAGCCCGGCAGTCACCGAGGCCGGATGCGCAAGCAGGCAGACGCGCCGGCCGGCAAGCGGCCCGCGCAGATCGGGATCGGCGAGAAGGCGGTCGAGGCCGGTCGAGAAGCTCATCCCCGCTCCACTGGCGGAAGCGTCAGCGCGAAGCAATCATGATGATGGAAATCCGGCTTGCCCGGCGGATGCGCGAGCGCCCAGTAGCTGACCGCCCCGCCCGCTTCCTCGATCACCGCGCTGATGCCGATGCGGCCGGTCCGGTCCCAGGGCAAGGCATCCTCGGAAAAGCGCGCGGTCTGGATGAAGCGATCCGGCCCGACGGCGATGGCGATCTGCGGCGCGGGCATCTCGAGCGGGCGCATGCCGGTGCGGTAATGGTCGAAATGATAGGCGGCCCAGGCGCATGAGGGCGAGAGATTGAACTCGGCATAGGCATCCTCGTCGAGCGCAACGAACAGCTCGAAACAGGTGGTGTGCCACAGGCCGTCCGTCTGCACCGGGCCGGTCGGCGCCGGCAGGCGCAGCCCGGCGGGATTGCCGATCGCGACGAACTCCACGTCCCAGCCATGCTCCTCGGTGAGGCTGATCTGCGCGCCGAGCGCCGCCAGCGCCGCGCAAGGCGTGTCGGGATGACAGATGAGCGGGCACCGGGCCAAAATGCTACTCATTGCTCCATTCCCATGCTAAGCGCGCGCCGTTTTTCCGAAAGTTGCGCCATGACACAATATCGGTCCGACCTGCTCAACCTGCTCGATCAGCGGGGCTATATCCACCAGATCACCGACGCAAGCGCGCTTGATGACCTGGCCGCGCGGCAGGTCGTGCCGGGCTATGTCGGCTTCGACGCGACGGCGCCTTCGCTGCATGTCGGCAACCTCGTCTCGATCATGCTGCTGCGCCGCCTGCAGCAGGCGGGGCACAAGCCCATCGTCATCATGGGCGGCGGCACCACCAAGATCGGCGACCCATCGGGCAAGGACGAGGTGCGCCAGATGCTCACCGAGGACGGGATCAAGGCCAACATCGCCTCGATCCGCACTGCCTTCGAGCGGCTGCTGACCTTCGGCGACGGGCCGACCGACGCCGTCATGATCAACAATGACGAATGGCTCTCGCGCCTGGGCTATATCGAGCTGCTGCGCGATGTCGGACGGCACTTCACCATCAACCGCATGCTGACCTTCGATTCGGTCCGGCTGCGGCTGGAGCGCGAGCAGCCGCTCACTTTCCTCGAATTTAACTATATGATCCTTCAAGCCTATGACTTTCTTGAGCTTTCCCGCCGTCATGGCTGCCGGCTCCAGATGGGCGGTTCGGATCAGTGGGGCAATATCGTCAACGGCATTGAGCTGGCCCGACGCATCGACGGGACCGAGCTCTACGGCGTGACGACGCCGCTCATCACCAAGGCGGACGGCACGAAGATGGGCAAGTCCGTCTCCGGCGCGGTCTGGCTCAACGAGGCGCAGCTCTCCCATTTCGACTATTGGCAGTTCTGGCGGAATACGGACGACCGCGACGTCGGCCGGTTCCTGCGCCTGTTCACCGATGTGCCGCTCGACGAGATCGCCCGGCTGGAAGCGCTGGGCGGCGCGGAGATCAACGAGGCCAAGAAGGTGCTCGCCAACGAGGCGACGGCGCTGTGCCGCGGCCACGCTGCGGCAGACGCGGCGGCGGAGACAGCCCGCAAGACCTTCGAGGAAGGCGCGGCCGCAGCGGCGGACCTGCCGCGCGTCACGGTGAGCGCGGGCAGCATCGGGATCGTGGCGGCGTTGACCCAGGCCGGCCTCGCCGCCTCCAACGGCGAAGCGCGGCGCAAGATCGCGGAAGGCGCGGTGCGGCTCGACGACGTGCCGGTGAGCGATCCGCAGCGGGAGGTGCAGGTGGGCGACACGCCGATCAAGCTCAGCCTCGGCAGGAAGCGGCATGCGCTGCTGACCCGCTGAGCGGTGTTTACGCCCTGTTGAGCATAGGAATTGAGCGCACTTTCACCTCTTTGCCCCATAGCCGGATATCCGAACAGGAGTCCGTCATGTCGCTCGACCCGACGCCGCACGAGATGCGCCGCGCACCGCGCGAGGAGGTCGAATATCCCTCGCGGCTGACGGGCGCGGCGTTCACCGCGCTCGACACGCTCATCCTCAACATCTCGCCGCATGGCTGCCTGGCCCATTGCGCCGAGGACGTGGCGATCGGCGAGCGCGTCACGCTGGAGCTGCCAGTGGTCGGCGCGACGCGCGGCATCGTCATCTGGTCACTCGGCGCCCACATCGGTATCGAGTTCGACATGATCCTGCCGCTCGAAACCTATTTCGAGCTGGTCGCGGCGATGGCCCGGCGGGAAAGCCCGTGACCGTCCGGGCGGAGCAGCGCGGATGACCGATCTTGCCAGCCGTCGCGATCCGCAATCCAGCCCGCTGCGGCGGCGCAGCGATCGCGTAGCCGTCGATCTGGTGACGGTGGTGCTCCGCGATGGCCGGCCCGATCTGGAGGTTCGCCTGGTGGACCTCTCGCCCTTCGGCTTCCATGCGCGCCACAGCGAGAGCCATCTCGCCCGCGACGACCGGCTGCGCATCGACCTGCCCCTGCTCGGCGACATGCCCGCCCGCGTGATCTGGACGATCAAGGGCTGCTTCGGCTGCCGGTTCAGCGTGCCGATCGAGGAGCGCGCCTATCTGCGGCTGCTGGCCGTGGTCCGTGCCTGCGACACCGGCTGGCGCCGCTGATCGGCGATATCCTTACTACAACATTCCCGTTCGTCCTGAGCGAAGTCGAAGGGCGAACGGGACAGGCTGGTTCAGTCCGTGCCGGTCGCAATGCGCCGTCCCATCCGCTCAACCACTCGACAGGAGCGTGACCGCCGCATCGCGCTCGAACAGATAGAGGCAGACCCGCGCCGCGCGGCCGCGTTCCGAATCGAGACCGCCGTCCCGCTCCATCAGCAGCCGCGCATCGTCATGGGCGGCGGTGAGCAGGGCCTGAATCTGCTCGGCATCGGCGAGGCGGAAGCGCTGTTCGCCTGACTGGCGTGTGCCGAGGATCTCGCCCGCGCCGCGCAGCCGCAGATCCTCTTCCGCGATACGGAAGCCATCGCTCGTCTCACGCATCAGGGCCAGGCGCGCGCGCGCGGTCTCGGAGAGGTTCGACCCGTGCAGCAACATGCAGAAGCTGCGCTGGTCCCCGCGTCCCACCCGGCCGCGCAACTGGTGGAGCTGGGCGAGGCCGAAGCGCTCGGCGGCCTCGACGATCATCAGCGTCGCATTGGGCACGTCCACGCCGACCTCGATCACCGTGGTCGCGACCAGCAACTTGAGCCGCCCCGAGGCGAACGCTTCCATGGCGGCGTCCTTCTCCGGCCCCGGCATCCGACCATGCACGATGCCGACCTGATCCGCGCCGAAACGATTGCGCAGGATGACGGCGCGCGCCTCGGCCGCCGCCTCGTCCTCATTCTCGCCCTGCTCGACCAGCGGGCAGACCCAATAGGCCTGCCGTCCATTCGCCAGATGCCGCCCGAGCGCCGCGATCACATCCTCCATGCGCTCGTCCGAGATGACACGCGTGTCGATCGGCTGGCGGCCGGGCGGCATCTCGTCGAGGCGGGAGACGTCCATGTCGCCATATTGGGTGAGCGTCAGCGTGCGCGGGATGGGCGTCGCGGTCATCACCAGCAGGTGCGGCGCGCGCTCGGCCTTGGCCGTCAGCATCAGCCGCTGCGAGACGCCGAAGCGATGCTGCTCGTCGATCACCGCCAACGCTAGGTTGCGATAGGCGACGGCCTCCTGGAAGATGGCGTGCGTGCCCACCAGGATGTGGATGCTGCCGTCCGTCAGCCCCATCAGCGTGGACTCGCGTGCACGGCCCTTGTCGCGGCCGGTGAGGATCGCGATGTTGACCGGCAGGCCGGCAAGCATCGACTGGAGATTGGCGAAATGCTGGCGGGCAAGGATTTCGGTCGGGGCAAGGAACGCGCCCTGCCCGCCCGCCTCGACCGCGTTGAGCAGCGCCATCAGCGCCACCAGCGTTTTGCCCGAGCCGACATCGCCTTGCAGCAGCCGCAGCATCGGGATGGGCTGGGCCATGTCGCCCTCGATCTCGGCGACGGCGCGGCGCTGGGCACCGGTCGGCGCGAAAGGCAGAGCCAGCCGCGCGCGCAGGCTGCCGTCACCGGCGACCGGCACGCCGCGACGCCGCCGCGTCGAGGCGCGCAGTAGCATGATGGCAAGCTGGCCGGCGAACACCTCGTCATAGGCGAGCCGCTCGCGCGCCAGCCGCGCGCCGGGCTCCTCATGGGCCAGCCCGATCGCCTCGCGCCAGCCCGGCCATTGCCGCCGGGCGAGCAGGCCGGCATCGATCCATTCCGGCAGCTCCGGCGCGCGCACCAGCGCCTGCGCGACCAGTTCGCGCATCCTACCATTGGTGATGCCTTCGGAAAGGCCGTAGACCGGCTCGCGATCGGCGATGCCGCCCGCCTCGCCCAGCTCGACCACATGATCGGGATGGACGATCTGCAGCTGGTCGCCGAACTGGTCGAGCCGACCGGAGACGAAGCGCGGCTCGCCCAACGGGAAGAGCTTGCGCGGCCAGCCGCTATTCTTGCCGAAATAGACGATGCTGACGGTATCGCCCGCCTCGTCCCGCGCCAGCACGCGGAACGGCGCGCGCGCCGAGCCCGAGGCGCGATAGTCGTGCGCCGTCAGCGTCAGCGCCACCATGCGACCGATCTCGGCCTCGGCGAGACGACGCACGCGCTGCCGCTCGATCCAGCCCACCGGCAGATGGAAAGCGAGATCGACGGCGCGCGTCAGGCCGAGTCGCTCCAGCGGCTTGGCCACGGCCGCGCCCACGCCCTTGAGCGCGGTGCTTTCCGTGAACAGCGGATTGAGAATGTCGGGCCGCATCGCTATCTGGCCCTAGTCGAAGCCGACGGGACAGAAAAGCGCCCGCCGGCCGATCGCCATTGCACGAAGCTGCGAAAAGGAACCGGATGTTGATCGACGAAGCCCGCTTGCGACGCATTCGTTTCCGCGCCTGGCATCGCGGCACCAAGGAGGCGGATCTGTTGATCGGCGGCTTCTTCGACCGCCATGCGCGCGACTGGACCGGCGAACAGGCCGACTGGTTCGAGGCGCTGATCGAGGAGCAGGATGTGGACATCATGGCCTGGGCGATCGGCACGGCTCCCTGCCCCGCGCGGTTCGAGGGGGAGATGATGCAGGCGATGCGCAAGCTCGACTATATCCCGATCGCCAAGTGAGGGCGCCAACAAAACCCCAAGGAGCCGTTCGGGCCGAGCGAAGTCGAAGCCCCGTTTCGAGCGACGCGGGAAGGCTTCACTGCGTTCAGCCTGGCCCTTCGACTTCGCTCAGGGCGCACGGATATTGAGTGTTTCAAAGAAGAATGACAGACATCTCCCGCATCCTCTCGGCCAAGACGCCGCTCACTCTCTCCGGCGTGCCGGCCGGCTTCACACCGCTCCTGCTGGCGGACCTCGCGCGCGCCGCGAAGGGGCGGGTCTGCTTCATCGCACCGGACGCGCAACTGGCCGACGCCATCGCGCAGGCCATTCCCTATTTCGCGCCGGAGCTGGAAACGGTCGGCATCCCGGCCTGGGACTGTCTCCCCTATGACCGCGCCTCGCCCTCGCTGCGCGCCGCCTCCGAGCGGTTGGCGGGGCTCCATGCGCTGCAGGCGAAGCCCAGGGGACCGCAGCTCGTCCTCACCACCGTCAACGCGCTGACCCAGAGGACGCTGACGCCCTTCCGCATCCGCCAGATGGTGGCAAAGCTCGCGCCGGGCGAGCGGATCGCGATCGACCGGCTGGTCGCGCTGCTCCAGTCCAATGGCTATGTCCGCACCGACACGGTGCATGACGCGGGCGAATATGCCGTGCGTGGCGGCATCGTCGATCTTTTCCCGTCGGGCGAGCCGGGGCCGCTGCGGCTCGACTTCTTCGGCGACGAGATCGAGACGCTGCGCCGCTTCGATGCCTCCACCCAGCGCACCACCGGCGCGGTGGAGTCCTTCATGCTGCTGCCGGCATCCGAGGCGCTGCTGGACGAGGAAAGCATCAAGCGCTTCCGCAGCCGCTACCGCGAGATGTTCGGCGCCACCGCGACAGGCGATCCACTCTACCAGGCGGTGAGCGAAGGCCGGCGCCTAGCCGGCATGGAGCATTGGCTGCCCCTGTTCGAGGACCGGCTGGTGCCGCTCGCCGAGCATCTACCCGAGGATACGCTGTGGGTGCGCGACGGCGGCACCGGCGGCGCGGCCGAAGCGCGCTTCGAGGCGATCCGGGATTATCACGCCAATCGCGTGGCGGCGGCCGGCGCCTCACCCGGCAGCTATCGCCCGCTTCCGCCCGACCGGCTCTACATCACCGCCGAGGATTGGGCGGAGGCGTTGACCGCCCTGCCCGTCCATATGACCTCCGCCTTCCACGAGCCGGAAAGCGCGACCGTGCTGGACTTTGGCGTCGACGGGGCCCGCGATTTCGCGCCCGAGCGCGCGCAGAACGCCAATGTCTACGAGGCTGTGGCGAAGCATTTGGAGCAGAGCCAGCGCAAGGGCCGCAAGCGCATCATCGCCAGCTATTCGGCCGGCGCGCGCGAGCGGCTTTCGGGCCTGCTGCTTGACCATGGGGTCAAGCGGCTCGTCCCGGTCGAGAGCTGGCAGGAAGCGCAAGGCCAAGCCGCCAGGGGCGCCGTCGCGCTCGCTGTGCTCCCGCTCGATCATGGCTTCCAGACCGAGAACCTCGAACTGCTCACCGAGCAGGACATGCTGGGCGACCGCCTCGTGCGCCGCGCGAAGAAGCGCAAGAGCGCCGACGCCTTCCTCGCCGAGCTGGCGACGCTTTCGCCGGGCGACCTCGTCGTCCATATCGAGCATGGCATCGGCCGCTATGAAGGGCTGACGTCCATCCCCGTGGGCAAGGAGCCGCATGACTGCGTCGCGCTCACCTATGCCGGCGGCGACAAGCTCTATGTGCCGGTCGAGAATATCGACGTGCTCTCCCGCTACGGCTCGGGCGAGGACGGCGTCGCGCTGGACAGGCTGGGCGGCGAGGCCTGGCAGCGCCGCAAGGCGCGGATGCGCGAACGGATCCGCGAGATCGCCGGCGAGTTGCTCGCCGTCGCCGCCGAGCGCGCGCTCAAGCCCGCCCCCGCCTATGAGCCGGACGCTTCCGGCTATCCCGCCTTCGTCGACCGCTTTCCCTATGACGAAACCGAGGACCAGGATCGCGCCATCGCCGATGTGCTGGACGATCTGGCCGCCGGCAAGCCGATGGACCGGCTGGTCTGCGGCGACGTCGGCTTCGGCAAGACCGAGGTGGCGCTGCGCGCGGCCTTCGTCGCGGCGATGGGCGGGGCGCAGGTGGCGCTCATCTGCCCCACCACGCTGCTCGCCCGCCAGCATCATCTCAATTTCGAGGAGCGGTTCCGCGGCTTCCCATTGAAGATCGGCCACCTCTCCCGCCTGGTCGGCGCGGCCGAGACCAAGGCGACCAAGGAAGGGCTGGCGGACGGCACGATCGACATCGTCATCGGCACCCACGCGCTGCTTGCCAAGGGGCTGGCGTTCAAGCGGCTCGGCCTCGTCATCGTGGACGAGGAGCAGCGCTTCGGCGTGGTCCACAAGGAGCGCCTCAAGCAGCTCAAGACGGACGTGCACGTCCTCACCCTCACCGCCACACCCATCCCGCGCACGCTGCAGATGGCGATGAGCGGGCTCCGGGAACTCAGCGTCATCCAGACCCCGCCGGTCGACCGGCTCGCGGTGCGCACCTATGTCATGCCCTGGGACGATGTCGTGCTGCGCGAGGCGCTGCTGCGCGAGCATTATCGCGGCGGCCAGACCTATTTCGTCGTGCCGCGCATCTCGGACATGCCGGACATGGAGGATTTCCTGCGCGAGAAGGTGTCGGAAGTGCGCTACATCGCCGCGCACGGCCAGATGGCCGCCAGCGAGGTGGAGGAGCGCATGAGCGCCTTTTACGAGCGCAAATATGATGTGCTGCTCTCGACCACCATCGTGGAAAGCGGCCTCGACATCCCCAGCGCCAACACCATCATCATCCACCGCGCCGACCGCTTCGGCCTTGCCCAGCTCTACCAGCTGCGCGGCCGCGTGGGCCGCTCCAAGACGCGCGCCTATGCCTATATGACCACGCCCGCCGACCGGGTGACGACCGAGACCGCCGACAAGCGCCTGAAAGTCCTCTCCGATCTCGATACGCTGGGCGCCGGCTTCCAGCTCGCATCCCACGATCTCGACATTCGCGGTGCGGGCAATCTGGTGGGCGACGAGCAGAGCGGCCACATCAAGGAAGTGGGCTTCGAGCTTTACCAGTCGATGCTGGAGGAGGCGATCCTGGAGGCCAAGGCCGGCGGCGCGCATCTGGCCCCGGCCAGACAGGACTGGTCGCCGCAGATCAATGTCGAAGCGCCCATCCTCATCCCCGACGACTATGTGCCGGACCTCGACCTGCGCATGGGCCTCTATCGCCGCATCAACGAGCTGGACGACAAGCCCGGCATCGAGGCTTTCGCCGCCGAGCTGATCGACCGCTTCGGCAAGCTGCCGGAACCGACGCAGAACCTGCTCACCCTGATCGAGGTGAAGCTCAATTGCCGCAGGGCCGGCATCGCCAAGATCGACATCGGCCCGCGCGGCGCACTGGTGAGCTTCCATGGCGACCAATGCCCCAACCTGCCGGGCCTGCTCGCCTATGTGCAGAAGCTCGGCCCCATCGCCAAGCTGCGGCCGGACAGCAAGCTGGTCATCCAGCGCGCCTGGGGCGACCCAGCGGCCCGGCTCAACGGCGCGCTCAAGCTGAGCCAGGGACTGGCGAAGGCGATAGGGTGAAGCGCCGCCGCGCGAGGCATCTTGCCAATCCGCCGCATGTGGGAGAACAGGCCGGTAGGAGAAGGTCATGGCGCGAAAGGCCGCACATCGTCTCACTACCGCACTCGAGCGGATGCTGCGCGGCGGCGTTGGAGGCCGCCGCTTGCATGGCACGCATGACACGGAGCGCTTCCTTGTCGATCTTTATGCCGGTGTGCTCGGCCGGGAACCCGATGCCCAGGGATTCGCGGATCATGTGAACCGGCTGGGACTTTTCCCCCGCTTCAAGGATGCGCAGGAAGTCCTGGCCACATTCGTCAACAGCGAGGAGGCGCGGCGCAGACGCGACAGGGAACTGCGGTCATGGCTTCCCGCAGGCGATCCGGATAGTGCCGGGGAGCCCGTGCGCGCCGTCCTCTCGCTCGGCACCCACTGCCTGACGAGCATGACGCTCAGGATATTCGGCCTGAAGCGCTTCTCCGGCCCGTTCGACTGGATCTTCTCGAATCCGCAGATGGTGGCGCATTGCATCGAGGACGATTTCAGGACTTTCCTGGACCGGAACCAATATGAGCGCATCCCGCCCGAAAAGCGGATCACGCCGGATGCCAATCTGTGCGATCACCGTTTCTATCGCGACCAATATGACGTGCGGATGATGTTCAATCATCGCGATGTCACCAAGCCCGAGCACCAGGCCTATTACAGGCGCTGCGTCGATCGATTCCGCGACGCGATCCGCGCCGATCATCGCACATTACTCGTCATGATCACGGAATGTCACATGATGGGCGAGGAGGATTTCAAGCGATTATGTGCGGCCCTGGCGCCATTTGACCGGGCCGAGCTGATGGTCGTCCGCGTCGCCCGGCGCGCGGGCCGGTTCGGCGGCGAACTGCTCGCGGAGCATGACCGCCACAAGCTGCACGAGCTCCATCTCACAGGCAAGTTCGGCACGATCGGCTTCACCGAGCCGGGCGACAGCGTCATGTTCCGGCACATGCTGGACGCCTATCGGTTCGACCTGCTGCCATCGACCTCCTGAAAGCACTGGAAACGCCGCGCTCATGATCCGATTCCCCGCAACCGGCCACATGTGTATGGCCCTGTCGCATCATGACCATGATCGGCGCCATTGCCCTGCTCTGCGTCTGCCAGCTGGCGGGCGAAACCCTTCATCGCCTGATCGGCGTGCCGTTGCCCGGCCCGGTGATCGGCATGGCGCTGCTGTTGGGCTGGCTGGCGCTGGTGCGCAAGGCGCGTCCGACACTGGAGGCGGTCTCGGCCTGGCTGACGGCGCATCTCTCGATCATGTTCGTTCCGGCTGCGGTCGGATTGATCGAGCAGGGCGGCGTGCTGGCGCGCTTCGGCATGGCGCTGACCGTGGCGACGGGCATCTCGGCGCTGCTCACCATGATCGTGACCGTGCTGGTGTTCCGCTGGGCCGTCCGGCGAATCGAGCCCGTCGAGGAGGCCGGCGAATGAACGCGCTGCTCGCCATGCCGATCTTCTGGCTCGCAGCCACGCTGCTGGTGTTCGAGGGCGCGGACATGATCTCGCGGCGGAGCGGCCGGCACCCGCTCTGCCATCCCGTGCTGCTGGCAACGCCGCCGCTCATCGGCCTGCTGCTGCTCACCGGCACCGCCTACCCGACCTATTATGGCGCGACACAGGTGCTCAGCTTCCTGCTCGGCCCCGCCGTCGTCGGCCTTGCCGTGCCGATCTGGCAGCGACGCGGCCTGATCCGGCGCCTGGCGCTGCCGATCGGTCTCGCCCTGTTCGCCGGCGCGATCACGGCCATCGTCAGCATGGTCGGCATCCTCGTGCTGTTCGGCGCGCCGCGGGCCATCCTCGCGTCCGCCGCACCGCGCGCCACCACCACGCCGGTCGCGATGGACATGGCCGCCCAACTCGGCGGCGTCCCGTCGCTGGCGGCGGCAATCGTGCTGTTCGCCGGGATCATCGGTGCGATGACGGCGACGCCGCTGTTCAATGCGCTGAAGATCCGCGACTATCGGGCGCGCGGCTTCGCAGTGGGCGTGTCCGCGCATGGCTTCGGCGCGGCGCGGGCGTTCCAGGTCGATTCCACCGCCGGCGCCTTCGCCAGCCTGGGCCTTGCGCTCAATGCCGTGGCGACCTGCCTGCTGCTCTCCGTGCTGGCGCTGCTGGTGTGACGCCTTGTCCCGGCGGCGCAGGCCGCTAAGAGCGCTCGGGTGAGCCATTCGATCATCATCGGTCAGGAACCCGGCGGCAAGCCGGTGCCCATCGACATCGAGGAACTGCTGGCGACCCGCCTGCTGGTGCAGGGCAACAGCGGCTCCGGCAAATCCCATCTGCTGCGCCGCCTGCTGGAGGAAAGCGCGCCGCTGGTGCAACAGGTGGTGATCGATCCCGAGGGCGATTTCGTGACGCTGGCCGAGCCGTTCGGCCATGTGGTGATCGACGCGGCCGCCTATGGCGGCGCGGAGATCGCGCAGCTCGCCGCGCGCATCCGCGAGCACCGCGCCTCGGTGGTGCTGGCGCTCGACGGGCTGGAGCTGGAGGCGCAGATGAAATGTGCCGCGCAGTTCCTCTCCACATTGTTCGACGCACCGCGCGCGCAATGGTATCCGGCGCTGGTCGTGGTCGACGAGGCGCAGATGTTCGCGCCCGCTGCCGCCGGCGACGTCAGCGACGAGGCGCGGCGCCTCTCGCTCGCCGCCATGACCAATCTCATGTGCCGGGGCCGCAAGCGCGGCCTAGCCGGGGTGATCGCGACCCAGCGCCTTGCCAAGCTCGCCAAGAATGTGGCGGCCGAGGCCTCCAACTTCCTGATGGGCCGCACCTTCCTCGACATCGACATGCTGCGCGCCGCCGACCTGCTCGGTATGGAGCGGCGGCAGGCCGAGCAGATCCGCGACCTGGAGCGCGGCCACTTCCTGGCACTGGGGCCGGCCATCTGCCGCCGGCCGCTCTCGGTACGGATCGGCCAGGTCCGCACGGCGCCCAAGACGGTGCTGAGCGGCCTGATGCCGCTGCCCGAAGCGCCCGCACAGGACATGTTCGCCCTGCTCCACGCCGGGCTGGCCGAGGACGCGCCGCCCCCGGCCCGCCCGGTGCCGACCGCCTCGCAGAACGAGGTCGATTCGCTCATGGACCGCATCGCAGCCAGCGTGGCGCAAGAACCGGAGCAGGCGGATGCGCCTGACGCCTCGGGGCCGGCCCCCGAGGCGATCGAGGCGGCGCTGGCCGGCATCCTCGCCGAGATGGCCCGGGACGATGAGGCGCCGTTCCGCCCGGCCGCCGCGACCTATCAGGACTTCACGGTGCGATGCCGGATGCAGCGCCTGCCCGCCGATCTGCTTGGCCTCGCCGCCTTCCGCCGCCGCTTCGCGATGGCGCTGGCCGGCTTCGGTCCGGTGCGGGAAGACAATCAGGCAGAGGCGTCCGTGCTGGAGATGGCGCGCGGCGTGCCGGACGATCTGCTCGCGCCCTTCCTGCTGATCGCGCGGGCCGCGATCGACGGCGCGCCCTGCCCGGACGACGATGCGCTCGCCCGCATCTATGGCACCCGCAGCCCCGGCCGCGTGCGCCGGATGCTCGAGCATCTGGAGAAGAGCGAGTTCATCGTGCTGCGCACCGATTTCGGCGGACGGCGCTCGGTCGGCATACCGGGGCTCAATCTCTCGACGGCGGCGCAGGAGGCTTGAGCGTGCAGTCGGGCGGCGCGTTCCGGCCGTGATGGAGGCTGCCATCCCGGGCGCCGGGCTGGCAAAACCTTCATCCCAACACCGTTCGTCCTGAGCCTGTTGAAGGGCTGTCCTTCTCCTTACTCAAAAACTTGGATTCTCACGCCGCCTAAAAGGAATCAGTGCTCCTGCGAAAGCAGGAGCCCAGGGCGCATGAGCAGTTCGTGACCGCCCTGGGCTCCTGCTTTCGCAGGAGCACGGGTGGTTCCATTTGAATGGGCACGGCTCTGGCGCAAAGAAGGACTGCCCTTCGACAGGCGCTGTTGGGAAGGGAAGCGCCGATAGCGAGCCGGGCCCCAAGCCCCTGCACGGCCAGCAAGATGCACTTCCTCTTACAGACACACACCGGTTCCATTTCGACCGGACCGACCCTAAGCTGCCTCGATGCGCCCCGATCCCCTCTCCCTCCTCCGCAGCGTCTTCGGCTTCGAGGCGTTCCGCGGCGTGCAGGCGCAGGTGATCGAGCGCATCCTCGATGGCAAGCCGACGCTCGCCATCATGCCGACCGGCGCCGGCAAGTCGCTCTGCTACCAGTTGCCGGCGATCGCACTGCCTGGCACCTGCGTGGTCGTCTCGCCGCTGATCGCGCTGATGCACGACCAGCTCCGCTCCGCCCATGCGCTCGGTATCCGGGCGGCAAGCCTCACCTCGGCCGACGCGGACTGGCGCGAGACGCAGGACCGGCTGCTCGCGGGCGATCTCGACCTGCTCTATGTCGCGCCCGAGCGGGCGTCCGGCGAAGGCTTCCGGGGCCTCCTGGAGCGCAGCCGGACCGGCCTGTTCGCGATCGACGAAGCGCATTGCGTCTCCGAATGGGGGCATGACTTCCGCCCGGACTATCGGCTGCTGCGCCCGCTGCTGGACGCCTTCCCGGACGTGCCACGCCTTGCCCTCACCGCGACCGCGGACGCGCACACGCGCGCGGACATCCTCACCCAGCTCGGTATCCCGGCCGAGGGTCTGGTCATCTCCGGTTTCGACCGGCCGAACATCCGCTATGCGATGCAGCCGCGCGACGGGCTCAAGCGCCAGCTCGGCGACATCCTCGCCACGAGTCCCGGTCCAGGCATCGTCTATGCACCCACCCGCGCAGCGACCGAGCAGCTGGCCGAGGCACTGGGCCGCGACGGCAAGCGCCCGGTGCTGCCCTATCATGCCGGGCTCGATCCACGGACGCGCGCCGCCAATCAGGCCGCCTTCCTCGCGAGCGAGGACATGGTGATGGTCGCCACCGTCGCCTTCGGCATGGGCATCGACAAGCCGGACGTGCGTTTCGTCGTCCATGCCGGCCTGCCCAAGTCGATCGAGAGCTATTATCAGGAGAGCGGCCGCGCCGGACGCGATGGCGATCCGGCGGTCGCGACCCTGCTCTGGGGCGCGGAGGACTTCGTGCGGGCGCGCCAGCGCATCGGCGAGGTGGAGCCGGCGCGGCAGCTCGGCGAGCGAGCGCGGATCGCAGCGCTCGGTGCATTGGTCGAGACGGCCGGCTGCCGGCGCGCGGTGCTGCTGCGCCATTTCGGCGAGGACCCGCCGCCCACATGCGGCAATTGCGACAACTGCCTGACGCCGCCCGCGAGCATCGACGCCACCACCACAGCGCAAAAGCTGCTCTCCGCCGTGCACCGCACCGGGCAGAGCTTCGGCCTCGGCCATGTCGAGGCAGTGCTCACCGGCAAAGCCAATGAGCGCATCATCCAGCGGGGGCATGACCGGCTCTCCGTGTTCGGCATCATCGAAGGCGAGGAAGCCGCGCTGCTCAAGCCCGTCGCCCGCGTGCTGATGGTGCATGACGCGCTGGAAGCGACCGAGCATGGCGGCCTGCGCTTCGGCCCGACGGCGCGCGCCTATCTCAAGGGCGAGGAACAGGTGGCGCTGGTGCTGCCGCCGACGCGCCAGCGCCGTCGCAAGCGCGACACCAGCGCCAATCCGGTCGATGATCCGCTGTTCGAGGCCTTGCGTGCCTGCCGCCGCGACCTAGCGAAGGAGGCCGGCGTGCCGCCCTATGTCATCTTCCATGACAGCACGCTGCGCGACATGGCGCGCGTCCGCCCCCGGTCGTTGCGCGACATGGCGCTGGTGAGCGGCGTCGGCGAGCGCAAGCTGGAGGCCTATGGCGAGGCTTTCCTGGCGGCGATCCGGGGATTTAACTGATCTCGCCTCGCCGCCCTACACTCAGCGCTCGATTGTCACGGCCCAGGCATAGCCGCGATAGAGGCGCTGCGTTCGGATCGTTGCGTCCTGCGTCTTGGCGACACGTTCGGCCGCCTCGAACAGGTCCGCACGCGGTGTCACATGGAACTTGGCCAGCCAGCCCTTGAGCAGAGCGCGGAACCAGCCGGGAAGGCGCTCCTGCTGGCCGAAATCCACGACATGCAGCGACCCGCCCGGCTCGACCACCGAAAACGCCTGCGCCAACGCCGCTTCCCATTGCGGGATCATCGACAGGCTATAGCTGATGAACACGCGGTCGAAGCCCGGCTCGCCGAACAGCGCCTGCGGATCGAACTGGGTGGCGTCGGCCCGGCCGAGCAGCGTGCGTTCCCGCGCGCCGGCCCGGGCGATGTTGAGCTGGGCGGATTTCAGCATCTCCGCCGAGATGTCGAGGCCGAAGAGGCGCGCCTGCGGCCAGGCGCGCGCCACCAGCGCGAGATTGCGACCCGTGCCGACCCCCACTTCCAGCACCGATCCGCCGGACGGGACGGCCAGATCGCGGATCAGCCGGTCGCGGCCGAGCAGATAATATTTGCGCGTCAGGTCATAGACATGGCGCTGCCAGGCATATTGCGCGTCCATCGCGCGGGCATGCTCCGTGCTCCCCGCCTCGATGCCGCCCGCCGCGCCCATCGGCTCAGCCGATCAGCGAATAGAGATGCACGCCGCCATAGATGGAGGAGCGGTCCGCGCGCGTGAAGCCGAGCGACTCCTTGGCATGGTAGCGCCAGCGGCCGAGCAGCGCGTCCGGCACGCGGCCGGGCAGCAGGCTCGGCTCGGCGGCTGTGCGGAACAGGACGCGCGCGCCGGGACGCGCGGTCCGCGTGATCTGCGACCAGAGCGCGGTGAGCTGCGCGTCGCTCATCCAGTCCTGCGCATCGAGCAACACATAGCGGTCCGCGCTTGCGGCCGGCTGCGTCGCCAGCCAGTCGGTCATGTTGGCGTGGTTGATGTCCACCCGGTCGGCGCGGGTGCGGACCGCGTCATAATTGGCGGCTTCCAGATAAGGCGGCAACGGTGCGTCCGGATGGCGGCCATAGCCGCGCCCGAAGGCCTGCCAGGCGAAATAGTTGGACTTGAGGTCATAGTCGCACGCCAGCCGCTCCAGTCGTTTGCGCAGCACGGCCGCCATCTTCTCGTCGCCGGCCAGCGCGTCATATTGCGCGGGCGGAATGCCGAGGCCGAACAGCGAGGCCGGCTGATCGGTCAGCCAGCGGACGAACTTGCGATCGAAGATCGGCGCCAGCCGCTCCTCGAAGATGCGGCGCTGATCTTCCATGTCCCTGGCTTCGAGCAACGCGCGCGGGTCGATGCGATAGAGCTTCGCCACCAGATGCGCTGCGCCGATGAAGCCGCCGAGCAGGCCGCGCTTATAGGCGCCGTGACGGAACATGCCGATGCGCCGGCGGCCGACCAGATCGCGCCCTTCCCAGTAGCGCCGCGCCGTCTCGTCGAGATGGTCGCGCAGGAAGGCCTTGTAGGCGCGGACATTCTCGGGACTGTCCGCCTCCGCGAAGAAGCGGCGGAAATGCGCATAGTTGGGCAGATGCTGCGCAGCGACCTGCTTGAGGCGATTGAGCGCGATATGCGCGGTGTTGAGATCGACCGCGGTGATCCGGGCAGGATCGGCGGTGAGATAGGAGAGCACGTTGCAGCCGCCGCTGGCGATGGTGACGATATGGCTCTCCGGCGTGATCGCCAGCGCTTCCATGTCGACGACCGGATCCTCCCAGATCTGCGCGTAGACGAGGCCGCGGAAGGCGAAGGCGAAGGCGCGCTCCAGCAGCCCCTCCTTGCTCAGCCCTTCATGGTTGATGACGGCCCGATCGATCACATGCGCCATGGCTGTGCCCCGCTGTTATGACAGTTTTGCGCTAGTGCCGGGGCGTGTCGACGGCATGACGAAGGAGTGTCAGTTGTGTGACAGCGCCGCGGCCGGAGTCACGCCGCCCGCGAGATGCCGCTATCAAGCAAACCCTGGATCGAACGCTCAAGGAGACCGAAATGACCGACCAGAAGACCAAGGCGGCGCGCTTCAAGGCGCTCCATGTCGCCGGATCGCCGCTCGTCCTCGTGAATGTCTGGGATGCAGGGAGCGCCCGGATCGTCGCTGCCGCGGATGCGCCGGCGCTCGCCACCGGCAGCTGGTCGGTCGCCTCAGCGCATGGCGCGAGCGACGGCGAGAATCTCGACCTCGATCTCGCCATCGCCAATCTGGCGCGTATCGTGGCCACGGTCGACCTGCCGGTCAGCATCGACATCGAGAGCGGCTATGACGATCCGGCCGGGACGGTCGAGCGGACCATCGATGCCGGCGCCATCGGCTGCAACATGGAAGACAGTTTTCCGCGAGACGGGACACTGCGCGACATCGCCGAGCAGGCCGCGCGCATCAAGGACGCGCGGCGCGTCGCCGATCGGGCCGGCATCCCCTATTTCATCAATGCGCGCACCGATGTCTTCTTCCAGAAGGACGAGCGGGATTTCGCCGCGCGCATGGGTTCGGCCATCGGACGGGCGCAGGCCTATGCCGATGCCGGAGCGGACGGCCTGTTCGTGCCGGGCCTGGCGGACCTCGAACAGATCGCGCAGCTCGTCGCGGCGAGGCCGCTGCCGGTCAATATCATGCTCGGCACCGACTCGCCGGCGCCCGGCGCATTCGCCGGAACCGGGATCGCGCGGTTGAGCTATGGACCGACGCCCTATCGCCGGGCGATGCAGGCGCTGGAGGAGATGGCGGTCGACGTGCTGAAAGCCCAGTCCCCGGATTGAGGCCGCAAGCCGGTCAACCAGGCCATGGAGGATCGCGGCTGACATGGTTCCACCGGACGCGGAAAGCCTCTAGGCTGACGTCGTGTCTGCCCAGCCATCCAATCTGGAACATGCCTGGTATGCGCTGGAATGGATCATCCGTATCGGCGCGCTGGCGATCGTGCCGTTGCGGCGAACGCCGGCCGCCGCGCGTGCCTGGCTGCTGCTGATCCTCTTCCTGCCAGTCCCCGGATCGCTGCTGTTTTTGGCGATCGGCTCGCCGCGCTTCCCGGCCTGGCGCGCCCAACGCTTCGCGCGGCTCGGGCCGCTCCTCGCTGACGCGACGGCGCGGCTGCGGCGATGCCCTGCGAATCTGGGCGAGGCCGCGCCGGTGGCAGCCTTCGCCGAAGCGCTCGGACATATGCCGGCGACAGGCGGCAATCAGGTGACGCTGATCGACGACTATGACGGCATGATCGACCGGCTGGTGGCGGACATCGATGCGGCCAGGCTCTCGGTGCACCTGCTCGTCTACATCTTCGCGGACGACGATGTCGGCCAGCGCGTCGCGGCTGCGCTGGGCCGCGCGGCCGGGCGGGGACTGGACGTGCGCGTGCTGTTCGATCCGGTCGGCTCGCATCATTGGCGGCGAGGCACGCAGCGCTTGCTGCGCGAGGCGGGCGTGCAGGTGCGCGAGACCTTGCCCTTCCGCCTGCTGCGCGGCCGCACGCGCCGCGACATGCGCAACCATCGCAAGCTGTTCGTGATCGACGGGCGGATCGGCTATGCCGGCTCGCAGAATATCGTAGCGCGGGATTTCCGGCCCGGCGTCGTCAATCAGGAACTGGTCGCACGCGTGACCGGTCCGGTGGTGACCAGCATGGATGCGCTGGTGCGCGGGGACTGGAGCGTCGAATCCGGTGCACCGCCCGAGCCGCTGCCGCCGACGCCGGACCCGACCGGGACCGCGCAGCTCCAGCTGCTGCCGAGCGGCGCCGACTATCGGCTGGCCGGCTTCGAGACGATGCTGGTCTGGCAGATCCACCAGGCGCGCGAACGGGTCATCATCGTGACGCCCTATTTCGTGCCGGACGACGATGTGCTGAGCGCCATGTCCGCAGCGGTGGCGCGCGGCGTGACGGTGGACCTCGTCGTCTCGGGCGTGGTGGACCAGCCCCTGGTCAATCTGGCGCAGAGCAGCTTCTATGACGAACTGCTGGTGGCCGGCGTGCGCATCCATCTCTACCGCGACCGGCTGCTGCACGCGAAGAATGTGAGCTTCGACCGGCGGCTGGCGATCGTCGGCTCCAGCAATGTGGACCTGCGCTCCTTCCAGCTCAATCAGGAAGCGAGCCTGCTGTTCTACGACGATGAGTCCATCGACCGCGTCAAGGCGATCCAGCAGGGCTATCTCGACAACAGCGATCCGCTGAGCCTGAAGCGCTGGCGCGGACGGCCCCGACTGCGCCGGCTCGGCGAGAATGTCGCGCGGATGGTGAACTCGCTGCTGTAACGCCGCTTCGTGGGACGAAAGCGCAGCTCATCCGCCATGCACCATGAAGGTTCAGTCCGCGATCAGACGCAGGAAGGTCTCGCGGTCGACATTGCCGCCCGAGAGGATGACGACCGTGGCGTCGCTCGCCTCCACCTTGCCGGCGAGCACCGCCGCGAGAGCCGCCGCGCCGCCGGGCTCGACAGCGAGGTGCAGCCTCTCGAACGCGAGGCGCATGGCGGCGGCGCCCTCGGCGCGCGTCACCGCCGCGCCGCCGCTCACCCGCTCGCGCAGCACGGCGAAATTGATCGGGAAGGTGCGCGGCGTCTGGAGAGCGTCGCAGTCGGTGGGGTAGCTCATGTCGGCGACCTTCATGATCTCGCCCGCCGCGAGCGAGCGCAGCACGTCATCCCAACCCTCGGGCTCGGCGATGAAGATGTCCGCCTCGGGACAGGCGAGCGCGAGGCCCGCCGTCAGGCCACCGCCGCCGCAGGGAGTGACGATCCGGTCCGGGGCGCGGCCGATCCGCGCTTCGAGCTGAACGGCCGCCTCGATGCCCGCCGTGCCCTGTCCCTCGATGATCCAGGGATCGCCATAGGCATGGACCAGAGTGGCGCCGGTCTGCGCCACCAGATCGGCGGCAATGGCGTCGCGGTCCTCGGTGGCGCGGTCATAGAGGCGGATCTCGGCGCCGAGCGCGCGGGTGGCGGCGAGCTTGGCTCTTGGCGCATTGCTCGGCATGACGATGGTGGTGGCGACGCCCAGCCGGCGCGCGGCCCAGGCAACGCCCTGCGCATGATTGCCGCTGGAGACGCCGACCACACCGCGCGCCCGCTCCGCTTCGGTCAGATCGGACAGGCGATGCCAGGCGCCGCGGATCTTGAAGGCGCCGATCGGCTGCAGCATTTCAGCCTTACACCAGAGGGTGCGCCCCTCCACCTCCAGCGGCAGGAGCGGCGTCCGCGGCAGCAGCGCCGCGATCTTCTCCGCTGCGCGCAATACGCCCTCCCGGCTCGGCGCGCGGGCCGGATCGCGCAATTCTTGTTCTGTCACAGACCACCTCTATATGCAGGCGCTTGTCGATTCTCTCTGAGGGAGCACTAACAGATGAGCAAGGTGCTGGTCATCGGCGCAGGTGGCGTCGGGTCGGTCGCGGTCCACAAGATGGCGATGAACCCCGACATCTTCACCGACATCACGCTGGCGAGCCGCACGCTCTCCAAATGCGATGCCATCGCGGCGTCCGTAAAGGAACGCACCGGCGTCGACATCAGCACCGCGCAGATCGATGCGGATGATGTCGCAGCGACGACGGCGCTCATCAGGGAGGTGCAGCCTGCTCTGGTGGTGAACCTGGCGCTTCCCTATCAGGACCTCGCCATCATGGACGCCTGCCTCGCTGCCGGCGTCAACTATATGGACACGGCCAATTACGAGCCGCGCGACGAGGCGCATTTCGAATATAGCTGGCAATGGGCCTATCAGGACAAGTTCAAGGAGGCGGGGCTCATGGCACTGCTCGGATCGGGCTTCGACCCGGGCGTGACCAGCGTGTTCGCGACCTGGCTCAGGAAGCATCATTTCGCGCGGATCGACACGCTCGACATCCTCGATTGCAATGGCGGCGACCATGGCCAGCATTTCGCCACCAACTTCAATCCCGAGATCAACATCCGCGAAGTGACGGCGCCGGCGCGGCACTGGGAGAATGGCGAGTGGGTGACGACCCCCGCCCTCTCGACCAAGCAGACCTTCGACTTCGATCAGGTCGGCCCCAAGAACATGTATCTCATGTATCATGAGGAGCTGGAGAGCCTCGCCAAATTCTATCCCGAGATCAAGCGCATCCGCTTCTGGATGACCTTCGGCGATGCTTATCTGAAACATCTGGAAGTGCTGCAGAATGTCGGCATGACGCGGATCGATCCGGTGATCTATCAGGGGGTGGAGATCATCCCGCTGCAGTTCCTCAAGGCTGTGCTGCCCGAGCCGGCCTCGCTGGGTCCGACGACCAAGGGCAAGACCAATATCGGCGATATCGCCACTGGCCTCGGCCAGGACGGGACGGAAAAGACGCTCTATGTCTATAATGTCTGCGACCATGAGGAGGCCTATGCCGAGACGGGCAACCAGGCGGTCAGCTACACGACCGGCGTGCCGGCGATGATCGGCGCGGCGCTGATGGTGCAAGGCACATGGGCCGGCGAAGGCGTGTTCAACATGGAGCAGATGGACCCCGATCCATTCATGGACATGCTGATGCTGCACGGCTTGCCCTGGCAGGTGAAGCAGCTGGACGGACCGCTGGCGTTCTGATGGCGAGGGCCAGCGCGCATCGTCATCTGCTGATCGGCCTCGGCGCACTGCTGGTGCTCGGCGGCTGCCAGCCGGGCGACAACATCCAGATGATGCCCGGCCTGCCCTCGGCCGAAACGCGTTCCTGCGCCACCACGGGCGGCTTCATCGCCCAGCGCGGCCGCGCCCAACGGGCCATGTGCGTCCATCCCTTTGGCGATGCAGGCAAGGCCTGTCAGTCAGGCTCGGATTGCCAGGGCAAGTGCATCGCGACAGCCGGCGCCAATGGCGGATTGCCGCAGACCGGCGAGGCGACGGCCGGATTCTGCCAGGCGGACGACAAGCTGTTCGGCTGCTATGCCGAAGTCGAGAATGGCGTCGCGCGGCGATCGATCTGCGTGGATTGAGTGGCGAGCGCATGAGATTCCCGAGCTTCAATGCGCATCCTTCTCCTGTGCTCCTGCCGCATGGGCGGTGCCCGGCCGGCCTGGGCGCCTACCTTCGCAGGAGCATGATGGGATTCGCCGCGCTGGCGGCGCTTGCCCTGCCTGCCTCGCTGGATGCGCAGGCGGAGCCGGCCGCCGATCCCTATGCGCCCGGCCGCGCCATCACCGCCGATCTCGACCGGATCGTGACGCCGAACGGCGTGCAGGAGACGTTCGAGGTCACGCTGGGCGGGGCGCGGCAGGTGGTGAATGTGCGCGGGGCGGATCGCGACAATCCGATCCTGCTGTTCATCCATGGCGGCCCCGGCGCAGTGGAGATGCCGATCGGCTGGGCCTTCCAGCGACCCTGGGAGGATTATTTCACGGTCGTGCAGTGGGACCAGCGCGGCGCCGGCAAATCCTATCCGCTCAACGATCCGCAAGCACTGGCGCCGACCATGACGCTGGAGCGCTATCGCGACGACGCCATCGAGCTGATCGAGCAGCTCAGGGCGCGCTACGGCAAGCGCAAGGTCTTCGTCGTGGGGCATAGCTGGGGCTCGGGCGTGGGGCTCGCCGTGGCGATCAAGCGGCCGGACCTGCTCTATGCCTATATCGGCATGGGCCAGGCCATCGACTGGCGCGAGAATGAGCGCGTCGGCATGGCCTGGACACTGGATCAGGCGCGCCAGCGCGACGATGCCGAAGCGATCGCCGCGATCGAGGCGCTGCGCCCCTATCCGGACAGCGGCCCCTTCACCATCGACAAGGCCGATGCCTGGCGCAAATATTCGATCCGCTACGGCGCCCTCGCGGCGGGGCGGGACAATGCCAATTTCTATTTCGGCGTCACTCAGCTCTCGCCCGAATATAGCCAGGAGGATCGCCGCGCCTGGGGCCAGGGCAGCGAATTCTCGGTGACGACGCTCTGGCCACGCCTCGCCGACATCAGCTTCAAGGATGTGACCCGGCTCGACGTGCCCGTGTTCTTCTTCCTCGGCCGGCATGACTATACCGTGCCCGCGCCGATCGCGGCCGACTGGATCGACCATGTGCAGGCGCCGCAGAAGGCGACCGTCTGGTTCGAGCATAGCGGCCATCTCATGATGATCGAGGAGCCCGGCCGCACCTTCGCCGCGCTGCTCCAGCATGCCCGGCCGCTGGCGCCGGACAAGAGGAATTGATGCACATGGAAACCCGCGCCGGCGATCCTGGCGCCTTCGCCCGTTTCGATCTCAATCGCGTGCCCTCGCCCGCCTTCGTGGTGGACGCGGCGGCGGTGCGACGCAATCTCGCCATCCTCAAGGATGTGCGGGACCGAGGCGGCATCCGGCTGCTCGCTGCGCTCAAGGCCTTCTCGATGTGGTCGCTGGGCCCGACCGTCGCCGCCTATCTGGACGGCGTCTGCGCCTCCGGCCTCTACGAGGCGCGGCTAGGTCGGGAGGAATATTCCGGCCTCGACGAGAAAGGCGAGGTCGCGACCTATTGCGCAGGCTACAAGGCAGCGGACCTGCAGGAGATCTGCGCGCTCTCGGATCATGTCATCTTCAATTCGCCTGGCCAGCATGCGCGGTTCCGCCCGGTGCTGGAGGCGGCGCGCACCTCGGGCAGCGGGTTCGACGTGGGGCTGCGGATCAATCCGCTCCATGCCCAGGGCGAGATCGCCAAATATGATCCCTGCCAGCCGCACAGCCGCCTGGGCTTCCCGATCGACCAGCTGCGGCCCGAGCATCTGGAGGGCGTGGACGGCATCCATTTCCATGCGCTGTGCGAGCAGGATTTCGTGCCGCTGGCACGCGTCTGGGCGGCGGTGGAGCCAAGCCTGCGGCCGCATTTCGGCGGGCTCAAATGGCTCAACTTCGGCGGTGGGCACCACATCACGCGCGCCGACTATCAGCGCGAGGAGCTGATCGATTTCCTGCAGCAGGTGCGCAGCGAAACCGGGCTCGACCTCTATCTCGAGCCGGGCGAGGCGGTGGCGCTGGATGCGGGCATCCTGGTCGGCGAGATACTGGACGTCATGGACAATGGCATGCCCGTCGCCATCGTCGACATCTCGGCGACCTGTCATATGCCGGACGTGATCGAGGCGCCCTATCGCCCCGCCATGCTGGGCGAGCTTGCCGAAGGGACGCCGGTGCGCCTCGGCGGCCCTTCCTGCCTCGCCGGCGACATCATCGGCGACTATCGCCTGCCCGTCCCCGCCGAGCCGGGGCGGCGCATCGCCTTCCTCGACCAGGCGCATTATTCGATGGTGAAGACCAACACCTTCAACGGCGTGCCGCTGCCTTCCATCTGGCTATGGGACAGCGAGACGGACGAACTGCGCGAGGTGCGCAGCTTCGGCTATGAGGACTTCAAGGAGCGGCTGAGCTGAGGGCGCGGCTGGCGGAAGAGGGCGCTGGCCCTTGTGCTCCTGCTTTCGCAGGGCCTTTGCATAACTTTCCAGTTCGGGACCGTTCACCCTGAGCTTGTCGAAGGGCGGTCCTTCCTCTTTGATGACGCAGAAGAAAAGAACAGCCCTTCGACAAGCTCAGGGCGAACGGAGTGGGGGCGCTGCCCCTACCGCCCCGCCGCCGTTCGGTTCGAGGCGGAACGGCGATCGTCTGCAAGGCCTGCGCGACGATCGGGCTGGTCGTCGGCTGCGGACCATTGTCCGCGTTGAGATAGGCAATGAGCGACACGGGGCACCTCGCTGTTCGGCCGTGCCGTCCGTCTAGATCGATATGGTTAGCGCCCCGACAATAGCCATGCGACTCGGGGCGACCCGATCGCATCGACGCCCGCGCCTCGTCTCGCAAACCGCCCAACCTGGCCGGAGCAGGCTCCGAAATCCGCTTTTGTGACAATTTTATTGCACGAAACTTTTGCCCCGCCATCTTTACAGGGGACCCCCCACGCCATATATGCGCACCCCGCTGCCCCATGGGACTTCCACCGCAAGGCAGCTTTGTCTGGCGTTATCCACTGGAGGTCCCTTGAGTTGTACAAGCATCATAGCGCGCTGGGGGTAGCTCTTTCCCTCAAACCGGCAGCACCGGTAACGCTTATTCGCCCGCAGGCCGCGGCCCGCGCTGCCCGTTTCTTCTCGCAGAAGTTTCCGGGTCGCTCGCTCTATGCGGTGAAGGCCAATCCGTCCCCCGAGCTTCTCAAGACGCTCTGGGCGGCCGGCGTCACGCATTTCGACGTCGCCTCGATCGCCGAGGTGCGCCTCGTCGCACGCACGCTGCCGAACGCGAAGCTCTGCTTCATGCATCCGGTGAAGCCCGAGGAGTCGATTCGCGAGGCCTATTTCCAGCATGGCGTGCGCACCTTCTCGCTCGACTCGATGGAAGAGCTGGAGAAGATCGTCCGTGCCACGCGCGGCGCCAGCGACCTGGAGCTGTGCGTGCGGCTGCGCGTCTCCTCCGAACACAGCAAACTGAGCCTCGCCGCCAAGTTCGGCGTGGAGCTGTCCGACGCCAAGGAGCTGCTGATGGCAACCCGCCAGGCGGCGGACGCGCTCGGCATCTGCTTCCATGTCGGCAGCCAGGCAATGAGCCCGCATGCCTATGTGCAGGCGATCGAGCGGGTGCGCGCGGCGATCGTCGATGCGGCGGTCACGGTGGATATCGTGGATGTCGGCGGGGGCTTCCCCTCCTCCTATCCGGGCATGGAGCCGCCGCCGCTCGAGGATTATTTCCGCGCCATCCACCGCGCCTTCGAGAGCCTGCCGATCTCCTATTCGGCGGAGCTGTGGTGCGAGCCGGGCCGCGCGCTGTGCGCCGAATATTCGTCGCTGGTCGTGCGGGTCGAGCGCCGGCGCGGCAACGAACTCTATATCAATGACGGCGCCTATGGCGCGCTGTTCGATGCCGCGCATCTCGGCTGGCGTTTCCCGGTGCGGCTGCTCCGGGCGGGGGCCAATGACGAGACGGACATGGAAGCGTTCAGCTTCTATGGCCCGACCTGCGACGACATGGACCATATGGCGGGCCCTTTCCACCTGCCGGCGGACATCAAGGTCGGCGACTATATCGAGATCGGCATGCTCGGCGCCTATGGCAGCGCGATGCGCACCGATTTCAACGGCTTCGGCGCCGACACCGTCTGCGAAGTGGCGGACGAGCCGATGGCGAGCCTCTATCGCGAGGAAGCGCCGCTGCCGAGCCGCTCCAACGTGGTCACGCTGCGCCGCTGAGCAGCGGACGGTTGCCAGCGCGGCAGGAATGATAGAGCCTCTCCGGAACCAGTCCGGGGAGGTTTTCCATGTCCACCAGTCTGATCGCGCCCGTCATGGCGCTGGTGCTTTGGTCGATCGTCATGCTGATCTGGCTGATGTCGCTCCGCCTGCCCGCGCTCATGAAGCTCAAGATCCCACCTGAGCAGGCGCGCGGCGGACGCGGCAGCGATCTGGACCGGATACTGCCGCGCGAACTCAACTGGCCGGCGCATAATTATGCGCACCTCATGGAGCAGCCGACGCTCTTCTACGCGACCGTGATCGGCCTCGCCGTGCTGGGCCAGGGCACGCCGCTCAATGTCGGCCTCGCCTGGGCCTATGTGGCGATCCGTATCCTGCACAGCCTGTGGCAGGCGACCGTGAACAGCATTCCCGTGCGGTTCGGCTTGTTCCTGCTGTCCTCGATCGCGCTGGGCGTGCTGGCGATCCATGGGCTGATCGCGGCGCTGCGGTTTGGTGGCGTTTCGGCCTGAACCCCACCTCACTCGAACAGACTCAGTGCTCCTGCGAAAGCAGGAACACATGCTTTGCGAGAGTTAAAAGGCTCAGCGCCGGAAAGTCGCCACCAGTTCGACATGGGTGGACCAGCGGAACTGTCCGACCGGCTTCACGCGCGCGATCCGGTAGCCGCCGGCGACCAGCGTGGCGGCGTCGCGCGCGAAGCTGGCCGGATTGCAAGAGACGTAGACGAGTGTCGGCACGGTAGCACGCGTCATCTCCTGCACCTGCTCGCGGGCGCCGGCGCGGGGCGGATCGAGGATGACGGCGTCGAAGCGATCCAGCTCCTTCGCGATGAGCGGGCGGCGGAACAGGTCGCGATGCTCGGGAAAGATGCGGCCGGGCAGCCGGTTGCCCGCGCCTTGCAGCGCCAGGACGAGATCTCGCGCGGCCTCGGCGGCATAGACTTTCCGGCCCGCCACATCATTGGCGATCGACAGCGCGAAGGTGCCGAGGCCGGCGAAGAGATCGGCCACCATGCGCGCCTCGCCCAGCCCGGAGCCGACTTCCGCGACGAGCGCGGCCTCGCCATCCCGCGTTGCCTGCAGGAAAGCGCGGGGCGGGAACGCCACCGCGACGTCCCCGAAGCGGACCGTCACCGGGTCCGGCTCCCAGACCGTCATAGCGCCGTCGTCGCCATCCAGCACCAGCCGGGCCAGCGCATTTTGCTGCGCGAAATCGCGCAGCATCTCGGCGCTGGCCAGCCCATCGGCGGCGAGGCCGGTCAGCACGACGTCGACGCCCTGATCGACCAGGGCGAGATCGGCCGATCCGGGCCGGCGGTCCGGCAGCAGGCGAGCGAAGAGCGCCCGGAGCGGCGCGACCAGCGCGAACAGGCGGGAGTCGAGTATCTCGCATTGCACCAGATCGATGATGCGGTGACTGCCCTGCCCCGAAAAGCCGAACTGGACGCGCTTGCCGAGCCGCAACGCGCGCAGGCTGGCGCGGCGGCGGGTGCGCGGCGGCGAGACATGGGGCGGCGCGATCTCGTCGGCGCTCAGCCCCTGCCCGGCCAGCGCGCCCACGATACGATCGCGCACATAGGCCGCATAAGTTGGGTCCGCGAGATGCTGCAGCTGGCAGCCGCCGCAATCGGGCACATGCCGGCACAGCGCCGCGACATGCTGGGGCCCCTTGAGCAGGCCACCATCGGCCAGCAGGCGGTCGCCCGGTGCGCTCGTCGGCACATGGCGGCCGTCCGCCGTCACGCCGTCGCCCCGCGCGGCGATGCGAACGATGAGATCGGGATCGCTCAAAGCGCGCTCGCCAGGGCGGCGGGAATCCACGGCAGGAGATCGTCGGCGACGAAGGCGGCGCCGGCGCGGCGCGCGGCCTCGCCATGCAGCCACACCGCCTCGCAGGCAGCGCGGAACGGATCGCCCGTCACCGCCAGCCGCGCGGCGCACAGGCCGGCGAGCACGTCGCCCGTGCCAGCCGTCGAGAGCCAGGAGGATGCGCCCGCCGTGACGGTGCAGCGGCCGTCCGGTGCTGCGATCACCGTGTCCGGTCCCTTGTGGACGACGACCATGCCGGAAGCGGCGGCAGCGGAACGGGTGCGGTCGATCTTGTTGCCGTCCTTGTCGCAGAACAGATGGGCGAACTCGCCTTCGTGCGGCGTGGCGAGGGCGGGAGGCGGCAGGTCGCCAAGGCCCTTTTCCGCAAGCTGCCAGAGCGCATCGGCATCGGCGACGACGGGCAGGCCCGCCGTCAGGACGCCGGCCAGCCGCTTCCGGGCCGTCTCATCGCGGCCGAGTCCGGGCCCAACAAGCACAGCTTTGGCACGGGTGTAATCGAGCGCATCGCTGCGCACGATCGCGTGGCTGAGCGACGTGGCGCGATCATCGGTGAGCAGCCGGACATAGCCCGCGCCGGCCCGCGCCGCCGCTTCGGCGGACAGGCTGGCGGCGCCGGGCATCGCACCGCCCACCACCGCGACGAGACCGCGCCGATATTTGTGACTGTCCGCACCCGGCGCCTCGAAGCGCGGTGGCGCGAGCGATTGTGCGCAGCATGGCGGCGGCACGATGCCGATGTCGACCAGCCAATGCTGCGCAGCAAATCCGCGTGCCGACATCAGCAGATGCGCCGGCTTCCATGCGCCCAGGGCAAGGCAGTGCGTGAAGGCCGGGACCGGCGACAGCGCCGTCGCCGCGTCGCTTTCTATGCCGCTCGGCACGTCGATCGCGATGCTATGCTGTGCCGCGCGAACCAGCGCATCAAGCCGATCCGCGACCGCTGCATCGAGGCCGCGCGCCAGACCGATGCCGAACAGTGCGTCGACGACCTGCGGGGCGGGCGCGACGGTCATGATGTCCTCGACCGGCCCACCCCAGTCCGCCCGCGCGCGCTTGCTGTTGTCCGTCCGGCTCTCGCCCATCGCGGCGACCCGCACCGGCACGCCCATCGCGCGCAGCGCGCGCGCGACGACGAAGCCGTCGCCGCCATTGTTGCCGGGACCGCACAGGACCAGCGTCTCGCGCCGATGGCCGATCCGCCAGATGACCTCGGCGGCGCCCTCGCCGGCGCGCACCATCAGCGCATAGGGATCGACGCCGGCATCGAACAGCGCCTGCTCGGCCGTGCGCATCTGCGCGACCGAGAGGATCGGCGCCGCGGTCATGGCGTGGCACCCGGCCCGAGGGCCGCCAGCGGCACGGCATAGCGCTCGCCTTCGATGCCGATGAGCACATGGTCGGCATCGCTGACGGTACGCACCTCGTCAGCACCGTCGGCGGCGCTGATCGAGCCGTCAGTGGCGACGCGGACCCTGCGGAAGCCGCCGTCCGGCGCGGAGAGGATCAGCACGCGGCTGCGCGCATCCTCGATGATCTCGATGCGGCACTGCGCGCCCAGCGATCCATCGTCGCGCATCGCACAGGGGATGATGTCCCGCCGGTCGCCGAGGCCCGTGACCCAGTTCTGCACCTTATCGACGGGCGAGGCCTTGTCACCGCTGCCCTCGCCCGGAGGAGCCGCGCCACAGGCGGCGAGCAGCAGGAGCGCGCCTGCAAGGGCCAGTCGATCAGATATCCGCGAAGACATGCGTCTCCGCTTTAGCGCCGGGATGGGTCACGGCGCCAGTGCGCGCGGGACCCACATTGCGCGAATAGCGCCACAGCGCGCCGGCCTGATAGTCGTTGGCGCGCGGTTGCCATTTGGCGCGGCGCTCGGCCAGAACGGCATCGTCCACCACGAGGTCGATTGTGCCGGCCTCGGCATCGATGGCGATGATGTCGCCATCCTCGACCAGCGCGATCGGGCCGCCCTCGGCCGCCTCGGGCCCGACATGGCCGATGCAGAAGCCGCGCGTGCCGCCGGAGAAGCGGCCGTCCGTGATGAGCGCCACCTTCTCGCCCAGGCCGAGGCCGTAGAGCGCGGCGGTGGTCGAGAGCATCTCGCGCATGCCGGGGCCGCCCTTGGGCCCCTCATAGCGGATGACGATGACCTCGCCCTCGTTGATGCGACGCTGCTCGACTGCCGCGAAGGCATCCTCCTCGCGATCGAACACGCGCGCCGGGCCCTCGAACCGGAGCCGCTTCATGCCGGCCACCTTCACGATCGCGCCCTCGGGCGCCAGCGTGCCCTTGAGGCCGACGACGCCGCCGGTCGGGGTGATGGGGGTCTTCGCATCGTAGATCACCTTCTGGTCCGGGTTCCAGGTGACTTCCTCGATATTCTCGCCCAGCGTCCTGCCGGTGACGGTCATGCAGTCGAGATGGAGCAGGCCCGTCTGCGCCAGCGACTTCATCAGCATGTAGATGCCGCCCGCGTCGTGCATGTCCTTGGCGACATATTTTCCGCCGGGCTTGAGGTCCGCCATGTAGGGCGTGGTCCGGAAGATCTCGGCGACGTCGAACAGATCGAAGTCGATGCCGCATTCATTGGCCATGGCCGGCAGGTGCAGCGCGCCATTGGTGGAGCCGCCGGTCGCCGCGACGATGCGCGCGGCATTCTCGAACGCCTCGCGCGTGCAGATGTCGCGCGGGCGGATGTTGCGCGCCAGCAGCTCCAACACCTGCCTGCCGGCCGCCACCGCGACTTCGTGGCGGCTCTTATAGGGCGCGGGCGCCATGTTGCTGTTGGGCAGCGAGAGGCCGATCGCCTCGCCGACGCAGGCCATGGTGTTGGCGGTATATTGACCACCGCAGGCGCCATGGCCGGGACAGGCGACCTTCTCCAGCGCATGGACCTCCTTGAGCGGGCAGGCGCCGGCGGCATAGCGGCCGACCACCTCGAACACGTCGACCACCGTCACGTCGCGGTCCTCGAACCGGCCGGGCAGGATCGAGCCGCCATAGACGAAGATGGCCGGCACGTTGAGGCGCAGCATCGCCATCATCATGCCGGGCAGCGACTTGTCGCAGCCGGCAAAGGCGACCAGCGCGTCATAGCAATGGCCGCGCACGGAAAGCTCGACCGAATCCGCGATCACCTCGCGGCTCACCAGCGAGGACTTCATGCCCTGATGGCCCATGGCGATGCCGTCAGTCACGGTGATGGTGTTGAAGCGGAACGGCGTGCCGCCCGCCGCCAGCACGCCCTCGCGCGCCCAGTCGGCCTGCTGGTCGAGCGTGGTGTTGCAGGGCGCGGAATCGTTGCCGGCGGAAGCAAGCGCGATGAAGGGCTTGGCGATGTCCTCCTCGGTCCAGCCCATCGCATAATAATAGCTGCGGTGCGGGGCGCTCTCCACGCCGACCGAGACATGGCGGCTGGGGAGCCTGGATTTGTCGAAGCTGTGAGTCATGATCGCTTGCCTTTCGTTGCGCGGTCCCTTTCCACTTTCGGCGGCTTCACGCAAGTCTATTGCGGCATTCCTGCAAAATAGGATGCAATATTTCAGCGAAACGCTGTTGCCCGGCTGCATCGCTCACCAGATCCTGGCGCATCTCCACACCCAGATAGGGCCGTCCCTGCGCCTCGGCATGGCGGTTCATCGTCGCGTTGAGCAGCTTGCCCGAATAGGGCTGGTTGTCGCCCACGACGCATCCGGCCGCCTCCAGCAGCGGGATGGCGACGCGGGCGCCACGATCGTCGGCATTGTAGAGGATGCCGATCTCCCAGGGACGAGCCTCCTCCGGGCGGCTGCGCAGCGACGGCGTGAAGCTGTGCAGCGAGAGGAGGAAAGGCCGGTGCGACTGCGCGGCCAGCTCGGCGACGCGCGCATGATAGGGATCGTAGAAGCGCAGCAGGCGGTCCGCCACATCGGCGATCTCATTGCCCTCGACATGATGGCCGTCGCTGTGCACCGGCACCAGACCGGCGGCGTCGGCCTCGCGATTATAGTCGATGACGAGACGCGAGACGCCACCCAGGATCGCGCAATAGCCGCCCCGCCCGACCAGCAGCGCCGCCACCTGCGCGACCCCGATGTCCAGCGCGACATGCTCGTGCAGCGCCTCGGGCGGCAGGCGCAGGTCGATGCCCTCCGGGACATGGTTGGAGGCGTGGTCGGCGATGATGAGGATGGGGGCGAGCGGGTCGCCGAGGATCTGGAAAGGCGCGGTCATGGTGGTGGCGTAGCGCAGTTCGCGGCGCGCCAAAACCTCCCGTTCGCGTTGAGCCTGGCGGAGGGCCGTTCTTCTCTTCCGAAGAGAAAAGCAGGGCTTCGACAAGCTCAGCCCGAACGGCGTTGGGGTATCCCCGAAAGCGGAGCTGGGATATCCCTGAAAGCGGCCGATCCAGACCGTCCTCAGCGCAGGCTGGTCGCCATCACCCACCAGCCGGGATGATCGTCCGCGATGCGGCGGGCGGCGGCGTCCCGTTCGGCATCGCCGGCGAACAGCGCGAAGCAGGTGGCGCCGGAGCCGGACATGCGCGCCAGCACCGGCAGTTGCGCGCGCAGAACGGCCAGTATCTCATCGATCTCGGGCACCAGGGCGATGGCACTAGGGGCGAGATCGTTGCGGCCGCGCCGCCAGTCCATGGGATCGAGCGGGCCGCGGTCGATGCCGTCCCAGCCCTGGAAGACGCGGCCGGTGGGGCATGGCACCAGCGGATTGACGAGCAGGACCGGCACGCCCTCGAGATCCAGCTCGACGGGCTCCAGCCGGTCGCCGATCCCGGTGCCGAAGACGGTTCGCGCGCCAAGGCAGGCCGGCACGTCCGCGCCGAGCGAGGCGGCGACAGCGGGGAAATCAATCTCCATCGGGCGCAGGTCCCACAGGCGGACCAGCAGCCGCAGCGCCGCCGCCGCATCCGCCGAGCCGCCGCCGATGCCGGAAGCGACCGGCAGGCGTTTGTCGAGGCGGATGTCGGCGCCCCGCTGCGTGCCGCTCGCCTGTTGCAGGGCGTGGGCGGCGCGCAGGACGAGATTGTCCGCGCCGGCCTCCAGATCGTCCGCGAAAGGCCCCTCGATCGCCAGGGTGACGGCGCCGTCCTCGCGCGGCGCGGCGCTCAGCCCGTCCCCGTCGGCGCAGAAGGCGAACAGGCTTTCGAGCTCATGATAGCCGTCCGGCCGGCGCGCGCGGACATGGAGCGCGAGGTTGAGCTTGGCATGGGCGGTCTCAGTGCGCATCGGCGCCTGATAGCGGCAAGCGGAAGCCCTGTCTGCTCCCGCGAGCACGGCGGACCATCGGTGCCGGACATGCGCCCGGACCGTGGAGAGCGCTTTGCGTCCCGCCTTGCCAGCGCCTGGATTTCGGCTACAGTGAAAAACTGAACATGATAAGGAGTGGATGGTCATGAGCGAGACACTGGAACGACCCGATCAAGCCGCCGCGCTGGCGCAGCTCGCCCTGGATCGCATGGCGATCGAGGAAGTGTTCGTGCGCTATTATTCCGGGCTCGGCTCGGGCGATCCCGATGGCTTCGGCGGCTTCTTCACCGATGACGGCGAACTGGACGTCAACGGCATCGTCTGCCGGACCAGGGAGGAGATCGGCGCGCTCTACCGCGATGTCGCGGCCGACAAGCCCAATCTCACCGGCACTTTCCGCATGATCCTCTCCAACCTGTTCATCGAGGTGGACGGCGACACGGCGCGCGCGCAGATGCTCTGGACCCAGACCCTCAACGACACGCTGAAAGGGCCGCCCCGCTTCATCGAGCAGGGCCGCGAATATGACCTGCTGGTGAAGCAGAACGGCCGCTGGAAGATCAGGAAGCGCGTGGTGATCGCCGATTCCGGGCTGCCGGACATGATGGACGACACCTATCAGGCGCGGAAGGACTATACGATCCGGGATTTGTGAGCGGATAGAGTCCCGTTCGGCTCAGATGGACTCGGTGCTCCTGCGCAAGCAGGAGCCCATGGTAGTGTCATCAGGCAGGGTTGCCCGCAATAGTCACGGCGAATGGGCAGGGCCTGGACGTGCGCGCTGGTGCTTCCGGAATGAATATGCCAGCATTGCGCAACGAGTTCGGACGGGGTGTCCATCAACTTGCAGCGCCTTGCACTTCAAGCCCGTTTACGTGCGGCAAAGGCGGCCTATGGTCTGCCAGCCATGCTGATCGTCCTTGGCGGGCCCGTGGCGATGCGGCCGGCCCATGCGCAGGAAGCATCGGACGGCGACGCGCGCGCCGCCGAGATGATCGAAGAGGCGCGGCATTATTATGGGGTGGCGAGGACCGTCAGCGGTTGCCAGGCGGCGACCGACCCGGATGAGATCGTCGTCTGCGCCCGTCGCCGGCCGGACCCGCGCTACGAGCCGCCACCGCCGCCGATGCCCCAGGACGCCAAGACCGTCGCACTCGGCGCGCCGCCGGTCGGCGGCGGTGTCGGCGCCGGCGTGTCGGTGCGGGGCTGTTTCCTGCAGAAATGCCCCAAGCCGCTCTATTTCATCGATCTCAAGGCCATCCCCGAGCCGCCGCCGGGCTCGGAGGCGGACCTGATCTCGCGGGGCGAGATGCCGGCGCACTGACGGCGCACGCCCTCACATGTTCGGATAGGTGGGGCCCCCGCCGCCTTCCGGCGCGACCCAGTTGATGTTCTGGGTCGGGTCCTTGATGTCGCAGGTCTTGCAGTGGACGCAGTTCTGCGCGTTGATCTGGAAGCGCGGATTGCCCTGCGCATCCTCCAGCACCTCATAGACGCCGGCCGGGCAATAGAGCCGCGCCGGCTCGTCATAGAGCGGCAGATTGTAGCGGATGGGCACGTCCGGGTCCTTGAGCTGGAGATGGACGGGCTGATCCTCCTCATGATTGGTGCCCGAGAGGAACACCGAGGAGAGCCGGTCGAAGCTGATGACGCCGTCCGGCTTGGGATAGTCGATCCTGTGGACCTGGTCCTTGCGCCAGAGCTTGGTGTGGTCCGCCTTGTTGCGGATGGTGAAGGGCAGGCCGATCCCGAGATAGCGCATCCACATGTCGATGCCCGCGACCAGCGTGCCCAGCATGTTGCCGAACTTGCCGAGCGCTGGCCCCGCATTGCGGACCATCTTCAGCTCGTCGGCGATCCAGCTCGCCCGCAGCGCGGCGGGATAGGCCTCCAGCACATCGCCCGAACGATCCGCCGCGATGGCATCCGCCACCGCGTCCGCCGCCAGCATCGCCGACTTCATCGCCGTGTGCGTGCCCTTGATGCGCGGCACGTTGACGAAGCCCGCCGCGCAGCCGATCAGCGCCGCGCCGGGCATCACCAGCGTCGGGACGGACTGCCAGCCGCCCTCGTTGATCGCGCGGGCGCCATAGGAGACGCGCTTGCCGCCCTCCAGCACCGCGCGGATCGCGGGATGCTGCTTCCAGCGCTGGAATTCCTCGAACGGGCTGAGATAGGGATTGCGATAGCCCAGGCCCACCACGAAGCCGAGCGCCACCTGCCCGTTCGCCTGATGATAGAGGAAGCCGCCGCCATAGGCATCCTTGAGCGGCCAGCCCTGGGTGTGGATGACGCGGCCGGGGACGTGCCTCGCCGGATCGATGTCCCACAGCTCCTTGCAGCCCAGACCATAGGTCTGCGGATCGCTGTCGCCCTCGAGGTCGAAGCGAGCCTTGAGCTGCTTGGTGAGATGGCCCCGCGCGCCCTCGGCGAAGAGCGTGTAGCGGGCATGGAGTTCGAGCCCCGGCTGATAGTCCGGCTTGGCGGTGCCGTCGCGAGCAATGCCCATGTCGCCGGTCGCGACGCCGCGCACCGATCCGTCTGGATGATAGAGGATCTCGGCCGCCGGGAAGCCGGGGAAGATCTCCACTCCCAGCCCTTCCGCCTGCTCGGCCAGCCAGCGGCAGAGCGAGCCCAGCGAGCCGGTATAGGTGCCCTCGTTGTGCATGAAGGGCGGCATGAAGATGTGCGGGATGGCGAGCTTGCCGGTCCGGCTCAGGAACCAGTGATGGTTTTCCGTCACGGGCACTTCGGCGAGCGGGCAGCCCTGCTCGCGCCAGTCGGGCAGCAGCTCGTCGAGGCCCCGTGGATCGATGACCGCGCCGGAGAGGATATGCGCGCCGATCTCGGAGCCCTTCTCCAGCACGCAGACGCTGATCTCCGCGCCGGCCTCCGCCGCGCGCTGCTTCAGCCGGATCGCCGCGCTGAGGCCGGCCGGGCCGCCGCCGACGATGACGACGTCATAGGGCATCGACTCCCGTTGAGACATGTGTGTTTTTCTCCCGTCGATCCGCGGTCCGGTCGCCGCAATTCTCCAACGGCCTGCGGGTCCATGCGATGCGGCAGAGTTGACCGCTTCGTCAACCTCTGTCTCTAGTCATCCCCTCATGTTGGGCGGGGCTGGATATTCGATCGAGGATGCGGTGGAGGCCTATGCGCTGTGGTGGCGCGAGGCGGGCTTTCACACGGCTGTCCGCGATACGGCGCGGGATTGGCGCGAAAGCGCGGCCGCGCCCGAAGCGCCGCGCGTGCCATCCGCGCGACCCGGAGGAGCGGCGCCGGTCCGGCAAGCGCCTCTCGCTGCGCCACCTCTCGCCTCCTCGTCTTTCCCGGAAACCCTGCCGGCCTTCCTCGACTGGCTGGGCCGGGACGAGGCGCAGCCAGAAGCGCATTGGAGCGGGCCGCGCTTCCTGCCGTCCGCCCGCACCGCCGCGCCGCTGCTGCTGGTGCTCGACATGCCCGGCGCCGCGCCGATCGACGCGACGATTCCGCTCGATGCCGCGCAGCAGCGCTTCCTCGCCGCGATGCTGGCCGCCATCGGCCGGACGCCGGACGACATCGCCTTCGCCAGCATGGCGATGCGCCGGCCGGCCGGCGGCCTGATCGACGATGCGCATCTGGCGCTGCTCGGTGCGCGGATGCGCCATTATCTCGCGCTTGCCCGGCCGGGCGTCGCGATCCTCATCGGCGATCGGACGAGCCGTGCGCTGCTTGAGCCGTCCGCCGCGCCGCAGGCCGGTCGTTTACCTCAGGTTAACCATCCGGGCGGCACCTTGCCCGCCATTGCCATGCCTGCGCTCGACCTGCTGATGAACCGGCCGGCGATCAAGGCCAGAAGCTGGCAGACGCTCCGTCTGCTGAACGGAGTGCTGCATTGATGATCGGCCGCGTCCCCGCCCTGTTCGTCGCCATGCTCGCCATGGCCGCGCCTGCGCTGGCAGCGCCGGCGGTCGGGGAGTCCGGCTCCGTCATCGCCCGGCCCAGCGCCGAGCAGCGCGCGCGCTATGGCGACATCCTCGCCATGCTCTCGGCCAGCCGCTGGACGGAGGCCAGGGCGGCCATATTGACGCTGCCCGAGAACGACAGCATGCGGCCCTATCTGCTGGCCGAGCTCTATACCGCGCGCGGATCGCCGCGCGTCGAGCTGTTCGACCTGCTCGACCTGCTCAACAAGGCGCCCTATCTGCCCCAGGCCGAGCAGATCGGCCGGCTGGCGACGATGCGCGGCGCGCAAGTGCTGCCCGACCGGCCGCAGGAGCGCCAGCTGCTCTGGGCCGGCGCCGCGCCGCAGCGCCGCATCCTGCGCCCGGTGGCAGGCGACAGCCTGGCCGACAGCATGCGCGGCCAGATTCTCCAGCTCATCAAGGACGACCGGCCGGCCGAGGGCGAGGCACTGATCGCCGGCGCCGACGCCAGCCTCTCCGCCGAAGCACGCACGGAGCTGCGCCAGCGCATCGCCTGGTCCTACTATATCTGCGGCGACACCGCCGGGGCGCGGCGCGTGGCGGCGCAGGCGACGCAGGGCGGCACTGGTTCCTTCCTGGCGGCGGCGCATTGGGTGCTGGGCCTCGCCGCCTGGCGCGACAGGCAATATGACGTCGCCGCCAATGCCTTCTACCAGTCGGCCGTGAACGGCAATGACGCCGATCAGCGCAGCGGCGGCTATTTCTGGGCCGCGCGCGCGATGATGGCGGATCGTCATCCCGAGCGGGTCAATGCGCTGCTGCGCGCCGCCGCGCGGGACGAGGAGAGCTTCTACGGCCTGCTGGCGCGCGAGACGCTGGGCCTCGGCCCCAGCCCGTCGCTGACCCGCGAGCATGTCTCGGCCGAGGACTGGGCGCGGCTCTCGGCGCGGCCCAATATCCGCAACGCCGTCATCCTGGCGTCGCTCGGCCGCAGCACCGGCGCCGACGAGGTGCTGCGCCACGAGGCGGCGCTCAGCAGCGACGCCGACTATAGCGCGCTCGTCCACCTCGCGAGCGACCTCTCGCTGCCGACGACGCAGCTCTGGCTCGCGCATCGCTCGCCCACCGGCCAGCGGGTGCCGGCCTATGCGCGCTATCCTCGCCCCGACTGGACGCCGACCAATGGCTGGCATGTCGACCGCGCGCTGGTGTTCGCACATGCCCTGCAGGAATCGCGCTTCCAGGCCGATGCGCGCAGCGCCGCCGATGCGCGCGGCGTGATGCAGGTGCGTCCCGGCACCGGCGGCGAGCTGGCGGCCGGGGCCGGCCTCGCCTATTCAGCGGACCAGCTCTTCGACCCCGCGACCAATCTCGCGCTCGGCCAGGCCTATCTCGAGAAGCTCGCCCGGATGAGCGCGACCGGCGGGCTGCTGCCCAAGGTGGTCGCCGCCTATAATGCCGGGCCGCTGCCGATCGAGCGCTGGAACGTGCAGGTGCGCGACGATGGCGATCCGCTGCTGTTCATCGAATCGGTCCCCTATTATGAGACGCGCGCCTATCTGAACGCGGTGCTGCGCAATTACTGGATCTACCAGATCGACGAGCAGGGCCGGTCCCCCGCGCTCGCCGCGATGGCGCAGGGCCTGTGGACGCGCTTCCCGGAGAATGGCAGGACGGTCAGCGTGCGCATGGCGCCGACGGGAGTGGCCTTCGGTGCCAATTGACGAGGGCCGGCCGTTCCTGCCGGTCAACATCGCGCTGCTGACCATCTCGGACACCCGCACACTCGCCGATGATCGCTCCGGCGACATCCTGGCGGAGCGCATCGCGCAGGCGGGCCATAGGCTCGGGGACCGGGCGATCTGCCCCGATCAGGTGGCGGACATCCTCGCCCGCTTCCACCGCTGGATCGACGATCCGGAGATCGACGTCATCATCACCACCGGCGGCACCGGCGTCACCGGCCGCGACGTGACGCCCGAGGCGCTGGAGACGGTGCAGGACAAGCCCATTCCCGGCTTCGGCGAGCTGTTCCGCTGGCTCAGCTTCCAGACGATCGGCACCTCGACCATCCAGTCGCGCGCCTGCGCATGCGTCGCGCGCGGCACCTATATCTTCGCCCTGCCCGGCTCGACCGGGGCCGTGAAGGACGGCTGGGACCAGATCCTCGTCCACCAGCTCGACAGCCGCTTCCGGCCCTGCAACTTCGTGGAGCTGATGCCGCGCCTGCGGGAAGAATAGCGCGCGCCCGGCTCCGATCGCGGACGCCCGGATATGATCCGGGCGCCTCGCTCGTCTTCGGTCGCGATCAGGCGAAATAGACCGTCTTGGTCTCCAAATAGGTCTCCAGCCCCTCGATGCCGCCTTCGCGGCCAAGGCCGGACTGCTTGAAGCCGCCGAACGGCATCTCGATGTCGACGATCATGCCGTTCACCGTCACCGAGCCGGTGCGATATTCGCGTGCGATGGCGAAGCCGCGCTCGGGATCCTCGGTATAGACTGCGCCGTGCAGGCCGTAGGTCGAGTCATTGGCCTTGGCGATCATGTCCTTCTCGTCGTCATAGTCGATGAACGAGACGACAGGCCCGAAAATCTCCTCACGGGCGATGGTCATGCCCGGATCGACATCGGTGAACACGGTCGGCTCGACGAAGAAGCCGCGGTTGAGATCGGCCGGGCGGCCGCCGCCCAGCGCCAGCTTCGCGCCTTCCGCCTTGCCCTTCTCGATATAGCCGAGCACCCGGTCGAGCTGGCGCTGCATGGTGAGCGGGCCCATGCCGGTATCGGCGGCGAAGGGATCGCCCACCTTCACCTTCGAGACGGCGCTGGTATAGGCGTCGATCACTTCCGCCTTGCGGGCCTTGGGCACCAGCACGCGGGTCAGCGAGAAGCAGACCTGTCCCGTGATCGGCATGGAATAGGGCACGAGGCTCTGCAGCACCGTGTCGATCTTCGCATCGTCCAGGATCAGCGCCGCCGACTTGCCGCCCAGTTCCAGTGAGACGCGCGCCAGCCGCTCGGCCGCGACGCCCGCGATATGCTTGCCCGCGGCCGTCGAGCCGGTGAAGCTGATCTTGTCGATGCCGGGATGGCGGATGAGATAATCGCCCACCTCGCGGCCCGCCGGCAGCATGTTGAACACGCCCGCCGGCAGCCCGGCCGCCTGGATGCACTCGGCGAGGATATGCGCATCGATCGGCGTCTCGGGCGAGGGCTTGGCGACGATGGTGCAGCCCGCCGCGAGGCCGGCCGCGACCTTGTAGATGAGCAGCACCATCGGCGCGTTCCAGGGCGTGACGCAGGCGGTGACGCCGGCCGGTTCCTGCACCACACGCACCTTGCCGCCCGAGGAGCGGGTGCGCTCGTCGATGAAGGGATAGCTGTGGCAGAGATCGGCGTAGAATTTGAACAAGCCGGGGCATTGATAGCTGGCCTTGCTGGTGAAGCCGATCACCGCGCCGACCTGACCGGTCCAGGCCTCCGCCAGCTCCGGCATGCGCGCCGCCAGCAGATCGGCGACCTTCACAAGATAGGTGCTGCGCTCGGCCGGCGTCATGCGCGGCCAGGGGCCCTCGTCGAACGCCTTGCGCGCCGCCGCGACGGCCGCATCGACATCGGCAATGGTCGGCTCCAGATAGGTGAGGACGGTCTCCTCATTGTGCGGCGCGACCACCGCAAGCTCGTTGCTGCCGCTGCTCGGCCGCCAGTCGCCATCGATGAACAGCTGCGCCGCGCCGCGATCCTTGATGCCCTTGATGGTCTTGGTGAACTGTTCCATCCCATGAATCTCCTAAGAACGAGTCGCGTTTGCGTCATGCTTGCACTGGCAAGGAAGCCCCGCCAGCGCAAGTGCCGACGCTGCGGGATTCCGCTTCGGGCAAGCGTTGCAGTCGCCTTCAATGAAGCTCTTTCTTCCCATCCTGTTGTGAGCCCTCATGGTTCGCGCGGTCTGCGCTTTCCCGCTGGGCAGCCCATGTGAGGAGCGCGTCCAGAGCCGGACACAGCGCCTGGCCCCAATCCGTCAGGCCATATTCGACTTTCGGCGGCACCTGATGGTGGACGATACGCCGCACAATGCCGTCCTGCTCCATCTGACGAAGCTGCTGGATCAGCATTTTCTGGGAAACCGCCGGGATTGCGCGTTCGAGATCAGAGAAGCGCAGAACATGCCCGCCAAAAAGGTGAAACAGGATCACGAGTTTCCAGCGCCCCTCGAGGAGCTTGAGGGCACTCTCGACGCCTTCGGCTGCCGTTTCTCGCGTATATTGATGAGACATACTTTTTTGTAAGTACCTTACTTTTTCGTGCGTTCTTGCGATTTTTGGAAGTTAAGCCATTTTCGATAGCCGAACAAGTTCCGCGCGGAGATCGATCATGCCCCTTTCACTGCCCAAGCCAATAGCCGACTATTTCGCTGCGGATGCGACGGATGGGACGGCGGTCGCCAAATGCTTCACGGCCGATGCCGTGGTGATCGACGAGAAGCAGACGTACCTGGGACGCGAGGCGATCGCGCGCTGGAAGACCGAGGCGTCGGCAAAATACGACTATGTCAGCGAACCTGTGGCCATCGATGATCGCGACGACAGGATCATCGTCACCGCGCATCTGACCGGAAACTTCCCGGGAAGCCCGGTGGACCTTCGCTACGCTTTCACGCTCTCCGGCGATGCAATCGCTCGACTGGAGATCGCCCCATGAGCTTCGATCTTGGCCTCGATGGACAGCGGGCCTTGGTGACGGGCGGCACCAAGGGCGTGGGCGCCGCGGTGGTTCAGGCGTTGGTCGTCGCCGGCGTGAAAGTCGCGGCAACTGCCAGAACCGTACCCGAAAATGGATCGGAGAAAATCCACTACATCGCCGCCGACCTCATGACCGCGCCGGGTTGCGCGAGAGTCGCCGAGGAAATGCTCCATGCCTTCGGCGGCATCGACATCCTCGTCAATGTGCTTGGAGGATCGAGCGCGCCGGCGGGCGGCTTCGCGGCATTGACCGACGAGGAGTGGCAGAATGAGATCGATCACAATCTCATGCCTGCGGTTCGGCTCGACCGCGCGCTGCTGCCGACGATGATCGCGCAAGGATCAGGCGTCATCATCCATGTGACCTCGATCCAGCACGAACTGCCCCTGCCTGAATCGACGACCGCATATGCAGCGGCGAAGGCTGCGTTATCGACATACAGCAAGAGCCTGTCGAAGGAAGTGACTCCGAGAGGGATCAGGGTGGTTCGCGTGTCGCCGGGCTGGATCGAGACCGACGCGGCGGTGGCGTTTGCCGAGCGCCTCGCGAGGGAGGCCGGTACCGATTATGAGGGCGGCAAGAAGATCATCATGGATTCTCTGGGTGGAATTCCACTCGGGCGACCGGCGAAACCCAGCGAGGTGGCCGATCTGATAACCTTCCTGGCGTCCCCGCGAGCCGCCGCGATAACCGGTGCCGAATATATCATCGACGGCGGGACCGTTCCCACCGCTTGAGACTTCAGAAAGCCTGCTTTGCAACGGCCCCGTCCCAAGGCTCACGCTGACCCCCTCCCGCAAGACGGAGAGTCACAGGTTCGTTCTCCGCCAACGCTCCCAAACCGCTCCGGTCAATCGATCACCGGCATGTCGAACAGCCGGTCGACCGTCTCGCGCCGCAGCCGCTCGAAGGCGGCGCGCGCCTCGGGCACCGGCAGGTCGGTGACGAACGCGTCCTCCATCGCGCGGTGGCGCTCGCGCACTTCGTCGATGAACTCGACATGGGTGAGGATGTGGAAGCGGTTCTCGCGGATCGCCTCCACCACCAGCCGGCCCATGTCCATCGGATCGACCGCGACGCGCATCGCCGCCCACAGCGCCCTGGCGAAATCGTCCGCCTCGCCGGCCGACGCGCTGGCATCATCCTCCGGCACCGGCATGAGCTGGGTCCTCACCGCGCCCGGATAGAGGCAGGAGACGCCGATGCCGTGCGGTGCCAGATCGAGCCGCAGCGCCTGGGTGAAGCCGCGCACCGCATATTTTGCGGCGGAATAGGCGCCCATTGTCGGCAGCGGCACCACGCCGGCCATGGACGAGGTGTTGACGACATGGCCGCCCTCGCCCTGCGCCTTGATGATCGGCACGATGATCTTGGTGCCGTTGACCACGCCGCCCAGATTGATGCCGAACGCGCGATCCCATTCCTCGAAGTCGGGATCGTCGGCGCTGCCGCCGCCACCCACGCCGGCATTGTTGCACAGGACATGGATCCTGCCGAACATGGCCAGCGTCTCCTGCGCCGCGGCGCGCAGGCCGTCACGATCCGCCACGTCTACCCGGATGAGATGCGTGGCATTGTTGCCCTTGAGGACCTCGCGCGCCTGATTGAGATGGTCCTGGTTGTAGTCGGCGATGACGACCTTCATCCCCTCGGCGAGGAAATTGCGGGCCATGCCGAGACCGATACCGCTCGCCCCGCCCGTCACGAAAGCGACCTTGCCCGCGAAGTTCCTCATCGCCCTCTCCATTTATCGTCCTGCGAGGAGGCTATCGGAGCCGTCCGGCGGCGCCAACCCCTTCAGAGGCTCGCGCGGCCATGGGTTTCGCGTTCGTGCACCTCGTGAAATCCTGCGCCGCTCGCATCGTCCAGCCCGGGCATCGATGGTGGATCAGTCGCCCGGCCTGCGCCGATAGACCATGCGGAAGCGCCCTTCCCCCGTCTCCTCGCGCAGCACCAGGTCATAATGCGCCGCCAGCTCCCGCTCCACCACGGCCGTGGTGCGCGGATTGCGCAGCGACCAGAGCGGAAAGTCCGTCACGACCGCATCCGGCGCGCCGGCCATGATCCGCTCCACTTCCGCGACCGGATCGATGCCGATGGCATGTTCCTCCATGATGCCGTTGAGCAGGCTCGGGAACAGGAACCGGCCCGGCAGGCAGGAGCCCGTCTCGGCATAGAGGGCCGGGAAGCCGTCGAACACGAAGATGCAGTTGGGCGCCGGGCCGATCGCGGCGACCATGTGCGCGACGGTGTCGGCATCGCCCTTGCCGTGGATGAAGAAGCCGACGAGGAACTGGCCGGCAACGGCGGCCAGGATGGCGAGGCCGGTGGCGAAGCGCCGCATCGCCTCCAGCGCGGGCGCGGCGAGGATGGCGAGCGGCGGCACCAGTGGAATGCCGTAATGCGGCGAGAAGCTGCACAGCGCGAGGATGGCGAGCAACGCGGCGCAGGCCCAGCCCGCCACGAACGATGCCGCCGGATCGGCCGGGCGCCGGCGGCGCCATCCGAGGCCGGCGGCGACCAGCAGCAATGCCAGCGTCGCGAGCAGCCCGGCCGCCTCGCCGAGCAGATCGTCGAGCGGCATGGGCGCGCGCAGGAAGATGGAGGTGATGTTGGCGAAGAACCAGGTCGCGCCTTCGCCCATCGCGGCATAGACGGCCCAGGCGAGCGCGGTCGGCAGCATGGCGAGGCCGGCCCAGAGCGCGGCGAGGCCCGCCAGCCGGCCGATGCCGACGCCGCGCCGCCAGCCGAGCCAGAGCAGCAGCACGCCGAAATAGAAGCCCTCGACCAGCACTGTATATTTGATCTGCGTGGCGAGGCCGACCAGCAGCATCGCCGCCGCGCCGTCCCGCGCGAGGCGCGCCCGATCCGCCTCGCCGGTCATTTGCCGCAGCAGGATCAGCGCCGCGCCGCACATCGGCAGGCCGGTGAACACCGCGGCCTGCCCGCCCTCGCCCTGCAGCAGGTCGAGCCAGAGGATGGAGAGCAGCGCCGCGACCAGCGGGCCAAACCAGCCCGCACAGAGGCGGCGGGCCATCGCATGGACCAGCAGGGCCGTCCCGACGACGAACAGGACGGCCAGCAGTTGATAGGACAGTGCTCGCTCTCCGCCGACCAGCGCCGCGCAGGCATAGAGCAGGAACAGGCCGATCGGCTTGCGGTCCCAGATGTCGATGAACGGCAGGGCGCCGTGCAGCATCCGCTCGCCGACCAGCCGGTAGAATTGCTCGTCGAACTCGATGACCGGATTGCCGAAGGTCTGCGCTCGCGCCAGCAGGGTCACGATCAGCAGCAGCAGGGCGAGCCGCCAGCCACGCGTCCAGGCGGGATCGCTCAGGCCTTGCGCCATGTGAGCAGCGCCGACACCGCGAAATTCCACACCGAGCCGATGATCGCGCCGGCGATCCCCGCCGCCCACCAGATATGGTTGCGCGCGAACACCACCGAACCCAGCCCGACATTGGCGAGCGCGCCGAGGCCGCAGATCGCGTAGAAGCTGGCCAGGCCCCGCCACCAGTCGAACCCCTTGCGGCGGCGATCGGCGAAGGTGGTGCGGTTGTTCAGCGTATAATTGAACAGGATGGCGGTCAGCACCGCCAGGGTCTGCGCCCAGCGGAAATCGAGGTCGAACAGATGCAGGCCCGTACGCAGCACGGCGAGATGCACGACCAGGCCCAGCGCACCCACGAAGCCGAACAGCAGGAAGCGCACCGGCGCATGCCGGTGGATCAGCCGGCGGATCAGCAGCTGCGCGAAATCGAGCACCACCGTGCCGTCGAGCTTGCTCTCCCCCGCCGTGCGCGAGCGGAAGGCATAGGCGAACTCCCGTGCCCGCAGCGGCGCCGGGCTTGCCGTCAATATGTCCAGCAGCAGCTTGAAGCCGCTGGTCGAGAGGCGCGGCAGCGCTGCCTCCAGCGCATCGGCCCGGATCGCGAAGAATCCGCTCATCGGATCGGACACATCCACCTTGAGCAGCCTCGTCGTCGCCCAGGTGGCGAGTTGGCTGGCGCGCAGGCGCGCGGCGTTCCAGTCGCCGGTCGAGCCGCCGGCCATGTAGCGCGATCCGATGGCGATGTCGCAGTCGCCCGCGAGCACCGCTTCGGCCATTCGCGGCAGGATGGCGGGATCATGCTGGCCGTCCGCGTCGATCACCGCCAGCACTCGCGCCGGCGTCGCCAGCATCCCTTCGAGCACCGCCGAGGCCAGGCCACGGCGGCCGTAGCGGCGGATCAGGCGGACACCTTCCTGCCCCGCCATCAGCGCCTTCACCCTGTCCGGCGTGCCGTCGCCCGACCAGTCGTCCACGACGATGATCTCGTGCGCGATGCCCGCGCAGGCGCGCCGAATCTCGGCGATCAGCGGACCGATATTGGCCGCCTCGTTGAGGGTCGGGATGACGATGGCGAGATCGGGTAGGCCCTTCGCGGCCTGCGCGGGCGCGGCGCTGATGGGCACGGGCGGCACTTCCAACGCGGCTGACCTCACGACGTCCGGTGACGACCGGCCTATTGCCCGCTGTCCGCGCGGGACACAAGCGCCGATGGCGGATGCGGGCAGTTGTGGATTCCCGATTGCGACCCAGTTGCCGCCATTCAGCTCCTCTCGTCATTCCCGCGAACGCGGGAATCCAGGGCGCAGAGGCAATTCCGCCGGATTCTGGATTCCCGCGTTCGCGGGAATGACGAAGTGAGAGGGGGCAAAGTCCGTTTCGCCACTTCAAAACCCGCATCCAAACCAAATGCCGCCCGGCACGCTCCGGCTTGACCCGGCGCGATGACGCCGCCAATCAGCGCGTCGGGGATTTGTGACAGGGAAATGACGATGCACCGCATAATTGTGATCGGGGCCGGTGCCATGGGTTGCCTGTTCGCTGCCCGCATTGCCGAGGCGGGCGCGCAGGCGATGCTGATCGACGTCGATGGCGCCCGGCTCGATGCCATTGCACGAGAGGGCATCCGACTCGTTGACGATGGCGGCGCGCGCACGATCCGGCTCGAGACCGGCCTCGCGGCTGCGGCGCAACCGCCCTGCGACCTGATCCTGCTGTTCACCAAGGGCATGCACAGCCGTGCCGCCATCACCTCGGTCGCGCATCTCGCGCAGGGCGGCACCCATGTGCTCACCCTGCAGAACGGGCTGGGCAATCCCGAGATCATCGCCGAGACATTCCCCGCCGATCATGTGCTCAAGGGCGTCGCCGCGCTGCCGGCAGACCTGGAAGGCGCGACCGGCGTGGTCTCGCATGGCAATGGCCATGTCGAGCTGGGCGCGATGACGCCGGCCGGGCTCGATGCCGCCCGGTCCGCCGCCGCCCTGCTCGCCCGCGCCCGTTTCGACGCGCGCTACAACGAGACGATCGACGTGGCGATCTGGGAGAAGGTCGCGTTCAATGCCGCGCTCAATGCGCTGGCGGCGGTCTCCGGCCGGGCCAATGCCGGCATGGACAATGCGCCCGGCCGCCGGATCGGCTCGGCCCTGGTCGACGAGGTGGTGGCGACGGCGCAGGCCTGCGGCGTCACGGTGGACCCGGCGCGCATCGCCGGTGCGATCGACTTCGCGCTGGTCGAGCATGGCGCGCACAAGGCCTCGATGCTGCAGGATCGCCTCGCCGGGCGCGCCAGCGAGATCGAGACGATCAACGGCGCGATCGTGGCGCGGGCGCGGGCTGCGGGAATCGCGGTGCCCTATAATGAAGTGATGACCGATCTGGTGCGCCTGCTGGAGACGCCCGAGGGTTCCGGTCAGTAGGCCCGGCCGACCAGCACCCGTTCCACCGCCGGTTCGCCGGTGAAGATGCAGGCGCCGCTCGCCGCCGCCGCATCCAGCGGCACGTTACGCAGCGTCAGCTTCTCGCCCTTGAGCCACTCGACGATCCTGTCCAGCGCCTCGCCGGTCGGCTTCGCCCAGGCGACTTCGACCCAGCCGGGCCTCTCGCCCTCGAAGGCGGCGGCGAGCGCGGACAGGTCCGTGACGTCGCGGCGGATATTGGCATCGAGGAAGGCCTGCGCCTCACCATGCAGCACGGCCTGGAAATCGCGCAGCATGTCCGCGACGCCGGCGACGAACGCCTCGCGCGTCATGATCTCGCTGCCGAGCTTGCCCGCCTCGTTATAGAGCCGGTCGCGGCGCAGGACGGAGACATTGCCGCCCGCCACATCGCGCCCGCCCACCTCGACGATGATGGGCGCGCCCTTCTTGACCCAGGACCAGCGCTTGGGCGCGGCCTTGATCGGCTTCCTGTCGAACAGCACGCGCAGCGGCTCGCGGAACACGTCGATGCCACCCAGCGCCTGCGCCAGCCCGGCGCAATAGGCGATCACCGCCTCATCCTCGGGCACGTCGCGCAGCATGGGCACGATCACGACCTGATAAGGCGCGACCATCGGCGGACAGCGCAGCCCGTCATCATCGCCATGCACCATGATGACGCCGCCGATCATGCGCGTCGAGACGCCCCAGCTCGTGGTGTGGCAATAGCTCTGCTGGCCCTCCTGATTCTGATACTGGATGCCCGCCGCCTGCGCGAAGCCGGTGCCGAGATAATGGGACGTGCCGGCCTGCAACGCCTTGCCGTCCTGCATCATCGCCTCGATCGAATAGGTGGCGACGGCGCCGGGGAAGCGCTCATTCTCCGGCTTCTCGCCCGCGATCACCGGCATGGCGAGCGCGGTCTCGGCGAAGTCGCGATACATCTCCAGCGCCCGCATCGTCTCGGCGCGGGCATCGGCCTCGTCGGCATGGGCGGTATGGCCTTCCTGCCAGAGGAACTCGCTGGTGCGCAGGAACATGCGCGTGCGCATCTCCCAGCGCACCACATTCGCCCACTGGTTGACGAGCAGCGGCAGGTCGCGCCAGCTCTGGATCCAGCGCGCCATCGCCTTGCCGATCACCGTCTCGGAAGTGGGGCGGACGACGAGCGGCTCCTCCAGCTTGCTGTCGGGATCGGGCTGGAGCTTGCCGTCAATGCCCTTGAGCCGATGATGGGTGACGACCGCCATCTCCTTGGCGAAACCTTCCACATGATCGGCTTCCTCGGCGAAGAAGCTCAGCGGGATGAACAGCGGGAAATAGCAATTCTCCACGCCCGCCGCCTTGATGCGCGCGTCCATCAGCGTCTGGATGCGCTCCCAGATGCCATAGCCCCATGGCCGGATCACCATGCAGCCGCGCACGCCGCTCTCCTCGGCGAGATCGGCCTCGCTGATGACCGCCTGATACCAGGCGGCGAAATCCTGACTGCGCGTGACGGGCAGGGCATGCTTGATGTTGGGAATGCTCATGGGCTCTTCGGTCGTGGTGCGGATGATCGTGCACCGCCTTTAGTGCGGCGACGGCGAAATACAAAGACGATCGGCGAAGCGGGAAGGTTAGCACGCACACCCGGCTGACCCGGCGAGTGGGAGACAGGTGCGAAGACCGGCGACAGGCCGTGGCGTGAAATTATTGCAATGGGACATGTCCGGCCCGCAACAACATGTTGCGCAAAGAACACGATGCGACGGATAACGTCAACTTTCAGCCCATCAATTGACCGGCCGCACTTGCCTTTTCGAGCGGTTGGCGTTGTCAGCGCGGCAGGTCGGCGGCGCGACGGGCCCCCTCCCGCGCCGCCTTCAACGTCTCAGGAGAGTAGGAATGAACAGGAAATTTATTGCCTTGCCGGCAATCCTCTTGTCGTCGGCGAGCATCTTCGCTCAGGCCGCGCGAGCTCAGGACGTGGCGAGCGAAGGCGCCGGCGATCCGGACGAAATCATCGTCACCGCGCAGAAGCGCGAGCAGTCGCTGCAGGATGTGGGCGCCGCCGTGAGCGCGCTCGGCGCCCAGCGCATCACCGATGCCGGCGTCAACAGCATCTCCGATCTCCAGACGATCGTGCCCTCGGTCAATTTCGGCAGCGACTTCAACCAGGCCAAGATCTTCATCCGCGGCGTCGGCGCCAACACCTCAACCACGGGCAGCTCGACCGGCGTCGCCTTCCATGTCGACGGCGCCTATGTCGCGCGCGCCGAGGCGCAGCTCACCTCGCTGTTCGACCTGGAGCGCATCGAGGTGCTGCGCGGGCCGCAGGGCACGCTCTACGGCCGCAACGCCGTGGGCGGCTCGATCAACGTCATCACCGCCAAGCCGACCGACACGCTGGAAGGCTATGGCCGCTTCTCCTTCGGCAACTACAACGCGCTGGTCACGGAAGGCGCGATCAGCGGACCAATCACCGACGGCATCCGCGCCCGCCTGGCCATCAAGACCGAGAATCGCGACGGCTTCGGCACCAACCCGGTCTCCGGCAAGGATATCGACGATCTCAACCGGCGGATGGGCCGCGCGCAGATCGATTTCGATCTCGGCCCGCGGGCGGACCTGCTGCTCTCGGCCGAATATTTCCGCCAGAGCGACGCCTCCGGCGCGATCCATTATCTGGCCGCCTCCTTCCCCGGCGTGCCGCGCCTCGCACCGCTCGGCGTGGGCGGATATGCCAGCGATCCGCGCGATCTCGCGACCGAGTCCGATCCGGGCACGGAGACCGAGACCTATGCCTTCACCGGCACGCTCACCGTGCCCTTGAACGACAATCTGACGATCACCGACATCGCCAATTATCGCTCGTTCAAGAGCTCGCTGTTCCAGGATCTGGACCTCTCCGCCGTGGTCGACAGCCTCGACACCAACGGCCAGGCGACGACGGTGCAGGAGCGCCGCATCGACAGCAAGCAGTGGAGCAACGAGCTGCGCCTCGGCCTGCAGTCCGAGTTCGTCAACGGCACCATCGGCGTCTATTATTTCCACGAGCGCCAGCGGCCGATCGACAATGTCGGTCTCTCCAACCGCAACGGCATGGCCCAGAATATCGGCGTGCTGGAAGCGGCCGGCATCGACCTCAACGAGGCCTATGGCCTATGCGGCTATTCCCCGGACGGCGTGCAGGGCGGCAGCACGATCATCGCGCCCAAGCGCGTGTGCACCAGGTCGAACCTCTCGACCGACGCCTTCGCCATCTTCGGGCAGTATGAGATCAATCTCGGTCTGCTGGGCGATGCGCTCGCGCCCTTCACGCTGAAGCTCGGCGGCCGCTGGAGCAGCGAGCATGTCGAATCCGAGAATCCCTCGATCGTCATCACCCGCAACGGCCTCGGCCCGGTGCTGCACTACACCGCCGAGCAGACGCATGTGGAAAAGACCTTCCGCGACTTCACGCCGGAGGTCGGCCTGGAATGGCGGCCGGACCGGGATATCCTCGTCTATTACACCTATTCGGAAGGCTTCAAGGCGGGCTCGGGCGAGAATGCCTCGGGCAGCACGACGATCGTCGATCCGGAGAAGATGTATAATCACGAAGCCGGCATCAAGGCGAGCTTCGGCCGCGTGCTGACGCTCAACCTGGCGGGCTATGCCTATACGCTCAACGGCCTGCAGCTCAACAAGACCATCGCGGGCGGCCCGACCGGCTATACGACGATCTTCCAGAACGCCGCCAAGACCCGCGCCAAGGGCGTCGAGATCGACGCACTGCTGCGCCCGGCTCCGGGCTTGCGGCTGAGCGGCGCGCTTTCCTACACGGACGCGCATTTCGTCGACTATGTGACGCTCGATCCGCTCAACCCGGCGAACATCGCGGGCGGCACGCCCTATGACCCGGTCACCAATCCCGATCCGACCGCATTCGGCGCGCCGGGCGGGGGCGAGATCCAGCTGGCCGGCAACGACACGCGCAACAGCCCGCGCTGGGCCTGGAACCTGCACGGCGAATATGATGTGGTCGCGCCGTTCGGCACCTTCACGCCGAGCGTCGACATCTCGCACAAGAGCCGCATCTATTTCAGCGAATATCAGCGCGAGATCGAGAGCAGCGCACCCTATACCATGGTCGACGCCTCGCTTTCCTACGAGACCAATGACGGTCATATCCGCGCGCAACTCTGGGCGAAGAACCTGTTCGACGTCTTCCGCCCGAGCAGCACCTTCGCGCTGGCGACCGGCCGTCTGCTCGGCGTCACCTGGCTACCGCCGCGCACCTATGGCGTGACGATCGGTTACAAGTTCTGATGCTCATGAACCCGGGCGGCGGATGATACGCCGCCCGGACCATCCCGGACATCCTGCGTGGCTCCCGCCCGAACGGATTTGGAGGTGAGCTATTTACGCATGCGCAGACCAGGCCGGGTTTCAGATCGTCATGCAGCCCGCTTCGCAGCAAGCTAACGGTTCATCGCTGACATTACACGTTTCGTCTTTCCATTCTCGATTGATCTGATAGATTTTGGGCCGTCCTGGACTGAAAGGAATGCCCTCAATGCCTTGTCCTGCCACGACCAATCCTTTCCCCTGCACAGCCTTGCTCCTCTTCGCGACGGCTCTCTCCGCCTGCTCATCGGCGGGCGGAGACGGCGAATCCGACCGGCGCGTCTCCGTCACGCGGCGCGAGGTGAAGGTCGGCAATGTTCTTTCGGTGACGGAAGAGACCCACACGAGCGAGCCCGTTGCGGCACCCAGCCCGGATCGCGCCCAACCGCAGTCGAGTAATCTGACCGCGGGCGATCATGACGATCTGCTCAACCCCGATCTCTACGCCGGCTACGCCAACCGCTTCCTCCAGCAGCAGCATGTTCCACTACCCTTCATCGACCCGCGTCGGCGGGTCGCTGTCAGGATTGTGGATGCGACCGGAAAGCCCGTGCCGCAGGCGCGGATCGCACTGCGTGGAGAGGATGGCGGCGAAAGCCTGAGCCTGGTTTCGGCCGCCGACGGCGTTGCCTCGATCTATCCCGGCTTCGACGCATTGCGCGGGCGGGTGCGGGTCAGCGTTGCTTCAGACGCCGGCACGACGGACCGCATGATCGATCTGCGCGGCAGCGGCCGGCAGGACGTCACACTGACCATGCCGGGCCAGGGCCGTGCGGTCCGGGCGATGGACCTCGTCCTCGTGCTCGACACCACCGGCAGCATGGGCGACGAGATGCGCTATCTGCAGGCGGAACTGGAGACCATCGTCGCACGGCTGAAGCGGGACGCAGGCAATCTCGATCTGCGGATCGGCCTCGTCGTCTATCGTGACGAAGGGGACGATTATGTCTCGCGCGCCTACCCGCTCACGGGCGACATCGGCGCGCTGCGCACCACCCTCGCACAGCAGGATGCCGATGGCGGCGGCGATATGCCCGAAGCCGTGGACCGCGCCTTGGCGGACGCTTCGGCCATGTCATGGCGTCCGGATGCCGCCAAGGTCGTGCTGCTGGTCGCGGACGCGCCGCCCCATGAAAGGGCGTTCGGCGCGACGCTCGATGCCGCACGGCGCCTGCGCGGGGACGGTGTCCAGATCGTGCCGGTCGCGGCGAGCGGCGTGGAAGACAATGCACAATATATGATGCGCGCCATGGCCGTACTGACCCAGGGCCGGTACATCTTCCTCACCGACGACAGCGGGATCGGCAATCCACATGCCGAGCCGGACGTCGCCTGCTATGTCGTGACGCGCCTCGACCTGCTGATTGCGCGCGTGCTCGCCGGCATGGCGGAAGGGCGCCGCATCGAGCCGGCGCAAAGCGAGATCATCCGGACGGTCGGCGATTATGACAATGGCCGCTGCCGGCCGCCGGTGACGGCCATGAACTGATCCGGTCTCAGCCGCCCAGCTTGTCGATCTTCGCGTGGAGCGCGGCGAGCTGGGCCTTGAGCTCGGCCACTTCGTCGGCGGTCGTTTCGCTGGTGCTGGCGGCAGGCGTCGGCTTGGCGCCGGCCGGCTTGAAGGCGTTGGCCGCCGCGTTCAGCATCTCCATGTTGCGCTTGGCCAGCTCAGCGAACGGGCCGCCGGCGAAAGCGCCCTGCATCGCGGCCTGGAATTGCTGCTGGTTCTTGCGGAAGGCTTCCATGCTGGCGTCGAGATATTGCGGCACCAGCGACTGCATGGAGTCGCCATAGAGCGAGATGAGCTGGCGCAGGAAGTTGACCGGCAGCAGGTTCTCGCCGCGCTGCTCCTCCTCCATGATGATCTGCGTCAGCACGCTGTGCGTGATGTCCTCGCCCGACTTGGCGTCGACGACCACGAAGTCGCGGCCTTCGCGCGTCATCTGGGAGAGCAGCTCCAGGGTGATGTAGCTCGACGTTTCCGTGTCATAAAGGCGCCGGTTGGCGTACTTCTTGATGACAATGGTTCCTGATTCGCCACCCGACTTCGATCGTGCCATTTTATCCGCTCCGGCTTCCGGTCGCCGCAGCATAGCACCAATTCTTTCCGCATCGCAACATGGACCGCGGCCGCTGCCCCTGTTTCTCGCCATGCTGTGGCGCGAAACGGCACAGGATCCGGCGTTGCGGCACCGCGCCTTCGCAGGATTGCGGCGCTTCCAGACCGCCCGGCGGCGGGCGGACCCGGCGCCGCCGACCGAAGTGGCGCGCGTCGGCCGGGCTGCGCTGCTGACGAGAAACAGCGGCGCACAAGGCGCGAAGGACCGCGCGCCCATCATCCTCATCCCCTCCCTCATCAACCCGCCCCATGTGCTCGACCTGACCGAAAATCGATCCTTGCTGCGCTTTCTGCTGCGCGAAGGGCATGAGGCCTATCTGCTGGACTGGGGCACGCCGACCACGGCGGATCGGGACAGTGACCTCGCCGATCATGTCGACGGGCTTCTGCTGCCGCTCGCGCGGACGCTCGGCCGCCCGCCCCTGCTGGTCGGCTATTGCCTCGGCGGCACGCTGGCGATCGGCGCGGCGGCGCGGTCGGCGGCGCTCGGCGCATCCGTCCGCGGCCTGGCTACGATCGCCGCGCCCTGGGATTTCGCGCAATATGACGATGCGTTCCGCACTCGCATCGCCGAGACCTGGACCCAGTCCCGCACCTTGTGCGAGCGGCTGGGCCTGGTGCCGATGGAAGTCTTCCAGACCGGCTTCTGGTCGCTCGATCCCGAGCGCACCATCCGCAAATATGCGAATTTCGGCGAGATCGAAGCCGACACGCCGGCCTGGCACGGCTTCATCGCGCTGGAGGACTGGGCGAACGAAGGCGCGCCGCTCACCCTGGCCAGCGGGCGTGACCTTGCGATGGCCTGCTACGAGACCAATATGACCGGCAGCGGCCAATGGTCGATCGGCGGCACGCGCGTCGATCTGGCGGCGCTGGATTGCCCCACGCTCGCCGTCGCCTCGACCACCGACCGGATCGTCCCGGCAGCGGCCACGCCGCCCGCGGACGAGCGGGTCGACCTCGCGCTCGGCCATGTCGGCATGATGATCGGCGGCCGGGCGGAAGCGGCGCTGTGGAGAGGATTGAGCGACTGGCTTTCGCGCCATGGCGGCTGATGCTAGAGGCCGCGCGCGAGAGTTCTTCACCACGCGCCGATCCATCTCCGGGACGGCGCCCCAAGGGATAGGATAGCCTCATCATGACCGATATCGTCATCACCGCCGCCAAGCGCACCGCCGTCGGCAGCTTCCTCGGCGCCTTCGCCACCACGCCGGCGACCGAACTCGGCCGCGTCGCCGTCCTCGCCGCGCTGGAGCAGGCGGGCGTCGCGCCCGACGAGATCGATGAGCTGATCTTCGGCCAGGTGCTGACCGCCGCGCAGGGCCAGAATCCGGCGCGCCAGACGGCCGTGCATGCCGGCATCCCGGTCGACCGCACCGCCGTGACCATCAACCAGGTCTGCGGCTCGGGCCTGCGTTCGGTCGCGCTTGCCGCCCAGGCGATCCAGACCGGCAACGCGGCGATCATGGTCGCCGGCGGGCAGGAGAGCATGTCGCTCGCGCCCCATGCCCAGCAACTGCGCGCCGGCACCAAGATGGGGCCGGTCAGCCTCGTCGACACGATGATCACGGACGGCCTGTGGGACGCGTTCAACAATTATCATATGGGCATCACCGCCGAGAATCTGGCGGAGAAATATCAGATCACGCGCGAGGAGCAGGACGCTTTCGCGACCGCCAGCCAGAACAAGGCCGAAGCAGCGCGCGCCGCCGGCCGGTTCAAGGACGAGATCGCGCCGGTGACGGTCAAGGGCCGCAAGGGCGACACGATCGTCGATGCCGACGAATATATCCGCGCGGGCGCGACGATCGAGGCGATGGCCGGCCTCAAGCCGGCCTTCAAGAAGGACGGCACGGTGACCGCCGCCAATGCGAGCGGCCTCAACGACGGCGGCGCGGCGCTGGTCCTGATGTCCGCCGAGGAAGCCGCGAAGCGCGGCGCGCCGGTGCTGGCGCGCATCGCGAGCTGGGCGACCTGCGGCGTCGATCCCTCGATCATGGGCATCGGCCCGGCGCCGGCCAGCCAGAAGGCGCTCGCCAAGGCGGGCTGGACGCTCGCCGACCTCGACCTCATCGAGGCCAACGAGGCGTTCGCCGCGCAGGCGCTTTCGGTCGGCAAGGAGCTGGGCTGGAATCCCGACATCGTCAATGTGAACGGCGGCGCCATCGCCATCGGCCACCCGATCGGCGCATCCGGCGCGCGCATCCTGACGACCCTGCTCTACGAGCTGGCCCGCCGCGACGCGAAGAAAGGCCTCGCCACGCTGTGCATCGGCGGCGGCATGGGCATCGCCATGTGCGTGGAGCGCTGAGGGGAATCCCTTTCCACGGATCGAGCGGCTCCAATCCTCTTCGTTGAATTGGAGTGTTATGCAATGGTCGTGCTTTCGCAGGAGCACATGATGATTCCGTTCAGACCTGATCGCCTCAATCACACCCAGCGGCGCGCATAGCGGCGTCCCATCCCCGTCAGCAGCTCATATTGCGACAGGCCAGACTGCGCCGCTGCCACCGGCAGGTCGAACTCGATCTCCAGCCAGTCGCCCTCGCGCACCTGCGGCGCGGCGCTCGCGTCCACGATCAGCAGGTCCATCGACACGCGGCCGAGCACCGGCAGCCGCTCACCATCCAGCAGCGCCGCGCCGGTGCCGGAGAAGCCGCGCAGATAGCCGTCCGCATAGCCGATGTTGAGCACGGCCGCCGGCATGTCCCGCGTCGCCCGGAAGGTCGCGCCATAGCCGACCGTATCGCCCGCCCGCACAGCATGGCATTGCAGCACCTGCGCATATGGCCGCGCGACCTGTGCGACCCTCCCCACCGCCTCAGGGCGCGGCGCGCCGCCATAGAGCGCCAGCCCCGGCCGGGTGAGATCGAACCCATAGTCCGCGCCGAGCAGGATGCCCGCGCTGTTCGCCAGGCTGTAGCGACGCGCCGGGACGCGTCCGGCCACGGCCCGGAAACGCTCGAGCTGCGCCGCGTTGAGCGGATGATCCTCGTCCGCGCAGGCGAGATGGCTGATCAGCGTCTCGATCGCGAGGCCGGAGAGCAGCGTCTCGTCCAGTTCACCAGCGTCCAGACCGAGGCGGTTCATGCCCGTGTCCACCATGAGGTCGCACGGCCCGCCGCCCGCCTGCTTCCAGCGCGCGACCTGAGCGGCGCTGCTCAGCACGGGGCGGATCGGCGTCGCGCGCGCGAACGCCATATCCTCGGCGCGGACGCCATGCAGCACGCTGAGCGCCGCGTCACCCAGATGCGGCAGCAGCGCGGCCGCCTCGCCCCAGGTCGCGACGAAGAAATCGCGGCAACCCGCAACACGCAGATGGCGCAGCGCATCGACCGCGCCGAGCCCATAGGCATCCGCCTTGATCGCGGCGCCGCAGGCCGCGGGTCCGCTCTGCCGCGCGAGCCATTGCCAATTGGCCTTGAGCGCCTGGCTGTCGAGGTGCAGCGCCAGCGGCGCGGGAGGCAGAGGGTTCATGATCGGCGCGTTAGCGCGCGGCCGCGCCGCCGTCGACCCCGTTGCGCCAGCTGCGCCCCTCGCCCCACAGGATGAACGCCAGAGCGACCGCGACCACCACCAGCGTATAGCCGAGCCCCGCATAGGGATCGCCGGTGCGCGCCACGATATAGCTGGCGATGAACGGCAGGAAGCCGCCGAAATAGCCGGTGCCGACATGATAGGGGATGGAAAGCGAGGAGTAGCGTACCGCCGGCGGGAACATGTCCGCGAGCAGCGCGGCGACGGGCCCGTAGGTCATGCCGGACAGGAAGCTCAGCGCCACGACGCCGAGCAGGATGATCGCGAGATTGCCGGGCGGCGGCGTCTGCGCGCGCAGGTCATAGCCGGCGGCGGTGGCGGCCTCGGCCAGCGCATCGGGACGCAGCGGATCGGCGATCGCGGCCCCGCCGATGGTGACGCCGAGACGGGCCCCGGGATGAACCGTATAGGGCAGGCCCTTCGCGGTCAGTTCGCCGAGCAGCTTGCCGCAAGGCGTCGCCTGGACATTGGCGAAGGGATCGAACCGGCAATTCTCACCCGTCACCACGATCGGCGCGCGTGCGCTCGACGCTGCCAGCCTGGGATTGGCCTGGCTGCCGATCAGCCAGAAGATCGGCACCAGCAGCACCAGGGTCAGCGCATAACCGACGCCGATGACACGCCGCCGCCCCCATTTGTCCGAGAGATGGCCGAACAGGACGAACCAGGCCGAGCCGATCAGCGCGCCCAGCGCCACCACGATCTGCGCCATGGTCGCGTCGACCTTCATCGGCCCTTGCAGGAAGGAGAGCACCGAGAACATGGCGGTATACCAGATGACGGTGAGGCCCGCCGCGACACCGAACAGCGCGACCGCCAGCCGGCGGCCGTTGCCGGGATAGGTGAAGCTCTCGACGAAGGGATTGCGCGACATCTCGCCCTGCTCGCGCATCGCCTCGAACACCGGGCTCTCCCGGAGCTTGCTGCGCATCCAGACGGAGACGATCAGCAGGATGATCGAGAGCAGGAACGGCACGCGCCAGCCCCAGGCGTCCCATGTCTGCGTGCTCATCGCGCCCTTGCATCCCAGCACGACGAACAGCGAGAGCACGAAGCCGCCCGCCACCGATGCCTGGATGAAGCTGGTGTAGAAGCCGGCGCGGCCCTTCGGCGCATGTTCGGCGACATAGATGGCGGCGCCGCCATATTCGCCGCCCAGCGCCAGCCCCTGCGCGATGCGCAGCAGGATGATGAGCACCGGCGCCACCAAGCCGATGGTCGCGGCCGAAGGGACAAGGCCCACGCCCGCAGTCGCCACGCCCATCAGGATGATGGTGATGAGGAAGGTATATTTGCGCCCGAGCCGATCGCCCAGATAGCCGAACACCATCGCGCCCAGCGGCCGGAAGCCGAAGCCGACCGCAAAGCCCGCCCAGGCGAGCAATGTCTGCAGCGTCTCGCTGCCGGCGGGGAAGAAAGTGCGGCCGATGATGCCGCTCGCCGCCAGCGTGCCGTAGATGAAGAAATCATACCATTCGAAGATGGTGCCGAGCGACGAGGCGGCGATGACCAGCGGGATCGACTGCTCGCCTCTGTCATGCCGGTTCCTGGCTGCGACTGTCGCCATCCGCTCCCCCGATGCTGCTCGGATTTTCGCAAGCTGTAGGGAAAGGCGCGGCGATTGTGAACTCCCCTGATCGCGGGACAGGGCACAGGTCCGGATTTCCGGCTTCGGCCTCTCCTCCCGCTTCGGGGAAATCTGCGAAGCCAGCTCTACTTATCTTCCGTTCGCCCTGAGCTTGTCGAAGGGCTGTTTTTTCTTCTGCGTCGTCAAAGAAGAAAGACAGCCCTTCGACAAGCTCAGGGCGAACGGTTCCTAATTGAATGACTTTTGCGGTGGGCCCACCCTAGAACAACCGCGAACCATCAGGCACGCGCTGGTCGGGCGCGAAGAGGACGACCTCGCCGTCCGCATCCGCGAAGCCCAGCGTCAGCACTTCGGACATGAACTTGCCGATCTGCCGCGGCGGGAAGTTGACCACCGCCGCCACCTGCCGACCGGGCAGGTCCTCCAGCGCATAATGGCGCGTGATCTGCGCGCTGCTCTTGCGGATGCCGATCGCCGGCCCGAAGTCGATGCGCAGCTTGAAGGCCGGCTTGCGCGCTTCCGGAAAGGGCTCCGCCTCGACAATCGTGCCGATGCGGATGTCCACTTTCAGGAAATCGTCGAAGCCGATCGGGTCGGCCGCCGGCGCGTCGGAAGGATGCGGCAGGTGCATGGCGTCCTCAGTCGATCTCCAGGATCACTTCGTCAAGCGCCAGCGTGGCGCCGGCATCGACCGCGACGCGCGACACCGTGCCTCCCTTCCCGGCGCGCAGGATATTCTCCATCTTCATGGCCTCGACCACAGCGAGCGGCTGGCCGACCTCGACCCGCGCACCCTCGCCGACATGCAGCGCAACCAGCTTGCCGGGCATCGGGCTCATCAGGAAACGAGAGAGATCGGGTGGCACACGCTCGATCATATGGACCGCGTGACGCGCGACATGGGCTGGCAGGACGCGGACATGATGCACGGCGCCGCGCGTCGTCAGCCGCCAGCCGGCGTGGATCGGCGACAAGCGGACGGCAAGGCTGCCCTCCGCCCCGTCCGGCCCGAACTCGGCCTCCACCAGCCGGTCGCCGGGCGTATAGTCGAGCGCCATGACCAGCGGGGTGCTGTCGACGGTCACATCATCGCCGCGGATCACCACGTCATGGTCGATGCCGCCGATCCGCACCTGCCAGTCGGTCGGCGGATCGAGCCGATGGCCGAGCTGGCCGTCGATCCGCCGCGCCCGGTCGGCCTGGGCCATGCTGACGAACGCGGCGATGGCGGCGAGCTTCGCCAGCAGGTCGGGCGCGGCAGGCGCGCCGGAGAAACCGTCCGGATATTCCTCGACGATGAAGCCCGTGGTGATCTCGCCGGCGCGGAAGCGCTCATGCTGCATCAGCGCGGAGAGGAAATCGATATTGTGGTTGAGCCCCTCGATCTCGAACCGGTCGAGCGCGTCAATCTGGAGATCGATGGCGGCGATGCGGGTCGGTGCATGGGTGATGAGCTTGGCGATCATCGGATCATAGAACATCGAGACCTCGCTGCCCTCGATGACGCCATCGTCCAGGCGGACCGTCCCGCTCGCATTGATGTCCGGTCCGGCAGTCGCTTCGAGATCGGTTCCGTCGAGCCCATCGGCGGCGCTCTCGACCGTGCCGGTCGGCGGCGGCGTGTAGCGCACCAGCCGCCCCGTGCTGGGCAGGAAGCCGCGATAGGGATCCTCGGCATAGACGCGGCTCTCGACCGCCCAGCCGTCCAGCCGCACCTCCGCCTGCGTGAAGGCGAGCGGCTCGCCATTGGCGACACGGATCATCTGCTCGACCAGATCGAGCCCGGTCACCATCTCGGTCACCGGATGCTCCACCTGAAGGCGCGTGTTCATCTCCAGAAAGTAGAAGCCCTGCCCCGTCCGGTCCGCGCCCGAGACGATCAGCTCCACCGTGCCCGCGCTGTGGTAGCCGACCGCCCGGGCCAGCGCGACCGCCTGCTCGCCCATCGCCTTGCGCATCTGCGGCGTGACGAAAGGCGACGGCGCTTCCTCGATCACTTTCTGGTGCCGCCGCTGGATCGAGCATTCGCGCTCGCCCAGATAGACGATGTTGCCATGCTGGTCGCCGAGCACCTGGATCTCGATATGGCGCGGCTGCTCGATGAACTTCTCGATGAACACGCGGTCGTCGCCGAAGCTCGCCAGCCCCTCGCGCTTGACCGCCGGGAAACCCTCCCGCACCTCGGCTTCCGAATAAGCAAGCCGCATCCCCTTGCCGCCGCCGCCGGCCGAGGCCTTCATCATCACCGGATAGCCGATCTCGCCGGCGATCCGCACGGCATGGTCGGTATCGTCGATCTCACCGACATGACCGGGCACGACATTCACACCTGCGGCCTTGGCGAGCTTCTTGGATTCGATCTTGTCACCCATGGCCGCGATGGCCTCGGGCGGTGGGCCGATGAAGATGATGCCAGTCTCCGCGCACGCCCGCGCGAAGCTCTCGCGCTCGGACAGGAAGCCATAGCCCGGATGCACCGCATCCGCCCCGGTCGCCTTGCAGGCGGCGATGATCGCATCGGCCAGCAGATAGGATTGTGCGGCCGGCGGCGGCCCCAGATGCACCGCCTCGTCCGCCATCAGCACATGCGGCGCGCGCGCATCGGTATCCGAATAGACCGCGACCGTCGCGATCCCCATCCTGCGCGCCGTGCGGATGACGCGGCAAGCGATCTCGCCGCGATTGGCGATAAGGATCTTGGTGATCTTGCTCATTGGGCGACCAGGTCCTTCAACTGCCCGGTACGCTGGCGCGTCAATTCGGCCTTGCATTGCGCCACGAGCATCGGTTCCATGCTCCCGCCCCGCGCATGATAGCCCGCGCTCCGGCAATGAGCGTCGCGGAATTGCAGCCAGGCACGCTGCGCATCGAGCAGCGCCTGGATATAGGAAGGCCTCCCATCGCCGGGATCACCCTGCGCGTCTATCTGCTTCATATGCGCGGACGTGGCCCTCCATTGCGCGTTGAGCGCGGCATCCGCCGCCTCGAACTCCCGCACAGCGCACTGGGTCATGTCGAACTGGGTCATGGCATTGTGGCAGTTGACGGAAGGCGCAACCGTGGCGGCCGCGAGCGCGAGCAGACCGATCATGCCACTTTCGGTGCCGGCGCGCCCCGCAACAGGCCTTCGGTGCTTAAATCTTCGTCCAATTCCGGCCAGTGAATGCCATAGCCGCCTGCACATCGCTCCCAATGGGCGCGCTGCTCGGGGCTGGCGTGCAATAGCCGGGGATACCATGCGAGCGGTGCGGAAATGGTCCGCCCATCCATCAGATCGACGATCAGGCTGTGCTCGTCGCAGCGCACATCCAGCACGCGTTCATCGGTCACTCTAGCCGAAATAGTCATGCCATGCCTCCTTCAGTCGCACCTGATGCTCGGCGACCAGCGCAATTATGCCTGTCATCTCATGCGCGCGAAAGCCACGGCTCTTCGCGATCTCCATTGTGTCGAGCCAGACCTTCATGGTCGCCTCACCGCGATCGATATGAACATGCGGCGGCTCGTTCGGCTCGTGACTGAAGAAATAGAAGCGGAAGCCGCCGATGCGCAGGACTGTCGGCATATCACTCCGCCGCTTCCTCCAGATGTCCATGCGGCGCGGCCTGCATCGGCGTGATGCCGAGCTTCGCCAGCAGCGCACTGTCCTTGTCATCGCCTGCGTTGGGCGTGGTGAGCAGCCTGTCGCCGGTGAAGATGCTGTTCGCGCCCGCCATGAAGCAGAGCGCCTGGCACGCCTCACTCATGCTCTCGCGCCCGGCCGAGAGGCGCACCATGCTCGCCGGCATGGCGATGCGCGCCACCGCGACGGTGCGGACGAATTCGATCTCGTCGATCTTCGCGAGCGGCGTGCCCTCCAGCATGTCGCCCAGCACCGTGCCCTTGACCGGCACCAGGGCGTTGATCGGCACGCTCTCGGGATGCGGCATGGTGGCAAGCGCATGGATGAAGCCGATGCGGTCCTCGCGCGTCTCGCCCATGCCGACGATGCCGCCGCAGCACACATTGATGCCCGCTGCGCGCACCGCCTCCAGCGTATCCAGCCGGTCCTGGAAGCTGCGCGTGGTGATGACCTCGCCATATTTCTCCGGCGCGGTGTCGATATTGTGGTTGTAATAGTCGAGCCCCGCATCGGCCAGCGTCCGCGCCTGTTCCGGCGTCAGCATGCCGAGCGTCATGCAGGTCTCCATGCCCATCGCCCGCACGCCCTTCACCATCTCGACGAGCGCCGGCATGTCGCGGTCCTTGGGATTGCGCCAGGCCGCGCCCATGCAGAAACGGCCCGAGCCGGCATCCTTGGCCTGCGCGGCGGTCTGGAGCACGGCGCGCACGTCCATGAGCCTGGTCGCTTTGAGCCCGGTCTCGGCATGGGCGCTCTGCGAGCAATAGCCGCAATCCTCCGGGCAGCCTCCGGTCTTGATGGAGAGCAGCGTGGAGAGCTGCACCTCGTTGCGCGGATGATGGGCGCGGTGGATGATCTGCGCTTCATGGATCAGGTCCATGAACGGCATGTCGAACAGCGCGGCGATCTCGGTGCGGGTCCAGTCCGTGCGGGGCTCAGTCATCCAATTCTCCATTCGGTGCCCGCTGCGCCAGCCATATGGTGCGGCCGCCGCAGTGCGCATCCCCTGCAACATGCCGCAGGACATGAAAACCCCGCGCAGCGAGCAACGCACGATATTCGTCGGGTTCGAGGCTCGCATGATAGAGCGGCTCGCCGAACATCGGGTTGATCGCCTCGCCTTCCTCGCCGCCGCTGGTGAACATGAAGGTCGATCCGGGCGCGGCATGGTCCGCGATGCGCGCGATGGCCGCGCGCTGCGCGTCCCTAGTGAGATGGAAGAGGCTGTCCCAGGCAAGAATGGCGTCGAAGCGCATGCCGAGTTCCAGTGTCCGCATGTCGCCGGCGACCCAGCGCGCCTGCGGGAAGCGCGATCGCGCCAGCGCGAGCAGCGCCGCGCTGGGATCGACCCCGGTGACGCGCATGCCCCGCGCCAGCATATAGGCGGCCATCGGCTCGCCCGACCCGCATCCGAGATCGAGGACATGACCGCCCGCCGGCACGGGCGCCAGGAAGGCATCCAGCCACGCCCGCTCCTCAAGCGACCGCGACCGCGCGGCATCGAAGGCGAGGGCATGATCGGCGTAGAAATCGACCGGATCGCGATGCGAGGGCTCAACGGATGCCGGGATCATTCCGCGGCTTCCTCCGGCGCGGGCATGTTGTGGCCGAGCAGGCGCAGCACATCCTCGACCGAATCGAGCACATTGGTGCCCGGCCCGTAGATGCCCTGCACGCCGGCCGCGCGCAGCGCCTCATAATCCTGCGGCGGGATGACGCCGCCGGCAATCACCTTGATGTCCGCCCGGCCGGCCTCGCGCAGATGCGCGATCAGTTCCGGGATCAGTGTCTTGTGGCCCGCCGCCAGGCTGGAGGCACCGACCACGTCGACCTGATTCTCCAGCGCCAGCGCGGCGGTTTCGGCGGGGGTCTGGAAAAGCGGGCCGCTGGTCACCTCGAAGCCGAGGTCGCCGAATGCCGAGGCAATGACATTGGCGCCGCGATCATGCCCGTCCTGCCCCATCTTGGCGACGAGGATGCGCGGCTTGCGGCCGAGGCGTCGCTCGACCGCCCGCACGCCCGCGACGACATGGGTCCAGCGCTCGTCATCGCGATAGGGCGCGGCGTAGACGCCTTTCACGGGCGCGGGCACGGTGGCATAGCGGCCGAAGGCCTCTTCCATCGCGGCGGAAATCTCGCCCAGCGTGGCGCGCTTGCGGGCGGCCTCGACCGCGAGGGCGAGCAGGTTGCCGGAACCCGCCGCACCGTCCCGCACGGCCTTGAGCGCGGCCCGGCACGCCGCTTCATCGCGCTCCGCCTTCACACGCCTGATCCGCGCGATCTGCGCCTCGCGCACGGCATGATTGTCCACTTCCAGGATCTCGATCGGCTGTTCGTCCGCCAGCCGATATTTGTTGACGCCGACGATGACGTCCTCGCCCCGGTCGACGCGGGCCTGCCGGGCAGCGGCGGCTTCCTCGATCATCGCCTTGGGCCAGCCGGCGGCGACCGCCTTCGCCATGCCGCCTTCCGCCTCGACCCGGTCGATGATCGCCTGCGCGGCCTCGGCCAGTTCGTTCGTCAGCGCCTCGACATAATAGCTGCCGCCGAGCGGATCGACGACCTTCGTCATCCCCGTCTCCTCCTGGAGCACGATCTGCGTGTTGCGGGCGATGCGGGCGGAGAAATCGGTAGGGAGCGCGATCGCCTCGTCGAGCGCATTGGTGTGCAGCGACTGGGTGCCGCCCAGCATCGCGGCCATCGCCTCGATGGTGGTGCGGATGACATTGTTGTAAGGGTCCTGCTCGGTGAGCGAGACGCCGCTGGTCTGACAATGGGTGCGCAGCATCTTGGAGCGCTCGTCCTTCGCGCCCAGCTTCGTCATCGCCCGGTGCCAGAGCAGCCGGGCCGCGCGCAGCTTGGCGACCTCCATGAAGAAGTTCATGCCGATGGCGAAGAAGAAGCTCAGACGCCCGGCGAACCGGTCGATGTCGAGCCCCGAGGCGACGCCGTTCTTCACATATTCGATGCCGTCGGCGATGGTGAAGGCCAGCTCCTGCACTGCCGTCGCCCCGGCCTCCTGCATATGATAGCCGGAGATGGAAATACTGTTGAATTTCGGCATGTTGTCGGCCGTATAGGCGAAGATGTCCGAAATGATTCTCATCGAGGGCGCAGGCGGATAGATATAGGTGTTGCGGACCATGAACTCCTTGAGGATGTCGTTCTGGATGGTCCCTTCCAGTTTCTCCGGGGTGACGCCCTGCTCCTCCGCCGCGACGATGTAGAAGGCCATGACCGGGATGACCGCGCCGTTCATGGTCATGCTGACGGACATCTGATCGAGCGGGATGCCGTCGAACAGGATTTTCATGTCCTCGACGGTGTCGATCGCCACGCCCGCCTTGCCGACATCGCCGGTGACGCGCGGGTGATCGCTGTCATAGCCGCGATGGGTGGCGAGGTCGAAAGCGACCGAGAGGCCCTTCTGCCCCGCCGCCAGGTTGCGCCGGTAGAAGGCGTTGGATTCCTCCGCGGTGGAGAAGCCGGCATATTGGCGGATCGTCCAGGGCCGGCCGGCGTACATGGAGGCCCGCACGCCGCGCGTGAAGGGCGCGAAGCCCGGCAGGCCGGGGTCGAGATCCTCCACATCCGCCTGCGTATACAGCGGCTTGACGGCGATAGCTTCCGGCGTGTGCCAGATGAGGTCGCGGCCCTTCACTTCCTTGTCGGCCACAGCCTTCCAGGCATCGAGATCGGGCTTGTCGGTCATGCGCCGCGAAACTCCGGTGCGCGTTTCTGGAGGAATGCCGTGACGCCTTCGCGGAAATCGGCGGTGCGGCCGGCAAGCGTCTGGTTGCCGGCCTCCAGCGCCATGGTCTCGCCGAGATCATGGGTGAGCGCCGCTGCGACCTGCTTGCGGATCAGGCTGATCGCGATTGTCGGTCCATCGGCAAGCCGGCGCGCGATGGCCCGCGCCTCCAGCTGCACCGCCTCGTCATCGACGACGCGCGCGACAAGCCCGGCATCCTTCGCCTCGTCGGCCGACATGCGCTCGCCGAGCAGCGCCATCTCCAGCACCTTGGCCCGGCCCGCGCTCTTCGCCACCAGCCAGGTGGCGCCCGCGTCCGGCACCAGGCCGATATTGACGAAACCGAGTTGCAGATAGGCCGAGCGGGCCATCACCACGATGTCCGCCGCCAGCGCCAGCGCGACGCCCGCGCCGACCGCCGGCCCGTTGACCGCGCTCACCACCGGCATGTCGAGCCCGGCGAGGTGCAGGAACAGCGGGTGATAATAGGCCGCCAGCGTGTCGCCGAGATCGGCGCCGGCGGTGCCTTCGCCCGCCAGATCGGCTCCGGAACAGAAGGCCCGGCCCGATCCGGTGAGCAGCACCGCCCGTGCGCCGGCCGCGACGCCTTTGTCCAGCGCGCTCGTGAGTTCAGACAGCAACCCGGTCGAAAGCGCATTCAGCCGCTCGGGCCGATTGAGCGTCAGGGTGAGGATGCCATCCTCGAGGGACACCAGCAAACCCGCCTCACTCAATGCCCGTCTCCGCGCGGTGTCTCCATGATCTCCGTCAATATACCGCCCATGTCCTTGGGATGCACGAAGAAGACCAGCGTGCCGTGCGCGCCGATGCGCGGCTCGCCAAGCACGCGCTTCCCCTGTCCCTCGAACCAGGCCCTGGCGGCATGGATATCCGGCACCTCGAAAGCGAGATGATGCTGGCCGCCCTGCGGATTCTTCGCGAGGAAGCCGGTGATCGGCGAGTCCAGCCCCAATGGCTCCAGCAGCTCGATCTGCGTGCCCGCCGTCTCATCCGCGCCCGGCGTCTCGACGAAGCACACGCGCACGCCCTGCGCCGCCATATCGAACGGCGCGCCGATCCGCGTCGCACCCATCACGTCGCGCCAGAAGGCGATGGCCATCTCCAGCGACGGCGTCGCCATGCCGACATGGTTGAGGCGGCCCAGCTTCATCGCGGCGCCCTTCTCATTCCGAGCAAGCTGCGTCATCGCGCTTCGACGCATGATCAAGCGCGCGTCTCACAAATTCGCTCATCGAAAGCCCGCGCTGGGCCGCCTTCTTCCTGAGCGCCGCCTTGGCCTCCGGGGAAAGGGTGAAGCCTTGACGAACGGCATATTGCTTCACGAACGCCTCCTATTGGACGGATATCACATTGCACAGCCAGTGCATCACACCAGCTCCACCGCCATCGCCGTCGCCTCGCCGCCGCCGATGCAGAGCGAGGCGATGCCGCGCTTGCCGCCGGTGCGCTTGAGCGCGGCGAGCAGCGTCGCGACGATCCGCGCGCCCGAGGCGCCGATGGGATGGCCAAGCGCGGTGGCACCGCCATGGATGTTCACTTTCTCGTGCGGAATGGCGAGATCGTACATCGCCGCCATGGTGACTACGGCGAAGGCCTCGTTGATCTCGAACAGGTCGACATCGCCGATGGCCCAGCCGGTCTTCGCCAGCAGCTTCTCGATAGCGCCGATTGGCGCCACAGTGAACTCCGCCGGCAGCCGCGCATGGGCCGTATGCCCGACGATGCGGGCGACCGGCGTCGCGCCATGCGCCTCGGTCCAGCGGCTGCTCGCCAGCAGCAGCGCCGCCGCGCCATCCGAGATGGAGCTGGCATTGGCGGCGGTGATGGTGCCGTCCTTGGCGAAGGCGGGGCGCAGGCCGGGAATCTTGGCGGGATCGCCCTTCAGCGGCTGCTCGTCCTGGCCGATCGTCTCGCTGCCCTTGCGCGTCGCCACCTCCACCGGCACGATCTCGCCGTCGAACCAACCGCTCGACTGGGCCTTCTGCGCCCGCGTCAGGGATTCGATCGCATAGGCGTCCTGCGCCTCGCGGGTGAACTGATAGTCGCGCGCCGTCCCTTCCGCAAACACGCCCATCGCCTTGCCCGGCTCATAGGCATCCTCCAGGCCGTCGAGCATCATGTGATCATAGACCATGTCGTGGCCGATGCGGGCGCCGGCGCGGTGCTTCTTCATGAGATAGGGCGCGTTGGACATGCTCTCCATGCCACCCGCCACGATCAGCTCGGCCGAGCCCGCCGCGATGGCATCGGCGGCCATTATCGCGGCCATCATGCCGCTGCCGCACATCTTGTTGACGGTGGCCGCCTCGACATGATCGGGCAGACCGGCGCCGCGCGAGGCCTGCCGCGCTGGCGCCTGGCCGAGCCCGGCCGGCAGCACGCAGCCCATATAGCAGCGCTCGACCGCCACCGGATCGACGCCCGCGCGCACCACCGCCGCCTTGACCGCCGTCGCGCCGAGCTGGGTCGCGCCAGCGCCGGAAAGGCTGCCCTGGAAGCTGCCCATCGGCGTGCGGGCATAGGAAAGGATGAAAGTGGGCTCGCTGGTCATGCTGGTCCTCATGTTGAAATGCCTGGGGAATGGCGCCCTGCTAGCCAAGGCACTCCTTCAGGCCGCTTTCGTTCCCCTCCAGCACCCATTTGCCGTCCCGGCGGACATAATGGTCGGTGAAGCGCCGGGAGCCGGTGAAGCTCATATCGAAGCGCCGGTTCTTCACGATATGGGAGAGAATGCCGGTCAGGGTGGTCACGGGGGCGCGTCCGTCCTGGAAGCCGCTGTCGTCATAGCCGGACAGGATGACCTTGCTGGTGACGGGCCCGCCCGGCGTCAGCTCGATGAGCGTGATCCAGGTGCAGAAACTGCCCTGATTTCCGTAGCCCGCCTCGGATTCCACTGTCGGGTTGTCGGAGAGCCGGTCGGTCACGCGCCAGGCGGAGGGCGCACCGCCAAAGCCGTTGCCCGCCGCCGCCTGCGGCCAGGCGCCGGTCAGCCTGTAACCGGCGCCGTTCCGTTCGAGATAGTGGACGGCGAGCCAGCCCGTCTCGACATGGGCGGCATCGCCCTTCTCGATCGTCCCGATCAGTGCGACATGCCCGTCCGGCAAGGGAACGAGCCGGCGCGGCACATAGCCCTCGACCGCCGGCAGCGCGCGCGACGCCTCCATCGCCCGGGGATCGGGCGGCGCCTCGGCCGCATTGGCCGGCTCGCCTCGCTCGGCGGCATTGACGGCCTTGTCGATCCGGGCAAGCTCATTTGCGGCATCCTCCCCGGCCTGCCGCTTGCAGGCGGAGAGCAGGAGGATGCCGGCGGCGAGCGCGATCCGCAATGATGACCCTCGCTTCATAGCCCCACCCTTTCGCGGCCGATGCCGGACGAATCGGAGACAGCATGACTGTCCCGATCAGAGCGGGATATTGTCATGCTTCTTCCATGGATTCTCCAGCGCCTTGCCGCGCAGCTTGCGCAGGCCCCGCGCCACGCGCTGTCGCGTCGCATGCGGCTGGATCACCTCGTCGATGAAGCCTTTCGAGGCGGCCACGAAGGGATTGGCGAAACGCTCCTCATATTCGCGGGTGCGCGCGGCGATCTTCTCGGGATCGCCCGCATCCTTGCGGAAGATGATCTCGACCGCGCCCTTGGCACCCATCACCGCGATCTCCGCCGTGGGCCAAGCATAGTTGAGATCGCCGCGCAGATGCTTGGACGCCATCACGTCATAGGCGCCGCCATAGGCCTTGCGGGTGATGATGGTGATCTTGGGCACGGTCGCCTCGGCATAGGCGAAGAGCAGCTTGGCGCCATGCTTGATGATGCCGGCATGCTCCTGCGCCACGCCGGGCAGGAAGCCGGGCACGTCCACGAAGGTGAGGATCGGGATCTCGAACGCATCGCAGAAGCGCACGAAGCGCGCTGCCTTCTTCGACGAATTGATGTCCAGCACACCCGCTAGCACCATCGGCTGGTTGGCGACCACGCCCACCGTGTGCCCCTCGACCCGACCGAAGCCGCAGATGATGTTGCCGGCATGGGCTGGCTGGATCTCGAAGAAATCGCCTTCGTCCAGCGTCTTCCTGATGACCTCGTGCATGTCGTAGGGCTGGCTGGCGCTGGCCGGGATCAGCGTGTCGAGGCTCGGCTCCTCGCGATCCCAGGGGTCGGCGGTCGGCCGTTCGGGCGCGACCACCCGGTTGCTGGCCGGAAGAAGGTCCACGAAGTCGCGAGCAGCGAGCAAAGCCTCGATGTCATTCTCGAAGGCAAGGTCCGCCACTCCCGACTTCGTGGTATGCGTCACAGCGCCCCCGAGTTCCTCCTGCGAGACCATTTCATTGGTGACGGTCTTCACTACATCGGGGCCGGTGACGAACATGTAACTGCTGTCCTTCACCATGAAGATGAAATCGGTCATGGCCGGCGAATACACCGCGCCGCCCGCGCACGGGCCCATGACCAGGCTGATCTGCGGCACCACGCCCGAGGCCAGCACATTGCGCTGGAACACCTCGGCATAACCGGCGAGGCTGGCGACGCCTTCCTGGATGCGCGCGCCGCCGCTGTCGTTGAGGCCGATCACGGGCGCGCCGACCTTCATCGCCATGTCCATGATCTTGCAGATCTTCTGGGCATGGCGCTCGGACAGCGAACCGCCGAACACCGTGAAATCCTGCGAGAAGACGAACACCAGCCGGCCGTTGATCGTGCCCGATCCGGTGACCACGCCGTCGCCAGGCACATGCTGCTGATCCATGCCGAAATCGATGCAATTATGCTCGACATACATGTCGAGCTCCTCGAACGAGCCCTCGTCGAGCAGCACGTCCAGCCGCTCGCGCGCGGTCAGCTTGCCCTTGGCATGCTGCGCATCGATCCGCGCCTGCCCGCCGCCCAGCCGCGCGGCCGCGCGCTTCGCCTCCAGCTGTTCGATGATCGGCAGGCCGGACATGGAGACTCCATTTTGCGAAACAGGAGGGCGCCTGAATATGGCCCGCCGAGGGCTTTGTCACGCCGCCGGCTTTGCAAACTTGCGGAGTTGCGAAGTACTGATTTGCGGATTATGCGAACTCCCGGTCCGTCTCCGTGGAGATCAGATTTCATAGGAAGTCCCCCATGCCCCGTGGCACGCGCCTGTTCGTCGGCCAGAAGGTCCGCCAGCTCCGGCTCGACAATCGCATGGACCAGAAGGCGATGGCGGCGCTGCTCGGCATCTCCGTCTCCTATCTCTCGCAGCTGGAGAATGACGACCGGCCACTCACCGCCAAGGTCAAGGCCGCGCTCGCCAGCGCCTTCCCGCTCGACTGGTCCTCCTTCGACGAGCGGCAGGAGGAGCAGCTGCTCGGCGCGTTCAACTGGGCGCTGGCCAATCCCGGCCTCGGCTCGCCGCCGCCGGACCCGGAGCGCGCCGAGCGGCTGCACCTCCACTATCCCGACTTCGCGGCCCGTTATGTCGAGCTGCACCACGCGCTGCGCCAGACGCAGGATCGTCTCGCCATGATGGAAGAGGCCATCGCCGCCGATGCCGCCCCGGCCGCCCGTGCGCCCTGGGAGACGGTGCGCGACTGGTTCCATGCGGCCGGCAACTATATCCATGAACTGGACGTCGCCGCCGAGGAACTGAGCGCGCGCCTGGGCGTCGCGGGCAGCCGCGCGCCGGCGCTGCTGGTCGAGGCGCTGGCGGGGCGCCATGGCTGCGAGACCGTGCTGAGCGAGGACGACAGCACCATGCTCCATCGCCATGACGCGGAGGGCAACCGGCTGCGGATCAACGCCGCCCTGCCCTTGCCCAGCCGCATGTTCCAGCTCGCCAACCAGCTCATGCGCTTCGAGCTGGGCGAGGAGATGGCGCGCATCGTCCGGCAGGCCCAGTTCGACGATCCCATCGCGGACCAGCTCCTGAGCCTCGGCCTCGCCAACTATGCCGCCGGCGCGCTGCTCATGCCCTATGCCGCCTTCCGCCAGGCGGCGCGGGCGCTGCGGCATGATATCGACCCCCTGGCGCGCCAGTTCGGCGTCAGCTTCGAGCAGGCTTGCCATCGGCTCTCCACGCTGCAACGGCCGGGGATGCGCGGCATTCCCTTCTATTTCTGCCGGGTCGACATGGCCGGCAACATCACGAAGCGCCACAGCGCCACGCGCCTCCAGTTCGCCCGCTTCGGCGGCGCCTGCCCGCTCTGGGGCGTGCATGAGGCGGTGGCGATCCCCGACCGCATCGTCGTCCAGCTCGCCGAGATGCCGGACGGCGTGCGCTATGTCTCCATGGCCAGGGGGCTGGTGAAGCCCTCGGGCAGCTATGCCCGCGCGCCGCGCCGCTATGCGGTGACGCTCGGCTGCGAGATCGAGCATGCCGCCAACTTCATCTATGCCGATGGCCTGCGCCTCACCGACGAGGCCGCCGCCACGCCGATCGGCATGTCCTGCCGCCTCTGCCCGCGCGAAGGCTGCGACCAGCGCGCCTTCCCGCCGCTCGACCGGCCGATCCATATCGAGCAGGGCCAGCGCGGGATCGTGCCCTATGGGATCGGGTGAGAGCTGGCATTTCCGGCCTTGACAGACTCATAACCCGCGGGCAATGGATCGAAACCATAGCCAGAAAGTTATGTATTGATGCAGTCGGCACATGATGAGCTTTTCAAGACCCTGGGCGATCCCACCCGGCGCGCCCTCTTCGAGCGGTTGTGCCGGGAAGGCGAAAAGACCGTTGGCGCCTTGACCGCCGGGGCCGGCATATCCCAGCCGGCTGTCTCGAAGCATCTCGGCATGCTCAAGCGCGCCGGGCTGGTGCGTGATCGCCATGCCGGCCGCCAGACGCACTACAGCGCACGCCCGCAAGGCCTGGCACCATTGATCGACTGGACAGACGAGATGGCGCACTTCTGGGAAAGCCGCTTCAACGCGCTGGAATCACTGCTGCAGAGGATGGACCAATGAACGACATGCCGGGCGACACGCGGACGATCACGATCGAGCGCGACTTTGCCTGTCCCGTCGAGAAGCTGTGGCGCGCGCTCACCCAGCCACATCTGATCGCGGAATGGCTGATGAGCAGCGACTTCAAGCCCGTCGCGGATCATCCCTTCAGCTTCACGGCAGACTGGGGAAGCGTCGCCTGTCGGGTGCTGGAGATCGAGGAACACCAGACGCTCAGCTACACATGGGACGCGCATGGCCTGGAGAGCATCGTCACCTGGACGCTGACGCCGACCGCGACCGGCACGCACCTGCGCATGGAGCAGACCGGTTTCCGGCCCGACCAGCAGCAGGCCTATCATGGCGCGCGCGTCGGCTGGCGACGTTTCCTCGACCAGCTCGATGCGCTTCTGGCGCGGATGGATTGACACAGGGAGGCGATCTTGAACTGGAATCTTTGGATCAGGCAGGCCCATCGCTGGCTCTCGCTGCTTTTCGTGGCGACCGTCATCGCCAACTTTGTCGCGATGGCGATGGGCGAGCCGCCCGCCTGGATCGTCTATTCGCCCCTGCCCTTCCTTTTCCTGCTGATGTTCAGCGGCCTCTATCTCTTCATCCTGCCCTACCGGATGAGGCGACGCAGCCGCTGACGCCCGGGCATCAGCGCATCAGCACCAGCTCCTCCGCCATGGTGGGGTGCAGCGCCACGGTCTCGTCGAACTGCGCCTTGGTGAGCCCCGCCTTCACCGCGATCGCGGCAGCCTGGAGGATTTCCGGCGCGTCGGGTGAGATCATGTGGATGCCGACGACCTGGCCGGTATCGCCATTGCAGACGAGCTTGTAGAGGCTGCGCTCGTTGCGGCCGGTCAGCGTGTTCTTCATCGGGCGAAAGTCGGACGTGTAGATCTGCACCGTGCCGAGCCTGTTGCGGGCCTCGCTCTCGGTCATGCCGACCGCGCCGATCGGCGGATGGCTGAACACCGCCGAGGGAATGCAGGCATAATCGACCTTGCGCGGATTGTCGCCGAACAGCGTGTCGGCGAAGGCATGGCCCTCGCGGATCGCCACCGGCGTCAGCTGCACCCGATTGGTGACGTCGCCCACCGCATAGATGCTCTCGACATTGGTACGACTGTAATCGTCGACCTTGATCGCGCCCTTCTCGGTCTCGACGCCGGCATTCTCCAGCCCCAGCCCGTCGATCTTGGGCATGCGGCCGGTGGCAAAAAGGACGAGGTCCGTCTCGATCGGCGCGCCGCCGGTGACGAGCACCTTGAGCGAGCCGTCATCCTGCTTCTCGATCCTTTCGAGCGGCGCGTTGAAACGGAACTGGATGCCCTTGGCCATGCTGATCTGCAGCAGCCGGTCGCGAATCTGTTCGTCATAGCCGCGCAGAATCTGGTCGCCGCGCAGCACCAGCGTCACCTGGCAGGCGAATTCGTTGAAGATGCCGGCGAACTCATTGGCGATATAGCCGCCGCCGAAGATGGCGACGCGCTTCGGCATCGCCTCCAGATGGAACACCTCGTTGGACGTGATGCCATGCTCGGCGCCGGGGACGTCCGGAATGCTGGGCCAGGCGCCGGTGGCGATGAGGATATATCTGGCAGTGACCAGCTTGCCGCTGGCGAGGCGCACCTCATGCGGTCCTTCCAGCGTGGCGCGGTCGTGGAAGGTCGTGACCTTGTTGTTGTCGAGCGTCTGCTGGTAGAGCCCTTCGAGCCGCGTCACCTCGCCGATGACATTGTCGCGCAGCGTCGGCCAGTCGAAGCTGCAATCGTCGATATTCCAGCCGAAGCGGCGCGCGTCCTTGATGTCCTCGGCGAAATGCGCGCCATAGACGAGCAGCTTCTTGGGCACGCAGCCGCGGATGACGCAGGTGCCGCCGACCTTATATTCCTCCGCCACCGCGACCCGCGCGCCATGCCCCGCCGCCACGCGCGAGGCCCGCACCCCGCCCGATCCCGCGCCGATCACGAACAGGTCGAAGTCGAAGGCGTCGCTCATGGAAAGTCCTCGCGGGGCTGGTCAGGGTTGCCGCGCATATGGGAGCGCGGGCGCGGCCGGGCAAAGCAATTTTGCTTCTGATGGTGATAGCGTCCGGCGATGGCTGTCGCGCCGGAATGTCCCGAATGTTTCCGGAGCGAAGGATATTTCGGCGATGATGCCGTTTGCGAACCCGGCATCCCGTCGATGTCGGCTTGCGATCCGTTCCTGCCACTTCTCTCTGTCGCCACGTCTGTTCCCCACCTCATGGCAGCCCGCAGTCGTTGAGCGGTGCGGCCTGTCATGATAGGTCTGCCTACTCGCTCCGGTCGTTTCTTTGGGGGGAAGAACACCATGCGTTTCCTGTTGAAAGCAGCCCTGCTCGGCGGAATGGCGCTGCCGCTCGCGAGCTTCGCGCCGGTGCGGACCTTCTCGCCGGCCCTGCTCGCGGCGCTGGATCCGAGCCGGATCGCCGCTGCGCTGTGCGGCGCACGCCATGCCGGTTCGGCATTGGCGCACGAACTCGTCCTTGCCCGGGCCGTCGCGGCGCCGATGAGCGATGCCGCACCCATCGGGCTCTATCCGGACCTTACCAATTCGCCGTTCCACATCACCACCGGCGAGCCGCAGGCGCAGCGCTATTTCAGCCAGGGCCTGCTCCTTGCCTATGGCTTCAACCATGCCGGCGCCGTGCGCTCGTTCCGCGTGGCGCAGCGGCTCGACCCCGATTGCGCGATGTGCTGGTGGGGCGAGGCCATCGCGCTTGGGCCCAATATCAACGCCCCGATGGAGGATACGGATCGGGCGGCGGCGCTCGATGCGCTGGATCGCGCCATGGCCCTGCGCGAACAGGCATCGCCACTCGAACAGGCGCTGATCGAGGCGGCGGCGCAGCGCTATTCGCGTGATCCCGGCGCCGATCGCGTTGCGCTCGATGCGGCCTATGCCGATGCGATGCTGGCGGTCGCCCGCCGCTTCCCCGACAATGACGATGTCGCCGTCCTCGCCGCCGAGGCCGCGATGGACACGACGCCGTGGAACTATTGGGAAGCCGACAAACGCACGCCGGTCGGGCGGAGCGGCGAGGCCGTGCGGCTGGTGGAGACCGTGCTTCACCGCAATCCGGACCATCCGCAGGCGGCCCATCTCCATATCCACCTGCTCGAGGCCAGCGATCCGGGCCGGGCCGAAGCGGCGGCTGACCGCCTCTCCGATCCGGTCGCGCCGAGTGCCGGGCATCTCGTCCATATGCCGGGGCACATCTATCAGCAGGTCGGCCGCTACAGGGACGCGATCCGGGTCAACATCGCTGCGGCCCATGCCGACGAGGCGTTCATCCGCGACACCGACGATCGCAGCCTGGTGCGATACGGCTATTATCCGCACAATGTCCATTTCATCGTGACCTCCGCGCAACTGGCCGGCGACATGGAGACCGCGCTGCGCGAAGCGCGCCGCCTGGAGACCCTGCTCGACACCGCCACATCGGCCTCGATCGGCTGGATCCAGGCGATCAATGCGGCACCTTATCTCGCCATGGCCCAGTTCGCGGCCCCGGAGGCGATCCTCGCCATGCCGGCGCCGGATGAACGGCTGCCTTATGTGGTAGCGATGCGGCATTATGCCCGCGCCGTCGCCTATGCCCAGCAGCGCGACGCCGGACGGTTCGACGCGGAAATGGCGGCGATCGACCGGCTGCGCGCGTCCGATGCCTTAGCCGGCCTGATCGAGCAGGGCATGCCGGTGCCGGACATATTGTCGCTGGCCCAGGCGGTGGCGCGCGGTCGCTTCGCCGCCGCCGGCCGGCGCTATGACGAGGCGGCGGGCTTCTATCGGCAGGCCATCGAGGTCGAACGCCGCATCGCCTATCAGGAGCCGCCTTATTGGTATTATCCGGTGCACGAGTCGCTCGGTGCCATGCTGTTCCTCGCCGGTCGTCACGCCGAAGCCAGCCAGGCCTTCCGCGCGGCCCTGGTGCAGACGCCCAATAATGGCTGGGCGCTTTACGGCCTGGCCCGCAGCGAGGCAGCGCAGGGCCATGATGCGGAGGCGGCCGCAGCGCAGCAGGCATTCGACAGGGCATGGGCCGGCGACCGGAGCTGGCTGCGGATGGAGCGACTCTGACCGCCGGGACGGCAATCCATTCCCACTCGACTCCCGAACGGATCGAAGTCGAAGGGCGTCCTTCGTCCCTTCCCCGGAAGATTGATCGGGATCGAGAATGATGTCAGTATAGGACTTGGCAGGAACAGGACGCGTCAAGGGGACGAAAACACTTAATATCGACTTCATCAGGCTAGGTTGGTTCGGTTTCATTCTTGCGGCCTAGCCTGCAGGCCGCACAAAAGGGGACTGGAGAGACCATGCTGCGTCTGCAAAATCTCATTCTCGAGATGGTTGCCAAGGGCGATGGTCTGCGCGAGACGACGGACCGGCTCTGCCGCGAGGTCGAGACTATGCTGCCCGGCATCATATGCTCCGTGCTCCTCGTCGATCAGGCCGGCAGCCTTCATCCGCTGGCCGGCCCGAGTCTTCCGCCCTCCTATTCCGCGGCCATCGAGGGTCTCTCCATCGGACCGGAAGCGGGTTCCTGCGGAACCGCGGCCTATCTGCGCAAGCCCGTCACGGTCACCGACATCGAGACCGATCCGCGCTGGGCTCGGTTCAGCCATCTGGCTCTCTACGCCGGATTCAAGGCCTGCTGGTCCAGCCCGATCTGCGATGCGGACGGACGCGTGCTGGGCACCTTCGCCTTCTACTATAACGAGAAGCGCGGCCCCAGCCTGGCCGAGGAGGCAGTCGTCGCGACCTGCGTCCATCTCTGCGCGATCGCCATGGAGCGCCATGAGCGCGCGCGCGAGCTCGATCGTCTCGCCAGGATCGACGGCCTCACCGGCCTGTCCAATCGCGCCTGCTTCAACATGACGCTGGCGAATCTCGACTGCACGGAACCGGGCGCCTGGGGCCTGCTGGTCCTCGACATCGACAATCTCAAGGTCACGAACGACACGTTCGGCCACCATGCCGGCGACGTCCTGCTCAAGGAAGTCGCGTCGCGCGTCGCGGCCGCCTGCGCGCCGGACACGGCATTCCGGCTGGGCGGCGACGAGTTCGCGGTGATCGTCCACTCGCCCGGAGCGCTGCGGGACATCGACAAGACTGCCGACGCCATACTCGATGCGCTGGTCGCGCCCGTCCAGTGCGACGGGCATATCATCTATCCCAACGCCACGGTCGGCGGCGCCATCCTGACCGCGGGCGACCGCACCGCCGAGCGCGTGCGGCAGAATGCGGATTTCGCGCTCTATCATGCCAAGGAGACCGGGCGCGGCGGCTTCGTCCGCTACTGGCCCGGCATCGGCACCGCGATCATACACCGCCTGTCCGCCATCCGCGATGTCGGCACCGCGCTCCGGGAGGACCGGATCGACGCCTATTACCAGCCGATCGTCCGGTTCGACACGCGAGAAGTCGTCGGCCTCGAAGCGCTCTGCCGGATGACCACGGAGAATGGCGACATCCTGCCGGCCGGCGCGTTCAGCACCGCCACTTCGGACGCGCATGTCGCATCCGCCCTGACCGACCTGATGCTCGCGCGCGTGGCGGGCGACCTGCGCCGGTGGATCGGGCTGGGCATCCCACTCCAATATGTGAGCGTCAATATCTCCTCCGCCGATTTCCATCGCGGCGGCCTCGACCAGCAGATCGTCGCCGCGTTCCGCCAGGAGGATGTGCCGCTGGACCGTCTGGTCGTCGAGGTGACGGAGGATGTCTATCTCGGCAAGCGCGACTATCTGGCCGCCCGCCGGATCAGGGACATGCGCACGCGCGGCCTGCGCATCGCGCTGGACGATTTCGGCACCGGCTTCGCCTCGCTGACCCACTTGCTCACCGTGCCGGTCGACATCATCAAGATCGACAAATCCTTCGTCGATCGGCTGGGGACCGGCCACTCCAGCAGCGCGATCGTCGAGGGCCTGCTGCTCATCGCCCGCAAGCTCGGCATCAGCGTCGTCGCGGAAGGCATAGAGACCGAGGAGCAGGCGGTGCAGTTATCGAGCTTCGGCTGCACGCTGGGACAGGGCTTTCTCTTCTCCCGGGCCGTGGATCGCGCCGCCACGACGGCGCTGCTGACGGGCGCGCCGCCATTGCCCGATGACATCGCGCCTGGAGCGCCCCACCAGCGTCTGAGAAGCGCTTAGAGTCGCTTGGATCGATTGGAGCAACGTGCTTTATATGAGCATATAAATATAAGAATATAAGGACCGTTCGCCCTGAGCTTGTCGAAGGGCCGTTCTTCTTCTTTTCCAGCGCGAAGAAGAAGAACGGCCCTTCGACAAGCTCAGGGCGAACGGGGTGGAAAAGTGATGCCGACTATGGACGCGTTGCTCTCGAGCCTGTCGAGTTAAATGGAATCAGTGCTCCTGCGAAAGCAGGAGCCCCTGGTGGTTCCTTTTGAACAGGACGGGACTCTACCCCAACGCCCGCTCGATCAGCGCCATCGTCGAGGGATCGAAGCCCTGCGCGCCGTCCTTCTCGATCGACTTGGCGATCTCCTTGCCCAGCTCCACGCCGAACTGGTCGAAGCTGTTGATCTGCATGAGCAGGCCATTGGCGAAGGTGCGGTGCTCGTAGAAAGCGATGAGCGCGCCGAGCGTGTGGGGCGTCAACTCGTCCAGCAGGATGGTGGTCGAGGGGCGGTTGCCGGGATAGGCGCGCGCCGGATCGGTGGCGTTCTCGCGACCCTGCATGAGGGCGGCGCCTTGCGCGAAGCAATTGACGAGAAGCGTCTGGTGATGGGCGGGATCGAGATTATCGCCGGCCTCCGTCACCGCGATGAACTCGACCGGCACGACATGCGTGCCCTGATGCAGGAGCTGGAACACGGCATGCTGCGCGTCCGTGCCGACGCCGCCCCAGGTGATCGCCGCGGTAGGGCCGTCGACGGGCGTGCCGTCCGCCTTGACCGACTTGCCGTTGCTCTCCATCTCCAGTTGCTGGAGATAGGCCGGGAGCAGCCGCAGCCGCTCGTCATAGGCGAAGACGGCGCGGGTCTGGCAGGCCATGACGCGGCTATAATATTGATCCACGAAGGCGGCGCGCAACGGCGCATTCTCCAGCGGGGATGCGTGGCGGAAATGCCGGTCCATGGCGGCCGCGCCTTCCAGCAGCGCCTCGAACCCGTCCCAGCCGAGCGCCAGCGCGGCGGGAAAGCCGATCGACGACCAGAGCGAGTAGCGGCCGCCCACGCTCTCCGAAAAGCCGAGGATGCGCGTCTCGTCCACGCCCCATTCGACCGCCTTCTCCGGCGCGGCGGTGAGCGCGATCACCTGGCCGTAGGGATCGTCCACGCCGGCCTGCACCATCCAGTCGATCGCACTGGCGGCGTTCAGCATCGTCTCGGTGGTGGTGAAGGTCTTGGAAGCGACGACCAGCAGCGTATGGTGCGGATCGAAGACGTCGATCGCGTCCTCGATCGCGACGCCATCGACATTGGAGACGATGGCGACGTCATAACGATCCGCATGAAGGGCGAGCGCGTCGACCAGCAGGTCCGGTCCCAGCGCCGAGCCGCCGATGCCGACATGGAGGATATGACGGATCTCGCCCAGCGCGCCGGCCTCGATCGCGTCGATCAGCGTGCGCATGCGGATCCTGTGCTCGCGCGCGGCCTCGACGCTCTCCGCCCGACCCTCGCCGCGCTCGGCCGTGTGCTCGACGGCACGGCCTTCGGTGACGTTGATCCTCTCGCCGGCGAACATGGCGGCACGGCCACCCGCAAAATCCACCGCATCCGCCAGCGCCAGGAAGGCGGAGAGGCTCTCGCCGGTCAGATGCGTCTTGGAGAAATCGAAGCGCAGCCCGCCTTCCTCGATCACATGCGCGGCCAGCCGGTCCGGCTCCTGCGCGAAGAGAGTGCGCAAATCGGGCATGGAAAGCGCCTTGAGGCGGGTCCAGCAAGCGGCGATCTGGTCGGCATCGGCCATGGGTCGGTTCCACTCCGAGAGGGTCGGGGCGCTCCGCATAACCGCTCCTATGCGGTATTGCACGTGCGAAACCGGTGCGACGGAACGGCAACGGGCTGGTTCGATCCCGGTTTGATGACCTGCAGGTAGCCCTCCAGAACCGTTCGCCCTGAGCCTATTGAAGAGCTGACGCAGAAGAAAAGAGCAGCTCTTCGACAAGTTCAGGCCGAACGGAATCGGGAATGACGGAGTCCTCCACGTAAAGGGCGGCCAGCGACTTGACGGCGCCGTGCCCGCCTCGCAAAGACGGACGCCATCTTCGTCCAGTCCGCGACAATTCCAGGAAAGCGCCCGTTCATGTCGAAAAAGTCCGAAACGGGCAGTTTTCTGTGGTTCCTGGTCAAGCTGGTCATTATCGTTGTGGCGTTTCGCAGCTTCGTCGTCTCGCCTTTCTCCATTCCATCCGAATCCATGCAGCCGCGCCTGCTGATCGGCGACTATCTGTTCGTCTCGAAATGGTCCTATGGCTATTCGCGCTTCAGCTTCCCTTTCCATCCCGACCTGTTCTCGGGGCGCGTGCTGGGCGGGCTGCCCGAGCGCGGCGATGTCGTGGTGTTCGCCGCCCCGCGCAATCAGGGCGAGGACTGGATCAAGCGGGTGATCGGCCTGCCCGGCGACACGGTGCAGATGCGCGGCGGAGTCGTCTATCTCAACGGCCGGGCGATTCCCAAGCGCCGGGTCGACGATCTGGTGATCCCGGTGACCGCCAACATGATCGCCGCCGCGCGCGCCGATCGGGCGCTTTCCCCGTGCTTCCGGCAGGATTTCGAGGAGAATGACGCCAAGGGCCAGCGCTTTTGCCGATATCCGCGCTTCCGCGAGACGCTGCCCAATGGCAAAAGCTATGAAGTGCTCGACCTGATCCGGAGCGAGGCCGATGATACGCAGCCTTATATCGTGCCCGAGGGGCATTTGTTCGTGATGGGCGACAATCGCGATCGCAGCGCCGACAGCCGGTTCGCGATCGAGCGCAGCGGCGTCGGCATGCTGCCGGTCGAGAATCTGGTGGGCAAGGCGATGGTGAGCTTCTTCTCCACCGACGGCTCGGCCAGTTGGCTGCTCCCCTGGACCTGGTTCACGGCCGCCCGCTTCTCACGCATCGGCGAGGGCTTTTGAGCGGGGCGGACAGCCTGCGCGAATGGCTGACCGGCCTTGTCGGGGCCGATCCGGGCGAACTCGCCCTCTATGAGCAGGCGCTCACTCATGGCAGCGCCAGCACCGTCCATTATGAGCGGCTGGAGTTCCTGGGCGACCGCGTGCTCGGTCTGGTCGTGGCGCGCTGGCTCTATGTCCGCTTCCCACAGGAGAAGGAGGGCCAGCTTTCGCGGCGGTTCAACCAGCTCGTGGCGGGCGGGACCTGCGCGGCGATCGCGCGGGACATCGGCGTGCGGGCCCATCTGCGCCTCGGCAAGCAGGCGCGCGACGATGGCGCGATCGAGAGCGACAATGTGCTGGGCGACGTGATGGAGGCGCTGATCGGCGCGCTGTTCCTGCAGCAGGGCATGGAGGCGGCCGACGCGCTGATCCACCGGCTATGGGCGCCGCTGGTCGAGGGCCAGGCAAGCGCGCCCAAGCATCCCAAGTCCGCGCTTCAGGAATGGGCCGCCGCGCATGGCCGCAAGTCACCGGACTATGCGCTGGTCGATCGCAGCGGGCCGCATCATGCGCTGCGCTTCACCGTCTCGGTCGCGATCAGGGGCGTGGGCGAGGCGCGCGGCGAAGGCAGCTCCAAGCAGGAGGCGGAGACGGCGGCGGCCGAGGCGTTGCTGGCGCAGCTGGAGGAATAGCGTGAGTGATTTTGGTAGATGTGCTTTTTGGTTGAGAAAGAAAGGAGAGCCCTTCGACAAGCTCAGGGCGAACGGAGTTTCATTTGGTTGATGACGGTTTTCAGGGTGGCACACGCTGCGGCGTCATCGCCATTGTCGGCGCGCCCAATGCGGGCAAGTCGACGCTGGTGAATGCGCTGGTCGGGCAGAAGGTGGCGATCACCAGCCCCAAGGCGCAGACGACGCGGACGCGGGTGATGGGCATCGCCATCGAGGGCGCGGCGCAGCTGGTGTTGGTCGACACGCCGGGCATCTTCCAGCCCGGACGGCGGCTGGACCGGGCGATGGTGCAGGCCGCATGGGGCGGCGCGCAGGACGCGGACCTGATCGCGCTGGTGGTGGACGGGCGCGCGGGGCTGGGCCCGAAGATGGACCCGATCCTCGACGGTCTCGCCCAGCAGCCGGAGACGAAATGGCTGATCCTCAACAAGGTGGACATCGCCGCCAAGGACAAGCTGCTGGTGCTGACGCAGAAGCTGCACGAGCGGGTCGGCTTCGCTGAGACCTTCTTCGTCAGCGCCGCCACCGGCGATGGCCTTCCCCAGCTCAAGGCCGCGATGGCCGCCGCCATGCCCGAGGGCCCCTGGCATTTCCCCGCCGATCAGGTCTCGGACGCCACCGACCGGCTGCTCGCCGCCGAGATCACGCGCGAGCAGCTCTATCACCAGCTGCACGACGAGCTGCCCTATCAGACGGCCATCGAGACCGAGCAATATAGCGAGCGGCCGGACGGATCGGTGGAGATCCACCAGCAAATCCTGGTCGCTCGCGCCAGCCAGCGCGCGATCATCCTAGGCAAGGGCGGCCAGCGCCTCAAGGAGATCGGCAGCAAGGCCCGCGCCGAGCTGGCCGCGCTGCTCGGCTGCAAGGTGCATCTCTACCTGCATGTGAAGGTGAAGGAAGGCTGGGACGAGGATCGGCAGGTGTGGCGCGACCTCGGGCTCGACTGGGTGGATTGACCCGCCGCTCCGGTGCAGAGTCAAGTTTTCGGCGTCGGCGGCTTGACCCGGGCCGGGCCAGGCGGCAGGCGCTTGTCCGAAAGACACGAACGACAGAGCTGAGGAGAGCCGCATGAGCAATCGCCGCATCGTCACCATCGCCCCGACCGGCGGCATGTCGATGAAGTCCGCCAATCCGGCGCTCCCCACCCAGCCGCAGGAAATCGCCGACGATGTCCATGCCTGCCACAAGGCCGGCGCCGCCATCGTCGCTGTCCATGCGCGCCGCCCGGACGACCAGGCGACCTGCAACCCGGACGTCTACAGCGACATCAACGCGCGCATCCGCGCCAAATGCGACATCATCATCAACAATTCGACCGGCGGCGGCAATTCGGGCGACATGCTGGTCGAGCGGCCGGACGGGCTGTGGGAAAGCAATTTCGAGGAGCGGCTGCGCGGCTGCGACGGCGTAGGCGCGGAAATGTGCACCTTCGATGGCGTGACTGTCGTTGACACGGTGAGCGACAAGGAAGTGGTCGTCATCACCACGCCCTCGCGCTGCGAGACGCTGGTCAAGCGCATGACCGACAAGGGCATCAAGCCGGAATGGGAAGTGTTCAGCCCCGAGCATATCCTGCAGGACGTGACCCGGCTCATCCAGAAAGGCTATGATAAGCCGCCCTATTACATCAACATCGTGATCGGCGGCGACAAGGGCTTCCAGGGCGCCATGCCCTACAGCGCGGATATCCTCGACTTCATGGTGAAGTGCCTGCCGCCGCAGTCGATCTGGTGCGTCTCCGGCATCGGCCCGGCGCAGCTGCCGGCGACCACCCAGGCGCTGCTGCTCGGCGGGCATGTCCGCGTCGGGCTGGAGGACAATCATTATTATGCGCGCGGCGTGAAGGCAACCAACCTCATGCTGGTGGAACGGCAGGTGCGGATCATGAGCGAGATGGGGTTCGAGCCGATGAGCGCGGCGGAATCGCGCGCGTTGCTGGGATTGCGGGCGATCTGACCCGGATAAGCCCCCTCCCCTGAGGGGGAGAGGGGAAGGCTCAGGTCTCCGCCAGTGCGGCGACCAGCGCTTTCACCTTCTTCTGCCGCCATTGCGGCAGCGGCGCGATGAGCCAGTAGCCCTTGCCTGCGCGCGGGTCGCCCACGGGCATGACGCGACCCGCCGCGATGTCCGCGCGCGCCAGCAACTCGGGCACGCAGGCGCGGCCGAAGCCGCTCGCTGCCGCATCGATGGCGAGGCCCGCATCGGCGACGCGCATGACCGCCCTGCCCTCCTCGACCGGACAGCCGGGCCAGGCGATCGGCGCGTCGGCGCCCTTGCCGTCCGGTGCCGCGACGGTGACGAAGCGCGGCTCGCCGAGCGCCATGCCCTCATGCTCGCCGGCGCCGTCGACGAGGCGGATGGCAAGGTCCAGATTGGCCTCGGTGAAGTCCAGCGCTTCGTCGGCCGCGACCAGCAGGAACTGGAGGTCCTGCTGCGTCGCTGCATAGTCCGCCAGACGCCCGTGCAGCCATTTGGCGGTGAGGTCGCGTGGCGCGGCGATGGTGAGATGCTGCGAGCTTTGCCCGGCCTGCATCGCGCGGACCGACTCCTCCAGATCAAGGAAGGCGCTGCGCAGCGCCGGCAGGCCCGCCTCGGCCTCAGGCGTCAGCTCCAGCCCGCGCGGCGTGCGGCGGAACAGGACGACGCCCAGCATATCCTCCAGCGCGCGAATCTGCTGGCCGACCGCGGCCGGCGTAACCGCCAGCTCGTCCGCCGCGCGCGTGAAGGAGAGATGCCGGGCCGCGGCATCGAAGACGCGCAGGCCGTTGAGCGGCAGATGCGTGCGCTTCATCCCGAGACCGCCGGCGCCTGGAGCGCGAAGCGGGGGATACGGACCTCCATCGTGCGGCCCGCGCCTTCGAGCATCATGTAGCTGCCTTCCATCCAGCCGGTCGGCGTGGTCAGCGGGCAACCCGAGACATAATCATAGGCCGCGCCGGGCTGGATCACCGGCGTCTCGCCGACCACGCCTTGCCCCTCGCGCTTGAACAGCGCGCCGCGCCCGTCCGCGATCGTCCAGCGGCGGCTCAGCAGCTGCACCGGCACCGACCGGCCATTCTCGATGCGGATATGATAGGCCCAGAACCACTTGCCCATGTCGGGTTCGGACTGCTCGGCGAGGAAGGTGACCGCCACGCGCACGGTGATGTCATGCGTCGTTTCCGCATAGGGGAAGAAGGCGTGCATCATGCGGGATCGGTCCTCGGCTCGGCGAGCCTGCAGGCTACTCAAAGCCCCACCGCGGTCAATGCCTGATCCAGATCGGCAATGATGTCCTCGGGGTCCTCGAGTCCCACATTGATGCGCACCATGCCTTCCTCGACGCCCGCCTCGGCGCGCTTTTCCGGGCCCATATTGTTGTGCGTGGTGGAGGCCGGGTGGCAGAGCAAGGTGCGCGAATCGCCGATATTGTTGGAGATGTCGCACAGCTCCAGGGCGTTCAGCATCGCCATGGCCTGCTTCCTGTCCTCCAGGATGAAGGAGAAGATCGGGCCAGCGCCGTTGGGCATCTGCCTGCGTGCCAGATCATGCTGCGGATGGCTCGGCAGGCCGGGATGCAGCACATGCGCGACGCGGCCCTCGACGAAGCGGCCGACCTTCAGCGCATTCTCCGACTGGCGCTGCGCGCGCAATTCCAGCGTCTCCAGCCCCTTGAGCACGATCCAGGCATTGAAAGGCGAGCAGACCGGCCCGGTATTGCGCTGGAAAGGCGAGAGCTTGCCGTTGATCCACTCGTCCGTGCCGCAGATGGCGCCGGCGAGCACGCGGCCCTGCCCGTCCATCAGCTTGGTGGCGCTGTAGGCGACCACATCCGCGCCGAAATCGAGCGGGCGCTGCAGCACCGGCGTCGCGAAGGCATTGTCGACGATGGTGGTGATGCCGTGCGCGCGGGCGAGGCCGCAGACATAGTCCAGATCGACGATGTCGAGCGTCGGGTTGGCCGGGGTCTCGAAGAAGAAGGCCCTGGTTTCGGGCCGGATCGCCGCCTGCCACTGCTCATTCTCGCGCGCATCGACGATCGTATGGGTGATGCCGAAGCGGTTGAGCACATTGTCGAGGATCCAGCGGCACGAGCCGAAAGCGGCGCGCCCCGCCACCACATGATCGCCCGCGCTCAGCATGCAGAGCAGCGCGCTGGTCATGGAAGCCATGCCGCTCGCCTGCACCTTGCACGCCTCGGCGCCTTCCATGAGGGCGATGCGCTCCTCCAGCATCTGCACGCTGGGATTCTGGAAGCGGGAATATTGCATCCCCTTCGACTCGCCCGCGAAGCGCGCCGCGACTTCCTCGGCCGTATCATATGTATAGCCGGAGGTGAGGAAGATCGCCTCGCTCGTCTCGCCCTGCTCCGAGCGCCATGTGCCGCCGCGCACCGCGCGAGTCGCGGGGCGCCAACGGCTTGTTATGGTGCGATCCTGTCCGCTATGCTTCTTCATGCGGCCGCTTCTAGCCGCTCCCCCTGCCGGGTCAATGCGCGGCGGACGGGATCGTCGGCTTTGGGGGAATCATGGCGAGCCGATCGGACCAGCCTTTCACGCGTCCGGACTGGCGGGACGGCGCCCTCGCCGCCCTGTTCGGCCTCGCGGCGCTCGCCCTGTATCTCTGGCGGCTGACCGATCCGGCGCGCCTCATGTTCGACGAACATCATTATGTGCCCGCCGTGCGCATCCTGCTGGATTTCGCGGGCCTGCCCAATGCCGAGCATCCGCCGCTCGGCAAATGGCTGATCGGGCTCGGCATGATCCTGTTCGGCGACGGTCCATTCGGCTGGCGCATCATGAGCGCGCTGTTCGGGGCGCTGACCGTGAGCGCGGGCGTGATGGCGGCGCGTTGGCTGCTGGGTACGCGGGCGAGCGCGGTGATGACCGGCCTGCTCCTGCTCATCAGCCCGATGCTGTTCATCCAGGCCCGCATCGCCATGCTGGACATCTTCATGATGGGCTTCCTGATGCTCGCTTTCTGGGTCCTGGCGGCGGCCGCGCGCACCGGCTATGCAGACCGGTGGCGACTGGCGCTGGCGGGCGCGCTGCTCGGCCTCGCGACCGCCGCCAAATGGACCGCCATCCCCTTCGTCGCCGTGGCGATCGCGCTGTTCGCCCTTGCCTGCCTGCGTGGGGCTTCCGCGAAAAGCGCGAAATCAAATCCCGCTCGCCCCAAGCTTGTCGAAGGTGTCGCCTGGCTCGGGCCGTTCGCGGTGCTGGTCTATCTGGCGACATTCCTCCCCTATCTTTTCCTGCGCACCGACGCGCTCTCGCTCGGCGGCATCGTGCCGCAGCAATTCGCGATGCTGAAGCTGCAGGGCGCGGCGCTGGCGCCGCACACCTATCAGAGCGTCTGGTGGCAATGGGTGCTGAGCCTCCGCCCGGTCTGGTATTTTTACGAGCCGGTGGCGGGCATCCAGCGCGGCGTGCTGCTGATCGGCAATCCGGCGATCAGCTGGGGCGGTCTGCTGGCGCTGCTGGGGTGCCTCCATGCCGGCCTACGGCAGGGCGACCGGCCGCTTCTGGTGATCGTGCTGCTGTGGGCGGCGTCGATCGCCTTCTTCATCATCATCCCCAAGCCGGTGATGTTCTACTATCATTATTTCCCGGCCTCACTGCTGCTCTGCTTCGCCATCGCGGGCGTGCTCGACCGCTGGTTCTGGCGGAAGGGCAACCGGCTGGTGCCGGCGCTGTGCATCGGTTTTGCGGCGCTGCTGTTCCTGGAATTCTATCCGATCGTCTCGGCGGCGGCGCTGGGTGATCCGCAGGATTTCAACCGCTGGATGTGGCTGGACAGTTGGCGGTGACGGCGCGGCCAACCTCATAACCTTCTCGACGTCAACCTGACCCGGCCCCGTTCGCCCTGGGCTTGTCGAAGGGCCGTTCTTCTTCCCGCCCTGCTGCTCCCTCACAAAGAACAGGCCCTTCGACATGCTCGGACCAAGGACGTGCCGAGGAGAGGCAAAATGTAACCCTTGTGTAATATCACTATACATCCCCGCCCATTTCTTGCGGATGGAGAGCTTTGTCTGTGCGCTCGAACAGAATATCGCATAGGACTGGCGCGCGGCGATATTAACCATATTCTCCCGGCCGACGCGTTGTGCGCCCGTGTGGGAGACACATCATGACATCATTCAAGATCCTGCGGCAATCGGCAGTCCCGGTCGCGGCCATCACCGCCATTTTCGCGCCGAACGCCGCCCATGCATTGGTCTATGTGAGCAGCATCGTCGCCGACGGCCTCGACAATCCGCGCAGCCTGGCCTTCGATGCCGACGGCGCGCTCTACATCGCCGAGGGCGGCACCTTCAATCCGGGCGGCCCGACGATCCTCACCTCGGAAGGCACGGTCGCGGCCTTCGGCGAGAGCGGCGCCATCACGCGCGTGCTCGGTGGAACGCAGTCGCGAGTCGTGACCGGCCTGCCGTCGCTGACCGTCATCGACGGCCCCAATGCGGGCGCGGCCACCGGCCCGCAGGGCATCACTTTCTATAATGGCACCGGCTATTTCATCACCGGCCTAGGCGCGCATCCCGACCAGCGCGCCGACCTCGGCGCCGGCGGCGAGAATCTCGCCTCGCTCTTCTCCTTCACGGCGGGCGGCACGGCGACGAAGATCGCGGACCTCGGCAGCTATGAGCTGGCCCAGAATCCCGACGGCGACCAGATCGACAGCAATCCCTTCCACTTGACGGCCGGCCCGAACGGTCTGCTCGTCACCGACGCCGGCGGCAATTCGCTGCTGAACGTGACCGCGGACGGGGCCATCTCCACCGTCGCCGCCTTCCCGGACCTGGCCGGCGTGGAGGCCGTGCCGACCGGCGTGGCGGTCGGGCCGGACGGCGCCTTCTATCTCGGGCAGTTGACCGGCTTCCCCTTCACGCCCGGCGCGGCGGACATCTTCCGTATCGATCCGGACACCGGCGAGACGACCGTCTTTGCCTCCGGCTTCACCAACATCACGGACATCGCCTTCGGCGACGACGGGACGCTCTATGTGCTCCAGTTCGCCGATGCCGGGGTGCTGGGCGGCCCTCCGGGATCGATCCAGAAGCTCAACGCGGACGGCACGCATGAGCTTGTCTATGGCGGCCTGATCGCGCCGACCGGCCTCGAGGTCGGCGCGGACGGAGCGCTCTATGTTACCAACTTCAGCCCCGCGCCCGGCATCGGCCAGGTGCTGCGCATCGCCGCCGTGCCGGAGCCGGCGAGCTGGGCGATGATGATCGGCGGCTTCGCGCTTGCCAGCATGGCGATGCGCCGTCGCCGGGCGAGCATCAGCTTCGGCTGATCGAGAACGGTGCTGGATGCGCCTCGGCCGGCAGTGATCGGCCGGGGTGCTTCGTGATCGAAGCAGAAGCTTGTAAAATGCTCTGTTCGGTGACGCGAAGGTGACGCGGAAGGAGCAGCCCAAGGCGAACGGGAGCACATGCCGCCTTCACATCGGCGGCGGCGTTCCGCCGTTCAGCACCACCGCCGCCTGGCTCATGTCCAGATTGCCGCCCGAGAGGATGACGGCGACCTTCTTCCCTCGCATCGCCTCGCGCTCCTGCATCAGCGCGGCCATGGCGGCAGCACCGGCACCTTCGGCGAGGTTGTGCGTGTCCTGCCAGAGGATGCGGATCGCTTCTGCGATCTCGTCGTCCGTCACCGCGACGAAGCGTTGGGCACGGGGCGTCAGATAGTTGAGCGCGGCCTGGACAGGCGTGCAGACGGCAATGCCATCCGCGAAGGTATGCGCCGTGTCGGTGCCGATGAGGCGGCCCTGCTCGAAGCTCCGCTTGGCGCCGTCCACCGCCGCCGAGACGACGCCGACGACCTTGGTCCTGAGGCCCAGCGCGTCGCGCGCCGCGATCGTGCCGCACAGGCCCGAACCGCAGCCGACCGGGACATAGACGGTGTCGAGATCCGGCACGGCACCGAACAGCTCAAGCCCATAGCTCGCCACGCCGCGCACCAACTGCTCGTGGAAGGCCGGCACCATGAACAGGCCATATTGCGAGGCGCGGGCCATCGCCTCGGCCTTCGCCTCGTCGAACGTGCGGCCATGCTCGATCAGCTCGGCGCCGAAGGCACGCATGGCGGCATTCTTCTCGCGGGCATTGCCATAGGGCACGATGATGGTGGCGGAGAGCCCCGCCGCCCGCGCCGCGCGCGCCTGCGCCTGGCCATGATTGCCGCGCGTCGCCGTGATGATGCCGCTCACCTCGGGATGGGCGCGGCGCAGCCAGTCCATATAGGTGATCGCCCCGCGCGCCTTGAACGCGCCGGTCGGCGTGTGATTCTCATGCTTCACCCAGACCTCGCAGCCCAGCCGCTCGGCGAGCAGCGGCCAGGCGAACTGGGCGGTCGGCGCCATATGGGCATGGACAAGCGCGGCGGCATCGCGCAGCAGATCGAGCGGATAGGGGTCAGTCATGGGTTGTCCCGTAGCATGAGCGCCCTGCCCTGCCCGCGCAGCGCGGCAATTTTATGGCGGTGAGGAAATGGGCTCGAAGGAGGTGCGGCTCCAGGCCGGCCCAGCCTAACGCCGTGCTCCTGCGAAAGCAGGAGCACTTGCTGGTTCAAGTCGGCCGGCTCGTCTTCAAAGCCCCGCCAAGACCGCGTCGCCCATCGCCTCCGTCGGGAGCGTGCCGCCCAGATCGGCCGTGCGCGCACCGCCCGCCAGTGCCTTTGCCACCGCAACCTCGATCCGGTCCGCCGCCGCGCCCTCCCCCAACGAGAAGCGCAGCATCATCGCGGCGGAAAGGATGGTGGCGAGCGGATTGGCCTTGCCCTGCCCGGCAATGTCCGGTGCGCTGCCATGGATGGGCTCGTAGAGCCCCTTGCCGTCCGCATCGAGCGAGGCCGAGGCCAGCATCCCGATCGATCCCACGCACATGCTCGCCTGGTCGGAGAGGATGTCGCCGAACAGGTTGCCGGTCACGATCACGTCGAACTGGCCAGGATCGCGCACCAGCTGCATGGCGGCATTGTCCACATACATGTGGCTGAGCGCGACATCCGGATATTCGGTCGCCACCTCGATCATGATGTCGCGCCAGAGCTGGCTGGTCTCCAGCACATTGGCCTTGTCCACCGAGCAGAGCTTGCCCCGCCGCGCCCGCGCCGCTCGGAAGGCGCTGTGCGCGATCCGCCGCACCTCGGCCTCATTGTAGGACATGACGTCATAGCCTTCGCGCAGCCCGTCCGCGGTGTGGCGTATGCCCTTCTCGCCGAAATAGACGTCGCCATTGAGCTCGCGCACGATCAGCAGGTCGATCGCCTCGGCAACCTCGCGGCGCAGGGTGGAGGCGTCGGCCAGCTCCGGGAACATCTTCGCCGGGCGCAGATTGGCGAAGAGGTTGAGCTCCTTGCGCAGGCCGAGAATCGCCTGTTCCGGGCGCAGCGCGCGTTCCAGCGCGTCGCAGCGCGGATCGCCGACCGCGCCGAACAGGATGGCGTCGGCGCGGCGCGCCAGCGAAAGCGTCTCGGGCGGCAGCGGATGGCCATATTCATGATAGGCCGCGCCGCCGACCAGCCCCTCCTCATAGGCGAGGCCGGGAATGGCGAGCGCATCGAGCACACGCCTGGCCTGGGCGATGACTTCGGGGCCGATGCCGTCTCCGGCGAGCAGCGCGATCAACATGGGGGCAAACCTCTCTCACCTAAGACCGTTCGGGCTGAGCTTGTCGAAGCCCTGTCCTTCTTCCCCAAAGAAAGGAACGGCCCTTCGACAAGCTCAGGGCAAACGGGGTTTGGTGGACCAGCGACGCCCCCCCTTGCCCCAAGGATGCAACCTCACGCAACCGCTCTTTTGAGCCGCTCGATCAACCGTTCGCGCGCGGCGAGGATGTCCGCCCGGCGCGGATCGAACAGATGCTGCACGAGGAAATGGCCGGTGAGCGCGAAGCCGGCGAGGATGTCCGGCCAGGGCGCCTCCCCGCCCCGCGTCAGGAAGGCGGGGAGCGGCAGCAGCCGGTCCTGCCGCCCGCTCGCGCCTTCGTCCGTCACCGCGCGGCCGGTGCGCGGGCTCACCCAGCCGAGACCGTCGCGCGCGCCCGTGACCGCGCATTCGGAAAGGTCGAGCCCGAAGCCCAGCTCGGCGAGCAGCAGCTGCTCGTACCGCACCAGCGCCACCGCCCAGCCGCGCGCCGCCGGCGCCGCCTCGACGGCATCGAGCACCGCGCCGAGCGCGCTCCAGAGCATGGGATAGGGCTGGCCCTCGGGCAGAGTCGCGGCGGTGAGCGCGCAGGCCCAGTCGATCGCGGCGGCAGGCAACGGCTCGGCGAGCAGCGGCCCCCGGCTATGCTCCAGCTCGACCGCGAGGCTGGCGAGCTGGTCCGCCGTCCGCGCCCGGAAGATGCCGCGCACGATGTTGCCGGGGATCAGCACCGGCCGCATCCGGCTGGACCGCCCGCCCTGCACATAGCCGCCGAGCATGCCCGCCGCTTCCGTCAACGCCCGCACGATCGCCCCATGCTCGCCATGCGGCCGCACGGCGCAGATGATGGCGGTGGCGGTGAAGCTGGTCATGAAGTCCGTCTAGACCAGTGCCGCCGGCTTGGCGAATATCGGCCGGATGGCACGCGGCGCGCCCGTGCTATATGGTGTCGCCATGATGCCAGCGTCGAAACCCGAGGGATGGTCGACGATAACGCCGCGCTTGGTGACGCCGGACGTCGAAGCCCTTGTCGCCTTCCTCAGAGCGGCCTTCGCTGCCGAAGGCGATGTTCATGCGGGTCGTCCGGCCGAGCTGAGGATCGGCGACTCGATGCTCATGGTCAGCGACGGCGCCGGCATCCGCAGCGCCATGCCCTGCCTCCTCCATCTCTATGTTGTCGATGCCGATGAGACATATGCCCGCGCGATCCAGGCCGGCGCGCGGTCGATCGAGCCGCCTATGGACATGCCCTATGGCGACCGTCGCGCGACAGTCTCGGACAATTGGGGCAATCTCTGGCAGATCGCCACCTTCCAGGGTGCAGGCAAGCATGGCTGAGCGTGGGCAGGAACATGCCCGTCGACACTTCCCATCAAGCTGAAGCCAAATTCCCGAACCGACCCTCAAGCCGCCGCGATGATCGCGCCGAACTTCGCCGCCGTGAGGCTCGCGCCACCGACCAGCGCACCGTCCACATTCTCGGCATGGAGGATGTCGGCCGCATTGTCGCCGCTCACCGAGCCGCCATAGAGGATGCGCATCGCTTCGCCCTTGTCGGCGCCCAGCGCCTGCACCAGCGTCGCGCGCAGGGCGGCGTGCATCGCGGCGATCTGCGGCGAGGTGGCGACCTTGCCGGTGCCGATCGCCCAGACCGGCTCATAGGCGATGGTGAGCCAGGCCGGCGCGGCGCTCTCAGGCAGGGAATCGAGAAGCTGGGCTGAGACCCATTGGTGCGCGGCCGCATCGCCTTCCGCGCGCGTCTCCAGCGTCTCGCCGATGCAGAGGACGACCGAGAGGCCATGCCCATGCGCTGTCGCGGCCTTGGCGGCGACAGCGGCGCTGGTCTCATGCTGATAGGCACGCCGCTCGCTGTGGCCGACGATCACGCCGCGCGCGCCGGCGTCGACCAGCATCGCCGCTGATACACTGCCGGTGAAAGCGCCGGATTCGGCCTGATGGCAATCCTGCCCGCCGATCGCCATGGTTCCCGCCACCTCGACAGCCGGCGCGATCAGCGTTGCGGGGAGGAACAGGGCGACGTCCACATCGGCGCGGCCGGCTGCCAGTTGCGCGATGGCCGAGACCTCGCCGAGATCGGCCTTGAGACCGTTCATCTTCCAGTTGCCCGCGATCAGCTTGCGCCGCTCCGTCATTCTGTAGCCACTCCCTGTTGCGCCGTTTCTCTCGGCTCCCCTATCCGCCGGATGGACGGCCGGATGCGCTTTGTCCAGAGGCGGGACCTCCGCAATGCCCGCTTGATGCGCCCACCGCCCCGCCCTAAAGCGGCGGACCAGACCAGCTCCCGGAACCCAAATCGACATGCAGTTCTTCAGGCGTATCCTCGGCTCCAAGCTCGGCGGCCTCATTGCTCTCCTCTTCCTGGGCGTGATCGGCCTCGCTTTCGCGGCGGGCGACATCACCGGCCATCAGAGCTTCAACTTCTTCGGCGGCCAGTCCTCGACGGAAGTCGCGCGGGTGGGCAAGCGGGTCGTCACGGCGAACGAGCTGCAGACCCGCACGCAGATGTTCTTCGAGCGGCTGCGTCAGGACAATCCGCAGCTCACGATGAGCCAGTTCCTCGCCGATGGTGGCCTGCGACGCGTGGCGGACGAGCTGATCGCCAATCGCGCGCTGATCGCCTGGGGCGAGGCGCATGGCGTGCGCATCAGCAAGGCACTGGTCGATGCCGAGATCGCCAGCAATCCCGCCTTCGTCGACGCGACCGGCAATTTCAGCGAGCAGGTGTTCCGCCAGATGCTCGCCCAGCGCGGCGTCTCCGAGAAGGATCTGCGCGACGACATCGTCGGCCAGCTCGTCCAGCAGCAGCTCCTCGCGCCGGTCGGCGCGGGAGCGCGCACGCCCGAGGCCATGGTGGTGCCCTATGCCGCGACGCTGATCGAGCAGCGCACCGGCGAACTGATCGCCGTGCCATCGGCCGCCTATGCGCCGCGCACGCCGCCGACCGATGCCGAGCTGCGCGCCTATTACACGGCGCATCCCGACGAGTTCAGCCTGCCCGAGCAGCGCAAGCTGCGCTATGCGCTGGTCAATCTGAGCCGGTTCGAGGCACAGGCGGCGCCGACCGACGCCGAGCTGCAGCAGGCCTACAAGGCCAAGGCCGACCAGTTCAAGGGACGCCAGGAGCGCTCCTTCTCGCAGCTCATCCTGGCCACCGAAGCGGCCGCGAAGGATGCTGCGGCCAAGGTGGCGCAGGGCCAGTCGCTCGCCGATGCGGCCCGCGCCGCCGGCCTCGCCGCCTCGCGCGTCGACCATGTCGACCAGACCACGCTCGCCGGGCAGACCAGCGCCGACATCGCCCGCGCCGCCTTCGCCGCCGCCAAGGGCGCGCTGGTCGGGCCGGTCCGCTCGCCGCTCGGCTGGACGCTGCTGCGTGTCGAGGATGTCCGCGACGTCGCCGGCAAGACCTTCGAGCAGGCCAAGGCCGAGCTGATCCCCGAGGTCCGCCAGACCAAGCAGCGGCAGCTGTTCAGCGACTTCCTCAACACGCTCGACGGCAAGCTGGGCGAAGGCGTCAGCTTCACCGAGCTTGCCAAGGCCAACCAGCTGACCATCGTCGAAACCCCGCTCCTCACCAAGGACGGCAAGGTGGTGACCGACCCCAATTATCAAGCCGACGCCACGGTCACGGCGCTGCTGCAGCAGGGCTTCACCATGTCGGCCGACGACGATCCTCAGCTGGTGCAGGTGAAGCCGGACGAGGAAGCCGCGCTGCTTGCCGTGGGCGACATCGTGGCGGCCGGTCCGCCGCCGTTCGACAAGGTGAAGGCGGCCGTGCAGGTCGCCTTTGGCCTCTCCAAAGGCGCCGAGCAGGCGCAGAAGCTCGCCGCCCAGCTCGAGCAGGCACTGAACAAGGGCGAAGCGCTCAATGCCGCCCTTGCCCGGCTCAACCTGACGCAGGCGCCGCGCCAGCCGCTCGACGCACGCCGCGGCGACATCAACCGTCAGGACGGCGCCATCCCGCCGCCGCTGCAGGCGCTCTTCTCGCTCCAGACCGGCAAGGCGAAGCTGCTGCCGCTGGAGCGCAATCGCGGCTTCGTCATCGTCCGCCTCGACAAGATCACGCCGCATGATCCGCGCGGCGAGGCGAACCTGCTCGCCTCGACCCGCGGCGGCCTCGCCAATGTGCTGGGCGGCGAATATGCACGCCAGTTCATCGGCTCCGTGCAGCAGGATATCGGCGTCAAGCGCAACGAAGCGGCGATCGCCGCCGTCGAGAAAGCGCTGCGGGACGCCAATGCCGGCGCACAATAGGGCGCGCGCTTGAGCGGGACGGACGATCGGCAGGCCGGGAACCGGGACGCCCTTGCGCAGGGCCGCTCGGTGCTGGTCTGGCGGCGGCAGATCGCCGACACCGAGACGCCGGTCTCGGCGGCGCTCAAGCTGATCGAGCCCGAGCGCGGCGACTTCATCCTCGAATCGGTCGAAGGCGGCGCCGTGCGCGGCCGCTACAGCCTGATCGGCCTGGCGCCCGATCTGGTGTTCCGCGCGACCGGATCGAGCGCCGAGATCAATCGCCGGTGGCAGACCGACCGGGCGGCCTTCGCCCCGCTCGACGCCGATCCGCTGGCGGCGCTGCGCGCGCTAGTGGCGGAATGCCGCGCGGAGGTCGACGCCGACCTGCCGCAGGCGCTCGCCTGCCTGGTCGGCTATTTCGCCTATGAGACGATCGGCCTCGTCGAGACGCTGCCGCGCCCGGCGGACAATGGCCTCGGCACGCCGGACATGCTGTTCGTGCGGCCGACCGTCGTGCTGGTGTTCGACCGGCTCGCCGACGCCCTCTACATCGTCGCGCCGGTCTGGGCGGAGACGGTCGGCGATATCGACAAGGCACTGGCCGACGCGCAAGACCGCATCGACGCGACGGCGGCGCGGCTCGCCCATCCCATCGCCCTGCCTCCGGCGAGCGACCTCGATCCGGCCGATATCGTGGTGACGCCGACGATGCCGGCCGAGCGCTATCGCGAGATGGTGCTGAAGGCGAAGGACTATATCGTCGCCGGCGACATCTTCCAGGTCGTGCTGGCACAGCGCTTCACCACGCCCTTCACCCTGCCGGCGATCGATCTCTACCGCGCGCTGCGGCGGATCAACCCCTCGCCTTTCCTCTATCATCTCGACCTGCCGGGCTTCGCGCTCACCGGCTCCAGCCCCGAGATACTGGTGCGCGCGCGCGACGGGGAAGTCACCATCCGCCCGATCGCCGGCACGCGCCCGCGCGGCCGCACGGCGAGCGAGGACGCCGCCAATCGCGACTCCCTGCTCGCCGATCCCAAGGAACGCGCCGAGCATCTGATGCTGCTCGACCTCGGCCGCAACGATGTCGGCCGCGTCGCGGCCGCGGGCAGCGTGACGGTGACGGACAGCTACATGGTCGAGTTCTACAGCCATGTGATGCACATCGTCTCGAACGTGGTGGGCACGCTCGCGCCCGGCAAGGACGCGCTCGACGCGCTGTTCGCGGGCTTCCCCGCCGGCACGGTCTCGGGCGCCCCCAAGGTGCGCGCCTGCGAGATCATCGCCGAGCTAGAGCCCGAGACGCGCGGGCCCTATGCGGGCGGCGTCGGCTATTTCTCGCCGGACGGCAATATGGACAGCTGCATCGTGCTGCGCACCGCGCTGGTGAAGGACGGCGTGCTCCATGCTCAGGCGGGCGCCGGCATCGTCGCCGATTCCGAGCCGGCCTATGAGCAGCGCGAGTGCGAGGCGAAATCCGGCGCATTGTTCGCCGCCGCCCGCGAAGCGGTGAGGATCGCCCGGGAAGGTCGCTTCGGGCAATAGCGCCGCTTCCTTGCGGATGTCCGATCGGGCACAAGAGCCTGGAAGAAAGCGCAGATGACGGAGCTGGTGCAAATGGCGACGCTCGAAGCGGTCATGAACTCGACCTCGCTCTGGCTGATCGGCCTCGTCTTCTTCCTTGCGCTGGTGGCAGCGGCGGTCGGCGGCGAGATGCTGCGTGCCCGCATCGACACGCGGCGGCACGACAGCGGTTCGGACGGCTATCTGCTGTCCGCCGTGCTGGCCCTGCTCGGGCTGCTCATCGCCTTCACTTTCTCGCTCGCGCTCAGCCGCTACGACAATCGCCGGGAGATGGTGGTCGAGGAAGGCAATGCGATCGGCACGCTCTGGCTGCGCGCCACGCTGGCGCAGGGCCTGCAGGGCGCGGCGCTGCGCGATGCGGTCAAACGCTATGCCGACATCCGCCTGCGCCTGCCGACGGCGACGGATCATGACGCGGTCGAGACCGAGACATTGGACGCGCAGCGGTTCGTCTGGCAGCATGTGCGCGCCACCCTGCCCGAGCTGCAGCCGCCGATCGCCGCGACGCTGGTGACGGCCGCCACTGACATGTTCGACGCCGCCGCGCGCCGCAAGGCCGAGCGCAATGCCCGCATCCCCGGCCGCGTGCTCGATTGGTGAGCCTGTTCGCCTTCTTTTCGGCGGGAATCGTGGGCTATGTGCTCGGACGCAAGGAGGATCGGCGGCATAGGTTCGTCACCGGCATATTGTTCCTGCTGCTGTCTCTCGCGATGATGCTGATCCTCGATCTGGACCGGCCCTGGTCGGGCAGTATCACGCTCGATCCCCAGCCGATCATCGAAGCGCGCGCAGCCATGAACTGATAGCGGGCGGTTCCGACAGGCGCCGCACGGGGCCGGAATGCGGGCGGCAATCCCAGCAACCGCTATCCTTTCGTGCGCGACGAAGCGGGCCGAGTGACGGCGCTCGAAATCACTGATTCGGATGGCTTTCTCAATCGGCAGCTGAAGGGCGCGGCGGACTGACCGGCTTTCGGCGATCCGTCCGTGCACCCTCTTGGACCCGCCGCTGCCCTCTGTTAGGCAAGGGCGATGCCAACCCTCGCACGGACGCTCGGCCTTGGGACTGCACGATCATTCACATGCGCATCTTCCCGGCACGGCGGACAGGCATGGCGATCATGAACATGGTCCGGGCGGTCATCACCATCATGCGCCGGCATCGTTCGGCCGCGCCTTCGCGATCGGCATCCTCCTCAACACCGGCTTCGTGGTCGTCGAGGGCGCCTATGGGCTGATCTCCAGCTCGATGGCGCTGGTCGCGGACGCCGGGCATAATCTCTCGGACGTGCTCGGCCTGCTCATCGCCTGGGGCGCGACCATCCTCTCCGCTCGCAGCCCGAGCAGCCGCTTCACATACGGCTTCAAAAGCTCGTCCATCCTCGCCGCACTGCTCAACGCGGTGCTGCTGCTCATCGCCGTGGGCGCGATCGCGCTGGAGAGCATCCAGCGTTTCTTCGCGCCCGAGCCGATCGACAGCCGGACGGTCATCATCGTCGCGGCGATCGGCATCGTCATCAACGGCTTCACCGCGCTGCTCTTCATGCGCGGCGGGCGGGACGACATCAACATACGCGGCGCCTTCCTCCACATGGCGGCGGATGCGCTGGTGTCGCTCGGCGTGGTGATCACCGGCGTGCTGATCGGCCTCACCGGCATGCTGTGGATCGATCCGGCGACCAGCCTCGTCATCGTCATCGTCATCACCCTGGGCACCTGGGGCCTGCTGCGCGATTCGGTGAAGATGAGCCTGCTGGCGGTGCCGGACCGGGTGGATCATGTGGCGGTGGAGGCCTGGCTACGCGGCCAGCCGGGCGTCATCGACGTGCATCACATGCACATCTGGCCGCTTGGCACGACGGACACCGCCATGACCGCCCATCTCCACATGCCCGCGGGTCATCCGGGCGACGCCTTCCTGCAGCGGCTGGAGCAGGAGATGAGCACGCGCTTCCGCATCGGCCATTCGACCTTCCAGATCGAGATCGACGGGCATGGCGCGGAAGCGGCGCATTGCGGGTAGCGGGGAGCCATGACTTTGATTATTCCCGCGAACGCAGGACTTCTCCAAGAGAGCTCCGTTCGTCCTGAGCTTGTCGAAGGGCTGTTCTTTTTCTGCCCTTCCTGATTCTCTCCAAGGAAGAAGGAAAGCCCTTCGACAAGCTCAGGGCGAACGGGATTCAATTTGGAGATCCTGCAGAAATCTCACGAATGTTAGCCGACGCTTTCCTTCGCCACGAAGGTCCCCCGCGCGCGGTCCTTCACCACCTCGTCAGCCCGGAAGACCGTGCCGTTCATGGTGATGTAGACGCCCGGCGGCGCCACCTGGGCCGTTGCGAAGGCCATGCCGAGATTGAACGGCGCATCGCTGTCCGCGAAGCGAGCCGGGGCGAGCGCCCCGACCAGGACGATGGTGCGGTCCGTCGCCGTCCCGGCCAGGGCGTCGGCCGTCTGCGTCATCGTATCGGTGCCGTGGGTGATGACGATGCGCCGGTTGGGCGCCTCCGCCACGCGGGCGGCTATCAGCGCGCGGTCGGCATCGTCGAGGTCCAGGCTGTCCTTGCGCAGCAGTTCGACGATCTCGACCGGATGCGTCACCCGCGCCATGTCGAGGATGCGCGCGAGGATCGATTCGCCGATCCGATACTCGCTCAGCGCATCGAAATAGAGCTTGTCGATCGTGCCGCCAGTGGTGAGCACGAGGATGGGATCGGTGGCGCTGGTCATAGGTGGTGTCATGGCTGCTCCATAGCCCGGAACCGCTCCGCACCGCCAGCGGCGTGAAGCGATTGCGCCCGACCGCGCCACCCCCTAGACACCGTCGCCATGATCCTCGTCATCGACAATTATGACAGCTTCACCTGGAACCTGGTCCATTATCTGATGGAACTGGGCGCGCAGGTGGAAGTGGCGCGCAACGACGCTCTCTCGTCCGGCCAGGCGCTCTCGACCGGAGCGCAGGCTTTTCTCATCTCGCCCGGCCCCTGCACGCCCAATGAGGCCGGCATCAGCCTCGATCTGGTCGCGGCCTGTGCGGATGCGGGCAAGCCGCTGCTCGGCGTGTGCCTCGGTCATCAGACGATCGGCCAGCATTTCGGCGGCAAGGTGGTGCGCGGCGGCCTGATGCACGGCAAGACCTCGCCGGTGAGCCATGACGGCACCGGCCTGTTCGAGGGCCTGCCCTCGCCCTTCATCGCCACGCGCTATCATTCGCTGATCGTGGAGGATATCCCGCCCGTGCTGCTGGTCAACGCGACCAGCGCGGACGGATCGGTGATGGGCTTCCGCCACGCCAGCCTGCCGATCCACGGCGTGCAGTTCCATCCCGAGAGCATCGCCACCGAGCATGGCCATGCGATGCTGGCCAATTTCATGCGACTGGCGGGGATGAAGGTGGCGGAACGCGCCTGAGGGAAGCGTTTCCGTCAGGAAGCGTGCCGGGCCATCCCTCCCGACCACCTCTTTCGCCGGTGGAGGCTTGCGGCCAATCCATCCGCCTCGACTCGGCGCCCGGAAGGCGGCAAAGGACCGACCATGGCCATGCTTCCCGATCCCGCCCTGCCGCTCGCCGAGGCCGAGGCGGCCGCCGCCTTCGCCGCCATCCTCGACGGGACCGTGACGGCGGATGCCATCGCCGCCTTCCTCGTCGCCCTCTCCGAGCGCGGCGAGACGGCGACGGAGATTGCCGCCGCCGCGCGCGAGATGCGTGCCCGGCTGGTTCCGGTCGCGGCGCCCGAAGGCGCCATCGATGTGTGCGGCACGGGCGGCGACGGCCATCACACGCTCAACGTGTCGACCGCGGTCAGCCTGGTCGTCGCGGCCTGCGGCGTTCCGGTCGCCAAGCATGGCAACCGCGCCGCCTCCTCCAAGGCCGGCGCCGCCGACACGCTCGAAGCGCTCGGGCTCGATCTCGACCGCGCGGCGCGGACGGCGGAAGCGACGCTTGCCGAGCTCGGCATCGGCTTCCTCTTCGCACAGACCCATCATCCCGCGCTCGGCCGCCTCGCGCCGATCCGCAAGGCGATCGGCCGGCGCACCATCTTCAACCTGATGGGGCCGCTCGCCAATCCGGCCGGCGTCACGCGCCAGCTGATCGGCATCGCGCGACCGGCCTATGTGCCCATCTATGCGCAAGCCCTTGCGGCGCTCGGCACCGAGCGCGCCCTGGTGGTCTCCGGCGATGAAGGGCTCGACGAGCTCAGCCTCGCTGGCGGTAACGACGTGGCGGACGTGCGCGCCGACGGCATCGTCGCGATGCGCCGCCTCGCCGCCGCCGATGCCGGCTTGCCAAGCCATCCGATCGAGGCGATCCGGGGCGGCGACCCCATGCACAATGCGACCGCCCTGCGCGCGCTGTTGCTGGGCGCAACGGGGCCCTATCGGGACGCCGTCCTGCTCAATGCCGGCGCGGCGCTGATGGTCGCGGGCACGGCGGCGACGCTGAGTGACGGCGCGCAGGCGGCGGCGGATGCGATCGACAGCGGGCGCGCCAACAGCCTGCTCGACCGCTGGATCGCCTTCTAGGGACTATTCGGTCAGATGAAATCGGTGCTCCTGCGAAGGCAGGAGCCCAGGGCAGTCAAGCAGCGCCCATGCGCCCTGGAGCAACGCGCTTTATACTAGGAACCGTTCAGGGAAGTCCCTCTCTCGCCAGCGTATCGGGTCCAAGGATACCGAACGCGCGTCGAACGCAAAGCCCCACGACAAGTCAGCGCTCGACAGGAGCGGATCATGGAGGCAAGGCAGCACGCATGTCCGACAAGCTCACCAAGATCTGCGCCACCAAGCGCGCGGAAGTCGCAACGCGCAAGGCCGCCGCCAGCCTCGCCGAGCTTGGTGCCCGCGCCGCCGCGCAGACGCCGCCGCGCGGCTTCCGCCAGGCACTCGATCGCGCGGCCGCCACCGGCTACGGCCTCATCGCCGAGATCAAGAAGGCCAGTCCTTCCAAGGGGCTGATCCGCGCCGATTTCGATCCGCCCGCCCATGCCCGCGCCTATGCGGCGGGCGGCGCGGCCTGCCTGTCGGTGCTCACCGACGCGCCCTATTTCCAGGGCCATGAGGACTATCTCACCGCCGCTCGTGCCGCTTGCCCGCTGCCCGTGCTGCGCAAGGATTTCATGATCGACCCCTGGCAAGTGATCGAGGCGCGCGCGATCGGCGCGGACGCCATCCTCATCATCGTCGCCGCGCTGGAGGATGCGCCGATGGCGGAGATCGAGGCCGCCGCGCTGGAGCTGGGCATGGACGTGCTGGTCGAGGTGCATGACGCCGCCGAGCTGGACCGCGCCATGGCGCTGCGCTCGCGGCTGATCGGCGTCAATAATCGCGACCTGCGCGATTTCACCGTCGACTTCGCCCGCACCTATGAGCTGATCGGCAGGGCGCCGGCGGGCTGCACATTCGTCGCCGAGAGCGGCCTGCGCTCCCGTGCCGACCTCGACGCCATGGCCGCGCATGGCGTGCGCTGCTTCCTGGTCGGCGAAGCGCTGATGCGCCAGGCCGATGTCGAGGCGGCGACGCGCGCGCTGATCGGCGCATGAGCAAGCTCAGCCATACCGACGCGGCCGGCGCGGCGCGCATGGTGGACGTCTCCGCCAAGGCCGAGACGGCCCGCGTCGCCTCGGCCACCGGCCATATCGTGCTGAATGGGGCGGCACGCGCGGCCATCGCGGAGGGCAGTGCCGCGAAGGGCGATGTGTTCGCCGCCGCGCGGATCGCCGGGATCATGGCCGCCAAGCGCACCAGCGAGATCATCCCGCTCTGTCATCCGCTGCCGCTCGCCGGGATCAGCCTCGACATCGCGCTCGACGAGATCGGCGCGCGCGCCACCGCCACGGTCAGGACCAGCGGCAGGACGGGCGTGGAGATGGAAGCGCTCACCGCCGTCTCGGCTGCCCTGCTGACCGTCTATGACATGCTCAAGGCCGTCGACAGGCATATGATCATCGGGGATATCCATGTGACCGCCAAGACCGGCGGCAAGTCCGGCGACTGGACGGCCTGAGCCATGGACATCGCCCTCGCCGCTCCCGCCGATCTGGACCTGATCGCCCCGCTGCGCCGGGCGCTCTGGCCCGACAGCCATATCGACGAGCTGAAGCAGCGCGCACAGGACATGGTCGGCGCGGCGCCCGGCCTGGCCCTGTTCATCGCACGCGATGTCGGCGGCGCGGCTGTCGGCTTCGCGGAAGTGGCGCTGCGGCGCGACTATGTGAATGGCTGCGAGACGACGCCCGTCGCCTTCCTCGAGGGCATTCACGTCGCGCCTCCGCATCGCCGATGCGGGATCGGACGGGCGCTTGTCCATGCGGGGCGGGAATGGGCGCGCACTCAGGGCCTCTCCGAATTCGCTTCCGACGCCCTGCTGGACAATACGGCCAGCCACGCCTTCCACAGGGCGGCGGGTTTCGCCGAGACCGAGCGGGTCGTCTATTTCCGCATGGACATGGGCCCGGAGGCGGCATGAGCCTGTTGCCGGTCGAGCAGGCGCAGGCCCGGCTGCTGGCGCTCGCGGCGCCGCTTTCCGCCGAGAGCGCCGCCTTGTCCGATACAGCAGGCCGCTGGCTGGCCGAACCGATGACGGCGCGGCGCGACCAGCCCTGGACCGATCTCTCGGCGATGGACGGCTATGCGGTGCACTGGGCCGACATGCCAGGCCCCTGGCGTCTGGCCGGTGCCGTCCAGGCCGGCGCCGCGCAGCCAGATCAGTCGCTTGCGCCCGGAACCTGCCAGCGCATCTTCACCGGCGCGCCGCTGCCGCCGGGCGCCGACACGGTCGTGCTGCAGGAGGATGTCGCTGCCGAAGGCGCCATGATCCGTCTCATCGGCGATGGCCCCGGTGCGCAAGGCCGCCACGTCCGGCCCCGCGCCGGCGATTTCGCGATCGGCCAGGCCCTGCTCGCCGCCGGCACGCGCCTCGGGCCGCCGCAGATCGCGCTCGCCGCCCTGGCCGGTCATGGTGTCCTGCCGGTCCATCGCAGGCCGCGCATCGCCATTCTCTCGACCGGTGACGAGCTGGTGCCGCCCGGCGCGCCTTGCCCGCCGGGCAAGCTGCCCGCCTCGAACGGCCTGATGATCGCCGCCATGGCCAGGAACGCCGGCGCCCGCATCGAGGCGAACATCCTCGTCCCCGACGATCTGGCGCGGATGACCGAGGCGTTCCGCGCCGCCGGCGAGTCGGGCGTCGACATCATCGTCACATCGGGCGGCGCTTCGGTCGGCGACCATGATCTGGTGCGCCCCGCGCTCGAAGCGGCCGGCGGCCTCATCGATTTCTGGCGCATCGCCATGCGTCCCGGCAAGCCGCTGATCGTCGGCACGCTCGGGCGCGCGATCGTCATCGGGCTTCCCGGCAATCCCGTGTCCGCGCTCGTCACGGGCAGTCTGTTCCTGTTGCCGTTGATCCGCCGGCTGGCGGGTACGCCCGATCCGTTGCCGCGCGTGAGCGAAGCGTGCCTCGGCGCTGCCCTGCCCGCGGTCGGCGGCCGGGCTGATTATGTCCGCGCCGTGCTGGCCGGCGGTATCGCCACGCCGGTCGGCACGCAGGACAGCGCCGCAATGCATGCCGCCGCCGGCGCCAATGCGCTGATCGTCCGCCCCGCCGGCGCGCCGCCGGCCGCGATCGGTGAGTCGGTCGCGATCCTCGACTGGACCACGCTCGGCCTCGCCGGATAAAAGCGCGCGAGAAGCGTTGACAAGCCCGCCCCCGCCCGCTACCCGCGCCCACCTACCCGGCGGGCAGCGCTCGCCCCGTGCCCAGATGGCGGAATTGGTAGACGCACCAGCTTCAGGTGCTGGCGATCGCAAGGTCGTGGAGGTTCGAGTCCTCTTCTGGGCACCATTCATCCGTCCGGTGACGTCCATAGACGTCCCATAAGTGACTGGGGCCAAAGTGTTTTCCGGCATCTTGTCCAACATGGTTCGGATGCGTTCGGCCACAGATACCCTCATGCCTTTAATTGCCATTGCCATCAAAAATGCGCGTCCCCGCGACAAGGCTTACGGCTGTAGTGACGATTTAGAGCGTGATGACATCGCATTGGCTCGAATGGGGATTCCCAATCGGCGTTGGATGTGATTCATGATATCTGCTGGGCAGGAGGCCAGCAGGCATGGTTCGAGCCTATTCGATGGACCTTTGCGAGCGGGTTCTTGCGGCGGTGCTGGACGAGGGCATGTCGGCGCGCGGCGCGGCGGCTCGGTTTGGCATTTCGGAAAGTAGCGCGATCAAGTGGGTGAAGCGTCACCGACATACCCGGACGGTCGCACCTGCGCAGATCGGCGGCCACAAGCCGCGATTGCTGACCGGGGAACTGCGCGACTGGTGCTGGATCGGACAAGGGTGACTTCACCTTGCGCGGGCTGGTGGCCGAACTGGCCGAGCGCGGCGTGAAGGTCGACTATGTACAGGTCTGGCGCTTCGCTCATGCCGAGGGTCTGAGCTTCAAAAAAAGCGTGCTTCCCGCCGAACAACTGAGGCCCAAGATCGCCCGGCGGCGCGAGCAGTGGAAGAAGTTCCAGGGACGACCTGACCCTGGACGGCTCGTCTTCGTCGACGAGACCTGGGCCAAAACCAACATGGCGCCGCTGCGGGGGTGGGCGCCGGTCGGCCAACGCCTCCATGCCAAAGTGCCTTACGGGCACTGGACGACGATGACCTTCATCGCCGCGCTACGCTGTGACCGGATCGACGCGCCCTTCGTCTTCGACCAGCCGATCAATGCCGCCAGCTTCACCGCATGGGTTGAAGAACAGCTCTGCCCGACGCTCGCCCCCGGGGACATCGTCGTCATGGACAACCTCTCCAGTCACAAGAAGCCTGCCGTAAGGGCCGCGATCCGAGCCAAAGGCGCGCGCCTCCTGTTCCTCCCGCCCTACAGCCCCGATCTCAACCCGATCGAGCAGGTCTTCGCCAAGCTCAAGCACCTCTTGCGAAAAGCCGCAGAGCGTTCCGTGGAAGCTACATGGCGCCGCATCGGTTCACTCCTCGACGCCTTCCCGCCACACGAATGCGCGAACTGCCTCAGGAACTCCCGCTATGCGTCAATGTAATGTCATCTGACTCTAATCATTTGAGCCAGAGCATGATGCTGGCGAGTTTGTCGTAGCGTGTGGCGATGCGTCGCCACTGCTTGAGTTTGGCGAAGAAGCCTTCGATGCCCCAGCGCTGTTTGTAGACGATGCGATCGTAGCTGTGTTGATATTTGCGATGGCGGCGAGGCGGAATAACCGGTTAGCCACCTTGGTCGTAGATGAGATCGTGCAGGTGGTCGGCATCGTAGGCCCGATCGGCCAGCACCTTGATGGCCGGGATGCCGCGGATCAGATCGCAAGCGGGAGCCATGTCGTTTTGCTGTCCGGGGCCGAGGACGGAGCGGATCGGCAAGCCCAGGGCATCGACTACGGCGTGGATCTTGGTGCCGAACCCGCCCCGCGAACGCCCGAGAGCCTGGGCTTGAGCACCCCCTTTTTACCCGTGCCCCAGCCGCCTGGGCCTGGGCTCGGATCACGGTTGCGTCAATCGCCAACCACTCAATATCAGGATCATCCGATACCGCCGCAAATATCCGATCGATCACGCCTTGTTCTACCCAGCGATAATAGCGGCGCTTGGCGGTCTGGTAAGGGCCGAACATCTCGGGAAGATCACGCCAGCGTCCACCTGATCGCGCCAACCAGAGCAAGGCGTCCAGAAACAGCCTGCCGTCGCTGCGCGGACCCCGCTTGCCTTTGCGACCGCCCGGAACAAACTCGCGCAGCCGCTCCCACTGATCGTCCCGCAGAACTTCACCTTCCACACCAGCCTCCAAAAGCCAGCGTTGAAGCAGAAATCTGTCACGCCGTGAATCCCTCAAATGTCACTACAGCCTAGTCCCAGCGTCATAAGCATCAGCGTGCCGCAAAGATCGGCCTCATCCATGTCACGCACGATGAACACCATGCGCGTGCGGCGATCTCGTTCGGCCATGCGTCGAGTGTGACCGGCGAGTGCAGGATATGCTGGACGCCGTGGATGACCAGCGGCTTGTCCAGGCCCGCAATGTTGACGATGCCTTTGATCCTCAGAACATCGGGACCTTTGAAGGTCGTAAGAATGCCGATCCAGCGGTCGAAGGCCGTATCCTTCAGGGGCTTCTCGAAGGTCAGGCAGATCGCCCGGATACGATCATCATGACGGTTTACGTCATGATGATCGCCGTGATGATGATGGTGATGATGGTGATGATGGTGATGATGGTGATGATGGTGATCGTCGCGGACGTGATGAGCATGAGCATGGTCGTCGGGCTCGAACGCCTCGGCGTTGAGCCAGCGCTGGACATCCGGACTCTTGGTCGCGGGATTGTAGATGCCCGCGTCGAACAGCCGCGCGGGCTCGACGATCCCGTTGGTCACGAGGATGATGGGAGCCGCAGGATTGAGCGCGCGCAGCCTCGCTTTCAGCGCTTCCGCCTCCATGCCGGAGACGATGTCGGTTTTGGTGAGCAGGATCCGATCGGCGACCGCCGCTTGCTTGACCGACTCCTCCTGCATGTCGAGTGAACCCATGCCGGTCGCGGCGTCGACCGTCGTGATCACGCCATCGAGGCGATAGAGGCTCTGCAAATGATCGTCTGTCATCAGCGTGTGCAGGATCGGCGCTGGATCGGCGAGTCCCGTCGTCTCGATCACCAGCCGGTCGAACCAGCAAACGCCGTCCCGTGCGAAACGGAACGGCGCGTCCCGCAATGTGCGCAGCAGATCGCCGCGGATGGTGCAGCACAGGCAGCCGCCCATCATCTCCACTACCAGGTCCTCGCTCGTGCGCGCGATCAGATCGTGATCGAGGCTGATCGCGCCGAACTCGTTGATGATGACAAGCGCGCGGCTCATGGCCGGATCGCGCACCAGATGGTTGAGCACGGTCGTCTTGCCGCTGCCGAGAAAGCCGGTGAGAACCGAAACGGGGATCAGCGAGGATGCACCAGAGAGGATCAGGCCCATGCTGCCCTCTGGGATGGTCGCGAACGGGAAATGTCGAGCTGGTACATGTCAGTTTCTCGGGAGAGGCCCGGTGGACGGTTAGGCAAAGGGCGAACTCAGGGGATGACCGCACAGGCGACCCTGTCCCCCGCCCCGCCGATCGGCTGAGTCTTGTAGTCATCGGGATTGGCATGGATCACCAGAGCGGCGCCGTCGGCATCCTTGAGCGCGGGCCGGCCGCCGCTTGCGGTCAGCGACACCAAAGTCGAATGGAGCTCGACGATCGCCGTCCCATCGGGAGCGACGTAGAGATTGGGCAGGTCCCCTGCGTCATTGGCATCAGCGACCAGGAACCCGTGGACCACCGGCGTCATGGCATGGACATGCGCGCCCGCGCCCCTGAAGGCCGTGTCGCTGCAATCGCCTTTCTCATGGAAGTGCATGCCGTGCCAGCCTGGAGGGAGATCCCGCGCCTCGACCCGCAGCAGCACACCATGTGGCGTCTCCGTCACCAGGACCGTGCCAATCTCTTTTCCCGTCGCATCGATCAGCCTGCCAGGTTCGGCCGCCGTGGCGGCGGAGGCGCAAGCCCCCAGCAACAACGCGGACCATGAAAGCTTCATCGATGTACTCCGGACAGTGGGGCCAGGACCGGCGTCGCAACATCCGATGCGACGGTAACTTGCGATACGATGTATCATATCCTATTGAAGAAATCAGACAAGCTATTCATTCCTATGGATCCCTCCATGCGTCTGCTCGCCGGCCTTTCCTTCCTTGCCGTGGTTGCGACCACAACCCCGTTTCCCCTCTCCGCCCAGACGCCGCCCCCGCTGATCGAGCGAGCGCGCCTGTTCGGCAATCCCAGCAAGGTGCAGGCGCGGCTCAGCCCGGACGGCAAATGGATTTCATGGATCGCGCCGCGCGACAGTGTGCTCAACATCTGGGTCGCGCCGTTTGCCGGTCCGACGAACGGCCGACCGCTGACGGCGGAGACGGCGCGGCCCATAAGGAGCTATTTCTGGGCGCCGGACAGCTCGCAGATCCTGTTCGTCAACGACAAGGGTGGAGACGAGAACTTCCTCCTCTACAGCGTCGATCCGGTGAGCGCGCAGCAGCGCACTTTGACGCCGTTCGAGAAGACCCGGGTCGAGATCGTCGGAACGAGCGATCATGTCACCGATCGCATCCTCCTCGGCCTCAACAATCGCGACCCGCGCTGGCACGATGTCTACAGCCTTGACCTCAAGACCGGTCCGCGCGTCAACAAGGCGGAGTCCGACCAGATCGTCTCGGCGATGGCGGCGAAAAACATTCCCGTCACCTATGTTCTCTTCCCGGATGAAGGGCACGGCTTCGCGCGGCCGGAGAACAACATCGCGTTCAACGCGGTCGCCGAGAACTTCCTGAAGACCTGTCTCGGCGGGCGATCGGAGCCGATCGGCGACGCGCTGAAGGCTTCGAGCGCGCAGGTCCCCCATGGCGCGCAATTCGCCAGCGGTCTGGCAGAGGCATTGTCGGGTCGATGAAAGCGGGACTGATCGCCACGACCGGCCCTGAGATCGGCGCAGGAACAAACGGCACGCATGTCGTTCAAGGCACCGACCCGGTGGTCCTGGCAGGCATTCGCGCTCCCGAGATCACGCTCGCGCTCTGGCAACGCTCTCCATGTGCAGAGATTTCCGACTGGCTCACGACCGTGGACTTCGACGCAATCGAAGACCTTCGCTTCGAGACCGAGCTGGCTGCACTTGGCGACGATGTCCGCGAGGGCCTCATGGAGGCCGGCTATCCCGATGTTGCCGCGCGCGAACTGCTCGCGACCGACATCGCCGATCTGGCGCGGCGATTCCTGACGCTCATGGACGAGAATCATGCCGTGATCCGCCTCGAAGTAGTCGAGGATGATGCCTGTCGGCGTTTCCATGCCGACTATGTGACGACGCGCCTGATCAGCACCTATGCCGGCCCCGGCACGGAATGGCTGGGTCAGGCGGACGCTGCCGCCCTCGGCGAAGGCGTCCCCATGTCAACGCTCACGATCCACCGTCTTGGTACCGGCGACGTCGGCCTCTTCAAAGGCCGCCTATGGGCGCCCGAAAATGCCATCAGCCATCGCTCGCCGCCGATTGCCGGCACCGGCAAGCGGCGGCTCGTGCTGGTGATCGACCCCGGCAAGGAACCGGCCGCCGTCCTGGCCTGAACCTTCAGATCAGGCGGAGCTGGAAAGCCGCGGCGTCAGGCGTGGGCAATCCAGCCCCGCCACGTGAAGGCGGCATAGAAGAGCGCGACATCGGCAAAGCCCGCATCGCGTAATATGGCTTCGTCGTGCGATGGATCGAGCATCGGCACATGCGCGTCCACCGTCGCGCACATCTTCTCGACCTGCTCCGGATCGGCGCCGGATGCGAACGCAAAGGCGGCATAGCGGGAGAGCCAGAGGGCGCGTTCCTCTCCCTGCGGAAAGCTCGAATGCGCCGCCACGAAGGGCGCGCCGGGTTTGAGCCGGCGATGGAGCTCGCGGGTCGTCCGCGTTCGCTCCTCCGGATCCAGAAAGTGCAGCGTCAGGAGGCAGGTCGCCGCATCGAACGGCCCTTCCGGGGCGTCGTCGATATAGCCTTCGCAGAAGGTGACACGAGCGGCGTCCGGACCGAGCACGCGCCGCGCCTCGTCCAGCATGGCGCCCGCTGGGTCGACGCCAACGAAGGTCCAGCCCGGATGCACGCCGGCGAGCGCCTTCAATTCCAGTCCACCGCCCGCGCCGAGCACCAGCACGCGGGCATTCTCGGGCGCGCGCTCGGCGAGCAGGATCGCGGTCATGCGGTGCAGGTCGGCAATGCCGGGCACGAACCGCTGCGGGCCTTCGCCATAGCGTCTCGCATGCTCGGGATCTTTGAAGGATGCGAGCAGCGCCTGCATCGTGTCGTCATGGGGCATGAACGATCTCCAGATCGATGGACTGTTTGTGGGTGGCGAGCCGGTGGTGGAAATCGGCGCTCAGCATCTGCAGCGTGACATCGCCGAGACGCGCGAGCAGCAGCGCCTCCGCTTGCCGGAAGCTGTCGGCGAGCGCCGCATTGACCGCCAGTTCGACCAGGCAGCCCGGCGCTTCCGTGCGGTTACCGATCGCCAGCAGCGTCGGACAACCGAGCGCTTCGTAGATGTCGCGCAAACTGACGCTGGCGAGATCGCAGGCCAGGGTCCAGCCGCCACCACGGCCCTTTTCGGAGTGGACATAACCTCGCTCGCGCAGGCCGGCCATGATGCGGCGGATCACGACGGGGTTGGTCTGCATTGCGCGGGCCAGGGTCTCTGAGGTCACGGGGCCGTCATGCTCGGCCATGTGGAGCAGGACGTGCAGAACACCTGACAGGCGGCTATCGCGTTTCATGTAACTTTGATAATTACTTATAGAAGCAGATTCAAGCCAGGAAGAGGCTCGATGCGAGATTCAACCAGGCTCGTCGCAGACGAGGCAGCGGGCGAGGTCGGACGCTAAGCGACTGTGAAGCCCACCTCCTCGCTGGCCTGGCACACGTCGGCTTGTTGGCCCAACCTACCCGCGCTAGAGGGCCGCACTTCGATCGTAAGATGGGAGAGGCTCCGCAATGACCCAAGGCGCTGACGAACCCTGTGCTCCGCCTCGTTGCCAACAATGCTGACGATGGCTGCATGTGCTTCAGGACCGACCCGCCACACGTGAAGATCGGCAATCTCAAAATCACCGTTTTCGAGGCGTTGCCGCACCTGCTGTTCGACGGGCGCGACCGTCCGATCGAGCAGGACCGCGGCGGTATCGCGCATCAGCGTCCATGACCATCGCGCGATAACGACGCCGCCAACAATTCCCATCGCCGGATCGAGCCAGGTCCAGCCAAGAAATCGCCCTGCCAGCAAGGCCAGGATGGCGAGCACCGAGGTCAGCGCATCGGCAAGGACATGGAAAAGGCGATCGCAAATTATTGTCCGCGCCATGATGGCCATGAGGTCCGCCCGACAACAGCGCCGCGCTCACGATATTGACCACCAGTCCGAACACGGCGACCAGCGTAGCATCGCTATACGCGACCGTTACTGGCTGCACGAAACGCCCAATCGATTCGATCCCGATCCCGATCCCGATCCCGATGGCGATGATTGCCAGCACCAACGCCGAGGCGAAGCCGGACAGATCTCCGACCTTGCTCGACGGTCAGCTTGCGCAGCCAGGGCATGAACAGTTCGGGCCTGATCGGCGCGTCCGAACTGAGCGAGACCGAAGTGATCGCGTCGTCATGCTCATGATCGTCCTCGGAGAGGAAATTGGGCTCGATCTCAAGGATACGATCGAGATCGAACGCGCCACGCTCCAGCACTTCCTCCAGAGGGACGACGCAATTCTGCGTCTCGTGGAGCCGCGCCTGCCCGTTGATCGCGCGAATGCGCTGCCGAACCTCTTCGAGCGCCTGCTCCGTGACCAGGTCGGTCTTGTTGAGCAGGATCACGTCGGCAAAAGCGATCTGCTCTTCGGCCTCATGGCTGTCCTCCAGGCGCGCGAGGATGTGCCGCGCGTCCACCACGGTCACGATCGCGTCGAGGCTGGCGCGGGCGCGCACATCGTCGTCGACAAAGAAGGTCTGCGCGACGGGCGCGGGATCGGCGAGCCCTGTGGTTTCGATCACGATGGCGTCAAAGGAGCCCTTGCGCTTCATGAGCCCTTCGATGATGCGGATCAGATCGCCGCGCACGGTGCAGCAGATGCATCCGTTGTTCATCTCGAACACTTCCTCGTCGGCATCGACGATGAGGTCGTTGTCGATGCCGATCTCGCCGAACTCGTTCACGATCACGGCATATTTTCGACCATGATTCTCGCTCAGGATGCGGTTGAGCAGCGTGGTCTTGCCCGCTCCCAGATAGCCGGTAAGCACCGTGACAGGGATAGCAGAGGAAGCAACTGGCATAGGTATACCCCATTGGGATATGATATATTGTCTCCTATGCACGCCAGCCGCGATATTGCAACCACTAACTGCCTCGGACCTGACCTTGATCCTCGCGGCTTGAACAGCGCGGTCATTGTTTTCGCTCAGCGTATCATTGCGATAGTCGGTATAATTGCCGCGAACCACCAATATGCCCTTGTCGAGCACCCGATAGTCGACACCGGCGCCGATGACCTTGGCCCGGCGCTGCATGTCATAGTCATATTCGCGCACCTGCCCTTGGCCATTGGTGAAGCTGGCCTGGCCCGCACCGGTCTGGGTGACGGTACGGCTGATCGTATCGACGATTACCGGCGCATCCCGTTTGATCGTCACTGCCGAGGTTTCAACCAGCCTGCGCGCCGTGACGAGGATTTCTCCATTATCGTCATTCACGTCCCCGGTAGTTTGCGCCTGGACAGGGCAGGCAAGTATGGAAGCGCAGGCGGCTGCTGAAACCAGCAAACTGCGGCGCAGCATATCGGTCTTTCTCATCGGGAATCCCCTAGTCACTGATTTTTCAAGTCGGGCGGGGAATAGAAGGCCGACATGACATTTATGTTAAGCTGGACAACTTAATATAATTTGCATTGACCCGGCGCGTGGGACTGGGGCATCGCCAAACCATGCAAAAGGCGCTTGAAACCCTTACGGCCGGCTCGCGGCTGCTTCTCGACATGCTGTGGCGCAACGGCCCGCTTTCGCGCGCGCAATTGGCTGGCTTGACGGGTTTCACCCGCGCAGCCGTGACGCATATGGCCGATGATCTGATCGGACGCGGCCTGCTGCTGGAACAGCCCGCCGAAAAGGGCCGGCGGGGCCAGCCTGCGCGCCCGCTCGCCCTGCGCGGCGCGATGGGCTATGCGATCGGCATCAACTTCTCCACCACCTATGCCGAGGTTGGTTTCGTCGATTTCGCGGGCAAATTGCTCGACCGTGCTGCCTTCGCCATCCCTGCTCCGACCCCGGAGCAGATCGGTATGCGCGCTGTCGCGGAGATCGAGCGGCTGATCAAGCGTCACGGTCTGGCGCGCGCGCAACTGATCGGGCTTGGCGTCGCCGTCCCGACCGACTTCAACACCCAGGGCGTGGCGATTGCCCATCGCTTCTTCCCCGAGATTGCCGGTCCCGGCTTGGCGGGCCGCTTTTCGGCCAGCCTCGGCATGCCTGTAGTCGTCGAAAATGACGGACGATCCGCCGCCATCGGTGAGCGCCTCCTCGGCATCGGCAGCGCCTACCGCACCTTCATGCTCGTGCATCTCGGCCATGGCGTCGGAGGGGGTCTCGTGATCGACGGCGCCCCCTTCCGGGGCGCTCTGGGCAATGCAGGCATCCTGGGGCAATACTATCCCTATGGACAGCCCCGGCCTTCTGGAACCGACCTGCTGGAAACGCTCCAGGCCGACGGTTTCCCCGCTACCGATTTCGATTGGCTCGAAAACGCTCCTGAAGCCTGCCGACCTCTCGTGGAAAGCTGGGTGCAGCGCGCCGCCGCGCAATTATCGCCCGAGTTGGCGCGCATATCCCGCTTTTTCGGCCCCGAGGCCGTGATCCTGGCCGGACGACTGCCGCCGGCCACTCTTGGCGCACTGGCTGCCGCGATCGATTTCAGCGCGATCCTGCGCCCGCTGGACGAACTTCCGATCACGCCCCTGCGGGCCTCCGAACTGGGGGCGGCGGCAGGTGTGATCGGCGCCGCCGCGGTCCCTATCCTCAATGCGCTGATGCCGGGAATCCCCGTCAACGGAAAAAGCTGAGCAGCCGGGCGACTGGCCTTGTCGGGAATGCTTCACTTTCGGGTCACATCAACCGTCTAGGAGCCTGTCAGCAACACCAGGGGGACACCCGATTTTCGGCCAGGCAGATATTCGGCGGACCACGCTTGCCTATGGCTTTGCCCATCTCGGCAAAAGCCTGTTCTGGTATACGAGCGAACTGCTCTTCGCCTATTTTCTCACCGAATTCGTGGGCCTTCCCTTTCACTATATGGGAATCGTCATCGCCGCCGGGTTTCTCGTCAGCGCAGCGATCGACCTTGCGGTTGGCGCGGGGCTGGCGCGGCATATGGCCTCCGCCGCTTCGGCAAGCCGCATCCAGTTCTTCGGTTCGGTCTTTTGCGCGGCGAGCCTGGTCGCGGTGTTCCTCGGGGCATGGATGCCGAGCGACCTGCGGTTCGGCTATGCGCTGACCGCCGGCATCATCTTCCGCCTGAGCTTTGCAACCTATGATATCCCGCAAAACGCCCTCATGGCGCTGGCAACGATTGATGCGCGGGAACGGCTGCGGATCGCATCGGTTCGAATCTGGTTCAGCGGCGCGGCAACCCTGATCGTCGCGGTCACCATCGGGCCCTTGGTTGCGCGGCGCGGTCAGGCCGATACGGTTCCCTTTTTCCTTGGCCTTGCCACCCTGTTCGGGATCGCGGCTATCGGCAGCGCTGCGGTTCTCGCTCATTTCCTGCGTAATCGCCGGGCTACCCAAACAGCCGAGACAGGCGCCGCGGCCCCGCCGGGGCGCTTTCTGGCCGATTTCTGGCTGCTGCTCCTAGTGATGGTCGCAACCTCTGCCTTCACCCCGGCCTTTGGCAAGCTTGAGCCCTACTTTGCGAGCTATGCGCTGCGCTCCGCCTGGTGGGGCGGCGCCGTCATCATTCTGATGGCGGCCGGGATCATTGCCGGACAGCCGATCTGGATGCGCCTGTCCAACCGTATGCCAGGAGGCGTGCTGATGCTGCTCAACGCACTGCTGCAAATCGCGGCGCTGGCGATCTTCTGGTGGTTCGGGCCGGTCTGCCCCAGCATGGCGGCAGCCTCGGCCTTCGCATTCGGCCTGGGCAATGGCGGGGTCGGCATGGTCCAATGGGCGGCCTTCAGCGAAACGGTCGCGCGTCTGGGACAAGGCCGGGTCGGGTTTAGCTACGGCCTGTTCGCCGCGACCAGCAAGATCGCGCTAGCGGCAGGCGGCATTCTGCTTTCCGTCGCACTCGCCCGGACCGATCTGCATGACGCCAACAGCATCGGTCTCACATCCCTCATGGCCGCCATTCCGGGACTTGGCGCCCTTGGCTGCGCCCTGGCCGGCGTGGGACTGTTCCTTACCGAGCGGCAGCGCAAGCCCGTCTTCGTAGCCGCCGGACCGGACCTTGGCATCTCTACAAAACTGTCACATTAAATATCCCTACAGTATTTATTTTGACGCCGAGGAACGCACAATCCATGCAGTCGATCCGGCGCGCCGCCACCTTGTCGGCGATTGTCTGCCTGCTGGCCGGCGCTGGCGCCTCGCCTGGCGCAATGTCGGCAGGCGGACCCAGGAACTCAGCGTCGACGGTTCGACCTGATTGTCGATGACACCGGCAGTTCGACCAAGCTCGGCTATTCGATCACCAAGCGCTTCGAGATGGTCGGCGAAATCTGGAACTCGCCAACAACAAGCAGTCTTTCACCAACGCCAATTTCGTCTCGGGCCTGCCCAACTGATATGAGCGGGACCAATATGGCCGCGCCCTTTGGTTCGGCTTCAAACTGAAGATGTAGCCGTCAAGACGACGGGCTCCATCATTGCTCTTCGGATCGGTGATGCGTCTTCATCCCGGCGCCGGCAACGCCGAACTCAGGGATCAAGCGGATCGCTCGAATCCCGATGCAAGGACGCCAGCACGGGCCGGAATGGCAGATCGAACGCGGAAATCCTCCGTCCCAATTGTGCTGGAACATATCCGAGTTCCGACCGGCTTCGTGCTGCGAAAGTTTCGCTCTCGATATAAGTGCTCTGGCTTTCGCTGGTGACGATCAAGGCATCCCGATCAAACGGGATGCCGGCACGAAACATCAGGCGAGCGACGTTACGCAGGTTGGTCGTCGTATGCCGGGCATGCGGCTCGACCATGATCGCTTCGGCGGGGACGCCATAGCGCTCCATCAGTTCCCGCCGCATCTCCAGACCTTCGTTGAACGATGTATGGGCCGGATGCACATTGCCGCCCGACACGATGATCACGGGTGCCAGGCCATCCCGCCAACGACTAACAACAGTCATCAGCCTGAGTTTCCCGAACGATCCGAGCGCCGCGTCCGGCGTATCCGGTCCATCGCCGGGGACGATGAGGGCAGTGTAGCGATATCGCCGCCAGTCGACGCTCCTCAAATGCTGAATTACGGGAGCGTTAAGACCTGTCTCAAGCGGTTCGAAGCGCGCGGCATCTTCACGATCGTTCAAGTAAAGCAAATTCAGCGCGAACCGCAGCGAAGGCTCGAAAAAGAGCGAGGAACGGTCGAATTGCTCGCCAAGCGTCGCATGCAGAGACTGGATGAGGGCAGCAAATTCCGGGCTCGCGACATCGAAACCGATCGAATCGATGTTCGGGTAACGCGGTGCATCTCCGTTTCCGTAGATTGCCAGGATATGGTTGACGCCAGCTGCGGCATCGCGCCACGCCGCCGCAAGGAAGGCTTCATCCTCAAGGCCGGCGTGACGCTCGAACGCGCCCGAGGCACGCAGATGGGGACCGACCAGCGCCCTCACAAGCGCAGGTTCGTTCAGCGCCGCCGCTACAGCGTCGATCTCCTCCGTGCGCCATATATAGGCATCGACGATGCAACGGGGACGCGGCGAGCATCGATCGGCGGCGGCAACCCGCGTCGACCGAACTTCGGCGATCGCTCGCAAGCGCGCGCTGCCAAGGAGTAGCGCGCGTGCGGCCGAAATCTCGCGCATGAGCGTGAACAGATAGAAGTTGCGCCCTTCGACCGTCGTCCCCCCATTGACCCATCGATAAGTGGGGTCAGCCGCTTGACGGGCTGCGGCGGTCGCCGGAGCGATCGTTAGGCCGATCAGGAGCATAAGCAGGATGACCCATCCAGGCTTGCCCTTGGGCATCAGAACTGCACCCCGACGCTGAAGTGAAACGAACGGTCGATCTGGGTCTTGCCGAAAAGGAAGTTGAAATCGTTGTCATCCGCCAGTTGGACCCGATCCGCACTGGTGAGATTACGTCCCTCGATCGACAGGATCACATGCGGCGTAAGCCGGTAGCGGATGGAGGCGTCGATCTGGTCATAGGCGGCTTCGGCCTGCGTTAGTGAGGTCATGAACTGGCCGGTATGGTTCCAGGCGACCCGCCCTTCGAAGCCCCCATAGGTATAGGAGAGCGCCGCGTTCGCCATGAACTTCGGTTGCCCGATCCGGCGATTGATCGTCGTCGTACTGATGCTGAGGTCATCGCCGGAGCCCTGCGAGGCGATCGTCATTTCGCCATCGAGGAAAGTGACGTTTGCGGACAGGCCGAAACCGGAAAGCGCGCCGGGCAGAAATGGCATGCGTCCCAGCACGGCGCTCAGTTCGATCCCCTTCACCTTGGAGCCGACGGCGTTGATGTTTTGGCGGAACTCGGCGCTTTGCCCTTCATAATCGCCGAGCGTCCGAAGCTGAAAGATGTCGCCCCGGATGTCCTTGTAGAACAGGGCCGCTGACACCAGGCCATCGCCGCCGTTGAAATAATGCTCGATCGACAGATCGAAATTGTCGGCCCGGCGCGGGCGCAAATCCGGATTGCCGCGCGTGACAATGACATCGACCGCCGCATCGCTCGCCGCATCGGTGACTGTCGTGGTCGCGGCGAGGTCGCCGGGATTGGGGCGCCCGAGCGTGCGCGAATAGGCCGCACGCACGATCAGGCCGGGCGCGAGATCATAGCGGAGATTCGCGGAAGGCAGCCAATTGCCGAATGTCCCGCCGACAACGCCGCTTTGCCCCGCTGCGTCGGCGCTGAAATCCGTGTGCTCATAGCGTGTGCCCGCGATGAGCTTGAATCGCTCTCCTATGAAGGTCGCCATCGCGAAACCCGACGCGACCTTCTCGACATAGGTGAAATCGGAGCTGGTCGAAGCACTGGCGTCACGAACCAGGGTCACCGTGTCGAAGAAGGATTGAAGTTTCCGCGTATCGATCAGCAGAAAGGGTTCGGGCTGGTAAATCGACGCATAGCTGTCCGCCGAAAGGAAGTCGGCCAGTTTGAGTGTGGCGCGGTCCGCTGCTGAGAGATCATATTGTTCATTGTCGCGCTCTCTGCGCAGCCGGCGATATTCCGCACCGGCCTTGAAACCGAAGCCGTACGCTCCCCTTTCCGCATTCCAGGCATAGGTCAGCTTGGCGTCGAAAACGCCTTCCTCGGTATGGAGATCGCGGTAGCGCGCCTGGGTGGCGGTATAGTTCGCAGGATCGGCGAAATAGGCCGGATCGTCGACCTCGGCGCGGGTCTGGACAAGGTGCGAGGTATCGAAATCGAAGCCCAGCGCCGTATTGCGGGAGGTCGCGAAAGCCAGGGCCGGCGTCTCGTGGTCGAATATCTGGACGCCGTAGCCGACCGTCCCGAACAGATGGCCCTGCTCGCCGAATTTCTGGTCCAGCGCTGCCTGGACACCGCGCCCTTGCGTGGCGATGGGGAAATAGTCCGCAGTTACATTGTTGAGCGCCATCAATGCGCGCCCCGTGGTCGGGCTCGTTTCAGTGATGTCCTGCGAACGAATTTGAAGATTGTTGACGTAGCGCGTCTCCGTTTCCTGTTGCTTGTACCAGTAGCCCGAGAGGAAGGCATAGGTGTCGCCCTGCTTGTATTCGAGCTTGCCGTTACCGCCATAACGCTCCTGGTCATTGCCATAGATGGTGGTGTTGAAACGGTCGCCCGGGGTGATGTTCGGGAAGACGTCCGTCAAACCGTTGACCGAGAAGAACTTGACCTGATCGCGCGGGCGGACCTGATACAGCCCCGTCATCACCAGGCCAAACTGCCGGTCAGATCCAAACCGCGTCGAGACCGTTGCTTCAACACGTTTGGGTAGGGCGTTATCGCCCGGCACATCTGTCAGTTCATAGTAGCTCACCGTGCCGCGCCCGACCAGGCTGAAGCCAGGATGGTCGAAGGCGCTGCGGGTCACGAGATTGATTTGTCCGCCGACCGAGCCGCCGTCGAGGTCGGCCGTGAAGGTCTTGTAGACTTCCAGCCGCTTGACGGAAATCGATGGCAGGAACTCGAGATCGACCGCGCGCCCCGTGCCGCCGAAATCGCCGGAAGAAGGCAAGGACAGACCATCGAGCGTGACGACGTTCAGATTGGCGTCTATGCCGCGCACATTGACGAAACGTCCCTCGTCCTCGTCGAACTGGCTCGTGACGCCCGCAATACGCCGCAAGGCATCGGGAATGTTGAAGTCGGGCACGGCGCCGATGTCGTCCGATGAAAGCGAGTCCACGACGATGTCGGCGCTGCGCTTGACATCGATTTCCCGCTCGGCCCGGTAGCGCGAGCCAGTGACGAGGATGTCGGAAGCAACCGCAATGCCCTGGGCCTGGAGATCAGCTTGCGTTGTTTGCGCATGGGCGGGAAATGCGAGAATCCCCAACGAACTGGACGCGAGCAACAGCTTCGCGCGAACAGCGGATCGATACATGGTCATCCCCTTGATGGCAGCGCGCGGCGCGGCGTTTGACATGGGGATTTGTAGAATCTGCAAGTTAAACTAATTAGACTAGTTTAAGTGTAATCATGCAAAAAGGCGTGCAAAGGCAGGTGCGCCGCTCCCATGGCGACGATCCCGGGCCCCAGGGACGAGTTCATAATCATCGGAGCTGGGCGAGCGAGATCCCGCTCGAAAAGAGACTGTGGAATGGCGGCGGCCAAGGCCGCCGTGAGTGATTCCGGTATTCCGCCCGCGATGACGACGAGGTCGGGATCCAGCCAGGCCCAGGCAGCCTCGACCGCTTGCAGGAGTTGATCGCCCGCTCTTCTCGACCATGCCTGGACGATGTCGGCGCTTTCGGGATCGCTCAGGTCGATGTCGCTGAGCGTCGTAGCAGCAAGGCCGGCTGCGCGCAGCAAGGCAAGCAGATCGCTTCCAGATGGACGTGGTTGCTGCAAAGGATAGTAGCCGCCGATCTCGCCGGCATTGCCGTGCGCGCCCCGGATCGGGCGACCATCGATCACCGCACCGCCGCCGATGCCATAGTTCACAAGCAGCAGAACCAGGCTTCGCGACTGGATCGCCTCTGGCGCATAGGATTGCGCAAGAGCTGCGGCGGTCGCGTCATTCTCGATCCAGACAGGTAGTCCAAGCGCCGTTTCGAAGACATTCTTCAAGGACTGGCTGCGCCAATCCCGATGCTCCTCGACCACATGCATGCGTGCCATGTCGTTGAAGAAGAATCCCGGTAGCGCGAATCCGACACCCAGCACACGTTTGGGGTTGGTCAGGTGCGCCTTGCGCGTCATCGCTTCAATATGTCGGCCGACAATCGCCGTGACAGTCTCCACCGCATTGTCCCGCAGCCACTCCTCTTGTTCGTCGATGACACCGCCGGTGAAATCCATGGCGACAGTCCGCACGCTTCCCGGCGCCAGGCCAACACCAAAACTCATGGCCCCGCTCGGATTGAGGGACAATGGCAAGGCCGGTTGACCCCGTTGCCCTTTCAGGCGGTCGCCTTCCATGATGAGCCCGGCAAGCAACAGATCGCGCGTGAGCGAAGTCACCGGACCGGAGTTCATGTCCAGCGCTCGGCTCAGGGCGGCGCGGGTAACGGGCTGTTCGCGGCGAATCTCCGTCAACAATCGACGATGGGAATCATTGACCTTGAACGGAAGCCGCATTCTTCCTGCCTACCAGCTAAACTTCCTTTTAGAGTATAAATTTAGCTTCGATATTTCCAATAGATAAATCGATGGCATGGCCGCGGCAATGAACACGCATTGCTTGCTGCTGCTGGCTTAGGGTCACGTCATTTTCTCTTTGCACAGGCGCATGCATCTGCCGAAGGCGATGATCCCGTGCGGTGTCGATGAGCATCTGTCGAGCGTTAGCCACTCGGGCACCCCTCCGGCCCGACCATCACCAGCGTGAGATATCTTCGCAGCACAATTGCTCAAGCACAGTGATGCAATTCGCGATCGCGGCCAGGCTGGCGATCTCATAACCATGCGTGTTGTGTGTCGGAAAGGCGAGGCAGGCCCCGCGAGGGGCGTGGCCGTTCTTCATGGCAATCGAAGCGTCGCTGCCGAAATCATTGACCACCGACTGCTGCAGCGCGACGCCCGCCTGCCGTGCGGCGTGGGCGATGCGTGCGTTGAGCTCTTCGTGATAGATGCCGTATCCGTCCTGCGCATAGATGACGGGGTCGGGACCATCGACGACGTCATATTCGCTCGACATCGGCGCGATCTCGAGCGCGATGATCGCGTCGACGGACTCGTGGTTGGTGAAATAGAGCGCACCGCAGCCGCCCACCTCCTCCTTGGTCGAACCGATCAGGCAAATTTCCGAGACTGGGCTTTTGATCCGCTTGGCGAGTTCAATGAGAATCGCAACCGATGCTTTGTTGTCGAGCGTGTAGCTGGCGATGTACTCGCCGAGCCGGAAGGGGGCCTTGCGGTGCCGACCGACCACGACGCGCGAGCCCGGACGGACGCCCGCCTCATCGAGGTCGGCGCGATCGAGCTTGGTCTCGATCCAGGCGTCGTGCCATTTGACTGGTGCCGATTCCTGCTGCGGATGTTGCGGCGAGGCATGCGAGACGTGGCGCGAGCCGAAGCTGAGAATGCCTTGGATCGTGCATTGGTCGCCGAGGATGTCGACCACCCCTTCGCCGTAAACCCATGGGAAGGAACCGCCGAGGGCACGCAGCTTCAATCGGCCACCCTCGTCCAGCGTGCTCACGCAGGCGCCGATCTCGTCCTTGTGCGCGGTGATCGCCAGCCGGCCCGGCCCGCTGCCGGGAATCCGCGCGACGAAATTGCCGCTCGCGTCGATCGCGGCGGGAACCCCAATCTCCTCGAACCGGTTGAGCAGGAAGGCGTCGATCTCGCCTTCGACGCCGCTCGGCGAATGGCACATGACAAGCTCGCCGATGAGGGCGAACAGGACGTCGTGCTGGGTCATGTCATGGCTCCTGGCAGGAGTGGTGAGGAAAGGGAACTCACGCAGGCTCGAAACGGCGGAGCCACTGGTCGAGAAGGCGGACGCCATAGCCGGTGGCGTTCTTGCCGCTGTAGGCGGAGCGGCGCGCCGCCCAGGCAGTGCCAGCAATGTCGAGATGCGCCCAGGGCGTGTCGCCGACGAATTTTTGGAGGAGCTTCGGTCCCGATACCGGTGCGCTGACGCCGACGCCCAGCGCTCCCGCGAAGGTGCTCATGTTCGCGACGTCGGCGACGGGCGTTTCCACGACATAATCCTGGTTCGCCTCGCAAGGCATGCGCCACAGGCGCTCGCCCGTCGCCTCGCCCGCGGCGATCAGATCGGACGCGAGGCGGTCGTCGTTGGAGTAGATGGCGGCATATTCCTCCAGCAGCGCGATCGCCACCATTCCGGTGAGGGTCGCGACGTCGACGATATGGCCGGGCTTGTAGGTCAGGATGCCATGGGCGATGCCGTCGGCAAGCACGAGTCGGCCTTCGGCATCGGTATTGACGATCTGGATGGTGAGGCCGCCGAGCGAGCTGATCACGTCGCCGGGCCGAAAGCTGCGCGCGTCGACGGCATTTTCGGCCATCGGCACCACAGCGACGACATTGCAGCGCGCAGCGCGTGACGCGGCGAGCTCGACCGCGCCGAGCACCGCCGCCCCGCCGCCCATGTCGAAGCCCATCTTCGCGATGCCGGTCGCCCCGCTCTTCAGATTGAGGCCGCCGGTGTCGAAGGTGAGGCCCTTGCCGACAAGAACGGCATCCCAGCCCTCGCGTTCGGGCGCGCCGCGCCATTCGACGACGGTGAGCAGCGGACCATGTTCGGAGGCGCGGCCGACAGCCAGCAAGGCTTCGGCGCCCATCGTCTCCAGGGCGGTGGCGTCGAACAGGCGAACCGAAGCGCCGAGCGGCTCGAAGATGGCCGGCAGTTCGCCTGCCCAGATCTGGGGTGTCAGCCGGTTCGCCGGTGCCTCGATCCAGGCGCGCGCGCGATTGACGATCGCGGCGGTCCTGCGGGCGGCCTTGCATGCTCCTTCGGCCCGCGAAGCGACGAGCAGCCGGCGCGGCCGCGGAGCCGGGTCGGGAAATTTGCGGCCGTTCGCATAGCCGAAGCTGTGCAATTGGGCGCCGAGAAGGATTTTCTCGAGCATGGTATCGTCCAGCGAAGCCATGTCGCGCAGCCGCGCCGTTTCGAGCCGGAGCGCGGTCATCGCTTCGGTCAGGCTGCCGCCGAAGCTCGCCCAGTCGTGCTCGCTTGCCGCGCCGCACGTCGGTGTGCCGATCAATATGGTGCGCGTCTGCCTGCCGCTTGAAGGCAGGACGTCAAGCCATTCGCCCGGCTTGGCCGCGAAGCCGGCATCGGCGGCAAGATCGATGAGGCGATCGTCGCCGCCCTCGATCCGCAGGCGGGTCTCTACGGCGAAGACCGGCACCAGTTCGGGCGCCGGCTCGTCGGAGCAACGGACTTCGATTTGCCTCCAGCCGGTCATTGCGGTGTTTTCCTTGCTATGCTTTCGCTGTTTCGGCGGCTTGCCGCCGGGGCGCGATGATTTCGGCGCGCGGCATCGCGCCGACGGTCCAGGGATCGTCCACCATCGGGAACATCGGCCGGTCGAGCCGCCGATAGGGGATGGACGCGAAATCGAGGCTCATCGCCCCCGGTGTCGCGACGTGCCAGAGCCGGTCGGCGAGCGGTCCGAAGCTCGCGGCATAATGGTTGCTCGACTTGACGAACACGACCTGCTTGTCCTCGAGCGCGATGCCGAGATCGGTGAAGCCGTCGGCTCCGTAAAGCTGGGCGCGGGTCGAGACGATCAATATCTCGATGCCCTGCGCGCGGATCGCGGCCGACCGGCCGAAGGACGCGCGCATGCCGAAGGCGGTGCAGCCATGATCGTCGGATATCGCGACGACTTCGGCCTCGAGATCGACGGGGCTACCCGACTCCGGGCCGAGCTTGCCGCCGAGGCGCAGCCGGATCGTCGCGCCTGCGCCGGCGTCGCAACAAAGGCGCGCCGCCTCCGGGTCGTAAAAGGCGCCGATGGCTGCCTTGCCGATGCCGCGATCGAGCAGGGCGCGCAGCACGAAGCTGCTGTCGCCGGGCGCCCCGCCCCCCGGATTGTCGGCGAAGTCGCCCAGCACCGTCAGACCGGGCAAGCCGGAGGCGCGGTCAAGCGCCGTGTCGAGGTCGGGGAAATCGGGCTGCAACGGGTGGCGCTGCGCATGGAACAGGCGCGCGAGCCGTTCGGCTTCGGCTTTCGCGAGCGCCGGGTCCGCGTTCGCATAGACGAGCACGCGCGCCCCGATGTCGGGAACGTCGCCCCAGGGAAAGCCGTGCACCAGCTCCGCCGTGATGACGCGCGGTGCCCCGGCGCTGTCGCGGAAGGCCGCGACGATCTGCCGCATCGGCGGATGGACGGTGGGAAAGAAGCCAATCATCCGGCAATCGACCACCGCCGCGACTGGCGCGATCTCGCCGCGTGCCGCCTGGAGGCAATATCGGTAAAGATCCGCTGCCCGCTCGGCGAAGTCGGTGTGCGGATACTCGCGCATGATGGTGATGAGGTCGGCGTTCGCGACCATCGCTTCGGTCAGGCTGCAATGCGGGTCGAGCCCGGCACCGACGATCGCCGCCGGCGCGATCGCCCGCACGCGGGTCAGCAGATCGCCTTCGCAATCGTCATGGCCTTGAGCGATCATCGAGCCGTGGAGCGCGAGCAGGACGATGTCGACCGGCTCCGCTGCCGCGAGGTCGGCGAGGATCATGTCGCGCAGTTCCTCATAGACGGCGCGCGCGGTCGGGCCTGCGGGCTCGGCGCCGGCTTCGATACTCTCCACCACCTCGTGGCCGTCGGCCTCGCACAGCGCGCGATAGACCGCCAGCATCTCGCCCCGTGTAGGCGCAATCTCGCCCGCGCGTGGGCGGCGATGCTCGCCCAGCGAGAAGGCGAGCGCGCCGGTCGGAATCGGCGAGAAGCTGTTGGTTTCGGTCGCGAGGCTGGCGATGAAGATGCGCATCGCCTCGCCTATTTCGCGCCGACGAGTCCGGGCTCTCTCGCCGCTCGGGCTCGTTCGAGATCGTGAAGGGCATGGGCGGTCGCCAGCGCCTGGGTAAAGAGGAGCGGCGGATTATAGCGCTGCGCCGCGAGTTGCGGCGCTTCCGCCGCATCCTCGACATACATGAAGGCGGTCGTGACGATCGCGCCGGTCGCGGGCACGAACCACGACGAGGCGCCATAGGCCGCGGTCCGCCCCGGATGTCCCCAGACTTCGAGCCCACCCCAATAGCGCCGTTCGAGCCCGAAGGCATAGGCACCGCCGAGGCTTCCCGCATGGAAGGGCGTCGGAGCCGACTCCGCCCAGTTGGCGGTCATGTCCGCAAGCGTGATGCCGAGCGCGTTGGCGGGGGACGCGAGCGCACGGAAGAAATCGAGCATGTCGTCGCAGCTCGACACTATGTCGCCCGCGCCATAGGCCCAGGAAAGCGAGAAGCCGTCCACCGCCGCGATCATCCCGCCGGCGGTCGATTTGAGATAGCCATGCGCCAGCTGCGATGCGGGATAGCCCGTGCCGACACGGGAATCGTCCATGCCGAGCGGCGTGAATATCCTCTCGCGTACGAAGCCCGCATAGCCGCCCGGCGCTTTGGCATCGAGCAGCATGGCGGCGATCACCCAGCCCGTGTTGGAATAGTCGAACTGCGTTCCCGGCGGAAATAACAGGCCTTTTTCCAGCGCTGGAACGACGAGGTCGGCGGGCGCGATGGGTGCATCGAACGGTCCCGACACGACCCCCAGATATTCGGGGATGCCCGAAGTGTTGGTGATTAGATGCCGCAACGTTACGGCGCGATCGATCGGCAGGGCGAGATGGCGGCAGACCGGATCGTCGAGGCCGACGACGCCGTCACGGCCGAGCAGCAGGACGGCCAACGCGACGAAGGTCTTGGTCTGGCTGCCGATCTGGAAGAGGTGCGAAGGCGCGAGCAGATCGCTGCCGCGCGTCCTCTCTCCGGCGACCATTCGGACGCGCGGCAGGCCGGGCACGTCGATGCCGACCATGACGCCGACCGCGCCGAAATTGTCGACATGGTCGCCCAGCATGGTCTGCAGCCGCTGAAGGGGCGGGCTCATGGGCATCTTTAGAAGGCGGCCGCGAGACGCACGCCGATCTGGCGCGGCCGAAGCTGCGCGACCTGGAAGACGGGCGCCACATAGGCAGCCGACAGGTCGGCGCGCTTGTCGGCGAGGTTCCGCACGAAGGCGGTGACACTGATCGGTCCGGTTTCGATGCCGGCGCGCAGGTCGATCTGGCTAAAGCCTTTCATCGGATAGAAGGGTTGCGCCGGGTCGGCGGGGAAAGCGTTGGTGCGCGAACCGGCATATTGGAAATTGCCGCCGACGAAGGCCGTCACGCGGCCGCCGACCGGCCAGCGATAATCGACTACCGCCGAACCGCTCCACCGCGGCGAATTGACGAGACGGTCGCCCGCCTTGCCCGACAGCGAGGGGATGTCCTCGCGCAGTTCGGCGTCGGTGTAGGCGAGCGAGCCGGTCAGCGACAGGCCGTCGACCGGCCGCAGATTCGCCGACAGCTCGAACCCCTGGCTGCGCGCCTTGCCGCCGTTGGCGAAATAGCCGCTGCCCTCGGCGGTGATCGCGGTGACCTGGATATTCTTCCAGTCGATATAGAAGGCCGCGAGTTCGATCGAGCCCTTGCCGTCGAGGATGCTCGACTTGAATCCCGCCTCGTAATTCACCAGCTCGTCGGCCGCATAGGAGGGCGGCACGCCGGTGAAGACCGTGTTCGGACCGCCCGGCCGATAGCCGCTGGCGATGCGGGCATAGAGCATCGACGAGGGGCCGATCTGATATTTGATCACACCCAGATAGTCGAAGCGGTTGGCGTCGCTTTTGGACAAGGGGCCTTCGGGGGCCAGTCCTAATATCGGCGCCAGCGGGCCTTCGCTGTTCTGCTGGAACTGCTGATCGTTGTGGCTGTAGCGGGCACCGGCGGTCAGTTCCAACCGGCCGATCGGGACGGTGACGTTGCCGAAGACGGCATATTCCTTGTATTTGCTCGGCACGACGACTGCGACCGCGGGATCGAGGCCCGCGACGACGGCCTCGCCCTCTTCGCCCGCCCCATAATAGGCCTGGAAAAGACGGCTGCGTTCGCTGGTGTAGAAACCGCCGACCAGCCACCGGATGCCGGTGGTATTGGCCGACGCCAGACGCAGTTCCTGGGTGAATTTGTTCGTCGTCGGCTCGTTCCGCAGGAATACCGTCTGGGCGGCGGGGTTCAGCGACTGGAAGAAGGGGCCGAAGAAGGTGTCGGTCTGGTCGGCGACGAGCGAATTCTCAAGCTTCGCCCACGATGTGAGCGACGTCAGGTCTGCAAATCCCAGTTCCTGATTGATGCGCACCGTATATTGCTGGAAATCGCGCTTGCTCCTGGCGAGAACCGCGGCGTTCGACACATAGTCGGCGACTACCGGCGTGCGGTCGGCATTGTAATAGGCGGTGCTGACATGGCCGAGCTTTTCAGCCTGATAGAGTGCCGACAGATCGACCTGCAGCGTGTCGGTCGGCCGGAGGTTCAGCGCGATCCGTCCGCCCTTCGCGGTCCGCTCATCGGCATTCCTGTCGCCGGTGCGGGGATTGTCGATGAAGCCGTCGAAATCGTTGTAGAAGCCGCTGACGCGCAGCGCCACCCGGTCGGCGACGATCGGCGCGGCGATCGCGCCTTCGACGAGGTAGCTCATGTCGCCGCGGCGGGTGTCGAACACCTCCACCGCGCCGCTGGCTTCCATTGCGTCGGGCACACTCGACTTCATGACATAGGACAGGAGGCCGCCCATCGCGCTGGCGCCGTAGAGCGTCCCTTGCGGCCCCTTGAGCACCTCGACGCGTTCGACGTCGGACAGGTTGACGTTGATCGCGCTGCTGCCCCCATAGGCGACGCCCGAACTGGAACCATAGGGGACGCCGTCGATGATGGTGCCGACCAGCGGCGTCGAGACCGTGCCGCTGGCGGCGATGCCGCGGATGATGACAGTATTGTTGAAGCCATCGCTCTGAAGCGCGACGCCCGGCGCGAAATTGACCAGATCGCGGGTCGAATGCGCACCGATCGTTTCGATCTGGTCGGACGTGATCGCCGTGATCGCAGCGGGGACGTCCAGAAGGCGCTCGGCACGCTTGGTGGCGGTGACGACGATTTCGGCGCCGGCGTCGGCATCCTGGGCAAGGGCCGGGGGAGCGGCCGGCAGGAGCACGGCGAGCGCGGCTCCGAAAAGCAGATGATTGCGGCGGACTTTCATGGCCATCCCTCCACGGGCGCTTCTGCACGTTTGTGCAGTTAGAGGCTATCGTGCCTCAAAAGTCTTTTGCTTTCTGCGGCGGCGCCTCCAATTTTCCGTCAGTGTGACAATTTTGCTGCACGAATGTGCAGTGGGGAGAGGGGCGCCGCGTCATCCTCGTCGAAGGCGACCGAAAGGGCGAGTATCTGGCTGTAGCGGCGATCGGCGATGAGCCCGGCAAGGATGCTGATCGCCAGCAGCAGGCCGGAAAGCACCGAAATGGTGAGGTAGAGTTTGGCCGGATTCTCAAGGACCAGGTCGGTGAAACCGGCATAGAGAATCGCGCCGGTACTTCCCGCCAATCCGCATATCAGGTGGACGATTGCCACCATCCGCGCGCGCAGCCCTGCGGGCGCCATGCTGGCATAGACGACCATCGCGATGACGGTGCAGCCTCCCATCAGCGCGAAGCTCGCGCCGAAAGCGGCGGCGGTGAGCATGCCGTCGGGGGCAAGAGGCCCGAGGACAACCAAGGGCAGCGCCAGCGTCATCATGATGCAGATGGCCGCGACCGGCGCCTCGCGATCGAGCCAGCGGCGCGCCGCCGCGTTGAAGAAGAGCCCGACCGCGGGCGCGATGAGACCGGAGACGAGTGCTGTGAACCCCATCACCCGGCCGATCTCCCCCACCGACCAACCATAGGACCGCGAGAAGAAGGGCGCGAGCCAAGTGTTGAAGCCCATCAGGAAGATGGTGAACACCCCGGTGCAGACCAGATAGGGAAGGATGAACATCGCCGCCCGGGGCAGGTAAGCGCGCATTGTCGAGGGATTGCTGCGAGCGGCCTCGACCGACGGCAGAACGGACGCCGCCTTGCGGCGGCGTGGTTCGGGCAGCAGCGTCGCGGTCAGCATTGCCGCGATCAGGCCCGCCGCACCGAAGATGATCGTGGTCGAACGCCAGGATTCCTCTCCGGCAAAGGGGATGACGCCCGCACCCAAGCCATGGCTCATGGCTTCGTAAAGCTCGCCGCCGCCGGTCATCGCCATGAAGGTCCCAAGGGGCACGGAATAGGCCAGCAATGCCGACGCTCTCGCCAGCTTGTCGAGCGGAAACAGATCGGCGAGCAGCGAGAGCGAGGCGGGCAGCAGGGCCGCTTCGCCGATGCCGACGCCGAGGCGGAAAAGGAACAGCGTCTGGAAGTCGCGCGCGAAGCCGCTCGCGATGGTCAGGATGCACCAGGCGGCGATCGCGCCGCTGAGCAGCAATACCCGGTCATAGCGATCGGCGAGCCAGGCCAACGGCAGGGCCGCTATGGTCATCGAGATGGTGAAGGTGAAGCCGGTGAGGATGCCGATCTCGGTGTCGGTGAGCGACAGCGAATGCTTGATCGGCTCCATGAGAAGACCCGGCAGCGTGCGATCCGCAGTGCAGATCACTGCGGCTATGGCAAGCAGCACGGCTGCCAGCCAGGCGCGCAAGTGCTGGACGCGATCTTCCGTCATTGGACTCTCCCTTGATTGCCATAATTACTGCACATATGTGCAGTCATGTCCAGCCTCCGAATTCGGGAGTGGTGACGGGGGCGTCACGGCGCCGCTTCTTCTTCAAATTGCCCTCTCGGACACGATGTCCTAGGCGAGTGTCATGGTAGAAAAATCCCCCATCCCCGAAGCTCCCAGCGGCCGCGAACGCCTGCTCGAAACCGCCGTTCGCCTGTTTAGCCGCGACGGCTTCGATGGCACCTCGGTGCGTGCTGTGGCCGATGAGGCGGGCGTGGCCTGGAGCCTCGTGCGATTCTATTTCAAGTCGAAGGAGGGACTGCGCGAGGCGACCGAGAAATATGTGATGAGCAGCTACCTTGCGCGCGTGCGCGCGGCGAGCAGCGTCGAGTCCTTCGAGGAGCTCGAATCGGTGATCGAGACGCAGACTGCGGGGCTGCCCGACATCGCCCGCTTCCTTCGCCGCGCCATTGCAGAAGAGCGGCCGCTGGCCCTTGAGTTTATCCGGAATCTCATGGACGAAATGGACCCGCTTCGCGCGGGGGACCACAGGGGTGCGCCCGACGAGCCTGCCTTGCGGGATCCGGTCCATTCGCTCGCTTCCCGCATCGGCTATCTGCTGATAGCGCCGCAGGTCGAGACGCTGACGGGGCGCGACCTTTTTTCGGTGGAGGAGATCAAGCGCCGCAATGCCTATGCGCACCGCATCGAAGAACTGGTGGCTTTGGGTCTCGAAGCCGAGCGGGCGAGAAAGAAGATCTAAAATCTATTGACTGCACATTTGTGCAGTAAGATGATTGCGTCCGACTTCGCAATGGATGATCGCCGCCTTGCGTTGCGCGGGAGAATCGACGATGAAGGTTGCGGGCACCGATAGCACGGCGTTGCTGCAGTATTTCGCGGCAGGTGGGCGGAACGCGAAAATCTATGGCGACGCCGTCCAGCCGACCTGGAGCGCCGATGGCTCGTGCTTTTCCTATCGTCGCGCGGCGCGCGAAGGCGTGGAATATGTCTTGGTCGATCCGGCGCGCGCCACGCGGCAGCCGCTGTTCGATCCCGCCTTGTTGCTGAACCGCCTGGCCGATCGGCTTGGCGGTGCCGCGGTCACGCTCGACGCGCTTTCGGAAGTCGCATTGGGCGCCGATGGCGAAAGCGTCACCTTCACGCATGGCGGTCGCCGATGGAGCGCCCCCCTCGATACGCTAGAGCCGTCGGATATCGGTCCGGCGCCCGGGCCGGGCGAGCTATTGTCGCCGGACGGCACCGCCCGGCTCATCCTTGCCGATCATAATCTCTGGCTGCTCGATGGGCATGGCGCACGCACGGCGCTCACCAAGGACGGGGAGCGCGGCCGCGCCTATGGCGAATTCCTCGGCTTCATGTCGGTGGTTTCGCTGGCGCGGCTCGGCGGCGCGGCCCCTCCGATTGCCATCTGGTCGCCCGATTCGCGGTGCATCGCCACCTGCCGCGTGGACACGCGCCAGGTGCTACCGATGCCCATGGTGCAAGCGGTTCCACCCGATGGCTTGCGGCCCAAGCTGCATCTCTACCCCTTTCCGATGCCCGGCGATGAGCACGGCGGCAAGCTCGATCTTCTGTTCATCGATCGGTCGGGAAAGCAGGGCCGCGCGAAGATCGACGGGCTCGAAACCTTTGCCTTCGACCCGCTGGCCGCAGGTGACGGATGGTGGGAAGAGGACAGCCGTCATTTCCTGCTCCGGCACGCGTCGCGCGATGGGAACGCGGTCGATCTATGGCGGATCGACACGCATACGGGGAATGCCGAGCTGCTGCTTCGCGACACGACGCCGGGGGCGGGACGGCCAGTCATGGGCAGCGCGCCCCTTGCCCGGCGCCTCGGCGACGGGCGAATCCTCTGGGGATCGGAGGCCGATGGCTGGCAGCATCTCTATCTGGTCGAGCCGGGTCCGGACGGTCTCTGGCTGCAGGTGACGGCCGGTCCCTGGCGGGTGACGGCGGTTCATCACATCGACGAGGCGGAAGGACGCATCATCTTCGCCGCGCAAGGCCGGGAGGCGGGCGTCGACCCCTATTATGGCCAGTTCTATTCCATTGGATTCGACGGTTCGGACCTGCGACGGCTGACCCCCGAGAACCTGAACCATAGCCCGCCATCTGCGCCCGGAGCGAACAGACCAGCGAACTCGTGCGAGACGGTTTTCAGCCCCAATGGCCGCTGGTTCGTCGACAGCTTCGGCGCAGTGGACCGGCCGGCGGTCTCCGTGTTGCGAAATCGCGAGGGCGGGCTGGTCATGGAGCTCGAACAGGCCGACGGTTCGGACAGCTGGCCGGAGGACATGCCGCTGCCCGAGCCCGTCCGCGTGACGGCGCTCGACGGCGAGACCGAGCTCTGGGGCGTCCTCTATCGCCCCGCCGGCTTCGATCCGCGGCAACGCTATCCCGTCGTCGAGATCGTCTATGGCGCCCCTCAGATCGCGGTGACGCCCAGGACGTTCCGGCAGGGCGTGAAGGCGCCGACCGCCGAAATGCTGGCCGCGCTCGGCTATGTCACGATCATCATCGATGGACCCGGGACACCTGGACGGTCGCGCGACTTTCTGTTCCGCTCTTATGGCCGCACCGAAAACTGCGGCGGACTCAACGATCATGTCGCCGCCATCCGGCATCTGGCGGAAACGCGCCCCTGGATGGATCTTTCGCGCGGCGTGGGCATCACGGGCTTTTCGGGCGGAGGCTATGCGACGGTCCGGGCCATGAGCGAATTTCCGGGCTTCTACACCGTCGGCGTGTCGATCTGCGGCAACCATGACCAGGAGGCTTATGTCGCGGGTTGGGGCGAGATATTCCATGGGCCGCACGATCCCGCACTCTATCGGGCGCAGGCCAATGCGACCGTCGCCGGCAAGATCCGCGGCAAGCTGTTCCTCATCCATGGCGAGATGGACGACAATGTCCACCCGTCACAGACGCTGCGGGTCGCCGACGCGCTGATCCGCGCCGACGTCGATTTCGATCTGCTGATCGTGCCGAACGCGGACCATGGCGTGGCAAGGCACTCCTATGCCGCCCGGCGGACGCATGACTTCTTCCTGCGCCACTTGCCGCCGGCTCCCACGAGGACGGCATGATCGAAGCGGACGTGATCGTGATCGGCGCAGGCATCGCCGGCGCCGGCGTGGCGGCGGAACTCGCGGCCGATCGCCGGGTCGTGATTCTGGAGATGGAAGAGCGGCCCGGCGTGCACACCACCGGGCGGTCGGCTTCCGTGCATTCCGAAACCTACGGCAATCCCTGCGTGCGGCGACTTAGCCGCGCAAGCCGCGATCATTTCCTGCAAGGGGCGGAAGGGCGCTCCTTCGCGACCGATCGCGGCTGCCTCTACCTCGCCACCGAAACCCAGTTGGGCCGGCTCGATGCGTTCGGACGCGAGCCGACGGTCGCTTCGGCGGTCGAACGGATCGGTGAAAGCGAGATTCGCGCGCTCAATCCGCTGTTCCGTCCCGGCGTCGTGGTTGCCGCGCTGTTCGAGCGGCGGGCCTATAGTCTCGATGTCGATGCCATTCATGTCGGCTATCTGAAGCATTTTCGGCGGGCCGGCGGCGTGCTGGAATGCTCCGCGCCCGTCGAACGGCTGGGCTATGACAGGGGGACGTGGACGGTCGAAGCCGGCGACCGCCGCTTTCGGGCGCCGTTGGTCGTCAACGCCGCCGGAGCCTGGGGCGATGTGGTCGCCCGCATGGCGGGGGTCCGGCCGATCGGGCTCCAGCCAATGCGTCGCACCGTGGCACTCGTCGATCCTCCGACGGGAGTCGACGTGACCCGCTGGCCGATGGCGGTCGACATTGACGAGCAATTCTACCTGAAGCCCGATGCCGGGAAGATCATCCTGTCCCCCGCCGACGAAACGCCCATGGACCCAAGCGACGTCTGGGCGGAGGAAATCGATATCGCGATCGCGGTCGATCGGGTGCAAGCGGTCGTCGATCTTCCCGTTCAACGCGTGGCGCACAGCTGGGCGGGCCTGCGGACCTTCGCGCCCGATCGTTCGCCCGTGGCCGGATATGACAGGGAAGTGCCGGGCTTCTTCTGGCTGGTGGGGCAAGGGGGCTATGGCATCCAGACCGCGCCCGCGCTGTCGCGGTTCGCAGCGGCGATGATACGCGGCGAGGATATGCCGGACGATCTACGGACGCTTGGCCTCGATATTGGTGACCTGGCGCCCGACCGTTTCGCGTGACCGGCTGAGCGAGGGAACGGAAATGAGCACCGAACTGCGCCTGCTGACCGGTCGCGAGATCCGCAACCTGCTGCCGATAGCCGAGTGCATCGACTTGATGGAAGCCACGATGATCGCGATTTCCCAAGGGCAGGCGCTGCTCCCGCTGCGCAGCATCATGAAGATGCCTGGCGATATCGGCGCGTTGGGGATCATGCCGGGCTATCTGGCGACCGCCGACATATATGCGGTCAAGCTGATAAGCCTCTTTCTCTGCAATGTCGGCACCAGTCACTCGTCGCATCTCGGGATGCTGGTGCTGTTCGAGACCGCTCACGGATACCCGGTCGGACTGCTCGATGCCGCCGAGATCACGGCGATCCGGACGGCGGCCGCCAGCGGCATGGCAACGCGCCTTCTCGCCCGCGAGGACGCGACGCGGCTGGCGATATTGGGCACCGGCGAGCAAGCGAGGCGGCATGTCGAGGCGATGATCGCTGTCCGGCCGATCACGGAAATCCGCATTTGGGGCCACAATCTTGCCAAGGCACAGGCGCTCGCCGCAGCCTGTGCCGCGACCTATGGCGTCGGTTGCAGCGCCGCCGGACAGGTACCCGACGCGGTGGCTGGCGGGCGCCGATATCGTCTGCACCACGACCATGCCTCCGAACCGATCCTGTCGGGCGACTGGATCGAACCGGGCACGCATCTCAACATCGCCGGTTCGAGCATCCCGAGCATGACGGAGATCGACAGCGATCTGGTCGTAAGATCGCTTTTCTTCGTTGATTATCGGGCCTCGGCGCTCAATCAGGCCGGCGAATATCTGCGGGCGCTCGCCGCGGATTTGATCGGCCCAGACCATATTCTCGATGAGATTGGTGAGGTCGCATCGGGCAAGGTGGCGGGACGGCACAGCGGCGACGACATCACGATCTATAAGTCCCTGGGCGTCGCGGCGCAGGACATTGCGGCGGGACATTACGCGCTGGCCCGCGCCTCCGAGCGGTATATCGGACAATGCATCCCGTTCGGTTGACAGTTCCCCCCTCGCCCCTGCCCGCCTTTACTTTGCACCCGGCTTTTTCCGGAAAGTGCTGCGAAAGGGTAGTGATCGGTCGAGTCAGTCAAATATCAGTCCTTGCATAGCGTCTGGGGCACGTCCATCCTTTGCGATGAGGGCGCCAAGACCGTCCCGAGTGCAAGGCAATAGGACGAAAGGCAGGGAATGACACAGCGGGTCTGGAGGTTCATCGTTTGACACCAGCGTCGTTGTTGCCGGCCGCTGTTGTCTAGTCATGGGCCCGACTTTGCGGGACCATGCGACTTGCCAGCCGTCACGATCCCGCAGCCCTTCAAAATAGGTGGCGCATCCCGAACGCGATGCTGCGACCACGCAGCGGCGATTGATTCTTCACGAACGACGTATGCGAGAAAGCCAGTTCATTAGTGAGGTTGGTTCCCCGCGCGTAGAACTCCACCGACTTGCCCAAGCCCACGTCGAACCGATAGCCCAGCGTCGCATTGACCATGTTGTAACCGTCGGTCTTGGTTTCATAGGATGCTATCCGGCTTTGGCCGAAAGTGCGGGAATATTCGACGTCCGCCGAAAGCGGCCCCCAATTTCCTTCATAGCGCGCGCCGAGCCGCCCCGGTGGTATGCGCGGCAGATTGTCATTCTCGCTCTTGAGATCGGCATCGACGTAATCGCCAAAGACGGTGACGCGCGATTCGGGGGTGAAGCGATAGCTGACCTGCCCGTCGATTCCCGTGAACCTGGCATCCGCTGCCGTGTAGACAAGATAATGATGCGGAACCCCGGTCTCCATCTCGGTCTCGATCAGGCGCGCGAAGACATAATCGTCGATGTCCTGATGGAACAGGCCGACTTCGAATTCGATCGGGCCGCCCGTTTTGCGGAAGGTCAGGTTGACCGACTTCGCGGTTTCCATGACATCCGTCCGCGCCTCGGGGAATGACGACGAAGCGCGTCCTGTTTGCGAAAGACCGACCTCGTAACTGTTCGTGGCGAGGTTGTTGCCATAGGCGTATAGCTCGCGCACGCTCGGCGCCCGTTCCGTCCGAGCGAGCGACAGCGCCGCTGAATAACCGTCACCTATCCGCCAGGTCATCGCTAGCGAGGCTGAAAACGGAGCATGCTTCGAGAGCGGATTGGCGGTGCGGAAAAGCACCTCTCGGCTCTTTCTGAAAGCACCTGCGCCATTCCGTGCGTCATAGGCATCGACAACCGCTTGGAGCGAAGCTGGCGAGATGACATAGTCGGTGAAGGGAATGTCGATGTCGCGCCAGTCCTTGCGGGCAGCGATCTCCAGGTCGATCGGCCCGAACGAGCGCCTTTCGCTCAGGAACACGCCGATATTCTCTGTAACATAGCGTGGGTCGCCGACGAAGCCGGCTGAGTATGACGAGGGCGGCTCATGAAGATCGTTTACGTTGATGCCGCCGAACGTGCCGTGGCTATACTGCCCTCCAAGCGTCCCGGTGAAGCCCAGGAATGGCGCATGCGTCAGCTCGACGCGCGCGTCATAGACTTTGTTGGTGTAGTGCGAGAACAGCGCCGGACCATCGATCTCGTCATGCTGGTAATCCGTATAGGACAGCCGCAACCGGGCATGGGAGAGCGCTGGCAGCAAATCATCATAATCCGCGCGGACATCAACCCGCTCGCTGCGGAGCTTGATATAGGCCGTGTGGTCGTCGGAAGAGCCGAACGGATCCTCGAATTCGTCGTGCGCCGCGCAATGCAGGTCGGTGCCGTGGGTGTGGCAGACACCGTTGATGTGCGAATGGCCGGGCAAGCCATATTCGCTGTCCTGCCGGGTATAGGACGCCCCCAAATAGCCCTTGGACGTGATCCATGACGCGCCAAACGCATAGCTGGAACTGTTGGCGAAAGAATCACGCAGCTTGTCGCTTTCATAGGCGTCCGGCACCGCATAGTCATCGCTTCTGCGCCGCGACCCTTCCGCGTGGATGGCGAATGGGCCAAGCCCTGCTGTCACCCGTCCGGCGACGGTCTTCTCCTCGTCTCCGGTCCCGAACCGAACTTCGGTCGCGCCCGACAAGCCACCTTCGGGCAACACCTTGGGCACCTTGCTGTCGATCAGGTTGATCGCACCATTCAGGGCGTTGCCGCCGTAACGGGTGGCGGCGGGGCCGCGCAGCACTTCGATGGCGTCAAGCAGCAGCGGTTCGGTCGTAATTGCGTGATCCGGCGAGACCGAGGACACGTCGAACAGATTGGCACCGTCCGAGAGGATTTCGATGCGCGGCACGGTCTGCCCCCGGATCACCGGCCGCGAGGCGCCGCCGCCGAAATTGTCGAGATGCATGCCCGGCAGCCCGGCTAACGTCTCGCCAAGCCCGCCTTGGCGACGGTGCGCGAGTTCGTCACCCGATAGAATCTGCACGGGCGTCGCGGTCGGCACGTCAGCCGAACTCAGCGAACGGCCGGTGACGATGATTTCCTCGCCCCGCCTGCTCCGCTCTTGCTCGCGGTCCTCCGCAACGGCTTCCTCTGCCAACGCAGCGGTGGGAGACATCATCATGGCCGACGCGACGGACAGAAGGCTCACCTTGCCTTTGATTTGATTGGTAAACATACCCCGCATGAAATTCGCCTCCTTGTCCAATCGCCCGCCACTAAGAGACGATATACTGTATCGTCAACAGCTTGTGGGATCATCGGTAGAGAATATTCCGCTGCACCGCTCAACGCGATCGTCTCGCTGGGCGGCTGCTCCGCCGCCTTTCTCAGCGACAAGGGTCTGGTTGCGACCAATCACCACTGTGTGCTCGGTTCGATCCAGTATAATTTGGCGGCCGATTCTTGGCTTTTTGCCGGAGACAATGTGGAGACAATGGCCTGATTCGAGCCTTTGTCTCCAACAAAAAGGCGGCCCGGAGGCCGCCCAATACTCTGATTTCTCAGGAAAACGCTGGAGCGGGCGAAGGGATTCGAACCCTCGACCCCAACCTTGGCAAGGTTGTGCTCTACCCCTGAGCTACGCCCGCTCTGGCGTCTCGCGCGGGGGCTGGCAATGGCCTGCCTGTCCCTCCCGGCGACGGGTGAGGCGCGCACCTAGCAAAGCGCCTGGGGCCCGGCAAGCCCTTTTACCGCGCTGCCCAAAGAATCCTGCCCACCCTTGCGAAACGGGCGCTTGTCCCCCCATATGGCGGGCCACGCACCCCATGCGCAGCAGGAGATGACAAGTGGCCACCTTGGGCTTGAGCGAGCAGGAGAAACAGGCCGTCGCCGCGTTCCGCAGCGAGGTGGTCGAGCCGTCGCAGACCAAGCTGGTGCTGGTCGATTTCTGGGCGGAATGGTGCCAGCCCTGCAAGCAGCTTTCGCCGATCATCGAGAAGATCGCCGCCGAATATGCCGATCGCGGTGTGCTGCTGGTCAAGATCAATGTCGACGAGAACCGCTTCATCGCCAGCCAGTTCCGCGTCCAGTCGATCCCCACCGTCTATGCGATCTTCCAGGGCCAGCCGATCGCGGACCTCTCCCAGGCACGCACCGAAGGCCAGTATCGCCAGATGCTCGACCAGATCCTGCCGCAGCTCCCCATCGAGAGCGAGGCGGGCCAGCTCGCCCAGGATCTGGCGCCGTTGCTCGCCATGGGCGAGGAGGTGCTCGCCAGCGGCGATGCCGGGCGCGCGCTCTCCATTTTCAGCCAGATCGGCGAGATGGACCCGGACAATGCCGAGGCGCTGGGCGGCCAGATTCGCGCCCTCGCCGCGCTCGGCCATATGGAGGAGGCCGAGGCGCTGATCGCTGCCCTACCGCCCGAACTGGCGAAGGAGGCCGCCATCGAGCGCGGCCGCGCCGCCATCGCGCTCGCCCGCAGCGCCACGCCGGGCGTCGACATCGCGCCGCTGCAGGCGCGCATCGCCGCCGATCCGGCCGATTATGAGGCGCTCTTCGAGCTGTCCTCGGCGCAGATGGCGGCCGGAAACCGCGATGCCGCAGCGGACGCACTGCTCGCCATCATCGCCGGCGAGCGCGACTGGAGCGAGGGCAAGGCGCGCAACCAGTTGCTGCAGCTTTTCGAGGTGGTCGGCCTCGAGGACCCCTGGGTCGCCGCGCAGCGCCGGCGCCTCTCCGCCATCCTGTTCAGCTGAACTGCGCGTGACGCCGGCATGACCCGCCGCCTGGCCATCTTCCCGCTGGCCGGGGCGATCCTGTTTCCGCGCATGCACTTGCCGCTGCATATCTTCGAGCCGCGCTACCGGGCGATGGTGAGCGAGGCGATGGCGCGTGACCAGCGCATCGGCATGATCCAGCCGAGCGCCCCGCGCGAGCCGCCGCCGCTCTACACGATCGGCTGCATCGGCCGCATCGCCGAGATCGAGGCGCTGGAGGACGGGCGCTTCAACATCATCCTGACCGGTGAGTCGCGCTTTCGCGTGGTGCGCGAGCTGGAGGCACCCACCATGTTCCGTCAGGTCGAGGCCGAGCTGATCGTGGAGCCGGAGGAGCATCCGGCGCTCGCCCCCAGCGAGCGCGCAGCGCTGGAGCTGGAAGCGCGGGCTTTCGCGGACGCGCTTGGCTATACTGTCGAATGGGATGCCGTCGCCACGCTGGACGATGAGACACTGGTCAACGCCATCGCCCAGATCGCGCCGTTCGATCCGGCCGCCAAACAGGCGCTGCTGGAGACGGACGGGCTCTCCGAACGCTCCGAACTGGTCATCCAGCTGATGCAGTTTCAACGGCGCGGCGAGCAGGGCCAGGGCAGCCAGCGATTGCAATAGCGGACGAAGCCGAGAGCGAGCGTCGGAAAGGTCCGCGCGCTTTTCCATGTCTCGAAAAAGAAGGCGATCATGCGGCTTGCAAATCCAACGCTTCATTGAGCGTCGGCCTGCGATCCGGTTCTGCCCTTGCATCCCCCTCGGTTCGGTTCGAACGGAGTAGGTGGGCTTGTTGAGCCCCACGCGGTCGAAAAGGGCGCTCTCGACCGCCATCTCGATACGCTCGACGTTGGACGAGTTGACGAGGCACCTCCCTCGTTCCAGCTCGAACCGAACGACGATCCTGCGGTAGAGGCAGTTCCGCCGCCACTCCGTTCGCCCTGAGCGAAGTCGAAGGGCTTGGCTGAGCCGCAGGCGAAGCCCACTTTGCTCCGCTCAGTCGCGCCCTTCGACTTCGCTCAGGGCGAACGGGGATCGGCATGTTCTATCCCAACCCCGGAGGGCCCTTCGGCACATGGGTTTGCAAACGATATAATCGCCCAAAAGAAACCGGCCGATCGCCGTGGGAGGAGCGACCGGCCGGTCTTCGGCCCCGAGGGGGAAGGGCCGCGGGAGGGATCAGGCGGCGAGCAGCGCGGGCTCCAGGTCATTCCCGGCTTCGGCCGGCTCTTGCGTCTCGACCGGCCGGGCCTGCTGCGGCATCGGCTTGCGCGGGGCCGGGTGGAACCAGCGGATCGCCGCGACGATCACGCCCAGGCCCAGATAGGCGCCGATCGCCAGCGCGAAATTGACGAAGACCATGCAGGCAAAGCCGACGCGCAGCCAGGTCGGGTTGAAGCCCAGATCCTCGCCAATGGCGTCGCAGACACCCAGCAGCGTGTCGGGGCGAGCGATGAGGGACGGCTGGTCGGTCTGCATGTCTCGAAACTCCAATTTTGTGGACCGATCCGCTCGGTCCCGTTGATACCCCCTCCTCTGCACATGCCGTGCCAGGTGCCGGCAAATGGCTCTTTTGCGCGATTTCCCTGAATGGAAGCAGAACCGCGCCCTGCCATTGTGCAGGCGCACATTTTCAAGAGTTGGTGAAAATCACCAAAAGATTGGAACGGCTCATGGCTGCACAGCCGCTCTGATAGGTAGGGCTTCCGTGTCTCGAGTACCCCTATCGATATTCCAGGCTTTCAGGGCTCTCCCCTCAGATTGCCTCGCCCAGCAGCAGCCTCGGCCGCGGGCCGCTCTCGCCGCGCGCTTCGGCCATGAAGCGGTCCTTGAGCGGCCCCAGCCGCTGCACCGCCGAGAGACCGAGCCGCCGGACCAGCGAGGCCGGCTTGCCGGGCACATCGAACAGGCGGACCAGCCCGTCCATCATGATGGTGACGCTGAGCGAGTCCAGCGCCCGCCAGCGCTGGTAGCGCTCCAGCACTTGCGCATCGCCCGGCTCCAGCCCCAGCCGCATGCCCTCGACGACCACCTGCGCCAGCGCCGCCGCGTCGCGATAGCCAAGATTGACGCCTTGTCCCGCGATCGGATGGATGCCGTGCGCCGCATCGCCGACCAGCGCCAGCCGCCTGTCGATGATCCGCGCGGCGCGATGATAGCCGAGCGGATAGCTCTGCACCGGCGCGGCGAGGCGGATGCGGCCGAGGAAGTCGCCCATGCGCTTCTCCGCCTCGGCCAGCAGCGCGCGCTCGGGCAGCTTGAGCATGGCAGGCGCGTGGCGCGCTGGCACCGTCCAGACGATCGCCGAACGCGTCCCCGACAGCATCGGCAGCAGCGCGAAGGGGCCGCCTGGATAGAAGATCTCGTAGGCCGTATTGCCATGGGGTTCATCATGGTCGATCGCGGTTACCAGCGCAGTGTGCGGATAGGACCATTTCGCGACCGGGATACGCGCTGCCTCGCGCGTTGGGCTGTTGCGCCCCTCCGCGCCGACCAGCAGGCTCGCGCCGATCTCCGCGCCGCTCGCCAGGCGCAGGGTCACGCCATGCTCGCCGCGCGCGATGTCGCTCGCCCGGTCGGGCTGAAAGCGCGTCATGCCGGCCGCGTCCCGCGCCGTCCGGTCGATCGCGATACGCAGTTCCCGGTTCTCGACCATGAAGCCCATCGCACCGTCGTCAGCATCGGGCTCGAAGTCGAGCGCGCCGCCGGTCAGCCCCTCGCTCACCCAGATGCGGTCAATGGGGCAGGTCTTGCCGACTAACTGCGGTGCGATGCCGATCGCCTCGAACAGCTTCCAGCTCGCGCTCGATATGGCGGACACGCGGCCATCGAAACCGGGCGCTATGGTTGCGGCCGGCTCGGCCGGGTCGACCACCGCACAGGCCACGCCATGCCGGCCGAGCGCAATGGCCAGCGTCAGGCCGACCAGCCCGCCGCCGAGAATGATGACATCGAAGCGTTGCATGGCACCGCTTTAGCCGTCTCATGCGCGGAAGGCGACGGGCAATGCACTGCGCATCGGAAGGTAGCGCGCTCAAAAAAGTGCTCCTGCGAAAGCGGAGCACTTGTTATGCTTTGCCGATCATGCCGTTTGCCAATCCGGCGCTTCATTGCGTGTCGGCCTGCGATCCGGTTCCCGCCCTCGCATCCCCTCCGGCTTGGGCATAACGGAGAAGTTGTGGAAGTTGTGCCCCACACAGTCGAAAAGGGCGCTCTCCACAGCCATTTCGACACGCTCGAAGTTGGACCGAGTCATGGGCCCTTCAACGGCATGCTCATCAGCGCAGGCTCCCCATCCGGCCCAACGACATAAGCGAAACGGGCATCAAACACCGCCTCCAGCCGTGCGGACGTCAACACCTCTCGCGCAGGCCCCGAAGCGACCAGATGCCCCGCATCGAGCAACAGCACATCGTCCGCCATGCGCGCGGCCAGCGCCAGATCATGCAGCACGACGACCACGCCGACGCCCCGCCCCGCAACAGCGCGCAGCCGCGCCATCAGCGCGTGACGATGCGCGATGTCCAGCGCCGCCAGCGGCTCGTCGGCGAGCAGCCAGTCCGGCTCACCGGCCAGCACGCGCGCCAGCATCGCCCGCGCCCGCTCGCCGCCGGAGAGCGTGCCCGCCAGCCGGTCGACGAAATCGGTCATGTCGGTCTCAACAAGCGCATGGTCGATCGCAGCCCGGCCGCTTGCACTCGCCGCGTCACCATAAGGGAAGCGGCCGAGCGCCACCAACGGCCGTACCGCGATATTCCAGTGGAGTGGCGCGTCCTGCGGCAGATAGCCGATACGCCGCGCCCTCAACCGCGCCCCGATGCTGCCGAGCGGCGCCTCATCGAGCAGAACAGCGCCGTCATCGGGCACGCGCAGACCGGCAAGACAGGCAAGCAGCGTCGATTTGCCCGCGCCATTGGGGCCAACGACCACCGTCAGCCGTCCGGGCGACAAGCAGGCGTCGATGTCATCCAGCAACCGCTTGTGCCCCACCGACACACCAAGGCCCTGCACCACCAGCATCAGGCCAATTCCCGCCGATAGCGCAGCAGCAGCGCGAAGAAGAACGGCGCGCCGATCAGCGCCATCGCCACGCCCAGGCGCAACTCGCCGGCACCGGGCACGATCCGCACGAGGCTGTCCGCGACCAGCACCAGCAACGCGCCGCCCAGCGCGCTCGGCAGTAGCAGCCGCGAGGGTTCTGCCCCGAAGACGGGCCGCAGCATATGGGGCACGATGAGGCCGACAAAGCCCACGACGCCCGTCACCGCGACCGATCCGCCGACGATCAGCGCCAGCGCGACGGCCAGCACCAGCTGCAGCCGGGCGAGGTCGATCCCCAGCGATCGCGCCACCGCTTCCCCGAGCGTCAGCACATCGAACGCGCCACGCTGTGTCCAGAGCAGCGCTCCTCCAGCAGCCACCAGCGGCGCGGCGATGCGCACCTCCATCCATCCCCGGTCGGTAAGCGCACCCATGATCCAGCTGATGATCGCCGACATGGCGAAGGGATTGGGCGAGAGCGTGATAAGCAGCGCGGTCAGCGCGCCGGCCAGCGAGGACAGCACCGTGCCCGCCAGCACGAAAGCGACCGCACTTGCTGACCGTCCCGCCAGCAGGCCGAGGATGAGCACCGCCAGCGCCGCGCCCGCCATGGCGAAAGCGGCAACCGCTTCCGCTGATCCGCCCAGTCCCAAGAAGATCGCGCTCACCGCGCCCAGCGCCGCCATCGCCGAGATGCCGAGGATCGCGGGATCGGCGAGGGGATTACGCGTATAGCCCTGTAAGGCCGCACCCGAGACGCCAAGCCCCGCACCGATCACCAGCGCAAGGCAAGCGCGCGGCAAGCGCAGGTCCATCATGATGATGCCGCGCGGATCGCCCGTGGCCATGCCCCAGAGTGGCACCCACACCTTGCCCGCGATCAGCGCCAGCCCGAAGGCGAGGATCACGCCGAGCGCGAGCAGCGCAAGCTTGCCCGGCCTGCTCATGCCCGCGCCTCCCGCCGGATTCGGGCAAGCCTTGCAGCCGCCTCGATGAGATTGGGCCCGGCGCATTGCAGCAGCCGGTCCGGGAAATCGGCGATGCGCAGGCCCGGCACCGTAGCCAGCAGGTCGGCCCGCGCATCCGGCCGGCGCCCGTCCGTCAGCAGCAGCGCCGGCGGACGCGCGATCAGCGGCTCGAGCGGCAATATGTCCCACATGGCGAGGCCATAGGCGCCGCTCATGTTGCGGAAGCCGGTGCGGGCGAGCAGTTCGCCCGCCAGCGTCCCCTCCCCCGGCACCAGCCCGCCGCCCTGCCGGATCAGCGCCGGCAGAGGCACCGCGCCGGCCGGCGGCGCAGCAGCGGCCAGCGCGGCGTCGATACGCGTCAGCAGCGCTCGCCCGCGCTCCGCATGGCCGACCGCACGCGCCACCTGCAGCACCTGCGCCCGGCTTTCGGCGATAGTGGCAGGCACGCCCACGCTCTCGATGCGGATGCCGACCGAACGGATCGCCGCCTGCGTCGCCGACGCGACATGCGGACCCAGCAGCACCAGATCGGGGCGCAGCGCCACGACCTCCTCCGCCGTCTCGGCATTGGCCGGGAAGCGCCGCGCCAGCGCGACGGGAATCGAGCTGGCATCGGGATCATGGCTGTAATGGCTGATCGAGAGAATCTGCTCCGGATCCGCGACCTGCACCAGGATCGCATCGATGCAGGGATTGAGCGACATGACGCGCGGCAGGCGATGCGGCGCTTCGGTACGCGGTGCGCGGCGCGCCTCGCCACATGCCGAAAGCACCAGCAGCATCGCGATGGCCGCGCGCCACCTCACAGTTTCACCCGAACCCCACCATAGGCCGCGCGGCCATAAGTCGCATAACCATAGGCCGTCTCGTAGCGCGCGTCGAAAGCATTCTCCAGCCGTGCATAAAGCTCGAACCGGTCGGTGATCGGCAGGCCGGCGCGCAGATCGAGCAGCACATAGCCGTCGATCGTCCCGTCCGGCGCGGTCGGATCGACCGAATCACTCACCAGCCGCACCGTCGCGCCAGTGGTGAGGCCGAACCGCCAGCGCTGATCCACCGAAGCGGTGACGCTGTGGACGGGCCGGCGCGAGAGATGCCGATCGAACGTCGGCGAGTCCAGCGAGCGATCGCGCGTATCGATGAGGCTATAGGCCAGCGCCAGATCAAGCCCGTCGACCGGGGTGATCCCAACCTCGATCTCCGCGCCGTTCGCCCGCGTCCGCGCGATATTGGCATAGCGGAAGGTCAGATTGTCATAGTCGATCTGGTTGCGCGTGGTGCGCGTGAACAGAGTGAAGGAGACCCTGCCCCGTCCCTCCGCGATGTCCTGGTCGAGCCCGACGTCGAAGCTGTGCGAGCGCTCGGGCAGCAGCGCGCTGTTTCCGCTAAAGGTGTCATAGAGCTGGTAGAGCGAGGGCGTGCGGAAACCCTCGCCATAGGCGAAGCGAAGCCGCATATGCTCGTCATGATCCAGCGCCAGATTGGCATTGGCACCGAAAGTCGTCACTCCGCCGAACTGGCTGTGATCGTCATAGCGCATCCCGCCGCTGACCGACAGCCGCCCGAACGGCCGCAGCACCAGCATGGCATGCCCGCTGTCCGTGTTCGCCTCATGCGTTTCGTCCGATCCGAAGCCGAAGAAGCGATAGGAAGGCGCGTCATGCGTATAGCCGAAGATCAGCGTCGCGGCGGGGTCGATCTCCAGCGTCCCCTGATAGTCGATCCGCCAGGTTTCGCCACGATAGCCGAAGTCGACCGGTGTATCGGGTGCGAAGCGGTAGTCGCGCTTGTTGTCGAGCCGGGTGAAGGCGAGCCGGCTCTTGAGTGCCCCGCCGAAGCTGGTGGCATTGAGCCCGGCATAGCTGGTGAACTGGCGGAAATGGCTCTTGTCCATGCTGTCCGCGGGCTCACCGAAGAAGCTGTCATAATCAAGGTCGGCATCGACGAAATAGCCGCGCAGGTCGAGGCTGATCCCCACACCCAGCGGTGCCTCCACCCGGGCATGGGCCGTCACATTGTCGAGCCCGTCCCGCTCGGTCGCGCCGAAGCGTCGGTCCGCGCTGGAAATGCCGTCGGTATGCAGGCCGACGATGCCGGCGTCCGCGCGCAGGTCGCCGCGCCGCCAGCCGATGTCGGCGGTGCCACTGTAAGTCTCCGCATGGCCGCCCTCGGCCGAGGCGCGCAGCGAGAGGCCCTCGGGCGCGTCGGGATCGCGCGTGGAGATGTCTATGACGCCGCCGATCGCATCCGAGCCATAAGGAATGGCGTTGGAGCCGCGCATCACCTCGATCCGCCGGATATTGCCGACCAGCAGATTGCCGAAATCGACTGCATCGCTGGTCGAGCTGGGATCGTTGATCCGCACGCCGTCGAGCAGCACCAGCGTCTGCCCCACCTCGGCGCCACGCAGCGATACGCTGGTCACCGAACCAAGGCTGCCATTGGCGTTGACGCGCACCGAGGGCACGCGGGTCAGGATATCGGCCACGCCGCGCGCCTGGCTCCGCTCGATGGCGCCGGCATCGATGACGCTGATCGCCTGGCCGCTGGCGTCGCGGTCCTGCGGCGTGCCGGTCGCGGTCACCACGATGACCGGCTGCGCTTCGTCCCCATTCTGCGCCAGCGCCGCGTCCGGCGCCAGCAGCCCGAGCGCCAGCAGCGACGCATTCAACCAAAATCTCCCGTCCCCCATGTGACGTCCTTCTTCCATGCGGACGCCGCGCCCGACCCCGGAGGGCTGGCTGCGCCGTCTCGTTCGGTGTCGTCACGCGAGGGTTTCAGCCCCGTTCGACCGGCAACTCCCGACCGGCGAAGGACAGACTGTCAACGGGCAGGTCTCCTGGCTTCCGGGTCATCGCGTCCGCGCCGCCTTCCCACGCTTGCGAATTGCTCCGCGCGCGCAGTGGCATGGATGGCGCATGGCTCGCCGGTCACAGTTGCGGGAACAGCGCCGGACTGATGGGCATGCGCCCCGCACCGGACTTCCCTTTTACACCCCATTCGCATGGGGACCCGTAACGGGAAGTGCTCTAGGTCGTGAATGCGCGGACGGCAATGGCGGAGATGGGAATGCTCTCCTCTCCTGCAAGCGGAGAGGAACATCCGGTCGCTATCAGTCAGTCCCCACGATATCGGCGATGCGCCGATATCGGAACACTGTCGCCGGCGGGACGTTGCGCACGATCGTGCCGATGCGCTCGACGCCCAGGTCCAGCGCGTCGGCGACGGACTCAGCGAGCGGCGGACGCGGCGAATAGGTGAACTGGATGAAGGCGCCGCCCGGCTGCAGCAGCCGGAACGCCTCAGCGAGGATCGCCTTCTGCAGCCCCCTGCTCATCGCCAGCAGCGGCAGCCCGCTGATAATGCATTGATAACCACCCGCGCCACCAGCGGATTCCGCCAGGATCGACTGGGCCGGCGCCTCCAGGATGCGCACATTGTGGAAGTGGCGGCGCAGGTTGCGCGCCAAGGTCGCGTCGATCTCTACCACTTCCAGATCGCCCGCCGGCAGGCCGGTTGCCAGGATTTCGCGCGTGAGCGCGCCGGTGCCCCCGCCGAACTCCATGACACGCCCGCCCTGCGGATCGATCTGCGCGGCCATGAGCCGGCCCAGATGCGGGCTGCTCGGAACGATCGAGGCGGTCTGGCGCGGCTTACGGATCCACGCCTGGAGGAACTTGATATAATCGCTCGCGCTCGACCGGCAGTCAGCCAGCGTGGATTCCTTGGCGGCCATGGCCCCTCGCTCGAATGTCACAGAGCGATCACGTTAGGCTCTGCCGGACCGCAAGAAAAGTGCAAACTGACTGTAACAATATGCCTTGGCCAAGGCATATTGTCGCTCCGTTCCGGCGAAGCATCTCCGGCGCACTCTCATGCCGCAGCGACTGGAAAACGCTTCAATGCACCACGCGCCGCACGGCGTCGACCAGCCGCTCGGGATCGAACGGCTTGACGATCCAGCCATTGGCGCCGGCCGCCCGGGCCTGCTCGCGTCGTTCGGCCGTGCATTCCGTGGTGAGCACCAGGATCGGGCGATCGACATGGCGGCGATGCTCGCCGCGCAGCCGCTCGATCAGGCCGAAACCGTCCAGCCGCGGCATGTTGATATCGGTGATGACAAGATCGACCTCATTATGCTCCAGCCAGTCCAGCGCCGCCTGGCCATCCTCGGCCTCGACCACCTCGAAGCCCGCCTCGTCCAGCGTCATGCGCAGCAAGGCGCGCATGGAGCGGCTGTCGTCGACGGTGAGGATCTTCATGGCAGACATTCTCAAAAGCTCCGTTCGCACCGGCGTCGGCGACAGGGACAGCACATCCCCGAACTAGCCCGCTCGTGCTTAAAAAACCGTTCGGCATCCGCATCTGCGCATGCACGGGCTGCGCCTTGGCCTCTCCCCATTGAACGGCGCGTGAACATGGCTGCTCCACGCGCCGACGAGATCACGGGATGCGTGAAAGCGATTGTGGAACTCGCAAATCTGGTGCTTGGGTGACGTCGACTTGCGACAGCATTCCCCTTCTGCCTGCGGAAGGGGGAGTCCGCTCCCGACCGCATGGCTCCCTTCGGAACATGGACCTGCAAACCAGATGACGCGAAGAAAAGCAGGCCCGGCGCAATGGCCGGGCCCTACTCAGCCGGATATGTGGGAGAACGCTCGCGCCGGTTGCCGGACCACCGTGGGAGAAAGCGGCGGCAACCGGCGCGACCGAGGAAACCCTTAGCCAAAGAATGTTGATAATTGGTAAACGGGCCGGATTTTTCAGATCTCGGCATTGATGATCCAGTCGTGGAAGACGCGGACCGCGCGCCGTTCCAGCCCCTTATGGCGGCACACGAAGAAATAGCGATAGGGGCTCTCGATCCGCTGATCAAACAGGCGCGCGATGCGCGGATCCTGCGCATGCTGGAAATGACGGCCGTGCATCACCGCGATGCCGAGGCCCTGCGCCGCCGCCTCCAGCATCAGCGCGCCCGAATCATAGAAGTCCGTTGCCGCCGGCACGAGTTGCGGGAGGCCGACGGCCTCCTTCCACACATCGAAGCTCGCCGCCATGTCGCGATGGATGAGGATGGTCTGGCGGGCCAGTTCCTGCGGCGAGCGGATCGCCTTGTCGCCCTCGACCAGCGCGCGCGAGGCGATGAGATACACTTCGTCCCGGTCCAGCTCGCGCGCATAGAGTGAGGCGTCGACATCGCGGGCCAGCACGATCGCGGCATCCAGCCCCTCGCCCAGCCGGGAGATCGCATTGGGGCTGGTGTCTACGTCGATATGCAGGTCGGGATGGGCGCGATGGAATTCACCGAGCCGCGGGAACAGCCGCTGGCTGGCGAACAACGGCAGCATGCCGAGCCGGATGCGCTGGGTGCGTGCGCCGCTGGTGGCCGCCTCGATCGCGGCGCTCAGCGCGTCGAGCGCCGGCGCGATCTCCTTGAGCAGATTGGCGCCATGCTGGTTGATCTCGAGCTGCTGGTGCTTGCGCTCGAACAGCGTATAGCCCAGGAAGCGCTCCAGCGCTTGGATGCGCCGGCTGAGCGCCGGCGCCGACAGCGCGAGTTCCTCCGCCGCGCCCTTGACGGATCCCGTGCGCGCGACCTGAACGAAGGCCTCGAGCGCGGTCAGCGGCGGGAGGCGACGCATGGCTCGGCCAATCCTCCTTTGATGCGTTGCTGCATCGCACAAGCATGCCGCAACCGCGAGCAGGACTCCAGCCTTGATTTTCTCGCCGAGCGAAGTTGATTTTAGCCTCATCGCTCGGGGCAGACAGTCGCCGCGGCACGGCTGGCAAAACAAGGTTCTGTTAACCGGCTCGAGTTGCTAGAAGCGGCGATCGGTCCGCCGGACGCGGACACCAACATGATCCGAAAGGACTTCCATGCATCGTTCGCTTCTTTCGCTCGCCCTGGCGTCGGTGAGCCTCTCGGCCTGTTCCACGCAGCTCGCCAGCAATGCTCCGCCGGCCGATGCGGCGCCCGCTGCGCTCGCTGCCGCGCCGGCGCCGGCGATCGGCACCTTCGGCTTCGACACGGCAGGCATGGACAAGAGCATCGCGCCGGGCGACGATTTCTATGGCTATGCGAACGGCGCCTGGGCGCGGAACACGCCGATCCCCGCGGACAAGTCCAATTACGGCATGTTCACGGTGCTCGATGACCTTTCCAAGCAGCGCACCCAGCAGATTCTCGACCAGGCCAAGAACGATCCGACCAGCAAGATCGGCAATGCCTATGCCGCCTATCTCGACCTGGCGACGGTCGAGGCGCGCGGCCTGACGCCGATCCAGCCCTGGCTGGCCGAGATCAAGGCGGTGAACAGCCAGGCCGACTATGCGAAGATCGTCGCCAAGGCATCGCGCAACGGGGTCGACACGCCGTTCGGCGGCTTCGTCGGCCAGGACGACAAGGCACCCGATACCTATATCTTCACGCTGGCGCAGAGCGGTCTCGGCATGCCGGACCGCGACTATTATCTCCAGCAGACCGACGAGATGAACAAGACGCGCCAAGCCTATGTCGCGCATCTCGTCAAGATGTTCGAGCTGGCCGGCGAACCGGACGGGCAGCGCCGCGCCGAGGCGATCATGGCGTTCGAGACCGAGATCGCCAAGGTCCACTGGACCCGCGTCGACAGCCGCGATGCCGAGAAGACCTACAACAAGATAAAGGTCGCGGATCTGGCGACGGAGGCACCGGGCTTCGACTTCGCGACGGCACTGCGCGAGTCGGGCGTCAATCTCGACACTATCCTCGTCGCCCAGCCCAGCGCGGTGAAAGCCGAGGCGGTGCTGATCGCGCGCACGCCGCTCGCCGTGCTCAAGGACCAGCTGCTGGTGCGCAGCCTGGACGGCTATGCCGAGTTCCTACCCGAGGCCATCGCGCAGGAGAATTTCGCCTTCTACGGCACCACGCTCAACGGCACGCCCGAGCGCGAGGAGCGCTGGAAGCGCGCCGTCACCTTCGTGAAGGGTTCGCTCGGCGAGGAAGTAGGCAAGGCCTATGTCGCCCGCTACTTCCCGCCCGAGACCAAGGCGGCGGCGGACGAACTGGTCCGCAATGTCCTCGCTGCCATGGGCCGGCGCATCGACGGCCTCACCTGGATGAGCGATGAGGCCAAGGCCCGCGCCCATGCCAAGCTCGCCGCCTTCAAGCCCAAGATCGGCTATCCGGACCGCTGGCGCGACTATTCGGGCCTGGAGATCAAGCGCGACGACCTGTTCGGCAACGCGATGCGCTCGAACCAGTTCGACCATGAATATCAGGTCGGCAAGCTCGGCAAGCCCATCTATACCTGGGAATGGTTCATGACGCCGATGGAGATCAACGCCTATGCCAATTTCGGCATGGTCGAAGTGGTCTTCCCCGCCGCCATCCTGCAGCCGCCTTTCTTCGATCCGCATGCCGACCCGGCGGTCAACTATGGCGGCATCGGCGCGGTGATCGGCCACGAGATCAGCCATCATTTCGATGATCAGGGCGCCAAATATGACGAACAGGGCCGCCTTTCCAAATGGTGGACGGACGAGGATGTGCGCAGGTTCAGCGCGCTCACCCAGCAGCTCGTCAAGCAGTATGACACCTACGAGCCGCTGCCCGGCCAGCATGTGCAGGGTGCGCTGACACTGGGCGAGAATATCGCCGACCTCGCCGGCCTCACCGTCGCCTATGACGCCTATCACGCCTCGCTGAACGGCCAGGAGGCGCCGGTGATCGACGGCACGACCGGCGACCAGCGCTTCTATCTCGGCTGGGCGCAGGTCTGGCGGCGCAGCTATCGTGAAGCGAATCTGCGCCAGCGCCTGCTGACCGATCCGCACTCGCCCTCCGAGCAGCGCGCCGCGATGGTTCGCAATCTTGACCCCTGGTATGCCGCCTTCGCGATTCCTCCGAGCGCAAAGCTGGCGCTGCCGCCGCAACAACGTGTCCGTATCTGGTAAGGAAGTGACGGCCGGTCGGCCTCGAACGTCACAAGGTTAAAATATGGTCAAAAAGCCGGTGCGAGACCACGCGCGCCGGCTTTTCGCATAACCCTCGGAAAACGCAGAAAACTGCGAATTTGAACGGTTTCAAATAGGCACAGTCGGCCTCACTGCCCGTCGCAAACCATTTGATAACCACGTTGAGCCGTGCGATTATAGCGACCGCCAACCAAGGCATGTGGGAGAATAGTATGAAAAAGACCCTTCTTGCAGCAGCTGCTGCAGTGGCGGTCCTGGGCCTGGCCCCGGCCGCCAATGCGTCGGTGAGCATTGCCTGCCCCGGCACATCCGGGCTGGGCTATTGCACGTTCGACGAGGTGAATTCGACCGGCAATTTCGGCGACAGCTTCCCTGACGCACAGTCGTTCGACGACAGCTTCACGCTGACGCTGACCTCAAACTATCAGCTCTCGATCACGGCGACCAACACCGCCGCGATCGGTGGTCCGATCACCTTCAGCTCTGCCGAACTGCTCGACAGCGCGCTGAATTCGCTCGGCCCGATCGCTTTCGGCGCCGTTCCGAACACGTTCGTGTTGTCGGCCGGCACCTACTATCTGAGCTTCGCTGGCGATGCGATGCAAAGCGCCAGCTATAGCGGCACCATCGACGTGGCGCCGATTCCGGAACCCGCTACCTGGGCAATGCTGGTTGCCGGTATCGCAGCCGTAGGTGTTGCGCTGCGCCGTCGCGCACAGACCGTGCACGTCGCGTTCAGCTAAGGAACGAACCGAGTTAAGGCGGCTTCGGCCAACCGCCCTACTCTCCCGCTTTGAGACGCCAGCTGCCTTGCTTGGGCGGCTGGCGTTTTCTTTTGGTGATCATATCGTTTGCAAATCCAGGTGCCGAAGGGCGTCTGAGGTGGAGTTGACATTTCGATCCCCGTTCGCCCTGAGCGAACGGAGTGTGGTGCCTCTGCCGCACCACCGCCGTTCGGTTCGAGGTGGAGCGGCACGTGGTTCGTGCCGACATCGCGAGAGCACCTTTTCGACTGTGTAGGGCACAACTTCCACAACCTCTCCGGTATGAACCGGATCACAGACCGGCACGCAATGAAGCGTCGGACTCGCATTCCGGCGTTCGCAAATCCAAGCCGGATAAGTGAAACGCGGCCATTCCTGACCATGACAGTCGCTCGGTTCGAGCAGGCTTCGCGCCCTTCGACCGGCTGCCTCAACAAGCGCTCAGGATAAATTTCGGCCCTCATGGCGCTTGAAGTCGAGACCTCGTCTTCTCGACCGTGGGGCTCAAGGCACATCGACCAAGCTCATATTGGCGAGCACCACCCCCAATTTTCTCCGCAATGCGATAAGCCGGCACGGGCCATCTATGGTTAACATCCGGGTCGGATGGAGGCGCCACGCCAGCCAAAAACTAATAGGCATGCTTAATGGTTGGCAACCGCAAGGCCATGAAAAGCCACCACTCACCGCAATTCTGCCTCATAACTGGTCTGAAACGGGACAAGCGGTGGCTGAGGCAGGCCATTCGCGGCCTGGAGGGCTTGAACTTCGCACCTGCAATAGGTTAATGCGCGAATCGCCAAACCAAGGCTTGTGGGAGATTTTTTAATGAAGAAGACCCTTCTTGCGGCGACCGCTGCGGTGGCGGCCCTGGGCCTCGCCCCGGCTGCCAATGCGTCGGTGAGCCTCGGCTGCCCCGGCTTCTCCGGCCTGGGCTATTGCACGTTCGACGAAGCCAATGAGACCGGCAATTTCGGCGACAGCTTCCCTGACGCACAGTCGTTCGACGACAGCTTCACGCTGACGCTGACCTCGGATTATCAGCTCTCCATCACGGCGACCAACACCGCCGCGATCGGTGGCCCGATCACCTTCAGCTCTGCCGAACTGCTCGACAGCTCGCTGAATTCGCTCGGCCCGATCGCTTTCGGCGCGGTGCCGACGACCTTCTCGCTGACGGCCGGCACCTATTATCTGAGCTTCATCGGCTCGGCTTCGGCCAGCTCGAGCTACAGCGGCACGATCGACATCGCCGCCATTCCTGAGCCCGCCACCTGGGCCATGATGGTTGCCGGCATCGCTGCCGTCGGTATCGCCATGCGCCGCCGTGCGCAGAACGTGCGCGTCGCGTTCAGCTAAGGCCTAGACAAGGCGGGGGCCTTGGACCCGCCTTTCGTTCGGACACAATATCCGGGTGCCGGCATAGTGGGATGCTGGCACCCTTTTTTGTTCGATTGATTGTCGCTCGCGAGTCCAGTGCTTCGTCATTGCCGGCTTTCGAGTCGATTGCGAACATTTCATTCCCGGTCTGCCTTGAGCGAAGTCGAAGGGTTGAAACGAGTCACGCGCCTCGTTTCAAGCTGAGCCATGGGCGAACGGAGGATTTGCCACGCGATGGTGTCCTGTTCCCCGGACTTGCAAATCACGCAGCCGCTTTCCCCATAAGCTGCTCACCATCATCGCTGCCATCAGCGGCCTCTCGCCAACATGCGCCACAGGCGCTCCGCCGGCCCCTGCCCCAGATACCGGCGCCAGAGCATCGACCAGGCCATCATGCCCACCCAGGCCGCCAGCACCACCGGCACGAGGCCCGCGCGTGTGACGCTACCGAACAGCCCGGCGCCATAGCCGTAGAACAGGGTCGTCATGACGAGGCTGGTCAGCAGATAGCTGGAAAGCGCCAGGCGCCCCACCGCACGGATCGATCGCGTGAGCAGGGCGTCGGGCGCGCGCGCGGCCAGATCCATGGCCAGCGCGGCAAGCGCCACCGCGATCGGCAGCCGCAGCGGCACCGACCAGCCGAAGCTCACCGCCTGCGCGGCCAGCGCATCGCCCGACAGCAGCACCCAGGCGCACAGGCCGGCCATCGGCACGAGACCCGCAAGCAGCGCGCGCCGCCACGTCGCGCGATATTGCCCGGCCTGCCACTGGCCGGCAAGGAAACCGCCCTTGAGCATCGCCATGCCGAACGCGATGAAACAGAGCAGCTCGGGCACCGCATGCAGCAGCTGGTCGATGGCGAAGCGCGGCGCATTGCCCAAACGATCCATCAGGATCGTACCATAGCCACTCTGATATCGCGCCAGATCGGTGGCGACGGACGCACTGCGGCCGATCCCCAGCGCATCCTGATATTGCTGCCAGAACGCCAGGGTTGCGCCATCCGCGCCGGACGCCTCCGCAGTCGCGCGCAGCCAGAAGCCGGGCAGCACGACCGACAGGTCGATGAGCCATTGCAGGAGCAGCAGCCCCAGCGCGACCTTGATGAGATCGAGCGTGTCGAGCCGCACGAACAGCGTCGCGATCAAGCCGCATATCGCCAGCGGGATCAGGATATCGCCCGACCAGAGCAGTGCGTAATGGGCAAGCCCGATCGGCAGCAGCCACAGCATCCGCCTGAGATGCGCTCGCATCCCATCCCGCCCGTCCATCTCGGCCGATTCGATGACAAGCAGGATGGAGGCGCCGAGGAGCATCGCGAAGATTGCGCGCATCTTGCCATCGACCAGCAGCGCGTTGAAGGTCCAGGCGGCGAGATCCGCCGGCCCATTCGTGCCGATGGTGAAGGGATTGGACAGTGCCGCTGCAGGCAGCGCGAACATCACGATATTGGCGAGCAGGATCCCCATCACCGCGCAGCCGCGCAGGAAATCGAGCCCGTTGATGCGATTGCTTTCGTCGGTCATGCGGCTTCCTATCGCCTTTTGGCGTGACGTCCACCCCATGGCATGGCAATCGCGGACGCATGGACGCAGCACGCAAGGCACGGGTCGGCGCGGCCTTCGCGGCCGTCGCGGACCATTATGAGGAGAGTGCGCAGGTGCAGCGCGCCGTGGCCGCGCACCTCGCCGCCATGGCGGAGCGTGAGCGGCTTGGCCCGGCAGCGCGCATTCTCGAAATCGGCTGCGGCACCGGCCTGCTGACGCGGGAGATTCGCGCGCGCTGGCCCGCCGCCGAACTGGTCGCCACCGATCTCGCACCCGAAATGGTCGAGGTCGCGGCCAGACACGGCATCGCGGCATGGCTCATGCCGATGGACGGAGAGCAGCCGGCCTTCGATGGCCCCTGGTTCGATCTCATCCTCTCCAGCCTCGCTTTCCAGTGGTTCGACGATCTGTCGCTCGCGCTCGCCCGCCTGCACGATCTGCTACGCCCCGGCGGCAGCCTCTATTTCGCGACCATGGGCGCGGAAAGCTTCGCCGTCTGGCGCACCGCCCATGCCGCCGAGGGACTGGCCTGCGGCCTCCCGGACTATCCCGACCTCGCCGCCCTCCAGGCGATGCTGGCGCCCTATCCCGATGCCTTCGCTTGCGACGAGCATCACCCCTTGCCGGTGCGAGGCGGCCGGGCGCTGGTCGCGCATTTCCGGGCGATCGGCGCACATGTGCCGCGCCCCGGCTACCGCCCCCTCGGCCCCGCCGCGCTGCGCCGGGTAATCGACAATTTCGATTCCCTGGGCGGCGAGACCGATTATCATGTCCTCTATGGTCGCATCACCCATGTCTGACGCCCAGCCGACGATCGATCTCCGCCTCGCGACGCTCGCCGACGTGCCGGCCCTCGCCGCGCTCAAGCTCGCCTGCTTCCGCGAGACCTTCCTGGAGGATTTCGCCATCCCCTATCCGCCGGACGATCTCGCCCAGTTCGAGCGCGAGACCTATGGCGAGGCGCAGGTCGCCGCCGAGATCGCCGATCCCGCCCATGCCAGCTGGGTCTGCGCGGACGATACCGGCATGTTGCTCGGCTATGCCCATGTCGGGCCCTGCAAGCTGCCGCATCCAGAAGTCACGGCGCGCTCGGGCGAGCTTTACCAGATCTATGTACGCCGGACGACGCAGGGCATGGGCCTCGGCAAGCGGCTGCTCGCGACCGCGCTGGGCTGGCTGGAGACGCACTATCCCGGACCGCTCTGGATCGGCGTCTGGTCCGGCAATGAGCGGGCGCAGGCGGTCTATGCCGCCCAGGGCTTCCGCAAGGTGGGCGACTATGGCTTCATGGTGGGCGCCCATCGCGACGCGGAGTTCATCTTCCGGCGGGACTGATCGGCAGCACCCGGCTCAGCGCCGGTCGCGGCGGATCATCAGCTTGAGGCCTGACCAGACGGCATCGACCGCGCAGACCTTCACATCGACCAGATCGGTGTCCGGCAGGATAGCGGCGCGGATCGCGTCCTCGCTGATATCGGTCGGCACTTTCGACGCCTTCTTGGGCCAGCTCACCCAGATGAACCCGGCGGGCGCGAGGAGAGGCCGCAGGGCAGCGAGCCGGGCGATCATCCCGGCCCGTTCGGTGACGAAGATATGCGCCGCCTCCAGCCCCGCCGCCGGCGCATCGAGCAGGATGAGGCCCAGCCCATCAGGATCGATCTCCGCGCGCACGCTCGCCGGCATGTTCTCGGTCCACACGCGCATGCCCGGCTTGAGCGAGAGCTTTTTCGCGAGCGGTGTTCCCGAATAGCCGGCCGGCATTGGCACCTCCCTGTTCTCACATGCGCTCCTGCGGAAGCAGACGCGCGGATGCCATCTCTCACCCGTCCATCAGCGCCGGGAAGAAAGCCTCATGCGCCGCGCGCAGATCGGCGAGGGAGACGGCATGATCGCTGTCCGGCAGCTCGATGATGAGCCGGTTGGCGATCGTGCGCCCGAGGCGACTGACCGGCACGCCCTTCGCCTCGGCGCCGGACAGGAAATCGACCAGCGCGGCATCGCGCACCGTCGCCACATAGAGGCCCTGATCCTCGGCGAAATAGGTCTGCGCCGCGTTGCCCACCAGTGGCTGATCGAGCATCGCGCCGATGCCGCTCGCCAGCGCCATCTCGGCGACCGCGACCGCGATGCCGCCATCCGACACGTCATGGCAGGCCGTGATCGCGCCGGACCGGATGCTCTCCCGCACGAAATCACCGGCCTTGCGCTCGGCGTCCAGATCGACGCGCGGCGGCGGGCCGGCCTCCTTGCCCTCCAGCCCCTTGCACTCGCGCAGCCAGAGCGCCTGGCCGAGGTCGCCCTTGCGCTCGCCGACGATGAGGATGATGTCTCCGGTCGCCTTGAAGCCGATCGTGCACATCTGCGCGACATCCGGCAGCAGGCCGACCCCGCCGATCGCGGGCGTGGGCAGGATGGCGCTGCCGCCACCCGTCGCCCTGGACTCGTTGTAAAGGCTCACATTGCCCGAGACGATCGGGAAATCGAGCGCCGTGCAGGCGGCCGCCATACCCTCGATCGCACCGACGAACTGCCCCATGATCTCGGGTCGCTGCGGATTGGCGAAGTTCATGCAGTCGGTGGCGGCGAGTGGCGTCGCGCCGACGGCGGTGATGTTGCGCCAGCATTCCGCGATCGCCTGCTTGCCGCCCTCGACCGGATCGGCGAAGCAATAGCGCGGCGTGCAGTCGGTGCTGATCGCCAGGCCCTTCCTGGTGCCGTGCACGCGCACCACCGCCGCGTCGCCGCCGGGACGCTGCACCGTGTCGGCGCCGACCATGTGATCATATTGCTCCCAGATCCACCGGCGGCTGGCAAGGTCCGGCGAGCCGATAAGCTTGAGCAGGTCGGCGCCCAGATCGGCCGTTTCCGGGATGGATGCGAGCGGCGCCGGCGGCAGGGTCGGCACATGCGGGCGGTCATAGAGCGGCGCGTCGTCCGCCAGCGGCCCGAGCGGAATGTCCGCGACCGTCTCGCCATGATGGACGAGCACCATGCGGCCGGTATCTGTCACTTCGCCGATCACGGCGAAATCCAGCTCCCATTTGCGGAAGATCGCCTCGGCCTCGGCTTCGCGGCCGGGTTTCAGCACCATGAGCATCCGCTCCTGGCTCTCCGAGAGCATCATCTCATAGGCGGTCATACCGGTTTCGCGCTGGGGCACCTTGTCCATGTCCAGCCTTATGCCGACGCCGCCCTTGCTGGCCATTTCGACCGAGGAGGAAGTGAGCCCCGCCGCGCCCATATCCTGGATGGCGACGATCGCATCGGAAGCCATCAGCTCCAGGCAGGCCTCGATCAGCAGCTTCTCGGTGAAAGGATCGCCCACCTGCACGGTCGGGCGTTTCTCTTCGCTGTCCTCGCCGAAATCGGCCGAGGCCATGGTGGCGCCATGGATGCCGTCGCGCCCGGTCTTGGAGCCGACATAGACGATCGGATTGCCGACGCCCGAGGCCGCCGAATAGAAGATCCTGTCCGTCTCCGCGACGCCCACGGTCATCGCGTTGACGAGGATGTTGCCGTCATAGGCGGAGTGGAAGTTCGTCTCGCCGCCCACCGTCGGCACGCCCACGCAATTGCCATAGCCGCCGATGCCGCGCACCACGCCGCTGATGAGATGCTTCATCTTGGGGTGATCCGGACGGCCGAAGCGCAGCGCGTTCATGTTCGCCACCGGCCGCGCGCCCATGGTGAACACGTCGCGCAAGATACCGCCCACGCCCGTCGCCGCGCCCTGATAGGGCTCGATATAGCTGGGGTGGTTGTGGCTCTCCATCTTGAAGATGGCGGCCTGCTCCTTCCCATCTGGACCTGGGCCGATGTCGATCACGCCCGCATTCTCGCCCGGCCCCTGGATGACCCAGGGCGCCTTGGTGGGCAGCTTCCTCAAGTGGATACGGCTCGACTTGTAGGAGCAATGCTCGCTCCACATCACCGAGAAGATGCCCAGTTCCGTCAGGTTCGGCTCGCGGCCGAGCGCCTGGACGACGCGGTCATATTCTTCGGGCGAGAGACCATGCTCGGCGACGATCTCGGGCGTGATGGCGGGGGCGTTGGTCAGCATGACCGGGCTTTATCGTCGCCGGTGCGGCGGCACAACCATGGGTTGCGGTCATGACTTTTGCAGCGGTCCACTTCAGGAGAGAGAACTATATTCATTCTCCATCGAAGGCGATCCGCGACGCGCGCGCATCATCGCGCGCGCTCGACAAGTCGGGATGCCGCCGCCACTATATGGCCCATGATCCTCCTCCCCTTCCGCCGGACGCTCGTCCGCGTCGCCGCGCTGATCCTCGTCACGACACCGGCCCTAGCCGAACCGTCGGCAGCCGCGCCCGACGCCGCGGCGGTCTCCCTCGCCGATCTCGCCCGCGATTTCGTCCCGCTCGCGCTGGAGATCGGCACGCACGAGCCGGAATATGTCGACGCCTATTATGGCCCGCCCGGGCTCATGGCCGCCGCCGACGCGCATCCCCGCTCACGCGAGCAGCTCCAGCAGGCGGCCGAAGCGGCCGTCCAAAGGCTCGATGCGATCATCCCCGCCCTTGCCGATCCGCAGGCGCTCGCCCGCGCCAAGGCCCTACGCGGCTTCTACAAGGCCGCCGCGACCCGCCTGGCGATGATCGGCGGCGCGCATTTCAGCTTCGAGGACGAAGCCGAGGGGCTGTTCGGCATCCGCCCGACCGTGAAGCCGCTCACCGATTACGACCCGATCCTCGCCCGGCTGGAGAAGCTCGTGCCCGGCGCCGGCACGCTGGCCGAGCGCGTCGATGCCTATCAGGAGCGGTTCGTCATCCCCACCGACCGGCTGCGGCCGGTGATGGAAGCGGCCATCGCCGAATGCCGGCGACGCACCCTCGCCCATTTCGATCTGCCGGCGGACGAGAGCTTCGATCTCGGCTTCGTCACCGGCAAGCCCTGGTCCGGCTACAACTATTATCAGGGCCATTATCACAGCCGCATCGAGGTCAACACGGACCTGCCGGTGCGGATCGGCCGGGCGGTCGATCTGGGCTGTCATGAAGGCTATCCCGGCCATCATGTGCTCAACATCATGATCGAGCGCAATCTGGTCGGGGCGCGCGGCTGGGGCGAATATCAGGTGAGCCCGCTCTATGCGCCGCAAAGCCCGCTCTCGGAAGGCAGCGCCAATTACGGCATCCGCCTCGCCTTTCCGGGCGAGGCGCAACTCGCCTTCGAGCGGGACATATTGTTCCCGCTGGCCGGGCTCGATGCCGCCGAGGCGCAGCGTCTGTGGGAGGTCCGCGAGGCGAGCGAGGATCTCGCCGGGGCGCGTATCACCATCGCGAAGCTCTATCTGGACGGCGAAGTGGACCGGCCGACCGCGCTCCACCTGCTCCAGACCTACCAGTTGCTGAGCCCGGCGCGCGCCGGGCAGATTCTCGGCTTCATCGAGCATTATCGCAGCTATGTGATCAACTATGTCACCGGCAAGGACCTGGTGCAGGCCTATGTCGAGCATGGCGAACCGGACGAAGCGACCCGCTGGACGCGGATGCGCCATGTGCTCTCGGATGCGGTGACGCCGGCCGATCTGCTCGCCGGGTCCTAGGGGCGAACGGATTCTTGCTTTCTGCGAACCTTCATTCAGACCCACCGTTCGCCCTGAGCGAACGGTGGGTTGCACGAAGCCATGCCGCGCTGCTCGCCGCTTGTCTTCCCCTGGTGAATCCAGCACTCTGCTCCGATCGCCACGCGCCCCTACAGGCGCGCGCAGACGCACCGAGGAGAGGAATGCCATGCCGCGCCGGATTCTCATCGCCCTTGCCCTTGCCAGCCTCGCCCTGCCCGCCACCGCGCAGGAGCCGGTGAGCGGCGTTGCCGATCCCGAGGCACTGTTCAACGATGCCGATCCCGTCCTGCACCGCAACAAGCAGGCGGCGCTGCACATCATGCGGGAATTGCTGCAATGCAACCACTGGAGCGATGCCGGTAACTGGCTGACCGACCGCTATATCCAGCACAATCCCAATGTCGTGTCCGGCCGCGCGCCGGTGGTGGACTATTTCAGCGTCCGGCCGCGCACCGATCCCTGCGGGCCGCTGACGACGCCGGTGGTCGCGGTGTTCGCACAGGGTGACCTCGTCGCCGTGGTGATCGCCCGCACGCTCCCGCATCCGACCGAACCGGGCAAGACCTATACGACAAGCTGGTTCGACATGTGGCGGTTCGTCGACGGCAAGGCGGACGAGCATTGGGATGCGGCGGAGCTTTATGTCCGCGCGGCTGCGGCGCAGTAGGATTGGCGCGGTCAGACGAGCAAGGCGGGCAACCCGGCGCTTCGCGTCGATGTCGGTGGATGACCCATTGCGGGATATTTCATTTCCGTTCGCCCTGAGCGAAGTCGAAGGGCACTACTGAGCGGAGCGAAGGGCTTCGCCTGCGGCTCAGCCGAGCCCTTCGACTTCGCTCAGGGCGAACAGGTTTTTATTGCCATGTCAGTCCACTGTCTCACAGTCACCATTCCGCGCATAGGCCCGCGAGCAGCGCCGTCGCCAAAGGAAAAGGCCGGCCCGCGCCGGACCGGCCTGTCATTGTCGGGAAATGCCCCGGAAGGCAGGGTGGACGCGCCTCAGCCAGCCTTGCAGGCCGTGCCGTTGTAGGTCACTGCCGTGCCCGTGCCGGTCAGCTTCTTCGAGCCGTCGGGCGACACGAAAGGCTCACCCTCCGCCGGCGCCTTGAGGACCGTCACCGGCCCCTCACGCTCCGACTTGAAGTTGACGGTCACATTGTCGGTCATGAAATCAAGGAAGATCAGGCTGTTGTCCTTGCACCGATAGGTGTGGCTTTCCTTGATCATGGGAAGCGGGGGCGGCGGCGCGGCATTGGCCAGTTCTTCGGCCATCGGGTCGCCAGTCCCGGTGTTCATGGTTTCGGGCTGATTGTTGCAGGCCGCAACCGAAAGGAGGAGCGCGCTGAGCGCGACTGATTGTGCAGTGCGAAGGGTTTTCATAGCGCCCCAGCTATTGCGAGCCCGAGCGTCGAGGTCAACTGGATTTCGATGACAAATCATCACATCTGCAGGACTGTTCCATGCTTGGACGGCGTGCTCGGGCCTCGAAGCCGGCTTCGACGATGAGCGGCGACGCCGTTTCCCCACCCCGTCTTTCCTGCAAAGCGAGATCCAGGCCGCGCCACTGCTCAGTCATGTTCAAGATTCCCGTATTTCGGGAACAACGTCGAGAAACCGCAGGCCGAAATTCAACCCGCCCGCCGCCTGCGGCCTTGACCCTGCCGGGACGGCGGGTCAATGCAACCGGCATGGCAGACTCCGCCCAGACCGAAACATTGAGCTTCGAGGAGGCGCTGCGCCGACTGGAAGCCATTGTCCAGCAACTCGAGCGGGGCGACGTGCCGCTCGACCAGTCGATCACCCTCTATGAGGAAGGCGACCGGCTGCGCGCCCAGTGCCAGCGCCGCCTCGACATGGCGCAGGCCCGCATCGAGCAGATCATGGGCAATGCGCAGGGGGGCGCCGCCGGGACAGCGCCTTTCCCGGCCGACTGAACCCCGATGCGCATCGCCGCATTGTCCCGTCTGGACCAGGCCATGGCGCAAATGGCCGAGGCGATCGACATGCAGTTCGACCGCCTGCTGGCCCTGCCGGACGATCAACGCGCGCGGCTCTATGCCGCAATGCGGCACGCCGCCATGGGCGGCGGCAAGCGGCTGCGTCCGCTGCTCGTCAGGGCGAGCTGCGACCTATTCAACATCGATGCGGAAAGCGCACTGCGCACCGGCCTCGCGGTCGAGTGCATCCATGTCTATTCGCTGATCCACGACGATCTGCCGGCTATGGACGATGACGACATGCGCCGCGGCAAGCCGACCGTGCACCGCGCCTATGACGAGGCGACCGCCATCCTCGCGGGCGACTGCCTGCACGACCTCGCCTTCTCCATCCTCGTCGACGAGCGGACCAGCGCCGATCCCTTCGCGCGCTGCGAGCTGGTGCGGCTGCTGGCGCAGGCGAGCGGCCCGGCCGGCATGGCGGGCGGGCAGATGATGGACCTGATCGCCGAGACGGACAGTTTCGACCTGCTCACCGTCACGCGCCTGCAGCAGCTCAAGACCGGCGCGCTGATCGGCTTCTGCGTCGAGGCGGGCGCCATCCTGGCGCGCGTGCCCGAGGACCGGCGCGTCGGCCTGCGCGGCTATGCCCGCGACCTCGGCCTGGCCTTCCAGATCGCCGACGACCTGCTCGACGTGGAGGGCGACGCGGCGCTCACCGGCAAGGCCGTGGGCAAGGACGCCGCCGCCGGCAAGGCGACCTTCGTCTCGCTGCTCGGCGTGGCCCAAGCGCGCGCGCGGGCGGACATGCTCGTCGCCCAGGCCAAGGCGCATCTGGCGGGCTATGGCTGCGAGGCCGATCTGCTGCGCGACATCGCCGATTTCGCGGTCAAGCGGCGGCACTGAGCGCGGCCGATTCATGTGAGCCCTCTCCCACCTGCGAGGCTCTTGCATGATTCTCTCCGAACGATGCCGGATTGGGGCGTTATGCAATGATCCTGCATGCGGCAGGGAAGGTCGCCTCCATGGCGAAATCCAACCCGGGACACCCACTCGATGACTGCCCGTTTGCCGATGCCGGCCGGACCAACTATGGAAGGGCCGCAAATCGCGAGACGCATGTCGAGCTCCATTTCCTCAAGGGCGCAATCCTGGTCAGGCACATCAGAGAATGACGCAACGCATCGGCCTGTATCCAGGCACTTTCGATCCCGTCACACTGGGGCACATGGACATCATCCGGCGCGGCGCCAAGCTGGTGGACAAGCTGGTGATCGGCGTCACCACCAATCCCAGCAAGTCGCCCATGTTCTCGCTGGACGAGCGACTCGCCATGGTGACGCGCGAGTGCGCCAGCATCGAGGGCACGGTGATCGACGTGCGCGCCTTCGATTCGCTGCTCATCCATTTCGCGCGTTCGGTCGGCGCGACGATCATCCTGCGCGGTTTGCGCGCGGTGGCCGATTTCGAGTATGAATATCAGATGGCCGGCATGAACCAGTATCTCGATGCAGGCATCGAGACCGTGTTCCTGATGGCGGACGTGGCGCTGCAGCCCATCGCCTCGCGGCTGGTCAAGGAGATTGCCGGGCTGGACGGCGATATTTCGAAATTCGTCTCGCCGTCGGTCCGGGCGGACATGCTGGCGCGGATCGGCCGGAAACGCGATTGACGGGTCATTGCCCGTTCAGCCATGCGGGCCCAGAGGCGCGATGAAATGAGGATGATGGTAATGACTCGACTGTCCGGACTGATTGGCCCCCGCATGATCGGGCGGGGCCTCGCCCTCGCGCTGCTGATCGGCACGGCGGCCACCGCGCAGGCGCAAGGAGGCGGCGGACAGCGCTCGGGCGAGGACATCATCCATGAGGCCGAGGTGGCGGCGCGCGCCAAGCGCGACGCGGACGCGCTGAAGGCGGACTCGGAGCGCTCTGGCGTCCAGCCGCTGCGCGCCATGACCGAGATCACGCCGGACAATGTCTGGGTGCTCGATCTCGCCGATGGCGGCCATGTGCGCATCCTGTTGCGCCCCGATGTCGCGCCCAACCATGTCGAACGCATCAAGGCGCTGACCCGGCAGGGCTTCTACAATGGCCTCACCTTCCATCGCGTGATCGACGGCTTCATGGCGCAGGGCGGCGATCCCAAGGGTGACGGCACCGGCGGCTCACAGCTTCCGGACCTCAACCAGGAGTTCAACTGGCTGCCGCACATGCGCGGCGCCGTCGCCATGGCCCGCGCGCAGGACGAGAACAGCGCCAACAGCCAGTTCTTCATCATGCTGATGCCGCGCCTGCAGCTCGACCATAAATATACGGTGTTCGGCCGCGTCATCAGCGGCATGAACGAGGTGGACGCGATCCCCAAGGGCGAGCCGCCGGCCAATCCGGAGAAGATCGTGCGCGCCTATATCGAGGGCGACCAGCAGGCGGCGATCATCCCGCCACCGGCTACGCCCGCGCCACCGGCAGCACCGGGCGCAAGCAATCCCCCGCCGGCGCCTGCGAGCTGAGATCAGTGGGAGCCGTGCGCCTGCGAAGGCAGGAGCCGAGGGCACATGAGCGGGGCCATGGTCAAGCCGGGCCGGCACCGGTCTTATCCCAGTTTACAGTTCAGCTTCGACCCGGCGGATATCGGGATGCCCCGCGCCATGGGTCGCTGCCTTTTCAGACGCATCATGGAGCGATCACTCTCTCGCTGCCGGGCTGACCCAATCGCAGACCGGGGCCGGCATCGCTGGCCAAGCGGACCGCGGGATTGGAATCGGCGTCCATGAGCAGCATGATCGCGCCACCGTCGGTAGCGCCGAGCTTCATCCGAATGTCCCCATGAGCGTTGCGCAGGCGCAGCTCTCCACCGCCATTCTCCGCCACATGCAGCTGCGCCCGCATCTCCCCGCGCTCATTCACGAGTTCGATCATGCGGGCACGGACAACATCCTGCGCGGGCGTTTGGGCGCGCGAGCCCGTATTGCTCCACAGGAGACCGCCGAGCAGAACGATGTTTGTGACGATCAGTATATGCCATGGCCGAATTCGAGGCATGTGCGGCTCCTTCGCATCTTGCTGACGTTGAGCGGCACTGGCTTATATCAGGATGATGACCGTGGTGGTGACGCTGGCGCGGCGAGCCGAGATTCAAGCTGACGCCCGGCAATGCGGGCCGGCTCACTCCCCGCCGATCGGCCCGGCCTCGTTGGCGACGATCGTCAGCACCTGCGTCCAGGCCGCGACATTCTGCTCGAGCTGCGCGGGGTCGATCTTGTCGAGTGTGTCGTCCGGCGTGTGGTGCAGGTCGAAATAATGGGTGCCGTCCTGTCCCAGGTCGACCACGGCCAGCTTCTGCGCCGCGATGATCGGGCCGACATCGGCGCCGCCGCTCGCCACACCGGTCTGCGCCACGATGCCGAGCGGATTGAGCGCGGCGGTGATCCGCTCTCGCAATGCCGTATTGCGCGCGGGGAAGCGGAACTGGACGTTCCACACCCGGTCCGCGCCGAAATCGCTCTCCATGGCCAGCGCGTGCGGCTCGCTGGCATGGGCCTGCGCATAGGCGTCGCCGCCATAGGCGCCCAGCTCCTCCGAGCCCGCCCAGAGCACGCGGATCGTGCGCAGCGCCTTGCCGCCGGCCTGCGCGCGCAGCGCCGCGTCGGTGACGATCGCGCAGCCCGAGGCATCGTCGATCGCGCCGGTGCCGAGATCCCAGCTGTCGAGATGGCAGGCGACGAGGATCGGCGGCAGCTTGGGATCGCGCCCGACCAACTCACCCACGACATTGCCGGAAGGCAGGTTGTCGCGCGTCTGCCCGGTCAGCGTCAGCGCGAGGCGCATCGGCTGGCCGCGCCCCGCGACGCGCGCGATCAGATCCGCATCGGGATTGGAGACGGCGCCGGCCGGGATCGGCGTCACATCCCCGAAATCCGTGACGCCCGTATGCGGCACGCGGTGGCTGTCCGTCCCGATCGAGCGGATGACCACGCCGACCGCGCCTTTCTGCGCGGCCAGCGCCGGGCCCTGGCGGCGCACATTGCCATAGGGACCGTAGCCGGAGCCGTCCTGATTGGGCCGCATCGCATGATCGATGAAGGCGATCTTGCCGGCGAGCGCGCCGGCCGGCTCCGCCTTGAGCGCGTCCAGCGTCAGGAAATAGACCAGCTCCGCCTCGATGCCCTCGGCCGGCGTCACGCCGCTATAGCCGAGCGCGGTGACGGCGAGCGGCTGCCGATAGGGCGCGACCAGCGCCGCGCGATCCTCCCCGCGCACATAGGCCCGGATGGTGAAGGGCTCGATCCGCACATTGGCGAAGCCGAGCGCTGTCAGCTTCGCCTTCGCCCAGTCGCGCGCCCGCGCCTCGGCATCCGATCCGGCGGGACGCGGGCCGATCTCGGTGGTCAGGCCCTCGACGATGTCCCAGGCGGTGGTGTCGGCCTGTGCGGGCGTCCCGGCGATGGCGGCGATGGAGAGAGCGACGGAAAGCGCGCGGGCCGCGCTGCGGGATGAGATGAGCATGGCGCGTTGCTAGCAAGCGGACAGGGGGCTGGCCAGCCCCATCGGACGCCGATAAGGGCGCGCCATGCGTGTCGATCTGTTCGATTTCCAGTTGCCGCCGGAGCGGATCGCGCTGCGCCCCGCCGTGCCGCGCGATGCCGCGCGGATGCTGGTCCTTGCCGGGGCGGAGACGCGCGACGCGCATGTCCGCGACCTGCCCGCGCTGCTGCGGCCGGGCGACTGTCTCGTCTTCAACGACACCCGCGTCATCCCGGCGCAGCTGGAGGGCCGGCGCGGCGCGGCACGGATCGGCGTCACGCTGCACAAGCGCCTGGGGCCGCGCGACTGGCATGTGTTCGTGCGCAATGCGAAGCGCGTCCGGCCGGGTGATGTCATCGATTTCGCCGCCGGCGTGCAGGCGCGGGCGGGCGAGCGGGACGAAGACGGCGGCATGGCGCTCGCCTTCCTCGGCGAGGAGCCGGTCGAGCTGCTGCTGGAGCGCGCCGGCCAGATGCCGCTGCCGCCCTATATCGCCAGCAAGCGCCCCACCGACGCGCGCGACCGCGAGGATTACCAGACCATGTTCGCGCGTGACGCCGGCGCGGTCGCCGCGCCGACCGCCGCGTTGCACTTCACGCCGGCGCTGATGGCGGCGCTCGAAGCGGCTGGGATCGGCCATGCGACGCTCACCCTGCATGTCGGCGCCGGCACCTTTCTGCCGGTCAAGGCGGATGATACCGCCGATCATCGGATGCATGCCGAATGGGGCCGCGTCGACGCGGCGGTGGCCGATCGGCTCAATGCGGTGCGCGCGCGCGGCGGTCGCCTGATCGCGGTCGGCACCACCAGCCTGCGCCTGCTCGAAAGCGCGGCCGGCGAGGACGGCCTCATCCGCCCTTTCGCGGACGAGACGCGAATCTTCATCACGCCGGGCTATCGCTTCCGCGTCATTGATGGCCTCATGACCAACTTCCACCTGCCGCGCTCGACACTGTTCATGCTGGTCTGCGCGCTGATGGGCATCGAGCGGATGCAGGCCACCTATGCCCATGCCATTGCGGAAGGCTATCGCTTCTACAGCTATGGGGATTCATCGCTGCTCCTGCCGGCGCGCTGAGGCAGGGCACGGAAGAACCGCCGACCAGCATGGCCGGCGGTTCCGGTTCCGGGCAGGAGGCTCGCCCGGAGGTTTCAGGCGAAGGCGAGGCGTGCGCGCCGGCGCTGGCAAAGGCCGACCAGCCCGAGGCCCCCGATCATCATCGCCCAGGTCGCAGGCTCGGGCACCGGCGCGGCGGCGGGCTCATAGCCGGTGACGGACGCCTGCGAATGGCCCAGGATGATGTCGCCGCTGAGCAGCCGACCGGAGAACAGATAGTCGTCCAGGCTGATATGGACGGCATTGGTGGTCATCATGATGCTGCTGTCCGTCTGATCGACGAGTTGTTCGTTCAACGTGATCTCCAGGCCCAGAAGCGACAGCGCCACGGTGTTCGGCAGCGGGTTCGAGAAGAGCCCGAGGTCCAGGCCGAGACCATCGAGGATGGAACCGCTGATGGCCAGATTCTCGATGGACGATGCACCCGTGGCGAACAGCCCGGCCCCATCGATGCCCGCCACCGTCGTCGAGGTGACGGCATCGGCGGAGAGGCCGAGCGCGGCGAGCGGGACCGCGCCCAGGAGGCTCGTATAGATGCCCGTCTCCGCACCGGCGATGTTGGCCGCGCCGGTGGCGGAGCCCGGATAGGCGGATTGCGCCAGGGTCGAGACGATGCCCGTGCTCACGCCCGCATCGACGGACAGAATGGTGCCGAACAGATGGAACCCCTGATCGATCGAAACCAGATCGAGGCTGTCGACATAATCGGGTGCGGCCGTCCCCGAGACGGGCGCGAGCGTGGCATTGGCGGCCACCACGTCCGCGACGCTCAGATTGACCGACGCGACATTTGCCGAACTGGATAGAATCGGATCGGCAAGTGCAGGTGAAGCAGCCATGATTGCGACGCTGGCGGCAAGGAACGGAATGGACTTCAGCATGACATATCTCCCACAATAATTAACCTATAGTCCATGATCGCGGAATACGATTATGGAGTTTTTACAATCTATTGATTGCATATTGAGGAGAACATCACGCCCCAGGCCTGGCAATATTATTAACCATATAAACGAAGTCATGCGGTTTGACGGACCTGAACTGTACCGATCCGAGACGATCTCCAATATTCCAAATAGGTTTTTTATTCTGCGTATAATGTGTATGGGCACGGAGTGACATCCGGCCCGAACTGCGCGGTGGCGCCTATTGGGTCGATCTGCCCGCCAAAACCGGTCCGTGTTCTGCGCAAATTACATATTTGCCACGCGACGCCTCCAGATGGCCCCTGCACGCCCGCGCCGGTTTCATTCAAAAGATTTTCGATGAATGGCATGGGCGAAACGGGCCTCGGCCTCACTGGAATATCCCTCTCGCTGCTCCTGCACCGCCCATCGCTCCCGGTCCGGGCACTTTGGCGACACTGATTCGGCCCTGAGGCCGCGAGGCGTATCGGACGGGCCTGCCGCTTCCGCAGCCATGGACACCCAAAGCGCCGTTCGCCTTGTTTGAACGAGGCCTGTGATCCGTTCAAATGTCGAAGGGCTGTTCTTCCCCTGCTTCCCAAGGGGAGAGGGACGGGCTTCGACAAATTCAGCCCGAGCGGGTCCAAGGGAGAACAGATATGCCTGAAATCCCGGTTCACCGCATCGCAGCAGCCTCAATCCGCCAATGGCAGCGCGTAGCAGCTGATCGGGATGTCGCCATATTCGGTGACGATCTCCCCCGCCGCCTCGAAGGGGTAATGCGGCGTGCGCAGGTCCAGCGCATGGACGCCCGGGCCGGCCGCGCTGATCGCGCCGGGCGGCGAGCCGCGCGCCAGCACGCCGGCGACACCGGCCGCCGTCTCGTCGTCGTTCGAGACACTGCACACCAGGCCGAGCCGGGTGCCGGGCACCGCGCGCAGCCGGTCGGCCGCCATGTCCACCGCCTGCTCCAGATCGTCGAGCGCCAGCAGCCAGACGCCGCCCGAGAATTGGGGAACGCGCCCCCGCGCCAGCCGGACGTCGGCAGGAAACGGATCGACCGAAGCCAGCGTCGCCTGACGGCTCCCTTCCGGGAGTGAGACCCGATCCTGCGGCAGCGGCCGATCGAGCACCAGCTCATGGACCGGAAACCCGCGCGCGCGCCAGATCGCTTCGGGCGGCGTCACCTCATCGACGGCACGGCGCAGGCGCAGCGCGACCGCCCGGCTTGCCAGCGTCCGCGCCTGCCGGATGGCGAGCCCCATCGCGATCTCGTCGCCGAGCGCAACGGCAGCACCGGACAAGGCGCCGATGCCTTCCATCGCATCGACCGCATCGGCCGCTTCGATCAGCCGGTCGAACCGCTGCGCCCAATGCGCGCCATAAGGCGCCACCGAGACCTCGCGGAACAGATGGACCGAGGTGGGCAGCACGACATGCAGCTGTGCGCCGCGCTCCAGCGCCGCTTCCGCGATCAATATGTCCGCCCCGGCGGCAAGCGCGCCGAACACGAAGCCGGGCTCGATCTCGTCGAAAGCGGCAGCGATCAGCGGCCGGATCTCCTCCTCCCGATCGGGCAGGTCGATGAGGCCGCTATAGTGGAGGCTCGCTGGCGGCCGCAGATGATCGAACAGGTCGCGCGGTGCGCCGATCCGCTCCAGGATCAGCTGCAACTGGCGGATGGTGGCGGCATGGTCCTCCCACGCCTCCGGCGTGCCGGCGACCGCCGCTTCCAGCCGCGCCCGGCTCTGCGTCACCTCGCCGAGCAGCAGCAGCGCCTCCGCCCAGGTCGCGCCCAGCCAATAATCGGTCTCGGGCTCATGGTCCCCGCTCGCCAGCAGCTCGAGCGTGCGGCGTGCCAGCCGTTCGGCCTGCGCCTTCCGGCCGTTAAGGAAAGCGATGGTCGCGGCGTTGATGAGCGGATAGGTCGCGCGCCGCTCGCCCGCCGCGCGCAGATAGGCCGCCTCCGCGCGATCGAAGAACAGCGCGCGCTGGGCGCCCTCGCTGCGCAGCGCGCGGTCCTTGAGCAGCCGTCCTTGCAGGCTCAGCGCATCCGCCTCGCCGGTCTCGATCAGGCCGGCCGCCTCCATCATGCGCCACGCACGCTGCGTGTCGCCGGCGCGGGCTGCCTGTCTGATCTGGGCGAGGCTGAACAGGGCTCTGTCTCTCCTTCTCCGGCGCCGGCGGGCGGTCAGCCGTGGCCCGGCGGCGGGTTCTTGATGTCGGGATCAATCGTCATGGCGACCCATTTGGGCCCGCTTCTCCTGTCGAAATGCTGGAGGAAGTCGACATTGACATTGAAGCCATGAATCGTGCCCAGCTTGCCCTTCCGATTGTAGCGCGCAGCAAACCGCACGATGCGGTAGCGATCAAGCTCTTTGTCATAGCCGTCATAGACGATGCCGCCATAGAAGGAGGAAAGCTCCTCCTTGGTCGTGATCGCATCGAGATCCTTGGAGAAGAAAAGCTGCTCACCCTTCAGCTCGATCTCGACGATGCAGTCCTGCCTGATCGCGATATAGTCGTTACCGGAACCGAGCTCCTCATAGTCGAGCGAGACCCGCCCGTTCCGCGCGGTCAGCGCTATGACGAAGCGCACCGGTTCGCACGCGCCCGTCTCGACATCCGGAGGCATCAACGGATTGAGCTGCCTCTGAACATAGGTCGCATACATATCAGTCTCCCTTGGATTCGAATGGTTGTTCGATCTCTCGTTTCCAGTAGCGCCAGTCATTGTTCTCCGGGTCCGCCATGATCAGTCGCTCGATGGTCCGCCGCGCACCGGCGCGCAATCTCGTCGCATCATCCTTGCGCCCCAGCGCATAGAGGATCTGCGACGTCGAATATTCCGCCAGCATCATGTCCTGCATGTAGCTCATGTTGCGCGGGTCCTGCTCCAGCAGTCCTTGAATAATCGTTGACTGCCGTTCGCGATGCCGGAGCGCTTCCTGGTCCCGGCCACGCAGACGGAGCGCATCGGCGAGCCAGGCATGACGATTGGCGAGATCGGCCAGCACTCCGGGATCGCGCGGCTTCGCGCGCGCGATGCGTTCCATCGTGTCGAGCGCCGACCGGCAGGCGTCCAGGTCACGAGCTGGTCCTTTCCGCCGGATGGCGACGGAACAGATATTGCCCTGCGCATAGGCAAGCTCCCGCCAGTTGGCGAGGTCGTCCGGCGCCAGGCGGGTGAGGCGCTCCGCCAGATCCCGATAGGCGACGAAATGCGTCAGCGCTTCGGTGTGGTGGCGCAGGATGAAATCGACATAGCCGATCCAGAACTCGCTCTGGGCATGGGTGAAGATGCGCCGCGGATCGTCAGGTGCGGAGGCGAGCAATGCACTGGTCACGCGATGCGCCTCGCGGAACTTGGCGATGGCGGCCTGATAATCACCGCGCCGGTGATCGTCCTCGCCCATGGCATGGAGGATGCGCGCGCGCCGCTCCAGCGATTCGACCGGCAGCTGCTCGAGGTCCGACTGGTCGCCATAATAGGCCAGCGCCCGCTCGTTGACGGTCTGCAATATGTCGAGCCGGCCGACGCCTTTCAGCCTGTCGCGCAAATCCGTCAGCATGAACTCGATCAGACCCTCGGCTTCGTGCCGCTGACGATCCGCTTCGCGCTGCGCGCGCAGCACGGAGGCCAGCATGAAGCCCATCAATAGGACGAGCAGCAGCGAAACGAGCGTGACGGCGATCACGCGCCGCATCTGCCGCTGCGCCTCGCGCTGGATGAGCTGGTCGAGCGCGACGCCGGTGAGGCCGGCGACGATCTTCAGCCGCGCCAGCTTCGGGCCGTCCTGCCCCTTGCGGAAATCGGCGGCGACCGGTTCGGTCACGGTCCCCGACGCGTCCGGCTCCAGCAGCGCGGCGGGGAAGCTGTCCTGCGGCTCCCCCTCCAGCAGGGCGGCGATGATGGGGCGATCGGGATGCAGGCTGCGGAACAGCCGGATCTCGGCATCCACCCAGCGCGATTCCCTGGCGGCGGTCGAGCAGAGCACGAGCAGCGCGCGCGAGGCATCCAGCGCCTGCTTCACCTCCGCATTGAGATCGCTGGCGGCGGGCAGCTCCAGCCGGTCGCGGAAGATCGGCGTCAGGCGCCGGTCGATCGCGCCGCGCGCCGTCTCCCGCCCGACCAGCCGGCGCGGGATGCGATAGCCCTCCAGCCAGCGGTGGAGCTTTCGGGCATGGACCTCGTCGCGATGGCTGTAGCTGATGAACGCGCGATAGCCGGTCTTGCCAGGCGGAGGATCGGATTGTGCGCCTGCCATGCTTGCCGATCCGTCCGTGCCCCCGAGATGCCAATGGGCCGCATATGGCGCGCCGGCCGCGGGGCAGTCCCGTCCGGCCGCGCCGAGCAGGCCGACATCGGTGCAGATGCGCCGAGAGGCGGCGTCAGGTCAAGCGCCGCCCCCGACAAGCTCAGGGCGAACGGAGCGGCATTGGACCGGCTATGCGAAGATGCGACGCCGCTCAAAGCTCCGCGTAGCGCCCGGGCCTGTGGCTGCGGGTCATGCGGGCCAGGGTGCGGTCTATGCTGCGCAGAAGCGCCGGCACGGTCGTGTCGCCCGGATGGACCGCGATGCGCGCCACCGGCTTCGCCCGCAGCACCGGCGGAAGCGCCCAGGCCGCGAGCAGCGAGGAGGCGATGCGCGCCCGGCTGCGGCTCGCCCAGGTGATGACCGGACCGGTGGCGAGCGGCTTGTCCCGCGCGCCCGGGCGCCAGACCCGCCAATGATCCTCCGCGAGTGCGAAGCCCGCCTGCGCCATCGCGGCATGGGCGCCGGGGCCGTAGAGCCAGGCCGGCGCGATGAAGCCGGCGACCGGGCGGCCGATGATATCCTCGATGAGCGCGCGGCCCTGCGTCATGCGGCGATAGGCCTCGCTCTCGTCGAGACCCAGGAACTCGCCTTCGGAAGCGGTCATGTGCTGTGCCTTGAAGCGCTCGGCGAAACCCTCATGCGTGCTGGTGTCGCGGTGGAACCAGCCATGCACGAACATCTCCGAGCCCGCCGCCGCCCACTCGCGCAGCTTGGTCGCGAACGGCGTGCCCGGGCGCAGCGGCGCTTCGCCCCAATGGTCCGGCACGACCAGCATCGCGATCCTGTCGGTCGGCACATGCGCCGCGAGATGATCGCGCAGCCGCTCGACCTGCGCTTCCGAGCGCGGCCCGACATCGTGGATGGAGGTGAGCAACAGGCGGGCGTCAGGCGACATGGCGTTCCGCTCCCGCCGCACCCTCATAGAGAGCGAACAGCGCCTCGAAATGCGCTTCCATGGTCGGCACGCGATGCGCCGAGGCAGCGGCGCGCAGGCGTGCCCCGGCCGGATCGCCGGCAAGGAAATCCGCGATGGCGGCGGCGAGCGCAGGGGCATTGCGCGCCCTGTAGCGCGCGCCCTGCCCCTCGACGAACTGGTCGCTCGCGCCGCCCTCGTCCGGCACGATGAGCGGCAGGCCGCTCGCCTTGGCCTCGGCCGCGACCATGCAGAAAGTCTCCGCCTCGCAGCCATGGACCAGCGCGTCACCGCTGGCGATGATCGTCGCGAGATCCTCCCGGTCCGTCACCGGCGCGGCAAGATGGATGTTGGGATAGGGCGCGGCGGCGCGCATCACCTTGACGCGGTCGCGCCCGTCGCCGAACAGGACGAGGCCGATCGGCCGCTGATAGCCCGCCGCCGTCACCGCATCGAACACCATGGGCCAGCGCTTCTCGGCGGCATGGCGGCCGAGCGCCAGCAGCAGCGTCGCGTCCGGCCCATAGTCGCAGCGCTGCAGCAGCCGCGCGCGCAGGTCGGCGTCGCGCCGGGCGGGGCTGAACAGGCCGGCCTCCACGCCCATCGGGATGGTGTGCAGCTTGTCCAGCCCCTGCGCCGCCAGCCGCGCGGTGAAGCTGGGACTGGCGCTGATGACGAAATCGAAGGCCTCGTTGAGCCGGCGCAGGTGCCGCCAGAAGGGCTCGAAATTCTTGTCGATCATCTCGCGCGGCAGGATCGGCTGCAGATAGCGATAGGCATAGGCGGACATCGGGTCGGCATGCATGACCAGCGCGCGCGGCACCTCGCCCGGCCGCCAGCGCGCGACCATGGCCGGGCTGCCCCAGGGCGAGGAGACCTCGACCAGATCGGGCGCCAGTTCGTCCAGCGCCGCATGCAGCGCCGCCTCGTCCTGGAAATAATGATAGCGCCGGTCGACCGGCAGCTTGGGCGCCTTCAATGTGCGGATCGTGCCGCCCGGCCCCTCGAAGATCACGCCGTCCGCGTCGTCCGGCGCCAGGATGATGATCTCGTGCACGCCGGAACGGGCGGCCGCCAGCTTGCGCTCGACATAGGTCTTCACCCCGCCGCCGTGCCGCGTGTAGAAAGCGCAGACGTCGACGATGCGCATGGTCCCGCCCCGCCCTACCGGTCGAGCGGGCCGAAGCTGAACAGGCCCTTGCGATACTGCATGGTGATGGTGATGCGGGTGGGACCGCCGCCGACGGTCGCCCGGGCACTGCTCGCGCGCGGCTTGGACCAGCCGAGCCGCGGATCGCCGGGAAAGCCCACGCCGTCCACCGAGAGGCCGAAGCGGCGGTTGGAATCGCGGTCGTGCAGGAGGCTCAGCGTATAGGTGCCCGGCGCCGGCGCGCGGATGCACAGCACCACCGGCCCGCTCTGCGGCACCGGCATCTCGACGCGGCGGAAGGTCTTGCCGGCCGCCACGAGCTTGTTGTCGTCCTGCAGGAAATCATCGTCATTGTTCGGATACAGCTCGACCTTCACCATGCCGCGCCGGTCCTTGAGCCCGGCGAGCGTAATGAGGAAGGCGGGGCCGCTCTCATTGGGGCGGCAGCGCCCTTCGGCGGTCCCGAGATCGGGCGTGGATGGAATTTCGCGCACGGCGCCCGCCGCCGCCGCGAGAGCAAGCAGCATGCTCATCGACATCAGCTGGTTTTCTCCCGGATGAGGCCCGTCAGGCCGAAAGTGAGGCCGACCAGAAGATGGGCGGCAACGGTGAGGCTGGCGAGCAGTGCCATGGCGTTCACCACTTCGGTGTCCCGCCCGACGAAAAAGGTCGCCAGGCTCACGAAGATCACGTCCTTGTTGGGCATGAACGGCAGGCGCGAGAGCAGCTGCCGCATGGTCGCGAGCAGCAGCCAGTAGGTGAAGTTCACGCCCGGCAGGATGAGGTGCCAGAGCAGCGCGCTCAGGAACGCATAGGAGATGATGCGCGCGATATGGACATTGGTGACGAACAGCAGCTCGGCGCGCGGCAGGGTGAACAAGGTGCGGCGCAGCAGCAGGAACAGAATGGACGTGCCCATCACGAAGGCGATCGACCAGGCGAAGGTGCGGCTGCTGATGCCCAGGTTGAGCTGGCTGATCATCGGCGCGGCCACGATCACCATCACGATCGTCGCGATGTTGCCGGTGAGCGCGGAGAGGATGGTCACGTCCTTGATCGCGCCGAAGGGCGCCGCGACGTTAGCGTGGCGGCGCGCCCAGGCATAGAAATAGACCTCGCCCAGATAGCCGAGCAGGATCTCGTTGCTGACGAACTTGCGCAAAAGCGCGCCCATGCTGGAGAAGGGCAGGCCCCACAGGCGCCGGAACATGATCCATTCCGAGAAGGGCGCCTGGAAATAGGCGATGACGAACACCAGCCAGAACAGGGGCGAGGTCGGGATCAGATCGGCAATCTGGGTGAAGTCGAGATCGCGCAGCTGCCAGAGCGCCGCGGCGAGGATCATCAGCGAGACGGCGGGCCCGAAATAGCGCGGCCAGTTGCGGCTTTTCTCGACCAGCGGCTTGGGATCGATGATATGCGCCGCACGACCGACGTCGAACGGTGCCGCCGGGGCGTCGCTGCTGGCTGCGGCAAAATCCCCGCCTTGATCCATAAATCTGTTCCCGATCGGCAAACTGATCGCGGCGCAGGCACCGCGCGCCGCGCCGTGTGTAGCTTGTTTCACCCGGCCTCGCTAGGCAATGAATGTGGCGGTATCAGGACAATGTCATGGCAAGCCTGAACCGCGCCTGATCGGCGGTGCAGCCATGCGCCGGCGTGGAGGCGCTTTTCGATCGGACCCGGCGGCTTGAGCGGGCTCACTCCCCCTCCGCAAGCGGATGGGGGCAGCGTTTGCTGCGGTTCAAATTCCCCGTCCCTCTAATTGAAGCTGTGCTTGATGGTCAGATACGGGATGATGTGCTGCGTGCGCACGCGCAGCTCGTAGAGATAGGGGTCCGGCGTCGTCCTGTCGGGCAGGAAGAAACGGCGATTCTCCCGCACGCCGAGGTCGAGCAGATTATCGGCGCCCAGCGTGATGATCCATTTGGCGGCCGGCCGGTACTCGACATAGGCGCTGACGATGGGCATCACGCCCTGATAGGCGTCGAGTTCGTCGCGCCGGTAGCCGATCGACCGGGTGCTGCCTTCCGCGCTCAGGCTCCAGGCGAATTTCCCAAGGTCCTGCCGCAGCTCGGCAGTGAAATAGAAAAGCGAATAGTTGGAGAAGGGCCGCCAGGTGAAGGTGTAGGGATCGCGCACCGAGGTATCCACATAGGAGCCGTAAAGGCTGAGGCGGCCGCCGCGCAGGCCCAGCCGCGAGAGCGGCAGGTCGAGATTGCCCACCAGGCTGAACGATGAGCCATTGCCGAGATTGCCCGGCGCGTCGAATCCCTCCGGCGTGGGCACGCGGTCCTGCACCTTCTGGATGAAATCGTAGCCGATATCGAGCTTGACCCGGCCGTCGCCCAGGATGGTCCGGTCGAAGCTGGCGAGCAGTTCCCAGGCGCGCTGCGGCTGCAGCTCGGCATTGCCGCCATTCACCCGATCGGTGGAAAGCTCGGCGAAGCTGACGAAATCGTCGAAATTGAGCTGGGCGACCGTCCGCTTGGCGCTGAACTGAGCGTGCCAGGCGCCCGAGCGCCAGTCGAGCGTCACGCGCGGCTTGAGGAACTGGAGCGTGCGCCGCGCCGACACGTCGCCGCTGACGCTGAGCCGCGACGCCTCGTAATTGAGGCCGAGGTCGAGCCGCAGCTGCCGCGTCAGGCTGCGTCCGACATTGAGGAAGGCCTCGCCGCGATATTCCTTCACCAGCGCGTCGTCGAGCGGCAGGTCGACCCGCGTCCGCTCGTCATTCGCGTCGATGTCGAACAGCTCGACATGGCTGTTGAGCTGGTTGAGCGCGCCTTCGACACCTGCCTCCACCGACCAGCCGGCCAGGTTCGAGCGGTTCCACACCAGCCGCAGCAGGCTCTCGTCGCGCCAGTCGCGCTGGTTCTGCGAACTGCCGCCCAGCAGGTCATCGTCGGCGACCAGCAGCGAGAGGTCGTCGCGGTTGCGGTAGCGCCGGGTGGCGAGACCGACCAGCTTGATGCCGCCACCCATGAACGGCCGGGTGACGTCGCCGCTCAGCTCGATGGTGCGGCCGTAATAATGCTGGTCCAGCGTGTCGTCGCGCTCGTCGCCCGCGCGGGGGATCACATGATTGGCCTGGCCGAGGGTGAAGGTGCCGCTGGTGACGCTGCCGTTGAGATGCGCGCTGCGATAGTCGCTTTCCTCCAGCGCCCAACTGGCCGTCACCTTGACGGTCGGCTCCTTGATGCGGTTGAGCTTGAGGCGCAGCTCCTGCTCCAGGTCGCTCGGGAGGTCGGCGAGCCGGTCATAGCCGATCTCGGTGGAATCGCTGTTGTCCAGCTCGACCGACAGGTTGAAGGTGGAAGGGCCGCGACGCAGCAGGGCCGCGACGCTGCCCTCCGGGATCAGCGCGCCGGTGAACTCGCGCCGCATCGTGGCTTCCACCGTGCCGGCGAGACCGCCCGAATCCGAGAGGACCACGTTCACCACTTGCGGCTTGCCGGCATAATCCGCGCCGAATTGCTCGCCCGAGGCGATCTCGACGCGCACGACGCGCGAGGCGGGGATGCGGGCGAGCACAGTCTCCAGCGTGTCGCTCTTGAGGCTGGGCCGCTGGCCGTTGATGACGACATTGCCGGCCGCCTGGCTGAAGCCGCGCACTTCGGTATCGCCCTCGTCGAGCGTGAAGCCGGGCACGCGCTGCACGATCTGCAGCGCATTGGCCGGCGAGAAGGCCGCGAAGAAAGCCGCGTCATAGACGACGCGATTGGCCGGCACCGGCAGCAGCGGCGGAGGCTGGGGCGGAGGTGGGGGCGGCGCGCTTTGCTGGGCTTCGGACCGGGCGGGGACCGTCATCGCAGCGATCGCGATGACAATGACGGCGCTGCACCTCACACTCGTCCCCTTGGCCTCGTCAAACCATGTCTCGATCAATTCATGTCTTGGGCGGCCCGTGCCCATGGCTACGCCGACAGTCGAGACGAAAGCAAGCCGTGTCGACCTGCGCCCTCGCAAGCTGCGCGCGGCTGTTGCTCGTGCGTGACACAGTGTTGACGATGCAAGCTCAAGCCCATGGCGGGTGAGTAGGCAATGGCGGGAGATTGCCTAGGCAGTCAGGCCCAGCTCGGCATCCGTGGCGGCATGGGGCGGAGCTTGGGTCACGGCGCGCTCCCTCAAAAATGAGAACCGTTCGGGCTGAGCCTGTCGACTTCGTTCAGCCCGACCCTTCGACAGGCTCAGGGCGAATGGTGGCTGTCAAGCCGGAGAAGGCATCCTCAATCCGCCTTCTCCGCCACGCGCCCCGGCATCTGCGTCGTCTGCGGCCCGCGGTTGATGCCTTGCCCGCCGGCGCCGGCCGGGCCGGTCTTGCGCACGAACGGCTCGGGATCGCCTTCGCGCAGCTTGAGGCCGAACAGCGGGTTCATCCCCGGATGCCGGCCGAGCCCGTCGAACAGGTCGAAGCCGCGGTCGATCCAGTCGCGCAACGGATCATCCTCGGTGAGCGGCGGCGTGGTCGCCACCGAGGCGGTCCACAGGAACACCGCCAGCGCCGAATAGTCCGCGAAATTGGGCTGATCGCCGCCCAGCCATTTCGTCTCGGCCAGGATCTTACGGAACGGCTCCAGCGTCGGCGGAACCAGCGGCAGCCGGTCCTCGCGGCCGGCCTGCACATCCTCCAGTTTCTGTCCGCCCAGGAACCATTGCTCGCGGCTCCAGCGCACATATTCCCGGTCCTGCGGCAGGCTGAGATCATGATAATCGAGGATATAGCAGCGGAACCACGGCCCGATCGCCGTCGCCCACAGCCAGTTGTCGAGGAATTTCATGAGGTTCTTCTGGGTCGGCCCCTCGAACAGCATCGGCCGGTCAGGATATTTCTCATCCAGATATTCGGCGATCACCCAGCTATCCAGCACCCATTCGCCATCGTCGACGATCACCGGCACCCGCTCGGACCGCCCGCCCGTGCGCTCCAATATGCCGGTGAAGCCGCCGGGCACGATGTCGATGTCGAAGCCCTTGTGCTTCAGCGCATATTTGGTGCGCCACACATAGGGGCTGATCGTGCAGCCCGATTCGAGCTGCAGGTCATAGAGGGTGATCATGTTGTTCTTGGCCATGGGCCAGTCCTTTCAATGCGAATTCCATTTGCCTCCGCGGATGGGTGGTGATCTCAACTCTCCACCTTCTCTCCCACCCGCCGCAGCAGTTCCTCGCGCTTCGACTTCTCAAACATCTCCTTGATCGCCGGCCGCGCATTGATGCGCTCCAGCCACGCCAGCAGCCCCGGCGTCTTCTGCTCGCTGATATAATCGCCGAAATAACCGCCCGGCCGGTTCATCCCGTTGGCGATGGCGAAGTTGCAGATGTCCGCCAGGCTGTACCCCGAATCGACCAGATAGTCCTGTCTGGAGAGCATCTCCTCCAGCCGCTGGATCGAGACGCCGACCTTGCGATACTCCTCGTCCAGCATCTCCTGCGGGAAGCCGTTGCGCGCGCGGCGCCACTTCACCTGCTGCTCGGGGATCGGGACATTGTTCCGGATATGCGCCTCGAACTCCTCGTCGCTCATCTTCTGCGCGATCGCCTTGATGCCGAACGCCCAGCCGATGGTGGAGACGCACCAGCAGAAATATTCGTCGACCCATTTGGTCCACACCCGCATCTCGGCCCGCTTGTAGGGATCGGCGGGGCGCAGCGACACGCCGGCATCCGGGAAGACATCCTCCAGATATTCACAGATCACCGTGGATTCGGTGACGATCCGCCCGTCATGGTCGAGCGCCGGCACCTGGCCGCGCGGATTGATTTTCCTGAACCATTCCGAATGCTGCTCGAACCTGGCCGGATCGACGAACACCGGCGTGAAGGGCAGTGCCTTCTCGTAAAGCGTGGCGAGCGGCTTCAGCGAATTGGCGCCGGGGCCGAAGCTGTAGAGTGTCAACGTCATGCCATTCTCTCTCCTGAAACCATCTGCCCCCGCGAACGCCGCGCCTCAGGCCCCGTCCGTGCTGCCCTCGATGAACACGCGCGTGCGATCGGCCGCCCAGCTCTTGAACGCCTCGGTGCGAGTGCGCACGCCTTCGGGATCGCTCTCGACCGGCGGCACCGCGTCGAGGATCGCGTCGAACCGCGCCTTCAGCGCATCGCGGCTCTCGGGATAGGGAATGATGTAGGGCGCATTCTCCTCGATGCCCTTCAGGATCGCCTCGGCAAGTTGCTCGGGCTCCATGCCGTGCCGGTGGATGCTGTGCAGCGAGGCGATCGACTCCTCGTTCTCGACATAGCCGCTCTTGCCATATTGGGCGGGGCGCAGTTTCGAGGCCTCGGCGATGTTGGACTTGATATTGGCCGGCGTCACCACCGAGACACCGATGCCATAGGGCTCCAGCCCCTGCCGATAGCCTTCCATCAGGTTGATGGTGGCGGCCTTGGCGGCCGAATAGGGGCCGGCGAGCGCGCTGCCCATGAAGCCGCCCAGCGAGGAGACGGTGACGATATGGCCCGGCCGGCCGCTCGCGATCATGCGTGGCACGAATGTCACCATGCCGTTGATGACGCCGCCCAGATTGACTCCGATGATCCAGTCGAAATCATCATAGGTGGTCTTCTCGATCGGGCCGAAGCTGTTCACGCCGGCAGTGTTGGAGAGGATGGTCGGCGCCCGGCCGAACACAGTCTCGACCTCGTCCGCCGCCCGGGCGAAGGCTTCACGGTCCATGATGTCGAGCAGGATGCCATGCGCCTTGATGCCCTCGGCGCCGAGGTCCGCCAGGGCCTTGTCGATCGCCTCGCGGCGCACGTCGGCGATCACGATCTCCGCCCCGGCCCGGCCGAAAACCTTGGCTTGTCCGAGGCCCGCGCCCGATGCGCCGCCCGTGATGAACGCCAGCTCGCCTTTCAAGTCCTTCATGCCCGTCTCTCCCGACTCCATCGGCATCGATGCGGCGCGCCGCTCGCGGCGGCGCTTTCCATCATGCGATCCCGCGGGCCGGCGAACCGTCCATCGGGGAACCGCACCACCCGCCTGATCGTCATGCCTGTTCGGGTCGCGGTTTCGACTCAATTCCGGACAATGTCAACAACGACGCTGCGCGCAGCGCGATCGACGATGAGACGGAACATCCGCCCGTCGCCCAGCCCGGCCTCGTAGCGGACCATATCCGTCGCCGGGGATTCCCAGTCGGCGACGGTCATCTCGGCGCCATCGCGCCGGCGCCAGACGCCCGGCTCGGGGAAGCGCGCGAACTCCTCCCCGGCTCGCGCGCGGCGGGCCGCCAGCGCGGCGACGAAATCCTCCAACGCCTTGTCGCGCCCTTCCCAGTCGAGCCAGGCCAGCGCATTGTCCTGCGCATAGCCATTGTTGTTGCCATGCTGCGTCCGCCCGCACTCGTCGCCTGCCGTCAGCATGATCGCGCCGGTCGAGGCGAACAGCGTCGCGAGCATGGCGCGCAGGTCGGCGGCGCGACGCGCTGTCACGGCCGGATCGGCGCTCGGGCCCTCGACACCGTGGTTCCAGCTGAAATTCTCGGCATGGCCGTCGCGATTGCCCTCGCCGTTCGCCTCATTGTGGCGCTCGGCGTAGGCGACCGCATCGGCCAGCGTGAACCCGTCATGCGCGGCAAGGAAATTCACTGTCCGCGTCGGTCGCGCGAAAATGTCGGACGAACCCGCGATACGCGTCGCCAGCGCGCCGATGCCGCCATCGCCGCGCCAGAAGCGGCGGACATCGTCACGATAACGGTCGTTCCATTCGAGCCAGCCGGGGGGGAAACTGCCGAGCTGGTAGCCGCCCGGCCCGATGTCCCAGGGCTCCGCGATCATCAGCCGATCGGCCAGCCAGGGATCGGCGGCGATCTCGGCGAAGATCGGCGCGGCGGGGTCGAAATCCGGCCCGCGCGCCAGCACCGGCGCCAGATCGAAACGGAAGCCGTCCACCCCGGCCTCGCGCACGAACCGGCGCAATGTCGCCAGGATCAGCGCCCGCACCCGCGGCTCGGCGCAGTTCAGCATGTTGCCGGTGCCGGTGGCGTTGACCAGCCGCCCGTCCGGCTCCAGCGCATACCAGCGGCGCTCGCCCAGCCCGCGCATCGAGAGCGTCGGGCCCAACCGGTCGCTCTCGCCCGTATGGTTGAACACGAGGTCGAGGATCACGCCGATCCCCGCCAGGTGCAGCCGCGCGACCGCCGCGCGCAGTTCCGCCATGCCGCCGGGGCACAGGCGCGGCTCCAGCGCCATCGGCACGACGGGATTGTAGCCCCAGGCATTGGTCAGGCCGAGCGGCGGCAGATGCCGCTCGTCGATCCAGGCGACGACAGGCATCAGTTCCACCGCCGCGACATGGAGCTTCCTCAGATGCGCGATCACGGCCGGATGGGCCAGCGCGGCGACAGTCCCGCGCTGCGCCTCGGGCACCTCCGGATGCAGCATGGTGAAGCCGCGCACATTCACTTCGTAAATAAGACCGCCCGGCCGGAAGCGCGGTGCCGCGCGGCGCACGTCCGCGAGCGGCTTTTCCAGCACCGATTTCGGCACCAGCGCGGCGGTATCCACGCCGCGCTCGCCAAGGCGCGGATCATAGGCGAACGCCCGGTCGATGGCGGCGGCCCAAGGATCGAGCAACAGCTTGGCGGGATCGAAGCAGAGACCCCGCCCAGGCACCCATTCGCCCTCGGCGCGATAGCCGTAGCGCTGACCGGCCCGGACGCCGGGCACATCGGCACGCCAGACCTCGCCATCGCGCGCCATGGGGATGCGGCGCTCCGCCTCACCGTCGAACAGGCAGAGCGTCAGCGCCGTCGCATCGGGCGCCCAGACGGAAAAATGCGCGCCCTCGCGGGCCAACCATGCTCCGAGCATCTATACGTGCCGGATCAGCGCAACATGTGCGCGCTTGCCGCTCACGTCACCACATCGGGCTTCGTGCGGCCGGTATGACTCCCGATCCCCGCGATCGCATCGGCCGCAGCGATCAGGTCTGCGAGCATCACCGGCGTCTCCTCGTCCAGCGCGCCGCCGGCCGGCTCGTAGCGCTCCAGATAGACCCGCAGCGTCGCCCCTTCCGTGCCCGTGCCGGACAGCCGGAACACCACTCGCGAGCCGCCCTCGAACAGCACTCGCAGCCCCTGATTGCTGCTCACCGATCCGTCCACCGGATCCTCATAGGCGAAGCTGTCCGCCGCCGCGACCGCCAGCGGCCCGAACGCCTTGCCCCGCAGCCCCGGCAGCGCGGCCTTGAGATCGTCCATCAGCGCATTGGCTTTGTCCGTCTCCAGCCCTTCATAGTCGTGCCGCGCATAATAATTCCGCCCGAACCGCGCCCAATGGTCGCGCGCCAGCGCATCGACCGAAATCTTCCGCACGGCCAGGATGTTGAGCCACAGCAGCACCGCCCATACCCCATCCTTCTCGCGCACATGGTCGCTGCCGGTGCCGGCGCTTTCCTCGCCGCAGATGGTCGCCAGCCCGGCGTCGAGCAGGTTGCCGAAGAATTTCCACCCCGTTGGCGTCTCGTAGCAGCGGATGCCGAGCGCGTCCGCCACGCGATCGGCGGCCGCGCTGGTCGGCATCGAACGGGCGATGCCCTTGAGCCCGGCCGCATAGCCCTTCGCCAGATGCGCATTGGCCGCCAGCATGGCGAGCGAGTCCGAGGGCGTCACGAACCGCCCCCGGCCGATGATGAGGTTGCGGTCCCCATCCCCGTCCGAAGCCGCGCCGAAGTCCGGCGCGTCCGGCCCCGTCATCAGATCGTAGAGCGCCTTCGCATGGACCAGATTGGGGTCCGGATGATGATGGCCGAAATCCTCCAGCGGCGTGCCGTTGCGCACCGTGCCCGCCGCGAAGCCCAGTCGCTTCTCGAAAATCTCATGCGCATAGGGGCCGGTGACGGCGCTCATCGCATCGAAAGCGAGCGTGAAGCCGCCCGCCGCCATCGCCCGGATCGCATCGAAATCGAACAGCCGCTCCATGAGCGCCGCATAGTCCGCCACCGGATCGACCACTTCGACCTTCATCCCGCCGACGCGGACGGTGCCGAGCCTGTCGAGATCGACATCCTGCGCCTCCACCGTCAGCCAACGCTCGATCGTCTGGGTCCGGGCGTAGATCGCCTCGGTGACTTTCTCCGGCGCCGGCCCGCCATTGGCGACATTATATTTGATGCCGAAATCCTCGTCCGGCCCGCCCGGATTGTGGCTGGCGGAGAGCACCAGCCCGCCGATCGCGCCATAGTGGCGGATGAGGTTGCTGGCCGCCGGCGTCGAGAGGATGCCGCCCTGCCCCACCATCACCTTGCCGAAGCCATTGGCCGCCGCCATGCGGATCGCCTGCTGGATCACGGTGCGGTTGTGGAACCGCCCGTCCCCGCCGATCACCAGCAGTGCACCCTGCTTGCCTTCCACCGCGTCGAACACGGACTGGATGAAATTCTCCGAATAGTTGCGCTGCTGGAAGATCCTCACCTTCTTGCGCAGGCCGGACGTACCCGGCTTCTGCCCCTCGAACGGCGTGGTCGGCATGGACAGGATGGTCATTGCGTCTCCTTGAGCCGGCGATAGAGCGCGGCATAGGCCGCACCGCTCCTCGCCCATGAAGTGTCGGTCGCCATGCCGGCGCGCTGCATCTGCTGCCAGGCCGCGCGATCGGCGAACAGGCGGATGGCGCGCGTGATCGCGTCTGCCAATCCCTCATAGCTGACCGGTGCGAACTGCAGGCCGGTCGCCGCCTTCGCATCGAGCGCGGCGAGATTGGCGTCGACGACGGTGTCGCCCAGCCCGCCGGTCCGCGCCACGATCGGCACGCAGCCATAAGCGAGGCCATAGAGCTGGGTGAGCCCGCACGGCTCGAAGCGCGAGGGCACGAGGATGGCATCGCCCCCGCCCTGCATCAGATGCGAGAGCGGCTCGTCATAGCCGATGCGGATGCCGATGCGCCCCGGATGGCGCGCGGCGGCGGCATGCAGCCCGGCCTCGATCGCCACATCGCCCGAACCCAGCAGTGCCAGCCGCCCGCCGAGCCCGACCAGATGGTCCGCCACCTCGATCAGCACGTCCATGCCCTTCTGCCAGGTCAGGCGGCTGATGACCACGAACAGCGGCCCCTCTGCCGGCGCGAGGCCGAAGGCCGCCTCCACGGCGCGCCGGTTGGCGGCACGGGCGCCGAGCGTGCGCGCAGTGAAGCGGGCAGCCAGCGCCGGATCGTTCGCCGGATTCCACTGGTCCGTGTCGATCCCGTTGACGATGCCGTAGAGCCGGTCCTGCCGCCCGACGATCAGCCCTTCCAGCCCCATGCCGAACTGCGGCCGCTTGATTTCCTCGGCATAGCCGGGGCTGACGGTGGTGATCGCGTCGGCGAGCATCAGCCCCGCCTTCAACATGCCGACGCCGCCATGATATTCCACGCCGTCGATCGACCAGGCGGTGCGCGGCAGCGCCAGCCGATCGAAGAAATCCGCGCCGAAAAAGCCCTGGAAGGCCATGTTGTGGATGGTCATCACGCTGGCCGGGCGCTGCTCCGCCGGCACGGTGTAGGCGAGATAGGCCGGCGCCAGCCCCGCCTGCCAGTCATGCGCATGGAGCAGGTCGAAGCCCTTCATCCCGGCCCGGCCCGACGCGATGTCGGCGGCGGCGCGGGCCAGCGCCGCGAAGCGCAGGCCATTGTCGAACCAGTCGCGGCCCATCGCATCGGCATAGGGCCCGCCGTCGCGATCGAAATAGGCCGGCGCGTCCAGCACCAGCAGCGGCCGCCCGTCATGCGTGGCGGCGAGGATGCGCGCCGGCGCGCCCAGCAGCGCCTCGTAGCGATGCACCGTCCGCTTGCGCCCCAACGCGCGCAGCACGGCGGGATAGCCCGGCACGAAGCGTGTCATCGCGATGCCATGCGGCTCGACCGCCGCCGGCAGCGCGCCCACCACATCGGCAAGGCCCCCGGTCTTGACCAGCGGCCAGCATTCGGACGCCACGGAGAGGACGGACAGCGGTTTCACGCGCGGCACGACGCCCGGAATGCGTTAGCCGTGCTCCTGCGAAGGCAGGAGCCCAGGGCGCATGAGCAGCGCCCTGTCGCCCTGGGCTCCTGCCTTCGCAGGAGCACGGGTTGTTCCCATGCGGCACGCTCCGTGAAGTTAGCCACCTATCCCAACCCCTCGATCATCGCCTTGGTGATCAGGCAAATGCCGCTGTCCGTCCGCCGGAAGCGCCTTCCGTCCAGCTCGGGATCCTCGCCCACCACCAGCCCCTCGGGGATGCGCACGCCGCTGTCGATGATGCAGCGCGAGAGCCGCGCATGGCGGCCGATATTGCAATAGGGCAGGATCACCGCCTCCTTGACGCTGGAATAGCTGCCCATCTTGACGCCCGTGAAGAGCAGGCTGCGATAGGCCGTCGCGCCCGAGACGATGCAGTCCTGCGAGATGAGCGAGGAGATCGCCATGCCGCGCCGTCCTTCCTCGTCATGCACGAACTTGGCCGGCGCGGCGATGATCTGGTCCGTCCAGATCGGCCATTCGCGATCATACATGTTGAGCTTGGGGACGACATCGGTGAGATCGATATTGGCTTCCCAATAGGCGTCCAGCGTGCCCACGTCCCGCCAATATTCCTCGATCTGCTCGCCCGCGCGGATGGCGCTCGACGAGAAAAGATGCGCCACCGCCTTCCCATGCTTCACGATATAGGGGATGATGTCCCCGCCGAAATCATGCTTGCTCTCGGGATCGTCGGCGTCCCGCCGCAGCTGGTCGAACAGGAAATCGGTGGTGAACACATAGATGCCCATCGAGGCCAGCGCCACGTCCGGCTTGCCCGGCATGGCCGGCGGGTCCCTGGGCTTCTCGAGGAAGCTGGTGATCCGCCCCGTCTCGTCCACCGCCATCACGCCGAACGCCGTCGCCTGCATGCGCGGCACTTCCAGGCAGCCGACCGTCACGTCGGCCCCATCCTGCACATGCTGCTGGAGCATCAGCTCATAGTCCATCTTGTAGATATGGTCGCCGGCCAGCACGACGATATATTTGGGCGCGTGGATGGCGATGATGTCCAGATTCTGGAACACCGCGTCCGCCGTGCCCTGATACCAGAGGAATTCGGAGATGCGCTGCGAGGCGGGCAATATGTCGAAGCTCTCGTTGCGCTCGGGCCGCAGGAAGTTCCATGCGCGCTGCATGTGGCGGATGAGGGAGTGCGCCTTGTATTGCGTCGCCACACCGATGCGGCGGATGCCGCTGTTGAGTGCATTGGAGAGCGCGAAATCGATGATGCGGGACATGCCGCCGAAATAGACCGCCGGCTTGGCGCGATTGTCGGTCAGTTCCATAAGGCGGCTGCCGCGTCCGCCGGCCAGCACATAGGCCATGGCGTCGCGTGCCAGCGGCTGACCTCTGTTTTCGCGCATTGCCAGCACATCCTTCCTTCGCACCGACTTGGTGCACGCCTCATTATCCTTCGCTCAGCAACATGAGCGTCGCAAGGGGCGGCAGCGTCAGGACGACCGCGCCGTCCTCCGCCCGCACCTGCCCCAGATTGCCCACGCCGCTCCCGCCATAGGAAACGGCGTCGCTGTTCAATATTTCCCGCCATATGCCGTCACGCGGCATCGGCACGCGATAATGCGAGCGCTCGGCCGGCGTCATGTTGGCGATCACCACCACGCTCGGCGCGCCCGGCGCGCGGCGCTCCCAGGCGAAGACGCTGTTGTCGCGATCATCCACGATCAGCCACCGGAAGCCGTCCGCCTCGCAATCGCGCGCATGCAGCGCCGGCTGCTCGCGATAGACGTGGTTGAGATCGCGCACGAGGGTCCGCACGCCCTCATGCGCCGGCGCCGCCCTCAGTTCCCAGTCCAGCGCCCGCGCCTCGCTCCACTCCCGCCGCTGCGCGAACTCCTGCCCCATGAACAGCAGCTTCTTGCCGGGATAACCCCACATCAGCGCATAATAAGCGCGCAGGTTCGCGAATTTCTGCCAGTCGTCGCCGGCCATCTTGCCGAGCAGCGATCCCTTGCCGTGCACCACCTCGTCATGGCTGAGCGGCAGCACGTAATTTTCGGCGAAGGCATAGATCAGGCCGAAGGTGATCTCGTCATGATGGTGCCGCCGGTGGATGGAGTCGCGGGCCATGTAGCTCAGCGTGTCGTGCATGAAGCCCATGTTCCACTTGAAGCCGAAGCCCAGCCCTTCCTCATGCACCGGCAGCGTGACGCCCGGCCAGGCAGTGGATTCCTCCGCGATCGTCATGAAGCCGGGATGCGCGCCATAGACGGCCCGGTTCATATCCTGCAGGAAGGCGACCGCTTCCCAATTCTCCCGCCCGCCCTGCGCGTTGGGCACCCACTCGCCCGCCGCGCGGCTGTAGTCGCGGTAGAGCATGGAAGCGACCGCATCCACGCGCAGCCCGTCGACATGGTAGCGCTCCGCCCAGAACAGCGCATTGTTGACGAGGAAGCCGGAGACCTCGCGCCGTCCGAAATTGTAGATGGCCGTGTCCCAATCGGGATGATGGCCGAGGCGCGGGTCCTCATGCTCGTAGAGCGCGGTGCCGTCGAACCGGGCGAGGCCGTGCGCGTCGGTCGGGAAATGCGCCGGCACCCAATCGAGCAGCACGCCGATCCCCGCCCGGTGCGCCCCGTCCACGAACCGCGCGAACCCGGCCGGATCGCCGAACCGCGCGGAAGGCGCGTAGAGGCCCGTGGTCTGGTAGCCCCATGAGGGATCATAGGGATGCTCGCTGATCGGCAGGAACTCGATATGAGTGAAGCCCATCTCGGCCACATAGGGGATCAGCCGCCCGGCCAGGGCGTCCCAGCTCAGGAACCAGCCATTCTCGTCCCGATCCCAGGACCCGGCATGCACCTCGTAAATGGATATGGGTGCCCGGCGCGGATCGACCGACGCCCAAAAAGCCCGGTGCGCCTCATCGCCCCAGTCCGGCTTGGCCGGGCGCAGCGTCATGGAAGCCGTCCTGGGCCGCAGTTCGGAAGCAAAGGCATAGGGATCGGCCTTGAGCGGCTGCACCGCACCGTCCGGTCCGACGACATGATATTTATAGGCCCGCCACGCGCCGAGGTCGGGAATGAAGATCTCCCACACGCCGATGTCCGCCCGCCGGCGCATCACATGGCGGCGCGCATCCCAGTCGTTGAAGTCGCCGACCAGCGCGACGGTCCGCGCATTGGGGGCCCAGACCGCGAAATGCACGCCGGCCGCGCCCTCATGCTCGATGAGATGCGCGCCCAGCTTGTCGAACAGGCGGTAATGGGTGCCTTCGCCCATCAGCAGGTCGTCCAGCGGGCCCAGCACCGGGCCGAAACTATAGGGATCGGTCAGCCACCATTCGGCTTCGCCCCGGCGCGCGCAGTAGCGCAATGGCCGGCGCGGCCCCGCGACCTTGCCCTCGAACAGACCGCGCGGGTCGATCCGCCTGAGCTTGCCCAGCGGCTCCCCCGCCAGATCATGCGCTTCCACCGTCTCGGCGCCGGGAATGATGACGCGCGCATGCGCTCCCCTCGGCCCCTCATGCACGCCCAGCAGCGAGAAGGGATCGGAATGCGTGCCTTCCAGCAGTGCTTCGATGGCCGCAGCCGGCGGCTTCACATCACTCCCCAGATCTCTTTCGCATATTCGGCAATCGTCCGATCAGATGAGAACCAACCAACATTCGCAATGTTCCTGATCGTCGCCGCCCGCCAGCCCGCCACGTCGCGCCAGCGCGCGTCGACCGTCCGCTGCGCATCGGTATAGCTCTCGAAATCGGCCGCGACCATGAACCAGTCATGATCGTAGATGCCGCCGATCAGGTCACGATAGCGATCGGGATCGTCCGGTGAGAACACGCCCGAGGCGATGGCGGAGAGCGCCTGCTGCAATTCGCGCGATCCTTCGATCAGTTCGCGCGGAGCATAGCCGTTCGCGCGCTTCTCGGCGACCTCTTCCGCGGTGAGGCCGAAGATCACGATATTCTCCTCGCCCACCCGGTCCTTGATCTCGATATTGGCGCCGTCCAGCGTGCCGATGGTCAGCGCGCCGTTGAGCGCGAACTTCATGTTGCCGGTGCCCGAGGCTTCCATGCCCGCCGTCGAAATCTGCTCGGAGAGATCGGCCGCCGGGATGATCCTCTCGGCCAGGCTCACATTATAGTTGGGCACGAACACCAGCTTGAGCAGCCCACCCACGGAGGGATCGCTGTTCACGCGCCGCGCGATGTCGTTGGCCAGCTTTATGATGAGCTTGGCATTGTGGTAGCTCGGCGCCGCCTTGCCGCCGAAGATCTTGACGCGCGGCGTCCAGTCCTTCTCGGGATGGCTGCGGATCTGGTCGTAGAGCGCCACCGTCTCGACGAGGTTGAGCAGTTGGCGCTTATATTCGTGGATACGCTTGATCTGCACGTCGAACAGCGCATCGGGATCGAGCCGCACGCCCATATGGCTGCGCAGATAGGCGGCGAGCTCCTCCTTGTTGACGCGCTTGACCGCCGCCGCCTTCTCGCCGAACGTCGCGTCGTCCGCGAAGGCGTTGAGATCGGCCAGCTTCTCCGCATCGTCCATGAACGCGTCGCCGATCGCTTCGCGGATCAGCGCGGTCAGGCCCGGATTGCATTCGAGCAGCCAGCGGCGCGGCGTCACGCCATTGGTCTTGTTGTTGATCCGCTCGGGATAGAGCTGGTGCAGGTCCGCGAACACCGTCTGCTTCATCAGCTCGGTGTGCAGCGCCGCTACCCCGTTCACGCTGTGTGCGCCGACAAAGGCCAGGTTCGCCATCCGCACCCGCCGCTCGCCGCTTTCCTCGATGAGCGAGATGGCGGAGATGGCGCGGTCGTCCATCTTGCGGGTCGCCCGCGCCTCGCGCAGCACCATGGCGTTGATGGCATAGACGATCTGCATGTGCCGGGGCAGCATCCGCTCGAACAGCGGCAGCGGCCAGCTCTCCAGCGCCTCGGGCAGCAGCGTGTGGTTGGTGTAGCCGAAGGTGGCGCGGGTGATGTCCCAGGCCTCGGCCAGCTCCAGCTCATGCTCGTCCATCAGCAGCCGCATCAGCTCGGTCACGGACACCGCCGGATGCGTGTCGTTGAGCTGGATGGCGACCTTGTCGGACAGGGTGCGGATATCGCCATGATATTGCATGTGCCGCCGCACGATGTCCTGGATGGAAGCGGCGGAGAAGAAATATTCCTGGCGCAGCCGCAGCTCCTGCCCGGCGGCGTTCGAATCCGCCGGGTAGAGCACGCGCACCAGGCTCTCGGCGCGGACCTGCTCTTCCAGCGCGCCGATATGGTCGCCGGCATTGAAGGCGTCGAGCCGGATCGGATCGATCGGAAAGGCATTCCACAGCCGCAGCGTGTTGACCCGCTTGCCGCGCCAGCCGACCACGGGCGTATCGACCGCTTCCGCGATCACCTGCTCGGCCGGCTTCCATGTCACCTTGCCGCCATTGTCGCCAATCACCTCGCCGCCGAAGCCGATGCGATAGGCGCTCTCGCGCCGCTCGAACTCCCAGGGATTGCCGTGCGCCAGCCAGCTCTCCGGCAGCTCGACCTGCCAGCCATCGTCGATCCGCTGGCGGAACATGCCGTTCACATAGCGGATGCCATAGCCATAGGCGGGGATATCCAGCGTCGCCAGGCTCTCCATGAAGCAGGCGGCGAGCCGGCCGAGGCCGCCATTGCCGAGCGCCGCGTCGGGCTCGATCTCCTCGATCGCGGTCAGGTCGACGCCATGCTCGGCCAGTGCCGCGCGCATATCCTCCGTGACGCCCAGATTGGCGAGCGCGTCGCGCAGCAGCCGGCCGATGAGGAATTCGAGGCTGAGATAATAGACCCGCTTCGCACCTGCGGCATGGGCCGCCTTGGAGGAGGCCATCCAGCGCTCGATGATGTCGTCGCGCAGCGTGTAGATGGTCGCGGCGAGCCAGTCGTGCGGCAATGCGGCTTGCGCGTCCTTGCCGATTCGATGCACCAGCGTATCGAGGATTTCCGCCGGAAGGTTCCTGTCCATCGTCGCCATCGCTGTCCCCTTCCGCGTCCATGCCGCACTGCGACATGAGGGATATCAAGCCCGTCCGCCTGCGGCTACACCCGCTTTGAGAAAATCGCCCGTCCGCCGCAGAGGTGCCGCTTCGAGCTTGTCCGGCCTTCTCGACTGCGGGTCTCGACAAGCTCGACCCTCCGCTCGAAGCGAACGGATCAAAAACGCAAGGGCAGGAACAAACCGCAAGCCACGCCTCAACCCGGAACACCCTTCCCGACATGCGGTCATTGCGTCGCTCCCCCCACGCCACTAACCTCGCTTTTTCTGTCGGACTTGAGGACGCGCGCCCCGGCGCCGGCCCGAGCAGCTAGGATTGGACTGTGCGGACCAGCATGACGGCGCATGATCAGAACGATATTTTCGGAACCAGCCTGCCCGCGCAGGACAATTATCCGCCGCCGGATCTTGGCCTGACGATCGCCATCGTGGTGCTCTCCCGCCGCTGGCGCTCGCTGATCGACGAGAAGATGCGCGAGATCGGCCAGAGCGCCTCGCGCATGGAAGCGCTCGCCGCCATCGCCTATTCGCCCGCCGGCACCACGCAGATCCAGATCGCCAAGCGCATCGGCATCGAGGGACCGACACTCACCCGCACGCTCGACATGCTGGAGGCGGACGGGCTGGTCGAACGGCTGGCCGATCCCAACGACCGCCGCAACAAGCATATGAAGCTCACCCCGGCGGGCTTCGACGCCCTGGTCGAATGCTTCGCCATCGCCGGCCGCTTCCGCGACCGGCTGCTCGCCGACCTGCCGCGCACGGAGATCAAGCGCAGCCTGGACCTGCTCCGGCAGCTGATCACCCGGATCGACAGCGGGCAGCTGCTGGCCGGGGAGGATTGAACGGGCTCGGTCGCGCCGGAGCGTCGGCTGTATCTCGGTTCGAGCCAACCTCTCTCCGTTCGCCCTGAGCGAAGTCGAAGGGCTTGGCTGAGCCGCAGGCGAAGCCACTTCGCTCTGCTCAGTGACACCCTTCGACTTCGCTCAGGGCGAACGGGAACTGTTATGCCTGCTCACCTGCCACAAGCCAAAATCCAATCTGGAAACCCCGTGGACATAGACAACCATTTCGCTGGCCAGCGGCCCGCCTGCGCAATAGGGAAAGCGCGCAGACAGGAGAGACGGACATGAAAGCCAGCGACGCCATCATCGAAATCCTCAAGCGCGAAGGCGTGGACATATTGTTCGGCTATCCGCGCAACGCCCTGCTGGAGGCGGCGGCGCGCGCGGACGTCCGCACCATCATCCCGCGCCAGGAGCGTATCGGCCTGCACATGGCCGACGCCTATTCGCGCCTGACGCGCGGCGAGAAGATCGGCGTGTTCTGCTGCCAGCACGGGCCCGGCGCGGAAGTGGCCGCTGCCGGCGTCGCCCAGGCCTATGGCGAATCCGTGCCGATCCTGTTCATGCCCGGCGGCTATCCCACCAGCACCGCCCATGTCGGCCGCAACTACAACAGCGTGCGCAACATGGCGCATATCACCAAGATCGCCGAGCCGCTGACCGCGCCGGGTCAGGTCAGTGCGGTGATGCGCCGCGCCTTCACCGCGCTGCGCAACGGACGCGGCGGCCCCGCGCTGGTCGAGCTGCCCGCCGACGTGGTCGAGCAGGAGGCCACGCAGATCGACTATGCGCCGGTGCTGCGCACCCGCTTCGCGCCGGACGGCGACAGTGTCGCCCGCGCCGCCGATCTGCTCTGCGCGGCACAGCGTCCCGTCCTCTATGCCGGCCAGGGCATCCACTGGTCCAACGCTTATGCCGAGCTCAGGGAGCTGGCCGAGCTGCTCGCCATCCCCGTCTGCACCAGCCTGCCCGGCAAGAGCAGCTTCGACGAGACGCATCCCCTCTCGCTCGGCTCGGGCGGCGCGGCCATGCCCTATGCGGTGCGCCATTTCCTGGACGGATCGGATGTCATCCTGGGCGTCGGCTGCTCCTTCACCAGCACTGCCTTCGGCATCCGGATGCCGGCGGGCAAGACGGTGATCCATGCGACGCTCGATCCCATCGAGCTCAACCGCGCCGTGCCGACCGAGGTCGCCCTGATCGGCGACGCCAGGCTCGCGCTGCGCGCGCTGATCGAAGCCTGCCGGGCCCGGCTGGGCGGCACGCCGCGCGACATGAGCGGTGTCGCGGCGCAGATCAAGGCCGTCGCCGATGCCTGGCTCGCCACATGGCTCCCCAAGCTCACCAGCGACCAGGCGCCGATCACGCCCTATCGCGTGCTCTGGGACCTGCAGCACACGGTCGATGTCGCCAACACCATCATCACCCATGACGCCGGCTCGCCTCGCGACCAGCTCAGCCCCTTCTGGAAGACGACCGCGCCGCACAGCTTCCTCGGCTGGGGCAAGACCACGCAGCTCGGCTATGGCCTCGGTCTCACCATGGGCGCCAAGCTCGCCTGCCCGGACAAGCTGTGCATCAATATCTGGGGCGATGCTGCCATCGGCTTCACCGGCATGGATTTCGAGACCGCGGTGCGCGAGCGGCTGCCCATCCTCTCCATCCTGCTCAACAACAGTTCCATGGCAATGGAGCTGAACGTCATGCCGGTCGCCACCGAGAAGTTCCGTTCCACCGACATTGGCGGCCATTATGCCGATTTCGCCCGCGCGCTGGGCGGCCATGGCGAGCGGATCACAACCGTCGAGGAGATCGTCCCCGCGATCCGGCGCGGCATCGTGGCGACGCAGGGCGGCAAGCCTGCGCTGCTGGAGTTCATGACCAGCCAGGAGCAGGATTTCTCCCGCTATCCCTGATCGCTATCGGCATTGGTCCCGTGAAGGGCAGGACGGGCCAGCCCCGCCCGGACCAGGCCGACCCGCATGCCGGCGACTTTCCCATTTCGCAGCGCCGAAGAGATCGACGATCGCCCGCCGTGAGGTCCGTCGCATTTGCGGTTAACAGGAACCGATTTACAATCCTTGACAATTTGCCACCGCATTTCCCTGGAAACCGGGACGAAGTTGGTTAAACTATGCCCTTAACAGGGTAGGTGAAACGCCGCCTCGGTCGCACTGATGCTCAGCCGATTCGTATGGACGGCCGCCCTGGAATGCGCGTCTGGCTCCCCCGGATTCGCACGGCCGGTCGACGCTCCGCCAGCGATTCGTCGCAAGGCGCTGGCGCGGATAGTGCGGCGCGGCATTATCGCGCCATGTCCGGCACAAGTAACAGCCCCCTTCCGCTCGTGGCCGATGCGCAGACCGAGATTGCGCGCGCGCTGCGTCTGAGCGCCAACCTCAACAACCCTGACGATCATGCGGTCGTCGCTCAATATATCGCAGAGCTTGAAGTCGCCGCGCTGAGGCGGGTGCGCGACTCCCGTCAGACGCTCTGACCCCACGCCCGCCCCGCGCTGGACTTTCCGCGCCGCCTCGCCATCTTGATGGCGATGGCAGAGCCTTTCGCCTGGATCCGCGCTGAGCCTCACGGCATCCATGTCGTGCCGGCGGATTGCTGGGTGGACCCGTCCCGACCCGCCGCCCGCGCCCTCGTCACCCATGGCCATGCCGATCATGCGCGTAGCGGCCATGGCGAGACCATCGCCACGCCCGAGACGCTGGCGATCATGGCGCTGCGCTACGAGACGCGCGCCGGGGCCGTCCCGGTCGCCTATGGCGAGACGCTGCGCTTGCCGGGCGGCGTTGACGCCACCTTTCTTCCCGCCGGCCATGTGCTCGGCTCCGCGCAGATCCTGCTGGAACATGCCGGCGAGCGGGTGATCGTCACCGGCGACTATAAGCGCCGGCCGGACCCCACCTGCCCGCCCTTCACCGCCGCGCCCTGCGACATCTTCATCACCGAGGCCACCTTCGGCCTCCCCGTCTTCCGCCATCCGCCGATCGAGCAGGAGATCGGCAAGCTGCTCGACGCCCGCGCCGCGAACCCGGAGCGCTGTGTCCTCGTCGGCGCCTATGCGCTCGGCAAGGCCCAGCGCCTCATCGCCGAACTGCGCCGCGCCGGCTGGCGTGAGCCGATCTACCTCCACGGCGCGCTGGAGCGCATGTGCCGGCTCTATGAGGAGCTGGGCATCTCCTTGGGCGACCTGCGCCTCGTCGCCGACATGCCCAAGACCGATCTCGCCGGCCAGATCATCCTCTGCCCGCCCGGCGCGCTGAATGATCGCTGGAGCCGCCGCCTGCCCGATCCCATCACCGCCATGGCGAGCGGCTGGATGCGCGTGCGCCAGCGCGCCCGCCAGCGCAACGTCGAGCTGCCGCTGATCATCTCCGACCATGCCGACTGGGGCGAGCTCACCGCCACCATCGAGGAGGTCGATCCCGTCGAAAGCTGGATCACCCACGGCCGCGAGGATGCGCTGCTGCGCTGGTGCGAGCTCCACCAGCGCCGCGCCCGCGCTCTGGCGCTGGTCGGCTATGAGGACGAGGATGATTAGGATGCGGGCTCACACCAGCACTCTCTCTTCGTCATTCCGGCGAAAGCGGGAATCCAGGGGCGGCTGGGGACGGGATTCCCGCTTTCGCGGGAATGACGAAGGAGTGAAGGCCCGCCTGTCCATCGAAACGACCCCATCGTCCGCCGGTGCCCCCGCGCCCTCACCGACGCCCCGCTGACCTATGGAACGCTTCGCCGCCCTCATCGATGCGCTGGTCTACACCCGGAGCCGCAACGGCAAGCTCAAGCTCATCGCCGATTATCTCCGCGCCACGCCTGATCCCGATCGCGGCTGGGCCCTCGCCGCGCTCACCGACGGGCTCGATTTCCCCGCCGTCAAGGGTTCCACCATCCGCACCCTGCTGATGGAGCGCGTCGATCCGGTCCTGTTCCAGCTCAGCCGCGACTATGTCGGCGACACCGCCGAGACCGCCAGCCTGCTCTGGCCCGAGCCCGAGGGGGCTCGCGAGCCCTCGCCCACCGTCGCGCAAGCAGTCGTCGCCCTCGCCGCCATGACCCGCATGAGCGCCCGCGCCGACCTCGCCGCCCTGCTCGACCGGCTGGACGCGCCCGGCCGCTTCGCCCTGCTCAAGCTCGCCACCGGCGCCATGCGCATCGGCATCTCGGCGCGCCTCGCCAAGGTCGCCTTCGCCCAGGCCTTTGACGTGGCCATCGACGATGTGGAGGAGGTCTGGCACGGCCAGCTCCCGCCCTATCGCGCGCTGTTCGACTGGGCCGCCAATGGCGCTCCGCCGCCCCGCGCGGAGGACCTGCCGCTGTTCCGCCCCTTCATGCTCGCTCATCCGCTGGAGGCGCTGAGCGTCGACCTCGCCGACTATGCCGCCGAGTGGAAATGGGACGGCATCCGCGTCCAGATCGTGCATGTGAACGGTGAGACCCGGCTCTATTCCCGCTCGGGCGACGACATCTCGGCGACTTTCCCGGACATCGTCGGCGCGATCGACCGCCCCCTCGTGCTGGACGGCGAGCTGCTGGTGCGCGGCAGCCACCAGCGCGGCGAGGCCGCGAGCTTCAACGCGCTCCAGCAGCGGCTCGGCCGCAAGACCGTCTCGAAGAAGCTGCTCGCCGACTATCCCGCCTTCGTCCGCCTCTATGACCTGCTCATCGAGGAAGGGGAGGACCGCCGCCCGCTCGCCTGGGAGCAGCGCCGCGCGCGCCTGGAAGCGCTGGTGCCCCAGCTCGACCCTCACCGGTTCGACATCTCCCCGGTCATCGCCGCCGCCAGTTTCGACGAGTTGGCCGCCCTGCGCGAGCGCGCCCGCGACGAGGCGATCGAGGGCATGATGCTCAAGCGCCGCGACAGCCCCTATGTCGCCGGCCGCCGCACGGGCCTGTGGTACAAGTGGAAGCGCGACCCGCTGCTGATCGACTGCGTGCTCATGTATGCCAAGCGCGGCTCGGGCAAGCGTTCCTCATATTATTCGGATTACACTTTCGGCTGCTGGGACGGCGACCCGGACGCCGGCGCCGAGCTGCTCCCCGTCGGCAAGGCCTATTTCGGCTTCACCGACGAGGAGCTGAAATGGCTGGACGGCCACATCCGCCGCCACACCGTCAACCGCTTCGGCCCGGTGCGCGAGACCGACAAGAGCCTGGTCCTCGAAGTCGCCTTCGATTCCGTCCATGAAAGCAAGCGCCACAAGTCCGGCCTCGCCATGCGCTTCCCCCGCATCAACCGCATCCGCACCGACAAGCCCGCCCATGAGGCGGACCGGATCGAGACGCTGCGGGGGCTGGTGCGGGATTAAAGGGGTGCGATCACGCCGGCTCCCTTCCCTTCATCAATGGAGGGAGGAACGGATCGGCTCTTCCATATTTGCGTGGATGATGCGCCGTCAAATGCGTGGACCGGGCGGCCGGCAGGGCCCGCTTTCATTGCACATCCCGCACCCAGCTCCTGAACAGGCGGACCGCTGCATTGCCGGTGGCCGGTTCATCGTGCTGGCCGGCTGCGCGGCCGGTGCGATAGGCGTGGGGTGACAGACCATAATGCTGCTTGAACGACCGCGACAGGTGCGACTTGTCCCGGAAGCCGACGAGCGCCGCGAGATCGGTGATGTTGCGATCCTCGCCCGGATCCTCCAGAAGCGCGCGCAACCGGCGCAGGCGCCTTTGCCGCAGCAGCCGCGCGATGCCGCCGCCTCCGCCGCAGACCCGATAAAGGCTCGAACGCGATACGCCCACGGCCCGGCAGATGGCGGTCACGTCGAGCGGCTCGGCCAGATGCGCGTCCAGAAAGGCGTGCACCCGCGCCCGTAGCGCGTCCTCACGCGGAGAGACCGACGCCGCCGTCCGCAGCGCGTCCCGCAGCATCTCCCCGGCCGACTGGACGATCATGCGCTCGATCGCGCCAGCGTGGAGCATGGCGGTCCGTGGCAGCGCGGCGCACACGGCCTGCATCGTCTCCGCGAACAGGGGCACGAGGCCGTCCTGCGCGATCAGGCCGTGCGGATCGAAGGATTCGATGAACGGCAGGAGCATGTAACGGGGCACAGCGAGCGAGATTGAACGGCGATCCTCGGCGTCCATGCGGCAGGGCTGCGCCATGTCGATGACCAGCATCGAGCCTGGCCCGCCCTGACGTGGCCCCCGACCGCCATCGAAGCGGACGCCGCCTTCACAATGAAGGTTCACATAGATATGGTCCACGCCGTCCGCGCCGATCTGCGCGATGTCGCGATGATAGGTCGCCGGGTCGGCGGTGACTTCGGTCAGGATCAACGCGCCGACCCGCCACACCCGCGCCTTGACCCTGAACGGCCCTTCCCGCTGGCGCGAAAGGCGGAAATTGCCGATCGCGGCGGCGAAGGTCGGGAATTGCTCGTCTACGGGCAATGCGCTGCTGTCAAAACGCAGGGGCGTGAAATATTCGACGTTCATGGACCTGCTCCACATGCGCGGCGCGCCGGCTCGACAGGTCCGTCAAACAGGGATTCCCGTCCGGTTTCAAGACAATGGCACGGACAGCCAACATCTTTGGGACGTTGGTCCATCGACGCGCGCGGCGATGCGGCGATAGGCTCTCCCCCAGGACCTAGTGGGAGGCATTCATGAGACGTTTCGTTCCCGCCGCTGTCGCGGCGTTCCTGGCGGGCATCGCCGCCATGCCGGCGCGGGCCGCCACGCTCGTTTACCAACTGACCGGCGATGTGAACGCCACCTGGCGGATCGACACGGGCCGGGCGCCGGATGATGTGCGCGGAGACCAGTTCTTCGGCTATTACGGCGTTCCGCTCGATGTCGATGGCATCCATTATGACGATGCGCTGATCTTCTTCTTCCCGTCCTGGGCCTTGGGCGGCGTGGAAGCCGATCTGGGACTGGACGAATCTGGCACCGGTCTGGGCACGCTGTTCTCGGGCATCTCGATCGATCCCTCGGCCTTCAACCAGGACCAGCTCTACACCGGCACGACCGCCGATCCGGTCCTGCTGACAGGAGAATGGGATCTGGTGGACTATGACAGCTTCGTGGAGGATCCGTCGGATCCCGCCATCCGCTATCATCTTTCGGTGACGCAGGCGGTCTCGAACGTGCCGGAACCCGCCAGCTGGGCCATGCTCGTGGCCGGTTTCGCGATCGCCGGCGGCTGCCTGCGCTCGAAGCGCCGCGCCGCATGGTCGTGCCTGGCGCATGCAGGGCCGGCTTGCCCCTGATCCGCCCGCGCAGCGCGCCATGGGTCTCCATGGCGCCAGCCATAGGAGGCTCGTGCGGATCGAGCCTCCTCCAGCCCGACCCTGAGCGCGACCGGAACGGAGCTGCCCTCACCCCGAAAGCGCCAGCGGAAACAGGCCCTCATTCGCCTGCTTTCCCCTGTCAGGGCCAGCGCGCGGCCGGGCGCTCCTCAGCCTCTTACTGCGGCCCCGGCTGCGCGCACTGGCTGTAATCCCCCGCCTCGCACGCCGCCACCGCCGCTTCCCAGCGGGCGCGATCCTCGTCGGCTTTCTGCTTGATCGCCGCCACTTCCGCGTCATGCGCCGCGACCGCCTCGCGATAGGCGCGCTCGTCGGCGGCCTGCTTGTCGGCGATCGCCTGGCGCTCGGCCTGCCAGTCGGCGATCTGCTGCGCGGCGAACTTGGCCTGGGCCTCGTTGAGCGCGCGGCGCTGCGCCTGCTCCTCGGGCGGGTCCTCCGCCATGGCGACGACCGGCGCCACGACCATCGCCCCCGCCAGCAGACCCATATGCGCCAAAATGCCAAACCGCATGACGAACCTCCTTCATGTCGCCGGCATCCCGCAAAGATACCCGCATCCGCAATGATCTAGGCCCATGCGCCGGCCGGGCCAAGCCTGGATTTGCATGCCGTCCTCGCCGAAATCCGCCGAGGGGGTAATCCGGGAATCTACTGATCGCGCCTCTCGCATCCCGCACCGCAGCATCCTATCTTCCCCTCTGGTCATCCGACAGGAACGAAGATAGAACATACGCCCATGAGTCTCACCACAATCTCCGTGCGCGGGGCGCGCGAGCATAATCTCAAGGGCGTCGACGTCGATCTGCCGCGCGACGCGCTGATCGTCATCACCGGCCTCTCCGGCTCGGGCAAGTCGAGCCTCGCCTTCGACACCATCTATGCCGAGGGGCAGCGGCGCTATGTGGAGTCGCTCTCCGCCTATGCGCGCCAGTTCCTGGAGATGATGCAGAAGCCGGACGTCGAGCATATCGACGGCCTCTCGCCCGCCATCAGCATCGAGCAGAAGACGACCAGCCGCAATCCGCGCTCCACCGTCGCCACCGTCACCGAGATCTACGACTATATGCGCCTGCTGTGGGCGCGCGTCGGTATCCCCTACTCCCCCGCCACGGGCCTGCCGATCAGCGCGCAGACGGTGAGCCAGATGGTCGACCGCGTGCTCGCCCTGCCGGAGGGCACGCGCGCCTATCTGCTCGCGCCCGTGGCGCGCGGCCGCAAGGGCGAGTATCGCAAGGAGCTGGCCGAGTGGCAGCGCGCCGGCTTCACCCGGGTGCGCATCGACGGGGAATTCCACCCCATCGAGGAAGCCCCCGCGCTCGACAAGAAATACAAGCACGACATCGAGGTGGTGGTGGACCGCATCGTCGTCCGCCCGGACATGGCGCAGCGGCTGGCCGAAAGCTTCGAGACCGCGCTCAAGCTGGCGGACGGCCTCGCCTATATCGACCTGGCGGACGGGACGGTGGCGGACCTTATCGACCCCTCCCTTTCAAGGGAGGGGCAAGGGGTGGGTGCTGGAGATGGCGGCTCGATACCGTCGTCGGAAGCTTCGGCCCGCCCCACCCCCTCCCCTAGAGGGGAGGGGCTTAAGGGCGCCGGCATCCCGCCAAACCGCATCATCTTCTCCGAGAAATTCGCCTGCCCGGTCAGCGGCTTTACCATCCCCGAGATCGAGCCGCGGCTCTTCTCCTTCAATGCCCCGCAAGGCGCCTGCCCCGCCTGCGATGGCCTGGGCGAGAAGCTGGAGTTCGACGAGCAGCTCGTCGTCCCCAACGAATCCCTCAGCCTCAAGCAGGGCGCGATCGTTCCCTGGGCCAAGTCCAACCCGCCCTCGCCTTATTATATGCAAGTGCTCGCCAGCCTCGCGAAGGAATATGGCTTCAAGCTCGAAACCCCCTGGAAGGACCTCCCCGGCGAGGTGCGCCTCGTCATCCTGCACGGCACCGGCGGCAAGCCGGTCACGCTCACCTTCATGGACGGGCGCAAGACCTATGAGGTGAAGAAGCCCTTCGAGGGCGTCATCGGCAATCTCAATCGCCGCATGCTCCAGACCGAGTCCGCCTGGATGCGCGAGGAGCTCGGCAAATATCAGACCGCCCAGCCCTGCGAGACCTGCCACGGCGCCCGCCTCAAGCCCGAGGCGCTGGCGGTCAAGGTCGCCGGCGCGGACATCGCCACGCCCACCCGCATGTCCGTGGTGGACGCGCTCGCCTGGTTCTCCGCTCTCCCCGCGCGGCTCAGCGACCAGCAGAACCAGATCGCCAAGGCCATCCTCAAGGAAATCGACGAGCGGCTCGGCTTCCTCAACAATGTCGGCCTCGACTATCTGAACCTCGATCGCACCAGCGGCACCCTCTCCGGCGGCGAGAGCCAGCGCATCCGCCTCGCCAGCCAGATCGGCAGTGGCCTCTCGGGCGTGCTTTATGTGCTGGACGAACCCAGCATCGGCCTCCACCAGCGCGACAACGACATGCTGCTCGTGACCTTGAAGCGCCTGCGCGATCTCGGCAACACCGTCATCGTCGTCGAGCATGACGAGGATGCGATCCGCGCCGCCGATCATATCGTGGACATGGGGCCGGGCGCCGGCGTCCATGGCGGCCGCATCGTCGCGCAAGGCACGCTCGCCGAGATCCTCGCCACCCAGGGCTCCCTCACCGCCGACTATCTCACCGGCGCCCGCGAGATCGCGGTGCCCGCCAGGCGCCGCAAGGGCAATGGCAAGACGCTCACCCTCAAGGGCGCCCGCGCGAACAATTTGAAAGGCGTCACCGCCGCCATCCCGCTCGGCACCTTCACCTGCATCACCGGCGTCTCCGGCTCGGGCAAGTCGAGCTTCACCATCGACACGCTCTACGCCGCCGCCGCCCGCACCTTGAACGGCGCCCGCGTCATCGCCGGCCCCTATGAGCGGCTCGATGGCCTCGAGCATCTCGACAAGGTGATCGACATCGACCAGTCGCCCATCGGCCGCACTCCGCGCTCCAACCCGGCGACCTATACCGGCGCCTTCACCAACATCCGCGACTGGTTCGCGGGCCTGCCCGAGGCCCAGGCGCGCGGCTACAAGCCGGGGCGTTTCTCCTTCAACGTCAAGGGCGGCCGCTGCGAGGTCTGCCAGGGCGACGGCGTCATCAAGATCGAGATGCACTTCCTGCCGGACGTCTATGTCACCTGCGAGGAATGCGGCGGCAAGCGCTACAATCGCGAGACGCTGGAGGTGAAGTTCAAGGGCCACAGCATCGCCGACGTGCTGGACATGACGGTCGAGGACGCGGTCGAGTTCTTCAAGGCCGTGCCCCCCATCCGCGACAAGATGGCCATGCTGGCGGAAGTGGGGCTCGGCTACGTCAAGGTCGGCCAGCAGGCGACCACGCTCTCCGGCGGCGAGGCCCAGCGCGTCAAGCTCGCCAAGGAACTCAGCCGCAGAGCCACCGGCAACACCCTCTACATATTGGACGAACCCACCACCGGCCTCCATTTCGAGGATGTCCGCAAGCTCTTGGAGGTGCTCCACGCGCTGGTCGAACAGGGCAACAGCGTGGTGGTCATCGAGCATAATCTCGACGTCATCAAGACCGCCGACTGGATCATCGACCTGGGGCCCGAAGGCGGCGTCAAGGGCGGCGAGATCGTGGCGGAGGGCACCCCCGAAGAAGTCGCTCGCAACCCGAGATCATATACCGGTCGCTATCTCAGGCCCTTGCTGGAGCGGCCTGCATCCACTGCGCCGATCCTGAGCGAAGCCCGGGCGCAATCAAGGGCATAGTCGACGGAGCAGGTGACGATGGCGGAACAGAGCTATACAGGGCAGCATCTGATCCAATCCATGAATCCATACCCATGAACATATTCGTACTTTGCACCGGTCGATGCGGATCAACGACGTTCATACGTGCGATGGAACATTGCACGAATTACACAGCAGCCCATGAAAGCCGCACACATAGGGTCGGAAACGACCGATTTGACTATCCAGATCGGCATATTGAGGCGGACAATCGCTTGAGTTGGATGCTGGGCCGGCTCGACCTGCATTTCGGCAAGGACGCCTTCTACGTTCACTTGCTCCGGAATCCCGCCTTGGTCGCCGCCTCATTCGTGCGGCGCGCCGATCGGGGCATCATGTTGGCCTACCGCACGGAAATCCTGATGCGGGCTGCCACACGGAGTTGCGACATTCCGCTCGCTGACTTTGCGCATGATTATATCCATACGGTAAACACGAACATTAAATATTTTCTCCAAGACAAGCCAGCTCAAATGACATTTCAACTGGAAGAAGCTGAACGACTTCTCCCCGATTTCTGGGAGCGGATAGGAGCAGAAGGCGATTTTCGAGCTGCATGCGGCGAGTTCCAGAAACGACACAATGCTTCCTGACCAAAACTGTGAAAGATCACTAGGTGTTTAGTCCCATTCTGTGATGGTGTAAGATTGTCGTCATCGCAGCGGAGGGATTTATGGGCCAGGTTCTCCACGGCAGCGCCAAGACCACGCACGCCGTTTGAGCAGAGCTACAGCG